>JAESGI010000039.1_pt1 | contig 239819 bp, 220 predicted proteins | sample 9269671 | NCBI WGS metagenome assembly JAESGI01 (sample SAMN14515641, study PRJNA621666) | algae metagenome | isolation source: Nostoc indistinguendum CM1-VF10 and co-occurring heterotrophs from gravelly... | place: USA: Clark Mountains, San Bernardino, California | collected 1998-06-05 | reverse complement strand
TTTGGGGTTTCCTTTGTTTGGGGTTGGGGCGGGGGGCTCCCCCCCGCCCCGAAACCCCTCCTTCCAGTCGGGCCCTCCGCATCCCTCACGCGGAACCCGGAACCCGTGACATTTATGTTCAAGAATGAGATTCTTCATTACACTGAGCTTCATTCAGAATGACAATTTCATGCATCATTGACATTTTCGAGATTGCTTCGTCACTTCTGAACTGCCTTCACAAAACTTCAGTCAGTTTGCAATGACATTCTATTTTCTGCTCAAAGCCTTTCCCTCAAAAGAAATTCCGTCCCAGCCGTATTCTATAAAATTTCTGATATTCTGGTGATCGGTTCCATCAGGGTTTTCCAGGACATCTTCCCTGTAAAATTCTCCGAAAAGGTGCAGCGTTTCCTGTTTTGAAAAGTCATTAAGCTTAGCAAAACTGAAAATTTTGCACGATCCGTTATTTTGTCCGTCTTCATTTACCGTATTTCCATTGATAAATTTCGTGGGCGTAAAATCATAATGCTCATCAATAAAAGCAATAACATCTTTAAAATCTATAGTTTCCGGAGCTCTTTCTAATTGTTCAAACAACATTTTATTTAATTTTTTCAAAAATAATGAAAATAATTTCATCTGCGCAAAAACATTGCACACTTACATTCTTACTTTGCATCAACAAAAAGATAAAAACATGGAATTTAACGGAAATCATTTAATCGAATTAGGATACAGACCAGGAAAATGGTTTAAAGAAGCGATTGAATTCATTAACGAAAATAATTTAGACGAAAATCAGATCAGCATATATTTAGAACAATTCAGACAACCTGAACCGATTCCGCTTCATGAAACGGCGAAGGATTTCATTGTTAACATCAGAGCAGAACACGAAAGCGAAAACGATAATGTGGAAAAAGTAATCAACACCATGAGTGTGCTGATGAAAACCCCGACTTTGGAAAAAGGTGCAATTATGCCGGATGCGTGTCCGACAGGTCCTGCAGGTCATATTCCTGTTGGCGGTGTGGTTGTTGCAAAAAATGCCATCCATCCTGGATTTCATAGTGCAGATATCTGTTGTTCGGTCATGTTGACAGATTTTGGAAAAGCAGATCCTAAAGAAGTGCTGGATGTTGCCCATTCTGTAACCCATTTCGGATACGGAGGAAGACCGAGAGGAGAACAGATGCCGATGTCGAAGGAATTAATGGATGCTTTCAGAGAAAATGATTTCCTGAATGACGAAAAATTAATCAGCATTGCGCGTTCGCATATGGGAACACAGGGAGACGGAAACCATTTCCTGTTCGTTGGGATATCAAAAAATACAGGAAACACGATGTTGGTAACGCATCATGGTTCAAGAGCTCCGGGAGCGGCTTTGTATGATAAAGGAATGAAAGTGGCCAATAAATTCAGAATGGAAATCTCCCCTGAAACGTTAAAGGAAAACGCATGGATTCCCTATGTAACAGAAGAAGGAAAATCGTATTGGGAAGCCCTTCAATTGATAAGAGCATGGACGAAAGAAAACCATATTTCTATTCACGATGCGGTTTTAAACAAGATGGAAATAGAAAAAGAAGACCGATACTGGAATGAACATAATTTCGTTTTCAAAGACGGAGATTTATTCTACCACGCTAAAGGAGCAACCCCTTTGGATGATAAATTTATGCCGGATATTACAGGTCCGAGATTAATTCCGCTGAATATGGCAGAGCCGGTTTTGATTGTAAAAGGAACAACCAACGAGAGAAATCTTGGTTTTGCACCGCACGGAGCAGGAAGAAATTTCAGCAGAAGTCAGCATAAAAGATCCCTTGCTCATAAAACGATTGAAGAAGTTTTCGCAGAAGAAACCCAAGGACTGGATGTCCGTTTCTTTACCAACGATATTGATATTTCAGAACTTCCGACCGCTTATAAAAGTGCTAAAAACGTAAGAGCACAGATTGAAGAATACGGATTATGTGAGGTTCTGGATGAAGTGATGCCTTACGGATGTATCATGGCGGGTGATGTTCAGAAGAATGCGCCTTGGAAAAAGAAGAAAAAGTTTAGAAAAGCTTAAGTGAATTAGTCAATACTTAATCTGTTTTAAAGTTATTCAATTTGATTGTAACTGTCAGAATAAGTATTGGCTAATTATGATGAATAATAGTTTGCAAAAAGTCGGGAGACTTTGCGCAGCGGGAGTTTAGAAAATAATGAGAGATCGTTGCGCAAAGATTCTGTATTAATAAGCAAATGCTTTTTGTGAAAAATTGGAGCGATCTTGAAATAGTTTCTGCAGGGCGAAAAATCTATTGGGTTTTCGCTCTTTTCTCATTTCTATAAAATCTTTGAATCAAAATTTATAAATATTAAGTCAAAGTTTCACATAAATTCTTCTCTACAACTTTTTCTCTGAATGAGGCATTTTTTGTGAAATTTCGATATATATTGCAGACTATATCAAAATAATTATCGCCATCGTCCCATTTATGATAATAAGGCTGTATAGTAGTACAGTTTTCATGTTCAAAAATTGTATTAAGTAAAGTCCTATCTGAGTTCCCGCAAGAATGCCCCAATATTATTACTTCAAATTTATTTTCATCAATAAATTTTAGAATACTTTTATAATGACTTGTAGATTGATAATTTAAAGATTTTATATTTTTAAAAAACTCAGAACCTTTAATTTCAGCTAAATCTTTGCTATTTTTATCTAACTCATCCCCATATCCAAATATTATAGGATTACTCTGTAAATCATTGATATCACCATGAATATGTATATGATCTATTGAACGATTAGGAAATTTCTTGTTATAATCTTTCAGATTATCTAAATATAGCTTTTCAAAGGTATTTGTATAATTAAAATTAATAACCAACGTTCTTAAAATAGGAAAATGTCTTCTTCCAAAAGATATAACAGGTTCCCATTCATTATTTGTTATAACTTTTTCGTGAATAGATTCTATTTTTTCAATTTTCTTTGATTGCTCAATTTGTAAATGACTAACTAAAAGATTTTTAATTAAATCTAATTCATAATTCAATTTAATAATACCCGAACTTCCTTTTTTCTTTTTCTCAAAATTAAGCTGTTCAAGTAAAAATTCGTAATACTCATTTTCGATATCAACCCAATTTTGTATTTCAATTTGTTTCAGAAGAAATTCAAATAATGAATTTTTGATATCTATTATGAAATTTTGATTTACTTCTTCCAAAACCTTATCTAAACCTTCGTTGATTTTGGTGTTGATATAATAATCTTCTGGCAAAGCAAAAACATTACTTATTTGTATACTGTAAATTTCATTTGCAAATACTATAGGTAATTTATCACCTATAGTTGTATTGTTCTTGTGCATGTTTAAATTAAGTTTATCACATTCTAATAAAAGTGACTCCCAAAAAGAATTAATTAAATCAGAATACTTGGTCTTGAGACCGTGTGCCAAATCAAAGCCGTTACCTATGATTATTAGTTTATTCATACAGTTTAAGGTTTTACCATTGAGACTATTTCTTTTCGCTTTCCTCAAATAGAGATTCAAATTTTTTGACAAAATATTTTCTTTTGTCAATTTTATTCTTAGGGTTTAGAACAAAAATTAAATAATTATCGTTATAATATACAAGTTCTGCACACGAAGATTGCTCTTTTCTAACCTTGTTAGTGACTTCTACAACATTTTGCACATTATATTGAAATGGCCTATATAAGATGATAAAATATAACAGTAGTACTATACCAACAGATGATACAATATATACTAAAGTATTTCGAAATCGATGAGTGGTATCATCAATATTTTTTAATGCATATCCTAGTGCAATGTAAAAAGATATTCCGGTGAGAGATAATATTTTGTAGGAATATGATTTTAATGTAGTCAAATTATAAGAAAACAAAGAATATTCTTTTGCTTCTACAATTACATACCAAGAAAATCGTAGTATAATAAGGAAAAAAATGAAAATAAGAATAAATATTGTGTACAGCTTATTTTTTACTACTTTATAAACGATTATAGTTACTATAGTTACATATAAACTCTGAATAATTGTTTCAAGTCCGTCAATAGCAAGTTGCGAAAAAGAAAAATATTGAATCAGAGTGGGAGAGTAATAAAGTAAAATTAAAAATTGTCTTAAACCTCCCAGTAAAGAAGGTAAAAAAATTAATAATGAGAAATTTTCCTTAATAAATTTAAATAGTCGATTGCTCTCAATCTTATCGAGTAATTCGTTCATGTAAAATTAGTTTCACCAAATATAGGTGAATTATTTTGGTAAAGCAAAATGCTGAAAATATCCTGTGAATTGCAGATCATTTTTGGACGTGATTTTTTTGTTATAGCACAATTTAGCCAACCTTCAAAAAATCACCACAGCTCTCCGAAGTCTCCCGACTTCGGAGTTTTTGTTTTCAGAAAAACTGCCCATCCAGTCGTGCAGATTTGAAATCCGCGCTTCTTAACTTAACATAACATCCTAACAGTAAAATCCTTAAACAAACCCTACCACCCATTCAAAATAATTTTTATATTTGAATGATTAACAACAAAACACAATTGATATGTCAAGCACCTCAGAAGTAGGTCATGCTAAAAATGTAGCAAACCTTCAAAAAATCATCCAGCAAGTTTCAACGTACAGCCTTTACAATCCACCGATTGCCGACATTACAGTGGCGAGCCTTCAGACTTTGTACACCGATGCCAATGCAAAACTGACAGAAGTGGGAGAAAAACGCAACGCCAATAAAAATGCCATCGTTGCCCGTCAGACCGCTTTTAAAAATTTGAGTTCAACCTGTACCAGCATCATCAATCTATTGGAAATCGTAGGCTTACCGCAGGGAACCTTAGATCAGGCAAGATCTTTAGTCCGGACTATTCAGGGGAGTTCAGGAAAGAGCAATACACCGGTTGAAGATGGCAAAGAAGCGCCTAAAACCTCATCCACTTCCCGCCAGTCTTTCTCCTCAAAAGCTGAAAATTTCGGTCTGCTGTTACAGATGTTATCTGCCCTACCCGCTTACACGCCTAATGAAGACAGCATAAAGTTACAAAACCTCAACAGCTACCACGAATCATTAAGAGCGGCAACCCTCCTTGTAGATCAAACCGAGTCTGAACTGAACACCAAAATCATAGAACGTGACAGAATTCTCTATGCGGAAGAAACCGGAGTATATGCCATCTCCCTGAAGATTAAAAAATACGTAAAAAGTCTATACGGAACCAATTCCCCGGAATACACCACCGTTTCCGCGATAGAATTTACGAACAGAAAATAATTTGTGTTTACATCTGGATAACATTGTAGGTCAGTAAATTGATATTTTTCTATGTAAAGTTGCATTTTTAAAATGTAACTTTATTTTTTTGCATTATAAATTTACTTTTATCTGATATCATTCTACATTGGCACGATACAACTTCACATTCTTTTGATTTGGTTTTACTTTTTCGTATTGTGACTTTATATTTTTGCAATGTGACTTCACATTCTTCCAATGTAACTTTACATTTTTGCCTTGTAAGTTTACATTAGATCATTTCATCAGGTACACAGCGTAAAAAGATTGTGCACATTACCATTTACTTTTCCTACGATCATCAAAATAAAATCCCCGAAAAGTTAAACTTTCCGGGGATTTATTGTATCGAATTAACATCAGCTGATATTATTCTCTGTTTTTAAGCATGATCCAGCCAGACTGGCTCATATTGACTTTTGTTTTCGGATACTGGAAATTAAACTTATACCAGTATGTTGCAGTTGGCAATTTCTTACCACCAACAGTACCATTCCAGATCGGATTTTCTTTGGAGAACCTGAACATTTCCGAACCATAACGGTCGTAAATAGATCCTGTAAAATTATTGAATCCTCCAAGAGCTGTAAGATCAAGCGTATCATTAATACCGTCATCATTAGGAGTGATAATATTTTTCACTTGGAAAGTAAAGAATTCTAGCGCTCCAACACAATGTGTTCCTACGGATCTCACCTGAATGTTATATGTTGCATTATCCTGAACGTTGGTGAATACATTAGAATCCTGCCAAGAAATACCTCCGTCAATAGAATATTCTGCAGTTTGAGGGATATTATTGATTGTTGGAACTTCTGCCGTAATGGTTAAGGTATTATTGCTGTAATCAACATTCGAAACGAATGGAGAAGCTGCACCCAAGACATTTACCGTAAAAGTTTTTTCGCAATATCCGTTATCAATTTTCACCGTATAAACGCCCCAGTTATCTACATTAATAGTTTGGGTAATTTCACCGGTGCTCCACAGATAGCTGTAATTAGGTCCCGCTCCTGCATCAAGAGTAATTCTGTCTCCCTGACACATTTCCACGTCTCTGAGTGGCGAAGTAAGCTCCGGAACAACTTCCACTGTTACTTTAGCAGGTAATGAAGACTGACATCCTTTCGCTCCTAAAGCATATACTGAGAACGTTGTAGTTGTGTAAACAGTTGCCGTTTGCACATTTCCGGTTCCCTGGAAATTTGCCCATTCATAAGTTGATCCTCCCGTTGCAGTAAGTTCTACTGTTGATCCTGGACAAACTTTTAGCTTTGATGCAACTAAACTGACTGTTGGTCTTGTTTCTTTCAACAGTGTTAATTCAACCATTTTACTACAGAAACCACCATTTGAAACCACCACATAAAGAACCTGTCCATCATTACCGTTGTAATGTAAAATATCCTGAATGTTATCATCGTTCTGCGCCAATGCATCTGCCTGATCTTCATAAAAAGTAAATACTGCCCCCGGAGTTGTACTGATAGACGGCATGGCATCCGTAAGGTCAAACCAAGTTACATCCGGAGTTGAACAAAGCAACAATGAAGCATCAACAGCCGCCGGAGTTGTTCCGCCGTTAATTTTGATACTTGCTTTTCCGGGACAAGGATTTCCCGGGAATGTTACCTGAATTTCATAATTACCTGGCTGAGTTGCAGTAATTGTAGGCGTTGTTGCTCCCTGAATGGCGACACCGTTATAGAACCATTGGTAATTCATGTTCGGGTCATTTACAGAAGCTGTAATCACCTGTGGAGCATTGTCACATACATTGATTTCTTCCGGTAAAGTGCCTCCATTAGGGTCTAATAATTCAACACCAATATTAAATGATCCCCCCTCCAGGAATACTGCAGAATCATAGCTGCTGTCAATAGCATCTGCCAAAACCATTTTAAAGTGGTAAGACTGTCCCGGAACTACTGTTGCAGTTGCCTGTAAAGGAACTGTTCTACCATTAAAGTTGGTTTCAATATTAGATGTGTTATATCCTCCGAAAAAACTAACGTTTGGCGCTCCACAACCCATATCAAACCCGGTAAAACTATCCTGTGGATGGATATTGGTAACACTTACCGGTCCTGTACCAGGCGCGGGTAATATCGCCATATTTACATAAGGTCCCCCGGCTGTCGGCCTTAACAATAATGCAAAGGCATCGGAGAAGCTACAAGGAAACGATCCTGTGTATTCTTCAGAGGCAAACAAATAATTGAATTTCACCTGAGAAGAGGTCGGAACGAAATCAAACTCTAAGATTACTGCATCATTAAGCGTAGCAGATGGATTTGTGGCAGCTACAAGATCCGGATCACTTCCGGTAGGCAAATCATCTCCTAACGTAGAACTTATATAGTTATTTCCTGCTTTATTTGCATATCCTGTAGAAAGCACAATACCATCTTGAAAAGGAAAGTTAGTTGTTCCTTTGTGAAAATAACCCCAAGATCTCTGAGCATTTGTAGCTGGTAAATTTGGGCTTACCTGAACATTGGATACAGTTGGTGTCACACAAGAGTTTGTTCCGGACGAAATCAATACATCTTTTACCAATTGCAAAGGAGTATAATCTGATGGTGCATATCCGGCAGCATTTACATCAATAAAAGCTCCAGCTTTCATTGTTAAACTAGATGCCTTTTCTTTCTGAGGCTTTCTGGGAGTAATGTTCTGTGAATAAAAGAGACTCGACGACGAGACCGCAAATAAGGAAAACAATAGTAGGTATCTCTTCATAAATAAATTGTTTGAACAAATTTAATTTTTTTTTATAAATATACACAGATATTTAACTTTTTTGTATTAAAAAAACAAATAAACCTCCCAAATTGAGAGGTTTATTATATTTATAACTACTAATTTCTATTTTTCAACAAAATCCATCCGCTTCGCATCTCGAGTTTCTTACTTGCAGGATTTTCCCATTGTACTCTATACCAATATGTGGCAGTAGGAAGTATAAGGCTTCCTCGTAACAATCCGTTCCAGCTAGTATCATTTTTACTTGCTTTAAATACCTCCTGCCCATACCTGTCGAATATAGAAGCTGCAAAATTATTATACTTGCTGATACCGGAAAAATCTACAGTATCATTCTTACCATCGGAATTAGGAGTAATCGCATTAATAACGACGAATGTAAAGAATGACAATGTATTACCACATTTTGCATCTTTCACACGAACCATTAGGGTGTAATTGTTATTATCCAGCATATTATAAAAAATGTTGGAAGCCTGCCACGTGACCCCTCCATTTGAAGAATATTCAAGTTCCCCTCCTGTAGGATTTGTCGCTGATATTGTTAAAATCTGATTTTCGTAAGTAACGTTTGTAAACTGCGGGAGTGCAGGATTGATCAGCTGAGCACTAAACACTTTGGAACACGTACCATTGCTGATTGTTACGGAATATGTACCTGGAGTATTTACAGAAATCGTCTGAGTAGTTGCCCCCGTGTTCCATAAATAAGTATAATTTGGTCCTGAACCTGCATCCAGAATTCCGGAATCACCGACACATGCATACACATCCTTAAGTGTTGATTCAATAGCAGGCACAACTTCAATCGTAATTGATGTAGGATTTTCTACTTTACACCCGTTTCCACCTAATGCATATACAGAATATGTCGTGGTAACAGTTGGGGCTACCACCTGGGTACTTCCGTTCCCCGGCAATCCTACCCATTCATAAGTAACACCACCTGTAGCCGTTAAAGTAACTGATTCTCCTACACAAATTTTAGATTTTGATGCTGCCAGTATGGCCACAGGTGGACCTACCACGATAGTTATAGTAGCAGGATTCGCAGATACACAACCATTTGCACCTACCGCAAAAACCTGATATACCGTAGTATTAGCAGGAGAAACGACTTGGGTGTTTCCGTTTCCTGTAAGATTAACCCAATTGTAGGAAACGCCTCCTGATGCTGTTAAGGTAACAGATTCACCAGGGCAAATTTGTTGTACTGGAGATGTTACCGTTGCTACCGGAAGCGTAGTATTTTGTGTTACTGTAATATTTGAAGTATAGCTACAATTTAAATTTCCAGGCTGATTTACATTGTTTACCGTTAATGTATAAGTTCCTCCTGCACTGACAACAGGTGTTAATGTATTCGCTCCGGAAACGATATTTCCCCCACCGGTTGTAGTCCAGGCAATGGTGGATCCTGTTGGAATTACAGAAGCTGAAGCGTTTAGTGTAACTTGTGGGGTATTACAGGTGATCTGTTGAGGCTGAGCAATTGTTAAAGTCGTTTGAGGGGTTGCCAACAGCTGTAGATTTACTACATACCTGCACCCTCCGTTTACAACGAGAACATAGATTGTCTGATTTCCTGCGCTGTTAAACAATGTAGGGTTGGCTATGGTATTTGTATTTCCTGCATTGGCATCAGCAACATTCAGATAATAAGAGAATGTTACACCTGGAGCAGTGGAAATCTGAGGCTGCGCTTCTGTTAGATCATAGTTAATTCCGCCAGTCTGATAACATTTAAATAATGTTGCATTCTGAACTGTAATCGGCTGAGAAACCTCTATTGTAATAGTTGCCGGTGTCTGAGACACACAACCATTGGAACCGACTGCCGTAACTGTGTAAGTTGTCGTTGTAGTTGGTGAAACAGTTTGGGTATTTCCATTTCCCGGAAGAGCTGTCCAGTTATAGGTAGCTCCACCGGATGCTGTTAATGTTACGGATTCTCCAGAACAAATTAATAGTTTAGAAGCCGTTAAACCTGTTGTTGGAGGAGCACTGTCTCCTGTTACGGTTACATTTGCCGTCGCAGTACACGTCAAGTTTCCTGGCTGATATGTATTTGAAATTGTTAAGGTATAGGTTCCTGCTGTATTTACTACTGGATTAAGGGTATTAGCTCCAGATACGATATTTCCGTTTGTTGTTGTCCATGCGAATGTAGATCCTGCTGGGTAAGTAGAACCTGAAGCGTTCAACGTGATTTGTGAGTTGGTGCAGGTTAATATGGATGGTGTTGCAATAGTAGCAGTTATCTGCGGTGCTTTGATCAATTGTAATTCTGCAACTTTTGAACAGAATCCGTTTTTTACCAAAACATATATTGTTTGGCCGGGACTAGGAAATGCTGTAGAATTTGCAATCGTATTACTATTTCCTGCCGAAGCATCTGCTTGGTTAACATAATAACTAAAAGTCGCTCCTGGCGTTGTGCTAATTGAGGTCTGTGCAGAAGTTAGATTAAAAGTAGCATTTCCCTGGGTATAACACGCCGTTAAAGTAGAATTTTGCACGGTAGGTGAGGTTCCTCCTACGATGGTGATAGAAGCAGTTCCCGGGCATGTGTTGCCTGGTAAAAATACCTGAACTGTATATACTCCAGGCTGTGTTGCAGTATAAGATGCATTTGTTGCCCCAGGAATAGGATTATTTCCCAATAACCACTGATAGGTAGCACCACCTCCCTGAACTGATGCTGTAAATGTTTGCGGAGCGTTATCACAAACATTGATTGATGCAGGAAGCGCTACTCCTGCGGGATTTAATAACTGGACACCAATATCAAAAGATCCTGCTTCAAGAAAAACAGCTGAATCGAAGTTTGAATCCTGATAATCCGCTAAAACCATTTTAAAATGATATGTTTCTCCGGGAACTACTGTTGCTGTTGCAGTTAGTGGAACGGTACGCCCGTCAAAATTAGTTTCAACCTGAGGATTATTTATTCCCGCAAAATACTGAACATTTTTAGGCCCACAAGGTAAACTCGCGGGAATAATATTGGTAACACTTACAGGATCTCCGTTGGGAAGCAGTGCTAAATTTGTATAATTAGGATCTCCTACTTTTTTCAGCAATAGAGCAAATCCATCTGAAATACTGCAAGTAAAGTTACTCTGATATTCTTTGGAGGCAAATAAATACCTGAACGAAACTTTCGTAGAAGCAGGCACAAAATCAAATTCTATATAAGTTGCGTCTCTTAAATTTGCATTATTAACATTTAAGGCTGTAGCAAGATCAACATCTCCGCCTGAAGATAGCACATCACTTAAAGTTCCCTGAAAATTATTTCCTGTTTTTCTGGCATATCCGGTGGTAAGTACGATACCTTTGGCAAATGGGAAATTGGTAGTCGCTTTATTAAAATAACCCCAGCTTCTATTCTGATCGGTAACTGCCAAATTCGGAGATACAACTACATTACTTATATTGGCAGCTGAACATGTTGAGCCACCGCTGATAAGCACATCTTTTACCAATTGCGTTATACTGTAGGCTGATTCCGGATAACCGGCGGCATTCACATCAATAAAAGCCCCCGCCTTCATACTCGCTGCAGTAGGTTTTTTAGCAGAAACCTTACTTTGCCTATCCTGTGCAAATACAAGAGATCCTGTAAAAACTAAAAATAAAGCCAAAAGTAAATTTCTTGTCCTCCTATTTAACATTTTAAATTATTTTAAACAAAAATACTATTTTTTTTGATTGAATATCATTTAAGAGCAAATTACATTATCATTAATATAACTTAGCTGTTTTTACAATATCTGTCAATTTAAAATTAAGAACGAAAAAAAGACCAACAAATTGTCAGTCTTTCTTTGATTATTTATAAATTATTCTTACACTTTTATTCTATGTTTTTTAGGAGAATCCATCCGGTTTTTAATGCCGGTTTTTTGCTTGCCGGATCTTCAAAGCTTACCTGATACCAATATGATGAAGTAGGCAGACGTTTTCCTTGGAAATAACCATCCCAATAAGGCTGAAGGCTGCTTGCTTTATATACTTCTTTTCCGTAACGATCAAAGATAGACGCCTTGAAATCTTTATTTTGGTTTACCCCTCTGAAATCGATGATATCATTAATATTGTCGCCATTCGGTGTAATCACATTCTGCATTACAAAAGTGAAATATTGAAGAAATCCTACACAGCTCGTTTTTTTAACCCTTACTCTGATTGATATAACGGTATTTCTCGGTACGTTGCTGAACGTATTGGAGTTCTGCCATGTTAGACCATTATCTATTGAGTATTCTAACGCTCCATTGCTGGGGTTACTTGCGGTAAGAATCATTGTTCCGTTCTCATTATAATTTACATCGATAATCTCAGGAATAATAGCCTGAATTACCTGCGTTGTAAATACTTTTGAACAAACCCCATTATTGATTGTTACAGAATAAGTTCCCGGTGTACCTACAGAAATTGTCTGTGAGGTGTCTCCCGTGTTCCATAAATACGTATAGTTAGGTCCGGATCCGGCATCAAGTGTAATTACATCTCCCTGACAAATCATCCCGCCGGAAAGATTGGAGGTAATAGCAGGTACCACTTCTATTGTAATTGATGCCGGCTGCAGCGACTTACATCCCTGTGCACCGATAGCGTAAACAGAGTAGGTTGTAGTCTGAGTCGGAGAAACAGTTTGTGTTGCTCCTGTCCCCGTCATTCCTACCCATTCGTAGGTTGCTCCATTAGCTGCCGTAAGTGTTGTAGATTCCCCCACACACAATCTTATTTTAGTAGCGGTAAGCTGAGCGATTGGCGTAGCTTCTTTTCTTAAGGTCAATGTAACCATTTTACTACAGAAAGCGCCATTGGAAACTACAACGTACAACACTTGTCCGTCGGCGCCATTATAACTGCTTACTGCAGAAGCATTCAGGAAATTATTATTTTGAGCAACTGCATCAACCTGATTCACATAGTACCGTACAACAGCAGTAGTTGATGTGGTAATCAAAGGAGTTGCATCATTTAAATTAAATGTGGAAACAGAAGGAGTTGTACAAAGCTTCAATGTTGCATTCTGCGCCGGCGGGGTTGTTCCTCCCACAATGGTGATCACAGCAGAAGCGGGACATTGATTTCCTGGTACAGAAACTTTTACTTCATAAGCACCGGGTGATGTCGCTGTATAAGAAACATTTGTGGCACCATTAATTGCAACACCATCTTTAAACCACTGGAAAGTCATTCCCGGACTTACGGTAAGCAATGCTGTTAAAACCTGCGGTGTATTGTCACACATATTTACGGTATCTGGCAGAACAACACCGTTGCCATCTACAATTTTAATTCCGATATCGAAAGAACCTCCTTCAAGAAACACGGCAGAATCTAAAGTCTGATCATTGTAATCTGCAAGAACCATTTTAAAATGGTATGCAACACCAGGGGTTACATCGGCAATTGCCGTTAAAGGCACTACCCTTCCGTTGTAATTAGTCTCAATACTGGTAGTATTATATCCTGCAAAATAATTGGCATTTAATGCTCCACAGGTAAGTGTTCCTCCTCCAAATTGAGTTGCAGGACGTATATTCGTAACGCTTACGGGGCCAGCTCCTCCTGGAAGAATAGCAACATTTGTATACGGACCTCCCGCCACCGGCCTGATTAGCAATGCAAACGCATCTGAATAATTACACGGAAAACCTCCGGTGTATTCTTCGGAAGCAAATATATAATTAAATTTAACCTGATTGGAATTAGGTACGAAATCGAACTCCAAGGCTACTGCATCACGCTGATTGTTAATGTTGGTATTGGTTGCAGCAGCAAGATCTGCATCTCCACTTTCCGAGATCGTACCAGCGAGGTTTGCAGCGATGGCCGCATTGCCTGCTTGTCTTGCATAGCCTGTACTCAAAACAATTCCATCCTCAAAAGGAAAATTAGTTGTTCCTTTATGGAAATACCCCCAAAACCTGTCGTTATTAGTAACCGGATGGTTGGGTGTTACCGTAACATTACTTACATTCGGAGTTGCACAACTTGATGTTCCGTTGATAAGAACCTGTTGAACAAGCTGTTGAATGTTATAAGATGATTCCGGGTATGATGCAACATTCACATCGATAAAAGCACCCGCTTTCATACTTTCCGAAGTCAGTTTAACTTTACCGTTTTTTCTTGATGCATGCTGAGCAGCAGCTGATCCTGAAACCAAAAGCAACACTAAAAAGAAGAAGTAGTTTTTCAATCTATAATTTAACATTTTTTTGTTGTTTGTTCAAAAATAGCAATTTTTTGATTAAACTTTGGTAAGAAATGAAATTATTGCAACAAAAAATTAATCTATTTTACCAATTCGTTACATATCAGATAATATATCTGCAATAGCAAAAAAAAGACTAAATTTTTATTTAGTCTTTTGTAGAGTTATTACGGAGAATACAGTTTTAAGTTATTCATTTTTAAGTTCATCAATTTTATCCTGAAGTTCCTGAATTTTATCTTTCAGTGCTTTGATTTCATTTTTGTTTGAACTTACGTTACTTTTAAGCATCACATTTTTTGCCCTCTCGCTGTGATCATCTTCATCTTCATCTTCGTTAATTTCCTCAATATCTTCCTGAATATCTTCAATATCCTCATTAATCTCTTCGATATCCTCGCTGATTTCCTCAATATCTTCACTGATCTCCTCGATATCTTCCTGGATATCTTCTATATCTTCCTGAATGTCTTCAATTTTTTCATGGCTTTTATTCACAGACATCTGAATGAAAATAGCAAGATAAATAGCTTCCAAAGAAACTACCGTGGTAAGAATAAGCAGCATCTTATCAAATTCCACCAAACCCAGCAAAGGCAGCAGGAATGAAATCATAAAAAACAGGGTGTGCGCAATAAGCGAAGGAATAGAACCTATCCACCAGGTAATTCCGTTGGCTATTTTTTCTAAAACCTCCGTTTTTTCTTCGTACTTTTTCATAGTGCTTTGCTTTTAAATTAATTCTTTGGTAACACCTAATCCAAACAACGCAAAATCATATTTTGCAGGATCTTTTTCATCAAACTTTCGTATGACGGCATCCAACTCTTCTACCGTTTTCCAATCGTTCTGAGTTCTTGAAATCAACCCTAATTTCCTGGAAATGTTTCCTGTATGCACATCCAGCGGAATGGAAAGATACTGCTGGGCTGTATTTTCCCAGAGGCCAAAATCTACACCACGTTTATCATTCCGCACCATCCAACGCAAAAACATAATAATTCTCTTAGTGGACGAATTTTTATACGGCGAACTCACATGCTTATGGCTCCTGTGCTTTTCGGTTCCTAAAAAACGGCTTCTGAAACGTTCTACAGCATGCAGAAAACTGGTTTCAGATTGATTGAGTCTGAATAGGTTTTCCAGGCTTTCATTTTCGTGATAAATCCTTCTAAACTGCTTCATAAAATAGCTAAAATCTTCTCCGTTAAAGGTACGGTGAATGCTTTTATTTTCAATATCTTTCAAATCTTTTTCCGAATGATTCAAGACAAAATCATAAGGAGCATTTCCCATGATATCCAACATTTTCTCTGCAGATTTGATAATCGCTTTGCGGTTCCCCCAGGAAATGGTTGCCGCCAGAAAACCTGCTATTTCTATATCCTGTTTAAGGGTAAACCGATGCGGAATCTGTATGGGATCATTTTCAATAAAATCAGGATGATTATACTGATCTGCTTTTTCATCCAGGAAGATTTTCAGTTCTTCAAATTTCAACATCATTTATTTAAATTTTCACAGATTCCAATGCTTTTGGCAGGAAAGTATTAGGGAAAATGGTTCTTGCTTCATCCGTGAACACTGTAAGATCTGCATATCTGTTAGAAAAATGCCCTAAGATAAGCTTTCCCACCTCTGCTTTTCTGGCAATCATTGCTGCTTCCATCGCAGTTGTATGCCCTGTATAATCTGCCATTTCCTTTAGATCATGTAAAAATGTAGATTCGTGATAAAGAACCGTCGCATTTTTAATAACAGGAATTACATTTTCCAGATAGCGCGTATCGCTGCAAAACGCATAAGAAACAGGAGGCAATGGATCCGTGGTAAGAATTTCATTTTTAAGAACATACCCATCACTCAACACAAAATCTTTTCCTGCTTTAATATTATGATAATCGCAGGTTTCAATCTCTTTATATTTTGATATTTCCTGCATATTAAGATGTCTTTCTTTTGGTTTTTCTTTAAAAAGGTATCCGTTGCAATAAATTCTGTGATCCAACGGAATGGTGAACACCTCCACTCTGTTGTCTTCATAAATTTTTTCAGAATAATCTTTATCCAACTCATGATAAACCACTTCAAAACCGCGGTGGGTTTCGGTAATGGTAAAGATGGTTTCCAGCATTTTTTTTATTCCCTTCGGCCCGTATACATGCAGTGGCGTTTCTCTTCCTAATAAACGGAAAGACGCAATAAGTCCCGGAAGTCCGAAACAGTGGTCCCCATGAAGATGAGAAATGAAAATATGATTAATCCTCGAAAATTTCGCTTTTGCTTTTCTCAGCTGTACCTGTGTTCCTTCGCCGCAGTCGATCAGAAAAGATCGTTCTTCCATTTCCAGGAATTGTGCGGTGGGAGAAGAATTGATGGTAGGAATTGCTGAGTTAAAGCCTAATATCGTTAAATAAGTACTCAAATCTATCGTTTATTATATAGACAAATGTACGGAATTTAGGCTAAGAAAAGGCTGAGATCGAGATTAAGATTAAGGTTTAGGCTAAGGTTGAGAATAAAGCAGATGTATTAAAATATGGCTTAAAGAGATATTATCTTTTTAATTAATTTTCTCAAACTTCCTGTTTTTAAACACAATTGAAATTTCAACAACTTCAACCTTAATCTTAAACCTTACTGTTCTTTTAGAAAATCAAGGAACAGATCCAGCGCCTTTTTTCTGTGGCTGATTTTGTTCTTATCCTGAGGATCCATCTCAGCAAAGGTTTTGTCGTACCCTTCAGGCACGAAAATAGGATCATAGCCAAATCCTTTGAAACCCTTATTTTCATTTAATAAATTTCCGTGAACCCTTCCGTCGAAATATTTTGCGCCGTTTTCATCATAATAGCATAAAACAGTGATAAAATACGCTTTCCTGTTTTCAAGACCTTCCATTTCAATCAAAACTTTTTCAATATTTTTAGCAAAATCATGATCACCAGCGTAACGTGCGGAAAATATTCCCGGTCTGCCGTCTAAAGATTCAACAACGAGGCCGCTGTCGTCTCCTAAGCTTGGAATTCCTGTTTTTTCATAACAGTATTTTGCTTTAATTAAAGCATTGGCATTAAACGAATCGCCGTCTTCCACAATTTCTTCGTGAATGTTATAATCCGTAAGGCTTTTTACAACAAAACCGTCACCCAAAATCTGCTGAATTTCTTCTTTTTTATGTACATTGTGGGTAGCAACCAGTAACTCCATTTTTCTTTTTTATTTAATTTTTATTTTTTAAATGAAAAGACTCCAACATCTTTATCGGTGAGTAATTTTTTAATCTAAATTTCAGAATAATGCACTTTATATTTCCTTGTAAAAAGATAATAAAACACTGAAAAAAGTATAATTCCACCGGCCAGGATCATCCATTCCGGGATTTTAAAAGCATCTGCAAAACTTTCATTTTTCGTGTAGGCAATCAATATCGTGGAACATAAATTATTGAAACCATGCAATAACATCGGCAGCAATAAAGATTTTGTTCTGTAGTAGACCAGCCCCAAAACACAACCTAATAAAACGGCTCCCACAAACTGCCACGGATTCCCATGTACCAAACCGAAAATAACCGATGCAATAACAATGGCATTCACCGGTTTTAGTCCTTTATTGATTAATCCTTTCTGGATAATTCCGCGGAAAACAATTTCTTCAAAAATAGGCGCGCAAATTACTGCGGTGATGATCATTACTACCGGATCGTCCGTGAGCTGTTCCATCAGTTTTGTAAAAAATTCATAGTACTCCCCAAAAAATGGTCCTGATGTAGGTATTTGTGAGGTGATAAATTCTGCAATGAACATCATGCCCAGCATCATCGGGAAGATCAGAATATACGTGTAGAAATTGGTTGGCGAAAAATTGAAATTCAGCTTTTTACCGGTATTTGGCCTTACAATAAAAAAATCAAAAAAAGCAATAGCGGTAAGAAATCCGCCTGCGTTGAGAAGCATCAAAAACCACTCTTTATACTGCAGATTTTCCTTAAAAGCAAACATCCAGAAGACATTAAAAAATGCCACGGCCATGTTTCCGATAAAGAATCCGGCCACGAGAACAAGTCCGCCCAGCCATGTAAATGTAAATTTCGGATACCTGCTGTTTTCCATATTGTATACTCAGATTTATCGGGCAAAGATAAAAGTTTTTGGGAAGTTTCTTTACTGTTTAAATGATGAAGTAACGAAACGTCCTCATTTTTAAGATACAGATCTCTTTCCTAAATGAAAATCATTTTCAGATTCCATTAAAAATTACGATTTTTGCAACTTCAAAATACGATATGTCAGACTTAATCAAAGAAATAGAGAAAAGAAAAACTTTCGGGATTATTTCTCACCCCGATGCCGGAAAGACTACGCTTACTGAAAAGCTGCTTCTTTTCGGAGGGGCCATTCAGGAAGCGGGAGCGGTAAAATCCAACAAAATAAAAAAGGGAGCTACTTCCGACTTCATGGAAATTGAAAGACAGAGAGGGATTTCCGTGGCGACTTCCGTACTTGCTTTTGAATACAGAGATCATAAAATCAATATCCTGGATACTCCGGGACACAAAGATTTTGCGGAAGATACTTACAGAACTTTGACGGCCGTAGATTCGGTGATTGTTGTAATAGACGTTGCAAAAGGGGTTGAGGAACAGACGGAAAAGCTTGTACAGGTCTGCAGAATGCGAAATATCCCGATGCTTGTTTTCATTAATAAGCTTGACCGTGAGGGTAAGGATGCTTTCGATTTGTTGGATGAAGTAGAACAGAAATTAGGATTAACCGTTTGTCCGCTTTCCTTACCAATCGGCATGGGAGCAGATTTTCAGGGAATTTACAATATCTGGGAAAACAACATCCAGTTGTTTTTAGAAGAGAAGAAGCAAAGGGTGGGAGAAGCGGTTAAGTTTGATGACATTAATGATCCTGCTATTGATGAATTAATCGGTGAAAAAGCGGCAGCTACCCTTCGTGAGGAGCTTGATCTTGTACAATCGGTCTATCCGGAATTCAGCCGTGAAGATTATATGAAAGGCGATCTTCAGCCTGTTTTCTTCGGTTCAGCTTTGAATAATTTCGGGGTACGTGAATTGCTGGATGCCTTTATTGATATTGCACCAATGCCCCAACCGAAGGAGAGTGATACCCGTCTGGTAAAGCCTGAGGAAAATCAATTTACCGGTTTCGTGTTCAAAATCCACGCGAATATGGACCCGAAACACAGGGACCGACTTGCTTTCGTAAAAATCGTTTCGGGAACGTTTAAAAGAAATGAAAATTATTTACTGGTAAGAGAAGGTAAAAAAATGAAATTCTCTTCTCCTAATGCATTCTTTGCAGATAAAAAGGAGGTAGTGGAAGAAAGTTTCCCGGGAGATATTGTAGGACTTCATGATACCGGAAGTTTCAGGATTGGCGATACGTTGACAGGCGGTGAAAAATTAAGCTTCAAAGGAATCCCGAGCTTCTCTCCTGAACATTTCAGGTATATCAATAATAATGATCCGTTGAAGGCAAAACAACTCGCAAAAGGTATTGACCAATTGATGGACGAAGGTGTGGCACAGCTGTTTACGCTGGAAATGAACGGCAGAAAAATCATCGGAACGGTGGGCGCTCTTCAGTATGAGGTAATCCAATACCGTTTGGAGCACGAATACGGCGCAAAATGTACTTATGAGCCGCTTTCCATGCATAAAGCATGTTGGGTTGAAGCCGATGAAAAGTCTGAAGAATTTAAAGAGTTTGCAAGATTGAAGCAGCGATTTTTAGCAAGAGACAAATACAACCAACTGGTTTTCCTTGCTGATTCTTCTTTTACGATTCATATGACTCAGGAGAAATTCCCGAATGTGAAGTTGCATTTTATCAGTGAATTTAGGAATGCTTAATAAGAAATAATCAGTTTAAATACATAATCCGTGGAAATTTTCTGCGGATTTTTATATTGAATCAAATTAGAATTTTTATACATAAGTTGTTTAAAGTAAAATATTTTTGCACCTTTAGGAGCAGACTCTGTGTAGTAAAAAATAAGCATATAATCAATCCATAGAATTGATATCTAATTCGCGATGAATTTTCTAAAGATAGCTTTCCTACGGAACGCCGAAAGCCTTCCGAAGATGATGTCTACACAGATAAAACTCCATAGAGTTTTCTAACATCTTACCTTAAAATTTTACCATGAAGAGTCTTTTAAAATGACAGTTTCATAAATTAAATTTAGATAAGATTCGTTAAAAGAAAAACGGCGAAACCTAAAAAAAACTTTGTAAAAAACAGTTTTTTAATTTTACAAAAATCTAAAAATCAAATCTTTATCAATTTACATTTTCAAAACAATTCCTTTACAATCTTTACAACCATTTCACTCCTAATTTTACTTCATCGAAAAAATTAATCGTATGAAAAAATTCATTTTACTTGTTGCCGTATCGGGAACATTCATCATGTGTAAAAAGGGAGAAGCTGCAACATCACCGCTGGAAAATGCCATCAGTTCCGCCGACAGTACTATTTCTGACGCGTCAGAAAAAATCAGTGAAATTGATGAAAAAGCAAATGCCGCAATGGATTCTGCAAATGTAAAAATTAAAGATTTTCAGCAGGCAGGAAATGAGATGAATGAACATATTGAAGATACTTCCAAAATGGTAGATTCTCTTTCCGAAAAAATATCATCCGTAAAACTGGAATCAAAAGCAGAAAAGAAAGATTCTTCCAGGAAAGAAAACAAAATCGTGATAAATGTTCCTGCTCCGAAAGTGATTAAGGAAACAAAAATCGTTTATAAAAATTCGCCGAAGAAAGAAAATCCTGAGCTGATTCAGCAGAACAGATTCATTAAAAAAGGGACATTAGAACTTACCGTAAATGATGCAGAAACCGCAAAAGAAATTGTAAAGGATGAAGTTGCCAAATACAACGGATACATAAGAAGTGAAAGTATTTCCCTTCAAAATGACGATAAAAAAACGGCATATATGAAAGTGAAAGTCCCTATACAGAAATTTGATTACCTAATGTCTGATCTGAATTATAATCTGGGGACAGTGGAGAATATGAACATCGAAACTTCCGGTCATGATATTGTTGAAAATACGATGTGTGAAATTGACATCACCCTTTACGGCCAGCATGAAAACATCACGGATGATAAAAATCCGGAAACATTGGGAGCACAATCTTTTGCTGCCATTTCTTCGGGCTGGAATGCCATTACATCTATTTTCCTGTTTATTCTTCCGCTTTGGCCTTTGTTTGTAATTGCAGGAATAGGATATTATTTTTATAAAAAAAGAACTACGGATAAGAATTCTTAGAATAATATATATATAAATTTTAATAATATTTTAATCAAAATCACGTTATTCCGGAAATTGTTATTCCTAATTTTATCTTGTTAATTTATTTATTCCATTTTAATTTAACTTCAGATAAAAAATTCTATCAAAACAATATATAATTAATATTTTGTGGTTCGTGTGAAAGTAAAAAGGCTCCCATTTCTGAGAGCCTTTTACTATTTCATTTTATTATAAGCAATTACTTTGCAATGCTTCTTGAGATAACGATTTTCTGGATTTCAGAAGTTCCTTCATAGATCTGTGTAATTTTTGCATCTCTCATCATTCTTTCCACGTGGTATTCTTTTACGTATCCGTATCCGCCGTGGATCTGCACTGCTTCAATTGTGGTATCCATTGCTACCTGAGATGCATATAATTTGGCCATCGCTCCGCTTTCCGAAATGTCTTTTCCGGCATCTTTTTCTACTGCAGCCTTAAAGCAAAGCATTCTTGCCGCTGTAATCTGGGTAGCCATATCCGCCAGTTTGAATGCAATTGCCTGGTGGTTGATGATTTCCGTTTTGAACGCTTTTCTTGTTTTAGCATATTTTAATGCCAGTTCGTAAGCTCCTGAAGCAATACCTAATGCCTGGGAAGCAATCCCGATTCTTCCTCCGTTCAGAACAGCCATCGCGAAATTAAATCCGAAACCATCCTCCCCGATTCTGTTTTCTTTAGGAACTTTTACATTATTGAAGATTAAAGAATGGGTATCACTTCCTCTGATTCCCAGCTTGTCTTCTTTAAGCCCGATTTCAAATCCTTCCCATCCTCTTTCAACGATGAAAGCATTGATTCCTTTATGTTTTTTCTCCGGATCCGTTTGTGCGATTACAATATAATAGGTTGCTGTACCGCCATTTGTGATCCAGTTTTTGATTCCGTTCAGCAAATAATAATCTCCTTTATCTTCTGCAGTGGTTTTTTGTGAAGTAGCATCAGAACCTGCTTCAGGCTCAGACAATGCAAACGCTCCGATTACCTGTCCGCTCGCAAGAGGTGTTAAATATTTCACTTTCTGTTCTTCAGAAGCAAATTTTTCCAGTCCGGCACATACTAAAGAATTGTTTACAGACATTACCACAGCTGCGGAAGCATCTATTTTCGCGATCTCTTCCATAGCCAACACGTAAGAAACACTGTCCATTCCTGCACCGCCGTATTTAGGATCTACCATCATACCTAAAAGCCCCATTTCACCCATTTTCCTTACCTGTTCTGCAGGAAACTTCTGGTCGCGGTCTCTTTCGATTACTTCAGGTAATAATTCGTTTTGTGCAAAATCCCTTGCTGCCTGCTGAATCATCAGCTGTTCTTCCGATAAATTAAAGTCCATAAAAATTGAATAATTAGATGGTCGCTAATTTACACTTTTTGATTAAATCTGAAAATAGAATTAAAATTTAAGTCTTACAATCTGAAAATCAATGATTAAACAAAAGCTAAAAAATAATTATATTGATTAAATTATTGTTAAAATTTTTACCTTTAAATTAGTAACAACTGTAAGCAGTCCGGTAAAATTTTTATTAATTGTTAATTTTAAGATGTGGTGCTGCCAATTAAAAAAAATGCTTATATTTAAAATCCTTTAACTAATTACTTTTACCATCATGACTATAAAAAGATTATTCGATATTCCCCATTATGCTTTAGAGACCTATCCGAAAACAGATATGTTTGTAACGAAATATCAGGGCGAATGGAAGAAAACGTCTACCCAGGAATTTATTAATGAGGCCAACAAAATCTCGCGCGGACTTCTGAAACTCGGTATAAAACCGGGAGATAAAATTGCCCTTATTACCACCAATTCCCGGACAGAATGGGCCATAATGGACCTTGGACTTTCTCAGATCGGGGTAGTTTCCGTACCAGTATATCCAAGTATTTCGCCAGAAGATTACGAATTTATCTTTAATAATGCTGAAATAAAGTACTGTTTTTTATCTGATAAAGACCTTTTAAATAAAGTAACAAAAGTAAAGCACAATATTCCGTCTTTACAGGGAATTTTTACATTTGAAAACATCAGCGGAGCAGCCAACTGGAAAGAAGTTTTGGATCTTGGAGAAGATGATTCTACGCAGATTGAGGTTGAAGATCTTTCCAATACGATCAATGCGGAAGACCTCGCTACGATTATTTACACTTCCGGAACGACAGGAAAACCGAAAGGTGTTATGCTGACACATCATAATATCGTCTCAAATGTTTTAGGTTCCGTACCAAGAATTCCGAAAAAGAAAAATCTCGATTATAAGGATACAAGGATCTTGAGCTTTCTACCAATCTGCCATATTTTCGAAAGGATGCTTTTTTACCTGTTCCAATACAACGGTTTCTCTATTTATTTTGCAGAAAGCATCGAAAAAATGGGAGAAAACGTAAAAGAAGTAAAACCGCATTACATGAGTGTTGTTCCTAGACTTGTTGAAAAGGTTTATGATAAAATTTATGCTACCGGATCTTCGGCAGGTGGTCTTAAACAGAAAATATTTTTCTGGGCTTTGAATCTGATTTCCAAAAAGAAAACGGTTTCAAAACCTTCGGGTTTACAGGAAATAATTGCTGATAAGCTGGTTTTCAAAAAATGGCGTGAAGGATTGGGCGGTGAAATAATCACACTGGTTTCCGGCTCTGCAGCGCTTTCCACAAGATTGAACCTGATGTTTCAAAATGCCGGAATTCCCATTCTGGAAGGATACGGACTTACGGAAACGTCGCCGGTTATTTCGGTAAATGCTTTCGGGAAAATGAAAATAGGAACCGTGGGGCTTCCATTAGACAATCTTCAAGTGAAAATTCAGGAAGACGGAGAAATTACAGTGAAGGGACCTTCTGTTTTTAAAGGATACTTTAAAAACGAAGAAATGACAAAAGAAGTTTTTACCGAAGACGGATTCTTTAAAACAGGAGATATCGGACATATTGACAGTGACGGATTTCTCCAGATTACCGATCGTAAAAAAGAGATGTTTAAAACTTCCGGTGGTAAATATATTGCTCCGCAAACCATTGAGAACCTTGCGAAAGCATCCAAGTTTATTGAGCAGATCATGGTTGTGGGCGATGGCGAAAAAATGCCGACTGCACTGATACAACCTGATTTTGAGTTTGCCAAAAGCTGGGCTCAGAGAAACAACCTCAATATAGGTTCCACACCACGGGAAATTGCCAACAATAAGGAGCTTAAAGAAAGAATAGAAAAAGAAATTAAAGACATCAATGAACATTTAGGAAACTGGGAACAGATCAAAAAAATTGAACTAACCCCTGAAATCTGGAGCATTGATACGGGTCTTTTAACACCTACTTTAAAGCTGAAAAGAAAAGCTATCAAAGAAAAGTTTATCGAACTTTACAATAAAATGTATGACCGTAAGGAATAATATTCAACTGCTCTAAGTTTTTTAAATTTCAACTAATGAATACGTTCACATGTTTTGTGATCAATAGGAACGGGCTTCAGCCCGTTTATTTTTTTTTGCTAAAAAAGGCGTTAGCGAAATGTAATTTGTTTTGGCTAAAGCCAATCAAAATGAATCAACATTAAAACGGGCTAAAGCCCGTTCCTACTGAATAAAATTAAAACCGCTTCTCTGAGGCGGCTTTTTACTCGCTTAGTTCAAGCGGATTTTTGTATTTTTCATTTTCTTCCCTTGCTTTTTCTCTTTGCTTTAGCATTTCCTGCCCTTTTATAATCGTGGTTCCGTAGCTTGCCAGTACAGCGGCAGCATTTTCATCGGCTGTTTTTTGTGCCTGTTTTAATTTAGCCTGCGTTGTTTCTATAGCTCCGGTATATCTGCTTTTTTTAATGTTGATAAATTTGCCTTTCAATTGAGAGACGGACAATGAGTTTACCAGTTCAAAATCAAAATCCTCTTTCTCGTCTGTTATTTTGATGATTAACCCCGGCAAACCGCTAAATTTCATAGGCCCATACGGAAGCGGAATTTCCGGAGCATACCATGCGATCCAGTTTCTTCCCTTAAACTTCACTTTCGCTTTTTTACAAGTAATGGTATTAATTATTCTGGTTTCATCTGCAAGTTCCCAGTTTGATATTACAGGTTGTTTATAGGTCAATAATGACATTGCTGCGGAATCAAAATATTGTATATTTTCATTGGTCTGGATGATGGTAAAGTTGAAATTTGTTTTTGGAATAACCGCATCGTCCTTGTAGCTAAGAGTTATGCTGCCATCATAATTTTTTGTCGTAACTCTTGAATTTTCCATTACCGAATCTCCTTTCAATGATATAGCACTTGCAAAAAATGCACGTCTGTTTCCTACCTGTAAGGTGAATAATTCTTCATATCGATTATCTGTTCGTTTATCGAACTTAGCTCTTAATCGATAGGTAAATTCACCTGTTAAACTATCCCCTTTGTATGATTGGGTATAATATAGTACACTGTATAACAATATTAAAAGTTGAAATATATTTTTATGGTAATTCATAAGAGGTATAATTAATCTATAAATACACTTATAGTAGAATAATTCCCACTATAAGTGCTTAATTGTTTTAGTTAAGATTAGATGCTAAATGTTGAGCATCAGACCCCGAATAAGTAGGAGTTTTACAGTAATTTTTTTCAATTTCATCAACCCAAGCATTTGCTTGTTGAGCAGTCCAATCTTGAGTAGTTGTTGCTGTAAAACCACATTTGGTAACCGCAATCCAGACCTTTCCTGCCTTTACTGTTTTAAGATCTTCGCGGGTTAATTTTTTAAATCTTTTCATTTCTTAAATAATTTTTTTTTCACCTACTTATTTTGCTAAAATTTCAACAGTGAAACTTCGGCTTTCCTTTCGGAGACAGGTTTTCGGTTTAGTCCTGCCCTTCTGTTGCAACATATTTTTAATAATGAATCAGCAATGAATATTAATTCAATACATTTCATTATTTAACAGCTTGAAAAAAATAAGTGTTTGTGCTTTTCGGAAGTAAATATAAAGAGAAATCACATGCTAAAAACAATAATTCCTTGTGATGAGAATTATATTCGTGACTTTATTACTTTTTAACTTTATTTATTCATATAAAATGAATTATGAATGTAAACTGTCATTCAGAGCGGAACGTAGTATAGTGTGGAATTTCAGTTTTTCAAAGCACTGTATGATTTTGTAAACAAAAAATTGCTTTGCCGCAACACTCCTCGCAATGACACATAAAAAAAGCTGCCTCCAATGAGACAGCTCCATATTCTGAAAAAATCGTTGCTAATTAAAATTTAATAACCGATTTCATTTTTTCGTTTTCTTCCATTACCAACTCGTCATCCACAAGGATTTTCCCTGAATGCTCATCAATAATGATTTTCTTTCTCTGAGCGATTTCCATCTGCTTCTGAGGCGGAATGGTAAAGAATGATCCTTTCGGAGCCCCTCTTTCAAGACCTACTACTGCAAGTCCGTTCGGAGAATTGGTTCTGATTCTGTTGTAAGAAGCCAATAATCTTTCGTCGATTTTCGCAGCAAATTCTTTAGACTGCTCAATAAGATATTCTTCCTCTTTTTTGGTTTCAGAAATCAAGCCTTCCAATTCTTCTTTTTTGAATTTAAGGTGATTTCTAAGATCGTCTATTTTTGCATTCAGCTCATCAAGCGTTTCGTTTTTGTGGCTGATTTTAGCCCCGAACTCTTTGATTCTTTTTTCAGCAAGCTGAATCTCAAGCTCCTGATATTCAATCTCTTTACTTAATGCTTCAAACTCTTTATTGTTTCTTACATTATCCTGCTGAGATTTGTATTTTTCAATTAAAGCTTTTGCATGGTTGATTACTTCATGCTTTGTTTTGATCTGGTCGTCCTGATCTTTGATATCCGCATGAAATTTTTCAGCTCTTTTTTCAAGACCTTCGATTTCAATTTCAAGATCCTCTACTTCGATTGGCAATTCTCCTCTTGTATTTCGGATTTCGTCCAATCTAGAATCAATGATCTGCAAATCGTATAAAGCTCTTAACTTCTCTTCAACTGAAATATCGTTGGTTTTTGCCATATTTTAAATGAAATAATTTACCGGGTTCGTTTTCTCAATAGATTTTGAGATTGCAAATGTACTAAATTTTTGTGATAAAATTTCAAATAATTGTTGAGTAACAAATTGTTCTGATTCATAATGACCTATATCACAAATCATCATTTTGGATTCGGCAAGGAAAAAATCATGGTATTTTACATCTCCGGTGAGGTAAGCATCACATTTTTTGGAGATTGCAGACTTGATACCGCTTGCTCCGGAACCTCCCAGAACACCCACTCTTTTTATTTTTTTGCCCGTAAAATCGGAATATCTGATGACTTCAAGATTAAATTTTTCTTTAACGAATTTCAGAAAATCTTTCTCTTCCATCGGCTCTTCAAAATCCCCGTACATTCCTAATCCGGTGTGATGATTCGTATTATCCAGACTGTAAATCTGATGTGCCACTTCTTCATAGGGATGTGCCGATTTCATGGCTGCTACAATGGGTCCCTGTTTATATCCTTCAAAAATAACCGAAACCATATCTTCATCAGCATTCTCGCGAATTCCCAATTGTCCGGAAAATGGATCTGAACCTTGTTTCGGCCTAAAAGTTCCGTTTCCGTTTACGGTGAAGCTGCACTCATCATAAAAACCGATGCTGCCAGCTCCCGCTTGGAAAAGCGCTTCTTTGACTTTTTCAGAATATTCTTTCGGAACAAAAACCGTTAACTGCTTCAGGTCATTTTTCTTAGGCTGAAGAATTTTAAGGTTCTTGAGTCCGAGTTGCTGACAGATCCCTGCATTTACACCAAAAAAATCATTATCAAAAGCGGTGTGAATGGCGTAAATTGCTATTTTATTTTCCATTGCTTTTATAACTGCTTTTTCTACATAGTTTTTTCCGGTTAAGGATTTTAGCCCCGAAAATATAATGGGATGAAAACAAACAATGAGATTACAATTTTTATGGATGGCCTCTTCAACTACATTTTCCAGGGCATCATGGCACACCAATATTCCGCTTACGTCCCTATCCCAAGAACCGCATAGCAATCCCACATTATCAAAATCTTCTGCCTGCTGTAAAGGAATACGCTTTTCTATTTTTGAAACGACATCTCTGATTTTCATTTTATTCTGTATGTTTGTTACGAAAGTAAGGATAATTTGCTATATTTAAAAAAACGTTAAATGGAAAGAGAACATAATCTTGTTCCGGAAGATGCCTGGTGGAAACATTATCTTTACAGAATTATTTACCGCTCAGATACTAAGCTTGGAAAGCTGTTTGATATAGTATTGCTCCTGCTCATTTTAATAAGCACTGCTATTATCATGATGGAAAGTATTCCATGGCTTGATAAGCGGTACCATTATACCTTTCTTATCCTGGAATGGATTATTTCCATTTTCTTTTCTTTAGAATATGCGGCAAGAGTAGCTGTCGTAAAGAATAAGCGTCATTATATTTTCAGTTTTTTTGGAATTATTGATTTTTTAGCGCTGGTGCCTTTTTACCTGAGTTTTTTCTTTCCGGTTACGAAGTATTTTCTGATATTCAGAATGCTGAGAATGCTACGTGTTTTCAGGGTATTCAACCTTATGGATTTTATGAATGACGGTTCTGTGATTGTAAGGGCTTTAAAAAACAGTTCTAGAAAAATCTATATTTTCCTGTTGTTCCTGATTATTTTTTCAGTAATTGTCGGTTCTATGATGTTTATGGTTGAGGGAGGAAGGCCCGGATTTGAAACCATTCCGCAATCGATCTACTGGGCAGTCGTTACTGTAACTACCGTAGGTTATGGTGATGTTTCTCCAATTACTCCTATGGGAAAGTTTTTCGCAGTTATTCTGATGCTTGCGGGCTATTCTATCATTGCAGTTCCTACAGGAATTGTGACTGCGGAAATGCGGAACAAGAGGCAGAATCTGGAAAAAATCTGTGACCGCTGCGGAAATGAAGATATTGATGATGATGCAAGATACTGTAAGCAATGTGGCAAGAAATTAGCTTAGTGTAAAATATTATAATCTATCTATTAACTAAATACTCACATCATGGAACCAAAAAAGAAAAATAAGCCAAATACTTTAGTCATTATTCTGTTTTCTGCAATTGTATTAATGGTTATTATTTATTTTATCCTAGTTACATTCTTCCCCGCTGTTTTTTCGAGTCTTAATACAGGAGATTTACAGCCTGTTCCCCAAGAAAAATAATAGTTTAATAAAAAATTCAATCAATAAAAAAGGCGATCCATTGAGATCGCCTTAATTGTATCAATATATATTGTTACTTTTTAATTGTTTTGATCGTTTGTTTGGAACCATCTTTCATAATAAGTGTCAACATATACATTCCCTGTCTTAGTTCTCCTAAATGAATTGAAGTTCCCGGGTTATCAATCACTCTTATTAATCTTCCTGAAAGATCTGAAACTGAAATTGATTTCACATTGGCAGCATCAGAAATGTTTACAGTATCTGTAAAAGGATTAGGATATACTTTGATGTTTTTCTTTTCCGTTTTTACATCAGAAGTTCCCAATACACCTTTTGTAATATTTATGGTGAAAGGACCTTCCGGTTCATCAGACCATCCACTGTAGTGTCCAACATTTACATAATATGTATTTCCTGAAAGTGTCGCGATTGAAAGTGTTTCAGTCACTCCCGATCCTCCTGAGTCTTCTGAATCTTCACATGATAAAGCAGAGCAGTTTCCGCTGTATACTCCAATCTCAGGATCGAAATCACTTCCTGCAGGCATTGTAACGGTAATATTGAAAGTGTCTCCGTCTCCCACGAAAGTAAACCATGTGCCATCATTCATCTCATTTGCACAAGCAGTAACTATACCACCATTGTTTGTAGCTCCTGCTCCATCGTTCTGTGCGAATGTATATGGGAATGCAGTTGCTGCAATAGCTCCGCTGCAATCATCATTAGCAGGAGGCGGAGGGAATGTTCCTACGCAAATATCAAAACTCTGGTTACTTCCTGAGCCATAATAACTATATACTCTAACCAGATATGTTTCTCCCACTGTTAGACCTGTAACAGTACCTGAAGGAGGGTCTGAACATAAGATGCTTGACAATGCACCACATCCACCACTGAATACCTGGAAATAAGTATCTGTATCATTTGACTGTGTTCCCACAGACTGGACATTTAAAAGAGATATTTTATGAGTAGTAGCCGTTGCTACGAATTTAAACCATACATCATCATCAGGATTTCCGTAGCATGGATCCGGTATCAAGCCTGAATCAGTAGCACCAATCGTATACCCCGCTGTTACCGTTCCGCAATTAAGATCAGAATTTACTGTTAATGTAACAGCAGTAGCACATTCATCATTGGCAGGCGGCGGCGGCGCTGTTGTAAACATTACTTCAGAACATCCTGAAGATTCTCCTCCAGGTCCCACTGCTACAACCTTCACATAAAGCGTTGTATTAGGAGCAAAAGGTGCTGCCGGTGTGAAACTGTTTGTAGTTACAGCCACCTGGTTTGCTATATCAGTTCCACCAGAAGTTGTCCCGATAGAAATTTTATATCCTGTAGCTCCCGAAGAATTAACCCATGTAATTGTTGAAGCTAAAGGAACAAAAGTTGAATTGTTTGCAGGGAAAGAAACAACCGGGCAAAGCGGAATTGGATTTGCAGTAAGCCCCTCAAAAGTGGTAACGGATTTATAATTTTTCAGGTCTCCTAATGACGGTGGTGAGGCAGGATCCGGATCGTTATAATCATTTTTATAATTAAGTGTACAATCTGCTACCCCAGGATAAACGTACATTACCTCATCATAATCATTGTTGTCATAGCCTGAAGAGTTTTCTTCTGCTGCTACAACAAGGTTTGCAATATTATCATATGGAAATGGTGCTGCAAAAGTAATCTGAATAACACCATTATTATTGGTAACGGTTCCTGAAAAAACCTGTGTCAGCTGAGAAAGAGGAATCCAGTCTGAATCTGATGCGAATGTAGTCTTAGAAGTTTGTCCGAGATAGACTACCCATTCCGAAGAACTCGCAATAGACATAGCAGGATCAAGATAAAATTTTAATCCTGTAATATTGCCTGCAGCATTAGCGTTGATTTCCTGTTTTGTGAAAATCTGCTGCGTGTAAGAGTAGCCGTAATACGTACTGATCGGGGCGGTCCCGACATCTGTACTTCCTGCACCTAAGGTTATTTGTGCCTGAAGCATCATACTTAAAAACAATAAGCATGAAAGTAGAAATTTTGTCATAAATTTATTTTTGCTGATTACCACACGAATTTAGGAATAATGTTGCTATTTTAATATTTTTACTGCTACTTTTTTTAAAAAAAAATAACAATAAATAAAATACTAATAATATCCTATAAAAAAACTAAAGCAAACGCCATTTAATTAATCTTTATAAATCCACATAAACACTAACTAAACTTTACATTAATATAAGTTTTATTATTGTTTTAATAACACTACAATCTTAAGGTCTGCCGCAATGGTTATTAGAAAAAATTCGACCTTATTTATAGAATAACTATAAAAATAGCGGCTAAAAATAGCCGCTTATTCTTTTATAAGATTAAAAAAATTATTTTTTAATTGCTTTCATTGTCTGTTTAGTACCGTCTTTCATTTCTAATGTCACTAAATACGTTCCTTGTTTAAGTTCTCCCATTTGAAGTTCTTTTCCAGGGTTTGCAATAGTTTTTACCAATCTTCCTGAGAAATCTGTTATCAAAACATTTTTAACGTTAGAAGCATCAGAAATATTCAATACTTCACCGAATGGGTTTGGATAAAGCTTAATACCATCTTTTGTATTATCTTTTATTTCATTGGCTGCTAACACGGTAGTATCATAAGCAGCAACTTTAAACTGTCCGTCAGTACCACTTCCTGAAGAATATCTCCAAACGCTTACTAACAATGTAGTACCGGGAGTCTGACCTGTTAAATTTACTAATGAGAAATTACCGTCTGTTGAAGAATCGTCATCACAGGCAACCGATGTTAAAGAACCGCAAGAACCACTGAACACATTAATTACAGAGTCTGTAAAAGTGGAACCTGAAACAGATCCCGTTTCAATTTTTAAGTTTCCTGATGCAGGAACTACAACGGAATACCAAATATTATTTGTTGCACTTGTCTGGCAAGACTGAGCAGTTCCGTCAGCTGTAGCCCCAGCATTGCTAACCGTCATAGCACTTGAGTTGAAGTCCGCTCCTACTGTTAAAGCAGTAGGTGCCGCACAGTTATCATTTGCAGGTGGAGGTGTAAAGCTTACAGGACCAACCCAGGCACTTTGTATACCACCACAATTAGATCTTACCCATGCATAATATGTAGAAGCCGATGTGAGGGTCAATGAAGTAGAAGGTGTCATCACACCAGACATAGAAGGTGTCGTGGAAGCTGTTGGAGCCGTACTGCTATTACCATAGTATACATCATATCCATTTGATGGAGCTGCAGTAGGAGCCGTCCAGGAAAGTGTTGCAGATGTCGTAGTAACTGCAGATGAAGATAATCCTGTCGGAGTATCACAAGTAGGAATTGACTCTACAATAAAATTATCTACGAAGAACTCATAATCCTCAGCATCATCTACCGTTCCATCGCTGCAATATATTGCAAAAGTTACATTATTACCTGTATAAGCCGTTAAGTCAAAAATATAACTATTAGCCGTGTTAGAAGGAGCATTAGCCGCATTCCAGGTCTGAAGAACAGTCCATGTAGTACCTCCGTTAGTTGACACTACCAACTGTACAACATCATCAGATCCCATTGCACTTGCTGTTGTTGCATTATATGTTGTAACACCATAATCAAATTTTACACGATATCCTCCAGCTGACAGATCAAATGGTGGAGAAATAAGCCAGCCATTTCTGCCCGTTGAGAATAAATTGGTTCTGGCTGCACCCGTAGTCCCGGAATTTAAGAATCCGTCCACAACCCAATAATTAGTAGTACCTGTTCCTGGTCCTGTTGCAGGAGATCCTCCATTAAAACGTGACCAGCATGCTCCAGGGAAAGTTGAAAAGTCATTCGTATAGTTTGGCATATAAGGACTACAAACGGTAGTAAAGCTTCTTTCTGTACAAGATGAAGAATTTACGCTTCCACTGTAGGCATTAACTGTATAATAATACATTGTAGATGTGCTTAATGCTGAACCAAGTGTATACGTTGTCACATTCCCTACATCAACATTATTTAAAATATCCATTCCCCCTGAAGTGGTTCCCATGGAAATTCTATATCCGGTAGCTCCGGCAATGGCACCCCAAGTTATATTTGGCGTGAGAGAAACACCCGCTGCTCCAGTTATAGGCGAGGCTACCGTAGGACAAGGTACAGTTGCTAATGTCGTAAAGCTACTTGAACTACATCCCATAGCACCCCCGTAAGTATTTTTTGGATATACAGTAACATAATATGTTGTGTTATATGCTAATATAGGTATAGTAGGACTTGTAACTGTAGTAACATTTCCTACGTCTGTAAGTGGCATTACATCATTTCCACCAACAGTGGTACCTACAGTTATTTCATATGATGTTGCTCCTGCTGCAGCTGCCCAGGTAATTGTTGGAATTACAGAAATTCCTGTTGCTGCATTTGCAGGACTGGAAATCGTAGTACAAGAAGGTGGTAATGTAGATACAGTGATTGATAAATTATCCATTTGTATATCTGTTGAACCATTATCACCTGTCGCTAAGAAACGAATTATGGCAGTAGATGAAATAGATGTTGTAACAAAGTTTTTAGTACTCCACGACGCAGCAGTTGTTAAAGAACTACCTAAATTGGTGAAAGTAATTCCTCCATCTGTGGATAAAAGCACATCTAATTTATCTGTTCCGGATGTATTTATATAATCAAATGAAATAATTCTGTTACCAGCTCCACCAGTAGATAAATCAACATATAAATCCATATACCCGGAAACTCCTACAGTATTGTATGAGTGAAATCTAGCAGTTGGAGTTACAGCAGGAGCTGCTACAGTAGCTGCTCCAGAGGTACTTGTCCAGCCTGCTGCACTTGTAAATCCTGATGTACTGATATCACTTGCTCTCCAAGAATTGTCACCCCTGGAAGGCCAAGCTCTCCAATAAGTAGCATTTGGCAAATCTGCTGTTGAGTTTCCATTAACCCAAGAAGAGAAATTTTCAGCAAAAGGGAGTGTTGCATATGTAGTAGGGGCAGATAGCCAAGTTCCCGGATTATAAGTAAATGTAAGTCCTGAAGCAGGAATAGTAGTTCCTCCTGCAGTACCTAAGGTACAAGTACTTGTATTTGAAGTACCTATTGCCGTTGTAGTCCAATTGCTACCCGTCCGGTTATTAACATCAGAACTTTCAGCTCCTTTTAATCCAACCTGCCCAGTAAATGTACCAGTACCTGAAGCACAAGTTCCATATACAATTGAAATTGTATTATTGGATGTATCTAATTGGATCTGAAAGTTTAACAATTGTGCCGCGGAACCTGTATTACTCTGTAAATCAGAAAACTGTACAATAAATTTTGAACCGATTGTTTCATAAGAGATTTCAGACGTCGTAGTATTAGCATTTCTCAAGTTAGCTGAAAAACCAGCTACAGCACCTTCCACTAAATTTGTTGTATTATCTGTAGAAAGACCGGTTGTGGTTGTTGCCAGAGATGCCGCTCCAAAGGTAATATAACCATTATTACTAATATATATACTTGTATAACTTTTACCATTATACATGAAAACAGATGGTAAAGAAATGGCTGACGATACAGCATCCGTTCCCAAAACAGCACCTGACTGCCAAACCGTTCGGCCGGCAGAAAGAGCCGTATACGTTCCACTACTCTGCATAAACCCATACCCATTAAGAGTATTTGGTGTCGACGCTTGTGGAGGACCAACCTGTGCAGAAGCTCCTATCGTAAAAGCTATCATACACGCTAGTAAAATTTTTTTCATATTTGATTGAATTAAAATTAGGGGATAAAAATATCAATTTATTCAAAATTACACAATAATATAATCAATTTTACACTAAAATCATTTAAAACAAGCTATAAAATTCAAAATAACCAAACAAATATTTAATTTTTTATAAAATTTATTTAAAAAAAATATTTATATTTGGTATTGATTATCAAGTGTTTATAAAAACCAATTTAACATAATTAAATCCCAACTTTTACGATTTAACATAAAAAAATAGCGACTAAAATTTAGCCGCTACTTATTTTTTTAAAGATTACAGATTATTTTTTAATCGCTTTCATTGTTTGTTTAGAACCATCTTTCATTTCTAATGTAAATACATATGTTCCTTGCTTAAGTTCTCCCAAATGAAGTTCTTTTCCAGGGTTTGCAATAGTTTTTACCAATCTTCCTGAAAAATCTGTTACCAGAACATTTTTCACATTGGCAGCATCAGAAATATTCAATACTTCGCTGAATGGGTTTGGATAAAGTGTAACATTTTCTTTTGTATTACCTTTTACTTCATTGGCTGCTAACACAGTAGTATCATAAGCTGCAACTTTAAACTGTCCATCTGTAACTCCGAATCCGAAAGAGTATCTCCAAACACTTACTAACAAAGTTGCACCTGGTGTCTGGCCTGTTAAATTTACTAAAGAGAAATTACCGTCCGCTGACGAATCATCATCACAGGCAACCGGTGTTAAAGATCCGCAAGAGCCACTGAACACATTGAGTACAGAGTCAGTAAAAGTAGAACCTGAAACAGATCCTGTTTCAATTGTTAAATTTCCTGAGGCAGGAACTACAACAGAGAACCAGATATTATTTGTTGCATCTGGCTGGCAAGACTGAGCTGTTTCGTCAACTGTAGCCTGGACATTGGTAACAGTCATAGCACTTGAATTGAAGTCAGTCCCTACGGTTAAAGCTGTCGGTGTAGCACAGTTATCATTAACAGGTGGAGGTACAAGAGTTGTAAACGCGAAAGGACCTGCCCATGTGCTTGTTCCATTAGCCGTACAATCTGCTCTTACGTAGAATTCATAATTAGTCCCCAGGCATTAAACCAGAAACAGGAACTCCTGTATTTGTTGTTACACCAGGATTGCTAGGAGTACCGGTAGGCATACCAGAGCCTGCAGTAGCTACATGAACATCCCATAATGTTTCTGCACATCCTATATTCCAGGAAAGTGTTGCGCCGGAAGTTGTAACAGACGAAGCTACCCCCATGGAAGGTGTAGGACAAGCTGCGGCTGCAGTTATTGTGATATCATAATCTTCAGTTTCTCCATAACCGTAACTATTACATGGATCTATTGTGTTACCAGCAGTACTAAAAACATCTCTTACTCTCATTCTATGCATTCCTAATGAAGGATTACACGCTAAAGTAATAGGGAAAATTGCAGTACCATTTGCGGCAATGGATGATGTTGTATAACCCACTCTCTCAGATGTTTCAAACGACCCATTGTCATTGTAATCAATCCAAACAGCTACATTTTGGGTGCCATAGGTTCCAACTGTAATACTAACATTATATGTTCCGCCGGCTTGTAACTGGCCTGTGTAGTTTGGCTGTCCTGTAAAATACGTGTAAGCTGGATTTACCGGATCTGTTCCTGAATTATTCGAAAGCGTAGTTCCTGAAATTACCACATTGGAAATTAAATCACCATCCGTTTTTCCTGTAGTGTAAGTCGGGTCGCAATATAACGTACTGTTATCTGTAGTAAATGATTGCTCAGTACATCCAATAGCATCTCCCGCTGCATTTTTAGGAACCACCTTCCAATAATACATTGTATTTGCGTTTAATAACCCCGGATTGTATGTTGTACCTGTCTGATTAGCAACCATAGGAGCACCAGCGCTTGTTCCAAAATAAACATCATAACTCATCGCTGAAAATGGAGCTGTCCAGCTTAAAGTAGTATTTTTAGGTTGGTTAATTGCTGCATTTGCAGGAGTAAGAGTAGCACAACCTGGAGGTGTTGTTGGTGTTTGGATTATACTGACATCGTCTATTGTTAAATACCAATCTCCAGATCCAACATTGTTTCCGGTAATTCTAAACCTGAAATCTGCACCTACAGGAACTGTTCCTGTAGGAATGTTGGCTGCAAAATTAGTACAAGAACTAACAGCTGAAGTAAAATCAATCTGAGAACCAAGCATCGTATAAGTTGCTCCTCCATCAGTAGAATATTCGGCTTTCATATTTCCGGTTACAACAGGCGTTGTTGTACTGTATGGCTTTGCAGAATAATTAAAGTTTATAGCAATAGCCTGCCCATTTGATGCCATACTGGAATATTCTATATTTCCTGTAGTTACAGAAGAATAAAGATTTATTCTCGCAGCAGCTGTTCCCGTGCAAGGATAACCTGATGCAGTAGTTCTGGAAAACCCGGTGTTTGACCAATTCGTGGGAGGGAAGGTAGTTGATTCAAAACCTTCCGAATGTGTAATTTGAGCTGTAAGTCCAAGATATAGGAATAACAGACAAATCAGTAATAGTTTTTTCATATTTGTTTGAATTAAAATTAGGCTGTAAAAGTATTAATTTAATGAATATCAACCAAAATAACAATCAATTTCACATTCAAAAAACGTATTTTAAATAAAATGATTTAAAAAAATCAAACAAATATTTAATTTTTAATAATTTCAATCAATAAAATTAAAAATTTTAATTATTGATTATCAAATATTTAGAAAAACTCATTTAACATAATTAAATCCCAACTTTTGCACTTAACATAAAAAAATTATTTTTTAATCGCTTTTATTGTTTGTTTAGAACCATCTTTCATTTCTAAGGTCACTAAATACATTCCTTGTTTAAGTTCTCCCACTTGAAGTTCTTTTCCAGGGTTTGCAATAGTTTTTACTAATCTTCCTGAGAAATCTGTTATCAAAACATTTTTAACGTTAGAAGCATCAGAAATATTCAATACTTCACCGAATGGGTTTGGATAAAGCTTAATACCATCTTTTGTATTGCCTTTTACTTCGTTGGCTGCTAAAACTGTTGTGTCATAAGCGGCAACCTTTAACTGCCCATCTGTACCAGTTCCTAGAGAGTATCTCCAAACACTTACTAATAAAGTAGCACCCGGTGTCTGACCTGTTAAAGTAGCTAAAGAGAAGTTACCGTCCGCTGAAGAATCATCATCACAAGTTACCGGTGTTAAAGAACCGCAAGAACCACTGAATACATTAATTACAGAGTCTGTAAAAGTGGAACCTGAAACAGATCCCGTTTCAATTTTCAAGTTTCCTGATGCAGGAACTACAACGGAATACCAAGTATTATTTGTTGCATTTGTCTGGCAAGACTGAGCAGTTCCGTCAGCTGTAGCTCCTACGTTAGTAACGATTATAGCACTTGAATTAAAGTCTGTTCCTACCGTTAAAGCAATCGGTGTAGCACAGTTATCATTAGATGGCGGAGGTGTAAAGCTCACAGGACCAACCCAGGCACTTTGTGTACCACCACAATTAGATCTCACCCATGCATAATAAGTAGATGTGGATGTTAACGATAATGTAGTTGAAGTTGTGGTTACACCCGGAATAGAAGGTGTCGTAGAAGCTGTTGGAGCCGTACTGCTATTACCATAGTATACATCATATCCATTTGATGGAGCTGCAGTAGGAGCCGTCCAGGAAAGTGTTGCAGATGTAGCAGTAACTGCAGATGAAGATAATCCTGTCGGAGTATCACAAGTAGGAATTGACTCTACAACGAAATTGTCTACAAAGAACTCATAATCCTGAGTATTATCTACAGCACCATCAGTACCGAAGAATGCAAATTTCGTATTATTTCCTGTATAAGATGTCAGATTTAAAATATAAGTATTTGATGTATTTGATGGAATGTTAGAGTTATCCCAAGTCTGCAATACCGTCCATGTTGTACCTCCGTCTGTAGAAACCACAAATTGTACCAGATCATCTGCCCCCATAGAAGTAACTGCAGTTGTCGCATTATAGTTCGTGGCTCCGAAATCAAATTTTACACGGTAGCCGCCAGTAGATAAATCAAACGTTGGCGAGATCATCCAGCCATTACGGTTATTAGAATACAGGTTAATCTTAGCAGCCCCCGTAGTACCGGAATTTAGGAATCCGTCTACAGCCCAGTAATTCGTTGTTCCTGTTCCAGGTCCTGTAGCCGGTGTTCCTCCGTTAGCTAATGTCCAGCAGGTTCCAGGGAAGCTGTCAAAGTTATTCGTATAATTTGGCGTAAAAGCACTGCAAACTGTTGTAAAACTTCTTATTGTACAAGACGATGAAGTTGTGCTTCCGTTATAAGAATTTACCGTATAATAATATGTGGTTGAGTTATTTAATGCAGAACCTAGTGTATAAGTTGTTACATTTCCTACATCTACATTATTTAGAATATCGGTTCCTCCTGAAGTGGTCCCAATAGAAATTCTATATCCGGTAGCACCTGTAATAGCAGTCCATGTAATGGTAGGAGTTAGAGAAACGCCTGTTGCGGCAGAAGCCGGAGCAGTTACAGAAGGACAACCTATGTTTGCTGTTGTGAAAGATCTTTCCGTACATCCTGTAGCACTTCCTATTGCATTCTTAGGAATTACGGTAAGGTAATACTGCTGATTGAAATTAAGAGGCGTACCGGAAGGTATTGTATACGAAGTAACATTACCAACATCAACTCCGTTCATAACATCAGTACCTCCAGGAGTCGTTCCTAAATTAATAGTATAGCTTGAAGCCCCGTTTTGTCCTAAAACACTAGCCCATGTAAAAGTAGGTGTTACTGAAACATTGGTAGCATTAGCAGAAGGAGCTGAAATTGTTGTACATGCAGGAGCTGCCACCGCAGGAGGATAAGTTACATCAAACCCGATTACTGGTCTTCTATAATTTGAGCTGGTAAGAGTAGCCCCAAAAGTACTTGTTGTGTTAAGGTATTTAGTAGTATTATTATTGGATGTAGAAATACAGGTTGTACCATATTCATAATCCCATGTAATACTAGCAGAAGGAGCTGTTGACTGAGTATATTCTAAATATACGGCTAAATTACTCCCTGCATTGTAAGTGAAATTGGCAGAATGAGAAAATTGCTTGAATCCGGAAGTAGATCCTACCGCAGCAGCCGGATCAGAATCATACACCAATGTAGCTGTTGAAATTTCGGTAGCCCAGTCCGGCGCGCTGGATCCAAAATCATTTATTGCAGTATTTTTTAAATAAATTTTAAAAGTTGTACCAGCAGGAAGTGATCCTGAAGTAGCAAGTCTTCTAAAATAAGTTCCGGTAAGTATCCCTCCACCCAAAGCTGAAAGCTGGGAAGCTGGAAGAATAAATGCAGTTCTGTTTTTACTGTTAGCGGTTGAATTACTATTCATCGGTCCGTACGTATTAGACGCAACCCCCGTTGAACAGGTTGTAACTGTAAAATTTTGCGCCTCATAAGTTTGATAGGCAAATATGCACATCAAAAATAGAAACAAGAAATTAAGTTTTTTCATACTTAGTCAAATTAAAATTAGGCGATAAAAATATTAATTTAATTACATATTATCAAACATTATAATAAAATTTTTAATAAATAATATAAAACAACATAAATATTTTCAATGAAATTAAACAATTATTTAATTTATAATATTTTATCCCTATATATTGAAATACTCACATAACTGATTATTAATTACATAAAAAACAATTTTCATTAAAACCAATCTCTACCTCTTCTATTTTAAGCCAAAAAAAATAGCGGCAAAATAGCCGCTATTCAATTTATGGTGATAAATATTATTTTTTAATTGATTTTACTGTTTTTTGAGTTCCATCTTTTAAATAGAATGTCACCAAATACATTCCTGATTTTAAATCTGACAAATTAATAGCAGATGAAGGTTTTTCAATAGTCTTTAACAACCTTCCGGCAAGATCTGTAACAGAAATCGATTTTACATTTTCGGCCTGTGAAATATTAAGTACATCTGTGAAAGGATTTGGATACACTTTAATATTATCTTTTAAGGCTGACGTTTCTGAAGTTCCAAGGCAAGAAGAATTTACAACTACATTTACCGGCTGTCTTGCACTTTCGCAACCAGCAGTTAGCTGCCAGTCATAAAAATAATAATATGAAGTAGAAGTTGTGTTTCCAGAACAGCAGTTGCCATTGGTGATATTCATTACTCCAGGAACCGACAGCGGATAAGCTCCCCAACTAGTTCCCGACTCTCTAACTAAACTACTAACTCCCCCACTTCTGCTCATCATCATTAATTTATAATTACTTCCCGGTGTTACGGAAAAGTTCAACGGAACATATGTCTTTACATAAGGTGCAGTAGTTCCTGTGAGATTTACTGTAATCGTCTGTAATGTAACTGCAGGACTTACACTTCCATCTTGTAAAGCGATTACAACCGTTCCGGGTCCTGTTCCTATCGGATAAACATAAACTCCGTTAATTGTAAAACTGGAAGTGGCATCAAAAAACAGCCCTGCTTCTAAAGTATATCCACTGGTAGATATTGCATTTGCTAATCCTGCATTTGGCGGATTACTTCCTGATTTCGCGGAAACATAATATGTAGTATTAGACGAAATCACAGGTGTTGTATAAGAACCTCCGGTAGTAAGTTCATTCCCTCCGGTAGGAGCATCATACCAAGTAATAGTAGCTCCTGAATCTGCCGTAGCCGATATTGTTGCTGAACCTGAAGCTCCACAAACAGTTGCTCCATTAACACTTAAAATAGCCGGAGGCTGACATAATGTAACAAATGAAGAAACCGTCGTCCAAATACTTTTATCTGATCCTGAACATACTGATCTTATCCATACATAGTATGTGGTTAGTGGACTCAAGCCACTTAAAGAGGCGGATGTTGTAACACTAGTTCCTGATGGAGTTGTTCCTGCAGTAGGAGCAGTATTGCTCGTAGAATAATAATACTCATATCCACTTCCAGGAACTATAGAAGGAGCCGTCCAGTTTATTATTGCACCAGAACTCGTAATACCTGAAGCATTAATAGCAGTAGGTTCGATACAACTTGGCAGCTGCTCATATATTACATCATCAATCAATACTGAATTTGAAGGTGAAGGATTGTGGCGGAAAACAAGATTGGTAACTCCAGCAGGTAAAGTGAGACCTCCTGTATCAAAGTTATCTGCAACCGTTATACTAGTTGTTGTATAAGAAGAACCTACCTGAGTAAAGGAACTAACGTCTCCGGGTATTGCAAAATATCCAACCTCTATCTTGCCTCCTACCGTTACATTCGAACGAGCTTTAAATTTCAATTTATGCGTTCCCGCCTGTAAATTACTTACAGTAGGCATCATCACATAAGCGATTGCCGAAGCAGATGTAGAGTACATATAAAGGTTCCTGGCTCCTGTAATCCCTGTACTCGCTTGTGTATTGGCTGAACCAGTAGTTCCAACTTTCATCCAGCATTGAGGAAGCTCAGATCCTGTAGTACTCTCAAAATCATTTGAATAAGAAGTCACAGCAGGACAAGAATCCAATATTACAGAAGGAGTGAATGCATCTATAGCAGAATTAGTACAGGTAACTTTACATCTGTAGTAAATTGTAGTTCCAGCATATGCAGGAGGTGTATAAATAAAGTTAGTAGCTCCGGAACCTCCAACAGCATTAGTCCAGTTTGTGTTATCCGAAGATTGTTCCCATTGAAAAGCTAAACCTGAAACGCCTGGACTGTAGCCTGAAACCACCAAATTTGCCGGTGTTTGTCCCGATAATAATGTTTGCATTGTTGGTGAAACAGTGCCTGCAGTAGGAGTACCTGTACATATCGCGGGCGGAGTCCAGGTAAAGGTTAATCCGCTTGGAGGAATAATCTCTCCTGCGGTAGCAGCAATACCTGAAAAGGCTATCGTGGAATTATTTGCGGTACCAAGAGCAGATGCAGACCATGCAGAAGTTCCCGTACCTAATCTATTGTTGAAGTCAGCATTAGAAGCACCTTTCAGACCAACCTGTACTGTTGAAGCCGTTGTAACTTGCGTGGATGCAGTAGCATCATAAACTGCTTCTATAACATTCGTTCCTTCATATAGTTTTATCTGAAAATTTAATCTGTCTCCGCTTCCTGAGAAACGGCTTACATTTTTCCATTGAACAGTGAGTGTCTGAGAGCCCGGAGTTCCTGTAGTTACATAAGAAATATTATCAACATCAACAAAGGTAGCAGTACCAGTAGTAGAACTTGCAGTAGCATTTGAAGATATCGTTACATCTGATCCACTTACAGACACAACAGTTGCACCAGCAGGAATACTCGCCCCAACTACCCGCATACCTGGTGTGATCATACCTGCTACAGCGGTACTTGTGCCTGTTAGATTAAGGGTTGGAGAGCCATTTGTTCTCGTTAAACTGGCTGCTCTTATTCCTCCTATTAGATCCACACCAAAAGCTGATATCAAATTAATAGATGTAGCTGTCGTAGCGCTGATTGGACTACTTCCTCCCAAAGATCCTAGAGAACTTGCTGCCGTAGTGGCTAATCTGAGAGCGCCATCAGTACTCATGTAAAAGCCATCATAAACTGTACCGTTATAAGTAAAATTAAACCCGATTGGGAATGCGGCGTAGGTTCCGCTGGTTGTTGTACCATTGATCCCACCAGAGCCGTTATGAAAAAATTGAGAATCCCACGCACTGGTAGCAGTAGATGACAGCACCATATTAGTTCCTCCAGAAATCGGGGTATAAGTTCCGCTCGACTGTGAAAAACTATAACTAGATACAAGCTGAGCCTTTAAGCCCGCAAAAGAAGCCAAAAGCAAACACGTTGATAAAAAATCTCTTCCGTGTCGCTTTAACTTTTCTTTAACAAAAGAAAGTTTTTTCATACTTAATTAATTAAAAATTCTGGATCTAAAAATAATAAAATAAATTACATATAAATCATTAAAATTTAATTTTTTATAACTTATTTTTAATTTATAATCATTTTAATTAATAAAAAACTAAACTTACGTTTAATTTATAAAAAATTCAATAATGATTGATTTATTTTAGGATATCGTATACATCATACTATGTACAAATAATTCCAATACATCAATTTTCGAACTTGATGCGATCATAAAAAAAAGCAGTCAAAAAGACTGCCCTTCATATTTTATTAATTCAGATAAAATTCGTACTTATTAAGGAGTTGGATTTCTTTAATCAGTTCACCGCTGAGATGCACCGATTGCTTCATTGATTGCACTTCTAGATGTTCTTCCCGATCATCTTCGGTATTTTTAATATAAAATTTCAATTTCTGATTTCCCTGATTACGCTCTAAAACAGTTCTGAAAAAACTGAGGTCTTCCGGTCGGAAATCCATGACATCCATAACCAAAGAAATACTTTTGGCAAATCGTTCAAATGCCTCCTGAAGCTCAATCACATCATTTACATTTACAAAAACCCGCCCATCTTTTACCTGCGCAAACTTAATTTTAAAAATCACAAAACGCTGCACTTCGAGCTTTTCTTTTAGCCTCATATAATCACGGTCCCCAAGCCTGAAAGAATAAGAACCCGAATAATCTTCGAGCGTTACAAAAGCTACCTTTTCACCACTTCTGAAACCATCTTTCACTACATATTCAGTAATAAGACCTGCAACGGTATACTCTTTTCCGCCACCGCCATTTTCTCTCTCTTTTTGTATCGTTTTCCAGTCTTTCTTTTTTTCTTCAAATAATTCTTCCTGGGTTCCCGAAAAAGCCTGCTCTTTATAAGCATCTACCTCATCAAGATTAAGAAAATGAAAGACTCCTTTCGGTTCTGCCTTTTTTGTAACTTCTTCAATAACTTCCTCTTCTCCGGTCAGCAATTCATCAGATACAATTTCTACCAGTTCCGCTACATCTTCTGGCGCATCCTGTTCAAGAACAGGAACCTCATCCACGACCAGTTTAACCTCTTCTTCCTTTTCCAGAACGGCTTTTTTGGAAAGCTGCCCCTGCATGAATTGGTACTGATATTTGAATTCATCCAACGGATGTGCAGAAAGATAAAATCCTATGATTTCTTTTTCTTTGTTCAGCTTATGCATATTTGGCCATTCCGGACAAGGAGCCAGTTTAGGCTGCTCAATCTGAACTTCTTCGGCAAAATCTGCAAAAAGAGAATTTTCCATTTCATTTTTACTCTCCTGAAAGCTTTGTCCATAACGAATAAGCCTCTCCAGATTAGTTCTTCCAGCCATATCTATATCGAAATACTGACCTCTGTGGAAAGAATCCAACTCATCAAAAGCTCCTGCCAATACCAAACTTTCCGCTACTCTTTTATTCATTTGTGACGGGAGTATTCTTTCAAAAAAATCATAAATATTTTTAAATCTTCCATTGGCTCTTTCTCTCGTAATCGCTTCACTCGGCCCTTCACCAATACCTTTAATGGCTCCCAAACCGAAACGGATCTGTCCTCTTTCGTTTACCGAGAATTTGTATTGCGATTCGTTGACATCAGGCCCTAGAACATCCACTCCGATACTTTTACAGTCTTCCATGAACATGGTGATAGAATCCGTATTGTTAATGTTATTGCTCATTACACTTGCCATATATTCGGCAGGATAATTGGCCTTTAAATAAGCGGTCTGATACGCAATAAATGCATAACAGGTAGAGTGCGATTTGTTGAATGCATATTCTGCGAAAGCTTTCCAGTCGTTCCAGATTTTTTCCAGTCTTTCTTCATCAAGATTGTTTTTTCTTCCGCCTTCGATGAATTTCGGATACATCTTATTAAGAACGTCAATCTGCTTTTTACCCATTGCTTTTCTCAACGTATCCGCTTCACCTTTTGTAAAGTTGGCCAGCTTCTGAGAAAGTAGCATTACCTGCTCCTGATAGACGGTAATTCCGTAAGTTTCCTTTAAATATTCTTCCGTTTCCGGTAAATCGTAAACAATTTCCTCTATCCCATGCTTTCTGTTGATAAAGTTCGGAATATATTTAATAGGACCCGGACGATATAAAGCATTCATGGCAATAAGGTCGGCAAAAACCGTGGGCTTAAGCTCCCTCATGTACTTTTGCATTCCCGGACTTTCATACTGGAAAATCCCGATTGTACGTCCTTCCTTAAATAACTGATACGTTTTAGTATCATCCAGAGGAATAAGATCAGGATCAATGTCTACGCCATGCCTTTCTTTAACAAGTTTGAGAGCATCTTTAATTATAGTTAAAGTTCTTAAACCCAGGAAATCCATTTTAAGCAAACCGGCACTTTCCGCGACGGAGTTATCAAACTGGGAAACCAAAATATCCGCATCTTTTGCGGCAATGGTCACCGGTACCAGATTACTCACATCTTCCGGTGTGATAATTACACCACAAGCGTGAATTCCGGTATTACGGATACACCCTTCCATTTTCTTTGCACTCGCAAGTACATCATGCCGCGGATCCGAAGGACTATCCAGAACAAACCTCATCTCATCAACGAGCATCTGTTCTTCCGGCTTCAATTTATCATATTTCGCCAAAGCTTTTGCAATATTCATTCCTGGAGTGGAAGGAATCAGTTTGGCAATATTATTTGTATCAGGAATCGGAACATCCAATACTCTTCCAGCGTCTTTAATGGCCGATTTACCTCCAAGAACGGAATAGGTAATAATCTGCGCTACCTGGCTTTGACCATATTTATCAATAACCCATTTAATAATTCTATCACGTCCTTCATCATCAAAATCAATATCAATATCGGGCATCGAGACCCTTTCCGGGTTAAGGAAACGCTCAAAAAGCAGATCATATTTAATAGGATCCACATTGGTAATCCCAATACAATAAGCCACTGCAGACCCTGCAGCCGAACCCCTTCCCGGTCCTACCCAGACTCCCATTTTGCGGGCTTCATTACAAAAATCCTGTACGATAAGGAAATATCCGGGATATCCTGTATTGGCGATGACTTCAAGCTCGAAATCCAGACGCTCTTTAATTTCGTCCGTAATTCCTGTATCTATATACCTTTTTTTTGCACCTTCATAGGTTAAATGGGTAAGATATGCCATTTCTCCACGTTTTCCGCCGTCGATTTCATCTTCTGCATGAATGAATTCCTGTGGAATATCAAACTTCGGAAGTAAAACATCTCTTTTTAGCGTATAAGGTTTAAATTTTGCTGTAAATTCTTCATACGCTTCAAACGCGTCGGGATACGCTAGAAATGTCTCTTTAATTTCGTCTGAATTTTTAATGTAATATTCTCCGGTAGCAAGACCTCTTCTTTTACCGAAGCCTTTACCAACCGGTGTCGACAGCTTTTCACCATCTTTGATGCAGCTTACAATATCCTGGATATTGGAATCGTCTTTATTGGTGTAAAATGTTTCGTTCTGTGCTAAAATTTTAACATTATATTTATCTGCAAAATGAAGGAGAACGTCATTTAAATGCTCTTCTTCCGGCAGCTTATGATTCTGAATCTGAACATAAAAATCATCTTCAAAAGTCTCTTTCCACCATTTGAAAAGCTCCTCTCCTTTCTGCTCACCGGTATTTAAAATAGCATCAGGAATATCACCATGAATACCTGATGTTAAAGCAATCACACCTTCTTTATACTGTGCAATCAGTTCACGGCTGATTCTCGGAACACCAAAATAAAATCCTTTAAGAAAACCAATACTGGAAAGCTTCGCCAGGTTTTTATAACCGTTAAAATCTTTTGCCAAAAGTACTACCTGAGTTCTTCTGTCAGGATCATCTTTGGTAAACTGCTTCTGTTCATAACGGTCTGAAATATAAAATTCACATCCTACAACAGGAATCAGCGGTTCCGCAACAGGCTCTGTTTCGTTAAAACTCTCTCCTTTTTCTTCAGCTTCCTGTTTTTTGGCTAAATATTCCTTGTGTTTTTTAGCACGGTCTGAATTTGCTCCTTCTACCGCAGAAACAAATTTAAAAGCTCCCATCATATTGCCAAGATCCACCATTCCGACTGCCGGAAAGTTATCTTCCGTTGCCTTTTTAATAAGATCATTAATGCTCGAAGTTGCCGATAATGTTGAGAAAACACTATGGTTATCAAAATTGAAGTATTTCCCGAGATCAATTTCATCAATACTTCCAAAATCCTGTTGTTTCTTTTTATTATGGAAATCCGCAACCTGTCTCCTGATAACAATACTGAAAGGCTTGATCGGGTCCGGATAAAGCGTTTTGAAATATGCAAGCTGGTCTTCGGAAATCTTTAAAACCTCCGCAGGAATAACCCCGATTCTCATCATTTCAAAAAAAACCTGAGCCGTAGCATTAACATCCGCAGCAGCATTGTGAGCTTCATCAAACTTATGCCCGTAAAGCTTTTCGTACAGCTCTTCCAGTTTTGGCGGCTTAAATCTGCCACCACGGCCTCCTCCAAGCTGACAAAAATCTGTTCCTAGAACCATCGTATCGGCTCTTGGTTTTTCCTGAAGGTTGTCTTTGATATTTTTACGGTAGAATTCTGCTCCGACAATATTATAATCGAACTCTACATTGTGTCCGGAAACAACTCTTACTTTTTCTAAAACTTTAGAAAATTCGTTTAAAATTTCTGTAAGGTCACGTCCCTCTTCATTGGCAATTTTAGTAGTAATCCCGTGAATTCTTGCGGCATTGAAAGGGATATCGTACCCTTCCGGTTTTATAATATAATCCTGATTTTCAATAAGTGTTCCATCATCATCATGCAGCTGCCAAGCAATCTGAACCATTCTTGGCCAGTTGTCTGAGTCTGAAAGCGGAGCATTGAAATTCTTTGGTAAACCTGTGGTTTCTGTGTCAAAAACTAAATACATGTATCTTCTAGCTTTTATTTAAAAGAAAGTAAAGTTACTTCAATTTTTTGTCTTTTGGGACTAGTTTTTATAAATCCTGACGAATCATGCTATATATAATATATTTCTGAAAATTGTATTGGTTAAGATTACAAATAAAAAAACTGAAAGTCACCGAATCACTCAAAAACACTAACACTTGTTAGTGTTTTTGTTTTTTTGTTTATCTTTGCTTTCTATGGAAAATACACTTCACGAAAAAGTTTCTCAGGAGATTCTGCTAAAAGCGTACAATCATATGATGCTTGCCAAGGCAATGGCAGACATTTACGAAGAAAACAGAAATGTTACTAAATACGTTCATAGTACATCAAGAGGTCATGAAGCGATTCAGTTGGCTACTGCATATCAGTTAAAAAAAGAAGACTGGGTCTCTCCTTACTACAGAGATGAAAGTATTCTTTTGGGAATCGGTTTTGAACCTTATCAGCTGATGCTGCAATTGCTGGCAAAAGCCGAAGACCCATTTTCGGGAGGAAGATCTTATTACTCTCATCCTTCAAGCAGAGATGAAAATAAACCCAAAATCATTCATCAGAGTTCTGCAACAGGAATGCAAACCATTCCTACAGCAGGTGTGGCACAAGGGATAAAATATATTGAGGATTTTAATCTGCAACAGTTTGAAAATAATCCTGTTGTTGTATGCAGCCTTGGAGACAACTCCGTTACGGAAGGTGAAGTGAGTGAAGCACTTCAGTTTTCAGCATTGCATCAGCTTCCTATTATTTTCCTGGTACAGGATAATGAATGGGGAATTTCCGTAACCAAAGATGAAGCAAGAACCTGCGATGCCTATGATTTTGTGGCCGGTTTTACCGGACTAAGCAGAATGAGAGTAGACGGAACAGATTTTATCGAGAGTTTTGAAGTCATGAAAAAAGCGGTTGATTTTGTACGTACAGAGAGAAAACCTGTTGTTGTCTGTGCAAAAACTGTTCTTATCGGCCATCATACTTCCGGAGTAAGAAGAGAGTTTTATAGAGATGAGGAAGATTTGGCAAAACACAGAGCAAAGGATCCGGGAGAAATCCTTAGAAATCAGCTGCTTGATTCCGGTGTTGATGAAGAATTATTAAAACAAATCACCAAAAAAGCCCGTCTTGAAGCAGAAGAAGCTTTTGAAAGAGCTAAAAATGCAGAAGATCCGAAGCCTGAAACCGTGATGAACCATGTTTTCGCTCCAACTCCGATTACTGAAGAGGTTGGAAACAGAGAGCCTGAAGGCGGCGAAAAGATTGTAATGGTAGATGCGGCCATCCATGCTATTCAGGAACTAATGTGGAAGCATCCGGAAGCTTTATTGTATGGACAGGATGTGGGAGAAAGAATCGGCGGTGTTTTCCGTGAAACCGTAACATTAGGAAAAAAATTCGGAAGTAAAAGAGTTTTCAATACCGCTATTCAGGAAGCGTATATTATTGGATCTACTACCGGAATGAGTGCGGTTGGACTGAAGCCGATTGTTGAAGTTCAGTTTGCCGATTATATTTATCCGGGAATCAACCAATTGATCACGGAAATTTCAAAATCGAACTATCTGAGCCAGGGAAAATTCCCGGTAAGCAATATTATCCGTGTACCGATCGGAGCTTACGGCGGTGGCGGACCTTATCACAGTGGAAGCGTCGAAAGCATCCTTGCTAATATCAAAGGAATAAAAATAGCGTATCCAAGCAATGCTGCAGATTTTAAAGGCTTACTAAAAGCAGCGTATTATGATCCGAATCCGATCATCATGCTAGAGCATAAAGGTCTTTACTGGAGCAAAGTTCCGGGAACGGAAGATGCTAAAACGATAGAACCGGCGGAAGATTATATCTTGCCATTCGGAAAAGGAAAAGTGATTATTGAAGCCGATAAAGAAGAAACGGAAAAAGGCAGAACCCTATTAGTAGTTACTTACGGAATGGGCATTTACTGGGCTAAAGAGGCTGCTAAAAACTTTTACGGAAAAGTAGAAGTTATCGATTTAAGAACATTGATCCCTCTTGATGAAGAGCTTGTATTTGAAAGAGTGAGAGCTCACGGAAAATGTATCGTTCTTACAGAAGAACAGCTTAATAATTCTTTTGCGGAAGCTTTTGCGCACAGAATATCCAAAAACTGCTTTAAATATCTGGATGCTCCGGTGGAAACCATGGGATCTCTAGATGTTCCAGCGGTTCCGATCAATCTTGTGCTGGAAAAGGAGATGCTTCCAAATGCAGAAAAATTAAGCGCCAAAATTGAAGAAATGCTGAAGTATTAATTCATTATAAAAAATATAATGGAGCCTCTAAAAATTTTAGGGGCTTTTTTGTATGCTTTTTGTTACTTTTAATAATCTTTAGAAAAAAGCATTTCCTTTTATGATCACAACAAAATATGTCAATTACAGACAGGTTCTCAATTTATCCGGATTTCATCTTATCCTTATTTCAATTTGGTGTACACTAATTGCGGTTCTTTTTCATTTTTTCAATTGGCATTGGATGATCATTCCATGGGTTCCGGTGGCATTGATTGGTACGGCCGAAGCCTTCCTTGTAGGTTTTAAAAATAACCAGGCCTACGACAGATTGTGGGAAGCAAGAAAAATCTGGGGCGGAATCGTCAATTCCAGTCGAATGCTGGGTTCTATGGCTTCTGCATTTGATACCGGCAATGAAGAAATTGGAAAGTTTGATCTTGAAGACCGCCGGAAAAAAATTATATACCGACATATTGCGTGGCTTTATCAGTTGCGTGAACAGCTTTTGATCCCTACGGAATGGGAACATATCAAAGTGGAGGAAGATCAGTTAAAAAATGTAGATCAGAAACGTAATCGTTTAATTAAAGCAGGGTTTCCGGATTATGGAAGGACACCGATATTCCTCAATAAATACTTATCCGAAGAGGAGGCAGCATTGCAGTCTGATTACAAGAATTTTGCAACCTATCTTATTGCCCAGCAATCCAGAGATATTAACGAATTAAAGAATATGGGTGCCATCTCAGGATTCAACCATATGCAACTGCAGGATTGCCTAAATGAATTTTATACATTACAGGGTCAGGCAGAGAGAATCAAGAAATTTCCCTTACCAAGACAGTTTGCCAGTACAGCTTTTGTATTTAACGTCATTTTTATCATGCTCCTTCCGTTAGGTTTGGTAAGCGAATTTGCCAAGCTGGGCGACTGGGGAATCTGGGCATCGATTCCTTTCTGTATTACAATCGGATGGATTTACATTATTATGGAGCTGGTGGGAGATTATTCTGAAAATCCTTTTGAGGGATTGATGTTTGATATTCCTATGCTCTCCATCTGCAGAACGATAGAAATTGATCTGCTGCAAATGACTGGTGACACCGAGCTTCCGGATCCGATCGCTTCTAAAAACGGTGTTCTAGTGTAATCTAAATTTCTATTGAGATAAGAGACTGCGACCTAGCCCTGATTGAAGCAATTGTTTGAGCTCATTTTCCAGATTTCGGCGCGGCGGCTTCGCCGCCGCGCCGAAATCTGGAAAATAGCGAGTGCGGAAAGCGGGAAAAAGCTTCAAATAAAATAATAAACATACTTTTCGATGTAATCCAATTGCTCCTTAAAAATGAATTACAGTTCGGCGAGTCACAAAACTTCAATATTACATTCACAGAACAATTGCTGTAGTATTTTTCACTTCGGAGATCATAAATGAGCTGTGCGTGCTTGCAATATGCTGTAACGTGGTAAGTTTGGAGAGCATGAAATTGCGGTAATCTTCCATATCCTTTACTGCAATTTTCAGGATATAATCATAGTCGCCACTAACGTGGAAACATTCTGACACTTCATCAAGATTCATGACTTCTCTTTCAAACTGAAGAACATATTCTTTTTTATGCTGTGTTAATTTCACATGACAAAGCACGATAAAATTTCTGTCGATTTTATGACGGTCGAGGATGGCAACATATTTTGCAATGACTCCATTGTTTTCCAGTTTTCTGATACGTTCATAAACAGCAGTTACAGACAAACCCAGCTTGTAGGATAGTTCTTTTGTAGTCTGCTTTGAATCTTCCTGTAAAAAAATGAGCAGTTTTTTATCGGTATCGTCAAGTGCCATAGATATTTTTTTGTTAAAAATTTATATTCGTCAAATATAATAAACTTTAAATCTATTAAAATAAGATTAAATAGATTTATATTCTATAAAATTAATTTTACCTTGTAAAAAAGAAGGAATACTTTCATTTTAGCAGAGGAAAAAAAATTAGATAGTTATGAAAGACTTTAACGCAGCAAATGAAATTCAGGACTTACAGTATTTCGGTGAATTTGGTGGAGTAAATCCATCAATTTCAGACAGTTCAACTTACACCTTTCTCTCTGCAAAAACGATGTTTGATACATTTGAAGGCAATGCGGAAGGCTGTTATCTGTACTCAAGGCATTCCTCTCCAATGAATCTGTACCTTTCCCAGGCTCTTGCGAAAATGGAAAGTACCGAAGCAGCCAACGTTACCGCTTCAGGAATGGGAGCTATTACTTCTGTTCTGCTACAGGTATGCAAAAGTGGGGACCATATCATTTCCAGCAGAACAATTTACGGAGGAACCTACGCTTTTATGAAAAACTTCCTTCCGCCATTTAACATCGAAACAACATTCTTAGACATCAATAATTTTGATGCTGTCGAAAATGCTATTCAACCGAACACAAAGATTATATATTGCGAAAGTGTAAGCAATCCGCTTCTCGAAGTTGCGGACCTGAGAAAATTATCTGAAATCTGTAAAAAACACAATCTGCAGCTGATTGTTGATAATACGTTCTCCCCGCTTTCCATCTCACCTTCTTTACTCGGAGCGGATATTGTGATCCATTCCCTCACAAAATTCATCAACGGAAGCAGCGATACGGTGGGCGGTGTGTATTGCGGAACCCAGGAATTTATTAATGATACCAAAAATGTAAATACCGGAGCGTGCATGCTTTTGGGACCTACCATGGACAGCCTGCGCTCTGCAAGCATCCTGAAAAATCTCAGAACCCTACATATCAGAATGAAGCAGCACAGTCATAATGCTATGTATCTTGCAGAGAGATTTGAAAACGATGGACTGAAAGTTTCATATCCAGGACTGAAATCCCACAAAAACCATGAATTAATGAAAAGTATGATGCATGAAGAGTATGGTTTCGGAGGACTGCTTACCGTAGATGCAGGAACTACCGAAAAAGCTAACGAATTAATGGAAATGATGCAGCAGGAAAACCTGGGTTATCTTGCCGTAAGCCTTGGATTCTATAAAACCTTATTCTCCTGTTCAGGAAGCTCCACTTCTTCGGAAATACCGGAGGAAGAAAGGGCTGAAATGGGAATCTCCGACGGACTGATCCGTTTTTCCATCGGCCTCGATCATGATATCGAAAGAACCTACGAAAAGATGCGGGAATGCATGATTAAAACAGGCGTTCTCAACCATGAAACCATATCCTTATCTTAATTTCATTTCAAAAGCTGTTGTTCATTACGATAGCTTTTATTTTTTTACATTAAAAACTTAAGTTTATAGGCACTAAATATCTGATTAATAATTCAACAACCTTAAATTCCTTAAGTAAATAAACAAAGTTTATTCTTTTAAATATTATAAAAATTGGTTGGGAAATCAGTGTACCTGTTTTAGCGCAAATAAACTGATCAGCTAAAAGCTATTAAACTTAATTTCTTAATGTTAAAATTTGCTCTGAGCCTTACTACATTTTATGAAAATGCTTCGGGAAAGCTTCTTCCGGTTTCATTCTGAAAACATTCAGCAGTATCCATGATTTTAAAAATCCGTAGCCGTACGAAAACATCTGGATGTACGTAGAGATAACTGCCATTCCGGCAATGCTTATATTTTTGGTAACAAACAACGCATGAAAAAGAACCATAAAAGTGTACAAGCCGTAAAAAGCGAGGATAATCCCTTTTCCCATAATAAAATATTCCAGGAAGCCCATTATGTAACCCAGTAAAAACAAGGTTGGAAAAGCGAAGGATATTTTCACGTAATTCGGGTGTCGCTGGTTCAGAATGGGCCTTGCGCATCCGAATTGATACACCTGCTTTGAGAATTTCCCAAAGTCTACTCTCCTCTTGTGATACACCGCAATATTATCGAAAAAAGCGGTAGTATATTCGTTTTCCCAAAGCGTCATGGAAAGATCAGGATCCTCTCCTATCCGCATTTCAGAGAAACCGCCCACTTTTTCAAAAACTTCTTTTTTTACCCCCATATTAAAGCTTCTCGGCTGAAACTTCGATACTGCTTTTTTATTTCCCCTGATTCCACCGGTGGTAAAAACGGAAGTCATAGAATAGGAAATGGCTTTCTGCATCAAATTAAAACCTTTATGCGCCTTATCTGCGCCCCCGAAAGCATCGCAAGGAATTTCGAGTATGTCTTTTTTTATATTTTCGATATAATCCTTTTCAACAATCACGTCACTATCCACAAAAACCAGCCATTCATTCGCAGCCCTTCTCGCACCGTAATTTCTTGAAAGACCCGGACCTGAATTGTCTTTCCTAAAATATTTGATTGCTAAAAATTCCTCGACATTTTGAATCACCGGACGTAGGTCAACCCGTGAGCCGTCATCCACGATGATGATCTCAAAGTCTTTATCAGTCTGGGAAGTAAGCGAAGTGAGGAGCTCAAAAAGCTCATCTTTACGGTTAAAGATAGCAACAACTATGGAAATGGTAGGATTCAATTCTGAAAATTTTTCAAAATTACTTATTCACGAAGGAATGCGCAACGCATTTATGATAATTTATAAGTTGAAAGGAGAATTTAACAGAAATGATTAATTTCTCAATCCGAAATAATCAGAATAATCCGGATTTAAAATACACCCAAAGAAATACCGACACACACAGTGAGATTACCGAAATGCTGAAGAACAGCCACTGGAAGACACTTTTAAAGTAATACTTTTCAAAGACAGACAGCACAAAGAAAATGACCAGCGAAACTGCGAAGCCTAAAACCGAAACTATAGCAACGGACTGGATATAATTTCCTGAATCAGGAGGATTTCTAAAAACAAAAAAGAAAAGAACAGCTGAAATAAGATACAATACCGCACTTATCTTTTCAAAGACATATTTTCTTTCCTTCTTCTTATCAGGCAGATCATAATGGATAGAGTCTGAAGAACCTCCGTTAAAAAGGTTGAGAACATTACCACACAGGTCTAAAAAATCAAAAAAGTCGAAATTCATAGGTTGAATTTCGACAAATTTAAAAATTTATTCGGTACACCGGAAAAGCTTCCGGGTAATTTTATTTCACCAGCTGAATTTCCGCTGCAGAAAATCCTTTCGGTGATTTTTCTTTCTCGTAAGAAACTTTGTTTCCTTTTTTCACAGGTTCCGCGCAGTTGTTACTGTGGAAGAAAATGTTTTCCTTCGTTTTGTCTTCCGTGATAAAACCGTATCCTTTTTCGCTTAAAAAAGTAACGATTCCTGTTTTTCTGAGTTCCTCCGCCTCAATAGGTGCGGCACCCAACTGGATGTCATCAATATTGATTTCCGCTTTTTCCCCGTGATCCGGTGGAGTTGAAGTCAATTGACCGTTTGCGTCTACATACATAAACATCTCGTCAAGACTTTTACCTTTGTTGTTGCTCGATTTACGCTCTTCACGTTTCAGAGCTTTTTCCTTTTGTTTTTGAATTTTCTTTTTGAAATTTTCTTTTTTAGAAAAAGAATCCGCCATATATTATTATAAAATTTAGTTGTTACATGAATACATTTTCCGTCGCAGGAAAAGAAATAAAAAGTTTGAATAAGATCTCTGATAATGCCTTACAATAAGCGCTTAAATGAAATAGTATTAAAATCTGTCAGCTGTAAAAGCAAAAAAACCGATTGAAAAATAGAAATCTAAACTGTTACAGAGAAAGGTTGTTTCCTTTTATTATCATACAAAGATACGAAAAAACATCTAAACTTCCTAGTAATGAATTGGATCTCAATTTGTTTTTAGCCTAAGGCTTTATGAAAGAGTATACAAATAAAGAAAATTACGTGAATGAACGACCTCGAACGTTCAATCAGTTTTATGCGCTTTTGAAACTGAGAAACGAAAAATCAATTCAGGAATATTAAAATTACGTTTTTCTTTAGTTTCTTTAATTTTATTTAATTACTTAAATGTGTACTGGTTTCTATCAATAGCTTCTCTTAGCATTTCTAAGTTAAAGAAACATTTTCGATGTTTTTATGATTCTATGGTAAATAGCTTTGGTTACAATTTTATTTTTTGTCAGTATTAAGTGATAGCTCTACATTATAATTCCAATCTTTATCCGCAATAATTGGGCTTTTTATATAGTATCTATTATTTTTTAGAATTATAATTGCAAGTGTATCAATTTTAGAATGATCTGTAATACCTTCATTATCAAGAGTTTTTTCATATCTAAGAATGAGGAGGTTGTCTTTTTCTATGATTTTACATTGATCTGTAAAAGATGTTTTATATCCCATCCCCGAGAAAATACATTTATTATTATCTATTTCAATGTCGTAGCCTATTTGCATTTCGGAAAATTCATCTAATTTTCCATAATCAATATTTACAGAATATTCACCTTTCCACAAATTTTTAGTTTGATTATCTTTTTTTAATGTCCATATTTTTAATATTTGTCTATTATAAACTAAGCTTAATTTATTGCTGCTTTTCTCTATAATTAAATCATTAATTGGCACATTAATAATAAAAGTATCAATTATTGTATATTTTTCTTTATCATCATTTTTTAAAAGCTTTTCTAGTGAAAAAATATATTTTTATTATTTAAATTTTGATAAATACTATAAGAAATACTATCCGCTGTTGTTTTATCACCTTTAATATATTGGTAATCCTGCAATTCATCACCAGAGAAAAAGTTTTTTCCGATATAGATCTCATTGGATTTTTTTTCAGATTTAGAAAGTATTTCTTTTTTATTTTCAATTGTTTTTTCTTCCTTTTGTCCTTTACAGTTCATTATAGAAACTAAAAGAATTGTTGTAAATAGATATTTTAATCTTTTTTTCATGGCTGATTTTCTTTTTTAGGATTTTTAACTACGCCTTCGTCTAGTACTGACCTCCGTAAAGTAGCTTGACCTAATTTATTTTTGTCGATTTACACTTTTTCTTATCATTATTAATTTTTCTGTATCTTGTCTTTTGTGAAAGCTTTTCATTAATAATTTCCTGGCATTCTAATTTTTCAGGACGGTCTTTTTTATCTATTGTGGTACGAATTAGTTTTTCGAGAATTATAGGATAAGTTTTTGATAAATAAATATCTTCATACAGATCTGCATTATCACCAACTTCAATATTTATAACAATATTCTTTTTATTATATAATATTTGTACATAACTACTTTCATTCATCAACTGATTTTTAATAGGTTGAAAAAAATTGATAATCTCCTTCTTGGGAGGACTTATTATTTCTAAATCGTAATCGTTGTTAATATTAATAGCTATTGTATCTAACTTTTTATAATTATTTATTTTAACAGAGCTTTGTTTGGAGTTAGAAACTTTAATATTTTCCTTTTTACAATTTGTAAATAGAAATATTATTGATAAAAAAATTAGATTTTTCATGCTTATAATTTATTATATTCGTTTTTCATTTTTGTATGATATTTATTCTTCGCATAATCCGGCCCATTATATAATTCTGCGATTTTATTCCAATTTTTCTCTTTCATAGCTTTAATCATTCCTGCCCCTGTAACATCTTTAAGATATACTTTAAAATATGCAAAATGCTGTACTTCACACATATTCATCGCTTCTTCTAATTCATTTGGCGATGAATAAAGATTATCATAATATTTACCCATAACTTGAAACTTCCCCCAAGAACAACTTTTTATAGCAGTATTATTATTAATTTTCTTAGCTTTTGCAAGTTTGTCAAACTGTTCTATTTCAGAACCATACTTAGCATTTGGATCTTTATATGTACCAACATTATGAACTAAATCAGGTGATGTCTTTTTTAATTTAGTTAATTCATCTTCAGTTTTTATTTTCTTTAGAAATCTATACATATAATGTCTTTCGTAAAGTATTTTAGCTTTTTGTAACCCATTAAGATTTATAAAAGATTTTCTTCCACCTGATTCCACAATTGCTACTGTTTTAAAAACTTTGGCTTCAACACCAATATCCTTAGCTAAATTTTGATAATGCTCATCAGTAATTTTACTGCCTTTTCCATTACAAGATATTTTTGTTAAACCCTGTAGATAGCAATAACATGTTTTAGAATTTTTATTATTTACTATTTTCTCTCTAGGCTGACTCTTCACTCCAACCATACTCCTTCCAGACTTCTCCATAGCATCAACCCCCACCTGCTTTTTATATTTCCCTTTTATAACAACTTCTTCAATCAGTATTTCTTTAGGGTAAATCTTATTGGGATCTATGCTGCTGCTTACAGTTTGGCTAAAAATAGAGTCAGGATTTTTTACCTCAGCATTTTTACTTACAGATTTATACTGGGCAGTTTCTGCCACTACATAATATTCATGGATCTTGTCGTGGTTTCCATCCATGACTGCATTGGCAATTTTTGAAAATTCAACAGGCAGTTTAAACTCATGCCATAAGAATCCATCCTTATTTAGATTTCGTGTAATGCCGGCTACCTTATTTTTCTCATTCTTGATACTATGTCCGGAGCCGTTAACATCATCTTCATACAAGCTAAGCTTTATTTTTTCTCCCGGCATATTTTGGGTGTAAACCTTTACCTTAATGCCTTGCCCGTACTTGAGGACAGTATTTTCTTTGATAGGAGTATCATCACGCATAAATAACTCTACACGATCAATTTTCTTATTTTTTCCCGGGCGTATTTTTACTTTCAATCCGGGAGGAGCAGATTTTTCAGTTTCGTACAGGTAAGCTTCTATTAAAATTTCCTTACCTACAAGCTTCTGATTGTTAATGGTTAAAGGTATTTTATAACCTTTCTTAGATGGCGTTCCCGGTTTTTGACGTAGCTCACGGAAGCTTCCTTTATCTCGTACATAAATTTTCCAGTTGGCAAAATCTACTTTTTCTCTGTCATTAAGATCGTAAATTCTGCTGACTTCATAATAAACAGTTTCTCCCAGATGTATTTCTTCCGGACCTTTGATTTTTGAGATTCCCTTTTTTGCCATGATCTATTTTATTCAAAATCAATTGTACTATCATTTTCCATCTCATCAATAAAACTCCTCAAATCCACCAACGGATTGATATAGCTGTGGAAATTCCTGTCCGCATTCTTGAAGTTCTGTTTGGTCAGCTCTTCCCGCTGGCCGTGATCCATTACTTTTATTTTTCCGCCGATGATGCATTGGAGCTCTGAGATTTCGGTAATAAGAGCGTTGTCCATAACTTTTACATTCTGGTAGAACTTCTGCCATTGGCCAGCGGGAGAAAAAGTGCATGACCGGCCGTTTTGAAGCGAACAATTCCCAAACGGTACTGCAGAAGGATTGAACTGCACATCATTTTGGGTCACGGCAAGATAATCGTCGGATGAACCATCGTCATTGATATAATGCTTTTTGTGGCTTGCAACCTTAAATTGTGGAAACTTGGACCCTTTGCCGCAGATGGCTTTCCCTTTCTGGATTACAAAAAGTTTTCCGTCGTGTTCACTCGGCGCTTTCTCTTTAGGTTCGTTTTTATTTTCTTTTTCATGCTGATCTTCATTAGATTCTGTTTTGTTATTTCCGGAAATTTCCTTTGCATTTAATTTATCAGCATTCTTCGCTCTCTTACTTTCCATTTCACCGTTAATTTTCGCTGCTTCATGGGCATCAGGGATGGTAAGGATCATTCCTTCACGGATGTCATTTCCTATACCTTTCTCTATAGGACCATTAAAATTGTGAAATGTTTTCAGCGTATAGGCATCAGGTAATCCTATATCCCGGGCGATAGACGATAAGGTCTCGCCCTTTTTTACTTTATATTCTTTCATTTGTGTGTATTTGTGTCGAATTAATGTTTCAAACGTATCTGTATTTCTTGAACTTTCTTTGTGTGATAATCTAATGATTCTACTTTTATTTCGGCCTTTTGCAGTATTTTTTGACTTTTATCCAGATGGTATTTAGCCGTGATGGTAGATTCAGGCAATTCGCTTTCACCATACTTCTCCTCGCTTCTTTTTATATTCCCGAAAATTTCGTGCAGACTGCGTTTATCAATAGATTGAGATTCCTGCTTTATGGTGATCAGCTTATCATTGATGTCAATTTCATACACATTTTCGTGCAGTATTTCATCAAATAAGAAATGAGCTGCATTTTCAGATTTCCTCTCAGCATACCTTTTAAAATAAACCGAAAAATAAAACTGAAGAAAAATTTCCTTCCTAAGATAAGAGGTCAGAGTATCCCTATCTTCCATAACAGTATTTATTTCATCAATATATCTTAGAGACAGGGCATCTTCATAAAGACTGTAAAGGTTCTCTGTTAAGATTTTCCATTGATTATAAATCTCTTCGTAGTTATGAACATGCGATAAGAAACCGTTTTTATTAATCCCTACCTCTACACAAGAAAACACAGAAGCAGATTTCAAGGCCAGATTATATACCTTCAATTCGGGATTTTGACCATTTAATAAAAGATTTTCTTTTTTGAATTTAAAAATATAGTTTGAGTCATGTTTATCCAGATATTGTAATAAAACTTCAAATTGTGCATGATCTATTCTATTTTCGGAAACATCTCGTATTTCAACGACATAAGTGTGATCAATAGATTGAAAATCAGGCAATAAATTTCCGTTTTCAATCTGATTGTGATTTTTTATATTATTTTCTTCACTATTTAAATTTCTTTTTTCTAAAATAGTGCGGATATCATTTTCATCAGGGATAAAAATTTCCAGTCCGGCAAAAAGAATAGTGCCCAGATGGTTGCTGTCTTTAGGTACATGCTGATAGTGGAAATATTTCAAAATCTCTATATCCGGAATCTGATACTGTTCAGCAATCTGTTCCAAAGTTTCTCCTTTTTTTGCAATATGGGATTTCAGATAAAGTCTCATACTGTAAAAATTGTTTTGGAAGTCAGTCTTGAAATTAATGATGAAAGAATAAAAGTATCCCGAAAAGGGAAGTTTTGTGAAAGTATATTTTCCATGCGTTTGTGTTTATGTTTGCTCAAAAATATAAAAATTAATTTAAATTTTTGCCGGAAACCTACATTTGACAAATCAATGTTATTAGAAGACTACACTACAGTTAAATAAAATGTAATTAACTCGATAACTCAGATTTCCAATCCACGCACTTCCATCACCAACCCAAACAAAAAAACCACCGAAAATCCGGTGGTTTCAATATCATTGATGATCTGTAATCTTATGCTTCAGCCGAAGAATCATTGTTTTCCGCAGGCTTTTCACCCTGAGGCTTCTGCCCTTCAGGTCTGTTTGGTCTTCCTTCACCTTCGGGTCTTGGTTTCCCTTCCGGTTTCGGAGGTCTTGGCAATAATACTTTTCTGGAAAGCTTCATTTTCTTACGGTCGTCATAGCCCATAAATTTCACTTCCACTTCATCCCCTTCTTTATACGGAACTTTATCCAGACGCTTCCACTCGATTTCCGAGATGTGAAGAAGTCCTTCCGTTCCTTTTGCAATTGCTACGAAAGCACCGAAATCCATGATCTTCACCACCTTTCCGTTGTACACCTGTCCTACAACCGGTACAAAAGTAATTTCGTTGATTTTCGCTACAGCCGCATTGATCTTTTCTCTGTCAGTACCTGCAATTTCAATACGTCCGATTTCTCCGATCTCTTCAATCGCGATCACCGTATCCGTATCTTTCTGCATCTGCTGAATGATTTTTCCACCAGGCCCGATTACCGCACCGATGAAGTCTTTAGGAATTTCCATTACCACCATTTTCGGAGCGTGAGGTTTTACGTCTGCTCTCGGTTCAGAAATGGTTTCCGTAATTTTATTTAAGATGTGTAATCTTCCATCTCTTGCTTGCATCAAAGCTTTTTCCATGATATCCATGGAAAGCCCCTGGATTTTGATATCCATCTGACAAGCAGTGATACCATCTGCAGTTCCGGTTACTTTAAAGTCCATATCGCCAAGGTGGTCTTCATCTCCTAAGATATCGGAAAGTACGGTAAATTTACCGGATTTCGTATCGGTGATCAATCCCATTGCAATCCCGGAAACAGGTTTTGTAATCTGTACTCCCGCATCCATTAGCGCCAATGTTCCTGCACAAACCGTTGCCATAGAAGACGAACCGTTGGATTCAAGAATATCGGAAACAATTCTGATGGTATAAGGATTTTCTTCAGGAATTACCGCCTGTAATGCTCTCTGCGCTAAGTTTCCGTGTCCTACCTCTCTTCTTGAAGTCCCTCTTAAAGGTCTTGCTTCTCCTGTTGAGAACGGCGGGAAGTTATAATGAAGGAAGAATTTCTCATCGTGCTGAGAAATCACGCTGTCTACCATATTGGCATCTTTTACAGAACCTAAGGTTACAGCCGTCAAAGACTGTGTTTCCCCTCTTGTAAAGATCGCAGAACCGTGTGCTCCCGGAAGATAGTCGATTTCCGACCAGATCGGACGGATCGTTTGTGGATCACGGCCGTCAAGACGGATATTGTCTTCAAGGATCATCTGGCGCATCGCCTCTTTTTCTACATCGTGGTAATATATTTTTGCAAAAGGTGTTACTCTTTCCAGCTCTTCAGGGTTATCTACATACTGAGCCAGGAATTCATCAAGAACAGCCTTGAATTTTTCGTGTCTTTCTTCTTTTCCGGATGGTGTTTTTGCTACTTCATATACCTTATCGTAGCACTCTTTCCAAACTTTTTCACGGATGGCCTCCTCATGAACTTCGTGAGAATATTCTCTCTTAGGGAAAGCTTTACCTGCTTTTTCAGCTAATCTTTCCTGAGCTTCAATTTGTTTTTTGATTTCAGCGTGGCCGAAGATAATGGCTTCCAACATTTCCTGCTCGGAAATTTCCTTCATCTCTCCTTCTACCATTACGATGGAATCTTTAGTAGCTCCCACCATAATATCCAGCTCAGAATCTTTCAGCTGCTCATAACTTGGGTTAATCGCCAGCTGCCCGTCAAATCTTACCACTCTAACTTCAGACATCGGTCCATTGAAAGGAATATCGGTAATAGCAATGGCTGCAGAAGCTGCCAATCCTGCCAAATCATCAGGAATGGTCTTCCCGTCGTAAGAGATTAATGAAATCATTACCTGAACCTCAGCGTGGAAATCTTCAGGAAAAAGCGGACGCAGTACTCTGTCTACCAAACGCATTGTTAAAATCTCCTGATCTGAAGGTCTTGCTTCTCTTCTGAAAAAGTTTCCAGGAATTCTTCCTCCTGCATAAAATTTTTCTCTGTAATCTACCGTTAACGGTAAAAAATCCACACCGGGATTTGCTTCTTTATTGGCAACAACAGTCGCTAAAAGCATTGTTCCGCCACACTTTACAACTACGGATCCGTCTGCCTGTTTTGCAAGCTTCCCCGTTTCAATAGTAATTTCTCTGCCGTCTGCAAGAGTAATCGTTTCTGTAAACGCTTGAGGTATACTCATAAAAAAAATGTCTTCTTGTACCCCGTATTGAGTACGATTAATATTTAAACTTTTTAAATTTCGATGCAAATTTAATGTAATTATTTGGATATTGCATGCCATCAGCCCAAAATCCGTATCAAAATGATGACTAATTTATGTTTTCAGTAACTAAGGATTATTTTTCCATGATTACTGCAGAAGCTTTAAAAGAAACGAAGCCAACTTTTTAAGAGTGAATTGTATTAATGAAAAAGTGCATAAAAAAAGCAGCCTCTTCCGAAGCTGCTCTTTTGAAAATCTTTGTAGATTATTTTCTTAAACCTAATTCAGCAATAATTGCTCTGTATCTTTCGATATCTTTCTTTTTAAGATAATCTAATAATCTTTTTCTTTTACCTACCAGTTTCACCAAAGATCTTTCTGTGTTGTAATCTTTGTGATTGCTCTTTAGATGAGCAGAAAGGTGGTTGATTCTGAAAGTGAAAAGTGCAACTTGCCCTTCAGCACTTCCTGTGTCTTGTGCAGATTTTCCATGTTTTGCGAAAATTTCCTGCTTTTTTTCTGTATTTAAGTACATTCCAATATTATTTAAATGATTATTATGTAACAGCTGCAAAAGTACAATAATTTTTTGATTCTGCAAACATTATTGATTTCATAAATTGATTTCAATAGAAAAATATGTTAAATATTTCTTAAAAAAATTATGATATACTACTAAAAGGCAGTACTTTTGCATGGTATTTCATGATGAGAAAATCTACTACTTTCTTGCTATTCGTTATTATTATCTTTTCGGGCTCTTCTTTGCTGAAAGCGCAAAATAACCATGAGGCTAAAATAAAACGAATACTTTACTTCAATCCCCAGGTTGAACCGGATATTGAAGAAATTAAAGAACCAACCAATACGGCCTTTTTCAGTGCTGTTTCCGACAATTTGAGCGAAAGGAAAAACAAGATGCTGAAGACAGAAACCCAGATTTCTTTTGACAGCATTGATCAAAAAACAATTTCAGATTACTGCCTGAATAACGACGCTGACTTTGCTGTTATCCCTAAAGTAAAATATTTTAAAGTAGGAATCGGGAAATATGTTTTTTCCAACCAGGTTATCGTGAGTATGAAGCTTTTTGATGCAGAAGGAAATCTTATTACGGAAACGGATTATGATACGTATAGAAAAAACATGCGGCTTTTAGGCTCTACCGTAAATTCTGTAAAGATTGGAACAGACGGAGCTATTAAAGAGATCCTTAAACAGCTGCGGAAAATAAAACCTTCCGGCGAAAATGGTTTCTAAGTCCATTTTTAGGCCCTGTTCAAATTTATAGTTTAATTTTACCTTTAAGAAATTAATTCCTTTAGCTTAAGAAACCTATTAAAAGGCTATAAAAATTTAAACAAACTATTAGTCCAGTTTCAACATTTTTTATGACACTTCCTCAATTTACTATGCACCTCATTGAATTTCATGAAATTATATTCATTGTATAGTGAATAATTTAAAAATATTTTAGTATTTTAGTTAGACAATTCATTCAAACTATCTCAATTCAAAATTCTTCTTACACTCGCAATTTTGTGGGTGTTTTTTTATTTTTAACAATTTTTCCAATTGAACTTAAAGGTAGGTTATAATGAGTTTAATTAATCCTTAAATTTAGGCTATTGTTGCCTTGTTTTAAAAATTTGAGTTATTTTTGCAATGCCCAAAAAATTACAATTTGAATTCAAAAGACGAACTTATCTTTAACCCTGCCGATATTGCCGAAACTCTTAGCGAACTTCACGCTGACGAGAGGCTTTTGGCGTTTCTGAAAGTTCCGAAAGAATACAAAGCGGAAGTTTTTTCGCACCTCGATCCTGATTTCCAGGAAGAAACGATCCGAAGCATCGGAAGTGATGAGGTATCCGAAATCCTTAATGCAATGACTCCCGACGACAGAACGGCATTGTTTGAAGATTTCCCGGATGAGCTCATTAAATATTCTATTAATCATCTGAATCCGCAGGAAAGAAGAATTGCCCTGAAATTATTGGGATATGATTCTGATTCCATTGCCCGTCTGATGACGCCTTATTATATCCAGATCCGTAAAGAGTGGACTATCAAAAGATGCCTTCAGCAGATCAAGAAAGTTGGAAGTAAGGTTGAAACCATGAATTATCTGTATGTCGTGGATGAAAGAAACCGGCTGATCGATGATATTGCGTTGGGAAGTTTATTGCTTGCTGAAGAAGATACATTGGTTTCGGAAATAACTGATAATCATTTCGTTGCCATAACAACCACAACCTCAAAAGAAGATGCGGTTCAGTATTTTGAGAAATACGACAGGGCTGCACTTCCTATTGTTACCGAGTCCGGAGTTCTGGTAGGCATTGTAACAATTGATGATATCCTCGATCAGATTGAGCAGCAGAATACGGAAGACATACAAAAGTTCGGGGGTCTTGAAGCACTGGACGTTCCTTATACCCAGACTTCCCTTATGGAAATGGTAAAAAAGAGAGGAATGTGGCTGATCATTCTTTTCTTTTCGGAAATGCTTACTGCTTCGGCAATGGGATATTTTGAAGATGAAATTCAGAAAGCAGTTGTCCTTGCATTGTTTGTTCCTTTGATTATTTCCAGTGGCGGAAATTCCGGTTCCCAGGCTGCAACATTGATCATCAGAGCGATGGCGCTTCAGGAAATCGGACTGAAAGACTGGTGGTACGTAATGCGGAAAGAAATATTCACCGGACTTTTCCTTGGTGGTGTGTTAGGAATTATCGGTTTCCTAAGAATCATGATCTGGCATAAGGCAGGCTTTTTTGATTATGGAATGCACTGGGCGTTCGTAGGATTAAGTGTAGGATTTTCTCTTGTGCTGATTGTTCTTTGGGGAACACTCTCCGGCTCTATGGTTCCGTTTATTCTTAAAAAACTGAAACTTGACCCCGCTACTTCTTCAGCACCATTCGTTGCGACTTTGGTAGACGTCACAGGACTCATTATCTATTTTTCTGTTGCCGGACTTTTCTTAACGGGTAAACTTTTGTAATTTTAGGCAACCTCTAAAATATCATTATGAAAGTTGTTTCTTTGGTTCCCTCTATTACTGAGGCTTTATTTGATTTAGGTTTGACGGAAAATGAAGTGATTGGAAGGACAAAATTCTGCATTCATCCTTCTGAAAAGGTAAAAAACGCACCCATAATCGGCGGTACAAAAAACATCAATATTGAAAAAATAAAAGCATTACAGCCTGATCTGATTCTAGCCAATAAGGAAGAAAATGTAAAGGAACAAGTGGAAGCTTTAATGACCGATTTTAAAGTAGTTGTTACGAATGTTGAAAATGTAGAGGACAATTATTATTTACTTAAAACTTTAGGCAAATTATTTAATAAAGAGGAAAAAGCACAATGTTTCAATCTCAAAATTTATGATGTTCTGAATGAGGCTAAAATTAATTCCAGCATTAAAGTTGCCTACCTCATCTGGAAAAATCCCTATATGACGATAGGTTCGGATACTTTTATTGATAAAATTCTCAGGGAAATAGGTTTTGAAAATATTTTTAAGGACCGAAAACGTTATCCTGTGATTGAAACTGAAGATCTTGCGGATGCGGAGATTATCATGCTGTCATCCGAGCCCTTTCCTTTTAAAGAGAAACATATTGAGGAACTGAAAGTATTTTATCCTGATAAGAAAATTATGATTGTGGATGGGGAAGCTTTTTCCTGGTATGGAACTCATATTGCGAAGTGTGCGAATTATTTTAAAGAACTGATTGCTGAGGTGGAAGCAATTAAAATGTAACATTAAATTATGCAATTGTTTTTTTATTTCCCGCAGATTTCACGGATTACGCAGATGAAATTTTTCAACTAATTTTCGAAATCACTAATTATTTATTCTTAGTATTAAACAGCAAATTTTACAGATTTACACTGTTCTTAAGCAGTGTGATTTTTTTAAAATGTATAATTTATTGGTTCCCGCTGATTTAGCAGATTGCGCAGATGATATATTAAGTCAAGTAAAAATTCGAAAAGGAAGAAAAGAATGAAAATTAAACAGCTCCGGCCCTTCGGGCCGGAGCTGTTGTTTTAAGAAAATCTTTAATTATAAAATCTTGGAAACCTCGTTGCAGAGCCATTCCAGCAATTCTCTGTCTTCCTGTGTGAATGGATCGATAGTATGCGAATCAATGTCGATCTGCCCGATGTTTTTCCCGTCTTTAAAAATAGGAACCACAATTTCCGCTTTTGTATCGATGGAACAGCTCAGGTAATTGCTTTCTTCGTTCACATCCGGAACTACAAAAGTCTCATTGGAAACAGCTACCTGGCCGCAAATCCCCTTTCCATAAGGAATAATGGTATGGTCGGTAGGAGCTCCCACGTAAGGTCCGAGCTTAAGCTCATCTTTATCACCATTTTTAAAGTAAAAACCAGTCCAGTTGAAATAAGAAATTTCCTGATCTAAAAGATGGCAAACTTTTTCAAGTTTCTCTTCCGTATTATGTTTTGGACTTTCCAGGATGGATAAAAGTCTTTTTTTTAATTCTGACATTTTTATATTGTTTAAGAGAATTGTTTTAGCGAAAATTCTTCTTTGTATCCGAACATTCCGCGTTCTTTGATCATTTCTGCGACACCTTCCGGAACCTGCGTTTCCCAGCCTTTGATATTGCACGCAATTTTTTTAAGAATATCCCTGGAATAAATTTCCAAATATTCCGGATTGTAATTAGTAATATCTACAATACGCTCATTATGCTTGAAATATTTGTACAGCTCCTTGAGGTTTTCTTCTACTTTTAGTGTGGAAGAATCTAAAAGTTCGTGTGTTTCCGGATCTTTGTAAGGATAAAGATATACTCTCATTCCGTTTCTGAAAAACTTACCGAAAGCTTCGAGTATTCCTCCCGAGAGATCTTTATAATATCTTTCATCAAAAACCATCAGAAGGTTATTTACTCCCATCGCAACCCCTATATTTCCACTTGTGTACGAAGCAAAATAATCGATAAGACGATAATATTCCGAGTAGTTGGAAATAATAACCGTATATCCGAGCGTACCCAGAATATCAACCCTATCGAGGAAATCTCTTTCATCAATATCACCGTCTGCACGAAGGTTTGAAATGGTAATTTCAATGAGAACCTCAGTTTCGTCCGTTGTACATATGGCATCTTTAAGAAACATATCAAGTCCGTTTTTCAGCATATCGATATTTACCTTTGTTACGGGTCTGAAACTTCCTCTTACGGCAAAAATATTTTTCTTGTATAAAACATCTGCGGGAAGCATATTATTTCCTTCCGAATTGAAAATCACCGCATCCGTCATACCGTTTTTAACCAACTGTAATGACATCAGTCTGTTATCAACATAGGTAAAGGCAGGGCCACTAAAATCGATCATATCAATTTCAAGGTTGTCTTTGGCAACATCATCGTACAGCGATTCAATTAAATTTCTTGGATTGTCGTAATAATGAAATGCGCCGAAAATAAGATTTACCCCAAGATTACCTAAAGTTTCCTGTTGTAACGTGGCATCGTTTTCTTTAAATTTTACGTGAATAACAATTTCGTTATAATCTTCATTTTCTTTCACCTGGAAACGAATTCCTACCCAACCATGGCCTTTAACGGTTTTATCGAAATTAATTGTTGTAACTGTATTTGCGTAAGAAAAATACTTTCTGTTCGGGTGGTTTTCCCTTGAAATCCGTTCTTCAATCAAGGCGACTTCGTACCGCAGCATTTTTCGAAGCCGGTTTTGGGTAACATATCTGTTTTTTACCTCTTTCCCGTAGATTGCATCACTAAAATCTTTATCGTAAGCCGACATTGCTTTAGCGATTGTACCTGAAGCTCCCCCTGCTCTAAAAAAGTGCCGAACAGTCTCCTGCCCTGCTCCAATTTCCGCGAAAGTACCATAAATAGTAGGATCTAGATTAATTGTTAATGCTTTTTGTTTAGGAGTTAGTTTCTGATACATTAGGACATTAAATTTTTCGTAAATTTACCAAAATTAAAACAACCTCAAAAGAAATGAAGTTGAAATTTTTAGGAACGGGAACTTCCCAGGGTGTACCCGTGATTGGCTGCACTTGCGAGGTATGCACATCAGAAAATCCAAAGGACAGCCGTCTCAGATCTTCTGTAATGGTAACCACAGATGAAAATAAAAAAATACTGATAGACTGCGGCCCCGATTTCAGGCAGCAAATGCTTGCTAACCACGAAAATACCGTTGACATTGCATTGCTTACCCATGAACATAATGATCATGTAATCGGTCTTGATGATATGCGTCCGCTGATTTTTAAAAGCGGAAATGACATGCCTCTTTACTGTTATTCCAGGGTGGGAAATGAAGTAAAAAAACGTTTTCCTTATGCATTTGCAGATGAAAGATATCCGGGGGCTCCGGCTTTCGACCTTCATGAAATTGAGAATACTCCTTTTTCGGTATTGGGTACTGAAATTACTCCGATTGAAGTGATTCATTTTAAAATTACCGTTTTTGGCTATAAATTTAAAAATCTGGCTTATATTACTGATGCCGGATTCATTTCCGACACCGAAAAGGAAAAATTAAAAAATCTTGATGTATTGATTTTAAACTGCATCAGAAAATTTGATCCGCATCCTGCTCATTTTATTCTTCCGGATGTTATCAGGTTATTTGAAGAACTGAAACCTAAAAAATTATTTTTAACACACATCAGTCATCATCTTGGGCTGCATGATGTTGAAGACAAACAACTTCCGCCCGGAATGCATCTGGCCTACGATAGTCTTGAGATAAATTTTTAATTTTTTTGCATATTTTTTTTTCGGTATTCATAAAAAGTTTCTATATTTGCACACCGATTCAAACAAGGAAACACAAGCCCAGGTGGCGGAATTGGTAGACGCGCTGGTCTCAAACACCAGTTCTTAGGAGTACCGGTTCGATCCCGGTCCTGGGTACAAAAAATCCTCTGAAACTATTGTTATCAGGGGATTTTTATTTTAAGGTATTGCTAAAGGCGTAGCTAAAGAAATATTCCCACTTATTTTGATAAACATACAGTAATATGTTTTCATAAAAGTGGTAAAGAAAGGAGATCTAACATTTTATAAATCTCATTAAAAAATATAATCGATACTGTTCTGTTATGTAATTAATCATACGTTAAATCTACCTCAATTGTTAGACAAATTTGTATCATTTCTCACAGGTTACATCCGCGAGTCGTTTTTTTTCGACAGTCCCATTTTGTTGGCCAGAATTACCAATGCGGAAAACAAGAAATAACCTTAATCTTTAGAATAATCATAGAGCGTTTCTATTACATACTCACCATTTATCTTAGCAATAACATAGTACATCTCAGATACAGATTGATGTTTACTTTTATCCGAAATAGAATTTCCCTTGTTAAAATAAAAATAATCTTCTATTAACTTCATTTTTTGTTCTACATCAGATCCAGTTATCGAAGAGTCTTTTACCAATTCGTACCTCTGTTTATCTTGGTTGAATTTATATTTATTATTAATAATTTGAATTTTCTGATCGTTCTTTTTTCGTGAAAAAGTTAAAGTTGAGGTACTTGTTAAGGTTATGATTCTATATGGATTTACCATATTTACAATAATAAAATCTGAGCTTTCATTCTTGTATATAGTAGATAACAATTTTTTTATATCGGCTTTATATAGTTTATACTGACTACCTTCTTCCTCACAGGTCTTCATTAAATCTTCATACATCTCTTCATTCTTTTTCTTCTTTATAACTTTAAATAATTCTGATTCTCTGTCGATGCAGTGCTGAATGCTTTCTCTATTTAATTGTTCAAAATAAGTATCAACTTTTCCTAAAACAGTTCTGTTATTTTGTGCTTTACAACTATTTAGGAACGCTATACTTATAATTCCAAAGTAAAAATAAACGTAAAAAATTCGGTTGTTTCCTATTTGCGTAATAATTATATCTATTTAAAAGTTGAGAATGCTTTAGTAATAAAAAGAGGCTGTAATTTCAACAGCCTCTCTTTTTATGTCTCACTGATTAGAAATCTTTAAGATCTGGTTACGGAATTTTTACAAATTCGTATTTCAGCATTTCATCAGGATCACCATCCCATATAAAAAGATTCCAAGGTGGGTTATTTCCATTGATACCTTGTCCTGAAATATAAAATAAAATTTCTCCTTTTGTACTTTCAGGTAAATTATATATTATTGTGATTCCGTTATCTATATTATCAATAATTCCGCTTTCTGCATTTTCCGTAAACTGCCAAATGCCTTCTACATTCAATTCTCTATTTTTATTTATTGGAAATCTACTGATTTTATAATAATCAACCCCTTTCAAAATACAGGTTCCGTTTTTATTTAGTTTAATAAATGCATTATCAGAAGATTTCCAAGTCCCTATAAAATCTGTTTGTTTAGGCTTATTACTGTCACAACTGCATAATAATATACTAGATAATAGTATGATTAATAAATATTTTAATTTTGCTTTCATTTTATATATAATGTTTCTGTCCAGTTAAATGATTGAGTAGTTTTAGACCCCCAACCTGTTTTAAATTTCTCATTAATACGTTTTCCTGCTGTCTGTTGCCAAATTGGGAGATAGCCTAGTATAGGAGGCCGAGATGCAGATTGCATTGTAGAAGAATTTTCAACACTAAACAATACAACTACAGTATTATTATATGCTGCTGCTATATATTCTAAATTATATAGGTTACTGCTAAATTTCCTGTCAATCCTCCTGTTAATAGCGTTGAATAATCTTTAAGATAAAGTCCAACTCCTTTAATTCCACCTAACTTATAAGAATTTGAACCTACTAAACTTCTTTGTCCTAAAGCCATTTTAGACAAAATAATATCTCTAGTTTTTTGTACATGACTGTGCTTTCTCAACATTTCTGTCATTAAGTCTCCATTTGTAAAATCTCGATGTCTAGGACCTGTTCCTGAAAGCTACTCTACACCTAATTGCCAAGGGGTTATTTCTTTATTAGAGGGAGAGTTTTCAGTACAACCTCAGCATATTTAATTGCCCTATATTAGTCTGCGTTGCGTTTGTCCACCAAGATAAAGCATTATTTTGGACAGAATATCCTCCTCCGTCGCCGCCGATGTAAGCAAAATAATTTACTGCAGGACCTACACCAGCATTTCTCAATAAGCTATTTGTATATTGCATACTCCAATTTACTGAGTGCCCATCGTAATCCATACTATTTCCCCAGTTGTTTGAAAAGCCTGCTCCTGTATTATACCAAGTCGTCCCGTGTGGGGAATTCTGTAGCTGATCAATAAATGATTGTGATAACATTCCGTAGGATCATTATACATTAATGGATTATTATTACCAATTATAAGGAGATAAATGTGATGTTATCTCCGCCAACGAATCCACAACACCCCATCTTCCGATATCCGGCATATAAAATCTCGCACCATAATCATACATCCCCGTTTTCTGAAGCTCCTTTCCGTTGTACTTATACTGGTAAGCATCATCAAATTAGCGGCAGTATTGTTATGAAGCATCCTGAAAGGATAATAATTGGCAACGCCTTCCGTTTCGCAGGTAATGATGTAAACTTAGCACATCTATCTGCCAATAAATCTTATTGGATTTAATAAAAGAGACTGTATTTCAACAGCCTCTTTAATTATGGATCACGGAATACAAATCCGCGAGATCAGATTGATATAGACCTAACGAATTGGTACTTTATATTCCAAAATATCGTTGTGTGAAAATAAGCATTTAATTATTGACGGATGAAATCTTGTATTTTTAATATATTCAATTCATTTATACACTCTACAAATTCTCTTTTCTTATCTTCTTTAAAATATGGTAACCCTTCAATACCATTTTTAATATCGCTATATTTTATAGGTAATTTATACATCGTAATCCCTTTCCCTGAAAAGTAATAGCTTCGAGCATAAATAATTGATTTTGGCGTATATTGATCTATTGATAAGCATTTTTCAAAAGAATTAACTTTGTGCTTAGTGACCAGTTCATACCTAAAATATTCATCAGTATAATTGTTCCTAAACTCTTCTGCAGAAAGTTTTTTAGTATAGAAAATAATTCCATTTTTTTCTTTGAACCTAGTATAGGAAATACTGTCTCTTCGCAATTTATAAGGACTGGTAGTAACTTCACAAATATTTTTATCATCTGTAATAATAATTCCATTATAGAATCCCTCTTCGTCATGAAAACCATCTTCTATATAAATATGAGAATATTTTTTATCTGGATTCATATTGCAGGATTCTTTTCCTAACAATCTATATTTTGAGATCGCGTTTTTCATTCCTTGAAGTTGAGTAGAATCTAATTCACCTAAAGAACTATAATTATTTTTCAATAAATAATCATTAACCTGTCTTATGGACTTCTTTTGTTGAGAAAGACAGGAATAAAATAAAATTATATTTAACAATAAAATAACTTTTTTCATAAAATAATTTTAAATTTTTTATATACCTCTATTCTTAAATTTCTGTAAATGAAACACAGCTGCTGCGCCATAATAATTATATTTATTTTGCAATATATTATTATTTACTTTCAAAATACTAGCAGAGCTTAGCAAAAACACCGTACATGTTTTCGTTCTTGATATGATAGATAATTATACTATCTTTTAAATAAATTTTGTAAACTTGGGCCCTAATTATTTCAGAGTTTTGCGATATGATATTTTTTTGCACATTGCAACTCATTAATAATAAAAACAATAGTATTATATAATGATATTTCATATTTTAATATTTTATGGTTCCGAAGTTTATCATAATTTTATTGGTTATCAGGCATGTAAAAATCTCGCACCATAATCATATATCCCCGTTTCCTGAAGCTCCTTCCCGTTGTCTTGTACTGGTAAGCATTAACAAAGTTACCGGCTGTATTGTTATGAAGCATCCAGAAAGGATAATAATTGGCAACGCCTTCCGTTTCGCCGGTAATGTAATCAGAAAAAATTATTTTATCATTTACCGGATCTTCAAAACCAACTTTTTTTAATTGTTCAACCACATTAAACAATCTTTTAACAGAAACTCCTTTTCCAAAAATATCTTGTAAAAAGCTAACACTTCCGCCGCCTGTAAAATCAAAGAACATATAATTGCTTTTCATGCTATTGTTAGCGTGATATGCCATTGACTCTTCAAAAGTAGAAGTTGCTCCTGTATTCATATCAATATATCTATTCTCATCCCAATCATAATAAATTCCAGATTGTCCTGCTTGAGGTCTTCTTCCGTCTGGATCTGTAAATATTACCGGATTATTAAATGCATAATTATAGGGACTATAACGTCTCATTTGCTCCGCCAACGGATCCACCACACCCCATCTTCCGATATCCGGCATGTAGAATCTGGCTCCGTAATCGTACATCCCGAGCTCTTGCTGGAGCTCTTTTCCGTTATACTCGTAATTGTAATTTAACCCGGAAGTATCTGCGGGATTGCCATATCTTAATCCAAAAGTGATAGTCGTTTTTCTCGACAATTGCCACCTGTGCGCCTTCTCTGGTAAAGCTCACCCGTACATTTCCCAAATGGTAAAAGTAGTGGTAAATATACTTATTTTGAAAAATTGAATTGTTTTGATAATTAACTAAAAAAGGCTGTCTATAAACAGCCCTTATCTGCTATTACAAATTTGAACACAGGTTTAATTTCCATTTCATACTAGTGAATACTCACTGTCAGCGTGTCTTCCTACTAGAATAGTCAAAAAAATCCATTTTCCTCTTTTCTTAGCAAAAGTGAAGGATATGGCATCATTATCTCCCCAAAGTGAAACATATGCCAAATCTGGATTTAAAATATAATACCGTACAAATAAATCAGCATTTGAAAGTTTCTTATCAATAACAAGTGTCACTCTTGTATTAGAATATTTTAAAGGTTTGTTTGTAATAAGACTATCCTTATCTAAAATAATGATTTTATTTTTTTAAGATAATCTTTTAAAATATACTGAACACGTTTATTTGAAAAGAACTCATTTGTAAATATTTCTTTCGAATCTGTCTGTATATGTTCTTGACCAGAAGCTGATATAATGATAAATAAGCAAAAAAAACATAACATCTGGATTTTAGGCGTACCTAGATTGGAAAATATTTGATAACATTTGAAAGTTTTTAGATACATAATTATTTAGATATTTAGAAAAGTTATTAGGTTGTCGCCTGTGCACCTTCTTTGGCAAAGTCTACCCTAATGTTGCCCATGTGGGTTTCGTCTGTTTTCACTATTATATCAAAGTCTTTCTTTCCTACAACATGATAAGAAACTTTATAGCGAGTATTCTTCATAAGTTTCAAACTATTTAGTTTTTTTTCATTACTTATCTTTGTATAATTAGATAAATTATTAAATGAGATACTTGATGGACTTTGTGTGTCACCATCCCATTTTTAGCTCAATTGTAGGTTCAACTGCAAATCCAAGTAGTCTATAGAGTTTAATTCATTAAAAATATTAAGTAACCTTACAGTAGAATCACTATTTCCAAGTATACTCAATAAAGAATTTGCATTTCCACCGGCACCGCCACCACCTGAATCTTGATTTACTGCTCCAATACATTGGTACGATAGACTTTTACAGAATGAGACTGACTTAAAAGGTTAATTCATAGCATCCCATTCATCAAATGTGGTACGCGACCATTCGAATCAATACTTTCGGTAGTCACCTGTTCCCCAATTTATTCTACACCTCTTTCATCCGGCTTCTTTATTATTACTCACGTATTACAAATTCGCGAGAGCGGATTAAAATATTTCCTTCAAAATCAATATATTTCCTTAAATCTGTATTCAAGTAGCAAAATCCTACATTGGTCCAATTTGCTCCCAGCTGGTTTATGGTGTCCATCGCACATCTTCCATCGGGATCTGTAAAACAGACATTTTCGAAATTAATTTTCTTTCATGATATATTCACCACAGACGTTTAGACAATTCCAATAATAGATTGTGGGTGTGCCTGCCTTTCGTATCAGATATCCTGCCATATAATAATCAACATCTCTAACGATAGAAACGTGATTATCCACATGTTCTTGTTCTAAAATAAACTTATATATTTTATTTTCATGAAGCAATTTTTGTTTTTTTTCTTTAATCTTACAATATCTCTCCTTAGCAAAAACACCATCCATCTTTTCATTTCTAATATGGTAAATAATTATACTGTCTTTAAAATCAATTTTATAAAGTTCAGCTTTAATAATTTTAGAGTTTTGCGACATGTGGCTCTTTTGTACACCGCAACCTATGAATAATAAAAGTATTAGGATTATATATTGATATTTCATCTGTTAATATTTTATGGTTCCGAAATCTATTATAATTTTATTTGTATTTATGTCTCTAAAAAACACAGTTTCACTAATAACCCTTCCTTGAATATTTCTCTGGACAGATCCTCCCTGTATGTAATTTGATGGTAGGTCTTTATACCTTGGATCTATACGGCTAGCTTCTGCGTGGGAATAATCATAAGCCAAATCTCTATCCTTACCGGGGAAATGCAATGCACCTATATAAGCTTCCAAAGCCGCATGTAAAAAGCTAACACCTTTTTCCGAATTTAAAAACTTATCAAATTCTTCAGTTATTTTCGGACTAACAATATTCGTAGCGGTAACTTTTCCATTATATACAAAACTTCCTTTAAATGCATCTCCTAGAGAGAATACATCTGTTTTTAGATTGCATCATAAAATCGAAATCCAAATATTGTTTCCAATCTAACTTTAATAGCCGGATTTTTAATTGCTTCCAATAAAGTCTTAGCAGCTTCCGATAATTCAACTCCTTCAATTGCTGAACCACTAACTATTCCATCTTTAAAAGTTAAATTTAATTGTCCATTCATTGACTCTTTTAACAGATCAAATGCGGCTTGTGCAAATGCTCCATAAATGCCTATTTCTGTAGGTGAACTTCCTCCACCACCAGTTCCTGCTTCTGATTGATCAATTGAGTTTACTTTAGGAGCTGGGATATCACCATTGGAGTTATCATTATAACCATAGAGATTCTTTATTGCATTAAATAGGTCTATTGCTTCCTGTCCTGTATATTCTACTCCTGCATCGAAAGTACCTCTTGCAGCCATTCCATCAGGATCAATAAACCGCATAGGGTTATTAACCGCATAATTGTAGGGTGAATGCCTTCTGTACATTTCTGCCAACGGATCCACAACACCCCATCTTCCGATATCCGGCATATAGAACCTGGCGCCGTAATCGTACATTCCGATCTCCTGCTGGAGCTCTTTTCCGTTATACTCGTAGTTGTAATTTAACCCGGAAGTATCTGTGGGATTGCCATATCTTAATCCAATAGTGATAGTCGTTTTTCTCGACAATTGCCGCCTGTGCGCCTTCTCTGGTAAAGCTCACCCGTACATTTCCCAAATGGTAAAAGTAGTGGTAAATATACTTATTTTGAAAAATTGAATTGTTTTGATAATTAACTAAAAAAGGCTGTCTTTAAACAGCCCTTCTCTGCTATTACAAATTTGAATACAGGTTTGATTTCATCTCATACTAGTGAATACTCACTATCAGCGTGTCTTCCTAATAGAATAGTCAAAAAAAATCCATTTTCCTCTTTTCTTAGCAAAAGTGAAGGATATGGCATCAATACCTCCCCAAAGTGAAACATATGCCAAATCTGGATTCAAAATATAATACTGTACAAATAAATCAGCACTTGAAAGTTTCTTATCAATAACAATTGTCACTCTTTCATTAGAATACTTTAAAGGTTTGTTCGTAATAAGACTATCCTTATCTAAAATAATGATTTTATTTTTTTTAAGATAATCTTTTAAAATATACTGAACACGGTTATTTGAAAAGAACTCATTTGTAAATATTTCTTTTGAATCTGTCTGTATATGTTCTTGACCAGAAGCTGATATAATGATAAATAAGCAAAAAAAACATAACATCTGGATTTTAAACTTACTTTGATTGGAAAATATTTGATAACATTTGAAAGTTTTTAGATACATAATTATTTAGATATTTAGAAAAGTTATTAGGTTGTCCAATATGTAAAATTCCATTTGCAATAGTTGCTTTAGGATATAATCCATTAAATAGTTTAAATTCAAAAGCTTCCCCATGCTCTGGCCGTCCATTCACATCACTAAATTTTTTTAAAAAAATCAAATTATCTCCTACTGGTCCTTTTATCTGATTTCCCCAGTGTGCTGTTTCATGCCCAACTAGAGCTGACATATAAAATATATTTGCGACTCCTTGAAGTGTATTAGGATCTCTGTTGGCATTTTCATACCAATTTAATATTTGATCTATATCAATGGAAATGGAATTTAAATCTTCTTTTGCAAAACTTACAGAATAGTCATAAAGTCCGTTCGCCCAAATATCGGCAGCATGCAAAATTGGTCCTTCTCCGTATAAAAATGCTTTTTTTAAAGCCTCTTCACTCATACCAGTTACATCCATAAGAGCTTTCAAGAAGTTAGCATCCTTAATTATATTAGGTAAAATATTTTTAACCAAATCATAAAAAGCAGGATAGTTTTTTTGATAATAAGCTTCCTCTCCTTTCGGAAATTGAAAGGTAGGTGAACTTCCTCCACCACCAGTTCCTGCTTCTGATTGATCAATTGAGTTTACTTTAGGAGCTGGAATATCACCATTAGAGTTATCATTATAACCATAGAGATTCTTTATAGCATTAAAAAGATCTATTGCATCTTGTCCCGTGTATTCTACTCCTGCATCAAAAGTACCTCTTGTAGCCATTCCATCAGGATCAATAAACCGCATCGGGTTATTAACCGCATAATTGTACGGTGAATGTCTTCTGTACATTTCTGCCAACGGATCTACAACGCCCCATCTCCCGATATCCGGCATATAGAATCTGGCTCCGTAATCGTACATCCCGATCTCCTGCTGGAGCTCTTTTCCGTTATACTCGTAGTTGTAATTTAACCCGGAAGTATCCGAAGTATTTCCGTGTTTTAATCCAAAAGCGTAATAATCATTTTTCTCGACAATTGCCGCCTGTGCGCCTTCTCTGGTAAAGCTTACCCGTACATTTCCCAAATGGTCAACGTAGTGGTAAATATACTTATTATTTTGATAATCATAATACCCTTCCGAAGTGGCAAAGAATTTGAGGCCACTGGTATTTAAAAGGTCTATAATTTCGTAACTGTATTGAAATCCGTCAATATATTCAGTTTCGGCAAAGGTATCCGCATTCTTTCTGCCGATGAAATAATGAAACCTCTTTTTTATCTTCACACCGTCTGCTCGGTAAGAGTACTGAAGATTTCTGTAAATATCCTGTCCATCTCTTGTCACATAATCATTAAATTTAATATAAGAAGGAAGGTTGAGATTGTTGTATTTGATCTCAAGAATACCTTTATCCAAATGCTTGGTCATATTTCCATTATCATCATAGGTAATGGTATTGCCTGAAGTATCCGGATAGCCACTGTAGTTCGATTTCTGGTCAACTACTGAGGTAAGCCTGTTTCCGTTATAGGTATATATAAGCTCATCGATCTGTTCTGCAAATCCAGAATATGATTTCTGGTTTCGGTTCAGTGCCATGATGTTTCCATTAGAATCATAGCTCATATTCTCATTATAGAATCCGTTCTGTGGAACAGTGGTTTCCGGTTCCTGGTACACCGCACCGGTAAGTCGGTTATAGCCGTCATACTGATAGCTGTACCTTTTCAATATGCCATCAGAGGCATTTTTCCAGGTTACTTCCGTAATATTTCCATTATAATTGGCCTGCGCTACGGATGCATTGGATGTTGAGCCGAACTTCAGCTCATAACCAAATAATTTACTGCCCAGATTGACCGGATCATTGATTTTGCTTACCCAGCCTCTCATGTTGTACGTATACTGTATATCCTGTAGGTTGTTCCCTACTTTTTTACTGGTGAGCTGCCCGAGTTCGTTGTAAGTATAGTCTGCCAACAATTCTTCCGTAAGGTTGTTCACCTGATGATAATGCTGCTTAAGGCGGAACTGGTTATCATAAATAAACCGTTCTTTCACCGATATTTCAGTGTCGGTGCTTAATTTTTTATGATACGTGTTGGCCAAAAGAACCGCTCCGGAAAAATCCAGCTGCTTTTCTGTTTTGGTATATCCTCCCAAATGGTTTTTGCCCTGGCTTCCGATTGTTCTTCCGGTAAGATCATACCAGATGTGAGTGGAAGACCAGTTATCATCATCCAGATTCTTCACCAGGGAAGCGGTAGGCATTGCCTTGGTACTCCTGATGCTGTTGATTCCATTGGCAGTCACCGTAGAAGAATTGGTAAGTACAGTCTGGCCTAAGATCATTTCAGGTCTTGGGAGCGTATTATTAAAATTGGTTCCCGGATAAGAATCATAATAATTTACACTGTACAGCGTAAATATTCCCGCAGGATATGCGGAATTGCTGTAAAACACTTCCTGTGTATTCTGTGTAAAAGACGTAGTACTTCTGGTTTCATTATTCAGTCCCTTCAAATCGGCATTTGCCTGTTCCTGAACTCTTGTTCCTCCCGTGAAACGGCCTGTATACACGATTCGCCCAAATATGTCATAGCGGGTAAACAGCCACTGGTTAGGATTGTCAGGATTATTTTTCATATTGGCATCCTGCGTAGCAACCAGACGGTTCTGCTGGTCATATACCATATACTCCCATCCTTTTCCCGGAAGCTTTTTCTCGATAAGCCTGTATTTATTGTCATAAATATACTGATAGCAAAGGTCATTTAAAATCTGTTGCGATACGGAATTGCCATTTGCTGCGATGTTTTCTACAGCCTTGGGAGAAATCACAAAGGCAAGCATATTGAAGTCATTATAGATATAATACGTATCTTGCTTAGTGCTGCCCGATTCCTTTCTTATCAATACGGTTTTTCCTTCAGAGTTCTTGAATTCAGCGGTGGTATTGCCATTTTCATCGATAACAATGGTTTTGGATAGCTGGCTGTTGCCGTATGTAGAGATCCCAGTAATGGATGTCGTTAGCATTTTATTGCTCCACACTGCATCCGTAGCAAATCTTTTAACCTCGTCCGATGCTATATTGGTAAGATATTGTGTTTTGACGGTATGCCCTGTGTTCATGGCCCATTCTGTACCGGGATGAGCAATCTCCAATGTCCTGGCCAACGGTGAAGCTTCCAGTTTTTGCTCCGTGTACGCGTTGGATACTCCGTAATAGGTATTTGCTGAAGTTTCCGAAACAGTATTCTGGATGCCCGAATTGGCCGTAGGAACCGGAACAGGAAGGATCGATTTTACCTGCCTTCCAAGGTCATCATATACAACGGGAGTAGCAAGATCCTGTCCTGAAGGAGTAACTTTTACCTGTACAATCTGTTTTGCTCTGCCTAATCCGTCAAAGTATTGTACCGTTTCATTCTTCTTACTTCCATCCGCAGAAAGATATACTTTGGTGTAAATATAGTTTTCAGAAGTGGTGGGAGTGGTCTGTGCATGGACAAAACATGAAAAACCCACCGCTACAATGGAAAGTAAACTCTTCAGCTTTAATTTTCCGGTATTGTTATATACTGTATGTAATTTCTTATACTTTTTCATCTTATTAGTTTTTATTATGATACTCATACTCTTTAACCGTATTTCCATTCACATCAACGACTCTGCTTAATCTGTTATACGCATCGTATTTGTAAAACTCCATCATTCCGTTGGGAGGGATAACCGTGGTAATACCTACCAAAGGATTATAGGTATAGCAGGTTACCATAAAATCTTGAAGAGCGGTATTATTTTTAAATGAATTCAAGGCATCTACCAATGCTTTTTCCAATGCTTCTTCCTGTCCAGCCGTAGCATTGGCATCATTGTTAGAGGCGTTAACGATTGCCGTGATCAGCGAAGCGGGAATATCTGTTAGTTTGGCACCTTCTATTTTAGCAATAGGCATTGTTTTATTATATCCCCAGATTATCGTGGTTGAAAAACCTAATGAACCTGCATCGGGAAAACTGGTATACTGTACCAGGTTACCTTTATCATCATAGATATCGTATGATACATTCTTAAAGAATTGAGAAGCATTATCAGGATAATAGCTGATCTGAGAGGTCGGATAATAATTTGAGGTATTGTCAAATTTGGTTTCCGATTTTGAAACCAACTTCCCGTTTCTTTTCATTTCAGCTTTTACCGGAACCGAAATGATCCCTGCATTCCAAAGTCGTGGGTTTTCAAGAGCGATTCCCCAAGGATAGAAAATATTCTGCTCGTTTACTGTTCCATCTGATCCTGTTGTTTTTTTATAAATAATATTAAAATCTTTAGTGTCTCTTAATGTTTCTGAGGTTACCGTTAAGAGATTAGCTCCTTCATAGCTGGTAGTTGTAGAGTATTGTTTTTTAATCATTGAATTTTTACCGGCAGAAGTGCTGGTTTGATAAAATTCATACTCATTGGTTTCTTTGGCGACAATGGCATTATCTTTATTATAAACTTCGGTTTTATCAACAATACCGTTCTTTAAAAGATTATAATAGTTCAAATCCATTAACTTTAAGGTTCCGTCAGAATTTACATTTTCAGGATAATCTTCCAAGGTTTTGACGTAATACTTGGTATAACCTCCATTTTGTCCTACCGTTTCTTTTACGTTTTTATACACAACTCCTGTTTCCTCTTCATAAAAGAAGCCGCTTGTTTTGGTGTTATCTGTAAACTTTTGATAGTCATAACTTTTAGTCTGCGAGGGAACTAAAGTATTCCCGTCATAGTATTCAATTTTCTTAATGCGTACTCCTTTTCCCGTTGAATAATTCGGAAGCGGTTTGGATTTGTAGCGGATGCGCTTAATGACAACAGTTCCTTTTCCGCCCGTACCTGTGATCTTGATTGTATTAGTTCCAGACATATATTTTTTATATCCGTCCGATGTTAAAATTCCTGAAGTTATTTCTGCGTTTATAAACGGATTACCGTTCTCATCAACAATGGGGCTGTTATAGTATTCATTGACATTCACCCAATATTCCAGATAGCTTGAACCTTCAGTATTGTCTGGGTTTGCCGGAAGATTAAAAAGGAGATTGGGTCCGAAGTTGGTATCAAAATTAATAGTTGTAACATCTTCGTAATACTGCGCTTCCCGATCTGCTAAAATATACGGAGGTGCCGACATCAGCAGATAATCATCCGTATTTTTGTTAATATAATACTGATTAGGCTCGTACACATACTTAATGGTATTGCCTGTTGGAAATTTAATACTCGTCAGTAATCCTAATCCCAAATATTTCGGGTTCTCAGCTTCATTTTCAAAGCAGGGTTTGTAAGGGTTAACCGCTTCTGTCCAGCTAACATTATCGAATGGATAAACAGCATATGAAAATTCCGTTGTCTGATACTGTGATAGTGATGTATTATATTTTAAAACTTTATTAAGTATTCTTTTTTCTTGTGATTCCGAATATAAACAGTTCGTAGCCGTTACCGGTAAATGAATATTCGGATAATTATAACCACTTATGACAGACTGAAACACATATTTCTGGACTACTTTGCCTGAAACGGTTTTTAATTCTACATTTTCCAGTTGAAACGGATCACGGTATGACTTTCTCTTAGTGGCATCAAAAGAATAGTTTATATTGATTTCGCCAAAGTCATTGGCTATAATTTTTTTAGTTTTAAGACTTTTTACGGGATACAATATACCAGACGTTCCAACAGTATAGTTATCTTCCTGATATTCAAACCTTAAAAGTTCTATACCATTTACATCTACTATTTTCGAAAGATAGAAACCAACAGGGAATGTTATAGGATATCCGTTTTTATAAGCATATGAAATATCTGTTTTATCAAAGTAGAATTTGGTTCCCGTTTCATCGGTAATGATAAAGTTGTATTGTCCGTTCGGTTCGGTGAAAGTAATATTTAACTTATCATAGGTAAGCTTATTGAATATATTCATTCCCGACGAATTCTTGGTAAGGGAAAACTTACCGCTGCGTCCTAATACATTATAATAATAAGTATCTTCAGGATAGCCATTGTAAGGATTTATATTTCTGTAGATAAGAGCAGTTAATCCATAAGTTGACCATCCTAAGCCTACATCTGAAGCCTTGCTGTAGCGGCCCGAATTGTTAGGGTGGTAACTCATGCCACAATTAATAGAAACATTTTTATTATGTGTATCTAAAGAAAAAAACGGAATATTGGTTTCCGGAATACCAGAAGATATGGCCACCGGAGTTTTTACATATGTAGGAAGTGAAGCTGCAGAAGGAGCTGAGAGAAAACTCTCTTCAATAGTAGTTGACTGTGCTGAGACAAAGCTTATCGATAGCTTTATTATAAGCAGTATTCTTAAAAATTTATTCATTTTCATGGTTATTTCTTAATCAATTTAGCACTCGCTGTTTTGTTACCATTTGTTTTCACACTCACCAGATACGCTCCCTGAATCAGATTCTGGGTATTGATCTTCGTGACTTTATTCTTCGTTTTTAAGCTCTGAAGCTGTCTTCCACCCATATCATACACCGTAATCTCAGCCTCAAACACTCCCTCTCTCAAACCCTCAAACCCAATTTCCACATACGCATACTCACTCACCGGATTCGGGTAAATCTTGATATCCTGCTTTTCGATCAACTGGTCGATCTGCTTATCACCGAGCTTCACAATCTTCCAGTTCTCTTTTCCCAACTCCTCTGCACTCGTTCCGGCCAAAACAATTGAACCATCCCTGTTTAGTTTTATGTCAGATAATCTTTCCTCTCTTTTCCTTGATTCTCCTTTTACGTGCTTTCTCCACTGCTCATTACCATTGTGATCTAAGTACAACATCCAGAACGTCTCGTCATCACTTTCTATCCTTCCTTCTGCCTGGGTATAGCCTCCCAATAGAATTCCTTTGGTTGATGGTTGATTATTGTCGGTTGACGGATTGTGAATCACGCTCATTCCCATCAGCACATCCCGGTTCTTGAAATTGTAGGATTTCTGCCAGAGCTCTTCCCCTCTTTCATCGAGTGAAATCAGCCATAAATCCGTTCCTTCTTCAATGCCTACGGTTTTATTTCCCGATCTTTCCGATCTTGATTCTCCACCAATTAAATAACCTGTCGATATTAAAGCCAGTGTTCTTAAATGATCATCGCCTTTTCCACCGAAGTTCTTTTCCCATTCTACTTTGCCTTCCTTATTTAGTTTAATAATCCAATAATCACCCTCGCCGAAATTTTCTGTCTTCTTAGATCCTCCGGCATTGCTTCTTGAATACACTCCCAATAATGCTCCGCCGTCTTTCGTCGGGATCATCTTCTCTACTTCATCCAACCCTTTTCCGCCTAAAATTAATTGGGATAATTCCTTTCCATTTTTATCTAATTTAACGACTAGAACATCTTTGGACCCGTAACCTTTTGAATCCTGAGCCTGTCGAAGGGCTGTAACGTTGCCCGCCACAAAAAATCCCATATCTGTCGTCTGGATCACCGTTCTGGCTTCTTCATCGGAAGCTCCGCCAATAGTTTTCTGCCACAGTTCATCGCCGAATTCGTTGATGCGGATCAGCCAAAAATCAGAGCCACCTTTGGAATTTTCCTTTTTATCCAGACCTTTCCCTGAAAAGCTCGTTCCCGCCAAAACGAATCCTCCTTCCTGGGTATTCACCGTAGCCGAAAGAAAATCATGGTTATTACCTGAGAAATATTTTTCCCAGACTTCTTCGCCCTGCTGGTTGAGTTTAACCAAATGAAAATCGTAACCGTTGTTTGGCTGGCTGCTCGCATTTGGCATCTGGCTTTTACTTTCAGCTTCCATCATCCCGCTTCCAGCCCTGATAGAACTACCGGTTATTAAATACTGCTGGTCGATAGTAGTGGTAACCTGCGAAAGAAAATCCTGTGTAGAGGATTTGATGTCTTTCTGCCAGATCACTTCCTGGGCGGAAACACCCAGAACAGAGCACAAGAACAGTGCTCCTGAGTAGATTTTATTCATTCCTAATGTTTATTTCGAGTTTTTGATTACTAATTTTTTAACCGCTGCAAAAATATTATTTTTAGTTTTTTTCTAAAAACAATATAATATCAATTTATTATAAATTTAATCAGAAAATATTTCTTTATTCTTTGCAATGGTATCGTTTGCAAAATTATAATTAGCTAACGACAAAACATGTCGTGTTATATTGTATATAAAAAATAACACGTGGTATATGAATGTTTACATTCTATATCTTCATTCCGAATTGCTGATCACATGATCACATTTCAAAGTTGAATATTATCCTTTTACCATAAGAAATATTGAGCAATTGCATGGTGCAGAATATTTTATTTCAGTCGTGACCATTGTGAAATTCGTTCTAGATCTTCGATCAGATATTTCGATGTTTGTGCGACTATGCATACAAAAACCGAAAAGAAGTGATGATTCACTTTCTTTCCGGTTTTATAGTTCTAACCCATATTTAATCAAATCTTATTTCATCTGCTTCAATGCAGTTTATTTTTAAAACTTTTAAACAATCAAAGGTCACCTGATTTATTGAAATGTTTTTATAACTAAATTACATTTTATGATTATGATTAATTTTTTATTATTGATCTCCCATGTAGTAGTACTTAAAAATATTCTTATGCTTACCGTCAAAATTTTTAGGAAGCTTTAAATCTATTAATTTGCTATTAATATTCTGTTGAGTCTGGCTTAAGGAATAAGTAGCATCGGTATTGATCATTTTATTATCAAAGAGAGAATTAAAATCTGCGACAGGAAGTTTGATTTTTTGATTATTTCTTTCAAACGAAAGATATAGTTTGTCTTTATTTTTGTCGACAACGAATAGAATATCATTAATACCAATCAAACTGTTTAAGTCAGCAAGAGCTTTTTCATCAGATAAGGCGTTTTTCATTAAGGTTTCAACTTTCTGTCTGTCGCTCATATCGATGTTATTATTAATAAGATAAGTAGAAAAATTGGTTGCTAACAGCTTATTATTATTCAATACTTTTATTGCCAGATTATTTGTTTTTAAGTCTGTAGAATATCCAAAAAGAGAGTTATAAATAGGATCTAAAAGTAGGTGTCCCGCTAAGAGTGATTGTTGAGCAATTGCAGATCTTGTAATATCATTTAATTTTAAAAATCTTCTTTGAACGAGATCATTATTAATACTTTTATTTGAGTCCCGCAGATAATCGATTAGTTTCAATGGCGCAAAATTTACATTTCCTCCTTTTATAAGAAAATAATTGCTTAATCGCATAGAAAAATCAACGAATTCATTTATCATATCAAAGTTGTAGAGATCATCTAAAGCTTTTGTCTGATCGGGAATTTCCTGGCTTGCAATATTCGACAACAAATAATACGGTTTGTTGGCATCGCTTGACATATTAAACGGGAACATCAGTGAGAAAGTTGCATTATTAATATCTTTATCATAATACAGTGAGAATAATTCTTTTGTAGGGTTATAAATCTCTTTAATTTCATACTCAATTTCTTTTTCATCTTTTAAATACCGATTTGTGGCCACAGTGAAATAAAAGTTATTGTTGGGTAGATTACTTAATGACTGCAAACATTGCTGGGTTTCCTGGATAAAATATTTTTGATAATCTGCATAGGTATTAAGCTTGACATCAATTCTGTCCCAAGCGTCTGTAAGCTCTCTGCACTTTTCATAATCCTGGAAAAGCAACATGGTAGCTTTTTTGTTCAGGATATCGGTTTTCCAGATAATTCTATCCATTTGGTCGAAAGAAAACTGGAAGGATAAAGACATCGTCTTGTACATGTCTAAGGTAGTTTCAGAGAGGGCATCAATTTTAGAATCAATCCTACGGAGGTTTTCATCGATCCTGTTGAATCGCTCATTCATGAAGTTCATCATTTTTTGCAACATCTGCATCTCTGCGCTCGGCTTAGGTTTCCCGGAAAAACCGCCAATTCCGGAAACGATACTCGTTAATCCCGAAACATCTCCGGCATATACTCTTGCAGCACCGGATACAATTGACACCACACTCATGAATTTCCCAACCTTTACCGCATCTTCACCTTTTAGAATACCACTATTCACAAGCCCTCCATAAATTGCAGACGAATATTGCTCAACCCCTGAAGCGACACTAATGATTGTTTCCTTAGTCTTGATTTCATTTAATTCCTTCAATAATTTTTCCTTCTCCCCCGGTTGAAAAACATTATCAAAATGACCTTTAGCAAGAGCATCTATTTTCTGGTTTGTATTTAAGTTCTGGAAAGTATATCCGCTTAAGATATCTATCTGAAATGAATTTTGTGCAATTAAAACACTATGCTCGTCCTGCTTACTTTTTAAAAGTCCTATATTATTTTGCAGTCCATTCATTTCATGTTCAAGTTGCTTTATGCGGACATTATTATCAGTTATTCTCTGCTGGATGCCATCAAGAGTCTCAAAAATTTCATTTTGATTCTTATTAAGTTTAATAATAGATTCACCTACATTATTAAGCTCCGTAGTCACTTCCTCCGTGATATTTTTTTGAAATTCCGTAAGTTTAAGATCAAATTCTTTAACAGTTTTACGGTAATTATCCACCTTAACTTTTAATAGATTAATATCACTTCTGTTGGTTTTTATAAAATCATATGCTCTTTTTGTTAATTCTTTATTAAAAACTCCATACTCTTCTTTTCCCAAAGCCGGGATTCTTTTATGAGCCAATTCAAATAGGTTATTGAATGCAGCTTCGTCATTCGCTGTTGTAAGATCTATCCCTTTTGTATACAAAATATTGGTAAGATCCACTATCATCTGATCAACTTTCGCATCATTTTTTTCCAGCTTTAATTGAAATTCCCGGTCCACATACAATTCGTGACCACGCTGAATGGCAGGGACCAGGAAATTGGTTATATGTTTCGAGGGCAATGCCAAAGCATAGTTTGATAGTACATTTACACCGTATTTCCGTATTTCGTTTTCAGCTTTCCAGATCAGTTCATTCATCTGAATATCTTTTTTGGCAACTTCTAAGCTTGTGTTAAATGAAGCAATATAATCCTGAACCTGTCTTTCGTTTTTCAACGGGTATTTTAGTTGCTCATTGCTTTTTAAAATGACAAAATCTTTATTTGGGCTTTGTCTAAAGTCATTTTCTATAGCATACATGACTTCGCTTGAACTCCCATTGATATCAAATTTTTTATATTCATCTAAGATTGACTGGGATTTTATATTCTGTCCGAAAGAAGTAAGAGCCAATCCGGCCGTTAAAATCAAATGCTTTTTCATAATATTAATTGATTTTGATATAGGTATATAAAGCAATATTTTTTGGTCTTGTTTCCAATCCTCCATAGTTCTCGGAAACATAATCTGCGGGATCCCATGCAAATGGAGACCAGGATCCCTTTGCGCTCACTTTATGACCTTGAGATGATTTATATCGGTGATTATGGCTTTTTAAAGTATCCGACTGGTATTCGCCAACTAATCTCTGTCTATTGTTTTCTTTTGAAAACTGATCATTTTTTTTGTCATTCCGTGTAAGGTTTAAGCTTCTTATAAATAACCCTCGTACATCAGGAATTTCTGTAATACCATGCTTCTTATTTAAAGCCGACCCCAGGACCGGAACTTTATCATCCATGAGCACCCACCCATTTCCATTTTCTTCCCTGAACTTTTCGGGAGCTAAAATGGAATATTTTACATCACCAATTGCTCCCACTGATTTGATTTCATTGTTAGTAAAGGAAATAATGGTAAGAATTGATGCTAAGGCAACGAAAGAATAAATTGTTGTTTTCATGTTTTTTGATTATGTTAATAATTATTTTAAAACCTTGGATATTTTGGTCTATACGAAATTAGAGCTTTAAAATCCCGGAAAAAATTACCCATTTGGGTGATTTCAAAGAGTAATCACAAGATTCGGTTACTTACTCAGTAGTAGGAAAAATTTAGTATTCTTAATAAAAGTACTTTTTAGTGCATATCTCATCATCCTAATCAATGGCTGACATTTTAACGTTTTGAAAATCAAATGATCATTTGTTTTATTAACGGCGTTGATTATGAACAATATGACATCTTTTTAGCTACAGAAAGAACAATTTTAATTGAATCAGAATTACAAAAATTATGAATTTAAAGTTGATATTGCAGAAAGCCAATGCCTGTATTTCTGCGGGAGACCAGGAAGGATTTTTGAATTTCTGTACGTCTGATACGAGCTGGACATTCGTGGGAGATCGCACTCTTAAGGGAATTGATGAGGTAAGGGCTTACATGTCCGAAGCCTATAAAGTACCTCCCAGATTTGAAGTTACATTGATGATTGAAGAGGGCAATTATTTAACAGCTATAGGAAAAATCAGCTTAATGAATGAAGATTCAAAATGGACAGAGTATCAATACTGTGATGTCTGGAGATTCGAAAACGGTAAATTAGCCGAACTGAAGGCTTTTGTTTTAAATTAATCGTATGATACTAATAATTCTTTATTTTATTAAAACTTTAAACTATTAAAATATATTTAATTAATATCATTTTACTCTTAAAAGTTTAATTAAATTCTGATTCTAATCATAAATATTAATAAAATCAAACAATAAATACCGGTTCAGAGATTTAATCTATAACATCAATTATTAAAAAATATTTAACAAAAAATATTTAACAAAACATCTTTATTAAAGCAAATTGAATAAAAATATCTAAATTTGCAAAAATTTATTTTTCTCTATGCGAAAATTATTGCAAATTTCACTGCTGGTGAATTTTTTTATCTTCTTTAATGCTCAAAACAAGTCAACTTTAAGTATAAACTCAAAATCTTTAAGCATTCTTGCAGCAGAATATAAGGAGATTTATGCTGCTGCCAAATTAATTATGACCAACCTTTTGGCAGAGAATAAAAACACTGAAACAAATCATGTTAACTTCTCATCGTCAGACATTTCTTCACGTAATGCTGCTGATCTTACCATTGATCCAAAAAATAAAGAATTTAAGAGCAAACCTCATCTCAATTGGGTGTCAGACATGAGTTATAATTTCAGTCCGGGATTTGGCGATGATGATAATATTTTTTACCGTGCAAGGGTATCTTCGGGTCTGGACTGGCTTGCTTTAGGAGAAGGAAGTCTGAAAAGCCAGAAAATGCAAAATGCGCTTAATGAAAAAATGAGAAATATTGATGTTTTAGAAAAACAGAAATATAAAAAAGAGATTATCCACAGGGAAAATATGAGTCAGGTAAGAGCTGCTTTTGACGCAAGGAAAATAAAGCTTCTATCCGATTATGAAAATTTGCTGAAACTACAAAACGAATTTACCGTTAAACAAAATAAAAACGGACTGAAAAATGATGCGGAAGCAGCTCAGTCAAAATACAGGCTGGACAAAATTTCAATAGAGAGAAAATCTCTGGAAAGCCTTATAAAAAACAATGATAGCCAAAATTTCAATAATGAAATTGTAAATTCGGAGATTCCGGACCTGATGGCTGTTGAAAATATCGATTTCAGCGCTTTGGTGAAAGACAAAGAAACTGCTTTAAAAATGGAAAAGGAACTGCTGGACATGAAGCGCAAGAGAGACAAACAGCCTGATCTCCGATTAAAACTGCGTTATAATTATTATTCTGCATTGTCCAGAGATAGAAACTTTGCAAGCGTGGGAGCTACCTTTAACCTTCCTGTTACCAGAAGCAATAATGATCTTGAAAGTGAAGATGAGATTAGGTTAAAAGAAAATTCTCTTCAGGATATGCAATTGGTATATCGCGACAGGCTAAGCACAATGTACAGGGAATATTATCTTTTAAAATCTGAAATAGAGGTTTTGGAAAGTGAAGTAAAATACCTTGAAGCTGAATTGAAGCTAAATTCTACCAACGAAAAAAGCAATACTTTCAGTCCGGCACCTTATCTTGCGACCGCCGAAAAACTATTAAATAACCAGATACAAATCTGTGATAAAAAAGCAGATCTGTACGAAAAATACCTTGAATACAAAATGCTATCCGGAACAGATAATTCAGCAGAAGGCCTTCAGAAATTAGCCAATGATGACAATGTTGGGAAAGAAACCTATATCTGGAGCAGCTTTTTTACAAACTATTCCAACGCATATATTATCAACCTGATGAATCACTGGCACATTAACAGGGTTTTCCTGTCGGTTGGAAAAGTGACGGATTTGGTAAAAGTCGCTGATTTCATGACATTAGCAGCACAAAATAACATTCAGGTATACCGACTTATCGGTGAAAATTCTTATGCTGCCACAGATAATGGCTTCCCAGACCTTCAGGTAGCTTTACAGGACGCCAAAAATATGGGGTTTGCCGGGGTGCACCTTGATATTGAGCCTCACACTTTTGATGATTATAAAGCCAATGTGGATCTATACGCACAAAGACTTATTAATCTTTTTAGCAACTCGAAAATATGGTGTACACAAAACAATATGGATCTGGGTGTAAGTGTACCAATGCACCTTCCTGCTGAAGTGGCAACCGTTTTGCACGATAACGATATCATGACGTACATTATGGCTTATGATGTCCTGACCCTTGATAAAAAACTCAATAAAACTTTAAACATTAGAAATATTCTTGGTCCTAATCTGTATGTCTGGGTTTTCCGCATTAATGATTTTCAGGCCTTCGGCGATCTTCTCGATGCTGAAGCATATGTACAGGCAGCAGGAGTTACAAAAATAGGCTATTACGACCTGTCACAAATGAATAATTTTAAGCCCTAATTAATGGAAATCAATTTTAATGACGATAAAATAACAGAAGAATCTTACGAAAAACCTGTTAAGAAAAGAAAATGGGACCGTTGGATCTACTTGGGAATTTTATTGTTAATCGTATTTTCTTTACTGAAATGGGTTATTTCATCATGGATATTTAATTATGCAGATGGATTTCTAAAGCAGCAGCAATTTGATGTGAAATTTACCAGTGATATCCGAATCCTTAGCTATACAGTAAAGGAAGGTTCTGCGGTCAAAAAGGGGGATACCCTATTCAGCTATGAATTTTTCGATACCAATCTTCGTAAAAACAGTATTCAGGATTCCCTGAAAAATCTTGTAGATAATACAGCTTTTGATAATAGTATTGCAGCAATAAATGCTCAGATCTATAAAAAGAAAAGCCTCGCAGCAGACCTTAGAAAGAGAGTAGCTTTCTGGCAAAGTGAGAAAAAAAGAAAAGAAAAACTGGTTTACATTAACCAGATTACGCCCAACGAACTTGCCAATGTGGACAGGTCAATTGATGATCTCACCTACGAACTCGCATCTGTTAATGCCGATATAAAAGCATTGAATGGTGAAATTGCAAAAATGTCGCAAATTAACAACCAGAAAAACAATCTGGCCAGAGAAGAAAACAGAACTTCCACCATTCATAATTATTACGTATCACCGATAAATGGTAATACCGACCGCTTCAGGGTTTCAGATGGACAGGTGGCTTATAAGTCAGACATCATCACATCAATTGTACATAAAAGACAGTTTGTACAAGCCTATATTGATATCAGTGACCTGGACGAATTTAAAGAAGGAGACCGTGTAGCCATAAAATTGCCATATGGTTTCAACAAAACGCTCACAGGAAAGGTAAAAAAAATCTACTCCATATCAGAGATCAAAGATAATACCCTTATCAACAAAACTTTAAATGACAACAAATATGGCGTTGTAATTGATATTGTTCCCATTGATGGAAAATCGTGGGAGGAAGTGAAGATCAGTAATATTCCGGTAAAAGTAAGAAAATTAAAATTTACATAAATCTATGCCTGATAAAATACTGAACCTTGAAAACGGGATCAGAGCACAATTGCTGGATGATTGTATCGACCGAAATGAAATACCTGATGCAGATAATGCAGACATCTGGATCATCAACAACGATAAAGCCTGGAATGTAAAAATATTCCTGACTTCCCTGATCAGACATCCGGATCCGAAGGTTTTCCTTAAGCCTGTTTTCCTACAAAAAGACCTGAAAAAAACATATAAAGAATATAAAAATTATAATCTCAAACATTTGTGTGACGGCTATATCAAAGAGCTGGATATACAAAACAAAATACCATCTATAAGATTTATTTTAAACTTTATTAAAAATATAAATGCTTCCGTTTTTTTTTCTGAAGATGATTTGTTGAAAAAAACATTGATGTATTATTACTCAAGAAACAAAGACATTGAATTTTACGAAAGCGCAGCTTCTCTCAGCGGATATTCTTATCCAAGAATTGAAGCCTATTATGATGGTGGTACCGAAGCCTATGTAAAAGGTCGCGATCTGCTGAACGGTGCATACAAAAGCGATCATCTTCGCAGGAACTATGTAGATACTTCACATATTTGTAAAAAATGCCATTCCGGGTTTCTCAATTACAGGGAAGAATGCCCCAAATGCAAACACCATAATCTTCAGGCAAGGGTTCTGATCCATCACTTCAGATGCGCTTATGTGGCTACAGAAACAAAATTCTGGCAAGGAGAAAGAATGGTATGCCCGAAATGCAGTATGGAACTCAGGAATCTTGGTGTGGATTATGACAAACCGGGAAAGGTATTCTATTGCCTGAATGACACCTGCAAAAACGAGTTTCAGAAACCACTGATCGGTGTGCATTGCATCAATTGTAAAAACGAACAGGCGCCTTCCGAACTTAATCTGGAAAAGATCTACAATTACGAGCTTACCCAGAAAGCCATCAGCGAAATTTTCAATTAACGACCCGTGGAAAGTTTCTGGGAAATTATTTTTTCTAATATCAGATATTCAGATTGGTCTACTATCCTGAACTGGGGTTGGTATGTCTTCATCATAGATATTCCGAGGTTTCTTATTCTGGAGATCATCGTACTTTTTGTTACCTTCAGAAATCGCTTTTTAAGCAAAGAAAAGTGGAAAAAGGCTCACACAAGGATGATGAATGAAAATCCTTTGATTACAGTTCTTGTTCCCGGACATAATGAAGGAAAACATCTTCACAAAATGGTAGTTTCCATGCAGAAGCAGACATACAAAAATATCGAAATTATTGTTGTTGATGATGGTTCTACAGACGATACGGAAATTATCGGAAGATCTTTTGAGAAGAAAGGTTTTATCACTAAATTTTTACGATCCGAAATCCGCGGGGGCAAAGCATCTGCAGCTAATCTTGGATTAAAATATGCAAAAGGAAAATTTATTGTGCATATTGATGCAGATTCATCGCTTGATAATGATGCCATTGAAAAATCCCTTCTCCCCTTTTACGTTTATAAGAATGTGGGTGGTGTCGGCGGAAACCTTATGGTGAGAAATGATGAAGATTCCCTTACTTCAACTATGCAATATCTGGAGTACCAACAGTCAATCAGTATTTCAAGAATTGTTGTTTCCAGTCTTGGGATTTACAAGATTATTTCGGGAGCTTTTGGGGTTTTCCCAAGAAAAGTGCTGGAAAGAGTCGGTGGTTGGGACGTAGGTCCCGGGCTGGATGGCGATCTCACGGTGAAAATCAGAAAAATCGGCTACAACATTCACTTTGAGCAGAGTGCGGTCTGCAACACCCATGTTCCGGTATCGTGGAGCAAACTTGCCAAGCAGAGGCTGCGCTGGTCCCGCTCGCTGGTACGTTTCCGGCTGAGAAAACACTATGATATTTGGATTCCTAATAAAAATTTCAGATGGTCTAACTTTTTTGCTTTTTTCGAAAATGTATTCTTCGGATTAGTTCTTGATATCACCTGGATGATTTATATGCTAAGAATAATAATTGAGAACCCTGAGTTCTTACTTTTTTGGCTGCCTCTCAAATATTTAGTATATTTGCTGCTCTATTTTATGCAGTTTATCGTTTGCCTGGTAATAGTGAAAAATAAAAAGAAATATTTATCAAAGATCATTTACGTTCCGCTTTATCCTTTGTATATGGGATACTTCATGCGCATCGTACGAACCATTGCCTATTTCGACGAACTCTTCTTCTACGATTCTTACAAGGACCCGTGGAATCCCCAGAAAACTTCAAAAAAAGCCCGTGAATTCGGTGCATAAAATTACTTTATTAAAATAAACCTTATAAAACAAAACAACTTCCCCTTACAATGACAAAAAAACTAAGCGCAGCAATGGGTTTTTTCCTTCTCGTTGCCGCAACCGGATGTTCTTCAGAAGATAATCTTCTTCCTGAAAACAATGAAAATTCCAATTCTATCACCAATGGAGACATCACCCTTCGATATGGAGGAGGCGATCTTGCCAAAAGTGTTGAACTAAAAAACGCTACAGTAGATTTCACAAGATTCGATCAAAACGGACAGAAGTTTTCCGTAACCCAAAAAACCGTAACGTACACCCCTAACCTTTCCGGAGCTATCGCTGCCACAGGAAATAACTGGTACAACATCAACAACGGAGAAACGTATTATATTCCGGAAGGTACAACCTTTACAGGAGGATTCAATTTCAACTCTGCAGGAAAGATCATCGTTTTGGGTGAGCTGGGCGGATCCAACTGGATCAACGTTCCGAACGGAGGTAAGGTAGAAGTAGGAAATAACGGTAAAATTTCAAGTTCAGTAAATTTCCACCTGAATTCCGGAGGTACATTAAACAACTACGGATTTGTAACATACACTACAGGTTCTGTTGACGGAATCATCAACAATTATAATAATTTAAACTTCAATAATTCTGAAAGCCTTAACGGAAGTTCTACGGTAAACAATTACTGCAGAATGGTCTTTAACGCGCAGAACAATTACCTGAACGCAACTCTTAACAATGAGGGTTACCTTACTTTTGAAAAAGGATTTCATGTAAATGGTTCGGGGGTATTAAATCTTAAACCTCAATCGTTTACGGAGGTTACCGGAGGAAGCGTTTCTGTAGACGGAAAGGTAAGCAATACAGGAAGCAGCTTTGCAAGAATGGATTTCTCCAACATGTCTTTCGGAAACCTTAATGCTTCACCTGCTTTCATCGGACTTATTGATATGAACTTTGTGAATACTTCGTATTCTGTTCTTCAGAGCAATAATAAAATCAACAGCCAGGTTACTTTAAATTCAAATACATATATCGCTGCAGGAGAGTGTACGCCTCAAAAAGGTATTGCTCCATGTTCAGACAGCCAGCTTCAGTTTACGCTAGTAGCAAATGTGGTAAGCCCTTCCATCAACAATACGACTCTTAGTGCAACAGGTGTTACGGTAAACAATGGTTTTGCGTATGTATCTTATCATACCAATGATGCACTTTCCGGAAGCAACACGCAGGGAGCCATCAGAATCCTTAATGTAACTGATTACAACGCTCCATCTCTTGTAAGTGAGGCCTTATTCAACAACATCGAATTCAATAATGTGGATGTGGCGAATAATAAATTATACGCTGTAGGTGGAGATAAAAACGGTTCCAAATTGGTTACGGCGCCGCTTTACAATAATGTATTTAATACTCAGGATCTTTCTTCATTCGTGAATTATAAGCTTCCGAGTTCTACCGCGAAAAATTCTTATTTCTACAACAATTATCTGTATGCTTCCACAGGGACAACCGGCGGAGGTTTCTTCAAGCTGGATCCGAATAACGGATATTCTGTGGCAGAACAGTTTAATTTTGCAGGAGAAAGAGCTAAATATGTTGCCCACAACAATACGTATCAGGTATTTTTAGCAACTCAGGCGAATGGTGCTTCCTTAAGAATTGCCAATAATGACGGTTCAAATGCGAAGGTTTATAATTATGCCGGGCTTGCTCAATCCGTAACCGACGGTAAAAATGTAATTGTTCTCGATGATGAATTCGTATACCTTGCCTTAAGTGATAAAGGTGTTGCTAAAATCAGATTAAATGACGGACAGCTGATAAGTACTTTTATACCGAGAAACTTTAAGGTGAACAACCAGAATGTATTCAGCCAGAACGGGCTTACCAATGCCGTTGCTGTGAGCAACTGTTATCTTTACCTTGCAAACGGTACAGACGGAGTAATTGTTTTAAATAAGACTAACTTTAAAGTGGTGGGTTATTACAAACTAAACGGTTCTGCCAATTATATTTACATCAATAATAATCTGGCTTTCGTGGCTACAGGACAATCTGGTCTTAATATATTGAAAATAAATTAATCACCATATTAATAAAAATATCCTGAATTAATAAAAATTGAGGCTAAAACAAAGGAGACTGTTTTTCAACGGTCTCCTTTATTATTGTTTACGGATACAATTCCCGACATTAGTGTCTTAATTATTTAGATTCTTCTATACTTTAAAACTGTTTAATATAAAAAAAGAATTCAAACCCGAAATATTTTGTAGCATATCTCGAAAAACCCTGTTTCTCATAAAAAGGAATGTTTACCAGTGTAGAAGTCTCAAGGCAAATCGCTTCTTTGGATGACTTGTAAAATTGGATGAGTTCCTGTAAGAATGAGGTTCCTATCCCATTACCCTGCATTTTTGGCTCCACTCCCAGAAACCACAAATGAATATAATCTATATTATGCGGAAGGGTCTGCTCGGTGATATTTTCTTTCCTGCGAACTTTTTTAATCCTGAATAACCCTACAACATTAAAAACCAGGGTAAGGTCAAGCCAGACAGATTGGAAACCTGATTTTTTTTTCTTCGGATCAAGTAAAATAGCACAGGCTGTTTTATCATCATTCAGCCAGACATCGCCGCAAAGAAACCCTTTAGCAACCGAATATTTAAAAAGCTCCGGAAGTGACTTTTTGTTTTTTACAGCAAAGTTTGCAGATTTGTTATCTTCAAAAGACTCAGTCAATATTGATATCAGTTTAGGGATATCACCCTTTTTTGCACGTATCATTGCTTCTTTAAAAAAAATTACACACCTTATATATTAATCACCCTTTCAAATATTTACGAAAATAAATAATTGAATATTTCACTTTTAACACCTCAAAATTATTCAAAAAAAGAGAGCAATCCCATTTTTATTTGTTAACATTTATTAACAAAATATAGATTATCAATATTTAAAGTCATTTCGGATTAATATGATGTATCTATTTCGCACAAGTATATTTTGGAAATAGGATGATGAACACTTCGCTGCATGTATCAAAAAAAAAAATAATGAATTTTTTCAAAAAAAAACACTCATAAATTGAGCGCTTTAATCGATTCTATTATAAACCAAATTATTGATTATTTTATGATTATTTCAATGTTGACATTGTTTGCAAACTAAAATTGAATCTCATTTTTATTCAGTAAAATTGTTTTTTTATACACTTTCTTTTGCTTGAAAAACTGAAAAACGGAACCCACAATAAAAAGAATAAAGAGAACGAGAAGAGTCTGTGCGATCACAGGATCTTTAATATCTTTTGCAAGCGGATGACCGATTGGTACCCGTGTGAATGTTTCGTTAACGGTTGGCACAAGCGAGAGAAAAAAGCTGAATGACAGTAAAAAATTCTCAAAATACCTCGCTTTGCCGCTTTCTTTTTTATTTGAATGTAAAAAATAGGCTACGGCAATAAGAAAAATGATGAATATTGAAAAAGCGTGTCCTGCATTAAAACCGCCGTGCTTTGAAATTCCCAATGCTGTAACCGAAGTTACCAGCGTTGTGTAAAAATATACTTTTCCTGAACGTGCAGCAAGATTGATTTTGCCATATTTCACAAATCCTATTACTGCAGCTACAATTGCCGAAATACCAATGATGGTATGAAAAATTCCTAAACCTGATAAACTCATTTTTGTTTTATTTACTTTGTTTAACTAAAATTTTGTCAGACATTTAACAAAGATTTCCTCTCTGAAACTGACAAGGCAAAGTTGCAACAGACAGACAAAAATGGTTTTGTAATTTGGTTCAGAAATTTAAGATTTTAGTTCAAAAAAAGCATTCCAGACTTTTCTGCAGTGTTTAATAATATTTGCAGTTGGATACACTTTATTTCATTTGTTTTCTTTGTGATTAATACGGTAGTTGGATGGGCTGCTGTGGAATTTATCGTGAAAACTCTTCGTGAACGTTGCAAGATCGTTAAATCCGCAATCGTAAGCAATTTCGGTAATTCTATTATCGGATAACAGGAGGAGCTCGGCAGCTTTTTCCAGTTTTTTATTTCTGATATAATTGGCAGGCGTGTCATTATACAGTCTGGCAAATTCTCTTTTGAAGGAAGAAACACTGAGATTATTCCGTTCGGCAAGTTGTTCAATGGTTAGCTGTGAAAATAAATTTGCTTCAATAACCTGCTTAAAAGTGTAAGCCACCGGAGAAAAAAGCTGCGATAAGATAAGCTGAACAGATGCTGCGCTTTCCGACTGAGCCAATAATAAAATGATTTCCTTCAGCTTAAGGATTAAAATATCTTCATTGACAAGGGAGGGGTTTTCAAAATAGAAAAGCAAGCCTTCACCATACTTCTTAATCAGAAAATCATTATTGATTTTGAGTGTGGATTTATTTGAAATTATATTTTCAGGTTTTTGCAAAAGCGACGGCAATTCTCTGTCATAAATCTTTTTTAAAATATCAGGATAAAAAGTAACAATAACAATATGACAATTTTCTTCCTGTCCGGAATTATGAATATGTTTTCCCGAATTTATACAATTCAAAAACAATGAATAATCCTCCGGAATGCTCATCGATTTATCACTCGATTTGTATTGAAGTTCTCCATTCATTACATATATAAAACATGCCTGTTCGGCTACCGGAAAATCATATCTGAAAGGTCCTGCCAGTTCAATTTTCTGTATCAGGGTCTTTCCGAATAATTCATATTTTTTATAATCATTAACCATAATTATCTCTCTTGAATATTATATTCAAATCGTATCAAATATAGAAAGTTTTTAGGATGATCTTGCAACACTTTGCAATGAACAGCAGTTTTAGAATATTTTATTATCTTTCAGAAAAGAAATGAAGAATTCCTTACATGTAGAGTAAAACACTGCATCAGCAAAACCTCCTTACATTCCGGATTCTTCTTTTAACAATTTAATATGAAAAAACGTCCCCATTTTAAAGCATTGATGACTTATAAAACAACAGAATCCGGTGGCATAGTTACTCCGGTTTCATCGGGCTTTCGGGTTTCGCTGAAATTTCCGTTTGAGAGTAAATTATACATCGTAAGTCAGACTTTTCCGGAAACGGAACTTGTATTTCCCGGAGACGTCATCAGCGCTGAAATTACCATGATAACAGATGATATGATGATTGATCAGCTTTACGAAGGAATGGATTTTGAGATTGAAGATCAGTCGGGAACCATTGGAAGCGGTGTCATTACGACAGTTTATCCTGTATAGGGATAATACATTTTCATACAAATTCAGATTAATAAAAAAAGGAGACCTTTTGGCCTCCTAACTATTTTTTAAAAATGTGATTACAATTTATTATTAACATCCGTAAATGTTCCGGTAATGGTTGAAGTACCGTTTTTGGTAACTGTCCCGTGAATTGTAATGGATGAATTCGTTCCGATAAATTCAATTTTGGATCCCTGGTTAATCGTAAGGTTTCCGAAGATCGTTACGTTCCCTTCAATTTTCCAGTTGGCGTTGCTGTTAAGGATCATATGTCCATAAGCTGTAAGGTTACCTTTCAGGTTAAGAAGCGCCCCGCTATTGATATTAAGAGAATTCCAAGGATTGCTTTGAGTACCCTGATAAAACTGTCCGTACATGTTGAATGTTGAATTGCTGTTCAGATTAACACTCTGAGAAGCTGTTAATGCTCCGCACCATGTAAGAGTCTGGTTTACATTGATTCCCTGAAGGCTTTTTGTTCCGGAATATTCCAGCGTTTGTCCGGAATTCACATTCAGCCAGTCGCTTCCGTTGTACACTGCATAGCCGGAGCAGTTAGGAGCACCACTTTCCGGAGCTACCGTTTTGATAATTTTTAGTCCTCCTGTTCCCGTTGCAACGAAGATATATTCTCCTTTACTCATTACGAAATTTGATGATCCTGTTAAATCAAGCGAACCCATAAGTTTAAGCTGGTTATTGTCTGTAGTGTATACATAAAGACCGGCTCCTCCATTGGCAACAAATACCCTTCCTGAATTTACGGATACGGCGTTGCTTACAATATCCGAAGGATTAACATTCGGAACCTGTGTAGGTAAAGAAAGTTTCTGAAGCTTTGCGCCTGAAGTTAAGTTGTACACTCCCACTCCATTATATCCTTCTGAAACCAGTAATTTTCCGTCGATGAAATCGATTGTTCTTTTGGCTTCTGCCACATCCGAAGATGTTGAAAAAGAAGTGATTAAATTAAGACCATTTGCATCATAGATTTTTACACCTTCCGAACCGCTGAGTACAACAATTTTGTTGTTGTTATATCCCAATGCTCTAAGATCATTAAGAGGAATCGACATTTCAATTTGCTGGCTGCTTTTATTAAGCTGTGCTAAAACACCCGTTGCTCCGGAAACAGCATAATATTTTGTACTGCTTGAAGTAACATCTGTTCCTACCTTACCGTTAAGCACAGTCTGCTGTAGCGCGTTGGTAAGCATACCGCCATTAAGTGTCATACTTCCTACGAAAGCGGGCGAAGATGCTCCGGAAGCATAAATATCTTTTGCCCCTGCAATGTATAATTTACCGTTATCATATTTTACCGAACTTACATCCGTATCGGGAAGGATCGCCTGCATAACAAGTTGCGGAGCGTTAGGATTGGTAATATTGAGAACCTCGATGGCTCCTAGATAAGTTTCACCTTCCGTATTGTATGAGACATATGCATAATTCCCTTCTATCGTAACATGAGTTGCTCTGAGCGTTTTTCCATTGTAAACCGGCGGCGCCACTTCAGCTACCAATACAAGTGGAAAATTACCCGCTGTTACGGTTTTTCCTCCGGAACTTGGCTTCATATCAAGCACTCCTGCGTTTCCGAAATCAATTCTTTTGCTTAAAGTACCAGCATCAGAACTCAAGATAGGACCATTTTCCTGCTGATCCTGAAAATCGTTATCATCGTTCCTACAAGATAAAACCGTTAAAAAGGTAAGTACAGCGATGTACGGTAAAAATTTTTTCATAAAAAAGCTTTTATTTTTTCTATTGATAAAGTGATTATTTTTTTATAATACAAATTTAATTTATATAACTGTTTATTGTTCTCTTTTAAACACTACAAAGCTACAGCGACAAAGAAGTTTGATTTGTAGTATAAGGCGTACATTTATGTAGTAAAATAACTACAAAAATTATTACTATGAATTTCTTTTATGAAATTACAATCTAAAAGCCATTGATACTAACTCTTTAAAAGGTTTCATTTTGATCTCAAAAAGTTGTATGAAATGTATTTACCTGAAATGTTTTCCATCTTGTCTAAAAGATGGCAGGATCCTGATCTTAGGAAAAAGACTTCCTTATGAAAATGATTAAGTTGGATAAGAATATCAATCAGCTCGAGCTTCATCCTGTCGGTAATTACAGAACAAATGTACTTTTTCGAAAATTCGGACAAGTACACAACCAAATTATAATGACACAATGTAATAATTTATTTACAAAACAAATATATAAAATGGATATGATATTATTCTCTTTAAAGGTCTGAAAAATGCTCATGATGGTTATGCTTAGCTTTAAACCAAGCTGAAATTTACCGGAATAAATGTTTTAACGCTCTTCAATAACATCTCTTACTAATAATACCCTTGATTTCTCGTCTCATTGCAATTCAGAAATTTTCAAATCTTTTTGATTTTAGATTGGCAACCTGATAGAATACATGAAAAAACCTTGCGTTCTCAAGGCTAAAAGCGAACGATGATCGTCCGTGTCCTTTGATATTTTAAGGTGCTCATTAACATTAATAACAAAGCTTATATTTCCGAACGAAATTTCCTTATTTGAATTGATAAAGAAAGACAACATCTCCGGTATAAGCCGGTTTTAATTCGTCTTTAATGAGAAGCTTAGCACCGACAATTACCTTAATCATTCCTCTAAGGTCGTTGACAGATCTTATTGTGGCCTGAAGAGATACATCAGCGTCAACCTTTACCGGAACTCCAAATCTGAAATTTTCTATCCCGTAATTGATTTCCATATTCACATTACGCACTTCTGCAATCTGCTTCCAAAGGTAAGGTATTAAAGAAAGTGTCAAATAGCCGTGAGCAATTGTTGATTGATATGGGCCTTCATTTTCAGCTCTCTGTTGATCCACATGAATCCACTGATGATCCAGCGTAGCATCGGCAAATCTATTGATCTGATCCTGATTAATGGTATGCCAGGAAGAGCTTCCAACCATTACTCCTTCCAGTAATTTGTATTCTTCGTAATTATTTATGATAACCATGTTTATTTATTAGATATTAATAAGCTAAATCAATAGTGTAAGTTCTTGCATATTTTTTTTATCGTCAAAAGCCTCTTGCATAAAGCGAGAGGCTGATGAATATAACGAAATAAAGTAATATACTTATTTATTATTATGCGAGTTTCACGTTGACAGCATTTAAACCTCTGTCCCCTTTCTGTACATCGAAAACAACCTGATCGTTTTCACGTATTGATCTTGTATTTAATCCCGAAGAATGTACAAATATATCTGTACCACCTTCTGATGGAGAAATAAACCCGAAGCCTTTCGCTTCATTGAAAAATTTTACTGTGCCTGTTTGCATTATAATTATTATTAAAGTTAAATAGTATGTGGTCTGTACACTTTACAGATTTCATTTTTGAAATTGTCTGACCGGCATGGTAAAGCCAATCAGTTTTTGAATATTTTTAAGATCTGAACGTTCTTCCGCATCACAGAAAGAAATAGCTGTTCCTTCGGCTCCTGCCCTTCCCGTTCTTCCAATTCGATGAACATAAGTTTCAGGAACATTCGGAAGCTCATAATTTACCACCCTTGGCAAATCATCTATATCGATTCCTCTTGCTGCAATATCAGTAGCAATCAGGACATTGATTTTACTGTTTTTAAAATCATTCAGAGCATTTTGCCGGGCTGCCTGCGATTTATTGCCATGAATTGCCGCTGCAAAAATACCTGCGTTTTCAAGTTGTGTAACCAGCTTGTTCGCAACGTGCTTTGTACGGGTAAAAACCAACGAGCGCTTCACATCTTTATCCTGCAGGATGTTGATCAACAAACCGGCCTTTTTATTTTTTTCAACAAAATAAACAGACTGCTGCACACTCTTTGCTGTTGACGATACCGGATTTACCGTCACCTCAACAGGATTATTAAGCATGGTTTCCGCAAATTTCCGGATATTAACGGGCATTGTTGCAGAAAAAAACAAAGTTTGTCTTTTTTGTGGAAGCATTTTCAGGATCTTATTTACATCATTGATAAAACCCATATCCAGCATACGGTCTGCTTCGTCCAATACAAGGATCTCTATTTTGGACAGGTCGATATGTCTTTGTCCTGCAAGATCCAAAAGCCTTCCTGGTGTAGCTACCAGAACATCTACTCTTTTTCTTAAGGCAGCAAGCTGTCCTCCGATAGAAACACCCCCATAAACAGAGAGCTGCGATAGAGGAAGATATTTACTGTAGATTCCAAAATTTTCTTCAATTTGTATTGCCAGTTCCCGTGTTGGCGTAAGTATTAAAGTCCTTATTTCATTGTGGTCCGGAGTATATTTTTTCAGTAGCTGAAGAATAGGCATTGCAAAAGCAGCAGTTTTTCCGGTACCGGTCTGCGCGCATCCGATAATGTCTTTTCCTGCCAAAATATGTGGAATTGCAGAATACTGGATCTCCGTAGGTTTGGAATATCCCGCTTCTGTTACGGCACGGACGATGGGATTGATTAAATGTAAGTTTTTAAAACTGATCATAATTGTTCGGGATTTTCCCGGTATCTTGTGAACAAATCCACTTCTGGATCTGAATAGCATGTTTTAAAGGATAAATAAATCAAGCTATACTCTTTCCATTTATCAGCTTTTTGCTTAACTCCCGATTCCATTTTTAGAATCGAACGGCCTGCAATGACGTAGCATTTCTTGTAATCTGCCGAATTGAATTTCCGGTGTTTATTAAGAAATCGGATTAATAATTGGGCAGCTGGAGAAGCAAGACTGAGAGATCTAATTGATTTAAAAGATGCCAGTTTTAGCGAAGGCAGGAACCTGTCTTATGAACACATTGCAAATATACATGAAACTAAATATAAAATAGCAAATATAATTAATTGATTATCAAAATTTTATTCGTAGCTTACGCCCCAAAACAGAATTGTTTGCAACCATGCGGATGATTTAAAATTCCGTACCGATGCAAACCCAGATGAACAGCCCTCAAACCCAATCCAAAACACAATTCCAGGATTCTTCCCGACAGGTACGGATTGCCTATTTCATCATGATACACCATAAACCGGATGTCTTTAGAGCCATGTTCGAAAAAATCTACACCCGCGATCAGTTTTATCTTATACATATTGACAGAAAGGCGAAGGAAGAAGTAACGGAAGAAATTCAGCTTTACCTGATGCAATACGCTAATGTATTCATTCTAGAAAGCATGAATATTGTCCCTGGAGGATTCAGCATGATTCAGGCAGAGCTTAACGCCATGGAATATCTGCTAAACGTAAACAAAGACTGGGATTACTTTATCAATTTAAGCGGCGAGGATTATCCCCTGAAATCCCAAAATATCATCCGACAGTTTCTCACCGCCAACAACGGAAGAAATTATCTTTTTTACTACGACCAGAAATTCTACAGACCCGATACTCTTAAAAGAATACAGAATCATTTTACAGAATTAACGCATAAAATTTCCTCCTTAATTTATAAAAGAGAATTTATGAATGGTGTTATTCCCTATATCGGTGGCAAATGGTTTATGTTTACGAGAGAGACCTGTACTTTTCTTGTCAATAATAAACGGGTTATGGACTTTGAAGACTATTATCTTCATACCCTTCTTCCGGCAGAATCCTTCTTTCAGACCGTCCTTATGAATACTGTTTTCAAAGATATTATTGTAAATGATGATAAAAGGGCATCTATTGAAATTAGCTTCTTTAATAAAAACCAATATCCTAATCAACTTATAGAATCACTGAAAAGCAGCAACCAGCTTTTTATCAGAAAAGTGAATGACAAAACTGATGAAAGTATTCTTCAATATATCAACGAGAGCTTTCTTGTTCCCTTAAAGGAAATTGATGAGGTTGAGAGAGAACTAAAACGTGAAGACCGTGATAACAACTGGTCTTAGTACAATTGTACATATATATTCAGATCGTTTACAATTAATATCCGTTTTAAAATATCAGTCTTTAGGAAAAATTAATAGAAAATAATTTGACGAATTAATTAATTATCGTAATATTGCAATATACAATTAAACAATGGGAGCAACCAAAACAGACCATTTTACGGACGAACAAAATAAAATAGCGATTATTGCAAAGGCACTAGGACACCCTGCAAGAGTTGCCATTATTGAATATTTGCTTAAAGTTAACACGTGTATCTGCGGCGATATCGTTAACGAATTGCCTCTGGCACAGGCTACTGTTTCACAACATTTAAAAGAACTGAAAAATGCAGGGCTTATCAAAGGAAATATTGAAGGAACAGCCATTTGTTACTGCATTGATGAGAATACCTTTGCTATACTTAAAGAGTATTTTTCGAAAATCATTGTCACGGTTACCAACCAAAAGTGCTGTTAAGCATTTTTTTTATAAACAATCATCGCAATATTGCATTTAACCAATACATATAGCATTATGAAATTATCAGAAATCAAAGAAATTTTACCATCATTAGAAAATGTTGAATTTCAGTTGGAAGACGGAAATTTTGTTCCCGAGCATTTCCATGTAACGGAAGTTGGGAGCGTTATTAAACATTTTATTGATTGCGGAGGAACAATCCGTAAAGAAAAAACAGTTAGCTTCCAACTGTGGAATGCCAATGATTTTGAGCACAGGCTAAAGCCATCAAAACTTCTGAATATCATCAGGCTTTCTGAAGAAAAGCTTGGCCTGGAAGATGGAGAAATCGAAGTGGAATACCAAAACACCACAATCGGAAAATACAGTCTTGATTTTAATGGAAAAAATTTCGTTCTCATCAATACCGCTACAGCATGTTTAGCACAGGAAGCCTGCGGAATTCCTGCAGAAAAACAAAAAATCAGCTTGTCTGAACTTTCTTCCAATTCATCTTCGTGCTGTACACCTAACTCCGGATGTTGCTAAAAACTACTTTAAAAATAAATAAACGATGTATCCTACGCTATTAGAAACAATTGAGCTTATAAATAATAAGGAAATCGGTACGGAAAGAAAAAATATTCTTACTCCATTAGTTGATTTCATTCAGAAAAAAGTGGATGAAAAAAAAGAAATCCGCATTAATTTCATTTGTACTCATAATTCGAGAAGAAGTCATTTGGCACAAATTTGGGCGCAGATAGCCGCTGCTTATTTTGATGTTCCTGATGTGATTTGTTATTCGGGCGGAACAGAAGAAACGGCACTTTTCCCTAAAGTGGCAGAGACACTTACCACACAAGGCTTTTCCGTTACAAAAATTTCCGATTCCACAAATCCGGTGTATGCTGTTAAATATGATGAAAACAATCATCCCGTTATCGGCTTTTCTAAGAAATACGACCATCCTTTTAATCCTGTTCAGGAATTTGCAGCGGTAATGACCTGTTCTCAGGCCGATGGTGGTTGTCCTTTTATTGCCGGAGCCGAAAAACGTATTCCAATTACCTTTGAAGATCCTAAAATTTCCGACGGCACACCGGAACAGGCAAGGATTTATAACGAAAGAAGTCTGGAAATCGGAGCTGAAATGCTATATATCTTTTCACAGATAAAAAAATAAGATGGAAATCGTATCAATCAATAAAGATCATTATCCGGACATTGCTGAAATATACAGACAAGGTATCGATACGGGTATAGCAACGTTTGAAACTTCCGCTCCATCCTGGGAAAGCTGGAATGAAAATAAACTGCTGCACTCAAGGCTCATCGCTTTTGAGAATAATCAGGCACTGGGATGGGCAGCTATATCAAAAGTAAGCAGCCGATGCGTTTATGAAGGTGTTGCTGAAGTAAGCATTTATGTATCCGAAAATCACAGAGGAAAAGGAATCGGAAAAATACTGATGGAACAACTCATCAAAGAAAGTGAAGCCAACGGAATCTGGACTTTGCAGTCCGGAATGTTTCCCGAAAACGAAGCAACGATTGCATTACATAAACTTTTCGGATTCAGAATTATAGGCTATCGGGAAAAAATAGGAAAGCTGGGAGGTATATGGAAAGATAGCGTGATGATGGAAAGAAGAAGCAAAATTGTAGGAACAGATTAAAAAAATGAAATGCAAACAAAATTAAAATTCCCCGACAACTTCCTGACGCTCTGGATATTCCTGGCTATGTTTTTAGGAATAGGCCTGGGATATTTCTTCCCCGGAATTGCCGAAATTACAGATACAATGTCTTCAGGAACCACCAATATCCCTTTGGCTGTAGGACTGATTATTATGATGTATCCGCCGCTGGCAAAAGTTGATTACTCATTATTACCTAAAGTTTTTCAGGATAAAAAAGCCATCGGAATTTCTTTACTGCTAAACTGGGTGATTGGTCCTATCTTGATGTTTGTACTGGCCATTCTTTTTTTAAGAAATGAGCCGGATTACATGATCGGGCTGATTCTCATCGGCCTCGCAAGATGCATTGCCATGGTTCTCGTATGGAACGATCTCGCAAAAGGCAATCGGGAGTACGGAGCATTGCTGGTAGCGCTGAACAGTATTTTTCAGGTATTGAGCTACAGCTTTATGGTATGGCTATTCATCAACATTCTGCCGGAAAAACTGGGGCTTGCTCATTTCAATGTAACGGTATCAATGGCTGATGTTACCAAAAGTGTTATGATTTACCTTGGAATTCCTTTCCTTGCGGGATTCTTAAGCCGTTATTTTTTAGTTCGGCTAAAAGGGAAGGAATGGTATAACAGAAAATTTATTCCGGCAATCTCTCCTTTTACATTGTATGCTTTATTATTTACCATCGTATTAATGTTCAGTCTGAAAGGAGATGTTATTGTAAAGCTGCCTTTGGATGTGGTAAAAGTGGCGGTTCCTCTTATTGTATATTTTTTGTTGATGTTTTTTGTAAGTTTCTTTATTAACAAATCACTCAGCATACCTTATGATAAAAATGCGTCTATTGCGTTTACAGCTACAGGAAATAATTTTGAACTGGCCATCGCAGTATCTATTGCCGTTTTCGGGATCAATTCCCAACAGGCATTTGTAGGTGTAATTGGTCCGTTGGTAGAAGTTCCGGTTCTTATCCTGCTTGTAAGAGTAAGCTTTTGGCTTAAAAAAAGATACTACAGTTAGAGTTAACTGAAAACATTATTATATTACTTCAAAGGTCACATTTTTATATAATGTAAAAATCCAGCCATTAGCCTTAACATCAATATGTTAAGGTTTTTTTATTTTAATTTAAACACATCTTTAATTTTTATCTGGAATCTTAAATTTCAATCTCTAATTCATTATGCCAGATAAACAGATTATTTGGCGGGTATGTCAGTTGTGATCGGAGTACTTTTACACAAGTAAACATTCCAAAAACTATCAAAATGAGCACTAAGAATGAACAGGAAGTCCTCCAATCCATCGTACAGAAAGCGTGGAGAGATCCGGTATTTAAGCAAAATCTGATTTCTAATCCTAAACAGACTATTGAAAGTTTTTTAGGACGCTCTATGAACATTCCAGAAGGTAAGAACATTGCTGTTGTAGACCAGTCTAATCCGGCAACAATTTTTATCAATATTCCGGCTGAGCCTGATATGGAAGACATGGAACTGAATGAAGACCAGTTAGATATCGTAGCCGGAGGTTCGGGACAGGCTGATCCGCCACCGGTAATTCTTATTATCAGTAATTCGAATGGCGGTTTGTTTGGTGGGAATTAATTTAAAATTCCATTTACTAAAGAACAATTCAACGTATATATTCAGCCTTTGAATGTATACGTTTTTGCTTACCCCTTAAAGTACAAAACAAATTATGAAAAGGTTTCAGATACTTTTAACGCTACTCTTTTTCTTGTTCCTGGGAACACAGAAACTCGGATTTTTCGGTCAGGTAAGTGCTGATCCGGTAAAAAATACAATTCCGAAAATCAACCAAAACGGAGAAGATTTTTATCAAAAAGGAGAAGAACTACAGAATGCCGGAAAGTATTCTGAAGCACTGCACTTTTTTGAAAACAGCCTTGATATTTATAAAGAAAAAGGAAATACCAAAGGAACCGGGGATGCTTTAAATAAAATCGGGACCATGTATTATTATCAGGGAAAATACCTTGAAGCCATGAATTACTTCAACCAGTGCGCTTCAGTATATCAGAAAATCAATAATATAAAAGGAGTTTCTTCCGCGATGAATAATATCGGTGCCATTCATTATTATCTGGGAAACCATCTTAAAGCATTGGAATATTACAAAAAAGCCGTAGGAATACAGGAAAAATCAGGAGATCAGAAAATCATCGCGGCAACTACCCAAAACATCGGCGGAATATACCTGAACATCAAAGACTTCGGCAATGCCATGAAATATTATAAAAAGGCAAATACAATTTACCAAAAACTTGGCGATAATAAGTCTTTAGCTCAAAATCTCAACGGAATCGGGGAAGTGTATATGAAACAGCATAATTTCAAAAACGCCCATGAAAATTTTATTAAATCTTTACAGATTGCAAAATCCTTGAATGATAAACAGAAAATAACGGAAGTCTTATTTAATCTCGGCGAACTGTTCAGAATGCAAAATGAAGTGAATGAGGCACGAAATTATTATAACCAATCTCTGGAAACCGCTGTAAAAATCAACAACCTTCAATATACAAGCGTGTCGCAGATCGCTATTGGAAATATTCTTCTCCAAAAAGGAAAAGCCGAAGAAGCAAGAATAAAATGTGAAGACGCCCTTTCCATGGCGGAAAAACTCGGTGCGATAAGTGTAAAAAAGGATGCATGCGATTGCCTTTATAAAACGTATAAACTATTAGGAAACAATAAGAAAGCACTGGATTATTATGAAAAGAATCAGGCTTTTAAAGACAGTCTCCAGTCTGAACATACTTCTAATAAAATTTTAGGAATGGAATTCCAGCAGAAACAATTACTGGACAGTATTTCTTTTGTTAAAAAAGAACACCTGATCCAAAGCAGACATAAAGAAGAAGTTGAAAAAAAGGAAAGACAGAAAAATTACATTATGCTTACCTTATTTTTCATCCTGATTATCGCAGCCGGATTATGGAACCGACTTTCCTTCATGAAGAAATCACGTGAAGCAATACGTGTGGAAAAAGATAATTCCGAAAGATTACTATTAAATATCCTTCCGCAGGAGATTGCCGATGAGCTGAAAGAAAAGGGTTATGTGGACGCAAGAAATTTCAGTATGGTTTCCATCCTTTTCACCGATTTCAAATCTTTTACAGAAACTTCAGAAAAACTTTCACCCCAGGAACTGGTGGAAGAGATCAATATCTGTTTTAAGGCTTTTGACAGTATTTCTGAAAAGTACAAAATTGAAAAAATAAAAACCATTGGCGATTCTTATATGGCAGCCGGAGGAATTCCCCAGCCGCATCAAGATTCTTTACGGAATATTGTCTGTGCAGGAATCGAAATGCAGGAATTCATGCTGAAAAGAAAACTGGAAAATAAAACCGGTAAGCCGGTATTCGAAATGCGTCTGGGTATTCATGTTGGCCCTATTGTCGCTGGTATTGTGGGCGTAAAAAAATTCCAGTACGACGTTTGGGGTGACACCGTGAATACAGCAAGCCGCATGGAGAGCAACGGTATGACGGGAAAAGTAAATATCAGCGAATATCTATATGAACAAATTAAAGATGAAAAAGACTTTTCTTTTCACTATAGAGGGAATATCCAGGTGAAGGGAAAAGGGGAAATTAAAATGTATTTTGTGGAAAGAAACCAGGAAACATCGGCATCATACGCTGCTGTAGCCTTCATCGGAAATTAAAAAAGAAAAATAAATTGACAATCCTGTCGGCGATTTTGGCAAATTTATCATTCTTAAACAGTGTAGCTTTACAATATCAGAACAACGAAATAATGGAAGTAAAAACTGCACAACAAGTATTACAATTAGTGATCTCTAAAGCTTGGGAAGACCAGACTTTCAGAAAAGAATTAATTGAGAATCCGGTAGCGGCCATTGAAAGCCTCACCGGCGCAAAGATCATTTTGCCGGAAGGAAAAGAGCTGATCATAGCAGACCAGTCTGACAATTCTAAAATTTTCGTAAACATTCCTGCCGAGCCGGATCTTGAAAACATGGAACTCTCCGAAGATCAGCTTGAAGCTATTGCAGGAGGAGGACAAAATGTAATGGGAAGCATTGTAGATGCACTATTTCCGAAGCTGCAAGATTTAATAAAATTTTAATAACCACAACACAAAGGAATAAATATTATGGAATTTACTCAAGAACAAAAAACGTACGCAGAGATTGTACAGAAAGCATGGGAAGACGCTGACTTCAAAAAGGAACTTGTAAGTAACCCTGTTGAAACTATTGAAAAACTTACAGGAAAAAAACTGAACCTGCCTGAAGGGAAAAAAATTATAGTTCGGGATCAGACAGACGAATCGTCCGTATACATCAACATTCCGGCGAAGCCCTATCATGATGATGTTGAGCTTAATGAAAGCCAGCTGGAAATGGTAGCCGGAGGCATGGAAACGGGAATTATAAAAGATGTTGTTGATTTCTTATCCTCGCTAAGCCTTTATTCACCCAAATAAAAATCGAACAAATACAAAAAATTAATATTTATGGAATTCTCACAAGAACAAAAAACGTACGCGGAAATCGTACAGAAAGCATGGGAAGATGCAGCGTTCAAAAAAGAGCTGGTAAACGATCCGGTAGCTGCTATCGAAAAATTAACAGGTAAAAAACTTAATTTGCCGGAAGGAAAAAAATTAGTCGTAAGAGACCAGTCTGACGAATCTGCGGTTTACATCAATATCCCGGCCGCTCCTAAGAATTCTGTAAATGCAGAACTTAGCGAAGAGCAGCTGGAAGCGGTCTCAGGAGGAATTGCTGCTGGAGGATGCATACCGAACTTTCCTTTTCCCGGAGGAACTACTGGACCCTACAATCCTTTTCCGCCAATTTTCAGCGAATAACTAAATCCTAACTTAAAATATTAAAAACATGGAATTCACTCAAGAACAAAAAACGTATGCCGAGATCATACAAAAAGCATGGGACGATGAAGCGTTCAAAAAAGAGCTGGTAAACGATCCGGTAGCTGCCATCGAAAAATTAACGGGTAAAAAACTGAATTTACCGGAAGGAAAAAAATTAGTCGTAAGAGACCAGTCTGATGAATCTTCGGTTTACATCAACATTCCGGCCGCTCCCAAAAATACGGCTGATGCAGAACTAAGCGAAGAGCAGCTGGAAACTGTTTCCGGAGGAGCTGCAATCTGGCCACCAAGAGACACTACGTTTCCTTTCCCTGGCGGAACAACAGGACCTTTCATTCCTACTATCCCAATTTTAACAACAATTTAATTTAAAACTAACAACAAAATACTACAAACATGGAATTAACACTAGAACAAAAACTGAACGCTCAAGTAGTACAAAAAGCATGGGAAGATGCTGAATTTAAAAACGAATTAATTGCAAATCCTGTACAGGCAATGGAAAAACTAACAGGTCATAAAATCAACTTGCCGGAAGGACAAAAGCTGGTAGTGGTTGATCAATCAAATGATTCTACAGTTTATTTCAACATCCCGAAAAAGCTGAATCTTGACGCGCTGGAGCTTACCGAAGAGCAACTTGAGCAGGTAGCTGGTGGACTTACGCCAACATTCGTTGCTCTGGGTTACGGATTTATGGCTGGTGTAGCAGTATGGGCTGCAACGCACCAATAAAAAAACGTCCAATAAAAGATTAATCACTTAAAAAAAATTAAAAACAATGAACTTAACAATAGAACAACAAGAAAAAGGGGCTGAGCTTTTAAAAACCTTAGCACAAAAAGCGTGGGAAAGTGCTTCTTTTAAAGAGCAGTTAATTAAAAATCCTGCTTCTACAATTGAGCAGCTGACAGGAAAGGCTGTACCAACAGATAAGAAAATTATTGTTGAAGACCAAACAGATGAATCTGTAATCTATTTAAACATTCCTACAAAAGTAAGCTTGGATGAATTGGAATTAACAGAAGAGCAACTGGAAATGATCGCCGGAGGAGCTACTCCCATTGCTGCAGCTTATGTGGCAGGTGTTGCTCTAGGTATTGGTGTGAGCTGGGTGGTGTCTCACTGGTAAGATCCTACGATCCTTTTTTAATTTTATATCATCAAACAACCACCCTTTTGAGTGGTTGTTTGATAGTTTTTTCACTGTATATTTACAAAAAAAATAATATCTAAATCATGAATAAAAATGCCTTCAAACCTGTTTTAGGACTTATCGCAATAATATTAGGTTTTGTAATATATAAGCACCTTGACCTTCGTACAATGACGTTGAAAGATCCCTGGATGGATGCTTTATACATCATCACTCTTGTTATCTGTATTTTCTTACTTTTCAGAAGCAGAGGACAAAGCTCAAAAGAACTTGAAAAATAAGATTTAAATAATAAAATCTTTTTCACTCTACCTGTCAATAGATTACATTATTTATTGATTGTATTACTAATGCCTAATAATCACAATTGAAATGGATAATCCAACAATGAATCTGATTAAAGATGAGCGAGCAGACATACCCTTTGTAGACGTTCTGGTGCCATATACAGAAGGTTTTGTAAATGAACTTAAAAAAACAAATATTTCGGCTGTATTAATAAACAAACTTCATACAGGACTTTTGAACGAAATGAGCAGTGTCGCAGAAGTAACGTTACAGGATGAGCTAAATAATCTGAAAAAGAATGGCTTAAGTATTTACAGTGAATTTGTAGAAACAATGTATTCAACATTAGCCATAAAATATCCTGTTTTAAATAAAATCTTAAAAACAGTTGCCAACAATTACCTCATCCACATTCAAAATATTTTTTCAAATTTCAGCAAAGATCTTCATCTTATTTCTAAGACATTTTCTTTAGCATTGAACAGTAATAGTACTATTAAAGACATCAACCTGAGTCTTGGAGACGGACACGGTGGAGAAAGTACAGCTTCCGTAACATTATCCAATGATACGAAACTCATTTATAAACCAAGAAATATTGATACTGCCAAATCATACAATGTTTTTATCGATTGGATAAATCAAAAATTAAATATTAATCTGAAAATTTTAAGATGTCTAAATTATGAACATTATGGCTGGCTGGAATTTGCAGATCATCATTGCGCAGACTCTGTTACCGATCTTCAGGAATATTATCAAAAAGCCGGAGTGCTTTTGGCGGTTACCCTTCTCTTAGGAAGCAAAGATTGTCATTATGAAAATGTGATAGCGTCAGGAAAAAATCCTGTAATTATAGATCATGAAACGATTATTCAGCCGGTTTTATCACAGCAGTCCATCCGTACTTGGGATGAGCATCATAAAATAGCTCCTTTCTCTGTATTGGAAAGTATGCTTATTATCAATAAGAATACCGGAGTTCCGACAGAATATGCAGGATACGGAATTAAAGGCAATATCGAAATAATGGATCTGGAAAAAAAGGTTGTACATCCCAATACTATAGATTCTAAAAGAGATACCCGTTTTGTATTCAGAAAACTGGTCAAGGAAAACATTCCTTTCTACGAAGATAAACATCTATTTGCCGCGGATTATCGAGCTTTTTTCATTGAAGGCTTTACAAAAGCTTATGATCTGTTTGTATCATCCAAAGATGAACTAATGTCTTCAGATTCTCCGATTCAGGGTTTCAAAAAACAAAAAATAAGATATGTATGGCGACCGACATTCGTATATTTCAGAATTTTAAAATACATGAGAAGCTCTGTTTTTATGAAAAGTTCCGAAGCTTACGAATCAAAATTATATGAGCTGATGTCGAAAGCTTACCAAAAAGCAGACTGTGAAAATTATAAATTCATTCTTAATCATGAAATGCAGCAAATGCTGAAAGGAGATATTCCTTTCTTCAATTTGGATAGCCAGGATCATCATCTTGGAGGAAATGGCTCTTTCAAGATCTTCAGCCACAACTGTATTGAAAATATTGAGCAGAGAATAAACCTATTCTCTACAAAGCATAAAGAGGAACAGATAGAATACATCAACAATTGGCTGAACATCAATACCTCTGTATAGATTTAAATAAATTCAAAATCATCATTTCTATTTTTAACATTTATAATTAATTCTGATGAATATTCTTACCATTCCTTATTTTGCAGGAGGCCTTTCACACCTGATTCCTTTATATGTTTTGCAGCAGAAATACCTGAAACACAGCATCGGAGTAAAAAATCATTTTTTAGTAAACAGCGGTTCACAAAATTTTCTAACCATGCAGGGAGTTGCCTGTGTACCTCTCAATTATAGTTTAGAAGAAAATCCGCTGATTCCCGAAAACTCGGAGAAAATAAAAGAACAATTGCTGGAAATGGAAAAAAAAGCATATGAGATAGTGAAACCATCAGTAATTATTGAAGATACTTCTTTTTTTACTCCTCTTATTGCTGAAAAAAATAACCTGCCTCGAATTTCAATTCAAAGGACAGGAATTTTTAGATCTATTGACAAAAGATTTAGAAATGCCAATCATGTTCATTCTCTGGAAAAAGGAAATAACAGCAGCACATCTGATGGTTTTTCGGACTCTAACAATACAGAAACAGCAACAAATATGGAATCTGACCTGTATTTTCTTCAGCAATATGCAAAGCCGAAAGCCAAAATCGTCCCGGGAATACCTACCATCGAACGGTTGCCGGAGAATGTAAAAAACAAAGATTCTTATTTCTATTCCGGGCCTTTGATTGTCATGGATAAGCCTTCAAAAAATTTAACCGAAAGACTATATGAATTTTTGAAGATCAATGAAGAAAAATCCATTGTATTTATCACGACGGGTACAATAGACAAAACACCAATTGAAAATTATATTGAGTTCTTTGTTCAAAAAAATTATGCGGTGATTACAACCTGCGATCATCCTGTAAACGAAAAATATAAGCAGGAAGTTTTTTACAATAAATTGCTTCCGCTAAATTACATCTGCGGAATTTCGAATCTGGTTATCCACCAATGCGGTTCCGGTATGTACCACTATCCTATTATGAACCGGGTTCCTTCTCTGACAGTAGGAACGCAATGCTACGACCGCGAAGATGTGGCACTAAGACTGCAGGAGCTCGGAGTTTCCGCGCATATTCCTCATCCCGACGATAATGCTGACTATTGGAATATTTTTCTTGATATGGTAGATAAATTTGAAAAAAACACATTAATCAATTACGAAATGATGGATCAGCTAAAAACCGAAATCGAAGAAACAATGTCGGGTTTTAAAATAGAAAAAGTTATCGAATATGCATTAGCATAACCCCAATGAGACAAAAATTATTGCCATGAAAAAATCATTTTACGAATTGTGCAAAGATGCCGGTACCGATAAGGTAATGCATCATGGTTATCATTTTTTTTATCCTTCTTTTTTAGAAAAACTAAGAAATGAGAAATTCACCATGCTTGAAATCGGATATGGTTCCGGGGAATCTGCGAAGATGTGGTGCGAATATTTTCCTTACACCAGCTTTTTCTGTATTGATATCGATACCGAAGCTGTACACAGTGAGCGATGCCGAATAATAAAAGCAGACCAATCTAAGAAAGAAGATTTACAAAAAATAACAGGGAAAATAGGATCTGCAAAGCTCATCATTGATGATGGCAGTCACAATCCCAGACATCAGTTCGATACTTTTATGTATTTGTTTGAAAATCTATTAGAAGAAGGCGGCATTTATATTATCGAAGATATTGAAACGAATTATTGGAAACCCAATGCCGGACTTTATGGTCGTTTTGTAGGAGATTTTAATTTAATGAAAAGCATAAGCTCTTTTCCCGATATGATTAACCATGAATTTTCGAAAATCCAGAATACATTGAAGATTTCAACAGTCACTTACGGACAAAACTGCATCATTATTACCAAAAGAACCCTAGAAGAACAGTTATATTTTGGCAGAAAATATAGATTCGAGATTTTTACATCCTAATGACAAATCACAGAATGTAATTTTTCAATTCTTAAACATCGAAATAAAAATTTTTAATAGTTTTGCAGCAAACAATTGTTTTAAAGCAACGCCATAAAAATCAATATCCCATGAGTCACAACAAATGCCTGAACTGCAACAGCGAAACAGAAAACAACTATTGTTCTCACTGTGGACAAAAAACCTCCACCCACCGTTTTTCTTTGCAGCATTTCCTGGCGCATGATCTTGTGCACGGCGTCTTTCATCTGGATAAAGGATTTTTATATACTGTTAAAGAGCTTTTTACCAGGCCCGGACATAGTATCAGGGAATATGTTCAGGGAAAAAGGGTAAAACATTTCAATGCATTTACCGCTATTATTTTCGTACTTACCATCACGTTGGTCGTCAGCGGTGCAACGAAAGTAAAATCCACTGAAATTTACAATCAGGAGCAATTGAGCGAATATTCCAAATTGCTAAGAGACTACTATAAACTCATTATTTTATCAGGGATTCCTTTTTATGCATTAGGAAGCTATTTTATTTTTAAAAAAACAAAACAGAATTATACGGAAAATCTTGTCCTGAATACGTATCTCACCATTGGCATCCTGATTCTTGGTCTTATTTTCCCGATCATTACCATATTTTATACCAATACGGAAGTATTATATTATCTCAAAGTGATCACTCCTATACTCACAATCTTGTATATTTTCTGGTTTTATTATGAGTACTTTTCAGCATTTGATTACAGAAAAATTTCACTCGTAATAAGAATTATTTTGATTACAGTATATATTATGCTGTTTAATGGTGCAGTCAATACATTAGCGAATAAAATAGGTGTATTCTTACAGCATTAATTTAGAGATCAAATCAACATATTATTGGTTGCGAAAATAATTGCTTCCGAAATATTGGTTACTTCAAGCTTTTCAAAAAGCTTTCTTCGGTGGAATTTTACCGTATCCGGCGAGACGAAAATAGCGTCAGCAATTTCATTAATGGTAAGTCCTCTCGTAGAAAGTTGAAGGATTTCTTTCTCTCTTTTTGACAGGGAAACCTGTTCGGTAACTTTCCAGGTATCCGTTTCGAGATCATAGTTGTAGACCTTATTTACTCCTTTCTTATAAATCTTCACATTACCGGCTTCTTTACCAGATGACAGTGAGACAATACATACTGCCTTCCAGATTTTCCCCTGTTTGGTTAAAAACATGGGAGTAAGCTTATGATTGATAAGAATGAGCCTTCCTTCTTGGTTTTTAATATGAAAATCGTAAGAAATACTATACTCTTTCCTTTCGGAAACAGGAATCTTTTCGTAAAAATCAAAGCCTGCATTGTTAATTTTCAGCAGCATTTGCAGATCGCTTTCCGGTACATGCTTGAAGTAAAAAGCGTATCCCATTTGAAGGACTTCTTCCGGGGTATTCCCGCACAGAAAAAGAGCATTGTCGGAAACAAACTCAAATCCCTGTTTTTCATAGTCGATTACGTAGATACTGGTGTAAGTAGCACGGGCAAAAGATTTGATGGGTTCAAGATAATGGAGTGTCTCATCACCTAAATCTGATGAAGCTTCAACCGTGTTTCTTGAATCAAAAAAAGAGTTGATGTCATTTGCACTCATATCCTTAGTTTTTCCAAAAATAGTGAAAAGAATTTTACATTATGCATTTTTTTCAAAATTTCTATCATATTAATAATTAAATACATACTTGTTATTTTTCAGTTTTCTTTTTTCACCCTATTATGAGAAAACTACCCTAAAGGATAGTTTTTTCAAGTACCACTGTATACTACCATTTAGTGTAGGAGTTTTCATTTTTTGATGAGATAGATTTGTTACAAACCAATAAGCATGAAATCACAAAACTATTTTGAAAAGCTCGAAATGGACCAGCTGTCCGAATTGGCAAATTTCGTAGTAAATGAAAACATGAGTCATCACACCGACCATGAAGTTGACGAAACTAAACACATCCAGGACATGATTACAAAAATTTATTATGAAGACCTTAATCTATTCTTCAATTCAGAATTTTTTGTTTCAAAAGATTCTTCCGGAGCAATAGAAGGTGCAATAAGAATTGTAAAATGGGACTATCACCAGGAATTGCCTATTCAGAAATTATTCCAGATTGATCCTTTACAGCTTAGTAGCAGAAAGCGCCGCACACCCATCTGGCATATCGGAAGGTTTGCAACCAGGAAAAACATTGGAGACCGGCTCTTATTTAAAAAACTTATGGTCTACGCTATTGCTCCATTATGCAAGAAGAAGAGAGGGCTGGCTTTTGCTGAATGCGACAGCAAGTTGCTAAGAGCGATGCAACTTTTGGGAATAAAAGCCAGAGTTTTAGGAAAATCCATTGATTATCTCGGGTCAGAAACCATACCTATTTCATTGGATTATGACGGACTAAAAGAATTTTACCATCAAAACAAAAAACTAATATATCACAGAAAAACGACTTCTCTTACACAAAACATTACCGCCTGAAAAGATATTCTCTTATTAAACACCTTTAACCAAATCAAACACCATATAAAAAACTGAGCTATGAATACGATGACTAACACTATCGACTGGACTTCACCGGATGTCTTGAGCCAGATTGTCCATAACATTAAAAATCCTCTGGAAACCATTATTACGGCCAGCAAACAAAATGAAAGACCAGGGCATGAGATCATTTTCAACAGCAGCAAACAAATCAATAGCCTGATTGAAGAACTTTTAACGGAAATAAAATCCAAATCTGTAAGCCTGACGTTTCATGAGCGCCCCGATATATTCGGAATTTATGAAGCCAACGAAAACGTTCAGTGCATGTGTGCAAAAAAAATCAATCCTTCCAAAATAACAAAACTTGACCAGAACTGGCTATTAAATCTTGAAAAAGAAATATATAGATCCATCAACCAGAATGATATCAATATCTATGATCTTGCTTATAAAATGGCAGTGAGTGAGAGACAGCTTCACAGGAAAATAAACAGCCTGCTGTATCTCTCACCCAACAAATATATCAGAATTCTTCGCCTACACAAAGCTAAAGAACTGATTGACAATTATATCCAGAACTCAATATCACAAGTAGCATATGCAGTAGGTTACAATGATGTTCATTATTTCTCAAAACTATTTGTAGCACAATATAATATGTCACCGAAAGAGCTTATTCATTCTTTAAAATAAGAATGCAGGTAGTGCGGAGATAGCATTACAAAAACATCCAACTAATATGAAACTAACAAACGAACAAAGGAAAGGACAGGAAGTACTTTTTAAAATTATAAAAGAAGCATGGGATAATGAATTATTTAAAGAATCCCTCCTCTCCGATCCTGAAAAAACATTAGAAGTATTCTTTGGCAGAAACCTTCCTAATGGAAAGAAAATCAAGGTGACCGATCAGTCTGATCCGGATTATCTGTACATCAATATCCCTGTAAAGCCTTATTCAGATTTTGAAATGAAAGATAAAGATCTGAATAAAGCTGTAGACGGATCCGATATACCGAATTTCGGAAATAATAAACAAAAGAATGACAACCAAAACCCTTAAAACGGAAAATGCCATGTCCGTTATCGCGTAAAAAATGGCACATCCGTAGACTGATAATTAAATAATTTGGCATAACCATTTAAACTTAAAGATAATGAAACGTGTACTTTTTTTCTTAGGACAATTAAACGACATCGATGTAGAATGGATGATTAAAAATGGAAGTAAAATTGAATTGAAAACAGGCAGCAAACTCATCCAGAAAGGACAGCCTATCGACAACTTATATATCGTTCTTTCCGGGCAGCTGGTTGTTTGCACCGATGGTGCGGATAATGAAACCATCGCAACACTGGGAGCTGGTGAGATCGTAGGCGAAATGTCTTTCCTTGAATCCAGATCGCCTTCCGTTTCGGTAATTGCCACGCAGCCTACTGTTGCGTATGTAATTTCCAGAAACGTTATGGATTCAAGACTTTCCAGCAATTCGGATTTCAGGGCAAATTTCTACTATGCACTGGCCTTATTCCTTTCCAACAGGCTTCGGAAAACCACAGAACAAATGGGCTACGGAAAACCTGAAGAAGAAGATTTAATAGACATCAATGTCCTGGATGGTGTGGCTCAGGCCGGATCAAGATTCGGACAGATACTCAACAGATTTTCTGAAGTTTAAAATTAGTAGGGATGAAAAATTTTAAAAGGGTACTTGCAAAATGCGCGGGTATTGTTTCTGTATTTTGTTTTGGAAATATGGCCATCGCCCAGTCTAAAATCACATGTGATCTTTTTGTATTATCAGGAATGGCTTTTGGCAAAAACCCCTCTATTCAGAGAAGTTTTCTTTCCATTAAAGATGCTGAAGCCAACTTTCTTATACAAAAAAGTATGTTCGATTTTAATCTGGGATCAGATGTAACCTATAAAAAAAGCCGTTATAATCTTTTTGAAAACGATCCAAGAAATCAATACCTCAACAGAATATTGACCGACAATGTAGATCTTACCAGCACCTTATCCAAAAAGTTCCGGACTGGCCAGACTGCAGAATTCGGTTTACAATATTCATACAACAGGAACAACTACCCTTTTAACGATTTCAGTCAATATGTAGGACCGAATATCGGGAACCATTCCAGCTACATGAGCTTTACGCTGAGCCAGCCGCTGCTCCGGGGAAGAGGAAATGTTAATACGCTGTATGAGAAAATATCCGCATTATACATTGAAAACTCAAAGCATAATTTTGAATATTCAAACTCTTATGAAATCCTCCAGATCGCCAATGCGTACTGGAGTTACTACACCGCTTATAAGAGTGTGGACATTTACAGGCAAAACGAAGCCAGAGTACGAAATGTTCTGGAAATGACCAAAGAGCTGGTAAAAGCAGACAAAAAACCCGCTGGAGATCTTGCCCAGGTAAATGCAGACCTTGCCAACCAGGAAAGATTAACCATCGCTGCAGAACAGAATCTATACAATGCAAAACTAAACCTCGGAAGAGTAATCGGTCTTTCTGAATCTGAAAGTGCCATGCTGGATGTCCCTGTAAACGATTTTCCTTCCGTTGTAGAATCAGGATTTGGAAACACGATCGATAAGGAAGCTTTAATCAACATGGCACTGGAAAAAAGAGCAGACGTAAAAGCCGTTGCGAGAGTCGCCGAAGCCATTAAAATGGAAGTGGATATTGCCCACAATAATCTGCGGCCACAGCTTGATCTTTCGGGTTTTGTCTTCTACGGAAGCGCCAGTGTAGGAAACGGTCTTGGCAATACGTTTAATGCATTCTCCAATTATCAGGGAAGAAATTTCGGCGGCGGCGCAAGATTAACGTTCAACTTCCCGCTGAACAACAATTTGGCCAAAGGAAATTATGCCAAAGCAGTAGTAGCCTCAAAAGATCAGGCAGTTAATAATGAAAACCTTAAACGGAATATTTTGTTGAATATCACAACGGATATCAATAATCTTAACAGCAGCGTGATCATTTTAAATAAAGCAGAAGAGGCATTAATGTTTTACAAAGAAGCTTTCAGAAACGAACAGGAAAAATTTCAGACCGGTTTGACAACGCTTCTCAATGTGATCTTATTTCAGGAACGCCTTACCTCTTCCGAACTGGATTACCTGCAGGCACAGCAGATTTTTGCCAACCAGATTGTGACATTGCGTCATGACACGGGCACGCTTATTTCACAGGGAGAAAATGGTTTCACCGTAGATCCCCGATCATACTATACCATACCTAACAACTAATAACCTTTTAAATATATCACGATGTCAGCAAGTTTTTTTAGAAAATCAGCATTAGAAAAGCTCTCCACGCCGGAAAAGCTGGATCAGCTTATCAAAGTAACAGGCCCTAAAGCCTGGATTGCCCTTCTCACCATCGCTTTGGCATTGGGCGTAGGAATTACATGGTCTGTTTTCGGCAGAGTAAAAACAAAGCTTGATGTAGTAGGTGTCGTATTAGGAGGCGATGTACATGAAGTAGTTTCCACAGCTCAGGGACAACTGGTAGAACTAAAAGTAACCATCGGAGACAAAGTAAAAAAGGGAGACATTATTGCCACCATTCAGCAGCCGGAACTTTCCCAGCAGATTGAAGATGCCAAAGCAGTGCTTGCCGACAGAAAGTTTGAAATGGGAAAACTACTTTCTTATGGAAATCAGGGAAACCATCTCCAGGGAGAGTATATCAGCCAGACCAGGGTAAGTATTCAGGGAGAAATTGAATCTGAGAAAAAGAAACTCGCCTTCTTAAACAATCAGCTTGAGTCTGAAAACGGTTTATTAGCAAAGGGATTAATTGTAAAATCTCAGGTTGCCAACACCAAACAGCAGATTGAATCCTCAAAAAATACCATTGAAAGACTAAAGGGTCAGATGGTGGAAACTTCCAGCCAGCAGCATACACTGGGCTATGATCTTCAACAGAAAGTAACCTTGCAAAATCAGAGAATTGCCGAAGCAGAAAGAACCTTGCAGTTTTTAACCGAAAAATACGATACCCAGAAAAATATCCGGAGTCCGTACGAAGGTGAAGTAGTGGAAGTTCTTACTGACAGAGGCGTTGTTGTAGGTCTCGGTTCACCTTTATTCAAAGTAAAAAATGAAGGAAGCGCTAATACAAAACTCGCCGGACTGAAAGGTGTTCTTTACATTCCTTCCAAAGATGGCAAAAAAATAAAAAAAGGAATGGAAGCTTTGGTCGCTCCTTCTACCGTTCAGCCGCAGGAATACGGATTTATCAAATCTAAAGTCACCTACGTTTCAGATTTCCCTATTACCGAAAAAGGGATGCTGACTTCCGTTAAAAATGACCAGCTGGCAAAAGGTCTTCTGGCTTCAGGGCCATTATTCGAAGTACATGTAGATTTCGAAAAAGATCCTGCCTCGTACAGTGGCTTCAAATGGACCTCAGCAAAAGGACCGGACGTAACCATTAAAGAAGGAACATCCTGTATGGGTAAAGTAACCATTCAGGAAGAAAGACCGGCAACCATCGTCGTTCCGGCATTCAAAAAGTTCTTTGACCTTTATTAAACTAAACATCCATGAAAAATAATACAACAGTAATCATTGAGAAGCAGGCCCGACCTACTAAAGTTCCCACTGTGCTGCAGATGGAAAGCGTAGAGTGCGGCGCCGCGGCTTTAAGTATTATTTTGGGGCATTTCGGAAAATTCGTGCCTCTTGAAAAACTGAGAATCGCGTGCGGTGTTTCCAGAGACGGACTTAAAGCAACCAATATCATAAAAGCTGCCAAAGAATACGGGCTGGAGGCAAAAGGCTATGCTAAATCCATTGAGAAGTTGATGCAGATTAAAACACCTGCCATTATTTTCTGGAATTTCAACCATTTTCTTGTACTGGAAGGTTTTACTAAAAATAAGGTATACCTCAGTGATCCTGCTCAGGGAAGATATACCGTGACCCATCAGGAATTTGATGATTCTTATACAGGTGTTGTCCTCACATTCGAAACGACTGAAAAATTTGAAAAAGGAAATGAAAAGCGCGGCTTAATGGCTTCTTTAGCTTCAAGAATTAAATATTCCAGGCAAAGCATTTTCTTTATTATCCTGGCAAGTCTGTTTCTGGTCATTCCAGGATTAGTCATTCCTTCTTTCCTTAAAGTTTTTATTGATAAATATTTAGTCAATAACTTCTCAGGCTTCGTTATGCCGCTATTATTAATTATGGCAGGAATATTAATTGTAAATTCCCTCCTAGTATATATTCAGCAGTATTTTTTATTAAAACTCGAAACGAAGCTTGCGCTTGCTACATCAAGTAAATTCCTCTGGCATGTTTTCCATCTACCGATTGCCTTTTTCACCCAACGGTACAGTGGTGAAATCGGAAACAGGGTTTCATTGAATGATAAGGTCGCCAAACTTCTGAGCGGGGACCTAGCCAATGCCGTATTGAACGTTATCGTCGTTATATTTTATGCATTGCTGATGTTTTCTTATGATGTCATCCTTACGCTTGTTGGGATTACCATGGCAGTTATCAATATCGTTATTCTTCAATATGTTTCCAGAGCAAGAAAAGACGGAAACCGCCAGCTGACCAATGAAACGGGAAAACTTTTGGGAACAACCACTTCAGGAATCAGCATGATTGAAACACTCAAAGCTTCCGGACGAGAAAATGATTTTTTTACCAACTGGATCGGTTATCTGGCAAAAGTAACCAATGCTCAACAGGAATTGGGCTGGCTTTCCACAAGATTAAATACCATCCCTCCGCTGCTCACATCCTTAACGACGAGTGCTATTCTGGGAATCGGTGCTTTGAGAATTATGGACGGACAAATGACTCTGGGCGCTTTAGTCGCTTTCACCTATCTTATGAATAACTTTATTAACCCTGTTAATCAGTTGGTTTCAGTGGGCGCAATGCTTCATGAAACCGAAAGTGATATGGGACGTATCGATGATGTAATGAATTATGAAGTCGACAATCAGTTCAGAGTAGAAAATGCGGTAAAAACGGAATCTGCAAAACAAAATAAACTGGTAGGATATTTTGAAATGGACAATGTAACATTCGGGTACAATCCTACCATTCCTCCCCTAATTGAAAAATTTAATTTGAAATTAAAACCCGGAAGCAGGGTTGCGCTCGTGGGTGGTTCCGGAAGCGGAAAGTCTACTGTTGCCAAAATTGCTTCCGGATTATACGATCCATGGGAGGGAAACATACTGCTGGACGGAAAATCCAGAAAAGAAATTCCAAGAAATATTATTACCGAATCTTTATCGGTAATCGACCAGGATGTATTGGTCTTCAACGGAACTATCAATGAAAACATCGCTTTCTGGGATACACTGATTTCTGAAAAGAATATCGTTCAGTCGGCAAGAGATGCGGCCATTCATGATGTAATTGCTGCAAGAACCGATGCCTACGATAGTAAGGTGATGGAAGGCGGCGCCAATTTTAGCGGCGGACAGCGTCAACGGCTTGAAATTGCAAGAGCTTTAGTAAGCAATCCATCAATCCTTGTAATGGATGAAGCGACCAGCGCACTGGATCCGGCCACCGAAAAAATGGTGATGGATAACATCAAAAAAAGAGGATGCACATGCCTGATTGTAGCGCACCGGCTAAGCACCATCATGGATTGTGACGAAATCATCGTAATGGAATTCGGAAAAATCGTGGAACGTGGAACCCATCAGCAATTGATGAGCATGAACGGCGTATACTCCCAATTAATCGAAACAAAATAAATTCAGAAAAATGGCAACGAACGAAAAAATACACATCGGTGTTGAAGCACCTTTTTCTTTGAACAGTTCAGAAAAATTCTGGATGATTTTGTCAGGCGAGGTGAATGTTTTTTATACCGATATCGCAGAAGACGGAACCTATTTATCAGCGTTAAAATTTTTATATACCGCCAAAAAAGGAGAATTGCTCTTCAGTTTAATTACGAAAGAAAACTCCGAAAGTATAAGGCTAATCGCCTTTTCCAATGATGCAACCTTTATTTCCATTGATAAAAGCAATCTTCTGGAAATCGATCATTTCTTTCTTAAAAAGATGGTTAACAACTGGATCCTAAAGACATCCGCAGCTCTTGATTCATCCAACAACCCAAGAGTTTACACTGCTTTAGACCATTTTAACATAATCAATATCACGGAAAATACCATTGCCTATCCTTCATCAGGACTAAACTGGATTCAGCTCTCGAAAGGAAAACTGGATATATTTTCTGGAAATATGATTTTAGAAGCCGGTCAGTATACAGATTTTCCGGTTCCGGTGTGCAGCAAAATGTGGATCAAATCTTTATCTGCAAGAACATTGGTAAAAGTCTTAAGCACTCGTGAAGTACTTGAAAATGAGATCAATTTTTTAATCTCTATCGACAATATTCAAAAATATTTTTTCAGCAGGCTCATTACCATTATCAACAATCAGCAGGCTGAAGAACAGGAATATTTTAAAAGCAAGGTAGAAAACGAAAATACAGACCTCAGCGATACCCTGGAAAAGATAAAATCCATTGTTACAGGGCAAACGAAATCGGGTGCTAAGGAAGAAGCTGTTTATCAGACCAAATCAAAAAACATCCTTTTTTTAACCTGTAAATTAATCGGTGAACATAACGGATTTAACCTCGAAGAGCCAAAACATATCGAAAGCTACCAAAACAGTGTGACCAATCAGTTGATTGCTATTGCAAAAAGCTCTAAAATAAGAGTAAGAAAAGTAATCTTACGGGGAGTATGGTGGAAAGAGGAAAGCGGAAACCTGCTAGCTTTTACGAAAGATGGTAATGTTCCGGTAGCTTTAATTCAGAAAAGTTCTTCTCAATATATTCTTAAAAATCTGCAAACCAATGTTGAAACAACGGTAAACAATGATGTGGCAGGAACTCTGGAGCCTATTGCTTATATGTTTTTTTCTGGCTTTGATGTAAAAATGACATCGATAAAAAAAGTCTTGGGATTTGCTATGCAGGGGGCTAAAAGAGACACAAAATTCCTGATTATTGCTGCCTTGGCAGGAAGTTTAATAGGTCTTTTGATTCCTATTTTGTCAGGCGTGATGTTCGATGATGTGATTCCAACCGCAGACCGATCCTTACACTTTGAGATTTTTGGAATATTGCTGATTATCGGTTTAGTAACGGCCGGATTACAGCTTGTGCAGGGTGTTCTGCAGCTGAGAGTAGAATCAAAATCAAGCATCAATCTACAGGTTGGCGTGATGGATTATATCCTGCGGCTTCCTGTTACTTTTTATAAAAATTACACTGCGGGAGATCTTACCAACAGGGTTTTAAGTATTAATTCTATCAGGCAGATCGTTTCAAATACATTGATCACAGCAGCACTGAGCGGCGCTTTTTCTTTTGTGAATCTGATCCTTCTGTTTTATTATGATTCTAAACTGGCCTGGATAGGGGTTGCCTTGGGAGTAATTGCCGCATTATTTACCGTGGGAATGGGATTGCTGAAATTAAAACATGACCGTCAGATTTCCCAGCAACAGGGCGAAATCCAAGGTTTTTTGTTTGAATTTTTATCCGGAATTACCAAAATCAGAATGACAGGCGGAGAAAAAAGAATTTTCACATTATGGGCCGAAAAGTTTTCCAGACTTAAAAAATTAGGCTTTAGTTCAGGAAGTTATCAGAATTTTGTGGAAACCTTCAATGCCTCCTACCCTCTTTTTACAAGTATTTTCTTTTTCTCATTCATTTATTACACCGTTTTGCATGCGGATAACAAAGCCAGCATGCTTACGGTAGGAGCGTTCATGGCTTTTATCACCGCTTTTAATAAATTTTTAAATGACAGTTTAAGAATCAGTATGGCTTTTATCACTTCTATGAATGTTATTCCTTTATACGAAAGGGTAAAACCGATCCTGGAAGCAGAACCGGAATCTGCAGAACAAAGTACAGATCCGGGTGAACTGAGTGGTGAAATTGAAATGAATTCTTTGTCCTTCCGGTACCATGAAGACCAGCCTTTGGTGCTTAATAATATTTCTTTTAAAATAAAGCCCGGAGAGATGGTAGCTTTCGTAGGTTCATCAGGTTCCGGTAAATCAACCATAATGAGGCTTCTTCTTGGTTTTGAACATCCTGAAGCAGGTTCTATTTATTACGACGGTGAAAGTTTCGAATCTATGAATAAAGAGCTTGTGAGAAGACAGATCGGTGTGGTTCTTCAGAATGGAGCCTTAATGTCAGGAAGTATTTTTCAGAATATTATAGGAAATTCCGAACTCACGTTGGAAGATGCATGGGAAGCTGCTCGCATGGCCGGAATGGAAGAAGACATCAAACACATGCCCATGGAAATGCACACCATGGTAAGTGAAGGAGCCGGAACTTTTTCCGGAGGGCAAAGACAACGACTGATGATTGCCAGAGCGATTGTCCACAAACCCAGGCTTCTTTTCATGGATGAGGCGACCAGCGCACTGGACAATAAAACCCAGAATATCGTGTCCGAAAGTCTTGATAAATTACAGGCTACCCGTATTGTGATCGCTCACAGATTAAGCACGATTAAAAATGCCGACCGAATTTTTGTACTGGACAAAGGAAGCATCGTTGAATCCGGAAATTATGATGAACTGATGGATAAAAACGGACTGTTCGCAGAATTGGCAAAACGTCAGATCGCATGATATGGAAACAACCGCAGCGTTTAGCGAAAATCTCTTATCAAAGCAGCTGAAAGATTATTTTTCAAACAAATTTACCACTGGTAGAGAGGGAATTCAAACGCCTTCGGATGAAAAGTTCTGGGAAGAATATGTGGGTGATTCTAACAATAGCATTCCGTTTCATATACTTCGTGAGTTGTATCCCCAGCTGAATTTTTCCATTGAAGAAGGAATCGAAAAAAGTCAGTCTTACCGCGATGCTGTCCGGAAAGGATCATTTATACTTTCAGACAAAGCTTTACGTCTTCACAGAGAATCTGAAATCACGCTGAAGCTCCATCAAAATATTGCTTATAAAATTCCTGTGCTGACAGTTCCTGACGAAACTGATTTTGAAACGCTTATCCAATGTTTAATTCATAAAAACAATCCTGTAAAAGTTCCAATATCAATGGGTGCGAGCCTTATCAGTGGAATAAACAACTGGAAAAAGATCAATAATTTAAAACAGAAGTGGAGCGAAAGCAATTCATCTGTTTCATGGAATGAAGAATTCTCAAAAAATATCATACCCAATACGTATTTATATAAAGACCGAATTATTCTGCTGAGCATGAAACCCTACAGCAATGTAAACGCAGAAAAATTAAATATAAGCAGTGATGAATGGAAAAAGATGTCCTTAAAAATACGGTTAGAACATGAATGCGTTCATTTATATACGTTGCAAAAATTCGGTTCTGCTTCCAATAATCTTCATGATGAGCTGATTGCAGATTATATCGGGATTCTTGCCGCAGCAGGAACTTATCAGAAAGACTGGATGCTCACTTTTATGGGATTGGAAGAATACCCTAAATACAGGCCGGGAGCACGGCTTGAAAATTATCTCGCAGGAATGAAGCTTTCTACAACTGAATTTGCACAGGTAATAAAAATTATTAAAAACGCTATTGAGAATATCGCTGCTTTCAGTAATCAACTTAAAAAAATGGAAACTGATCATGATAAAAAATCAAGGATTGAAGCCCTCTGTTTAGTAGATCTTCTTGAGATTTCGTCATCCCAGGGGACACAATTACTACTTGATCAATATGATAAAGCTTCGGCGCGCTGAAATCAGCGCGCCGAAGATATAAAAAATGGTTATTAGTTTTTAATGGTTATTAATTTTGTATTGTCGTGAGATAGAATTCAGGAAAATTTTTCACAGTCTTTCCTGTTGCAATCTCGAAAGCGATATGGGTACTCACAGCACCGGCCAGCCAGGATGCGACAGCAAGCTGAGGCGGAGGGAAGCTTCCGTTTTCTTCTTTGTATTTTTTGATAATATTTTCAATCCATGTCTTGCGATTTCCCCAAAAAGCTAAGTATCCGGTTGCATATTCTACAACATTCAGCTCATTGAACTTTTCATCTTTTTTTGACAAATAGCGAAGTCCCGGCGGTTCGGAAATCACAAAAACCAAAGTACCCCACCCCAGATTATAAGGATGTAATACCGGAATACCATGGTTCTGGCAGGCTTCATCAAAAATAAGAGGTACTTCTGAAGTAAAATCCAGTGCATTAACTGCAATTTTATGCCCCTTAATAAATTCCTGAACATTTTCAGGTGTCAGAAAACAATGGTGAACTTTAATTTCCGCATTGCTGTTGATAGACAACAATCTTTCTTTCAGAGCATTCACCTTCGATATGGAAATATCTTTTTCGGTATAATTCTGTCGGTTTAGATTAGACAATTCAACAACATCACCATCAATGATGGTAAGGTTTTCAAATCCGAATCTCAGGAGACATTCTGCGATGATACTCCCAATCCCAGCTCCCCCTAATAAAATCGGGAAATTTTTTATATACTGCTGCTCTTCTTCAGTGATATATAATCTGTTCCGGGTGTATCTTTCTTCCATGACGATCAGGATTTAGACAAATGTAGAAAACAGGAACTAAAACTCCACTACCTGAAAGTGTAGAATTACAACAAATAAGATTTAACTAAAAAGAAAAGTCCGGTGCAGTACCGGACTCATGAAAGGTTATCTTTAAACTCACGAAACGTTCACTCCAAAAATATGCCCTATTAATGCTGTAATTTTCATCGCTACAGGTCCCCAGAAACATATGCTGATCTATCTGAACCTTACATTTAACGAAATAATATCAGATTTCATTCCCACAGATTTTGTATAATGTCCGTATCTTATTTCCAGCATATTCAGCCGTTCAACTCCAAACAGACCATTCTTCGGACTGATGCGGATTCCGGCTCCGTAAAAGTGGCTGTCGAATTTTGATAAATCATAATTACTGGTATAAAAATCGTCGAAAGCCGTATGCTGCTGGTAAGGCGCAAAATATTTTGTTGCGGTTTGAGAATAATACCTGTAGAACGGACTTACCGAAATAAATGGCGAAATTTTCACCGGCGTTTCCAGACTGAAGGTGTTGGACTTTAATCCCCAATCGTCAGTATAATAGCGGTAATACGCTCTCAAAATCACTTTATCTCCCAGGAAATAATTGGCTCTTAATCCAATTGGAATTTTAAACCTTTTGTCCGGTAAGGCTTCCTGGTGGACAGAATTATCATTAAAATACACCCTGTGAAACGGGAGGCTCAGATATCCGGTCTGCTGAACAGCATCTCCCAAAATCTCGATCTGAAAATTCTGATTGATAATCTGCGAATAGGCAAGGGACAGCGCAAAGGTATTTCTACCGCTCGTTCCGTAGCCATCGTTGGTTCTTAGTTCGATGGGTGCAATAAGCTTTACCTGATCCAGATACGCCTGGAATTTTGCCGTAAACTCTCCCATTCGGTTTGCTGTTTTCTTTGAAAAGCCGATGTTGGCTCCGTAAGACTGGTAATCGTACTCGAAAGATGTGGAAACTCCTGCCATCAATGTTGTTCCTTTGGATTCGTTTTCGCGGCTCCAGCTTAAAGCAGGATAAATTCTGTTGTCTGATCGGGATGCGGAGGAATTGGCTTTAAGATCAATCATATCCGAAGATGCAGAAGTATAATGGTCAATCCCCACACTGAAACCGAATTTATTCTTCCTGTCTTTTTTGTCATATTTTACCATTGTTACATCAATGGTGTTTGAGATATCGGTTAATTTTTCAGTTCCGGTTCCGCCGGTAACTGCAGAATTGTTTCCGTCCTGTTTATAATAACTTGAAACTAAATTCGCTTCATCAAAAGTCAGCTTTTTCGGCTGCTCGTTATTTGTGTTTTCCTGTGCTTTTGCATTAAAAATTCCGAAAAGAGCAACAATACTTATAATCAATTTTTTCATTTTAGATCACTTTTAAATTTTACAATTGCTCTTCTTTTAATTACATCCGCAGCCACCGCCTACTTTTCCGGCATTGGCTCCGGAAGAGCCTTCTCTGTAAGACTGGAAGCTGAGTTCTGTTTTTTCAATCGGTCTGTTTCCGAGTACCATTTCGGCGTCGTTGAGCTTATTTTTTTCGTACTCTTTTACGGTAGTGCACGAGTTCAAAAACGAAATGGCTAATATTGAAAGAACAGCAACTGTTCTGTAATGTAAAGCGCTGAATCTTCGCAGCCCGGCTTGAACAGACTCTTCGACAAGCTCAGAGTGACATGCGGGAGTGGAAGACATAAATGAATAAAAAGCAAATGTTTTTTCGAACTTTACGAACGAAGTGCTTAGCTGCCCAAATTCATATTCGACAAGCTTTTGACTATTTTTTATGAGGTTTTTCATTGTAAATTAATGTTTTGAGATGAATATATTTTGTCCTGATCGTCAATGATGATGCATTCCAGATGATTGATCTGATTAATCATATTGAGTGCGGCATCAATTCCCATAATACTTACGGGTGTTGCCATGGCATCAGCAATTTCGGCGTTGGGACAAAAAATGGTAACACTTTTGATACCTGAAACAGGCATTCCGGTTTTTGGGTTGATGGTATGAGAATATCTTTTTCCGTTGATGATGACGAATTTTTCGTAATTGCCGGACGTTGCAATTGCCATATCGGTGATATTCATGTAAGAGAATGGCTGTCCTGCATTGTCGGGATCGGCAATTCCTATCGTCCACGATTTTCCGTCGGCCTGATTTCCCCATGCGGTAAGATCCCCTGAAGCATTAACGATTCCGGATGTAACGTCTCTTTTTTGTAGAAGCTGTTTCGCCATTTCCGCAGCATATCCTTTTCCTATACCTCCAAAACCGATTCGCATTCCTTTTTCTTTGAGAAAAACGGTTTGCCGGGCGCGATCAAGAATAATATTGCGGTAATTAACGAGTTTCAGATGCTCTTTAATGAGTTCGGGATCGGGAAGTTTTTTCATTTCACGGTCGAAATTCCAGAAACTTTTATCAATTCCGCCATAGGAAATATCAAAGTATCCGTCTGTAACGGCACTTATTCGCATGCTTCTTTCAATCAGGTCAAAAATTTCCAGGTCTACTTCTACAGGTTGTATTCCTGCATTCTTGTTGATAAGACTGGTCTGGCTTTCGTCACTGAAAGTAGTGAGGAGCTTCTCGATCCTACGGATTTCGTCAATAGCCGCATCTATATGGTTCTGCGCTTTTTTTTCATCATTTCCCACAATGGTAATTTCAAAAGCGTTCCCCATGAGTTTCTGAGGTCTTTTGAATTCTTTTAGCATACGTATCAATTTATTTTTGATTTTCTTTCACCGAACGTATTTCGTTACTGAAAACCAGTGCATTTTCAGACGGAAGCCCTTCCCATGTTTTCAAAACCTTTCCTTCCGGATTCAACAGGAGTGTATATGGAAAAAGCCCTTTCGGATTATACTGATCTGCAAGAGCTGCGTTTTCTTTTTTTAGTTCGGAAGAAAGCTGGTTCTTTTTATTTCTCGGAAAATCTGCATTGATGTAAAGAATGATATTGTCTGCCTGCAATTTCTTGAAATCGTCGGTTTCAATGATATTTTTATGAAGTTTGATGCACGGAATACACCAGTCTGATCCCGAAAAGTTAAGCAGAATGAGTTCTTTATTTTCTGCAGCTGCTTTTTTGGCGGTTTCCCATCTGCTTTGAGCGTGGAAACCAACGGAGAATACAACCATTAAAATGGCTGATAATAATGTTTTCATTATGTAAATTTTATAATGATTTTAAAAATTAAGGATGTATTTGATTTGGGCTAAATCAATTTTAAATAAGAGCTTGTTTAATTTTTATTGTATTTTAACATTAAGGATTTAAGCACCTTAGCTTAAAAAACTTAATAAAATCAATTTATTGATTCCTTAACTTGAATAAAGTCTAACTCACTAAAATCCTTAATATCAAATCAAAGAATAAACTAAGTTTATGTAATTCAGAAAATTAAGAAAAAACTTATTTAGTAAAAAATTTAAACAGGCTCTAAGATTATTCTGAAAAAATCTCGGAGGTTCCCAGACCGCACCTGCAAATCCTCTGAAACAGAAGTCTTCGTCTTTTGACGGAAATTTATTTGATTTTATCTGTTGCAGATTGGAATTTCCGTGTTCAAAACTGAATCCGGGATCGGTGACCGTAAAGACGAGTGCAAGCGGTGTGGAATGGATGATGAAAGGAAGTTTTCGGTCTTTTCCATAATCTCCATCTTTTACGGGGTGGCAGTAATGGGTTCTGAGGAATGCGATAATTGGCATTTCCGGATTGAGCTTTTTATGCTCGCAGTAATGTTCTACTAAATTGGGGATTTTCAAAAGCTGATACAATTCGGTTGTAGAAACCAAATATAATGAGAGGAACAGTATGGAAATCAACTTTTTCACCACTCAAATTTATAAAATGTTTCGTTTAGAATGACTTTAAATTAACATTTTAATATTTTTTTAAAGTTGCATGGTTATGGTTATACTTTTACGTAATGTGCTATTTGTTTTAATTCATCAGGATTGGTATTTTCATTCTTTTCCGGATGAGGATTTGAGATTGAAAATGTACTGAGGAATGTTATTGTTGTACGGTTTCCGCTTTCATCTATTTTTATCACGATCGATTTACAGCAGGGCGATGCGCTGAAGTGGTTTTTGTATTGCATTCCGCATTTGAAGCATTCTGTGATTACTGTTTTATTTTTTTCCATAGTTATTGTGTTAGTTTTGAAGTGTTCCGGATAAATTTATAATTTTTAATACGGTAGTGATTGCTTTTGATTATTTCTCTTTCTGGAATTTATTGATGAGGGATACTTTGTAGAGTGCGTCGATAACTTGGTGATCATTTATTTTTTTCTTTTTCACTTTCCTTATGTATGCAGGGTCTCTGGGTTCTTTTTTAAGAATGATATTGACTGATGTAGTGTATCGCGCCGGAAGCCATTGCTCAATAAAATCAAGCTTTTCAACGGCTCTATCCTGATGAGGGGATTTCATCACTGTGTTCATAGAAATGATAAATTTTGTTTAACCTTTTTTCGTAATTTTGTGGGTGTCAGAGTAGACATTTAAGAAACAAATATACAATTATATATTTAAAAACAATAATTTATTGAATTTTTAACAATATTTTATTGTTTTATTTAATAACGAAAAAAACCAATATGAAAATTTACGAAAAGATCCGAGAGTACAGCAAAAGTAAAGGTGAAACAATGAAGGAAATTGCAGATGCGTATGGTGTGACTCCCCAATCTATTCAGCTGTACTTTTCAGGAAAAAATGCTATGCCTCTTAATTTTCTTGTATGGTATATAGAAAAGCATCCAGATCTTGATCTTTATGCTCTTTTTAATAAAAATCTGCAGAGTATTGTTTCAGAGCCTAAACCGTCTTATAGCAAAAAATCGAAAAAACAGGATGTTATAGACAGGATTGTAGAAATTCTGGAGAAAGAATTGTAGACAGCTTTCATTGAGTGGAAAGGATTGATATCTTTCATGTAAAATTCCAAAATATGCAGAAGCTTTCCATGTCTGAAGTTTTTGTTTCTATCAACTGTTATTCTATGAATGTTAAAATTTAGTAATTTAATTGCATTTATAGCAGTATTCATTTTTAATAAGCTACCTTTATGGTGACATAGAAAAACATACAATATCTGTGATTATTATTGCATTTGTTGTAGTTCTATTGTTGTAATGATCAGGATTCAACAAATATATCAGAAGATTTGTAATCAGGATTTCCATCATTCGTGAGAATGAGATAACAGGTTATTGTAAAGGCTTCTCCTATTACCTGAAGTTTTATAGATCTGGGCTGAACAATCATTCAGCTGTTTATGTATTAAGGATTAGAATCTTTTTGGATATGACAAGCAAAATCATAGGGGTAGGAAATTACATCCCCTCAGAAACCATTAGCAATTTATTTTTCGGTGATCATATATTCCTTAATGAGGAAGGCGATGTACTGAAAGACAGCAATGAATCTATTACAAAAAAACTACAGAAAATAACGGGTATCGAAGAAAGAAGATACGCCGGCAGTACGCAGGTAGCTTCAGATATTGGCCTTATAGCCGCCCGGTCTGCAATAGAAGATTCGGGCATAGATCCCGAGACATTAGACTATATTATTTTTGCTCATAATTTTGGTGATGTTCGTTTCGGAACCATTCAGTCGGATACCGTTCCCAGCCTTGCTTCCAGAGTAAAACACGCTTTACGGATCAAAAATAATTTCTGTGTAGCATATGATGTGCTTTTCGGTTGTCCCGGCTGGATTGAAGGGGTCATTCAGGCCAATGCTTTCATCAGGTCCGGAATTGCTAAGAGATGTCTTATCATTGGTGCTGAAACTCTTTCGCGGGTAGTTGACATTCATGACAGAGATAGCATGATCTATGCAGACGGAGCAGGAGCGATCATTCTCGAAGCTAATGATTCTGATGATTCGGGAATAAAATCTCATCTTTCCGCTTCTTACACATTGAACGAAAAGGATTTTCTGTACTTTGGAAAATCATACAATAATGAAAGCTGCCCGGATACGAAATATATCAAAATGGACGGAAGGAAAATCTATGAGTTTGCTCTTTCCAATTTTCCTACAGCGATGCAAAAGTGCCTGGATGACAGCGGATATTCCATTAAAGATCTGAGCAAAATTATCATCCACCAAGCCAACGAAAAGATGGACGAAGCGATTGTGGAGAGATTTTATCAGCTGTATGACATGAGTGTTCCACCTGGAATTATGCCGATGGTGATCAGCAAATTGGGGAACAGCAGCGTGGCAACGATACCTTCTCTGCTCACAATGATTTTAAGGGATGAGCTGGAATCTCACACCATACAAAAGGATGATGTGATACTTTTTGCATCGGTGGGTGCCGGAATGAATATCAATGCGCTTGTGTATAAATTTTAAACAGAAATAAATAAGAGCGGTTTAAAATATACAAATATATTTTTGATAATCAACTATTTAAAATATATTTTCAAAACATTTTTTATTGTATATTTGCATGATTAAACAGGTTTCTGCCTTTGCTATTCTGTAAAGTTTACATTTATTTTCTTTCAGTTTACTTTTTCAGCCACCATTTTAATATAACAATAAGGTCATGGCACAAGGCTTTTGACTTACAATAATTTTTAATACCATTTACAATGCAAGAAGGCACCGTAAAATTTTTCAATGAAGCAAAAGGCTTCGGGTTTATCACTCCTGCAGACGGCAGCAAAGACGTTTTTGTACATTCTTCCGGATTAATTTCAAGATCAATTCAGGAAAATGACAGAGTAGTTTTTGAAGTTCAGCAGGGCCAGAAAGGCTTAAATGCTGTGAACGTAAAGCTGGCGTAAAGCCGGATGTCAAGGTACTCACAGTGGAGAATACAGATAGTGCAGGAACTTTTTTCACGGATAACCAAATCTAAAATCATATCCGCATCAACCTGTTTCTCATACTGAATACAGTATCTTAAAAGGCATTATCAAATTGATTTAATCTTATTTTATATATGTCATCCTCCCGTAGAAATACGGGAGGTTTTTGTTTTATATTACTTAAGAATGATTGTTATAAAAATAGCTTTCCTGTTTTTAGCAATTTATTTATCTTCGTTTTTTAAACCATAACACTTTAATTTTGTCACAAGAACCAGTAAATAAGCCAGTCAGCTCTTCACATAAACTAATTCCTATGACCGATTTTGTTATAGAATATTATTCCCATGAAGGATATGCGGATCTGCAAACCTTAAAGCTGATGAACAATTATGCTAATTTTCTGAAAAAGCCTTTAACACTTGGTATGTTTGTGCCATTAGATAACAAAGGAAATATCCTGAAAGAGCCCAAAAATTATTCTTCCTGGAAATCTCTTGAGCATAACAAAAAAGGAAGCAAATCAGAAAGCCCGGTTTTCGAGGAATATAAGATATACCGCAATGCAGAAAAAAAATGTTTGTTTGAGGGATTCACTATCGCTTATAATGGGTATTCAGTAGTAAGGATCACGGCAGTTTACAATCCTTCTATTGAGCTCTCGTTCAATAAAAATGATAAGACATTTCAAAACTTCAGCAATGTTGAATCACTCACATCTTTTGATGAAATATTTTTAAATACCAATGCTTTGAAAAAGCTAGGACTACGTGCTTAAAAGATGCAATTCAATAAATATAACATCAGCTCTTTACAGCTTTTCCATAGACTTCGAGTGCTCTTTTTCTGGCAAAGCTATGTTCTACAATTTCCTCTCCATTGATTTCATCTTCATTAAGCCAGGTACTGATATACTTTTTATCTTTATCAAATTTTTTAGCTTGTTCATAGGGATTAAAAACCCTGAAATAAGGCGCGGCATCGCAGCCGCAGCCTGCCGCCCACTGCCAGTTTCCGTTGTTTGAAGAGAGTTCATAATCCAGAAGCTTTTCTGCAAAATATGCTTCTCCCCATCTCCAGTCGATCAACAGGTGTTTGGTAAGGAAACTTGCTACAACCATTCTTACCCTGTTGTGCATGAATCCGGTTTCATTCAGCTGGCGCATTCCTGCATCCACAATAGGATATCCTGTTTTTCCATTGCACCAGAGAGCAAATTCTTTTTCGTTGTTTCTCCATTGTATATTTTCATATTTTTCTTTGAAGGAATGATTTACAACTTTCGGAAAATGATAAAGGATCTGCATGAAAAATTCTCGCCAGATAAGCTCATTCAGCCAGGTTTCATTATGTTCTGAAGCAAACCTTACACATTTGCGTACCGAGATTGTTCCGAAACGGAGAGCTACGTCTAAATGAGTTGTATGATCCATTCCGGGAAAGTCCCTGTATTTATCGTAATCGTTAATAATGGATTTTTTTAATGTAGGTTCCACCATTTGCAGATCAGTTTTTTTGAATCCGATATCCGTAAGTTCAGGAAATTGGGAAGGCTTATATGACAGAAATTTAGAAAAATCGGTTTTGAAATTTTCAATTTTACTTTTCCTGAAAAGTTCTTTCCATTTTTTAGAGTAAGGCGTGTAAACCGTGTACGGGGAACCGTCGTTCTTAAGCACTTCATCTTTTTCGAAAATAACCTGGTCTTTAAAGCTTTTAAAATTGATATTGTGATCTTTCAGAAAATCTTCAATCTCCTTATCTCTTTTTATAGCCTGCGGTTCGTAATCTGTATTGCAGAAAACCGTATCGAGATCATATTCTTTGATGAGTTTTTTGAAAGCTTCTAAAGGTTTTTCATGAAAAATGGTAATTCCGCTTTTGTGTTTTTTGAGTTCTTCATGAATTTCTTTAAGAGCCTGGTGAAAGTAATCCACTCTTTTATCCAATTTATTTTCGAGTTTATCCAGAATCTCTTTATCGAAAATAAAAACCGGAAGTACTTTTTGTTCTTGTTTTAAGGCATGATAAAGACCGCAATTATCTTGCAGCCTTATGTCTCTCCGGAACCAGAACACATTTATTTTATTCTTTGTTTCAGACATAGATCAGTTTATTGATTGAAGTATTTCTCCAGAACTTTATAGCGATAATCAAAAATATGTTTTAACTTATTTTTTACAAACAATTTTTGCGCTATATCTCCGAGAAAACCTAAAGGAAGCTCGTAATCAACAGTATCTTTCATTAAAATACCATGCTCGTTTTCAATAAATTCATGATGATGATTCCACAATTTGTAAGGACCTTCTTTTTGATAATCAGTAAAGCTTTTTCTGAAGTCTACTTGTGTAATCTCTGTTTTCCATTTCATTTTGATCCCGAAAAGTGGTGAAACGAAGTAATCGATTAACATTCCTTCGTAAATTTCGTTAGTCTCGAATTTTGTACGAACCACAAAGTTCATATCTTTCGGAGTAATTTTGGAAAGATTCCCAGGTGCCGAGAAAAATTCCCAGGCTGTCCTGATATCACAATGCAGCTGCTGTTCACGGAATAATGTATGTTTCATCTTTTTCTCAATCAAATACAATTAAAATACCACAATGTTAAAAACGGATTAAAAAAGTAAAATAAATTACTAATAATACAAATTTAATATATTTAGTTGTTACCACTAAAAAAGATGAACAAAGTTTATTTGAATAAGAAAATTAAGAATGTATAAAATATTTAAAATTCAAGAATACAATCAATAATAACGAAATTTAATATTAATTGTAAATCCACATAAGTACTGGAGTTTTTGACTGTTGCAAAATCGGGTCAACTCTTTTCATAGCATTGTTTGAAATTGTGGGACAGCCCCAACCTTCCGGAGAACCTTCAGGAAAGGTTTCTTCATCGCTCATCAATTCCCAGGAATGAAATACAATAACTCTTTTCAACGCGTTACTGTTGGTGTTTTCCATGCCGTGCATCAGATACTTTACGTTAATTCCCCAATTGCTGTATCCTCGTCCCTCAAGCTTGTATTTTCCTAAAGAAGATAGATGGCTTCCGTCCTCATTGCTGAATTGCGGTTTATCCTTTGACTCATCGCTGCTCCATCGATTGTTCCCGCAACCGTGGCCTACAAGATATGATGCAGTAATCATATCCTTTTTAAAATCCCAGAGAAAAAATCTCTTTAAGCCGGAATGTATGCTCATATCAATGAGAATGCAAAAATCCGTATTCATTTTTTTGTTTTTACAGAACTGTAATGCTTCACGGGCTTTCTGCCTGATCTTTATAAGATCAGTGTCAGGTTTACCAGCACTAGTGCTTTGTTTGTTTAATAAACTTCCGGAAAAGCTTTGCTGAGCTTCTTTCTGACAGGAAAGGGATGCATACAATAATATAATCCCGAGATAAAATAATTTTCTCATTTTTGATAATGCAGGAATATTCCATAATCGGTGGGTGTCCACAAAGCTGCTTTTTGCCCGGCTGCTTTCAGCGCATTATTAGCCCAGGTATTACACGTATCGAGAAAACTGTATCGCCCTTTAGCATCATAGAACGCATCGTTGTCTCCATAAACGGCTTTGGTCGGAATAAGAATATTTTTTCCGTCCGGATCTTTATCAAATTTATTGTCAACAAATTTCACGAGTTGCAGATACTGATTTTTACTGATCATGATCATTTTACAATCCTCGCCTTCCCTCATTTCACGGTAATACGTGCAATGCATGGCAGATTCGCTGAGCCAGAACGCTGCTTTGAATGCTGTTGAAAATTTAAGATCGGCCCAGGTTGGTGTGTCCAGATAAAAACCTTTGTCTCCCCAGCCGATACCTACATACCTGTAATCTGATCTTTTGGATTTTGTATTATTGAATGGAATTTCGGAACTCCAATCGTGAAGTTCATTTTTGATTGGCATCACAATATCGGTGTGTACACCGTTGGTATAAATATAGATGGGAATTTCTTTCTTCTCTCCGTCATCCTTTGCCGCAACTTCAATAAATGGCAGGAAATATCCCAGCGCAATATACACAACAATAATTCCTACGAGAATCCCCAACGTTTTAAGAATGATAAACAGCATTTTTTTCACAGTCATATTTATAAATATAGTTAATAAATTTTAATAATAATTTTCACAAAAGTATTGGATGTAAATAAAATTTTCTTTAAATTTAAGTACAAAATCTTCACAAATATGCAGAAAAACGCTAAAACCAACAAAAGATTTAAAATAAGAGTAAAAGTAGCTCCAAAAAGAATACAAAAAAAACGTTGATTTTCGGAAGGGATAAATAATCTCCGAAAGTCAATTTTTTTTTAGGATACTTTCTTATTTACCTGTAAATCTTGCCTCTTTAAATGCTGAATTTAAGGAATGGTTGTTTACCCTTTTTACTTTGGAACCAAAAAAATTCCAGATAGGAGATTGTCTTTAAAAATCCAACCATTTACCAGTATTTTCTAAAAATTCAATGTTTCGTTTTAGTCCGGTAAATTTTGTTCTTTTAACAGGAGACTTTCTGAAGATTTCTGAAAAAAGCTCTTGCGTGAGTTCTTTCCACTCTCCTTTTTTAAAATTTTTCAAAGCCTCATTAGGCGCAAACTTCCTTTGCTGAGTCGGTGCTGAAAACCGGTTCCACGGGCAAACATCCTGACACACATCACAACCGAACATCCAGTCGTCCATTTTATCTTTAAAATAATCAGGAATTTCATTTTTCAGTTCAATTGTAGCATAAGAAATACATTTGCTTCCGTCGATTAATTTATCAGAAATGATGGCGTTGGTGGGACAGGCATCAATACATTTTCTGCAGGTTCCGCAATGGTCTGTTGTAGGATAATCGGGCGTTAATTCTAAATCACAAATGATTTCTGCCAGAAAGTAAAATGAACCATTCTGTTTGGTGATGAGGTTGGCATTTTTTCCTACCCAGCCTATTCCTGACTTTCTGGCCCAGCTTCTTTCCAGCACAGGCGCTGAATCTACAAAAACCCGAAAGGCAAATTCGCCGATCTCTTCCTGCAGCCCGGAAACCATATCTCTTAGGATTTCTTTGATAACTTCATGATAGTCTTCCGCATAGGCATATTTTGAAATTTTAAAATTATCCAATGTAGGAATTTTCTCTTCTGGAAAATAGTTATAAGAAAGAGATATCACCGATTTAGAACCTTCTACCAACAATCTGGGATCCAGTCTTTTATCGAAATGATTTTCCATATATTTCATTTCGCCATGAAAATTATTCTTCAGCCATTCTTCGAGAGGCTTTGCATCTTCTTCTAAAAAATCAGCTTTAGAAATACCACAACTCTGAAAGCCAAAACTTTTTGCCCTGGCTTTTATCAATTGTGAATATTTTTCAGCGTTTGAATTCATGATTTAATCTTGCAAAACTAAGATTATTTTATAAATTTGCCGCTTAAAAAATTTCTTAAAAAAATCAAAATTTAACCATGAAGAAAATTATTTTATTGGCTGGTCTTGCAGTAACAGGATTATTACAAGCACAAACCAAATTCGAGAAAGGCTATTTCGTAGATAATTCAGGACAAAGAACCGAAGTTCTGATCAAAAATCTCGATTGGAAAAACAATCCTACGGATTTTGAATTTAAAGTAGACGGATCTTCAGAAATAAAGAAAGAAACTATTAAAAACATTCAGGAGTTCGGGATTGATAATGAACAAAAGTATGTAAGAAAAACTGTTCTAATAGACACTTCTTCAGACCAATTAAATAATCTTTCCAATGAAAGCAAACCAACATTTACAGAAAAGACGGTTTTTCTTAAGTATGTAGTGGAGGGGAAAGCAGATTTGTTATATTATGAGAGCGCTGCTCTGAAAAAATTCTTCTTCTCAATTGATGATTCTGATATAAAACAGCTTATTTACAAACGATATTATATTGAAACTTCATCAATTTCCTATAATGAAGATTATAAAAAACAGATTAAGGAGAACCTTAATTGCGGTACAAATCTTACAGAGGTAAACAAACTTGATTACAAGCCCGGTGATCTCGCTAAAGTTTTTATGAGATATAATGAATGTTCTAATAGTTCTGCTATCAATTACAATCAAAACTATGAAAAAAGGGATCTTGTTAATCTTACCGTAAGGCCGGGTATCAATTTTTCAAACTACCAAGTTTCCAAGAATTACTATACTGTAAACGAATTAGACAAAATTGAAAAAGCATCATTCAGAATAGGTTTGGAAGCTGAATTAATCCTTCCTTTCAATAATAATAAATGGGCTGTTTTTGCAGAACCGACTTTCCAATATTACAAAGCTGAAAATGATGTGGTGGTTTATCCGGGACAGCCTTATCAATTCACTAAAGCCAGAAGCATCGATTACAAATCTATTGAAGTTCCAATTGGTATCAGATACTACTTTTTTCTGAATGATAAATCGAAGATTTTCATTAATGCATCCTACAATCCTGATTTTGAAATCAATTCAAACATTTCTTATGACAATACGATCTATAAAATAGCTTCTTCAAGTACCTTTTCTTTTGGTGCAGGATATAAATATAATGATAAATTTGTTGTAGAATTTCGTACCTCTACGAAAAGAGATCTTCTGCAAAACGTACCTATCCTGAATGCAGAATACAGGACCTCATCCATCATATTAGGCTATACCCTATTTTAGAAAAACCGATTAAAGATCATATATTTTCATTATAATTTTACGTATTTTCGTAATGAGTTTAATCTAAAAAACAAATTATGTCTTTATCTGAAGTTTTAAAAGCAGGAAATTATGCATTAATCGACGTTCGTGAGCCTATGGAGCTTGAAATGGACGGAAACATTGAAGGTGCTAAAAATATTCCCTTGGGAGAAGTAGAAGACAGACAAGAAGAGATCCTGTCTATCGAGAAGCCGGTGATTATTTTCTGCCGAAGCGGAAACAGAAGCGGAAAGGCTTTAGAATATCTTAACACACAAGGTCTGCAGGAAGGCTATAACGGCGGAGGCTGGGCCGAGCTGAAGCAGGCTATCGAAGCAAATCAGGGAACTTTTTAAAGTTCCTTTTTTTATCTAAAATATTTTGAATGCAACTGAAAGAAATATTTTTAAGGATCTGTTTACAATTCATACAAGATCAAAATTTCATTGAAAATTTATGGACGGAAGTTGAGAGAAAATATTCAGAAAAAGGAAGATATTATCACAACTTTGAGCATCTGGAAAGTATGTTTCTGGAGCTTGATGATGTAACAGCTTACATACATGATTATAACGCTATTGCTTTTTCCGTGTTTTATCATGATGTAATCTATAATGCTTCTTCAAAATCAAATGAAGAAAAGAGTCAGCGGTTTGCGGAAAAGCACCTTCAACAAATTGGTGCAAGACCAGAATTAATTGAAAAAATTTCACAGCAGATCATAGCTACAAAATTTCATCAGAAATCCAAAGATCCTGATATTAATTATTTATTGGATGCAGATCTCTCCATTCTTGGTAAGGAAACCGAAAAATATAAAGATTATACACAAAAAATAAGAAAGGAATATGCCATTTATCCTGATTTTCTCTATAATCTGGGAAGAAAAAAGGTGCTGCAGCATTTTCTGGAGTCGGAAAGCATTTTTAAAACCGCATATTTTCAGGAGATATATGAGAAGCAGGCCAGAAAAAATATTGCTTCGGAAATCGAATATTTAAATTTGAGCTAAAGCCAGTATTGAAATTTTTAAAGTAAATCGGGCTAAAGCCCGCTCCTATTCAAGTTTATTGATTTCTATGATAAACTCCGCCGATTTTTTTAAAACCATTTCAGGAACTTCCTTGTGCGGTGTATGGCCAATGTCCGGAATAATCAACTTTTCAGAGGGCCCGCTTACCCCGGAAAGTGTTTTACCAACCTGTTCCAAAGTTCCGTATTCATCATTTTCACCCTGAATAAATAATAAAGGAGCATAGATATCCTTAAGCAAATATTCTATATTCCAGTTCCTGAATTGGTGGCTCAGCCAGATGGGTTTATTTTCATATGAATCACTGCATTCTACATACAGTCTTTTACGATGTACATCAATAATACCTCTCTTCATTAATTTAAATTACAAAACCGGATTGACTGTATTTCTGAATTCTTCCAATAAATTGTTAAATACTTTTTTTACGGGAAGAACCTCATCAATCAATGCAGAAACCTGTCCTATTTCCAGTTCACCTTCATCCATGTCACCTTCAAACATTCCTTTTTTCGCTCTGGCACGTCCCAGAGAAGCAATCAGCGAATCCTTATTTCTGCCCATGTTATAGATCTCTTCCAATTCATTAAAAAATTTATTTTTCACCATTCTTACGGGAGCAAGTTCTTTTAAAGTAAGATGCGTATCTCCTTCCTGCAGTTCGGTTATTTTTTTCTTCCAGTTATCATGAGCGCTAGCTTCTGTAGTCGCAGCAAAACGCGAACCGATCTGTACACCGTCTGCTCCGAGAATCATCGCAGCTTTCATCTGGGAACCCAAAGCAATTCCGCCGGCTGCAATCAAAGGTTTTGAAATATGTTTTTTAACGTTCGGAATTAGGCAAAATGTTGTCGTTTCATCCCTTCCGTTGTGCCCTCCGGCTTCAAAGCCTTCTGCAACCACAGCATCAACTCCCGCGTCTTCACATTTGATTGCAAATTTGGTGGATGAAACAACGTGAGCTACCTTTAAACCTTCTTTCTGTAGCGTTTCGGTATAGGTTTTAGGATTTCCGGCCGATGTGAATACGATCTTTACGCCTTCTTCCAGAATAATCTGTATTACTTCATCGAGATTTGGATAAAGCATAGGAACATTCACCCCGAAAGGTTGATTGGTTGCCTGCATACATTTTCTGATATTTTCGCGTAATATATCGGGATACATGCTTCCTGCACCAATAATGCCGAGTCCGCCACAATTAGAAACTGCCGAAGCAAGCCTCCATCCTGAATGCCAGATCATACCGGCCTGAATAATTGGATACTGAATATTAAAAAGTTGGGTGATTCTATTTTGACCCTCCTGCATATCGTGGAGCTTCTTAGCCGAATTGAAATCTATAAAATTGCTCATATTGTAAAAATAATAAAAACCATTATTTATCGGGAGTTTTGATACAAAAAAACCTTCAGAAAATTCTGAAGGTTCCATATTATTTTTTGATAGCGTCTTTTTTCCAGTTTCCTTTGAAGGCGCAGCTGTCATAACGTCCGTCTATGGAAATAAATGTAGTTGGGAGTTTGGAATTAACAAACTTCTCAACCATTTCATTTCTTCTCTTGTTGAGGGCCATTTGCTTGATTCTGTCGTAATCCGTTTCCAGTGTTATCTGGTGTGAAGGAATGACATCTTCTATTTTGATGATCTTCACCACTTTTCTGTCTCTCTCATCCTTATCATCAAACGCATTGGTAATATCGCCCTTATTGAGACCAGCCAGTTCATAACTGATAGTTCCCGGAACTGATTCTCTTTCTATTTTGCTTGAACCATCTGCTCCAGTGATTACTCCTGCATTAAATTTTGTTCTTTTATCATCTGAAAATCTGAAAGCCGCATCTTTAAAGGTTATTTTACCGCTGGAAATCAATCCTTTGATACTGTCTAATTTAGCTTTTGCTGTCTTAACTTCTTCATCTGTAGGAGTAGCCATTAAAAGAATATGTCTTGCATCGTAGATTTTTCCTGATTTTCTCATCAACTGTATGATGTGATATCCGAATTCGGATTCTATCGGATCTGAGATTTCCCCTTCCTGAAGATTCAGTGCAGCAGCTTCAAAAGGCTTTACCATCTGTCCTTTAGAAATATTTTTCATCAGTCCTCCGTTTGAAGCAGATCCCGGATCTTCCGAATAGATTCTTGCCTGGCTCTCGAAAGTTTCTCCGCCTTCAATATCTTTTTTAATTTTCTTCAATCTGTTGATAAGATCTTCTTTATGGGCTTCGGTAAGTTTGGGATACATCATAATCTGAGATAATGAAATCTCATCTTTTATTTCCGGAAGCTGGGTTTTGTACATATTGTAGAAGTCCGTTACTTCGTTAGGAGTAACGTCTGCTTTTTCTGTAATTCTCTGGTATTTTGCCTGTGCATAATATTGATCAGTGTCGATTTTCTCGATGGCGTTTTTCATTTCATAGCCATTTCTGAATTTGTAGGCAGAGAGCATTGTTTTTTCATCAGGAAACTGTGAAAGCATCTGCTGATATTTTGCATTGGCCTGCTCTTTAATTGCTGCAGAACGGTTTTCGATCAGCGTATCTTTTCGTGCTTCATATACAAGAAGCTTATTATTGAGAAGGTTTTCCAAAAAATCACACTTATCAATATTGGTAGTTCCCTGCTGTTTTGCGTAGTTCATCTGCTCATTTACATCAGACTCCAAAACAATTTCATCACCGATTACAGCAGCAATACCATCCACTAAATCTCCTTGCTTCAGCTGAGCATTCAGCGAATTTACACCAAACAGGATGATGAAAATTCCAAAAAGAAAAGTGATCTTACGTTTATTTATCATTTTACTATTTTAAACAAGTTGCAAATTTAGAATTCTTAATGAATTACACTAAATTTTTTATTATAAATATTTCTTAAAAAGACGTATTTATTGTAGTTCTACATCAAAAGTTGTCAATTCTTTAAACTGTCTTAATCTTTCGAACATATCAGCTTCATTTACTTCTTCAATTCTCTCCGTTCCGAATTTTTCAACGGTAAAAGATGCCATTGCAGAACCAACGATAAGGGCAGACTTCATGGTTTCAAAATCAGTTTTCCCTTTTTTGGCCAGATAGGCCGCAAAGCCTCCTGCGAAGGTGTCTCCCGCTCCGGTAGGATCGAAAACTTCTTCCAACGGAAGCGCAGGAATGGCAAATACTTTATTGTCGTGGAAAAGTAAAGCGCCATGTTCTCCTTTTTTAATGATCACATATTCCGGTCCCATTTCGTGGATTTTTTTTGCTGCTTTTACCAGCGAATATTCTCCTGAAAGCTGTCTCGCCTCTTCGTCGTTGATGGTAATAACATCTGTTTTAGCAATCATTTCCATTAAAATATCCCAGGCGGTGTTCATCCAGAAATTCATCGTATCTAGGATGACCAGCTTCGGACGGTTGTGCATTTTTTCCAGTACCGAAAGCTGTACGCCCGGATGTAGGTTACCTAATAACAATATCTCAGCATCCTGCATAGAATCCGGGATTTTAGGATCAAAGTTTTCTAAAACATTCACTTCTGTTGCCAGTGTATCTCTTGTATTAAGGTCATTGTGATATTTACCGGACCAGAAGAACGTTTTTCCATCCTTTACGATTTCGATTCCTTCAATATTGATATCCCTGCCAGTAAACATATCCAAATGTTCCTGAGGAAAATCTCCTCCTACAACGGAAACAATTCCTGATTTTACTCCAAGTACGGATGAAGTAATCCCGATATATGTTGCTGCACCTCCCAAAATTTTGTCTGTTTTACCAAATGGTGTTTCGATTGCATCGAATGCAACACTTCCTACAACTAAAAGTTTCATATTTTTTTCAAAGTATATTTAAAGAGTATTAATTTTTCCATTCAAATGTGTCCAGCAGATGCTTCATATCGTTCTTGATATAATCTACCGCCGGTGCCAGAGAATCCGGCTTTGGTCTTGTGTTGAAATATAAATAGGCCGTTACAAAATGTTTTGTACTGTCTGTAATGTAAAACTGAAGGTTTGAGGCACTCTGCCCTTTCAGCTCATAGAAATTTCCGTAGACTTTCTTATCGGGATATTCGAATGATTTTGTATCAATGGCACTTGCTTTTATGGTATGTTCGTACACCATTTTTTCGGCTTCCCTAATGTGGGCCGCAAAATCATTCTGTATAGGATAATACGTTACAAAAATTTTGGCTTTCATTTTGGGATAATTCAAGTAGTACCAGCAAGGTCTTTTGGCATCTGCAATTTTTGCAAAATCTGAATATTCAAAAGTATAGGCACAGTTGTTTTCAAATTTCTGATATTTTGGTGCAGGATATTCCAGACGAAGCTCGCCGTATGGCTTCGGAACAGGATCTGTGGAACAGGATACCAATACCAGTGTAATAAAAATAAAAATGGCGTTTTTAAACATTTTGCAAAAGTACAAATTAGATTTCAGATTTCGGAAGACAAATTTCAGCATTTCAATATGTAAGAATGATTTTATAATGCTTTCTTTGAATATTTTAACGTATTTAAAAGTTGGATTAATTTAAATTGCAAATTATTTAACACTAAGATTTTATCAAGGTTGTAAGATCAATTAAGTAATATCTTTATTTTTTTAACTTTACGAATTTTCCATTTTATAGTTGAATTTCTTTAATACTAAATGATAAAGATATTATTAAAAGATTTTCAACAAAAAACGAACTTTAAAAAGTCCGTTTTATTATATTTAATTCATTTAAAACTTCATCACGTCTTTTACGACTCCTTTTTTCTGTGTGTGCTGCAATAATTCGGTTTCAATGAATGATTTTATTGTTTCCTCTGAACCGTTATTAGGGAATAAAAGGTGAACATTGGCTCCCGCATCCAGGGTAAAAAATAAAGGCAGACCGGTTTCTTTTCTGAAATCCCATATTTTGTTGATTACTTCCAGCGTACCTGTTTTCATCAGGATAAATGCAGGTTCACTCATCATCATCATTGCGTGGAGCGTTAATGCTTCATGTTCTACGAGTTTTATAAACGAATGAAGGTCTCCATTGGCGAGGATTTCTTTCATAGGTCCAAAATTTTCTCTTGCTTCCTGGAATCTTCTGTCTGCGTAAGGGTTGGTGTTCATCAGGCCGTGTCCTACTGTTGAGGAAACACTTTTCTGTCCTTCGTGAATCAGCAGAACCCAGTCGTTAAAATCTTTAAAAATTTCATGAATCTCGTCATTTGGATACTGAACGGCAAATAGATCCGAGCTTTCTTTTATCTGACATTCCCCCCACACTACCAGTCCGTTATATAAACTTCTGCACGCACTTCCGCTTCCCAGCCTTGCCAGGAAAGACGCTTTTCTCAATGATTCTTCTTCTGAAGTTTTTCCTGAGAATTTTTCGTCCAGTTGCATCAGACATTTTGCTATCGCGCCAAAACCGGAAGCCGAACTTGCGATTCCTGAACTGTGCGGAAATGTATTTTCTGTTCTGATCACATATTTACCTTGTAAAATCCAGGGAAGATATTGTTCTATATTGCTGAAATATTTTTCAATTTTAGCTGCAAATTGTGCTTCTTCCTTGCCTGCTAAAAATGTCTGAACGGAAAACGGCTCATTTGCAAAAAATTCTACAGTCGTATTGGTTTTACAATGATTCAATGTGTAGCTGATACTCGGATTTGCAGGAATCTGATTATCATATTTTCCCCAATATTTTATTAAAGCTATATTTGAAGGACAGCTATCGGAAACCGTCTGGCTTTCTATCTTAAATTCTTTTTTTCCTAAAAATTCCTGTGTTGTCATAATTCTGTTTTTATCAGTCAGCTTAATAATCCATCTTTTTAGTACATCTGTTCAATAATCTCCGCATATTTTTTAAGAACAACATTTCTCTTCACTTTCAGCGTAGGCGTGATTTCTCCGGTGCTGATTTCAAATTCTGCCGGCATCAAAGTAAATTTCTTCACTTTTTCAAAGTCGGACAAATGTTCCTGCAATTCTTTGATTTTCTGTTTATAAAAATCGTTGATTTTTTGGTTTTTCACAGATTCTTCCCAACTCGTAAACGGAATATTATTTTTGGTAAGATACTCTTTCAGAAACTCAAAATTAGGAACAATAAGCGCCGAAGCAAATTGCCTTCCTTCTGCTATCAGCACAATCTGCTGGATAAAATTATTATTGGTAAGAAGATTCTCAATCTGCTGCGGAGCAATATATTTTCCATTTGAGGTTTTCATGAGATCCTTCAGGCGGTCGGTAATCATAAGATTTCCCTTTTCATCGATCTTTCCGGCATCACCGGTTTTAAACCATCCGTCTTCCGTGAACACTTTTTGGTTATCTTCAGGATTATTGTAATAGCCTTTCATAATTCCGTTTCCTCTGGCCTGGATTTCATCCTGATCTCCGATACGGATTTCTACGCCCGGAAGTGGTTTTCCACTCGTTCCATGCTCAAAATGAGCGAAAGGGAAAAGCGTTAGAGTCGCTGTAGTTTCTGTAAGTCCGTATCCAACGGTAACGTGAATTCCTACCGATTCAAAAAAACGTGTTACTTCAGGAGACAAAGAAGCTCCGCCACAAGGCAGAAACCAGAGCCTTCCTCCCATTTTATTTTTAATTTTACTAAAAACCAGCGTTTCAGCAAGGGTTTGTTTTATTTGCAAACCGAAAGGAATTGATTTTTCGTTTCTTCTTAATTCTGCGGTTTCCCATCCTGTTTTTACGGCCCAGTCGAATATTTTTTTCTTTAATGATGAACCTTCTTCTGCCTTTTCAAGTACGCCTGCATAGATTTTCTGGAAAAACCTCGGAACAGCGCACATCATTGTAGGTTTCACCTCTTCCAGCGTGTTCGCAATATTTTTGGGATCTTCAAGAAAGTACACTCTTGCGCCGCCGTAAAGGCAAAGTAAGCTCCAGCTGCGTTCGAAAACGTGGCTCAAAGGTAAAAATGCGAGAGAAAGCTCTTCTTCAAAATTTTTAAATTTAAAAAACTCAAAATGGGCATTAAAAGCTTTGATGAAATTCCCGTGGGTAAGCATTACCCCTTTTGGTGTCCCGGTGGTTCCGGAAGTATAAATCAATGTGGCAACATCGTCATTTTCTTTTGGACTGAATTCTGCTTCTGCGGCTGATTTTGCAATGAAATCTTCCAGATAGAAGCTGCTGAATTCCTTTTTGATCCAGACCGCTTTTTTAGAAACAATGATCGTTTCGAGGCTGCATTCGTTTTTCTGTAGAATTCCTAAACATGCATCATATTGCGCCTGGTCTCCTACCAGAATAATTTTTGCCCCGGAATCTTTAATGATGTATTCTGCCTGCTCCGCATTGTTGGTTGAATAAATGGGAACTGTAATGGCTCCTATTGTCAATGCTGCCAGATCAAAGATCATCCATTCCGAAGAGTTGTCCGAATAGATGGAAACTTTATCATTTTCTTTCACCCCCGCCTCTTTCAGAGCGTTTGCTGTTTTAAAAATAATTTGCGAGAATTTTTTCCAGCTCAGTTCTTTCCATCCTTCTTTCTTTTTTTTAAATCCGATTGCAGATTTTAAGGGATGCTTTTCTATATTTTTTTGAATGATTGCCTCCGCAAGATTCATTGTTTAGTTTCTTTTATCGTTAATATAATTTTTAAGGTGGAAGTCTATGGTTTCTTCCAGCGGAATAAATGTATAATTCAGCCTTTCCCTTATTTTTTTATTAGATATGATTTTCATTCGGGAAATCGCTTCAACATTTGATTTTGTTACCATTTTAAGCTGCGGAATGAGCCACCCGAAAAGCATATTCGCCAAAACGCCCACATTCAGCTGGAATTTTGAAAGTATTTTTGCTTCTTTCAATCCGAGTTCTTTTCTCACCTTTCCGGCGAATTCGGCATATCTTCTGTTTTCAGAAATAATGATAAACCGTTCTCCGAAAATATTTCTTTCCATCAGTTCAACGGATATTTTAGCGACATCTCTTACGTCTGCATAGCTGGTTCCTCCTGAAAAAGTAAAGCTGTTTTTTTCCATAGTGGGAAATATATCACCACTGCTGTTTCCCCAGCTTCCGCTTCCAATGATCATACCCGGGTTTACGATGACTGCATTCAGCCCTTCGGCAGATGCTCTCCAGACTTCCATTTCCGCAAGGTGTTTTGAAATAGCGTATGCGGAATGTTCTTCTTTAGGATTAAAATCGGAATCTTCATCAAGCTCACCGTTTTCATTGTCAATATCGAGAACAGCAACAGAACTTACAAAAAGAAATTTATTTACTTCCGAACCTTCGCATGCGTACAAAAGGTTTTGGGTTCCTTTTACGTTAGCATGATATATTTCCTTTTCATCATCCGGATTAAAACCTACTTTTGCAGCGCAGTGATAAACTTCTTGAACACCTTCCAGCGCATCCTGAATCGACTGAATATCATCAAAATCAACATTTACCCATTCTATTTTATTGAAAAAGCCCTCTGGATTTTCCGTATAAAATGAATAGGAATGCCTTACATCGTCTAAATTGCTTATCGCTCTCTTTGCAGCCCGAACGTTCTTCCCTTTTTTAAGAAGTTCCAAAACGATTACGCGGCCGAGAATTCCGGTAGCACCCGTTACAAAAACCATCCGTTATTTTTACTTGGTTGACTAATTTATGATATTATCCTCCGTATTTTGCAAATTTGCGATTTTTAAAGGAGAATTCAATTTTTAATTGATGATAAATTACAATTTATTCAGACACTTTGCCGAAAACAGATTGCTTCAAATCTTTAACCAAAAAAACGGGCATTTGCCCGTTCTCTATTAAAATTATAAAATAATTTTGTTTTTAAGTTATGCCAAAACTTCATTGCTTCTTCTTGGTGCTTTATCGCAAAGGATATCGGCAATGCTTTTTGAGATCAGGTTTCCTTCCGTGAGGTTATCCAGCCAGAAAAACTCTCCTGCCGCATTGATTTCTATAAAATAGTATTCGTCTTCAGGAGAAACAATGATGTCAATTGCACCATAGTCTACATGATATACGTCCAAAAGCTCCAGCAGTTTTGCTTCAATATCAGAAGGAAGATCTGTAGGGACCCATTTGTCGATAAGATTAACGCCGTCTTTTCTCCAGTCAATTTTTGCAGCATCCGACTGCTGGGAATCAATTTCGAAAGCGAAAACTTCTCTTCCCACTACCGTTATTCTAAGTTCTTTTTTCTTTTCGATTTTTTTCTGAAACTGCATAGGGCAGTATAAAAGGGTATCCAGCTCCTCTAGTTTGTCTTCATTGACAACGTTGGTGAAAACCACACTTTCCACTCCATCTTCATAAATGGCAAAGCCTGTCTGCATTTTGGCTACGACGTTCTGATGCTTTATAATAAACTGTTTTGCTTCTTCGGGATTATTGGTAACGCAGGTTTCGGGAATTTTAAGTCCGATCTTATCTGCGATTTTAAGCTGTTCTTCTTTACTGTCGAGCCTTCTGTAAACGCTGGGCTTTCCTAGTGAATAGACATCAACAGATTCTAAAAATCCGAACAGGGTATTCCTGATTTCGCCCATTGCCGCACCGTAAAACTTTTCGTCTATTTCCTCTCTCAGTCCGCGTCCCATATTATAAGCACGTCTGTACCAAACCGCTGAAATATCATCCAGGCGGTATCTTTTGTTAGAAGTTTCAAGAATGGTTGTCCATTTTCCATCCTGAAATGTGGTAGACAATTTGTTGGTTAAAGGATATTCATCTACATTAAAGCGGATTACTTCGCATCCGTTTTTATCGATATATTCGGTTACTTTTTCAATTGAAAAATTGTCTCCGGTATGGGTAATTATTAAAATTTTATTCATTGGTTTTCATTCTTTTTATAAGGTTATCGGCAATTCTCTGTGCAATAGGAAAGTTGAGATCTTTCTGCAGCATTCCCCACTCTCCCTGAGGATTGACTTCAAGAAAATAATAGCTCCCGTCTTTTCCTCGGATCATGTCTATGGCTCCCATGTACAGTCCCATTTCTTTCATCATCGCAGTGAGGCTTGTTTCAATATTTTCGGGAAGATGATATTCTGACCAGAAATAATTTCCGCGGGCAATTCTCCAGTCTGCATTTTCGCTGTTATTGATTTTTCCCGTGAAAAATTCTCCATCGAGATAAACAATCCTCAGTTCATATTTTTTTTCAATGTAAGGTTGGAAGATCATCGGGCAGTATTCTATATCTGCAATATTCTCCAGAGAGTCCTCATCAATAATATTGGTGGAAATAAAATTTTCCCCACCCATAGATTTTGAAATGACTCCGTGAAGCTTGGCGACCATTTTACCATTGCAATGCGAATGAAAAAATGCAGTAATCGCTTCGGCATCGTTGGAAAATAAAGTTTCAGGCACAATCAGACCATTTTTTTCAGCGATTTTCAGCTGAAATATTTTATTCCCGTCTATTTTGTTTTCATTTTCAAAAGGATTAATCCACGGAACATGTTCCAATGCTGTGAAAAGATTATAACGCAGGATGGAATATTCTTTAATAAAGATATTTTTATATTCTTCATCCAGTTCTTCAGGAATGCTTATTCTCCATGATTTCCTGTGCCAGACACTTTTTATGTCTTCTGATTTTAATGTATTTCCTGATTCGTCTATGATTTCAAATGAATTCTGACTTATGCTTATTTTCTGAGCATTGTTCAGTTGATCAGAATTAAGCCTGAAATACGGAATATTTTTCGAGGTAAGATATTCGAAAAACAGATCAATATTATAAAAATCCCGGGAATGTGTAATGCAAAGAATCATTTGTCTTTTTATTAAAAAAGGAAACTTAGAGTGTAAGTTTCCTTTTGATATGATTTTGTTAATACATTCTTTATCAACAACTCCACTAAACAGTCGGAGCATCATCGTCACCGTCTGATGGATATTTCATTGTCTGCAATAGATCCAGCGTTGGTTTTGTTACGGTATCTGCAACTTTTGATGTCGCATTATCTAATCTTACATCGGTAACATCTCCACCTCCTTTGATCTTTTGAGGATCCTGAAGTTGTTTTTCAAGAAACGATGCAAAAAAAGGCTTCTTTTTTGAATTCTTGTTTTTCATAATAATTGAATTGATTTAGAGTTTATTTTAATGGTTGTTTAGTTTAAATTGCATTTGCATCTTCATCACCGTCTGAAGGATATTTCAGTGTCACATGATCGCCTCCAGGTTTTGTAACATTATCAAGAGTTGCTGATGTAATGCTGTCTTTCAATGCTCCTGTCGTATTATCCTGCAATGCAGATGTTACACTTCCCGAGCCTCCTTTTACGGTTTCAGGGTCTTCGATTTGCTTTTCTAAGAATGAAGCAAAGAATGGTTTTTTAGATTTTTTACCTTCCATGATATTAATATTTAATGATTTAGAATGGTCTAAAATATCAAAAAAAAATCACCTAAAGAAGAATAAAATATTTTTTAAGAAAATTTTAACAATTTATAGTCGATAACGAAATTATTTTAATTAATATGTAAAAAATCTTTAACAACATTAGCAAAATCAACGGGATTTTCCGCCTGAACCCAATGTCCCGCATTTTTTATCGTTACAAAATCTGCTTTTGGAAACTGCTGCTTTATCGCGAACTGATCCTGTGGAAGAATATAATTAGATTGAGCTCCGGCAACAAATAAAGTTGGCCCGTCAAAAACGCCGAATTTTATCGCATTAGATACAAATTCATTGTATTTTTCCGATAAAGTTTTCAGATTAAATCTCCAATTCAGCTTCTTATTATCGTCCCAGTACAAATTTTTTGTGAGAAACTGAATGGTTGATTTTTCAGGAATATATTGATTAAGTACTGCTTCCACCTCGCTTCTTGATGAAACCGTATTAAAATCAACCGTTTCCAATGCTTTGATAATACCCTGATGATGTGGAGGATACGCTTTTGGTGAAATATCAACCACAATGAGACGTTCCACTTTTTCCGGGAATCTTATTGCAAACTGCATCACGGCTTTTCCACCGAGTGAATGTCCCAAGATATGAGCTTTGGCAATTCCATAATATTCCATATAATTAAGAATATCTTCAGCAAGATCATCGTGAGACATTTCTTCAGAATGAAAGCTTCTTCCGTGATTGCGAAGATCAATAAGATGCACGGGAAGAAATTCTCCCATGTCTTTTCCGAAAGCCCCCCAATTGTCAAGCATTCCGAATAAACCGTGAAATACTAATAGTGGTGTTACCGAAAGGTTTTCACCAAATATTTTTGAATTTAAAATTTCCATATTTTTTGTTATTCTACCATTGTGCGAGTCTTTTCAGATAAGCCTGAACCGTATTTTCCAATCCCATGTACAGTGCTTCAGAAATTAAAGCGTGCCCGATGGACACCTCCAGTAGATTGGGAATATTGTCTGCAAAAAATTTAAGATTATCAAGACTCAGATCATGTCCGGCGTTCAGTCCAAGTCCAAAATCTGCGGCCACAACAGCGGTATCATAATAAGGCTTTATAGCCCGTTCTTTATTTGAAGTATAATCTTTCGCATACGCTTCCGTGTACAGCTCGATTCTGTCTGTTCCTGTTTTTGCGGCATATTCCACCAATTCTGGATTCGGATCTAAAAAAATTGAGGTACGAATTCCTGCGTTCTTAAACTCGGCTATAATCTCTGTAAGAAAATCAAGGTGTTTTTTTGTATCCCAGCCTGCATTGGAAGTGATGGCGTCGTCGGCATCAGGAACCAGCGTTACCTGTTCGGGTTTTACATCTAAAACCATGTCAATAAAAGACCTGTGCGGATTTCCTTCGATATTGAATTCTGTTGTAACGAGTGGTTTAATGTCATAAACATCTTTTCTGGTAATATGTCTTTCATCCGGTCTTGGATGAATGGTTATTCCCTGTCCTCCATATTCCTGGATTTTTATTGCAGCTTCCGTTACGCTGGGCGTTTCTCCTCCTCTGGCATTTCTTATGGTTGCAATTTTATTGATGTTTACACTAAGTTTTGTCATTTTACGGGTAAATTTGAAAAATATAGTTCTGACAGATAAAATTTAACTCAAAATAGTTTATTTCTGATAAATCATACCGTCAGATCCGGTTGTTAATTATGCACATACAAAGCTATTGATAAAATCCAAATTTCAGAAATGAATAGCCTGTTTTTAGTATAAAAAACGTTAGTTACTATTTTTAGGCATGAAGGAAAACTAATAAATTTTAGACTTTTACCTGCATCACTTCAAGATCAAATTCTTTTGAAGCAACCAGCAAATGATCAAAAATGTCGGACTGAATTTCCTCAAAACGCACCCATTCGGTATCATTGGTAAATGCATAAATTTCAAGAGGAAGACCCTGCGGTGTACTGTTCAGTTGACGGACCATGACAGGTCCTTCCTTATCGAGTTCCGGAATACGTTCTATGTATTTTTGCGCATAATATCTGAAAACCCCAATATTGGTGAGCTGTCTACCGTTGATAACTTCTTCTTTATGAGCCATATTTTCTTTTTCCTTTTTCAGCTCCAGAGATCGTTGACTAAGATAATCTGAAATTAGGTTAATAGTTTTAAGGCGTTCAATATCCTCATCTGAAAGGAATTTAAACGAATTGATGTTAAAGAATATAGATTTTTTAATTCGTCTTCCATTCGTTTCAGAAATAACCTGCATGTTTTTGATCTCTGTTGTCAGAAGATCATACGTAGGAATCGTTGAGAAGGTTCTGTCGAAATTATTGATTTTTGTTGTCAAGAGATTAATTTCAGCGATATTTCCTTCAAGATTATATTTCGGAATGCTTACCCAATCCCCTACTTTAAGGTTTTTGGAAGTCGCGACGTGAAGTCCGGTGACGAACCCTAGAATAGTGTCGCGGAACACCAACACCAGAACAGCTGTTATTGCTCCCAAACTACCGACAATCGTTGTTCCTTTGATCCCGAAAATCACACATATTCCCACAACTGAAAATAGAAAAATTCCCAAAATTTTCACCGTTTCTGAAATAGCATTGAGCGCCATGATCTTGTAAAAATCCTGTTTAATCACGAAATAATTCCTGAAAGCCGTCAGTCCTCGATACAGCATTCCCGCGAAGATCATTACCAAACCCAAATTAACGCACCTGATAAGGAATATGGTTGTATTCTTTAAGGCTCCGTAAAAAATAGATTCATGGATGCTTCCAATGATGAGAAGCGCAAAAAGATGCGCAATGGAATTGGTTATTTTAGATTCGTAGATTGAATTTACAACCGGATATTTTTCCTTATTCCTGAAAATCCTGAAAACACTATTGATGATCACTTTAAAGATGAGATCAATAACCAGAAAAATCGCGATTAATAAAAGAATCTTTACAATGATATGAAATACGAATTCCAGGCCGGATGGTGCAATGCGGCTGATGTATCGGTAAAGAGGTTCACTTAATCCCTGTATGAGATCTTTTGTTTCTTCTAGTTGGTCGTTCATTACAGCAAATTTAGGAAAATAAGTATGGTTTTATCCAGAATATCTTTCAGCAATTTTTATCCCAAAGATTATTTTTTAACGCAAATTTTCAGATTTCTAAATTTAACAGATTTCTTCCGAACACGCATTAATAAATAAAATTTCGACAACAATAATTTCAGTTAATATAATTTTTCAAAAAAAATACAGCATTTTAAGATTTTATATTTAATAATTATTTAAATTTGATACAAACTAAATAAAATCTAAAAACCCACATATATGAGAAAACACTACTTATTTATTTTATTGTGTGTCTTCACACTTTTAACGAACTGTTCCGGAGGCGAAGACGCACCGGTAATTACGGAAAACACCAGTGCAACTGTAAAAACAGGTAAGCTGACCGGTAAGGTAATGTCACAAAACGGAACCAAACCTATCGGAGGCGCTTCTGTTTTCACGTTTGACGATCAGTATAAAATCTACTACACAACTTCGGATTCAGAAGGTAATTTTTCACTAGATGCTCCTGCCGGAAACCGCAGTATTTATATCCAGACCGGTAACGGAACCAATTTCCGCACAGAAATTTCCGCAGTAGTAAAAGATAATGAAACGGTTGCTCTTGATGCCAACCAAACCAAACTTAACCAAGTTGCAAAAATTGCTTACGTAAAAGGAACGTATGACAAGATAGAAGATATTATTCAGATTTTGGGGTATACCGCAACCGAAATAACGAATAATGACCTGGCCAACATGACAACAATTGCGCAATATGACATTATATTTCTCAATTGCGGCTCCAGAAGCAGCACGACCAACCCTGCTCTCTACACTGCCATTGACGCCAACTTGGCTATCTTCGTTGCCAATGGAGGAAGTATTTATGCTTCAGACTGGGATGTGGCTTATTTAGTAGGCGGAACCACCAATACCAACAACTGCGGGCTTCCGGGAGGATTTGTTCCCGATTCAAAATTATGCTCTAAAAATATCGGAAGTTCTGGCAATATAGGCGCTACAGTAAATAATGCAGGACTTACATCAGCTTTAGGATTCAATACACTTAATATTCATTATGATTTAGGGGCATGGCAAAAAATCATCAACTACGATCCTGCTTATTGGGAAGTGTTGGTTAAAGAAACTTCATCCAACGATGCCTTAATGATCAGAACCAATCATTTTGCGGCGACAGGAATTCCGGTTACTCCTATAGGAAATGCCGCCACTACAACTTTTGTAACAGTGTGCGTTACACTTCCCGGAAATATCCAGATCAGCCTTTCTGTTCCGCAGGCAGCGGTTCCTTTCCTTGTTGCATTAGGTGCAACGGTAGGACCTTGCTCCGGAGCTTCAAACAGCGGCTATATTTATTACACCACTTTCCACAATCACGCTTCCGGAAATATTGGCAATGCCGGTGCCATTTTACAGTATATCATTTTAAACCTTTAATAAAAACTTCATCTTAAACATGGAAGTGGCTTTTTTGAAGCCACTTTTTTTTATATCTTTTCATTAAATTAAAAAAATGGACACAGCCTTAATTGACATTCTATGCCTGATCCTTCTGTTTTTAGGAATATTAGGAACATTTCTCCCTATTTTGCCGGGCTTACTGCTGAGTATATGCGGACTTTTAATTTATAAATTCGGCACCGACTCGGACCTCAGCATGATCTACATCTGGGCATTTGTGATCCTTACCATTGCTTCTGTGGTTCTTAGTTATGTCATTCCGGCAAAGACAAATCTGAAATACGGTGGAACGCGGTGGGGAAGCATCGGCTCAGTGATCGGGACGATTGTAGGAATTTTTATTCCGATTCCTTTAGGATTTTTAGTGGGAATGTTTGCAGGTGTTTTTATAGGAGAGCTTTTGCATGACAGTAAAGATATCAATAAAGCTTTAAAATCAACCAAAGGTGCTTTCATCGGTTTTATCTACGGCACAGGATTCAGTTTTGTGGTGGGTGTGGCAATGTTTTTGGTGGTAGTATTGAATATGCTTTCCATTATTTAAAAACAAGAAAATGTTATACAAAGCCATTATATTAAGTGCAGGATTGTTATTAATTAACTGCAAGACACAAAAAGGAGCGCAGCTTCCGCTAAAAGAACAGGTGGAGAATCAAGGAGATCAAATAAGGGATCTCAACAATGAATCCGTAATCTACTTTAATGAAGGAGAAAACCGGTTCTTAGACAAGTATCAGATGAATGTAACATTCAAGGGTATTTCTGAAGACAGCCGATGCCCGAAAGATGTCAACTGCGTCTGGGCCGGAGTAGCCGTAGCTGAACTAGAAGTGATAGGAACAACAACAAGACCGATGACTTTATCTCTTGCAACCCTGGACAATAAGGGGCGAAACTATAATCAATCTGCAGATTTCAACGGATATACCATTACCCTAATTGAAGTAAACCCGTATCCCGGATCAGTGGAAGGCTCAAAAGATCTTAAAGGAAAATATAAAGTAGGTATCACGATTAAAAAATCTGATCGGGTTTCTACCATGAAATAGGCTTTTTCCTTTTTGAATCTAAATATTCATTAATCTTTGAAAAAGGTTTACTCCCGAAAAATCCTCTGTGAACGGAAAAAGGAGAAGGATGTGCAGACTTTAAGATAAAATGTTTGGCCGGATTGATAAGTTCCGCTTTTTTTTGAGCGAAAGCGCCCCATAATACAAAGACAACATTTTCTTTTTTATCCGAAATTTCCTTAATGATAAAATCCGTAAATTTTTCCCAACCGAGATCCTTGTGGGAATTGGGAGAATGCGCACGTACCGTTAACGTAGCATTTAACAACAAAACACCTTGTTTTCCCCAATCATCCAGCTCTTTTGAAGTTCTTTCTATACCAATATCATTTTTAAGCTCGATAAAAATATTTTTCAGAGAAGGCGGTGCTGCAACCTGCTCGGAAACGGAAAAACATAAACCATTTGCCTGATAATCATTATGGTAAGGATCCTGCCCGATAATCACCACCTCAACTTCATCGAAAGGAGTGATTTCGAGTGCCCTGAAAATCTGGCTTTTTGGAGGAAATACTTTTGTGGTTGTATATTCCTGTTTTACTTTTTCCCAAAGATTGGTAAAATATTCTGTATTTTTTATTGGTGCTAAAACTTCTGTCCAGGTCATTTATTTATTTTATTGATTACAATAATCGTATGTTCTGTCTTTCGATAAAACGATATGATTAATCATTCCCAGCTGATAATCAAGATGTATCTCCCTTGATGCTACAATACTGCTGTTTTCTCCTTCCGGCTGACTATCAATCATTTCAATTGGCCTTGAGATATTTTTATTAATGATTAAAAGGGTTGCATTTCCATCGTCATTAAGTTCGGTTTTATCGTATTTTATATATTCTCCTTTTTTATATTTTTCATTACAGTCGATCTTATCAATCTCAAAATCAACTACTTGTTCATGTTGTTTAAAAGGCGCAACCTGAACGGGATATTTACATACAATCAAATGATTTTCCGCATCATATGTGCCTTTTTCAAGTCCGAAATATTCATCCATATCTTCCTCAGGAACATTCATGTAGATTTTAAAAACCGTCTGATTGCTCATAATATTATTCGCGTTGTAATAATTAAAAATCTGGAGAACTCCCCAAAGCACAACTGCTGCAATAACAATACCTAGTAAGAATTTTTTCATGGTTAATTTGATAATAGCTTCAAATATAAATTAATAATTGTGAACATCAAATTATTTCGGAAGTTTGATAAAATGATCTTTTAAGGCTAAAAACCATATTTTCCGGAACCCCTTCATCTATCCTTCCCTCTTGCAATACAAAATCCTGTTTTAAAAGAAGTCTTTTTGAATTTTCGTTGAGCTTGTGCGTCATTGCTACAATTTCCTGCAAATGCGATTCATTAAAAGCAAAATTTAATACCGCTTTTAAAGCTTCCGACATAATACCTTTTCTATGATATTCCGGTAACAGCTCATACCCCACTTCTGCAACTGTCCGGTCTTCAGAAAAATTCCAGAGACAAATTGTACCAATAAGATTAGATTGACCTTTTAAAGATACCCCCCAGTAAAATGTCTGATTATTCTTAGTTCTTTCTTTGATTGTGAGAATAAACTGCAGCGCATCATAATTATTTTTCGGAGAAACTCTCTGTACATATTGATTTATAATTTCGTTGCTGCGAATTTTCAGAATATCATTGACATAGCTTTCGTTGATTTCTTTCAACAATAATCTTTCTGTTTCAATCATACTTGTTATAGTTTGTTATTTGGTGATTAAACCGAGTATAGTTAAATGAAATTACTATTATTTTGTTTATAACTTCTAATTCAAAGATTTAATTCAATCACAAATATATAAGAATTACTGAAACCAATGCACTAAATAAGATGTATGCCCAATTTTTTAAAATCTATTATTGAACTTGAGTTGAGAATCTAATTTATCATGTTGAAAGATAATTCTTTGGAAAATTAAAATTAGAAATATTTATCTAAAAAAAATAGAAATCTATAGCCCGTTGAAAATAGAAATTCAAGAGAGGCAGAGTAATATAAAACGAAGTAATGAAATCACATTTGAACAAAAATGAGTCCGATGTAATATCTATCGGACTCTCATTAGTATCAAAATTATTATAAGTTTGTCTAAACCTTTAAATGCACTTTATAGAAAATGTCTTCTTTGCTATCCAGACTTAATTATTAAGGACAGTTAGCAGGCTTTGGGCCAACTGTAAATGTAGAAGTTGATGAGATACACCCATTAACTGTGGCTGTTATGGTATAGGTTCCTGTAGGTGCTCCTATCCATTTATTATTATTAGCATATCCTATTGACTGAGAAGGCGTTATGGTATATTTTGCATTGGGATCAAAATTACTGATTTCATATACACCCCGGCCTTGAGCCGCAGGATCACAGGTTGGCTGTGCTATTAATGTCATGACCGGAGCAGGCGGAGGAGTTGGTTGTGGATTTACGGTAAAAGATGTTGATGCAGAAGAAGTACAACCATTTACCGTTGCCGTTACCGTATACGTTCCTTCAGGAACTACCAACATTCCCGGTCCAAGAGATGATGTTTGATTTGCACTGAATTGAGGTCCCGAAGGAGTAAAGGCATAACTAGCATTTGAATCATAATTACTTATCTGATAAACGCCGTATTTTGAACCACAAGTAGATTGTGAATAGAATTTAATTGCAGGCGTGGGTGTAGGTGTTCCCGTAATAGTAAAAGATGCTTTGAAATTGCTTCCGGAATTATCCAGTTTTCGGGTCAAATCACAAGCAGTTGTTGAAGTTTCACTTCCTGTGTATTCAAGAAATAATTCAAGAGTATAATCTCCGGGACATCGTTTAGTTAAATCAATATTGTAATCTAATTTATTCCATTTTTGATCATGCGCAGAACAAGGATCTCCTGTAGGAAAGGAACTTCCTGAGCAATTTTCTCTAAAAGGTAAAGCTTCTTGTAAAAAACTACTCGGAGTATCTCCGGTTTTATAAATCCTGTAATTAACTGTGCCTCCACAGAAATTACCTCCGGGCTCTTCATAGATTTGAAGCTCTAAACCAATAATTTTTAAGCTTTGACTATTTGCAGCAAAACTCCCTAAATTAGCTCCATTAAACTGAGTAGAAGAAATTGCAGTGCCTTCGTATGAATACCATTTATTGGTACCGCCTGCATTAAACTCGATAGCTGCTTCAAATATTCCGATTTTTTGAGCGCTTGTAATTACTGAAAAACTACAAAAAACTACTGCTAAGAGTAGTTTTTTTACTACTGTTAATTTTTTTATCATATGTGAAATTTTAGATTCGTTGCAAATATAATAACCCTTAAATAATTCTTGAATACTCGTTTTTACACATATTCCTATAATATTTGTAATTAAAATTATTTCAAAGATGCTGTTTCAAAAATATGTTTGATTTAGATTATAAATAAATTCATATATGTGCATTTCAGATATTAAAAAAATAAATCTCAAATAATTCGTTTTCAAATTAAAATGCACATTTTTCACTAAATTTGCACTGTGTTTATAAATAAAGAAGATTTAAACGAATTAGAGTTTCCGCAATTGCTCGCGGAGATCTCTCCATTTGCATATTCTCCCAAGACAAGAGAAAAAATTCTTCAGCTTCGTCCGATGGAAATTGATGAGGCCGAACTTTCCCTGAAGAAAACTTCAGAATATTTATCCAGTTTTGAAAGTTCCAATGCCATTCCCTTTGACGAATATGAAGATATTGAAAGCGAGCTGAAATTAATGCTGATTGAAAATTACCGCCTTGAAAACAGTGCTTTTATCAAAATAAAAACCCTCACGGAACAGATAGGTAAACTTCAGAAGTTTTTCCCGACCATGCCGGAAACCTTCCCAACTTTAATGGAAGATGCTTCTGTTTTGGAATTCAGAAAAGAAATTATCGATAAGGTTGATAAAGTTTTCAACCGTTTCGGAGAAGTGAAAAGTGAAGCTTCACCAGCCTTAAAAGTTTTGAGAACCGAAATTCAGCACGCTAAAAAAGCAATTCAGGAAAACTTTAACAGAGCTTTGTTTAATTATGGACAGAGTGAATTCTTAGATGACATCCGTGAAACGATTATTGATGACCAGCGGGTTTTAGCCGTAAAATCAGGATTCAAGAAAAGAGTTCCGGGAAGAGTATTGGGATTATCCAAAACCGGTTCAATTACCTATATCCAGCCGGATTCTGTAGTAAAGCATTATTTCAAGCTTAAAGAAAACGAAGAGGAAGAAAAAAAGGAAATTGATAAAATCCTGAGAAAGCTTACTGCGGAACTTGCAGAATTTCAGCCGCAGCTCTGGAGATATCAGAAATATATTTTCGACCTTGATTTAACAAGAGCAAAAGCGAAATTTGCAGAGCTGATCAACGCTGTTTTGCCGAAGATCAACCGTCATAAAACATTAAGGTTAAGAGATGCTTTTCATCCTTTGTTGTTTTTAAGAAATAAAGCGGAAAATAAAACGATTTATCCTCAAACCCTTACTTTTACGGAACACAACAGGATTATCTGTATCTCCGGCCCGAATGCGGGTGGAAAATCAATTACGCTGAAAACCGTTGGGTTGCTTCAGCTGATGATTCAGAGTGGAATCCTGGTTCCGGTGCATCCTAAATCCGAAATGTTTTTCTTTGAGAAGATCATGACCGATATTGGTGACAACCAGTCTATTGAAAACCATCTCTCGACTTATTCTTCACGATTAAGGAAAATGTCGGGAATCATCCGTGAAGCAGATGCGAACACACTTTTACTGATTGACGAATTTGGTACCGGCTCCGACCCTGAGTTAGGAGGTGCTTTAGCCGAAAGTTTCCTGGAGTTTTTCTACGATAAGAAAAGTTTTGCGATCATTACCACACATTATACCAATATAAAACTTGTTGTGGAACAGCTTCCGAATGCCCAGAATGCAGCCATGCTCTTTAATGAAGACACACTCGAACCGATGTATAAACTTGAAGTAGGACAAGCGGGAAGCTCCTTTACTTTTGAAGTAGCCGAGAAAAATAAAATTCCGAGGTTCATTATCCATTCTGCCAAGAAAAAGGTTGAACATGATATCGTAAATCTTGATAAAACCATCGTCAAACTTCAACAGGAAAAATATGAAGTTGAAAAGCTGAAATCTGATCTTGCGGAAAGAAAGGAATCTGTTGAAGACAAACGCGATAACCTTCAAAAGCTGAATGAGCAGCTTCAGCAAAAATTGTATAATTTCCAGAAGCTTTATGAAGAAGAACATCGTAAACTGCAGTTCGGGAACAAGATTGAAACCTTTATCGACAGCTATACAAAAGGAAAATCTAGAAAAGATGTAGTGAAAGATTTTGTAAAACTCCTGGAACAGGAAAAATTCCGTAAACTGGGTGCTGACAAAGACGAAAGCAAGCGACTACAGGTTGTAAAACGAAAAATCACGCAACAGCTGAAGAAAGAGGAAGTGATTGAAAAAATTGCTGAAACAAACGAAAAATTAGAAGAAAAACGGCAAACTGACCGTTCCCTATGGATGAAAGTAGGACAAAGAGTTCGTATCGCCGGAAGCACAAGTGTAGGAACCATTGAAAAAATTTCCAAGAAAAAAGTAGTGGTGAACTATGGAACGTTCAAAACAACAATTGATGCAGATGAGCTGGAAAGAATTTAATGTTGAATAATGACTGTAAAAACGCTGATTACTTTTAAGGATTTTTTGATTTTTAACTTAAAAAATTCATTACTACGAATCATTGTATTTCCGATAATTGCATTGATTTTTTTTGGAATAAATTATTTTAATACAGATAATGATAATCGGGAATTTATGGAATCAGCATCAATCTGGCTGATCGTTTTCTCTGTTTTCATCATTATCCGCACTTATTTTAGCGTAAAGAATATTTTTAATTCCAACAAAAAAATTCAGGAGGTTATTTCTTATACTTTTACGGATAAAAAAATCCGCACGGAGGGCGAAACTTTTGACGGAGATTTTACATGGAATTCGGTGTATAAAGTCAAGGAAAACAAAGATTGGTTTCTGATTTACCAAAGTGCGCAGACAATGAATATGGTTCCTAAAAAGTTTTTTACAAAGGATCAGATTTCAGGACTTAGAGATCTCATCAGACAGAATAAGGTAAAAGCAAAACTCAGGAATGACTGAATAAAAATAGTGAGAGTGCCGAAAAGCACTCTTTTTTTTATTTTAAATTAGTAAATTATTCTCTTATATTGCTACATTTGAAGTATGATCAAAACCATAAAAATTCTTTGGATTTTTTATTTGAAATTATTAATTCCGGCTCTATTGTTTTCTATGCTGCTGGCTTTTCAGTCGGGCTTTTCTATCGGAAATTTCGGATTTTGTTTTCTGGTTATGCTGCCGGCATTTCATTTTTTAATTTATGAAGTAAGACTGAAAAGAGAATACCTATTTTTTGCGAATTTTGGTTTTTCACGGCAACTTCTTTGGATCTTGACCGTCTCCATCGGATTTGTTATCAACCTTATTTCTAAATTGTTATGAGCAAACTTCATATTGACAGTGTCACAAAATCTTACGGTTCAAGAACAATTCTGAAAGACATTTATTTAAGCTGTGAAACAGGAAAAATTGTAGCTTTAATTGGTGGCATCGGATCCGGAAAATCAACATTGTTACAGATTATTTTCGGAACGATGAAAGGGGATTCTCAATTTATTAAATTCAACGATCAGGTTCTTACCAAACAATCCGAAAGAAAAAATAAGATTGCCTATCTTCCCCAAACACTAATGTTTCCAAAAGATATTAAAATTAAAAATCTGATTTCTTTATTCTGTAATGAAATAAATACTCAAAAACTTTTTAATTCTGATCTAATTCAACCTGTATTAAACAGAACCATGAGAAACCTTTCCGGAGGCGAAAGAAGAATGGTTGAAGTATTAACGATCATCCATTCCGACGCAGACTTTATCTTACTGGAAGAACCTTACAGCGGCCTGTCCCCAATTTTAAAAGAAAAGATTATGAATATGATTATGGAATTATCCCAAGAAAAAGGCTTTATCATTTCAGATTTTAACGTGGAGGAAGCGATAAAAATTTCGGATGAATTTTACCTTCTTTCCAACACTTCTTTAAAACAAATGAAAGATTTAAAAGAATTGCAACAGCATTATTATCTTCCGAAAAACATTTAATTTATATATTTGACAATCAAAAAATTTCATGATGCCCGTACATAAAACATTATATATATTCATTCTTAGTTTTCTTTTTGTGTTTTTCGCCAAAGGCCAGGATAAAGTTCCTTTTGGCGTGGTAAAAGCAGAAGAAGGTTACGCCATGGTACGTGTTCACAAGGACGACTACCGTAAAATTATTGATAAGATCCGAATGAAAACCGGTGATGTTTTTATTTATGTGAAACCTGCTCCCGGAGAGACAGAATGGATATGGATCAAATATCCCGAAAAGGATGATACCGACAAGCCGTTTGTACGCTACGACAGCATTACCAAAGAAGGCATGGTAAATAAAAACCGGGTGGTATTCATTGACAAGCTTCCTCAGTTCACTCCTTCAAAATCGAAAAACGGCAGATCGCTTATTTTTACGGATGATACGAATCCTAAAATTCCGGGAAATCAGAGAACAAAAGTGATTATCGACGTTTATCCTTCTTATGCGAAACTTAAAAAGCAGGAAAAAGATGCTGAAGGAAATATCATCAAAATTGACAAGGTGAAATCCTGGGGTGTCGGTAAGGAAATTCCTGAAGGACTAACGGAAATAAAATCGGTACGGGTTCAACAGCCGGGAAGAGGTTCTGTTTTTGTGAGAGATGCTATCAAAAATATGTTTCAACCGACAATGGATTTCAATAATGTTGGTGTAACCGCCATCGATAATGATCATATTTTCCTCTACATGACCAACGGTTCGGGAGAAAACAGGTACACAACGATCTGGACAATCAAACAGGGAAAAGTACAAAGCCAGATCATCTATAAAAACCCGGAATAATTCAGTAATATTCATTATTTTTGCTATCGAAAGTCCAGCTTTTGGCTTTCAGGAAATTGGTTTTGCTTAACTGCAGATTAAAAGGGAATCGTGTGAAAATCACGAACTGTCGCGCAACTGTAAGTAACTGAAGTCTTTATTAATGATCCACTGTATATTTTACGGGAAGGAAATAAAGATGTTACAAGTCAGGAGACCTGCCTTTTTCTTTAGCATACAACTTTCGCGATTTGAAGTTTGTTGATCTATAGGGATGTTCAGAGATTTTCTTCTCTGCTTTTTCTGTTGTTTTCAACTTTCATGTCGCTTTAATTAATAATGAAATATGACTACAGAAGAAAGAATTGAAGCCTCGGAAACCAGAATTTTCAAAGCCGTTTTTCCCAACACTACCAACCATTACGATACGCTTTTCGGAGGAACCGCCATGCAGCTGATGGATGAAGTAGCCTTTATTGCGGCGACACGCTTTGCCAGAAAACGTGTCGTAACGGTAAGCAGTGACAAGATCGATTTTAAGCGGTCTATTCCTGCCGGAACGATTGTGGAATTGATAGGGAGAGTGGTGCACGTGGGAAATACAAGTATGAAAGTAAATGTGGAAATCTACACCGAGCAGATGTATTCTTATGAAAGGGAAAGAGCCATCGTGGGGGATTTTACTTTTGTCGCGATTGATGAATTTAAGAAACCAATTCAGATTTTATAAAGCTTTTTATAGTCCCACAGATAGCACAGATTTCACAAATTTGTGCTATGTTTTAAATGAAATATGTGTAAAACCCTTAGTCTACTTTATCTTACTTAATTGCGAAATTTATGGGAGATTTTCAAAGCGCACATAAAGACGAGTTAAAATTACTTCAACACTTTCTCACTCTCCAAATTCTTAATTAAAAGCAACTGAAAGGCTTCTCCCAACTCATCAGAAGCCCTGCTGATCGCATGCTCCAGCATATTTCGGATTTGTTTTTCCGTAACACCTGCTTCCGTCCAGCTCTTTCCGGAAGTATGAGAATTTAGGATAAAAGGCATAATCCGGTCAATCGCACAGGCAAAAATAGCGTCCGGCGTCTGTTCTTCCTCAAATTCAAGCCAGAGATTAAAAAATTCGGACCGTAAAGGTTCATCCAAAATTCCGAATATCTTTTGGGCAGAAAGTCTTTCTCTTTCAAACTTTCCAACCATTGCTGCTTCATCAAATAGAAAGGTATCTCCTGCTTCAATTTCTACCAGATCGTGAATGGAAAGCATTCTGATCACTCTCAAAAGATCAATATCAGCTCTGTTTTTGGCGTATGGAAACAGAATTTGTGCAAGAATAATAATCTGCCATGAATGTTCTGCAGTGTTTTCCCTTCTTGAATCATCGGCATTGTAGTTTCGTCTTTGGACATTTTTCAGGGCATCTATCGCCAGAATAAAATCGATTTCCTTTTGGATTTTCATTGTCGTAGGTTATGGTATCATTTGAAATCACTTTCAATCCGAATCATTTATCTAAAATATATTCAGAAACTGCAAAAATAACACTTTAAATATAAGGCAATACAATTACAAGATAAATGCTATTTTTATTGTAAATATTTTACCATGGCTTTGAATTACAATTACCCACAAGAAATCAAAGGAAGCAGAAAACTGTATTCTCTCTTTAACGGAGTGAAAGATCCTTTGGGTGTTATCAGTGGAAACCATGCCATTGCTGGAGACAGTTATCATCTCAAAGCCAATTTAACAAACAAACACTTTATTTTTTCTCAGGATAAAGAACTGGTAGAATATATTTTAAAGCAGAACCATAAAAACTATTTCAAATCTGAAATACAGTCCGTGACATTAGGCAAATATCTCGGAAACGGTTTGCTGACGAATAACGGGAAAGACTGGCTGAAACAAAGAAGATTGATCCAGCCAGGATTCAGTAAGGTTAAAATTACCAACTTGGTTTCTATCATGGAAGAGGAAATCGACAAAGCATTTCAATCTTTTAGTGACGAAACGGATATTGACCTGTATAATTTCTTCCATGCCCTGGCTTTTAATATAGTGGCTAAAACTCTTTTCAGCTCGGATATTGATGAAGAAAAAGTCAAAGAATTAGGCACAATCATCACAGAAATTCAGGAAGTTTTTGCGAAAGAAGTGAGAATACCTCTTTATACGCAGGTTTTAAATATTCTTGGAATAACAGATAAGAATATAAGAAAAAGCAAACAGGCAAAGCATATTATCCAAAGTGTCTTAGATAGAAGAAGAATTTCAAAGGAAGAAAAGAATGATCTTCTGGATATGCTTATTAACGCAAAATATGAAGACACACAGCTCCCGATGTCTGATGAGCAGCTGGTGGATGAAATGCTCATCCTTTTCATAGCCGGCCATGAAACGACAGCCAATGCCTTAACCTTTATTTTTTTTGAAATCAGTCAACATTCAGAAGAAGAAAAAAAATTAAAACAAGAAATTGCAGAAGAAGGTGAACATGTTTTTAGCCCAGAAAGCTTAATGAAAAAATCTTTCACCGTGAATATCATTAAAGAAGCCATGCGGCTGCATCCTCCGGCGTGGGCGATTGACCGGCAGGCTTTGGAAGACGACAGCTTTAAAGAATATTCATGGAAGAAAGGCACATTAATCATCCTTTATATTGCAGGACTGCACAGAAATCCCAAATACTGGGAACAGCCTGACTCTTTTATTCCGGAACGGTTTGACAGTGAAAATGCAAAGAATTTTGCCTACTACCCTTTTGGAGCCGGACCGCGACTTTGCATCGGTGAGCATTTTGCGATGATGGAAATGGCTCTTATTATCCGTAAATTCTATAACAGCTACACCTTCACTTCTTTTCAGAAAGAACTGCAAAAAAAAGCTCTTGTTACGCTGAGAGCTGTCAGCTTACGTGGTAAAATTATCAAAAATCGTGATTGATTTACAGAAATTCCAGTTCCCTCAAATTCCATTTTAAAAATAATTTATTTGATTTTCAGCAACTTACATAATTTAATAAAATATTTTCACTACTTTGTATTGCATAATACCATTTTAATTACATATCTTTGTAATGTAAAATCGAAATAGGTTCATCTAGCTAGGTTCCGGATTTCGAAAATATATAACTAATTAACAAAACTTATTAAAGATGAATACTGAAAATACCAAAGCGCAAATGCGAAAAGGAATTCTGGAATTCTGTATTTTAAGTCTCATCAATCATCGCGAAATGTATGTTTCCGACTTAATCGATGAGCTGAAAAAAGGAAAACTGGATGTAGTGGAAGGAACACTCTACCCTCTTTTAACAAGATTAAAAAATGGCGAGTTTCTTTCGTACAGATGGGAAGAATCTACAGGAGGACCTCCAAGGAAATACTATCAGATCACTGAAAAAGGCAAACTGTTCTTAGATGAACTTCAGAATACCTGGAACGAATTAACAGATTCAGTAAACCAAATTACTCAAAAACATTAAAAACAAAGCTATGAACAAAACACTCTCAATAGGACTCGCAGGTTTTTCTTTTACGATAGAAGAACACGCATACATAAAGCTCAGCGACTACCTGAACGCATTGAGAAGCTCTCTGGACGCTTCTGAAGCAGACGAGGTAATGCACGATATAGAAATCAGAATGGTAGAAATCTTCAAAGATTCTATGGCAAAACGTGAAGTCATCAATGATTCTGATGTTGAAAGAGTAATCGCACAGATCGGAAGCCCTGAAACCATTGAAGAACAGGAAGAAGCGTATTATTCTGAAAAAAATACAAAAAGAACAACTGCTTCCGGGACCGAATATTCTGATAAAAAACAACTGTTCCGTGATCCTGAAAGACAAAAAATAGCTGGGGTTTGTGCAGGCCTTGCCCACTATGTAGGAATGGATATTACTGCGATGAGAGCGATCTGGCTGGGAATCTTCATCTTAGGGATTTTTACAGCGGCTGTATCTTCCACATTGGTATTCTTATTATATATTATCCTTTGGGCAGTACTGCCAAAAGCAGAAACGGCAGCAGATTTCCTGAAAATGAAGGGAAAGCCTATGAACTTCGACAATCTTAAGAATGAGTCTAACAAATTGGTGCAGTTTGCCAACGAGTCTACTCAGAGGGTCGGAGAAATCTATATCGAGAACAAACCTTACATTAACAACGCAGGAAGCGGATTGTGGAATGTTGTAAGATATATTTTGGGAGGAATCTTTGCATTCATGTCTTTATCATGCTTAATAGGAGTATTTGTAGTATTCGGATTTATGGGTGCCGACAGTGATTTCCCGCCAGTAAGCGAAATGAACTTCTATTTCGATAATGATAGTATGAAATACGTTATCATGGCGCTGATTACCATCGGAAGTTTATTACCTGCCATGTTATTCGGATTATTAAGTATTAAACTGATTTCTCCTAAAACAAAATTGAGAAATACAGGTTGGGTAATAGGAGCGTTATTCCTTGCATTGATCGCTCTGGGTAGTTATTTCGGATTCAGCATGGCTCAAAAAGAAATGTTCCTGAAAGGACACAAAGAAGATACGGAAGAAGTTTCCATTAACACCCAATCGGATACAATCTATGTTGATTACAAACAGGTTACCATCCCTCAGAATTTCAAAGGCTATGATGATGATATTTATTCCGATAAGATTTCTGTGTATGAAAAAGACTGGATCCATGTGGATGTAACAAGAAAAGCAGATATCAAAACTCCGTATCTGATCATTAAAAAAGAAGCTAAAGGTTATAATCTTCCTCTTAATGTAAGTATTCCTGTAGAAGTGGTAGATAACAAAATTATTCTTCCGAATTACATCAAGTACCCTTACGAACACAGATTCAGAGATTACAATATTGACTATGAACTGGTGCTTCCATTAAAAACCATTGTTATTCCTGCTAAAAAAGATGGAATCAACTTCGACGGCGATCTTAATGCAGACGGAATCAATGATAACGATCAGGAAAAAGATGATGAGGGAAATATCAAAATCGAAAACAATAAAATCACGGTAAACGGTTCTACGATTGAATACAATTCTGATGATGAAGACAGCATCATTGTAAACGGAAAAAAAGTTCCAAGCAACCAGGCCGATAAAGTGATCGATTCGATGAAGCACAGCATCAAAAAAATGAAAGGAGCCAATATAGACTTCAAAGTAGACGAAGATAAAAATGAAATTTCCATACAAACTAAATAACTAAACTGCAGAGAGTGGCAGAAGGTGTGAATGGATAGCACAACCGTTTGAAATTCACACCCTTCTTCTCTCACAATGATCAAAAAAAGTTAAAATTTAGTTCGTTATGTAAATAAAATACTTTACATTTGTGTAAATTAATTATAACCAAAAACACTCAAAAAAATATTAACTAATCATGATACAACTGGCACTAGAAATTGTAATGAAAATCGTAGATTTAATCAGCGGTTTGTTTTAAGAGCGATAATATTTCAATATATTTGTAAAGTATAACCACTTTGGTTATACTTTTTTGTTTTTAATTGAGATGATATGAGAAAGCTTTTTGGCAAAATAATGTTAAAGTTAATGGGTTGGAAAGTCGTTTTACAGGGCGACGCAAACAGCCTTAACCGATGTATTCTGGTAGTGGCACCACACACCCACAATATGGAATATATATTGGGAAACCTCGCTTATTGGTCTCTTGAAAAGCCACTAAAAATAATCATCAAAGATGCTCATACCAAAGCCTGGTACGGAAATGTGGTAAAAGGTCTTGGCGGTATAGGAATCGACAGAAGCCAGAAAAACGATCTTGTGAACTTTGTAGCCAACCAGTTTGCCAAAGACGATTTCAGTCTTGTTATTACCCCGGAAGGCACAAGAAGCTGGGTTCCGAAATGGAGAAAAGGATTCTACCACATGGCATTAGCGGCAAAAGTACCGATTGTTCTCGCAGCAGGAGATTTTAAACGCAGAATCATTTATCTCGGATATACCATCCCATATGAAAGAATAGCGACTGTTTCGTTTGCAGAAATTATGAAAGAAATTCAGGAATATTATATCAAAAACGATATTGTTCCTAAAGTTCCCGCAAACTGGAATCCGAATATTATGGGCAATGATTCGGAGGTGAGAAGTGAGATGTAGGAAGTTAGAAGTTAGAAGTTAGAAGTTAGAAGTTAACAAAATTATCGATTATTAACGCATATTCAGAATTCACAACATAAAATAAATCATCATTCATCAATTATAGCAAATATGTACCTTAAAGATAAGAACAAGGAAGATTTATTACAATTTATCAACAGCTGGGGCGGAGAAACTTTTGCCAAAACTTTAGATATTAAATTTACCGATATCGATGTTGAAAATGAAACATTAACTGCAACAATGCCCGTTCTTCCGAGAATCCATCAGCCCTTCGGGATTATGCACGGCGGTGCAAGCTGTGTTCTTGCAGAAACGATGGGTTCAAGCCTGTCTAATATTTTTATCGATGGCGAAAAATACTTCGGAGTGGGAACCAATATCAACACCAATCATTTACGAAGCAAAAAAGACGGAATGGTAACTGCTGTAGCAAGATTTATCAGGAAAGGAAAATCAATGCACGTTTCAGAAATTGAGATAAGGGATGAGAAAGACCAACTCATCAGTCATACCACCATGACGAATACTATTATTAACAGATAAATTTCAGAAGCTCAAAAAAAATTGAGCTTTTTTTTATTTTTACTGCAACCTTTTGAGAATCCCGCATCTTATAGATACAAACTTAAAAACAATTCTCTATGAAAAAACTACTTTTACCTTTTTTTGTATCTGTATTATCGGTTTTTAATTCTTGTACGAATACAAGTATTGACGACGAAACAGCCGCGAATTTGCCACAGTCTTACGATGTTTATATTGCAGGAAGAGAAAACAGCAAAGCCTGCTATTGGAAAAACAACATTAAAACAGACCTTACCGGTGGCGAAAACCTTATGCCTCTTGAAATCAAAGAGGAGAACAACACCGTATATGTTACCGCAAGCCTTGGGGTAACGCCTACCTCTTTTAAATCGGTTCATTATTTCTGGAAAAATGGCGCCAAAACCGAAATCAAACAATATCTGGGAATTCCTACTGGTGCGCAAAATGACATTACCGCATTCGGAGTAAACAACGGAGATCTCTATTTTGCTGGTTATGTGGAAAACCTTACACCTGCCAATCCTAACCAGAGATATGAACTTTGCTATTGGAAGAATGGGGTAAAAACACTGCTTTATCAAAGCCAGTACATTCCTTCTGCAGAAGGTCTTTTCATCAATGGTTCAGATGTTTACGTATCATCGCTTATTGTCGACAATAATCAGAATGTTGACAGAGGATATTTTAAAAACACCACATTCAATTCGCTTGGACAGCCCAATTATGTATTTAATTTTGCTAAAAACAATAACGGATTACACCTTCTATTCCAGAAAAATGCAAAATATTACTCTAAAAACATTACCGCAAATACAGAAACAATGATCGGTAATTACGCCATAACACTACCATTCTACGGAAAAATTGCTTCTGATGCAGGTTCCAATGATTTATATACAACTTATTATAATCAGGGAAGCGATTATTTCAAAAATAACAGTATTGTTAATACCGGATTTTCGTCTCTGCCGTATATTCAGGATTTGTTTGTACTGGACAACAATGTCTATATGATAAAATACAGCACATCAAATAATGCGTATCTTGGCAAAGTATTTATCAACGGTGTGGAAACACAGAGTATTAACGGAACACAAAACGGAACTGTAAACTATACATCAACATTCAATTCAATTTATGTTGTAGCAAACTAAATACTATGTCTAAAGTAAAGCCGGACTGGAACAAAATTTATTCAGGTTTATCCCCAAAACTTTTGGGGATTTGCCGCAGATATATAAAGGATATTTATACTGCGGAGGATATTGTGCACGACAGTTTCATTACGGCCATCCAAAAAAACGATCAGCTGAATGACGAGAAGGCTTTATTTGCCTGGCTCAAAAAAATTGTTGTTAATAATGCTCTTCAGCATATCCGTAAGCACAGCAAAGATACCTTTATCACTACAGAACCATCAGAAATTCCAGATACCTCCACAGAAATGGACCACCTTATTTTGGAAGATAAAAATATCTTCATCTATGATTTCACCAATGAAGAACTGCTATCGTCTATCGACAGTCTTCCGCTCCATCACAAATCGGTGTTCAACTTATATTTTATTGAAAATCATTCACATGCAGAAATTTCCGGATTATTGGGAATTACAGTCAACACCTCAAAATCCCATCTGTTGCGCGCAAAAAAATCAGTTCAGAATTATTTGCTGAATAATTGTGTGAATCAAAATACGCCGAAAAACAAAATAGCGCAGGTGCTTGTTATTTTCGGATTCGGCGGATTGCTTTGGGCAAAAACTTTCCAGAGCAAATTTGCAGATTTTAAGATATCCCCTTTCAAGAAACTGCAGATTCCTTCTGATACAAAAACCGGCAGCGTGATGATTTCTTCTTCAAACAGATCTTTACAAAACAAAACGGTAATTGGATTTACTTTTCTTATCATCATTATAACTTCATTATTCTTAGTAAATCAAAAAACAAATGTGTCACTTAAAAATCTTACGGCTCCCGCATATGGACCTGAAAATACTTCTAAAAAAATGGTTGAACATTCTTCTATACAGAATGAAATCTCAAAACCTGCAGATCAGGTCTCTATAAAACCATCAGTTCAAAATACTGAAGGTAATATTTTGGCAGCTACGCAATCAAAGTCTCATTCAGATAGACGGCAAACTGATGATAAAATCAACGGAATACAACAAAGCACAAGAAATTTAATCAATAGAGATTCTATGGATGAAGCCCCCCAAAAAGTGATCGTTGTAAAAAAAATTATTAAAAGGGATACCATATTTATAGAAAGTAACCGGTGAGACCATGATTTGCAGAAAGATTTTTTTCCTTTTTCTTGTATTATATATCGGCTTTTTTCATGCTCAAAGGAGAAAGAAAGTAGATACTGTATATGTTTATGAAAAGGTGGTGGTTTACGATACGGTTTATCTTCTTAAACCGATTCGTTTTAAGTTTAATGATTTGCAATTTCCGGAGCTGAAGACAGAAGAAAAATTTTTCGTCCGGAATATTTATAAAGAAGAAATGGAGAAAGAGCGGGCAAAAAACAGAATCAGAAAACAAAAATCAAAGATTTTTGAATTTGGAATAGAAGGGGGGCTTGGTTTAAAAAACAGTGGCTGGACAAAAGCGGTTTCCGCTCAAAAAGCCCAGTTTGGAGAACATGCGAATATATGGCTTGCTAAAAATATATTTTCTTCACAAGCATTTTTGATGCTTTGCGCAGGTACTGCCTACTGGAATTCAACTTTTGATCTTGATGCCAATAGAGATGATACTATTCTCAATGGATTTTATTTTACAAAAGATAGTCAGCCTTTATTATTTCAAAAATTTAACAACAAACATTTTGAATATTTCCTTCAGCTTAAATTCTTATATGAATGGAAAAATATCCGTCCTTTTGCAGGAATTTTAGTTAACCACAATACCTACCAAATGCAGTTTTTAGTTCCAGAAAATACTATTCTAAGCAAATTGGATGATTTCAAAAACGACCAGACCAATTTCGGATTTGCTTTGGGAGTTCAGTACAGATTTTTAAGAAAATTCTATCTATCGCTAGAATATCAGCAATATCATATGAAAAATGTTTCCTTAAAAAACAGCACGTTTAATTTTGACATTTTTGAGACGAATAATACCTTTGCAGAAAGAAAAATCAACTTTGGGATTTCATACGCTATTTCCGGACGCTGATCTTAGAAAGTATTATCAATGATTTATTTTAAACTTCCATTCGACGAAACTCTATATTCTACAGATAACAATCCTGACGAAAAACATATTTCTTTTCATCCTTTTGATGGTGCCGAAATAGTTACACCTCAAGGAAAAATCATTACTGTAAATACAGATGATTTAGATGAACTTTTACATACTTCACTACCAAAAGACGGAAATCATTATACTGCGGAAACGAAGGACGAGTATCTGCAAAACCTTACAAATGTAATTCATGTGATTAAGGAAAATCAGCTTCCGAAACTGGTCTATTCCAGAAGAAAAATAATTACTGATTTCCAAGATATTAATCTTAAAAAAAGTTTTAAAAATCTTTGTGATTCTTATCCCAATGCCTTCCGATATATTTTCATTAGTGAAGGAAACTCATGGATGGGTGCTTTTTCCGAAGTGTTGGGAAAATTTAATAAAAAGACAAATGATTTCGAAACGATGAGTCTTGCGGGGACGCTTCCCGTTTCGGAAAGCTGGTCTGAAAAGGAAATTGAAGAGCAAAAACCTGTTACGGAATATATCAGAAATATTCTAAAAAAGCATTCTGATAACGACGAAGAATCTTCAACCTACGATCACATCTCAGGTAACATCAAGCATCTCCGTACCGACTTCAAAGCCAGAATTCAACCGGAAAACCTTGATGAGATAATTCAACAGCTTCATCCTACTCCTGCAGTATGCGGAATACCTAAAGATTTTTGTCAGGAAAAAATTCGCGAACTGGAAAAGTTTCCCCGTGAATTGTATGCAGGATACATTAAAATAGAAACTAAAGAAACTACCTTTTACTTTGTCAATCTTCGTTGCTGTAAGCTTTATCAGGATTCCGTCCATATTTTCGTAGGCGGTGGGATCACAGCTCAAAGCAGCCCTGAAAAAGAATGGCGTGAAACTGAACTCAAATCTGAAGCTATTTTAAAAAACCTTTCTCTCAGTTAATAAAATGCTAAAGCAGATTTCAAGAAATAAAAAACCTCTTCCGGCAAAGAAAGAGGTTCATATCGATTTAAAATAATTTTTATTTTTTAACGCCTATTTTACTCCATGTATTCATGACAAAAAGTAAAATAATACCAATTAAAGCTGAAGCAGCTGAAAATACAAACTTCAGGTTATCCTCTGACAATAAATCAGTCTGCCAGTCCAGCGCATAAAGATTAATTGCGATGAACACTACAAATACTACTAAAAATACTTTATAAAACTTCTGCATGATTCTTAAAAATTAATATATGTCTTTACCAATTCGGCAAAATTTGCGGTAAATAATTTAATTGAAATTGCTAAAAGAATGATTCCGAAAACTTTTTGTAGGATGGCCAGTGTGGCATCTCCGATTTTTCGCTCAAGCCAGTTTGCAGATTTCAGCACCAAATATACGAAAATTGTATTGAGAATAATCCCGAAAATGATATTAATATCATGAAATTCAGCTTTAAGAGATAAAGTAGTAGTTAATGTTCCCGCTCCCGCTACCAGAGGAAAAGCGATAGGAACAATTGAAGCAGATCTGGCTTCTGAGGTTTTGTTAATTTCAATTCCCAGGATCATTTCCAAGGCAATAATAAATATCACAAAAGCCCCGGCAATAGCGAAGGAATTGACATCAACCCCGATAAATTTTAGTATTTTATTCCCTACGAATAAGAAAACCAGCATAATCAGACCTGCAGTAATTGTTGCTCTTTCGGCCTCAATTTTACCAAATCTCTGCTGAAGACTTACGATAATAGGAATAGATCCTATAATATCGATCACAGCAAAAAGAACCATAAAACAGGTAACGATCTCTTTAATAGAAAAATCATTGAATATCTCCATGCCTTTACAATTATTAATTTCGCAAAAATATGAAAATTAATTGATTATTTGCTAATCTGCGAATACAAATTAACTATAGACTTTAGCAGAATATCAATTCCATCGGAAGATTTTACAGGTGCGTATTTCTCAATCTGCACTTTTTGGATAAGATTTCTGTATTCCTCAGCAATTGCAGCACCTTTATAATTTTCCAGAAATCCCGCAAAATCTTTTTCGGAACTCTGGAAATATTGATTTCGGACTTCAGAATCGAGCTCTTCAAAGGTTTGAAAAAACTTCTCATATTCCTCTTTATCTTTGAGATTCTCCAAATAATTAAAATAATCATTCACATCTGTTTTCAGTTGTTCTCTGATTTCTTTTTCTGTTTCAGCTACCGAACCAATAGGTTTTACGGGTTTGCTTACCTTTTGCAAACGTCGCTTTTTCTGCCAATTTTTAAATATGAGATACCCTATAAATAAAGCAATCAAAATTGCAATATTCACAAAAAGGACATTCCAGTGGAACCTGCTTTTTTCCTTTACTTTGAAAGATGTTGTCTTAAGAACAGGTGTATTAACGGTTTCCAGGAAAGTGTTTGTATATTCATTTACTTTTTCAACAGTTGTGCGCGATTCCAGGATCTGATCATGTGAAAATGCATCCACCTTCAGTACTTCCTGCCCAAGATCAATATACTCTTTTTTATCAGGATCAAAAAAAGCAAAATTTTCTGTTTTAATCGAAATTTCTCCTGCTTTTTTAGGAATTATAAGATAATTCGCAAGGATTTCACCTTTCATTCCTGTTGTTTCCGTCTTTACGTTGGAAGTAATTTTAGGAGCAAATATTTCGTAGTCCGGTGATTCGGCAAGCTTGGGAAGCTCCATATTTTTCAAGTTGCCTTCGCCGATTACTTTTACCAAAACATTGATTGGCTTTTTTACCTCAACTTTTTCCTTTGAAATATTAGCAATACTTACTTTAAAATTTCCTACCGCATTTTTAAAAGATTCCGGCGAACCCTCTGGTAATTTTTTAACGTTGATTTTAACTTTATTGGAAACAATTTTGTTTTTTCCTGCAAAAGTGCTTACTGAAGCTGAAGCTCCCGGAACTTCAACATATCCCGATTCATTAGGGAAAATCAGAAAGATGGCCAGTACCTGAGACGACATGTTTCCGTAATCTGAAGGATCAATTTCAGATTTGGCAAAACTTACCGGATATACATCCAGCTCATTATCTTTGGGAAGACGTATATTTTTAACCTTCCTTAAATTATCCATATTCCTGGAATACACCTTAAGCACAGCAATGGTAGGCTCATCCTGATACACTTCACGATCATCCACCTCCATGTTTAGATAAACATCTTTTAAGGAATTGTTGGCAACAGAAGCTTTTTTATCAACATCTTTAATAAGAATTTCGAAGGGTTCTGTTTTATAAATCTTATTATTGATGGTGATCAGAAAAGACCCGATTTTCACCTTTCCTTTTTGCTTTGGCTCTAATGCAAGACGTGTAACAGATTGTGAAATAATGGTATTGGTTTCCGGATCCATGAAACCATTAGTAATGGAACCTGTTCCGATAAGGTTGAATTTTGAAAAATCCGGAAGCCTCAGTTTGGTCTGCTGGCTATTATAATCACTTCCCTCAATTTCCAGCACAATAGTAAGATTGATAATATCCCTTGCAGTATAAGTCGTCTTATCGGATGTAACGCTAAGATTTACCTGTCCATAAGAAATTATGGATATTAAAAGGAATATTATGTAGGTAAGTCTGCTCTGCATCACCAATCTTTCTCGTTGCTTTCGGGCATCGAATAAGAATTTTTGTTTAAAATTCTTCTGGCGGTTTCCTTCTCTTTATCGCTTACTTTATTGAGTATCTGATTTTCAAGCTGTTTTGGGATTTTCCCTTCATTATCAGGTCTGTCTTGCGGGTTATTTCCCTGTCCTTTTCCCTGATTCTGCTGCCCTTGTCCCTGATCTTTCTGATCTTTGGAACCTTTTTGATCATCATTTTTCTGCTGGTTTTGGCCACCGCCTCCTTTGCCGGAGTTATTTTGTTGTTGTTTTTTCTGTTGGTTTTCTTTTTCTTTCAGTTTGGCTATCTCGTAATTTTTCCGTGTGGCCTCGCTGTAAGGATTCTGTTTCAGAGATTGTTTATAAAATTCCGCTGCCTTTTCAGGCTGTTTCATCTGCATATATGCATTTCCTAAGTTGTGAAGAGCTGCAGCCTTATCAGGAATGGTTTGAGAAAGTCTCTGGGCTTTTTCAAATTCTACCTTAGCCTCTTCATATTTTTTACTTTTATAGAGCGCATTGCCTAAATTGTAATGCGCTGCAAAATCTTTGTCATTTGATTTTATAGCTTCCATATATTTTGCAGAAGCCCCATCATAATCTTTACCGTTAAATTTCTCATTGCCTTCATACACAAGTGTACGGTAATTTTTTTGCCCAAAAAGTAATCCTGAGCTCAAGAAAGCAGTAATAAACGACAAAAAAATAATTTTATTATTCATCTATTGCAAAATTATTCGTTTATATGTTAATAAACAGCGCTTTATTTGTTAAAATTGGGTTAAAGTAGGCTTTCGAACAAACAATATTTTTAATATTAAACATTAAAATCTCTTTTCGGATTAAACAGATATATTAAGAAAAACAATAGTAGCGAAAATGCCAGAAAATATTGGTAATAATGATTGGCGTTCTGCGATTTAACCATTGTACTGGAAGAGCCGGTCTTTTTCTTCAAAGCATCAATGATCTGATCCGGAGCTTCATTGATATTATTTCCGTCAATATATGTTCCACCTGTAGATTCCGACATTTTTTTCAAGGCTTCTGTCTGTCGTTTGGAAATTACCGTCTGTCCGGACATATCTGCCTTATAGCCCATCAGCTGCCCGAATGCATATTCCGGAACCGGAGCTCCTTCGTCTGAACCAATTCCTACGGAAGTAATCATTATTCCTTCTTTTTTAGCCAGTCTTATTGCTGCTTCATCATTTCCTTCATTATCCTCCCCATCACTTAACAAAACAATTTTTCGGGCATCTTTATTCACATTTTTAAATTTTTGTACAGCGACTTTCATTCCGTTTAGAAAATCGGTTCCCTGGATCTGCATAGAATTGGTTTCAATTGCGCCCACATAAGTTTCAGCAGAGGTATAATCCGTTGTCAGTGGCATAATGGAAGTAGCCTGGCCCGCAAACATTACAATTCCTACTTTGTCATTTTTCATTCGTTGCATAGTCTGAATGATAAGATTCTTAGCTTCCGTCAAACGGCTCGGATCAATATCTTCCGCATTCATAGAATTCGAAACATCCAGCATAAAAATAACATTATTCAGTTTCTGGTTAGTTTTGATTTCCTCGGAACCGCTCAGAAGGTCGATAATGGAAAAGATAAGAAAAAGCGTCCCCAATAGATACAAAGCGGGAAAAAACTTTACAAATCCCGACTGTTTTTCAAAAAGATGCTCATGAAACCGGCTATCTGCAAAAAGTTCTTTTTTTCTCTTTTTCCATTTTAAATAACGAACCAGAAAAATGGCTAACAGCGGCAAAAGCAACAGCAGTAACAAATACCAATAATTTCCTAAATACCAATCCATTAACTTAAAATTTTATATAATACCCATCTCAGCAAAGCATCCACAAATAACATTCCGAGAGCGATCCACAGGAAGATTTTAAAATACTCCTGATAATTGAATAATTTTGCCACCTTTACATCAGACTTTTCCAGCTGATTAATTTCATCATACACTTCTTCAAGGCTTGAATTTGAGGTCGCCCTGAAGTATTTTCCACCTGTCATTTGGGCTACCTCTTTTAAAACAGGCTCATCAATTTTCACTTCGGTTTCGGTAAAAACAAGATCCCCGAAAATATCAATCTGAGTGGGCATCAAGGCATATCCGTTGGTCCCGATTCCTATAGTATAGACTTTTATATTGTTATTTTTTGCCAGTTCGGCAGCGATAGCAGGAGGCATTGCATTTTCAATGGTATTCACTCCGTCGGTCATCAGGATAATGATTTTGCTTTTAGCTTTGCTGTTTTTCAGGTGATTTACCGCGACTGAAAGTCCTTCTCCAATGGCTGTTCCGGGTTCCAGTTCCTGAAGATTCAGGTTTTGTAATTCATCGATGACAACCTGATGGTCTGACGTTACGGGAACTTTTGTAAATGCCTCTCCTGAATAGGTAACCAGCCCGATTCTGTCATTCGGCCGTTTCTGGACAAATTTAACAGCGATATCTTTTAGAGCTGTTAATCTGTCCGGAGTGAGATCTTTTGTGAGCATACTCAGGGAAACATCCACGGAAAGCATGATGTCTATTCCTTTTGTATCGTCGCGGTCCTGGGAAATGGTAAAGGTTCTCGGTCTTGCCATCGCAATAATTAAAGCAGAAAGTATGATGTACTTTGAAATTTTCAGCAAAAACATCACGAACCGTATTCCTCCGCTTTCCCCCATATTGTTAACGGTAGGAACTTTAATTCCTTTTCTTTTCTGGCTGCTGACATCGCGGATTAAAATGGGAATCAACAGCAGGAAAAGCAACAAAAACCACGGACTGTAAAACTCAAAATCAAACATCTTTCCTCAAATTTTCAAATTCCAAATCTTTTGACGAACGCTTTACAAATTCTCTGATGTCGGCAAGGTCTTTTTCCATGGTTTCTTTATCCGGGAAAGTCTTTGCAAACTTCACCAGATCTCCTCTTACAAATACCTCTTCCACTACCTTTTCGTTTTCCTGAGAAATGGTATTGTTTTTTTTCATAAGATCTACAAGATCATCCGTTAATAAAACATCTGCCGGCAGACGGTATTGTTTTGCGATAAATTTTCTTGAAATATCAATCAGTTCCACATAAAAAGAACGGTAGTTCCCTGTTTCAACGTATTTTTTCTTTTGAAGAGAATCGAGTTCTTTGAGAGTCTGATTGGTTGCAACAACCGGTGAATCTTTTCGTTTCCTTCCATATTTTACAAATATCACAATAGCAATGATCAAGGCAATAACCGCAATGGCCGCAAGAATATAAAACTTATAAAGCTCCCAGTAATCGGTAGCTTCAAGCTTTACTTCCTTATTATTCATGATATCATTAATCGGATCGTCTTTCTGAGCCGTATTGATGACTTCAATTTCATACGGAATCGTTTTCAGGATTTTCCCTCCGACTTTGAACTCAAGTTCAGGAATGGTGAATTTTCCTTCTTCAAAAACGGCAAATTCTATTCTTCTGTAATAGACATCCTGTGTCTGCGAGATGCTGTCTTTTACTTCCTCAAAATGGAAGGGCAGCAATTCGTTTTCAGGAGCGGCCGACACCTTTTCATTGTTCAGATCATTGATAGTCACAACAATATGATCCACCTCCCCGAGCGCAATGGTCTTCTTCTCCACACTGGAAGAAAGAATCTGTGAAAAGGCATTTGCACAGAGTAAAAAACAAAATATAAATAATAATTTTTTCAATTTCAATTAATGATTCAAAGTTTAAAGCTAAAATTCAGAGTTAAATAGCTGATTCTAACTTTTATATTTATTTTTTCTGAAAATAATGATACAGCAACTTCGAATAATCCGAACCTGTATCAATATTTAGAAAGCTGGCCGAGCTGTTGGCAAAATCATCTTCCAAAGCTCTCAGTTTCTGTTTTTGGGCTTCTGCAAAATTATACCTCCATCTTGCGTTTGATGTATTTGCCCATATTTGTTTCCCGGTTTCAGCATCATATAACAACGTGTATCCCACATCCGGAATTTCATTATCTTTTTCATCAAACACTCTCATTCCCAACAATTGATGCTTCTTTGCGGCTGCTTTCAACATTTTGGAATCGTATTCATCCTCAAAATCCGAGAACATAAAAACCAAGGATTTTCTTTTAAAAATACCCATCATATATTCAAAAGCTTTATCGATTTTGGCCGTCGCAGGAACATAATCTGCCGTGAGAATCGTACTGATGATCGAAAGAATGTGCTTTCTGCCTTTCTGTGGGGGAATTACCCTGTATACTTTATCAGCAAAAAGGATCAATCCGACTTTATCATTATTTCCCGCCGCCGAAAAACCGAGACTTGCAGCAATTTCGGCAACATATTCGCGTTTCAGCTGATGTTTGGTTCCGTAATCCATTGATGCGGAAATATCTACCAAAAGCATCATGGTAAGTTCCCTTTCTTCTTCCATTACCTTCACGAACGGCTCTCTGAAACGGGCTGTTTTGTTCCAGTCGATCCTGCGGATTTCATCCCCGAACTGATAAGGCCGGACTTCTGAAAAAGTCATCCCCTGACCTTTAAAAGCACTATGATATTGTCCCATCAAGGTAGCCTCCGTTTTCTTCCGGGTACGGATTTCTATTTGTTTGACTTTTTTTACAATATCTTTTATCTGCATATAATTATTTAAGGTTTTTGGTTCAATGTTGCTGATTAAGAATGTTCCATTTTATTGAAATTTTAAATCGGCTTAATGGCATCAATAAATTTTAAACCTAAAACATTAAACCTTAAACTCGATTGAAACATTAAACCACTCATCATCAAATTTCGGGCTGTATTTTTTATAGAAATTAATGGCAGGCTCATTCCAGTTGAGTACCTGAAAGACCATTCCGCTGTATCGACCAGACTTTCCATATTCCATTGTTGCTTCAAACAGCTTTGTTCCGATCTGTTTTCCTCTCCATTTTTCTGTCACCACAAGATCTTCAAGATAGAGCCTTCTTCCTTTCCATGTAGAATATCTGTCATAATACAAAGAGATCCCAACAATTTCTCCATTAAATTCTGCTACAAAAGCGCCCCAGACAGGAAATTTTCCGAATCCGTCTTCAATAAACTGATCTAAAGTTAAAGCAACTTCATGCAGAGCCTTTTCATAATCAGCCAATTCTTTAATCAGTTCTAGCATCGGTGCGCAATCATCCCGAACTGCTTTTCTAATGATCACTTCATCCATTACGGAGCCTGAACTTTCGCTAAAATTCTGTTGACGATTTCTTCTGATGAAATTTCTTCTGCCTCTGCTTCAAAAGTGAGACCGATTCTGTGTCTCAGAACATCTTTTGCTAAAGATTTTACATCTTCAGGAATTACAAAGGCTCTTCCTCTAAGAAATGCGTAAGCCCTTGAAGCAATGGCTAAATTAATTGAAGCCCTTGGTGAAGCCCCGAAACTAATGTAATTTTTCAGTTCGGAAAGACCGTAATTTTCAGGGAAACGGGTTGCGAAAACCATATCCAGAATATATTTTTCTATTTTCTCGTCAAGATAAATCTGATTGATCAATTCCTTGGCGGCAACGATATGTTCAAGCGAAATCACCGGTTTTACCGAAGGCTGATGTGATGTTGAAACCATTCTCATAACCGTTCTTTCATCTTCAAATTTGGGATAATCGATCGTACACTTGAGCATAAAACGGTCGCTTTGCGCTTCAGGTAACAGATACGTTCCTTCTTGATCGATAGGGTTTTGAGTTGCCAATACAAGAAATGGTTTCGGAAGTTTCATCGTTTCATCCCCAATTGTCACCTGCTTTTCCTGCATTACTTCAAGAAGGGCTGATTGTACTTTTGCAGGAGCACGGTTGATCTCATCTGCCAATACAAAGTTGGCAAAAACAGGACCTCTTTTTATAGAGAAATCATTTTCTTTAATATTATAAATCATTGTTCCCACAACATCTGCCGGCAACAAATCCGGGGTAAATTGAATTCTAGAGAACTCGCCGTCCACAGCATCTGCCAGGGTTTTTATCGCCAGTGTTTTTGCTAATCCGGGAACACCTTCCAAAAGAACATGCCCGTTTCCTAAAAGCCCAATCAAAAGTCGGTCTATCATGTATTCCTGACCAATAATTACCTTATTGATTTCTTCGCGAAGACGGGAAAAATAGAAGTTCGCTTCTTTCACCTGTTCGGTCAATTGGCGAATATCTTCTGCTTGATATGTATCTGACATAGTCTAATTAAAATAATTGGTAAATTTCTGATAAATACTTGCATAAATCAACCCAAACATCACTATTTTTGAGTTAAAGTTTGTTAAATATTCCGACATTAATGCGAGATTGAAAATAAATTACAACGATAATTCGAAGCAATATTATCAAGATTTTCATAAAAATATATAAATTTTGATTTAATCCTCCGTTCAAAAATTGTCATTTCCAGTTTATTAAACTATTTTTGGTGATTAAAAAATTTGCAAAATGAATTATCATTTTCAGGCGCACAGGCAGGTGCGAAAGAATCTTTTAAGTATTTTACAAAATACTTCTCATGAAGATCTTTTGCTGATTCCTGATGGTTTTAACAATAATATTTACTGGAATATCGCACATACAGTTGCAACGCAACAGCTTCTGCATTACTATTTGAGCGGTAATCCTTTCAGGATAGATAAATATTGGATCGAAACTTATAAAAAAGGTACTTTGCCCAATCTGAATGTTCAGAAGTCTGAAGTGGAAGATCTTGAGTTTTTACTGACGGAAACCTCGAAAATTTTAATGAGAGACTACGACAGTGATTTCTTTTCGGATTACACTCCTTATACCACAAGTTTTGGAATGGATCTTAAAAGCATTCAGGACGCCATCATTTTCAACAATATGCACGAAAGCCTGCATTACGGCTATGTAATGGCACAAAAAAGAGCAATTTTAGGAGAAAAGTATTAAGTTCAATGTTTTTAGTTTAAAGTTTAAGGTTCATGGCAACAGTAAATAGATTTGAAGATTTAGAAATTTGGAAACTTTCACGTGAATTGTGTAAGGACATCTACGAAATTATTGAATCTACTAATCTTAAAAATAATTTTAAACTTTGCAATCAGATTGACAGCTCTTCAGGTTCCGTTATGGATAATATTGCAGAAGGATTTGAAAGAAATGGAAATAAAGAATTTATTCAATTTTTATCTATTGCAAAAGCCTCTTGTGGAGAAACAAGATCACAATTGTACCGTGTATTTGATAGAAATTTTATTTCACAAGAAAAGTTTGAGACTTTAAAAGAGAAAACCGAAATTTTAAGCCGAAAAATAGGCTCATTTATTAAATATTTAAATATTACAGATTTAAAAGGAACAAAGTATAAATGATAATGGTTTCTGGTTTAAAGTTTAAGGTTCTTGATTTGAACTGGATTATTTTAAACAGAGAAGTCAAAACATTAAACTTTAAACATTGAACTTTGAACCTTAAACATAAAACTTACTCAATGAAAGACGATTTTATTTTCGGGCTGCGTCCCGTGATTGAAGCTATTGAAGCGGGAAAAACAATTGACAAGATCTTTGTGCAAAATGCGCTGCAAGGTCCTATTTATGCTGAGCTTAAAACTATTTTAGCTAAAAATAAAATCCGTCCCAATTATGTTCCGGTTGAAAAATTAAACCGGTTTACAAGAAAAAACCATCAGGGCGTAGTCGCTTTTATTTCTGATGTTCCTTTCCATAAAGTGGAAGATATTGTTCCTCAATTATTTGAAGAAGGCAAAACGCCTTTTATACTGATTCTGGATCGTTTGACAGATGTCCGAAACTTCGGAGCCATCTGCAGAACCGCAGAATGTGTGGGAATTGATGCTGTGGTTATTCCTGAAAAAGGAGCAGCACCGATTAACTCCGATGCGATAAAAACCTCTGCCGGAGCACTTTACAATGTAAAAATCTGCAAAGCACCTAATCTGGCTCATATTGTGGATTTTCTTCAACAAAGCGGTATTTCCGTATTTGCAGCAAGCGAAAAAGCAGAAAAATTAATCTATGATGTTGATTTCACAGAACCATGCGCAATTGTTATGGGTAATGAAGAAACCGGAATTTCTAAAGAAGTTCTTCATCATTCGGATGAAAAGATAAAATTGCCGATCGAAGGAAAAACTCAATCTTTGAATGTTTCTGTAGCTTGCGGTGCGATTCTGTACGAGGCAGTGCGACAGAAAATGACTGCAAAAGCAGGCTTGTAGCAAATTATAGAAAGTAGTAAAATTTAAAAAAAATTCAATGAAAAATATAGCAGCATTAGCGCTGATCTCAACAATAGCTTTGGTTTCTTGCAACAAAAAAGAAACGGCAAAAATTACTAAAATAGATCCTAAAACAGGAAAAACCATCACCGTGGAAGTTCCTGCTGACTCTGTAGCAAAAGTGGAAGAAAATCCTGCGATAAAAGATTCTGCCGGAATTTACAAGCAAACTTTCAAGTTGGAAAAAGGAAAAACGTATCCTTTAACAACGTATCAGAGAGACACAAAAACCATGACCGATCCTACAGGGAAAACGCTTAATGCAACGAGTGAGGCAACAGATGAAATGTCTTTTACGGTAAATGATATCAAAGGAAATGTCTATGACATTACGCTGAATCTTATTTCAAAAAGAAATTCTCAGACGGCGCAGGGAAAAACAATCGTGGTTGATACCAAATTGCCGATTCCAAAAGAAGACGACCTGAAGATGATTTGGAATATCAACAGGGCTCTTACCGGAAATAAGCTGAGTATGAAGATGGATACAAAAGGAAATGTCATTTCCATTACAGGTTTCGATGCCGTTTACAACAAGGTAGGTAATTCTGTGGGAACCATTGTTAAAGATAAAAATCAGAAAGAAAGTATCATGGTAAGCCTGAAAGAATCATTTAATGAAAAGGTTCTGAAAGACCAGTTCAATAAAAACCTTACCATCATTCCGAAGAAAGGGGTAAAGGTAGGAGAAAAGTGGACCAACAGTGAAAATGCAGATGCGCAGGGTAAAATAAAAGTAACTTCAAACTACGTACTAAAAAGCGTAGGCAACGGTATTGCTGAAATTGCCGTAACTGGAGGAATTCCCAAAAAAGTAGAAAAGCAGAACCAAGGTGAAGTAACACACAGCTTAAGCAGCGAACTTTCCCAGAACGGAACCATAAAGTTTGATCAGAACACAGGATGGATTACCAACCAGAATATTTCTGTAAAAACCACACAGATCGAAACCATTTCGAACGGAAAGGAATCACAATCTATGAAGAGCGTTTCCAATTCTTCGGTAATGGTAAATCCATCTGCAAAATAAAAGTTTCAAATTCAAGGTTTTAGGTTTAAAGTATCATAAATCTGGACACAAACTTTAACCCTGAACCAAAAACATTTAAATTATTATGAAATATATTTTTGAGCTGGTATTGGCCGCCATTATTATTTTCTTTGTCTGGAATATTCTTAAAAGAGTATTCTTCAAAACTTTTTACAGTTACAGATTCAACAATAATCAGAATAATAATAAGCAGGATATTCAAAACTCAAATAAAAATAATCAAAACATCAACTGGGATGCTGAAACCGTAGATTACGAAGAAGTAAAAGACAGTAGTGACAAAGGTAATTCCGAAAACAAAAGATAATAACCATCAACATGGCGAAAAATAAAAACTTAATTTATATTGCAATTGCATTAGTTGCATTTATAGTTTTAGCATTTTTATATTCCACTCCTGTTTTTACGGGAAAACAGCTTTTTCAGCACGATATCGTTCAGTATCGCGGAGGCGCAAAAGAGCTTATCGATTATAGAGCCGATACCGGAAAAGAAACCTACTGGAGCGACTCCATGTTCGGAGGAATGCCTACCTACCAGATGGGAAGCCGTTTTACGGGAGACCTCATTAAAAACATAGATTCTGCCCTTAACTTTTTCCCAAGACCGGTTAACTATATTTTCATGCTTTTCGCCGGCTTTTTTCTGCTCGGAATGGTTGCGGTAAGAAACTGGAAATACGCATTGCTGGGAGCCACATTCTTCGGACTTTCCACTTATTTTTATATTGCTATCGCGGCAGGACACAACGGTAAAATCAATACCATTGAATATTTTGCTCCCCTTCTGGCCGGAATTTTACTGGTCTACATCAGAAAACAATATATTTGGGGATTCATTGTTACTACCCTGTTTATGGGACTTCAGATTGCAGCCAATCACCCGCAGATGACCTATTACCTGTTTCTGGCGTTAGGATTTTTATTCCTCTCAGAACTGATTCGTGCCATCCAGAAGAAAACACCGATGAAACATTTTTTAATTTCATCAGGAATTATCGCCGCCTCATGCATTATCGGCGTAGGAATGAACTCTCAAAGGATTATGGCCAATTCCGAATATATTAAAGAAACGGTTCGTGGAAAGCAGATTTTAACCAATGACAGTCACACAGGAGGAAATTCGGGGATGGATAAAGAAAGTATGCTGATGTGGAGCTACGGAAAACTTGAAACGCTGAATCTTTTCATTCCAAGACTAATGGGGGGCGGAAGCCAGGAACCTGAAGGAAAAGAAATGATGAACCGGGTTCAGGAGCTTGTTCAAGAAAATGTAGGCTCACAGGCTGAAATGGATAGGATCTCCAAAGGTTTCGGAAATTTAACGTATTGGGGAGACCAGCCAGGAACTTCAGGGCCAGCGTATCAGGGAGCAATTGTATGCTTTTTAGCACTTTTAGGATTTTTCTTTGCCTGGAAAAAATACCGCTACTGGATTCTTGGAGCAACTATTCTTACGATTTTTTTAGCATGGGGAAGCAATTTTATGGCACTCTCCGACTTCTTTATTGATTTTGTACCTTTTTATAATAAATTTAGGGCCCCTTCTTCTATTCTGGTGGTTGTGGAACTTTTATTCCCTCTGATTGCCATGATCGGATTGTATAGATTCTTTAAAGACAATGAGTTAACCGAAGAGTACAAAAAGAAAATTCTTCTTTATGTAGGAGGCGGAACTTTAGGTTTTGTATTAATTTTACTGCTTTTCGGAAAATCTTTATTAGGATTCCATACCGAAAACGAAAAAACATACCTTCCTCCTTTTCTGCTCGATTATCTGAAGGAAGAACGTTTTAAATTATTCAGGATTGATGCCATTAAAGCATTCATCTATGTTGCTATTGCAGCCGGTGTTTTATTTATGGTTTTAAAGCAGAAACTGAATCAGAATATTGCTTTAATAATTATCGGTATCGTAAGTTTATTTGATTTATGGACCGTAAACAAGCGTTATCTGAATGACGATAATTATGTGGATAAAATCTTCGCTGAAAACCCTTTCCAGACAGAAAGTTCGGACCTTATGGCTGAAAAAGTTCAGGGAAACCCGAATCTCGAACCGATCTTAGCGAATGTAAATGTCAACAAAACATTGGAAACCATTGCCGAAAAAGACAAAACGCACTATAGAATTTTCAATAATATTTTAGGAACATTCAGCGAGACCAATACTTCTTATTTCAAATCTTCCATTGGCGGTTACCACGCTGTGAAACTGAGAAGATATGATGATGTGATCAATGAATATTTCCAGATCATGGATTCGGTAAAAGTTCCGAACATCCTGAATCTTCTAAATGCAAAATATCTTGTACTGGGCGGTCCGGAACAACCTCAGGCAATTGCCAATCCAAAAGCTAACGGAAACGCATGGTTTGTAAGTGATCTTAAATTTGCAGAATCTCCGAATCAGGAAATCAAATCCATCGGGATAATCGACAGTAAGAAGACAGCGGTTATTGCCACTTCAGATAAAAAATATTTTGACGGAAAAACGGTTCAGCCGGATTCTGCAGCTTTTATCAATTTAACAAAATATCAGCCAAACGAACTGGAATTCAAATCTCAGTCGAAAACACCTCAGCTTGCGGTATTTTCAGAGATCTATTATCCTCACGGCTGGAAATTCTTTATTGATGAAAAAGAAGTTCCGTACATTAAAGCAGATTATCTTCTCCGTGCCGTGCATGTTCCTGCAGGAAACCACGATATAAGAATGGTCTTTGAACCGGAAGTTATTGAAAAAGGAAAATGGATTTCATTAATTTGCTTCGGATTGTTTATTCTTTTGAGCGGGGCCGGAATTTATTTTGTTTACCGCAAAAGAGGGAAAGGAGAAGTTCCAATAAAGGAAGAATAAAGTAATTGTCATTCTGAACGAAGCAAACCGGAGTGAAGAATCTCAAAAATATAAATACAACGAAACACAAAAAATGAAAACCTTAGGAACTCACAATTATTATGTCTATATACTGACAAATAAGTATAAAACCGTATTGTATACTGGAGTTACTAATGATTTAAAGAAAAGATTATACTGGCATCAGAATCCGGAAGCCATAGAAAGCTTTACATTGAGATACAAATGTTTCTTTTTAGTATATTTTGAACACTTCGCAGATATTGATACTGCCATTGCAAGAGAAAAGCAAATTAAAGGCTGGATCAGAAGTAAAAAAGATAATCTGATTAGTGAATTTAATCCAACATGGAAATTTCTTAATGACGAAATTTAATGAGATTCTTCATTACGTTTCACTTCATTCAGAATGACAGAGGAGAAATTATAGTTAATGGAACAAAAAAAAATACTCATCATCACCTATTACTGGCCGCCAGCGGGAGGGCCCGGAGTTCAGAGATGGCTGAAGTTTGCGAAATACCTTCCTGATTTCGGGTGGAAACCAGTGATCTACACCCCGGAAAATCCCAGTTATCCTTTGCTGGATGACAGCCTTATAAAAGATGTTCCAAAAGATATTGAAATCGTAAAAACAAAAATCTGGGAACCTTATCAGCTGGCCGAGAAGCTTAACAAAAGCAATAAAAAGTTCAAAGCCGGACAATTTGACGTTGGTAAAAACCAAAGCTGGAAATCCAGGCTTTCGATTTGGGTGAGAGGGAATTTTTTCATTCCGGATGCAAGAGTTTTCTGGGTGAAACCTTCTGTAACATTTTTAGAACAGTATTTAAAAGAAAATAAAATTGAGGTTGTGGTAACTTCGGGGCCACCACATTCGCTTCATTTGATTGGATTAAACCTGAAAAAAAAACTTCCAAACCTGAAATGGATCGCCGATTTCAGGGATCCGTGGACGGAAATTTCCTATTACAAACATCTGAAATTAACCAAAAGCTCCGACAGAAAACACCGGAAGCTGGAAAGCGAAGTTTTCAGAAATGCGAATATTACGTTGGCGACAAGCTATACCGACGCAGAAAATTTCAGAAAAAACGGAGCCAACGCAGTCTGTATCACCAACGGATTTGATGAAAGTGACTCTCAAAAAACAACACACTCAAACACTCAAACACTCAAACAAAAATTTACACTAAGTTATATTGGCGTTCTGGAACAGCTTAGAAACCCTGAAAATCTTTGGAAAACACTCAATGATTTGATACAACAACATCCTGACTTTGCTGAAAATTTCGTATTAAAATTTGCCGGAAGAATTGATGATAAAATATTAACTGATATAGAAAATTCAGCATTGAAAAATCATATTATGAATCTTGGCTATTTGTCGCATGATAAAGCCATTGAAGAGATGCAGAGTTCAGATATCTTACTCATTACCAACTTCCCAAATGAATCTTCAAAAGGGATAATCCCTGGGAAAATTTTCGAATATCTCGCAACCGGAAAACAGATTATTTCCTTTGGACCGGATGAGGCGGATGTTTCAAGAATTTTAACCGAAACAGATGCAGGAAAGCATTTCAATTATGATGATTCAGATGCAATCAAAGATTTTATTTTGGAAAAATTCAAGCTCTGGAAGAACGGCAATTTAAAAGAAAATACAAAAAATATCGAGCAGTTTTCCAGAAGGAATCTTACAAGGAAGCTGGCTGAGATTTTGGACTAAGGTTAAATAGTTAAGGTTAAGACTAAAGTTATTCTCATTTAGATAATATGGCTTCGACAAGCTCAGCCTGACAATGCCCATAAAATTATTAATCTCAACGATGTTATGGCCTTAAAACAAATAAGAAGCGTTTGGTATCAGCGGTGTCACACTGAACCTGTCGAAGTGCTTTTACATATAACTTTTAAATCGTCCATTGATCATTAATTACCCCTACCAGGTAATATTTTCCCTGAAACTCTTCGAAAACTAGGCGGAGGCATTTCCAGTCCATTCCGGAATTCGCATCAGATCCTTTGATAAAATTTTCCGTGAAATCGGCATTGGGATAAATTTTCTTTAAATTATTCAGCGAATTTCCGCTGCCCTGAAATTCATTAAATGAAAACTGTCCTGTCGCAAAATCTTTTGAATAGACCCATTTTCCGAGATAATCATTAATGGAAGCTTTGTACAAATCGCCGGTTCCATCCATTGCACCCCAGGTAAAAAGAGTTTTGGAAGGCTGATATTTTTCAAAATCTGTTTTTGAAAATTTCTTGTCCTGTTCAGGATTCACAAAAGCATACATTGAAAAACGCACTCCTTTTTGAGGATGGATATATTCTGCAAAATTTTTATAGTTTTTTTTTTGTAAAGACTGTATAATACCCTCATTAATCTTTTTTAGAGATTCTTCTTTATTAAGGGGAATATTGCTTTCGTTTGTTTTATTTGTGCTGTCAACAACTTTACGAAAAGAATCTGCATGCTCATTAACGAATTTTTCAGGATTTTTTTTACAGGCAACCGTAGTAAGAATAATGATCAAAAAAAATAGTTTTTTCATGATTTTAAATGTCTTTCTTTAATTAACCAAAAATAATACCACACTTTTGGGAGAAATGAGTTTTTTATCTTGAGGATTCAGATAGATGAGAATAATCGGAAGTATTTGTTTTAACAAGCTATTAAAAGGTTTTACCTACAGCGTTTTTCGTAGTTTTGTAGGATGGAAACATTGGATATTCTTATCATAGGAGGCGGCCCGATTGGGCTGAACTGCGCCTTGGAAGCACAGAAAAACAATCTCAGCTATGTTATTATTGAAAAAGGGACAATTGTCAATTCTTTATACAATTACCCTTTGTACATGAGATTTTTTTCTACCGCTGAAAAGTTGGAGATTGGTGGAATTCCTTTCATTTCCACAGCTCCGAAACCGGGAAGACAGGAAGCTTTGGAATATTACCAGGGAATCGCGAGACAACGGGACATCCATATTAAATTGTATGAAAAAGTTGAAAGCGTCTCCCGAAAGAATGAAATTTTCGTTATTGAAACTTCCAAAGGAAAATATTCAGCCAGAAGCGTAATTATCTCAACAGGATTTTATGATATTCCGAATTTGATGAATATTCCCGGGGAAAATTTGGCTAAAGTAAAACATTATTATACCGAACCATATCCTTATGCAAAGCAGAAAATTGTTGTTGTAGGATCGAGCAATTCTGCAGTAGACGCTGCTTTAGAAACCTATCGAAAAGGCGCTGAAGTAACGATGATTATTCGTCATTCTGAAATTTCAAAAAGTGTGAAATATTGGGTAAAACCCGATATTGAAAATAGAATTTCGGAGGGCAGCATCTCCGCCCATTTTAATGCGGAACTTATGGAGATCAAAGAAAAAACCGTCATCTTCAAAGACGAAAAAGGAGAAATCCATGAAATTGAAAATGATTTTGTCCTGGCCATGACGGGCTATCTTCCCGATTTTGATTTTTTAAAAAATTCCGGTATTGAATTACAAGGAGACTGCCTGAATCCTTTATACAACAGCGAAACCATGGAAACCAATATCCCAGGTTTATATCTTGCCGGAGTTGTTTGCGGTGGAAAAGACACCCACCTCTGGTTTATTGAAAATTCCAGAATTCATGCGGAGATGATTATTCGGCATATTCTATTTAAGTAATTCATATAAAAAAGCTTCAACAGATTTTTATAAAAATTTGCGAATATTTCTGATTTAACTGTTTGAATAACTAAAAATCAACTTTTACCCCGAAAACAAAATTCCTTTTAGCAGCCGGATTATAGTAGCGATTCCCAAAAGCATTGATATCAAAACCGGAAACGTAATCTTCATTATAAAGATTCTGTATTTGCAGGAATATATTTAATCTTGTCCTGTCAAGCTCAAAAGGAAATCTGAACTGTATATTTCCAACAAGACTGGAATCCGACCAGACTGAATTGGCATCGTTGAGTGGTATTTTTGACGTATAAAAGTGAGAATAATCAACAGACAATTTTTTAAACAAAATAAAATTAATTAAGCTGTTTATGGTTGTCTGTGGCACACCGGTGAGATCATTTCCTGAAAAATCATTATCATTTTGTCTGTAATCTTCGAAGGTGAATTGATAAAAACTTCCTGAAAATCTGAATTTAAAGTAATTAAAGATGTCATTTTTAAGGTTAAAACTTTTGGATTCCAACAGTACCTCCAAGCCTTTTTGAACAGTTGCTCCCGAATTGACAAAAAATTCCTGTCCGGCCTCGTTCTGTCTCCTTACGATGGCATCCTTCATTCTGAAATCAAAATAACTTCCTTCTATGAACAGCGAATTGCCAAACTGTTTCCGTATTCCGATTTCTTTATTCCAGCCGTATTCCGGTCTAAGTGATGTATTAAACTGCTGGTCGGAAGCACGGATTTCTTCGTTTGTTGGAGCAGAATTGCCCTTTCCTATTTTGACTCGTACCGAAAAACCTTTGGCAAAAAGATAACTGAGTCCGAAATTCGGCAGCCACTGATTTTTAAATCGGGTTTTTCCATTTTCATTTCGAGGGAAAAGCCTTTCCCAGTCGTATGCATTTGAATTCAGGCTTAAAGAAATATCGGAGAAAAGCTTTTCATCAACATTAAGTTTTTGAGAAATAAAATAAAATCCGGAGGTATTTTTAATCTTATCGAAATTCTGCGGATTTCCTTCCACCCCTCTGTTGTTGTCATAATTTTTAATGAGGATATCATTGATCCCGCCTTCAAATCCTAAACGGTATGCCAATGCAATATGGTCCAAGTTTTTCTCATAATTGAGGTGAGTCCGTAACGCGAAATTCTTCTCAAACCGATTTTCAAAATTGGTAATAAAAGGATTTTCAAAGTCTACATAAGATCCCTGAATCAGAATGAAATGTGAAAAATCAGAGTTAAAACGGTATTCGTTTGAAAGCCCTGCCAATATCATTTTATTGCGAATTCCTGCATCCTGATCTTCTGCACCGGGAACTGTTTTTGTGGCGGGTCTTGCCTGTTTCCGGTTGAACTGCATTTGCTCTAAAGTGAGCCCTCCTGGTGTCTGATAATCCAAATCAGCATATAATATCATGGCCTTGAGTGTTCCCCGTTCCGAATATTGAAAATTATCTTTTAGAAAAACCTGTTTCCGTACAACTTTGGATTGCTCACGATAAGAATCTGTCTGGTAATAATTCTGAAATATCTCTATAAAATGTTCTCCCAGCTGTTTAGAAAAGTCAAAACTCTGGTTAAATGTTCCGTAGCTTCCCAGCGACAGATTGGCCGACGTTTTTTCTGAATCTGAGGTTTTCAGGAGCACAGTTCCGCCCGTAACAGCGCCATAGTCACCACTTTCGGGACCTTTATAAATTTCCATTTTTTTGATAAGCTCGGGAGAAATCACATTAAAGTAAGTATTTCCCGAAGCATCTGAAAAAATAAAATCATCCAAATAAACTTTTACATTCCTTACGCCAAACGGCGAGCGAAGCGTGCTGCCTCTAAGAGAAATCCTGTAACTTCCGGGAGACCGTTCTTCCATTCTGGCACCGGCAATCTGATTAATAGATTCCAGCATTCTTTCGGGTGTATTCTGATTGAGAAGGTTTACCGAAACTACGGATACGGATTTGGTGGAAGAAATAAAGGCTGCCGGCTTTTTATAGGCATCGATGCGCACTTCTGAAATGATTTCTGCGGAGTCTTTTTTCTGTGCCGACAGGAAAGCCGTAAAAATTGTAGGTAGAAGGATGTAGATTTTTCTCATTGCGTAGGTGTAAGCAAAAATTGTTCTTTTCTGTCTAATATTTTTAAAATTTCATGGTGACCTTGTAATTTTTCTACCACCGATTTGCACGGATTGACACAGATTATTTTACCCTAAAGCTTATATTAAAGATATTGTTGAGATCCTTATAGCATGACAAACTGTATGCAGTTAATTCTGTAATATTTATGATTTCTCCCGCTGATTTCACGGATGGCGCAGATTTTTTTATACTAAAAGCTTTTGTTAAAAATGTTGTTAGATGTTTAGGGAATGACAAATGGATTGATGCTGTAATATATTTGATTTTCCAACTGATTTCACAGATTTACGAAGATTTTTTATTAATGAGAATAATTTTAAAAGAGCATTGAGATCCTTATAGCATGACAAACTGTACAGTTGATTCTGTGATAATTATTTTCTCCCACTAATTTCACAGATTTCGCAGATTTTTTTTAATTGAGAATAATTTTAAAAGAGCATTGAGATGCTTACAGCATGACAAACTCTATATATATTCAATTTAAGCAATTATAAAAAAAGCCTGTCAAGTGCTATTTGACAGGTTATTTTATGACAATGCCTTCGCGTGAGGAACGAACGCGTACGGAAGCGAAGCGGACCCCAAAGCAGCCCGGCCCGAATTTATTAGGGGAAACCTCATAGGTTTTAAAAACCTATGAGGTTTAGCTTTGGAATGAGGGACACGCCCAGAAAATCTTATTCAGCGTGTTTTCTGTCGCCAATCATCCACGGAACGATGAAATAGAATGCAGTGGCAATGGCTGTCGCTACAATTCCGGTTCCGATCCACAAGGTGGTAAAGCCGAGTTTTTCCGCTATCATGGTCCCAAGATAGGGTGTCACAATAAATGCAATGGAAAATGAAATTCCGTTCAGGCCCATATAAGCGCCTTTATTGTTTTTACCTGATCTTAATGCAGTGATGGTCGACATAAACGGCAAAGCCCATATTTCTCCTACGCACAGCAAGCTCATTGAAAGAATCAGGGTAAGCATACTGTGATCAAAACCCAGCATTGCATAGGAAAGTCCGCAAATAAAGGTTCCCAGGAACATTGTTACCGCAAGGCTGAAATATTTTTCGGCAACCTGAACGAGTCCCATTTCCAGTAAAACCACAACGAATCCGCTATAGCCCAACAGATATCCAATATTTTGCTGGCTGAGATGAGCCGTGTCTTTGTAAAAGATAGTAAGTGTACTGAATAACTGGAAAAAGCAAATGGAAAACAGCATACACAGGAAACAATATATCAAAAATTTACCGTCCCGGTACGGCGAGCTGTCTTTTTTAATTTCAATTACTTCTTTTATCTTTTTAGCTTTCAGCCTTGCCAGTTTATTTCGTTTTTTAAAAAATATAATATAGAGAATACCAGCCATCAAAGCCGCCAAAGCATTGGTAAAAAACAGGAATTCATACGAAATAGCCGATAAAATTCCGCCTAATGCAGGCCCGATGGAAAATCCCAGGTTAACCGCCATCCGGTTTAATGAAAATGCACGGGTGATGTTTTCCGGTTTTGCATATTTGGTGATGGCCACAGAGTTAGCAGGCCGGAATGCATCGCTTACAATACTCTGAACCAAAATAATGGCCGCTACACCAACTTCGGTTTTAAAAACAGGAATCAGGCAGAATAACGGAACACTGAGCAGTAAACTGAAGGACTGCACTTTGTATTCTCCTATTTTATCGGTAATGAATCCGCCCATCCAGGATCCTAAAACAGAACCTATCCCGAAAAAGCTGAGAACGATCCCGGTATTTTCTATGCTAAAATGCAGATGGTTGGTCATATATACTCCCAAAAAGGGAAGTACCATTGAGCCGGCCCGGTTGATCAGCATTACCAGCGCCAGCATCCAGCTTTCTTTGGAAAGCCCTTTAAATGAATTTGTATATAAGTTTATTAATTTCAAAATTTCTCAAGTTTTAGTTTAATAATTTGTATTTGATGTTTTGTTTAAACACAAATGACGCAAATGAATTTTTCACTAATAACACAATTTTAATTTGTGAAATTGGTGCTCATTATTGTTGCTGTTAGTGTTTAAAACAAAAAAACAGGACTTAAAAATTAAGCCCTGTTTCATTTATATTGGTATAAATAAATTTTACTCCGGCTTATAAGAGTCTTTTAACGTCACAGTTCTGTTGAAGACCAAATTGTCTTCAGTAGAATCCTGATCTTTTGTAAAATAGCCAATTCTCTGAAACTGAAGCGGTTCTCCTACTTCAACATCTTTTAGGTTTGGTTCTGCAAATCCTTTAACTGTTGTCACAGATTCAGGGTTGATGAAATTAAGGAAATCCACCTCTTTTTCTGCATCAGGCTGTTCTACCGTAAACAGTTTATCGTAATTTCTGACCTCCACAGGAATCGCATGCTTAGCAGATACCCAATGAATGGTTCCTTTTACTTTTCTTAAACTTTCTTCCGTTCCGCTACCTGACTTTGATTTTTCATCATAAGTTGCGTAAATGGTCGTGATATTTCCGTTTTCGTCCTTTTCTACCCTCTCTCCTTTAATGATGTAAGCAGATTTTAAGCGGACTTCGCCACCCAGTTTCAGTCTGAAGAACTTATTATTGGCTTCTTCCTTGAAATCTTCACGTTCAATATAGAGCTCTCTTGAAAAAGGTATTTCCCTTGTTCCTGCATCTTCCTGTTCCGGATTATTTTCGGTCTCAAGCCATTCTTCATTTCCTTCAGGATAGTTTTCAATAACCAGTTTTACAGGATCAACAACAGTCATCACACGTTTTGCTACTTTGTTCAAATCTTCACGAACGCAGAATTCCAATAACTGAAGCTCAATAAGGTTTTCTCTTTTGGCTACTCCTACTTTTTCAATAAAATTTCTAATGGCAGTTGCAGTGTAGCCCTTTCTTCTCATTCCTGAAATGGTAGGCATTCTCGGATCGTCCCAACCGTTAACCACTTTTTCAGCAATTAATCTTTGAAGTTTTCTTTTTGAAGTAATCATGTAAGAGACATTCATCCTTGCGAATTCTCTCTGCTTATTTCTCACTTTCGTTTCATCGTACACCTGATCCAGATACCAATCGTACAACGGCCTATGATTTTCAAATTCCAAAGAACATAAGGAATGTGAAATTTGCTCAATATAATCGGATTCTCCGTGTGCCCAGTCGTACATCGGGTATATTTTCCATGCCGTACCTGTTCTGTGATGAGGTCTCTTTAAGATTCTGTACATCACAGGATCACGCATGTTCATGTTTGGAGAAGTCATATCAATTTTTGCACGAAGAGACATTGCCCCTTCTTCGAACTCTCCGTTTTTCATTCTTTCGAATAAATCTAAAGATTCTTGTACCGGACGGTTTCTGTATGGAGATTCAATACCCGGTTCGGTAGGGTTTTTGCGCTGTTCTGTAATCACTTCGGACGGCTGCTCATCAACGTAAGCTTTTCCATCTTTAATCATCTGAACCGCCCAGTCGTAAAGCTGTTGGAAGTAGTCGGAGGCGTACAACACCTTATCCCATTTGAAACCTAGCCATTCAACGTCTTTCATAATAGAATCTACATATTCCTGTTCTTCTTTTTCAGGATTTGTATCGTCGAAACGAAGGTTCACGGGAGCATTGTATTTTTCGCCCAGCCCAAAGTTGATGCAGATGGCTTTTGTATGCCCTACATGCAGATAACCGTTGGGTTCAGGCGGAAAACGGAAACGGATCTGATCTCTTTTCAGTCCGTTTGCCAAATCATCTTCGATAATTTGCTCAATAAAATTGAGTGATTTTTTTTCTTCTTCCATTAAATTCGCTTTAATAATGCCGAATACACGACAATTTGCAAATTTAGGAAATTTTAAAGTTTTATGGAAATTATAATTTATCGGTTTTAGAGACACTTATCCAATATTTTAACTTATCTTCGCAGTAACTAAAACCATGGCTAAAATTATACATTATGTACGAATGCATTCTCTATTCAATGGGATTTTTATTTTTATAAATAATCCTTCACTCTCAAGTCAAGATTAATTGTAGTTTAATTTTCCGTTACCAAGCAAGCACCTAAAAACTCAATCTCTTGTTAAACAATTACTTAAAGACAACCTATGAAATCTATCATATTAAAGAAAGCAAGAGGTACCCTATTGTGGCACAGAGATTGTAAACAAATTACCGCACACATACTAAATAATATTATTATGAAAAAGGTTAAAAGAACGTTTTCTTCATTTTTAGAATACATCAAAAAAGCAATTTTCGTAGAAGATGTTATCTAGCAAGGGATGAATCTTACCAGGCAGAAAATTATCTAATTCTACGTTATTAATTAAACAAAGGGATGATTTTAGAAAACCTGAAAAAAAATCCAATCTTTCCAACTAAACTTTAAAGTATAATAATTCTCCTTTCAGATCAAGATTGGATTTAAAATTATTAAAAAATAGAGATCCGGTACCCAGACCCTGAGGCATCGGATTTTTTTTGGTAAACGTGTACTGTGCAATGGCATTCAGCCCGATATTGCTTTCCAGTGCGGAAGTAATCCACCAACCGATATTGCGTTCTTCAGCCAGTGAGATCCATTCATCAGAACCTGAAAATCCTTCAATTAAAGAAGGTTTTAAAATAATAAACTGCGGTTTAACAGCATCCAGAAGATTAATTTTTTTATCCATTGCGATAATTCCTATTAATTCTTCATCTAAAGCAATCGGTGTAGGAGTAACTGCACACAATTCTGCCATATCATCCCAGTTTCCTGCTTTAATAGGCTGTTCTATGGAATGAATATCCAGCTCATTCAGTTGTTTCAATATGGTTTTAGCCTCATTCTTATCAAAACCTCCATTAGCATCAACACGAAGTTCCAGCACTTCTTTTGAAAATTTCTGTCTTAATTTCTGAAGAATTTCATGTTCGGATTTCCAGTTGACCCCTATTTTTAATTTAATACAGTGAAAACCCTGATCCAGCTTATCCTGAATTTGTTCCTCCATAAAAGCGATATCTCCCATCCAGATTAGCCCGTTAATGACAATAGCTTTTCGGCCTTCAGTAAATTCGCCCGGAAAATAAATATTGCCGCCATGTTTCAGATTTAAAATAGCCTGCTCATAGCCAAACCAAATAGAGGGAAATTCCTTCAGCCCTTCTTTTAACCATTCAGGATCTTTTTGAATGTTTTCACAAAGCCACTGAAGCTTCTCTTCGTAATCCGGTCTATCATCAAAACTTAATCCTCTGAAAACGGCGCATTCTCCTACTCCTTTCTTTTCATTTTCTGAAATTTCAAGAATAAAAGTTTCTTTTTCATACAAAACGCCGCGAGATGTTCCACTCGGGCGCTTGAATTCTAATAAATATCTAAAATATTCTCCTGTCATTACTTTACACTGTCGATTCTCATAAACTCTTCCGCTTTCTCCACCATATCAATACTTCCGCAGAAGAATGGAATTCTCTGATGCAGTTCCGTAGGTTCGATTTCAAGAATTCTTCTAAATCCGTCGGTTGCTTTTCCTCCGGCCTGTTCTGCTAGAAACGCCATTGGATTGCATTCGTATAATAATCTCAGTTTTCCGTTCGGAGCCTGTGAGTATGAAGGATAAATATAAATCCCGCCTTTCAGCATATTTCTATGAAAATCAGCAACAAGAGAACCGATATATCTGGAAGTATATGGTCTGTCCCCTTCTTCCATCTGGCAATATTTAAGGTAATTTTTTACTCCCTGTGGAAATTTGATATAATTTCCTTCATTGATGGAATAAATTTTCCCTGTTCTTGGAAATGTCATATTCGGATGAGAAAGATAGTAGGTTCCTAAGGAAGGATCAAGCGTAAATCCGTTTACCCCGTTTCCTGTGGTATAAACAATCATGGTTGATGATCCGTAAATAACATAACCTGCAGCAATCTGATTGATTCCTTTCTGTAAAAAATCTTCAAGCTGAACGGGAGTTCCCGGTTCGGTAACTCTTCTGTAAATGGAAAAAATCGTTCCCACGGAAACGTTTACATCAATATTTGAAGAGCCGTCCAAAGGATCAATTAACACCACATATTTACTTAGATGCCCATTTTCTCCGCATTTAATATCGATAAAATCATCATTTTCCTCGGAGGCAATTCCGCAGACCACTTCTCTTTGAGACAGAGCGGTAATAAAAATTTCATTAGCAATAACATCAAGCTTCTGCTGTTCTTCTCCCTGAATATTCTGGTTTCCGGCAGCACCTGCAATGTCTACAATTCCTGCTTTATTTACTTCTCTGTTTACTACTTTGGAAGCCAGTCTTATTGCGCTCAAAAGACGGGAAAATTCTCCGGTGGAATATTGAAAATCATCCTGTCTGTCAATAAGAAATTCTCCTAAAGTCTGTAATGGTCTTTCTGACATATTTTCCTTTTTACGTTTTGCTCAAATTTCGTAAAATTTATCACATTTTAAAAGAATAATTAATAAAAGAGCTTACCCATTGTTTATCAACACAATAGAGAGCATTTTTAGTTTTCCAGCATCAGGCTTATCATAAAAAACAGTTCCTGAATTGCTGAATGATCCTTCCAGATTTCTCCATATTGATGATTTTAATGAAATCTTAACGCCGCTGTGATCCAACGCTATTTCATATCTCGTTGTAAATTTATAATTTTGTCACCCGTAAAATATTCCCACAAATTTTATCTAACAATTTTATTATTAACAATTTAATGAAAATTTTCAAGTTTGGTGGAGCATCGGTAAAAGATGCCGAAAGTGTAAAGAACGTATCCATGGTATTAAAAAGCCAGGGATTTGCGAAGTGTCTGCTGGTAATTTCAGCAATGGGAAAAACAACGAATGAACTGGAAAAAGTAGTGGAACTTTATTTCAGGAAAGATAACTATCAAACTGAGATTGAAAAGATAAAACGAAAACACATTGAAATTGCAGAAGGTCTATTTCCTGAAAACCATGCGGTTTTTGCGGAAATTAATTTGTTTTTTGATGATATCGATTCTTTTTTAAGAAGAAACAAATCTCCAAACTACAATTTTGTGTATGACCAAGTGGTAAGCTGTGGGGAAATGATTTCTACCAAAATTGTGAGTGAATACCTGAACGAGATCCAGTTTACCAACCAATGGCTGGACGCAAGAGATTATGTAAAAACCGATAATTCTTACCGCGAAGGTGTTGTAGACTGGGCCAAAACCGAAGAATTTATTTCAAGCCTTAATAAGGAAATTTGCTATGTTACTCAAGGTTTTATCGGTTCTGATGATAATAATTTTACGGTAACATTGGGAAGAGAGGGATCGGATTATTCTGCAGCGATTTTTGCGTATTGCCTTAATGCTGAAGCCATGACGATCTGGAAAGATGTTCCCGGCGTAATGACCGGAGATCCGAGAAAATTCAAAGATGTAACGCTGCTTTCCAATATTTCGTATGAGGAAGCTATTGAAATGGCTTATTATGGAGCAAGTGTTATTCACCCTAAAACACTTCAGCCGCTTCAGCAAAAGAATATTCCTTTTTATGTAAAATCTTTTGTTGACCCAACGAAAGAAGGAACTAAAGTAGGTGCTTCGGAGAAAAATCAAAGTGAGGAAACTTACATCTTAAAAGAAAACCAAACCCTCTTAAAAATTTCCACAAGAGACTTCTCTTTTATTGCGGAAGATCATATGAGCTTAATTTTCGGATATTTATCAAAATATAAAATCAAGGTGTCTTTGATGCAGAATTCTGCGATTTCACTGGCTTTATGCCTTGAAGATAAATTCAATACTATTGATGAGCTGAATGAAGAACTGCAGAAAGTATTCCGTACGGAAGTGGTAAAAAATGTATCTTTATTTACAGTAAGGAATGCGAAGATGGATCATATTGATCAATTTTACCAGGAAAAAAGTGTATTATTGGAGCAGATTTCGAAGAATACGCTTCAAATGGTAACACAATAAAACTAATTGCGACTAAACACACATGAGTTTAATATCGAAAAACGATTTGATAAAGGCTTCCGGCTTACATAAAATAGGATTTTTGAAGAATCCTGTGGCATCTGCTGTGATGAGCGTTGCCAAAATAAACGAAGTAAATACATTATACGATAAATTAAAAGATAAGGAAGGCAAAGATTTTTTCGACTCATTTGTGAGAGAGCGGAATCTAAGTTATATAGCATTTGAAGAGGATCTGGCAAAAATCCCGAAAACCGGGCCTTTCATTCTGGTTTCCAATCATCCGCTTGGTGCGATAGATGGTATTTTAATGTGTAAAATTCTTTCGGAAGTACGCCCGGATTTTAAGGTGATGGGGAATTTCCTATTGGAGAAGATAAAACCCATGGAGCCGTATGTAATTTCGGTGAATCCTTTTGAAAACAGGAAAGATGCCTATAGCAGCTCATCAGGAATGCGCGAAACCTTAAAGCATCTTCAAAATGGCGGCTGTGTAGGTATTTTTCCGGCCGGAGAAGTTTCCAATAAAAATAATCCGTACGGAGAAATTTTAGATAAAGAATGGGAAAAACCAGCACTAAAGCTTATAAGAATGGCCAAAGTGCCGGTTGTTCCTATGTATTTCCATGCTAAGAACAGCAGATTATTTTATCAGATGGCGAAGATTCATCCGAGTCTACAAACCCTTATGCTTCCTGCAGAAATGATGAATGAGAGGGAAAAGCCTATCAGAATTCGTATCGGAAGACCTATTGCTGTAAAGGCGATGGACGATATGGAGAGTACGGAAGAGCTTGGCGATTTCCTGAAACGTAAGGTTTATATGATGAAATCTTATTATGACAAAAGAAAATCCCTCGCTCAAAGTATCAATCTTAAAAACCTTTCGGTAAAGTTTCCTTTGCTGAAAGAAGAGAATATTGTTCAGAATATTATCGACGAAACGCCTAAAGAAGACATTCTTAAAGATATCCAAAAGCTGAAAGGTACCGATAAGATGTTTTTCAGTAATGGAAATTACGAAGTCTATTTTACCAAATATGAGGAAATCCCTTCCATTATGAGAGAAATCGGGCGGCAGCGGGAGCTTACTTTCCGGGCCGTTGGCGAAGGCAGCAACCTTCCTTTCGATTTGGACGAATACGATAAACATTATCACCATCTTTTTTTATGGGACAATGCCGAGGAAAAACTAGTAGGTGCGTACCGAATGGCGTTGGGAAGAGAAGTGATGAAGAAATCAGGGATTAAAGGATTCTACACCAGCTCGCTGTTCGAATTTGAACAGGACATCCATCCTTTCTTTAAAAAAGTGATTGAAATGGGACGTGCCTACATCTGCCAGGAATATCAGCAGAAACCGTTACCGCTTTTTCTGCTTTGGAGAGGAATTGTGCATGTCTGCCTGAGAAATCCGGATCATAAGTTTCTGATGGGCGGCGTAAGTATTTCCAATAAATTTTCAGAGTTCTCAAAATCTCTGATGATTGAGTTTATGCGATCGAATTATTATGATTCTGCAGTAGCTCAATACATTACACCCAGAAATGAATATAAGGTAAAACTTCGAGACAGGGATAAGCATCTTTTTTTCGAAGAAATGGAATCTGATCTGAATAAGCTGGATAAAATTATTGACGATCTGGAGCCGGAATTGAGATTACCGGTTTTGATTAAGAAATATATCAAGCAAAATGCGAAGGTAATTGCGTTTAACGTAGATCCCAACTTTAATGATGCGATCGACGGATTGATGTATATCAGAATCAGTGATCTGCCGGAAAACACGATAAAGCCTGTACTGGAGGAGATGAGCGAGCAGATACGAAGAGAGCAGGAAAATAATTCGGTTGAAAATCAGTAGGTTTTTAATTTTTGTTAAAAAAAGTAATATTAATACTTGCTTCATATAGGAAAACTTAGTACTTTTGCATCACTTTAAAACAACGAAGTAAAAGAATGGTTTCTTAGCTCAGTTGGTAGAGCAATGGATTGAAAATCCATGTGTCCCTGGTTCGATTCCTGGAGAAACCACAAAAACCACCTTCACAAAAAGGTGGTTTTCTTTTCCAAATGTTTAAAAAAGTTGCAGGATGTAATATTTATTATTAGTTTTGCACCACTTCAAAAAAGAAGTAAAAATTAAATGGTTTCTTAGCTCAGTTGGTAGAGCAATGGATTGAAAATCCATGTGTCCCTGGTTCGATTCCTGGAGAAACCACAGTATATTAAATTAAACAAAAATCCTTCAAAATGTTTGAAGGATTTTTGTTTGATTATAGATTCAATACTATTTCATTTTGTTTAAGGTACTTGTTATTCTTCTTAATTCTTTTTCTATAAACTCAATTTTATTTTCCATTAATTCTGTTCTTTTAGCCCAGTCTTTCATCTTTAACTCCAACAGTTGAGTGATTTTCATATTGAGGACGATCAATTCGTCTCTGTCAAGATGCTTTAAATCTGAAACCTTTTTACCTCTTACAAAGTAAGAATGGGATTTAGGGAGGTTATTTTTTATAGAGAAAGTAAATTCGTTGGGAATTTTTTCAACTTTAGATTCCAGCTTCATTCCATCTTTAGTCTCAAGCATTATGTAATCTCCACTTATCAGGTTATGCTTATTGGGCATTGTAAGCTCAAGAAGATCAGTATTACGGTTATAAATCACCTTGTCTGTATTGGAGTAGATATCCGGTATATAAGCTATTTGCTCATCAACTAACCCCGGACTGTATGATGAGATACTATCTGCGGGAAAATAATAATGTTCTTTACTTGCAAAAGGAAAATCTTTCTCTGTGTAAACCGCTTTGTAAAAAGGGATTTTCTGAAAATCTTCCAAAAGAAGACTATCTTGTACAGGGTCAGTCAAAATCTTTCTTTGTATGAGCCGCTCATCCATAGGGAAGTAAATATTTTTTTTCTCTATTGTTTGCTGAGACAGGAAGAAATTTGTACCGATACCCAAATATATTAGTACATTTAAAATTCGCATTCTGTGTTATTTTTAAATTATTAAACTGGTTAACCTCATCATTTAATAAGTTATACGGTTTAAACAGAAACGCTTATAATTCAATTTCATTTTTATTACAAGCGCTTCATCTGTTTATGAAAAATCTAACTTATTAATGAATTTTTCAATAGCTTTAAATTATTTGTTAGAGTAAGTTGACCTTTACCTGATTCACTATAAATTTAAAACATTGATTAAGAAACTTTTGCTCTTCGGAGGATAGTTTTTGATTCACTTCTTTAGCAAAGAAAATACCTGCAAAATAATTATTAATTTCGTTTTCGATATATAAGTCTTTATTTTTTAATGTATTGATATTTTGATCTTTCAGATTTTGTATAATGCTGGCAACTATTTTATTGAATGAATCACTCATTGTAAGATCTTTGTGTATTGTCCACTCAGAATCATTATTCACCATTTCCAGATTATGATCAAATTGATTCGAAGTAAAAGCTGCATCAGTATTTTTTGATAAATAATTTTCAATTTTAATCAGTCTGGATTCTAAATCTGCAATTTTGTTTTATTGTTCCTTAATGACACCCACAACATCATTGGTATTAATACCCACCACAACGTTGATTAATTTTGAAGAATTTGTTTCTTCCCATGCAATTCCAATAATATTTTTATAGTCATCAATTTCCATCATATCCTTAGATTTTGCAACAGCATATCCATCGTTGTTTCCAGATGGAATGATATAATCTCCGACCTTGGCTTTATTAAGCACAAAAACAGGAACCTGACCCATAAATGCCACAGCCTTGAATTTTTTTTCATCCTCTTTTGAAGGTGCCTTACCTACAACTGCCGGATTTGTTGAAATCACCATTATTTTATCACTTTCATTTGTGTTAAGAGAAATTTTACCTCCTTTAACTCCAACAACCTGTGCAGGAGTAATTTTGTGAAAATCATTATAATTCATTAATTCCAGATACTCAGCATAGTCTCCTGCACTTGAAGCGTACATCACTCCGACAGTATTTTCCAATCCCTGCAACAGACCAGAAAAACGATCAATTCTTTCGCCAGCCAATGTAATTTCCTGTGTCATTGTTACAATTTTATCAGCGTATTTAGCGGCGGTAAGGAGTTCAATATTTGACTTTAGAAGCTGTGCCTGGGAGGCCTGAGAACAACCACCGCCTACAATCGTACCACCGTTAGAAGTTCCTCCGGTAACTCCCCCGGGTTGTAAACCATTTGATGTTTCCTGACTTTTTTCAGATTTCTTTTTTTCTAATATTTCAATAGCTTCTTCATATGCTCTGAAAGCAATCTTAAGCGGTAAAGTTGCTTCTTCAATGCTTTTAGCTCTAACAAAATTTGCATAATCCCCATTTTTATTGATAAGTTCTGAAAGGTTTTGCCCTTGTATTCTTCCAACCATTTTCCCGTCTTTATTCCAAAAGGAAATGAAATTATTACCTGTTGTGGCCTCTGCCGAATTGACGCTTCCATATGCAGCTCCATAATTGCTTTCTGCATGTTTGTTTACTTTAATAGCAATCCCTTGATCTACGGCATTTACTTTAAGAGCATAAGAATCAATTAGGTTATCGGGACCATACCCCTGATTATTTAAGAGAGGCTGTTGATATGGGTTGCTGTAGTAAGTGTACGTGTCTACCGATAAAGGAGTAAGGGTATTTACTGTTGCATTTTGAGCAAAAACTTTACCTAATACAGATAAGTTTCCGTTAATGATTGCTCCGCCATCAACTTTTAAGGCGGCATTTGTAAAATCACCATACGGCTGATTTAGCGTTGATCTCACATGAAGCCTTTTTCCTACAATAGCACCACCATCTACTTCGAGTGCTTTATTGTTATCTTCATCTACCGTGCTTTTAATTTCGACCTGTTTATTAAAAGCAGCAAGATCATTGAATGTGCTTAATTTATTTGTATAAAGATTTCCATCCAGATGGGTATCATTTTTAACATTAAGATTATTTCCTACGTTAATGTTTTCCTTTACTCCCAAACCTCCGTCAACAACCAAGGCTCCACTTAAAGGATTGTAAGAACTCGTTGCATTGTCAATTTTGGTGATACCACTTATTGTTGCGGTATTGTTTACTGTTAAAGTACTGGTTGTAGTATTGGCTGCAACAGATAAATTTTGACCAACATTGGTATTTTGTAATACATTTACATTGCCATTTGCCGTTATACTCTCCTTTGCGGTAATATTTTTTCCTGCATAAATACTTTTATCCACTCCTAAACCGCCTTCCGTTACAATAAGCGCTCCAGAGTCTTGATTTACTGCGTCTGCAGTTCCATTAATTTGGAGAGAATTATTAACAGCCAAATTATTTGATGTAAGAACCCCGTCGATTTTGGCATTTTTCGCCACATTAAGATTTTCACCAATCCCTACTCCACCATGTACAACCAAAGCTCCATCTGTAGATGCCGAAGAAGGAGTATTATTATCTATTTTAGTGGTTCCATTAATGGTAGTGTTTCCTTCAACATTAAGCGTATTTAGGTTTGCTGTATTGGATACTGTAAGATTATTATCTGATATTATATTTGTATTTGCCCTGATGCTTCCTCCAGCTACCATATCTTTTTCAACGCCGAGACCACCGGATTCAATAATGACAGCTCCTTCATCTTTATTAGCAGCATTAGCATCACCATTTACCTTAACATTCTTCCCAACCGCTAAATTTTGTAAGGCATTCATATTTCCTGAAATATTTGTGTTTCCACCAACATTTAGATTTTTGGCTACGGAGGCACCACCTGCAGTTACAAAAGATCCTTCATTCAAAGTATTAGATTCGGTAGCATCATTAATTTTTACAGATTTATCGAAATCCGCTTTATTCGTAAATTTCGAAGTTCCATCTACCTTAAGATTCCCTAAAAGATTCGTATCTTGATAAACAGAAAGATTTTCTCCAACATTTAAGTTCATCTTTATTCCTGTTCCTCCTTTTACGATAAGTGCTCCGGTATAAGGGTCTATGGATTGAGTCGATGATTCTACAACCCCTGTTTGTGCTATTAAATTATTAACATTAGCATTATTTGTTGTAAGATTCTGCGTTGTAAGATTGGTAACTGTAAGTATATTATTGTTCCCAAGATTAATGTCTCCCAGAAAATTGATTTTCCCATCGGGAGTAATATTGATACGTGTTTGATTATTGGTTTTTATATTTAAAGGTGCTGCATCCACAGTTCCTAAAAAGCCATTACGCATACCAATGTCGCGGTTGCCGTACACAGACCATGTATTTCCTTTAGATGCTAATGTTGAATTACTATCTCCTGTAGAATCACTATTAACAGCACCGAAAACCTGATTATTACCTGTGACAGATTCTGCTGTCAGAGCATGAAATGCGTATGGTACTGCATATAAATCCGTAGACTGAAGCTGTACATACTCTCCTGTTGCCGCTCCGTTGGTATTCAAAACCTTGTATTTTATTCTCAGACTAACTTCCTGGTTACTGAAGGGCACTTCATTAAATTTACCCGAAATAGATGTACCTTTTCCTACCTGTATGAAAGCAAGACCTTCATTATTAGTATTAATCTGTTGTTTTTCGGAATACCACACTTTATCTTTGGTAAACAATTCTACTTCAACACTAAGATTTTCATTTTTAACAGGCAGATGGCTTTTATCGAATATCTGCGATCGGAATATCATACTGTTATATGGCTTTTCCTGAGCTTTTAAAGCATGTGTCGCACAACCTAAAAAGAATAATACGGCATATTTATATATTTTCATTTTGTTATTTTTTTATGATTTTATAAGATTTTTTAGAGTTTTCATCCTGAATTACCAACACGTAAACTCCTGATAAAAGATTCAGCATATTGATTGTAAAATTTGAGTTTTTCTCTTCTTTCATAGCAATCAGTTTTCCGGACATATCCATTAGGCTGTAGGAAACTTTATCTCCTTGTAATGCTTTTATAGTGACATTTAAAATGTCGTCTACGGGATTAGGATACAATACGATCGACAAATCACTTTTAAAATTATCATCAGGATACAAAGCATACGTGTTTATTTCCAAGCCTTCAGATCTGGTAAATAGCTCCTCAATTATATATTCCTGATTTTGCGACTGTGCAAAATTTACCGAAGGCAAAGAAATCGCAAGAAGAATACTTAAAGAATAAATATTTCCTTTCATTATTTTTGATTTTATTTTTTTGCTATTGAACTGCAACTCGTAGAAATATTATTGTTGCTTGTTTGGTAAGTAAAGGTGATCTCATCTCTTTCATTATTTATTGTTCCTTCACCAACGATATGCAAATTGTCAGCGTGAGTATCGATCTTAATAATATCGGGATTCTGCTCACTTACAGTTGCTACAATAGTTGGTCCGTAACCACCGAAATTATCGAGATACAGTTCATTGTTATTTTCATTTTTTTCCCTGATAATCATCGTATAAGTTGTATTAGCAGATCCGCACGAATCATTCACTGTGTACTCTCCTAAAAATTTCAGCAAAACCGAATCTTCATCTCTGTTACATCCTACTATCGCTATAAGCGCTATCAGAGATAACAGTACTTTAATTTTTTTTAAATAATCCATATATTATATTTTTCTAATTATTCCTATTCCTATCGAGAAAGCAATATTCCTTCTCTTTTCATAATAATATTCCTGATATATACTTGATAAGCCAAACTGCATTCTTGGAATAAAATTGATCATGTAATTTTCATTAAGCTTGAAACTGATGTTGGCTCCGGATTCTATTCCCATATCCAGTTTGTCATTATCTACGGGTACCGAAAAATAATTATCCTTAATCTTTTCACTGGCTTCCAAAGGAATTCCAATATAGCCTCCCGCATAAGGCCTCACCTCAATATATCTGTTCCGGTAAGCTTCTACGCCAAAACGTACAGGTATCTGAATGTAGCTTGAGGAATAGTCTTTATTTTCGGTTGTAAAACCTCTTTTGCTGAATCCTAAACCGCTTCCCACAAATAAAATAGTACTGATGTTATAGTCGTACATGATCTGAAAAGAAGGCGCTCCTTTATAGAGCAGATTCTGCTTCTGAAGTCCTTTAAATTTTATATAATCTTGATTTACTCTGTCATAATAGGCGTTAATGCCTATTTCATGTTTATGTTCCTGTCCCCATAAAGTAGCACAGAAAACCAATGTAATTACTAATAAGAATCGCATGTTTTTTTGTTTAATTAATATAATTTTTACCTCATTTTATTTTTGAATTGTTGTTTACTGTGTTATTCTAACAGTAGTGCTGCAAAGGAGATAGCTGAAACAGTCTGTTTAACAAAAACAGATTTATCAGGGTATCATGTTATCTCAATTTCAATCTCCGATAGAAATTGATTTTTGTTCAGGGGAAGGAGGTGGGGAAATATTTTTCGGAAATCAAACTCATTAGATAATTCAAGATTATGAATATCTAAACACTATATTTTTAAGATATGAGTGATTTTCCTCTAGATGAATGCTGTAGCGAACAGTACTCATAATAAAATATTAAGAATACGATATGTAAATCCCGACGATTTTAGATACAAAAAAATTTGCCTGTCAAATCGTATGATTAATTCTAATTTTAATAATGAATTATTATCTATAATAGAAAAAAGAATATAAAGTGTCTTTCAAAAAAGAACACATAAAAATAGTTAAGGTGTTTTTTCATCTCAAGTGTGTATATTAAATTCAAAAGCTAAACCAAAAATAATTTTTTTTCACAATATCACAAAATTTAAACTTAATTTATAATAAATATAAATAAAAAATAGATAAAAAATAAAAATTTAATTAATAAATACAAATAAATTAATTAAATTCACATTAGCCTTTATAAAATATTAATTTATAAACCCGCGTTTGTAAAGGGATAGGATATGCCTGCTCATCTTAAATATTTAAAAAGCAAAAATTATCAAGTACATATCCATCTAAAAAGACCTACAACGATTAGAAAACGATTTAAAATTAGTCTCAACTTTTCGGTTGATACTTTTTTAAACCATAGTTAATACCCGAATTATATAAACTTTTACGCTGAAAATAAGTATATTCGCTGTTCAAATTTTTATTGAATAATGAAGAAGATTGTTTCCGCTTTATTTTTATTTTCTGTAATCACGGCATTTGCCCAGGAAGCTATTCAGTTTCAGGAACTGCCTTTTAAAGATCTTATTGCAAAGGCAAAAAAAGAAAACAAAATCGTGTTTATTGATGCATTTACCTCATGGTGTGGACCATGCAAAATGATGGAGAGAAATATTTTCACAAAAAAATCCGTGGGAGATTATTACAATGCCAACTTCATTAACGCAAGATTCGATATGGAAAAAGGAGAAGGAAGAGATATTGCTGTAAAATACGGTGTGCGTTCCTACCCTACTTATCTTTTTCTAAATGGCGACGGAGAGCTTGTTTCACAGAACTACGGCTACATGGAAGAAAGTATGTTCGTTGCTATGGGGCAGGATGTTAATTCTCCCAATAATAAAAAAGGCTCCCTGAAAGAACGCTTTGAAAAAGGTGAAAAAGATCCAGAATTCCTGGTCAATATTATGAAACTTAATTCTTCTACCGATTTCGATTTTGCTAAAAAGGCTTCGGAAAGATATTTTGAAAACAAAGAAAAAACATCCGAATTTACAAAAGATGATGTTGGTCTATTATTATTTTTTCTAAAATCTTCAGAGGACAAAAACTACAAAATATTTACGAATAGGAAAGCTGAAATCATCAAATTTTTACCAGAAGAAACCTACCGTGAGTTCGATAATCAGATCAAGTTGGGAAAAATTGTTGAGCAATCCATCGACAGGCAAAACAAAAGAATCAACGACGAGTACTTTATGAAAACAGCCGAGCCGCTTGTAGGAAAACATGATGCGGAAGTAAAGCTCAATCAGACAAAGCTCAGCTATTACGAACAAAATGCCAACTTCCCGGAATATGAGAAAGCAGCCCTTTCTTATTATAAAAATTCGGAAGCTTTTGAACCTAACGAATTATTAAAAGCGGCATGGATATTTTCTGAACATATCACTACTCCTTCATCGCTGAAAAAGGCTTCAGAATGGGCAGAGAAATCTGTTATGAGAGGCGAAACATCAGAAAATACATACATTTTAGCAAAACTCTATTTCCTTACCGGAAATAAGGAACAGGCTAAAACGTATGCAGAAATGTCTAAAAACATGGCATCCCAGGCTCAAAAAGATTCTACTTTGGCAGATGCGTTATTAAAACAAATTAATGAGAAATAATGAAGATCAGATTATTAGCAGGCGCCCTTCTCCTCTTTATTTTAGGGAATGTAGATGCCCAGGAACAGAATAATGAAAAAAGTGTTTACGTAAAAGGCAATGCACTGTTTATTCCTATTGGAATTGTTAATCTTGCGCTGGAACATCAGATCAGCAAAAAAATTACTGTACAGGGAGACGTTTTTATTTCTCCTTGGAAGTCTTTTGACGGTCACGAACTGCAATACTATTCCGTATCTGCAGAAGGGAGATATTACTTCAATGAAGCGTTTAGGCATTTTTATGTCGGAGCCAATATTGCTACATCAGCATTTACATTGCAGAAATGGAATTACTGGCCGGATGAGCCGTATTATAACGATTATGGCGAGGTTTTCACAAGTTCAAACCTTTATCAGAAAGGTTATTCTTTAATAATTGGTGTTACCTTGGGATACCAGTTCAAAGTTTCCGACAGATGGAATATTGATCTGTATGGAACACTAGGAACTTCACAGGATTTTTATAAAGGTTACGACAGAACTACCGGAGAACGCTACGACAGAAAAGATAATAAATTCAACAGAAGTGGTGAAATACTTCCATACAGAGGAGGTGTCATGATTTCTTATAAGCTAAAATAATCAATATGAAATTATTCGGAAGAAACCACCTGATCCTTTGTGCTATTACTTTCATCATCCTTTTTCTGATGAATTACCTTGGTAATGACCAGGCGGATAAACTGCAAAGAGCTTTAATGATCGGTGCTGCAGGAGTAATAGGTTTGTCCCTTGGTTTATTGATCATGAATAAAGGGAAAGACGACAAAACACCACCGCATAACTTTGATTAAATCACGAATTTTTAAATTCACTGATATCAATTTTCATAAATAATATATTTTTTTCTGATTTTTTCAAACTTTTCCAGGCCGGGCTTCCAGGAGTCTTTGATTTCTTTAATGGATTTTCCGGCAATAATTTGTTTTCTCAGCGTATCATTTCCTGCTAACGTATCAAACCAGAAATTTTTACCGGATGTCGGCTTTAGGAAAAAGTCCAGTTCTGGATTTTTATAGTTTTGATAGGCTTTGATCACCCATTCCAGGTTAAGTGATCTTAAATCTTCCTGATAGTTAGATAGATTTTCTCCGTAGCAGAGTTTTCCATTCAGAAAAGGATCCTTTGCTCCAAAATTCGGCTTCGGTGTAAATTGATAAGGCAGACTTTTTGTCCATGGTGACCCGTAAATCTGAAAAGGTAAATCGGTTCCTCTTCCTACGGAAACCTGTGTTCCTTCAAAAAAACACAAGCTTGGATAGAGATTGATTGATTTGTCGTTGGGTAAATTAGGGGATGGTTTATCCAGAATCCTATATCTTAATTTTTTATGATAATTTTTCATCGGGATTAAAGTATATTTAGCCTGAACTTCTTTTTCCAGCCACTTTTCTCCGTTCACCATTTTGCCGTATTCTCCAATCGTAAGACCGTAAACGACAGGCACTTCATGCATTCCGACAAAACTTTTCCATTTTTTATCGAGAACCGCTCCATCTGTGTAACCGTCGTGCGGATTAGGGCGATCCAGCACCATTACTTCAACATTATTTTCCGTTGCGGCTTCCATGAGATAAGTTAATGTAGAAATGTAAGTATAGAACCGCACTCCAACATCCTGTATATCAAAAACTACAATATCGATCCCTTTCAGTTGGTCAGGTTTCGGCTTTTTATTGTTCCCATAAAGAGAAATAATAGGAATTCCGGTTTTAACATCAACTCCGTTTTTTACTTTTTCTCCGGCATCAGCATCCCCCCTGAAGCCATGTTCGGGAGCGAAAATAGATTTAATTTTAATTCCGTTTTTTACTAAAAAATCTACTACATGTGTTCTGTCACTCATCAATCCAGTCTGGTTGGTAACTACACCAATAGTTTTACCCTTCAGCAGCGGCAAATATACTTCCGGTTGATCGGCACCTGTTTTAAAACCGTCTTTAGCTTGAGTTTGAGAATAATATTGGTGGAATACTCCTAAAAAAATTAGGCAAATAAGAAGTAAATTTTTAATTTTGAAATCTAAATTCATAAGCTTGAAATTTCCTTTATATTTCTCTAGAAAAATAGCGTTTTCCAAAGATAACAAAAATAACCTTTCACGGGTTATCATCTTCATTGGGAGGCTTTCGGTAGCGCTTGGAATCATTGTTTCTTTAATTACCGTATCCACCGGGTTCGGTTCTAAAAAAGCAATCAAAGAAAGACTGGCAGATTTCAGCGGCCACATTACAGTAAGGTCCACAAGATCAAACTCTTCATATAATACTTCCGTTCTCGATAATCAGGGGCTGGATGTAAAACGGATAAAAGAAATTCCTGATGTTGCGAGTGTGCAGAAATATGCCATGTTAACGGGTATAATGAGGAATGAGCATAATTTTGCAGGAATTATTTTTAAAGGAATCGGAAAAGATTTTGACAGCCTCAGATTTAAAAAATTCCTGATCTCCGGAACTACGCCGCAGGTCACTGAAAAAGGCTATAATAACGGCGTCGTGATTTCTGACAAGACAGCAAAAGATCTACACCTGAAGGTAAAAGACAGCATCGTTACCGTATTTTCAAAAGCTGACCAGCAACCCATCTATAGAAAATTTGAAGTACTGGGAATCTATAGAACAGATATTAAAATGATTGACGATCAGTTTGTTATAGGAGACATCAACCACATTCGTAAAATTCAGGATATGAAGCCGGATGAGGCAGGCGGAATTGATATTTTCTTTAAAAATATAAACGACGCAGATACTAATTTTCCTGAAATTGAAAAGCTGATCGGGTATAAAAACTATGCAGAAAAAGCCACTGAGAAGTTTCCGCAAATTACCGACTGGATCAGTATTTTCGATACCAACATTGCGCTGATTATCATTATTATGCTGATTGTTGTGGTCATTAATATCATTATGGTTCTTTTAATCCTGATTATCGAAAGAACGAATTCCATTGGTCTTCTTAAGACGCTTGGCGCAAGCAATTCCCAGATCCGGGCAACGTTTATCAATTATACGCTGATCATCATGATTCCGGGACTTCTGTATGGGAATGTAATGGGTCTCGGATTGATTTTAATCCAGAAGTTTTTTGGACTCATTAAACTAAATCCTGAAAATTACTACGTTAGCACCGTTCCGGTAGATCTTAATCCGCTTGCAATCATATCCATTTCATTAGGAATTTTAATTATTTCAGGTCTTGCATTGATCATTCCAAGTTATCTGATCAGTAAGATTTCTCCCGTAAAGGCTATTAAATATAATTAGAAGTTGGTGAAAAGTAAAAGGTGAAAAGTCTCAGTTGTGAATTAACTTATTCATGGAATCGATCGTATCATCATCCGGATAAAATTTAAAGCCGTATCTTTGTCGTTCTTTAAAAAACATTTATGAAATACGCAGACAACATCCTCGAAACTATAGGAAATACACCACTTGTAAAATTAAATAAAGTTTTGGGTGAAGATTTTCCGGCAATGGTTTTGGCAAAGGTGGAAACCTTCAATCCCGGGCATTCCGTGAAAGACAGAATGGCCGTTAAGATGATTGAAGACGCAGAGAAAGACGGAAGACTGAAGCCGGGCGGAACTATTATTGAAGGAACTTCCGGAAACACAGGAATGGGACTGGCTCTGGCAGCAATTATCAAAGGATACAAATGTATTTTTGTAACCAACTCAAAACAATCTAAAGAAAAATGCGATATTCTGCGTGCAGTGGGTGCTGAAGTAATTGTTTGCCCTACCGACGTAAAACCTACGGATCCGCGTTCTTACTATTCCGTATCAAAAAGACTGGCAAAGGAAACCGAGAACGGATGGTACGTTAATCAATATGATAATTTATCCAACAGAGCTGCACATTATGAATCTACCGCTCCGGAAATCTGGGAACAGACGGAAGGAAAACTGACTCATTTCGTAGTTGGTGCAGGAACAGGAGGCACTATTACAGGCTGTGGAACATTCTTCAAAGAGAGAAACCCCAACATCAAAGTTATCGGTGTCGATACGTACGGTTCTATCTTAAAGGAAATCCATGAAACAGGCGAGATTAACTTAGGCAATGCTTATACCTATATTACCGAAGGAATTGGTGAAGACATTCTTCCCGAAAACTATGACATGGCGGTTATCGATCATTTTGAAAAAGTAACGGATAAAGACGGAGCCATTTATGCAAGAAAATTAGCAAAAGAAGAAGGGATTTTCTGCGGATATTCCGCCGGAAGTGCTATTGCTTCATTGGTTCAGATGAAAGATCAGTTTACAAAAGATGATGTGATTGTAGTTCTTCTCCACGATCACGGATCAAGATATGTAGGAAAGATCTACAACGACGAATGGATGAAAGAAATGGGCTGGCTGGATTAATCAGTCGTCACAATCTATAATAAAAAACTCAGAACAAAATGTTCTGAGTTTTTGTTTGATTTATATTCGCAAAATTTTTGAAGAAGTTTTATTCCTTGATGTTTTTCTTTAAAAACTGTTTTAAAAAGCTGTAATCTTTCTCTTGCATGGATTTTCTGGGAAACATATAGCTGTATTTTCCTTCAATGCTGATAAATTCGTTATTGCTATCAAAAAACTCAAAATCTTTCCATTCACTCGTTTCTTTGTCGCCATTAATATTCACTGTGAAGAAGTTATCGTCCATTCTGATCTCGTAGATATTGCAGTTTTCGACTTTATTTAAATAATGTTCAACCTGCTTTTTCCACCTTGAAACCTTATTAATACTTACCGATAAAAAAACAGCGCAAAGAAGGAATAAAAAGCTTACAAAATACAAAATCCCTGATTTTTCTTTACTGAAATCATCTTTGAAGAGAAATAAAATGATCAGAATAACAGCAACAATAATGGTGGTAACTGTTTTTCCGCGCGTGGTCGAAGAAAAAAACAGGCTTCCCTGATTTCCGCTGAAATATATTTCTTCAAAATCTTTTCTTTTAGGTTTCAGAATGATTACTTTTTCGTCAGTCATACTTATTAATTCTGCAGCAAAGATAGTTTTTTCATTTTATTGATCTCATTTTAAACATCACCACTCTGCCCAACTCTCTCACCCTAAACCTTCTCACTCTAGAACTCACCCACTCAAAAACTCCCTTCCTCATATTTATCACTGATGGCGGAAAGCTTATTCATCAGCTCACGATTTTTCTGTTTCAGATCTTCCATTTTTCTCAGCATTTCGTGGATTACTTCTAGTCCCGGAAGATTGATTTCCAGATCATAATGCCAGTTGGTAAACCTTTCAAAAGATGGCAAATCTTCGTACATCAGATAACGGATTTCATTTTCCATCTCAACATTCAGCAATCCGGAATCTACCAGTTCATCAAAAAAAGCAACCTCAATATTGTATATTTTTACGAGTTCTTCCCGCGATATTCTTTCACTCATGACTAGGAATTTTTTAATTGTTCGAAAAGTTGCTTCTGCTTATCGGTAAGATTGGTAGGCAGTTTTACATCATACGTCACAAAAAGGTCTCCGAATTCTCCTTCCTTTTTATAGACAGGAAATCCTTTTCCTTTTAATCTTACCGTCGTTCCGTTTTGGGTTTCGGGTTTTACTTTAAGATTAACGCTTCCGGTAAGGGTATTTACTTTTACGTCACCTCCTAAAACAGCCGTATAAAGATCAATGGTAACTTTGGTTTTCAAATCATCTCCGATTCTTTCAAAATCAGGATCTGCCGGAATATTAAAAGTGATGTACAAATCACCGTTCGGACCACCGTTGTAGCCGGGACTTCCGTGGCCTTTCAATTTAATCTGCTGGCCATCGTACACGCCTGCCGGAATGGTAATTCTTACCTTTTTTCCATTAATATCAAAAGTCTGCTGATGAGTGGTGGCAGCATCCTTCAGACTGAGATTCAATTCTGCGTGTACATCCTGACCTTTAAATTTTCCTGATGCACTTCCTCGTGAATTTCTTCCGAATCCGCCGGAACCACCGAACATACTTTGGAAAAAGTCTGAAAAGTCCTCCCCACCTCCGAAATCCGCCTCCGAAAATCCGCCTTCATAATCATTTCCGCGACTTTGATACTGTCTTTGCTGCTGTTGCTGTGCTTTTTCGTATTCTTCACCATGCTTCCAGTGTTCGCCGTATTTATCATATTTAGCACGGTTTTCAGGATTACTCAGCACTTCATTAGCTTCGTTGATTTCCTTGAATTTTCTTTCCGCTTCCTTATCATCTGGATTAAGATCCGGATGCAGTTTTCTCGCCAGCTTGCGATACGCTTTTTTGATATCTTCCTGACTTGCGTTTTTATCTACACCTAAAATTTTATAGTAGTCTATATAAGCCATAGAAACGATTTTACTCAAATTTAAGCATTTTAGAGACGAAATTTATATAATGAAGTGTTAAAAATAAAGCTATCTTTGATTAAAAAGCGCTCTATGAAAGAAGTGTTGAAAAACTACTCAGGAATCCTGCTTTTGCTTCTGGGAATCGTGATCGGAAGTATTATCGGAATTATTGCACCCCAAACGGTCAATTATATAAAACCGTTGGGAGATATTTTCCTGAATTTACTTTTTGTAAGTGTTGTTCCTCTAGTTTTCTTTGCCGTCTCCAATTCCATTGCTTCACTGGAACAGCAGTCGAAATTCGGGAAAATCATGGTAACCATGGCATTCACTTTTCTTTTTTTCATTTTAACGGCAGCAATTTTTACCATTTGCGCGGTTTATTTGTTTCCGGTTTCGGGAGTTTCCGGAAGTAAGGAGCTTATAGAAGATGTGACTTCCGAAGAAAGCTGGGGCAACAGGATTGTGAGCTTTTTTACGGTAGGTGAATTTACACAGCTCTTTTCACGGCAGAATATGCTTGCGCTACTTATTTTCGCTTTCATGACAGGACTTTCCGCAAGAAGGGCTGGAGAAAAAGGACAATCTTTCAGAATGTTTATTGCTTCCGGATATGAAGTCATGAAAGAACTCTTATTATTGATTATGAAAGCTGCTCCTATTGGTCTTGGTGCTTATTTCGCTTATCAGGTAGCTACATTGGGACCACAGCTTTTTGGATTTTACGCCAAGCCTCTCGGACTTTATTATATAGCAGGAGTGATCTATTTTCTTTTATTTTTTTCCCTCTATGCATTTATGGCAGGAGGAACCAATAGTGTTAAAAATTTCTGGAAAAATGCTATTTATCCAACGGCAACAGCATTGAGCACCTGCAGCAGCTTCGCCACCATGCCGGCTAATTTGCAGGCAGCATCCAAACTCGGTATTCCAAGTCAGATTTTCAATATCGTGATCCCCATCGGGACTACGCTTCATAAGAACGGATCTTCCATGTCATCGATCATTAAGATCTACGTTGCATTTATGATTATCGGAAGAGATTTTTTTGATCCGATGAATCTTCTTTTAGCTTTAGGCATTACGGTTTTCGTGAGTATTGTAGCGGGAGGAATTCCCAATGGCGGATATATTGGTGAGATGTTGATGATTTCAGTCTATAAACTGCCACAGGAAGCCATTCCGGCGGTGATGATCATCGGAACGTTGGTGGATCCTTTAGCAACCGTTCTTAACGCAGTGGGGCAACTGGTTGCTTCTATGTTTGTCAATCGGTTTGTGAAAGTTTGATCTTTTCCCTAAAACACAAATTACACAAAATCTTGTTCGAGAATTTCACTTTATAGCTCAAACATCTGCGTAATCTGCCAAATCTGCGGGAGGTTTTTAAATGTAAGATTGAACTGTTTCTCTATCTCAGTGATTTTGTTGATAAAGGAAATTTATTCACTGCGCTTTACAGGTTGTAAATTATTAAGTTCTTCCGGTGTGAAGAGTGTATAAATCACTTTAAAAGTTTTCCCTAAAGGTGTTTCTAAAGAGAATCCTCCCGGTCCGAAACCATCGGTAACATCGAGTGTAAAATGGGAATACTGCCAGTATTCAAAAAGGTCACGGTCGATCCAGAATTCATGTCCGTTGATCGTACCAATCATGGCATCATTCATTCTGGGGAAAAATCCGCCTTTCTCGAAACACTGCGGCTGCGTGCCTTCACAGCATCCTCCGGCCTGATAAAACATCAGGTCTCCGTATTTTTTCTCCAGTTCCCAGATTACTTCCAGGGCTTTTTCTGTAGCGGAGAGTCTTGCTATTTTAGGTTTCATAGTATTCTTTTTTTTATTGATGTTCTTTTGTCTTAAAACAAAAGAACCAAAAATTCAAGACCTGGAAGCTGCGGCTAAAAATGAATCCTGTTCTCTAAAAATTCTAAAACTTGCGCGAATTCAGTATTTGCTCTTCGGCTCAATATTGTTCTCGCGCTTCAAACAGTAGAATTTTCTTTACGTTCACAGAATTAATTTTCTTAAGGCCTTCGCTTCCTAAGTCGTTTATAAAGTTAAAAAGTTTCGGCGAAATTTCATTTTGCCGAAACCATACATTTATTCAATTTAATCCGAACTTCCGACTATATCAAGAACGATTCTGCCATCGATCTGTCCTTTTTTCATTTTATCAAAAACATCATTGATGTCTTCCAGTTTTGCCGGGGTCACGGTTGCCTTTACCAATCCTTCGTTGGCAAAATCAAGCGCTTCCTGAAGGTCTTTTCTCGTTCCGACGATGGAACCTCTCACCGTGATTCTTTTGAGAACCGTCTCGAAAATCGGAAGCTCAAATGATCCTGGCGGAAGTCCGTTCAGCGCAATGGTTCCTTTTCTTCTTAATACATCAATCCCCTGTTTGAAAGCGATCGGCGAAACGGCAGTGATCAGTGCGCCATGCATTCCGCCGACTTCTTTATGTAAATATTCACCGGGATTTGTGTTCCTGGCATTGACTACCAGATCTGCTCCTAATTTTTTCGCCAGTTCCAGCTTATCATCTGCCACATCAATTGCTGCGACATGCATTCCCATTGCTTTGGCATACTGAACCGCAACATGCCCCAATCCTCCGATTCCGGAAATGGCAACCCACTCCCCGGGTTTTGTTTCTGTTTCTTTTAATCCTTTGTAAACGGTAACGCCTGCACAAAGAATCGGTGCAATTTCTAAAAAGTTGACATCACTTTTCAGGTGCCCCACATATCTTGAGTCTGCAATGACGTATTCTGCAAAACCACCGTCTACGCTGTATCCTCCATTTTTCTGCGCTTCGCAAAGGGTTTCCCATCCTGTAATACAATAGTCGCAGCATCCGCATGCGGAATACAGCCAGGGAACTCCTACGGCATCTCCTTCTTTTACATAGGCCTCAGGACCGCATGCTACTACAATTCCTACGCCTTCATGTCCGGGAATTAAGGGCATTTTGGGTTTTGCAGGCCAATCGCCGTCAACGGCATGAAGATCGGTATGGCAAACTCCACAAGCGATTACTTTTACCAGCACTTCATATCTTCCGGGTTCACGCACCGGAACTTCTTCAATTTTTAACGGCTGACCGTACCCTTGTACCACCGCCGCTTTCATTGTTTTTGGTATCATATTCTGAGTTTTGAATTAGTTTTTATTTTTTATTGGAAAATCGTTGTAATCTGCGTGGAAAGGTTATTCTAATTTTATAATGAATGTTGTTTTTATTTCGCGCGGATTGCGCAGATTTCGCAGATTATTCTTTATAAAAAAGTTTATTTGATTTAGTTTTTAATTTAACACAAAGTCCGCAAAGATTTTTTAATACTATGTGTTTTTTAAGTTCGCAAAGGCGTTACACTTAACTAAGATCGCTAAGAATTTCCTTCATTTTTATTTCTATACTAAATTACTTTGTGGAATCTAAAGAATCATATAAGTCTAATTTCACTTAACATAAAGAGCATAATTTTTTTATGTTACTCTTGATTTCGGTAATTCTATCTGTCTGGATATTCATGAGACGACGAATCATTGCGTGAGGGATAGGAAGGGCGGCGAGGAACGAGCCGGTGCGGAGCGAAGCGGAGCACCGAAACGAAGTGTAGCCCTGGATAGCCCGACCTTTTTCCCCGGGCCTTCGGCCGGGGAAAAACGGGCACGCCCTGATATTTAAAATTAAAAAAATCCTAATTTGTTTTTGTTATAGGAGATCAACATATTTTTTGTCTGGCGGTAATGATCCAACATCATTTTGTGGTTTTCCCTGCCGATTCCCGACTGTTTATAACCACCAAACGGCGCTCCTGCCGGATAAGAATGGTACTGATTGACCCAAATTCTTCCCGCCTGGATCTGACGCGGAACAGTATATAGCTGATGGGCATCTCTCGTCCAGACTCCTGCTCCCAATCCGTACATCGTATCATTGGCTATTTTAACGGCTTCTTCTTCGTCTTTAAAGGTTGTAAAAGCCAGCACTGGTCCGAAAATTTCTTCCTGGAAGATTCTCATCCTGTTGTTGCCTTTGAAAATTGTCGGCTGAATATAGTATCCGTTTTCAAGTCCTTCGCCTACATTATTGACGTCACCTCCTACCAAAACTTCGGCTCCTTCTTCTTTTCCGAGCTTGATGTAGGAAAGAATTTTATCTTTCTGGATCTGCGATGCCTGTGCGCCCATCATAACAGTTTTGTCCAATGGATTTCCTACTTTGATGGCTTTCACTCTTTCGATCACTTTTGCGATGAATGCATCGGCAATATCTTCCTGCACAAGCAATCTTGAGGGACATGTACAGATTTCTCCCTGATTCAGGGCAAAAAGAACGGCTCCTTCGATGGCTTTATCCAGGAATTCATCGTCCGCATCCATGACAGAACTGAAGAAAACATTTGGCGATTTGCCTCCTAACTCCAATGTTACAGGAATGATGTTTTCTGTTGCATACTGCATTACCAGACGGCCTGTCGCAGTAGATCCTGTGAATGCCGCTTTAGAAACTTTCGGATTGGTAACCAATGCCCTTCCTAATTCTGCCCCAAATCCATTAACAATATTTACGACTCCCGCAGGCAGAAGATCTCCAATGATTTCCATTAAAACCATGATAGAAATTGGGGTACTTTCCGCAGGTTTTAATACGACACAGTTTCCCGCTGCCAGAGCCGGAGCCAGTTTCCAGACTGCCATGAGAATCGGGAAATTCCACGGAATGATCTGTGCAATAACGCCCAGCGGTTCATGAACGATAAGGGAAACGGTATCTTTATCCAGTTCATTATGTGAACCTTCTTCAGCTCTTATTACTGAGGCGAAATAACGGAAATGATCAATTGCTAAAGGAATATCTGCCGCGAGTGTTTCTCTTACTGCCTTACCGTTGTCAATGGTTTCAACGGTTGCGATGTACTCCAGATTCTGTTCGATCCTGTCTGCTATTTTATTCAGAATAATACTTCTCTCTGTTGATGAGGTATATTTCCAGGTCTGAAATGCTTTTTCGGCAGCATTTACTGCCATTTCAAGATCTTCTTTTGAGGAATGGGCGGCTTGCGTGAATTGCTTTCCGTTTACCGGTGATACGACATCAAAATATTCTCCGTTTACGGGTGGTGTAAACTGCCCGTTAATGTAATTGTCATATTTTTTTTTGAATTCAGGCCATTGCAATAATGTGTCTGATTGTTGTTGTGTTGTAGTGCTCATATTTGTACAATTTTTAATTTTTTCTATATTGCCAAATTACATTTACTCTATACATTTGAATAGCATAATCGTACAAAAAAGCATCAAAATCGTGCAGAATATTAACTTTATGAGTTTATTAACATTCTACAACTACCATATTTTTCTTATATTTGAGTTACGCTGAAACATAAAAAATGTTTAGATATGAATGATCATAAATTTTTATTGAAAACCCCAGAGCTGAAGAAGGAACACCAGCTTTTCAGCATGGTTGAAAATCAGACGAAATTCAATCTAAACAATTGTGAATTCAGCATCTATGAAACACACAGGACTGCTTTTGATGTAAAACTGCATTTTGACACCATTGCTTTTACCGCAATGCTCCGCGGGAAAAAGCATATGAAGCTCGATAATAAGACCAATTATTTTGATTATTATCCCGGAGAGAGTGTTCTGGTATCTCCTGGAGAAACCATGATTATAGATTTCCCGGAAGCGGATGAAACGCCGTCCCAATGCATTTCCCTGAGCCTGAATCCTGAATTTATTGAAAATTCTCTCAATCATTTAAATTATCATCTTCCGAAAGTTGATGAAACTTCTCAATGGAATATTGAACTGGATGAGTATTTTCTTTTTAATAATCAATCTCTTGCTTCAGCGACGAACAATATTATGAGAATTGCAATGGACGATAATTCGCAGAAAGATATCATGGCGGATTTTGCATTGAAGGAACTTCTGATCCGTTTGATGCAAACCCAGGCAAGAAGCATGGTGGAGAAAAATATCGTCAAAAATAAATCCAGGATCGGTTTTGCGGTAGATTATATCCGGAAAAATCTTCATCAGAAGCTTTCTATCGACAGTATTGCGAAAATGGCGTATGTGAGCAAGTCGAATTTCTTCAGGATGTTTAAGGATGAGCTGGGAACTTCTCCGAATGAATTTATTCTGCACGAAAGAATCAGCAGGGCGAAAGAACTGTTAAAGAGTAGGAACAGCATCAAGGAAACCGCTTTTCAGACCGGCTTTTCGGATACCAATTATTTTACCCGTGTTTTTAAGCAGCTTGTGGGAATGACTCCGAAAAGTTATCAGGATAAAGTGATATTAGAAGTTTTGAAATGATCCCTCCTAAAGATATTATTGAATTATTATTTGGTATAAAAGTAAGCAGAAAAGCCAACTGGATTATTAATCTTTGCATTCTGCTTCTTATCATTATTATTTTTCTGATTATAAAAAAATCGAACTAAAAAAAATCATTCTGAATGAAATAAAGAATCTCAAATAATTAATTTAAACAGATTCTTCGTTCCTCAGAATGACAACTCAAAACTATTTTGACTCCGAAAGCCTTTTCTATTTATTTTTGATAATGATAATATCTCGCTCCTTTTAAGACCGGGTTTTCCAACTCCACGTACTTTAACCCGAAACCTTTGTAGTTTTGATTAACCGAATTTTCCAGTTGCTTTCTGTGAAGTTTTTCATAGGTTTCAAAATCGATCGCTGTTCTGTTTTTTAATTCTTCAAATACATTCCATTTTGAAACGACATTTTTCCAGTTTTCTGAAACTTTACCGGCAAAAACTTTTGATTTTGAACCGCTTCCGTAGCCTAAAAATCCGATTTCCTTTCCGGTTAATTCTTCATTTTCATTAAAAGAAGTCTGCAATGAAGAAAGTAGCGCCATAAAAATAGATGCCGTGTACATGTTTCCGATTTCTGAGGAAGCACGCTGTGATTTTTCAATTTTATCATTAATAAACTCAATGTACATCTCTGATTTTGCAACGGCTTTTTGTTCTTCAGGCGTTTCGTAGGATAATCCATTTTCGAGGCTGTAAATTTCAGTAAAAACTCTTTTTCCATGAAAAGCATACGGAAGATGGAAAATTAAATATTTCCAGTTTTCATAAGGTTTATTTTTCCCTGTAATTTCTTTGTAATGGTTGTAGGCTTCCCTGATTCTGTCTTGGTAACACTGATTTGAATACTGCCCGTCGAACACCGGTTCATCGGTAAAAATTTCAATTTTTTCGGGGAAATTTTCGGGAATATTATTCAGGTTTTCTTTTTTAAAATGGCGTCTCGGCTTGAAGAAATCAAAAACGGATTCTGTAGCAATCCCCCAGTTATTTTCAATTTCAACGAGATTGGGTTTTGAAGAAACCAATACAGCCACGGCTCCACCACCCTGTGTATATTCCCCGGACGAAGCCAGTTCATATTTTGCATAATCGCTTGCGATAACAATGGCTTTTTTATCCGGATTCACCCTCACAAAATCAAGAGAATTATGAAGGGCATCTACTGCTCCGATACAGGCGAAAGTCATATCCACCACATCACAATTCTTAAAACAGCGTTCTCCGAATTCTTCGTCCAAGACCTTTTCTACCATTTGCATTGCATATGAAGCTGTTGGTTTTGCAGCATCGAGCGCACTTTCTGTTCCGAGGTAAATTCTTGCAATGTCTTTCGGATGAATATCGTAATCTTTAATTAATTTCAATAGAGCTTCTGCTGCCAATGTTGCGGCGTCTTCATGTACATCGGGAATTCCCATTTTATGCAAACCGAGTCCTTTCTCAAGCTTTGCCGGTTCAATTCCCCTTTTTTCTGCTAAATCTTTAATTTCCAAATATAATGAAGGTACATGGTAACTTGCCGCCTCAATTCCAAAAGTCATATTCTTTTATTTTTATACGAATTTAAAAAATGTAAACGTTTAATCATATATGATTTTTGCGAATTTTTTGAGTTTGTTTATGAAAGATCGTTCATTGAACAAGTTTATTTGATTTTAGAAAATTAAGAAAATAAACTGTTGTTATTTAAAATATTCTTGGATTTCGCAGATGACGGGATTCGCAGATTTTTTGAATTTAAAATTCTATTGAACTTCACTCCTGTCATTCGAGAAGAATCTCAACATAATTTTATAAGGTTTTGTTGGCTTTTGTTTTTCAGTATTTTGCTTAGATAAATTCTTTTGTTTCTTTTGCGTTAAATTTTCTACCGCTGATTTTCACAGATTTTCACAGAATATATATAATTTTGATTTAGAAGCTTGTCATACTGAATCTGAGAAAGATGATAAAGTGCCGCTATTTCCTGAATTTAAATAGAAAGTCCCATTTAGCCCGGATTGCAGCATTGTCTGAGCTCATTTTTTGAGTTTTTCGGCGCGGCAGCTTCGCTGCCGC
>JAESGI010000038.1_pt1 | contig 240045 bp, 251 predicted proteins | sample 9269671 | NCBI WGS metagenome assembly JAESGI01 (sample SAMN14515641, study PRJNA621666) | algae metagenome | isolation source: Nostoc indistinguendum CM1-VF10 and co-occurring heterotrophs from gravelly... | place: USA: Clark Mountains, San Bernardino, California | collected 1998-06-05 | reverse complement strand
CCGGTCGGGCTACGCCCGCCCTCCGCCGCACGCAGCGCAAGGCCATCTTCAACAAACCAACATCATATCCGAAAAGGGGTCCCTCTTCGACGCCGATCGGGGGTCCCTTTTGAACGCCGTTTGACATTGCAGTTTCGAAATGTGCATCCATCCCCCCGAAATTGTTCTGCTGTGGCCAACCGGTTAGGTCCGATCGGAGAACCTGTTGTATGCGTTCAATTCGCGAACCAGCAGTTCGACATCGCGCAGGTAGATTTCCTTATGCAGGAAAGCGATTTCCGCGTCCTTCAAACCATCCTCGATGTCGATATACCAAGCCCGAGGATTGGGGTTGTCGTCGCCGTTCCAGCGATAGCCACGGGCCTTGAGCACATCCTTCAAATCGAAAGGTGAGTTCTCCGCCCAGATCCGCCAGCTTGGTCGCCGCGCGTTTTCGAGAAGACGGCGCATCGCAAGGTCTCCACTTGCCGGAAGCGGGGCCGCCAGAAGCTCAATGGCCGCTCGGCAATCGTGCACGGCACGGTGACGATCGTAAAAAAAGCCCGCGCCGGCGGCCAAGTAAGCGAGCTTGGTACCCTCATGACCTTCCTCGACCCAATCAACTTGCGACATCGAGCAAGCCCATGGCTTCATCACAAAAACGTCGCTCAGCCGCTCCAGAAAGCGGCGGTCGAAGTTCGCATTATGTGCGACGATCAATGCGGCACCATTTGCGAAGGCGTGCACGGCGCCCGCGTCAATTCGCTGTCCGGCAACCATGGCATCGGTGATCCCTGTAAGGCGCGTAATCGCAGCAGGGATAGGTTCAGACGGCTCCTGAAATTGTTCAAAAGGAGGATGTAGTTCGCAAATCCTGCCATCGGCAGTATAAGTGAACGGTAGCATCGCAAGCTCAATGATCTCATGCTTCTGGGGATCGAGCCCCGTTGTTTCAACATCGACAAATAGCCCCAGCTTTGTAGGATTTCCATCGGAGCTTGCGATAATATTACGCGGCAGAAGCTTACGCAGAACACGATAGTTTCCGCTCGCCGACAAGGCTTCGGCCATCTCTTCGAGGTCGTGCATGTTTTTATTCATCCGCGCGATCATAACCGATGTCGCGTGAACAGCTACTCCAATCGCACCCAATTCCGACTTCAAACAATGGCAGGTTTCGCGAACGCCGATCATTGTTGCCTACGTCTCAGATCGGGCGCGATGCAGCCACGCTGATGCCTATCGCGAAATCTGATCTGGCATCGAAATAGCGACGAAGCGAGCGCATAGGTGCGTCGCCTTGGCTGAGGCCCTTGAAGGAACCCTATGCTACCAAGGTGATGCCGGTTCTCCCTTCCACTGAGCCTTCCAGCGATCGAAATGTGGAAGAAGCGCGGGAGGGAGGCTGGAGACAAATGACTTGTCCATCGGGTAGTGAGGCATTGTTTCCGCAACGGCGTCGAGCAGCAGCATGCCCTGCTTTTCATCCTTCGGCCGCTTGAGCGGATTCCGGCCAGCTTTCTCGGCCATCCAGAGCTTGTGCAACGCGAAATAACGTGGGTCGGGGGCGACGATACGTGCAGGCGCGTTGTCACGGGCGATGACGACATGATCGACTTGGCGTCCCAGCAGCAGCCATTCCTGCTCGGGGAGCGGGATCGGCCTGGGTTGATCCTTGCGAAACATCCCGTCGATCGTGCTGGGGGCCGCCAGGATCTCGACCTCATACGCCTTGGCATTACGGGCCTGAAACTGGCGCTCGGAATTGACGGTGTAGGTCCGATCGACAGCCTTCAGCATCATCCAGATCGACGATATCTCGTCAGCGGGGGGCTCGGCGGTCCACGCGAGGTCAAAGTCGAGCGTTTCTTCGGGAACGTCGCGGATCGCGCCGCCCGCCTCGATATGATAGGCGTGCATTGCGTTCGTGCCGACCACCATGAGGTGGCTGCCGAGAAGGCGGCGTCGATCGGCCTCGCGCAGGATTTTTCCAGCTTCCGGATCGAGCATGGGTAAATGGAGCGAACGATAGATGCGCGCACGCTCGGCGAGCATCGTTCGGCTGGTCTCTATGCGCGCTTTCACCTCTTCCTTGTCGCGCTTGTAGGCATTGAATTGCACCTGCTTCTCGTCGTCCAGCCGACCGAGGCTCTTCATATTGCCTTCCCGATCGGTGAGTTCATAGAGATAGGCGTTTCCGGACACCTCCTTGATCCGCAGATTATACGGCATTTCGGCGAGTGCGCGCTCGGCATCGCACCACACCTCATATTGCTGGCGTATGTTGATCAGGTTTCGCGCCTGTTCGTCGCTGAATGGGGTGACGGCTCTCATATTACCCTGCTTTTTCCGATATTCTCTATATGCAGGGTAAACCGCCATTTCACAAGAAATTACCCTGCATCGGCAAATTCATATCAAAAGCAGGGTAAATGCTCATTCGGCTCTTCATTCCGAAGGGCATAACGGAATGATGGTGCCGAGTTTTGTGACGGGCACCGCGGTCAACTATCATAACTTTGTTGTGTAGCGATGGGGACCGGAGCTACCGTATCGGATCATCGTCCATAGCCCGAGCGGCCGCTTTTTCGAGAATCGACTTGGTTGGCCGCAGGTTGAGCAGTGACAGGGCGTGTCAGTCCGCCAACCCTGATTCTGCATGAGATGGCCCTTCGCATTGCGTCGTGGTGCGTCGTCACGCGTCATAACCGTCATATGAGATTTCCACGACCCGGCTGATTTTTGGGCGGCCGACGCGATCTCTGCGTCGCTGGGAGATTCCCTTGACGCCTACCAAGCTCCTTGTCGGACAGATTTTCGTCGTTTTCGCGATCGTGATTGCGGGCGTTTGGGCCGCGACCCAATGGTGCGCGGCGATGCTCGGCTATCAGCCGCAGCTTGGACCGGCATGGTTCGTCCTGTTCGAGACGCCGGTCTATCGGCCGTGGGCGATATTTCCTTGGTGGTATCACTACGAAGCTTATGCGCCGGAGATTTTCGACAAGGCGGGGATGCTTGCGGGCGCGAGTGGTTTTCTGGGGTGCGGTGCCGCCATCGCCGGGTCGCTCTGGCGCGCGCGGCAGTCGCGCCATGTCACGACCTATGGTTCAGCACGCTGGGCAACAAAGCGCGAGATCGATCGCGCGGGCTTGTTCAACGACAGCGGAGTTTTTATTGGCCGCCAGCGCGGCCGATACCTTCGCCATGACGGCCCGGAGCATGTCATGGCCTTTGCCCCGACAAGGAGTGGCAAGGGTGTCGGGCTTGTCGTCCCGACGCTGCTGAGCTGGACCGGTTCGGCCATCATTCACGACATAAAGGGCGAAAATTGGCAGCTCACGGCCGGCTGGCGCGCACGCTTCAGCCATGTCCTGCTATTCAACCCGACCGACCCTGCTTCCGCCAAATACAATCCGCTGCTGGAGGTCCGGAAAGGCGCGAACGAGGTTCGCGATGTTCAGAATATCGCCGACATATTGGTCGATCCCGAAGGGGCGCTTGAACGGCGCAACCACTGGGAAAAAACCTCGCATTCGCTCCTGGTCGGCGCAATCCTCCACATCCTTTATGCGGAGCAAGAAAAGACGCTTGCCCGCGTCGCGACCTTCCTGTCCGATCCGCAGCGGCCGTTCGTCACCACGCTGCGCAGGATGATGATGACCAATCATCTCGGCACCAAAGAGGCGCCGCAGGTCCATCCCGTCGTCGCGTCCGCCGCGCGCGAGGTTTTGAACAAGTCGGAAAATGAGCGCAGCGGCGTGCTGTCGACAGCCATGTCGTTCCTTGGCCTCTATCGCGACCCCACCGTCGCAGCGGTCACGTCGCGCTGCGACTGGCGCATCGCCGATCTTGTCGAGGCCGATCATCCCGTCTCGCTCTACCTGGTCATTCCGCCGTCGGACATTTCGCGGACGAAGCCGCTTGTCCGCCTGGTTCTCAATCAGATCGGTCGGCGCCTCACGGAGAAGCTCGATGCAGCGCAAGCATGAGCTTCTGATGATGCTCGACGAGTTTCCGGCATTGGGGCGGCTCGACTTTTTCGAGACGAGCCTTGCCTTCATGGCCGGCTACGGCGTGCGCGCATTCCTGATCGCGCAGAGTCTCAATCAGGTCGATAAAGCCTACGGTGAGCATAATTCGATCCTCGATAACTGTCACGTCCGCGTCGTTTTCTCCACGAATGACGAGCGCACGGCAAAGCGGGTTTCCGATGCTCTCGGCGTGGCAACCGAGCAGCGCGCGATGCGAAACTATGCGGGCCACAGGCTCGCCCCTTGGCTGGCGCATGTCATGGTCAGCCGGCAGGAGACGGCGCGCCCGCTGTTGACTCAGGGCGAGGTAATGCAGCTTCCGCCCGCCGATGAGCTGGTTCTTCTGTCGGGCATGGCCCCAATCCGGGCGAAGAAGCTACAATATTACAAGGACGCCAATTTCCGCGCGCGGCTCCTGACACCGCCCGCGCTCTCGCTTGGTGACTATGCCGACCGGCCACCCAGCCGCCCCGATGACTGGACCGGGCTGGTCAGCGCGCCCGATAGCAGGCTCGGCAAAGCGGACGAGGAACCCGGCGCGGACGAGGACGGCGGCTTGCAGCAGCAGCGGCACCCTTCGATCGAAGAAAAGCCGCCGCAGGTCGAACCGGCGACGCAACTCGAATTGCCCGACCTTGAACGCGACGACCCCGACGCGGCGGCCGACAAGCGCGTCATGGACCGCGTTCGCGCGACGCTGGTTCGCGGTCATGCGATGAATCAATCGCAGTCCCAAGACCTGTTGCCGGGGCTGTAGGCGATGAAGGTCCGCCAGAATCTCTATATCGACAGCGATTTGAGCGACGCGCTCGACGCGCTGGTGATCCGGCGCGGCGGCAACAAGTCGCGCATCGTCAATGAGGCGCTTCGCGATTGGCTCGCGCGCCGTGCGAGCAAGGAGGTCGACGACCTTCTCAAAGTCCGGCTCGACCGCATATCGCGCGAGGTCGCCGCAGGCCGCCGCGACATGGAGGTGGTGCTTGAGGCGTTAGCGCTGTTCGTGCGCTATCAACTCACCGTCACCGCGCCGCTCCCCGAAGCTGACACAGCCGCGCTCGCCGTCGGCAATCAGCGCTTCGAGCGATTCATCGCCCAGCTTGGTCGCCAGATCGCGGGCGGCAAGCGCACGCTCGACACCAACATCATCGAGGCCCAGCCATGACCGACGCGCTTTCCGCAGATATCGCCGCGCCGCCATATGGTCGCCGTGCCGGACACGCCGATGTATCTCGACGGCCTTCTGGCCGACACGCCGCTGACCGGCGGCCTCGAACCGATGCTGGGCGACCAGCATATCCGGACGCTCACGATCCTGGGTTTCCCGAATCTGTCGCGACCCGGAATCCTCGACGCACTAAATCACGAAGAATTTTCATATCGTTGGGTCACGAGGTTCATAGCTCTCGATAAGACCGACGCGACGAAGGCGCTGACCAGGCTCCGCCGCCAATGGTTCAACAAGCGCAAGTCGGTGACGGCGATGCTGCGCGAGGTGATTTATAACCAGCCCGCGCAGCTTCTCGACAGCGACGCCGACAACAAGGTGGTCGATGCCGACCTGGCCTTGCAGGCGCTCGGCGGCGATCATGTTGCGTTCGGCTATCTCACCACGACGATCACCGTCGCCGACGACAGCCGCGCGCGCGTCGAGGAAAAAGTCAGGGCGGTCGAGCGGATCGTCAACGGTCTCGGCTTCACCTGCATCCGGGAAGGCGTCAATGCGGTGGAGGCATGGCTGTCGAGCCTGCCGGGCCAGACTTACGCCAACGTCCGGCACCCGATCGTCCACACGCTCAATCTCGCGCACCTGATGCCGCTGTCGTCGGTCTGGGCGGGACCGGCGCGCAATGTCCATCTGGACGGTCCGCCTTTGCTCTATGCCGAGACCAGCGGATCGACGCCGTTCCGGCTGTCGACGCATGTCGGCGACGTCGGCCATATGTTGATCGTCGGCCCGACCGGAGCCGGCAAGTCGGTTCTGCTGGCGCTGCTGGCCTTGCAGTTCAGACGCTTTGCGGACGCGCAGATCTATATCTTCGACAAGGGCTTTTCGGCGCGCGCCGCGGTGCTGGCGATGGGCGGCGCGCATCACACGCTTGGTCTCGGCGGCGAGGATAAGGGCGTGAAGGCGATTGCCTTCCAGCCGCTTCGTCACAACGATCGCGCCGACGAACGCGCGTGGGCCGCCGAGTGGATCGGCGCGCTGCTCGCGCATGAGAAAGTGCTGGTGACGCCCGAGGTCAAGGAGGCGGTCTGGTCGGCGCTGACCAATCTCGCGACCGCTCCGATCGAGGAACGGACGCTGACCGGCTTGTCGCTGCTGCTCCAATCCGCGCCGCTGCGATCGGCGCTGGCGCCGTACACGCTCGAAGGACCATTCGGACGGCTGCTCGACGCCGCCGAGGATGATCTCGCCATAGCCGATGTTCAGTGTTTCGAGACCGAGGCGCTGATGGGACAGGAGGGCGTCGTCGCTCCCGTGCTGACCTATCTGTTCCATCGGCTCGAAGAGAGGTTCACCGGGCGGCCGACGCTGCTCATTCTCGATGAAGCCTGGGTGTTCCTAGACCACCCACTGTTCGCGGCGCGCATCCGCGAATGGTTGAAGGTTCTGCGTAAGCGCAATGTCGCCGTGGTGTTCGCAACGCAATCGCTTGCCGATATTGCGGATTCCTCGATCGCACCCGCGATCATCGAGAGCTGCCCACAGCGCATATTGCTGCCGAACGATCGTGCGATCGAGCCGCAGAGCCAGGCGGCCTATGTCCGCTTCGGCCTCAACGCGCGGCAAATCGAACTCGTCAGCCGCGCGGTGCCGAAGCGGCAATATTATCTGCAATCGGCGCGCGGCAACCGGCTTTTCGAGCTGGGGCTGGGACCGCTCGCGCTGGCGCTGTGCGGCGCGTCCGATCCCGACACGCAGAAGCGCATCGATGCCATTCTCGCCGCGCAGGGCAACGAGGATTTCGCCGCGCATTTCCTGACCCAAGCCGGCCTCGACTGGGCGGCCGAGCTGCTTGGCCGCTTTCCTGCCGCTCACCCCCCTGAAGGAGAAAGATGATGAAGCGATATATTCTCGCCGCCTTGCTTGGAACCGGTGCGATCGGTGCCGGGGTGCTCGGGAGCGCGCCGGCATCGGCGCAGATGAGCGTGTTCGATACCTCGAACTATACGCAGAATCTGCTCACCGCCGCGCGCACGCTGCAGCAGATCAACAACCAGATCCAGTCGTTGCAGAACGAGGCCCAGATGCTCGTGAACCAGGGCAAGAATCTCGCGAAGATCGATTTCCCCGAGCTCGACCGGCTTCGCCAGAAGCTCGCCGAGATCGACAAGCTGATGGGACAGGCGCAGAGTATCGACTTCCGCGTCGACCAGTTGGACGAACGCTACCGCCAGCTTTTCCCCGACAGCGTCGATCGCGTCCTGAAGCGCGATCAACGTCTCGCGGCGGCGAAGCAGCGCCTCGACAATGAAATGGCGGCCTTCCGCCAGACGATGGAGGTGCAGAGCGGCATCGTCGAAAATGTGCGTGACGACGCCCAGGTACTCGCGGCAATCGTCGCCAAGAGCCAGGGCGCCGAGGGAAGCTTGCAGGCGCAACAGGCAACCAACCAGTTGCTCGCGCTCGCGACCAAGCAGCAGTTCCAACTTCAGAACCTGATGGCATCGCAGTTCCGCAAGGAATCGATCGAGGCCGCCGCGCGCGGGCAGAACGAGCGCGAGGCGCGGGCGCGAACGTCGCGCTTCCTTGGCGACGGCAAGGCCTACACGCCGCGCCAATGAGACTTGGGGCGGCGCTGCGCCCCTAGCTCCCCGGCGAGTGCCGCCCCGTCGCGGGGGCCTTGGTTCCGCTCCCCTCTCTCCGGGACCGGCCCCCGCGACCCCCTTCATCCGACGCAAGGAGTGCAACGGTGGAAGACCTGAATGTCATCGACCAGTTCATGGAGGCGTTCATCGCCTATATCGACAGCGGCTTCGGACTGCTTGGCGGTGACGTCGGGTTTCTCACCACCATTTTGATCGGCATCGACATCACGCTCGCCGGCCTGTTCTGGGCGCTTGGCGGCGAGGACGATGTCATCGGCAAGTTCCTCAAGAAGATTCTCTATGTCGGCGTGTTCGCGTTGATTCTGAACAGCTTCTCGACGCTGTCCGACATTATCTTCCGTTCGTTCGCCGGTTTGGGCCTGACCGCAGGTGGCAGCGCGATCACCGCTCAGGATCTGCTGATGCCGGGGCGGCTCGCGGGAACCGGATTCGAGGCGGCTGCGCCTTTGCTCGAGCAGGCCGCCGAACTTGTCGGCCCGATCGACTTCTTCAACAACTTCATCGAGATCGCCGTGCTGATGATCGCGTGGGTGATTGTCATCGTCGCCTTCTTCATTCTCGCGATCCAGCTTTTCATTACCATCCTCGAATTCAAGCTGACGTCGCTCGCCGGTTTCGTGCTGGTGCCCTTCGCCCTGTGGAACCGCACCTCCTTCCTCGCCGAACGCGTGCTCGGCAACGTCGTCTCGTCGGGCATCAAGGTCATGGTCCTCGCGGTGATCGTCGGGATAGGCTCCAACTATTTTGCCGACTTCACCAGCGCGATCACCGGCGACGAAGTGTCGATCGAGCAGGCGGTGTCGCTGATGCTCGCGAGCCTGGCTCTGTTTGGGCTCGCCATCTTCGGCCCCGGCATTGCATCGGGCCTCGTCGCGGGCGCTCCACAGCTTGGCGCCGGCTCGGCGGTTGCGACCACGGCGCTTGCGGCAGGCGGCCTCGCGATGGCCGGCGCCGGTGCGGTCGCGGCCGCGCGCGGCGCTGGAAGCGCCGGCCTCGGCGCGCTGCGCGCCGGCACATCGATAGGGAGCGCTGCGTCGACGGCCTACAAGCTCGGGCAGGAGACATCGGGTTCCAGCACCGTCGGCGCCGGCATCGGCGGCATGGCGAGCGCGGCTCGGGGCGCCGCATCCGACCGGATGCGCAACGCCTTTGGCCTTCGGGCCGCAGCAGCTCGCGGACAGCAGGCGGCATGGAGCGCCGGTAGCGGCGCGGGCGCAGCGAGCGCCGAGGCGGCCGCAGCGGCATCGGGTGCCATGCCCGCATGGGCCCAGAAGCTTCAATCGACGCAGGCCAGCCGTCACCGGCGCCAGATGGCGATCCACGCGATCCGTGACGGCGACAAGGGCGGCGTCGGCGCCAACCCCGACATCAAGGAAAGGGATTGATCCATGAGATTCAAACGAGCAGTGCAGCGTTATGGCCGGACGCCCGAGCCCGAGACGCCTTATCAACGCGCCGGGCAGCTTTGGGACGAGCGCATAGGCTCGGCGAGAGCGCAGGCGAAGAACTGGCGGCTGATGGCCTTCGGCGGACTCCTTCTGGCCACGGGCCTGTCAGCGGCGCTCATCTGGCAATCGATGCAGAGCCGCGTCATGCCTTACGTCGTTGAGGTCGACCGGCTCGGTGAAGCACGCGCCGTCGCGCCTGCCATCACGGACTATCGGCCGACCGATCCGCAGATCGCATGGCACCTTGGGCGTTTCATCGCCAATGTCCGCTCGCGTTCGCTCGATCCGGTCCTGATGCGCGAGAATTGGCTGTCGGCCTATGACTTCGCCACGACACGGGCATCGCTGTTTCTCGGGGAATATGCGCGCAGCTCCAATCCGTTCGCCGAGGTCGGACGCCGCACCGTCTCAGTGCAGGTGACGAGCGTGGTCCGCGCATCGGACACGAGCTTCCAGGTCAAATGGACCGAAAGCGAATATGAGCGCGGCAGTCTCGCCCAGCGCTCTCGCTGGACCGCGATGCTGACCGTGAAAGTGCAGCCACCGCGATCGGCCGATGTTGTTCGAAAGAACCCACTCGGTCTCTATGTCGATGCCATCGACTGGTCGCGCGAACTCGACACCGATGTTCTGAAACCGCGAGGTCGCTTTCCGGCACCGGAAGATCTGGTCGCACCTTCATCGGAGGCGGATTCGTCCGCCGATAAGCCGCTCGACCCCGAAACCCCGCCCGTCACCGAAGGGAATGAACCATGATCCGCGTCGTCATCCTGTCGGCGAGCCTTGTCGCGCTCGCTATTCCGGCTTCCGCCCAGCCGACCGCAAAGGTCACGGCCGCCAACAAGGCGGCGCTGCGTGAGCCTTCGAACGCCGGCTTCGTCGGCGCGATGCAGATCTATCCCTATAATGACGGGACCCTTTATCGCCTTTATGCAGCGCCCGGGCGCATCACCGACATTGCCTTGCAGTTGGGCGAGACCATCACCTCGGTCGCCGCTGGCGACACCGTGCGCTGGACGGTCGGCGACACGACGAGCGGCAGCGGCGCGAGCCAGCGAACCCATATCCTCGTGAAGCCCTTTTCGGCAGGGCTTCGGACCAACCTTGTCATCACGACCGACCGACGCGTCTATCATATCGAACTTGAAAGCCGGTCGAGCGGCGCGATGGCCGCGCTGTCATGGACCTATCCGCACGACGAGCTGATTGCACTGCGCCGGCAGCAGGACGCGGCCGCCGCGGCGGCGCCCATCGCGTCGGGTCTCGCGGTCGAAGGACTCAATTTCCATTACGCCATGAGCGGCGACAAGCCGGCATGGCGGCCGCTGCGCGCGTTCGACGATGGGCGGCAAACCTATATCGAATTTTCACCCTCAATCGCGGTCGGCGAAGCGCCGCCGCTGTTCGTCATTGGCGAGGACGGCGAGGCGAGCCTCGTCAATTACCGCGTTGCAGGCCGCTACTATGTCGTCGACCGGCTGTTCGGCGCCGCCGAACTGCGCCTCGGCGGCAAGAAACAGCAGGTCGTGCGGATTTCGAGCGCGCAGCCGAAGCGGAGGAAGGGCCAGTGACCGAGCCCGCCATTCCACCCGCAGGCAGCGCGCCTGCCAAGGCCGATCCCGAAACGCTGGTGTTACGTGCGGGGCCGGGTCGCGTGACGCGCTTTCGGCGCGGCGCTATCATCGCGATTGCGGCCGTCGGTTCGACCGCGATTGTCGGCGTTGCCTGGCTGGCGCTCAAACCCGCGACCTTGAACCTGGTCGCATCGGGCGACGACAAGCTGGTCGGCTCGAAGGCGCCGCCCGACGCGCTTGCCGGTGCGCCGGTTAGCTATGGCGACGTGCCGCCGCTCGGCCCGCCGCTTCCCGGCGACCTTGGCAAGCCGATCCTCGACCATCAACGCGAAATGGGAACGGCACCGATCGAGTCGGCCGACGAGGCAGCGCGGCGCGCGGCACAGGAGGCGGAAGCCGAACGCCAGCGCCTTGTCGCCGAGGAACGCGCTGCGCGGGAGTCCGGCGTCATGCTGCAAATCGCTGGCAACGCGACTGGCGCCCGCGCTGCCGCCGTCCCGGCGTCCGTCACCCCCGAATTGCCGTCGCCGATGATGGCGGCGGAGGCGCCCGATCCGGGCGGCCAGCAGCGCAAGAACGCGATCGTCGGTCGCACCAACGACAGCGCCGACGTGAACCCGCACACACTGACGGCGCCCGTCTCACCTTGGACCTTGCAGGCCGGGAGCGTGATTGCCGCGAGCCTGATTACCGGACTCAATTCCGACTTGCCGGGGATGGTGACGGCGCAGATCACCGAGAATGTCTATGATAGTGTGACGGGGCGGTCGCTGCTGATACCGCAAGGTTCGCGGCTGATCGGCAGTTACGACAGCGTCGTCGCGTTCGGGCAGAGCCGCGCGCTGGTGGTGTGGCAACGGATTATTCTGCCCGATGGATCGTCCATCCGCATCGACAATGTGCCAGCGACCGATACGCAAGGCTATGCGGGCCTATCCGATCGCATCGACCGCCACACCTGGCAGCTTTTGAAGGGCGTTGCGCTCTCGACTTTGCTTGGCGTCGGCACGGAATTGAGTTCCGGCAGCAATGAAAGCGACCTTGTTCGCGCGGTCCGCGAGGCTGCGCAGCAGAGCGGTGCACGCGCTGGCGACCAGCTTGTGACCAAGAGCCTCAATATCCAGCCAACCGTGCGCATCCGTCCCGGTTGGCCGCTTCGTGTTGTGGTTCACAAGGATATTGTCGTTGGGCGCATCTGGAGAGATGGTGGACATGGCTGACCTCAGATTGCCCAAGCTGGCCGAGCGAACCCCAGTCAGGATCACGTTCAACGCAATGCCGGGATTGGTCGAGGCGCTGAACGCCTATGCCGACGCCTACGAAGCTGCATACGGTCAGCGTGAATCTGTCCCAGACCTCATCCCCGCGATGCTTTCGGCCTTCATCGAAACCGATCGCCGCTTCAACCGAGCTAGGCGGAAATCATGAGCCGGGAGCGAAGCAGCCGAGAGCCTCAAATTCCGGCAGGGGGGCGCCCGCACGACGAACCCATATGCGTCCGCATAGCTGCTGCAGTGAAACTCACCGGCATTGGTCGATCGACACTCTACGAGCTCATTAAGGCCGGCGAACTTGAAACGGTAAAGGTCGGTCGATCGACTTTCATCCGATATGCCAGCCTCAAGCGCCTATTCGAGAAGAGCTAGAAGGCTGCTTTTCCTTCTCGATCATGACGGGTTCGAATCATGAATGATGGGAGACGACGGTCTATTGGATTCCCCGTTATAGCCCCGTTTCGATTCCCATTTTTTTACCTTCGACGAACGATGGTATGAGTGCGGGTATGGGCTACTACGAGGAAAATAATATCCATTATTAACATGTATTTAGAGTAATAGTGTGGCTCCCGCTACCCTCCAGGCTTCCCCAAAATCAGCCCGCAGGCGTGATGGCCAGCAACTCGACGGTGAACAACAGCGTCGCGCCGCCGGGGATCGGGCCCTTGCCGTCGGGGCCGTAGGCGAGCTGCCAGGGGATCGCGAGTTCGACCTTGTCGCCGACGCCCATCAGCGCGACGCCTTCCTGCCAGCCGTCGATCACGCGGTTGAGCGGGAAGGTCGTGGGCTCGCCGCGGCGGACCGAGCTGTCGAATTCGGCGCCGTCGGCAAAGGTGCCGACATAATGGACGGTGACCTCGTCGGTGGGGCCGGGGCGAGCGCCGCTGCCGTCGCCCGAGATGCGGCGCCAGCGCAGCCCGCTCGGCGTCACGCGCCAGCCGTCGGCGCCGTTCCGTTCGGCAAGCGCTGCCATCTGCTTGTTGAGGTAAGCGGTGCCCTGCGCCGGGGACGCGCCGGCATCCTGCGCGGCGGCGGCGGCGGCAGGCAGGCAAAAGGCAAAGGCGGCCGCGGCGAGCAGCCGGACGTGTGAAGACATGTGCATGAAAACTCCCTCGATCGTCCGTGCATAAACGCATCGCGTGCGCGATTGGCAAGCGCTTATCGGTCGGCGGCGCAGCCGGGCAGCAGGAACTTTTCCCTGCATCCGTCGTTTCGCTTTCGTACGCAACAATCAGAGACTTGAGGCGCGGCGATCGGTCGCTTCCCCTTCGAAAGCCGTTGGCTTTCGACGCCGGTTCCGCGCGCATTGAAGGAGATTCCAGATGTTCAAATGGGCCTTGATCTTCGCGGTGATCGCACTTGTCGCCGCAGTGCTCGGTTTTGGCGGTGTCGCGGGCGCCGCGGCGGGGATCGCCAAGATCCTGTTCTTCGTCGGCCTTGCGCTCGTCGTGCTGTTCCTGATCCTCGGGTCGGCCGCGGCGCGCAAGATCACGTAGAAAAAAGTTGGGCGCGGCGGGAACCATCCGCGATCCGCCGCGTTTCATTTACCTGCTTGATCGAAAGAAAGAGTGGATATGACTTCTGTCTTCGGACGAAGTCTAGGGAGCCCCGCCGCAGAAACGCGACGGGGCTTACTCGTTTCGGCCCCCTTTTGTAGGCCTTAAGGACCGCGGACGTGGCGATCCGGCATCCCCTGACTTCAGCACCCTGGCAAGCACGCGATCGGCCGCGCGTCGGCTGACCCGCCGCGCCTCCACGACGAATGCCCCGAGCCGGCTGGATCGATCGCAGCGTCCCGCACGTTGTTCGGCACGGGTAGGGAGATGTTCCAGCAAATGGAGAATGACATGCGCATGCTCAAAAAGGCGGCAATATCCCTTGCCGCTCTCTCGGTCGTCGCGGCCCCCGTCGCGGCTTCGGCCGCGTCGGCGGCGGGCGGTGCCAGCGCCGTTTCGGTGACCGATGGTGAAAACGGGCTCGAAGGCAATTCGAGCTGGCTGATCGGCCTCCTCGGCCTGCTCGTCGGTGTCGGCGCGATCATCCTGATCGCCGACGACGATGACGACGCCCCCGTCAGCCCGTAATATCCCGTGAGCAGGAGGGTGGCCGGACCCGTTCCGGGTTACCCTCCTGCTGCTTCTATCGCCCTGCCGCGCCGCCCGAACGGCCCGGCCGTTCGTCCGGGCGGCGCCCTTGCCAGCCTGCTGCCGATTGCGGATTGGCGGGATTTCCGGGATGGGCGATGGAGATTCGACAGGGATGACAGGGGGATATCGGACGGCAGCTGCGCTGGGCGTGGCACTGCTTTGGGGATGTAGCGGGGCGGTCTTAGGACAGGGCGACGGCGCGGCCATCGCTGCGCAGGTCGTGCAGGAGGGGCAGGGCAAGCCCTACGCCCTGCTGGGCAGCGAGGTATGGGACGTGCCCGATCCGGCCTCGGGGCGCGACTATCAGGTATTCGTCAGCCTGCCGCCATCCTATGCGAAGGAACCGCAGCGCGCCTATCCGGTGCTCTATGTCACCGATGCCGATTATGCCTTTCCGGTCGTGCGGCAGATTGCGCGGCGGCTCAACGTCGAGGGGCCGAAGGTGCAGGATTTCATCCTCGTCGGGCTATCCTATGCCAAGGACGACGATCCGGTACGGAGCCGGCGGCGCGACTATACGCCGACCGCCGATGGCCCGAGCGACACGCCCGCTGGCACGGTGCATGGCGGGGGTGCGGCTTATCAGGCCTATTTGCGCGATCAGGTCCTGCCCTTTGTCGCGCGCCGCTATCGCACCGACCCGCGGCAAAAGCTGTTTCTCGGCCATTCTTACGGCGCGCTGCTCGGCGCACAGATATTGTTCACCGAACCCGGATTGTTCAGCGGCTACATATTGGGAAGCCCGTCGCTGTGGTTCGGCAAGCGGCACATGTTTGCGATGGAAAAGGCTTATGCCGCCGCGCACCGCGACCTGCCTGCGAATGTCTATGTCTATACCGGTGAATATGAGGGCGTGCGTGCAGCCGATCCTCGCTTCAACAAGACGCTCGATATGGTCGGCGACAGCGAGGCATTGGTCGCAACGCTCAAGGCGCGCGGCTATCCGGGGCTGCAGATCCGCGGGGATGTGCTGAATGACGAGGATCATGTCTCGGTGGCGCCGCGGGGTTTCACCAAGGGGCTACTCCACCTGTTGCCGGTGCCGCTTGCCGCCAAATGAACGGCAGAGCGTTTCTGCGACAATTTGCGACAATTTTACGCCCGTCCGGCACGTCGGTGGGACAAATCGCACCTAGAAGGCTTTCATCGGGACCGGAACTTTCCCCCACGAAGGTCCCTTGAAGGAGTTCTTCAGGTGAACAAGAAGATCATATTTTCGACGCTGGGTGCCGCGTTGGTCGCCGTGCCCGTGCTCGCCGCCCCCGGCGGCGGCGCCAAGGGCGATGCCGACGGCAATGGCGTGCTGACCCGCGCCGAAGCGCAGGCCCATGCGACGCAGATGTTCGCGAAAATGGACGCGAACAAGGACGGCAAGCTCGACGCCGCCGATCGTGCCGCGCGGCACGCAAAGATGCAGGCGAAGATGTTCGAGCGCCTCGACGCGAACAAGGACGGCAGCATCAGCAAGGCCGAATGGGACCAGCATGGTGCCGATCGTGCGGCGAAACGCGCCGACAAGCGCGCCGATGCCGGCGAAGGCAAGCGTGACGGTATGCGCGGCCATCATGGCAAGCGCGGCGGTCATCGCGGCATGATGATGGGCAAGGCCGACACCGACGGCGACAAGGCGATCAGCCAGGCCGAATTCCAGACCGCGGCGCTCGCGCGCTTCGATGCGGCCGACGCGAACAAGGACGGTCAGGTGACCGCCGAGGAGCGTCAGGCGCAGCGTGGTGCATGGCGCGCCAAGCGCGGTGCCCCCCCGGCGGCGGCTCCGGCCGGCGAATAAGCCATTTGGCAGGGGCCGGCGGTTACAAGCAGGCCATCCCCCCCTCCCGGCATTGCCTTTGCGGCCGGTCCCTGTCAGCTATCGCCCACCGGTCCCCGCGGCCGGTGGGCGAACCAGTTTCTCACGTGGATATCCGATGACCGAAAGCGACACGCCGCGTATCCTGCTGATCGACGACGAACCGTCGATCCGCGAACCGCTGGGCGAATATCTGACCGCGCAGGGCTTTGCGGTGACCGACGCGGCGAGCGCCGCCGAGGCGCGTTCGGTGCTGCGCGCACAGACCGTCGACCTCGTCGTCAGCGATATCATGATGCCCGGCGAGGACGGCCTGTCGCTCACGCGCCACCTGCGCGAGACGAGCAACATTCCCGTGATCCTGCTGACCGCACGCGCCGAGGATACCGAACGGATCATCGGGCTGGAAATCGGCGCCGACGATTATGTCGTCAAACCCTTCAATCCCCGCGAGCTGGTCGCGCGCATCCGCACCGTGCTGCGCCGGACGCAGCAGGGCGGCCGCGCACTCGATCCCGGCGGCACCTGCTATGCCTTTGGCGATTGGGTGCTGCGCGAGGTCGAGCGGGTGCTCGTCGATGCCGAGGGCAATGAAGTGGCGTTGTCGTCGGGCGAATATCACCTGCTCCACGCGCTGGTACGCCATCCGCGGCAGGTGATGAGCCGCGACCGGCTGCTCGACCTGGTCCGCGGGCGCGAGGCCGACATCTTCGACCGCGCGATCGACAATCTGGTCAGCCGCCTGCGCAAGAAGATCGAGATCGACGCCGCGCATCCGCAGATCGTCAAGACCGTGTGGGGCGGGGGCTATACGCTCGCGTGCGAAGTCAAGCGCATCGGACCCGCCGCATGAAGCTGCGCCTGTGGCCCCGCAGCCTGATCGGACAGCTGGTCTTTGCGGTCGCAGTGGTGCTGTTCGTCGCGCAGGCGGTGAATTTCGCGCTGCTCGCGCGCGGGCAGAAACAGCAATCGCTCGCGCATGGCGGCGGCATGGCGGTCGCACGCATCATCGATGCGATGGACCGGCAGGAACGCGCGCAAACCGACGTCGAGGCACGGCGCACGGACCGGCGCCGATCGCGCCACGAACCGAAGGTCTGGATCGACACCGCGCCGCCGCCGGTGCCCAGCCGCTCGGTCGCGCTTCCCGACCTCGCGGGCTATGTCGGCAACCTGCTTGCGGAGGCGAATATATCGTCGCAAGGCGTGCAGGCATGGGCCCTGCCGCAGCCGCCGCGCATCGGGCGGACGCAATTGCCGGGGCGCACGGTGCTCGTGGTCGCCGAGATCGACGGGCGCTTTTACGGCGTGCGCAGCCGCATGCCGGGCGGCGGTAACCGCCTGCAAGGTTTCCTGATCTGGCAGACGCTGTCGCTCTATCTCCTGCTTCTGGTTCCCGTCATGCTGATTGCCTGGCGCGCCGCGCGGCCGCTGCGCGACCTGACGCGCGCGGCGCGCGCGAACCCCGCGCTTCGCGATGCGACGCCGCTCGATGAGGAAGGGCCGTCGGACGTCCGCGACCTGATCAGCGCCTTCAACGCCTATCGCGCGCGCATCGCGACGATGCTGTCGGACAAGGACCGGATGCTCGGCGCAGTCGGGCACGACCTGCGGACGCCGCTCGCAAGCCTGCGCGTGCGGGTCGAGGGGGTCGAGGACGACCGGCTGCGTGAAAAGATGGTCGCGAGCATCGACGAAATGACCGCGATGCTGAGTGACATATTGGCGCTCGCGCGCTCGGGGTCGGGAACCGAACCGCAGGAGCGCGTGCCGCTTCGCGAACTGATCGGCGAACTCGCCGCCGAATATGCCGAACGCGGCAAGGATGTGACCGCGGGCGGCGTCGCCGACGTCATGGTGCTGGTGCGCCCGATGCTGCTCAAACGCGCGCTGCGCAACCTCGCCGACAATGCGCTCGCTTATGGGCAGCGCGGCCGGCTTTCGGTGACGGCCGAGGCGGGGCGCGCGCGGGCCATCGTCTCCGACGACGGGCCGGGCCTGACCGACGAACAGATACGGACCCTCGTCGAACCCTTCGCGCGCGGCGAACAGTCGCGCAACCGCGCAACCGGCGGGGCGGGACTAGGGCTGTCGATCGCGCGCGAGATCGCCGAGGGCGAGGGCGGGGCGCTGATCCTCAACAATCGCGCCGGCGGGGGGCTCGATGCGGTGATCGCGCTCCCCGTTCAGGCGTAGATCGCGATCGCCTGACTGCCGCTCAGCACGGGTTCGCCGACGCGGTTCCACAGCATCATGTCCTGCACCGACAGGCCGTTGCGCGCATAGCCGGTCTTCGCCGACAGGAGCCACCAGCCGTCGTCGGTCGCGGGCGTGCCGGTGAGCATGTTCACCGTCCAGTTCATCGAGCTGATCGGCCCGAATTCGCTGAACAGCGCCATCGCGGCGGGCGGCAGCGCGTCGCCCATCGCAAGCAGCGCGACCGCGGGGTGACAGGCGGGTTCTTCGACGAAGCGCACCCACGTCAGATATTCGCCGACCTCGCTTTTCCACGCGAAGCGCGGGCCGGTGGTCGGGCGCATGTCGAAATGGCGCGTAAACGCCGGACGGGCGTGATGCTCGGGCACCGGCGCGAGCGTTTCGGGATCGGGCGCGTCGGGCATGGTTAGGCGATTGTGGTCGAGGTGGCTCTTGCGGTCGCCCGAAAAGGCGAAGACCGCGGCGGTGCCGAAGCCCTGATCGCTCGACACGCCGGCGTCGATGAACAGCGACGATTTCGACTGGCGCAGCACGCGCGTCTCGACCGTGCAATCGCCGCCGACGGGGCCGACGAAGCTGATCTGCGCATAGCGCAGCGGGGTTTCGGTGGGGTGGAGCGCCATCGTACCCGCGAGCGCGACCGCCGAGCTGATCCCGCCATAGGCGGTGCGGCCCTGCATCCATCCTTCGTCGATATGCGCCTTCGCCACGCCGTCTTCGGTACGCAGCGTCGAGAGCAGCGCGTCGAGCGCGCTGGGAGAGGTCGTCATTGGTTCTTTATTCCTCGATCCGGAAAGTCAGGCCGGCGTTCGCCGTCAGCCGTTCGATCAGCGCGTCGCCGAGCAATGCGCCCGGAGTCCACACGCCCCCTTCGCCCTTGCTTTCGAGCAGCGCGATGCCTGTTTCGGCGAGCATCTTCGACGTCGAGCCATAGCCGGGGTCGCGGTCGCCCTGGACGCTGGCGCGCACCGACGTGCCATCCTCATATTCGCCGATGAAGAGGATGTCGTAGAAACCATTCTCGCGCTGTTCCTTGCTCGGCCCTTCGCCGGGCTTGAGCTGCGCGTCGCCGAAGGGGTTCGCCTTTGCCATCGCTTCGGCCATCGCCTTTCCGGCGTCGCCGATCGTCGTCATCACCATTTCGTCGTAGACGAGGTCGGCGCCCCATTTATGGCCGAGCAGGAAATTGGTGCGGTGGACATTCTTGGTGTTGATCGGCGCCATCACGAAGGGCGCGGTCCATGTGCCCGTTGCGCTGTCATATTCGGGGATCAGTCCGGTCGGCTGTGACGGTCCCTCGAAGCCCGGGGTCAGCGCGAAGGAGGATTTGAGCAGCAGCGCGAGCGACGGCTTTTTCGCGATCGCTTTCAATGTTTCGGTGAGGCTGGCGACCGTGCCGCCCGATGCGCCGCCGGCCATCTTGCGGACGCGGCCCTTGACGCGCGGCGCGGGCTTGCCGTGGCGCTTCACCGCTTCGGCTTGCAGGAACAGCACGCCGAGATCGAAGGGGATCGAGTCGAAGCCGCAGCTGAAGGTGATGCGCGCACCCGACGCCTTTGCCGCGTCCTGATGCTCGTCGATCATCTCGCGCATCCAGCCGGATTCGCCGCAAAGATCGGCATAGGCGGTGCCGGCGCGGACGCAGGCGGCGACGAGTTCGCTGCCGTAAAGCTGGTACGGGCCGACGGTTGTGAGCACGACCTGCGTGCTCGCCGCCATCTTGTCGAGGCTTGCGGGGTCGCTCGCGTCGGCGACGATCAGCGGGGTTTCCTCGTCGGCGCCGATCAGGTCGCGCACCTCGGCGAGCTTGGCGAGGCTGCGCCCCGCCATCGCCCATTTGGGCGCATCCTTGCGGCCCTTGTACTGATGCGCGAGATATTCGGCGACGAGGCGTCCGGTGAAGCCGGTCGCGCCATAGACGATGATATCGAGATCGCGGTTCCCCGCCATGGCCATCCTCCCTTTACGTAAACGTCAAGGGGAGGCTAGCGCAGGCGGAGAAGCTTGCCAAGCACGAAGGCCTAGCGGCGCCAGAAGGGGCGTTTCGCGACTACATCGGGGGTTCCGGCTGCCTCGGCGCGGCCCTCGGCGCGCGCGGCGCGGAGTTCGGCTTCGGTCGCGTGCTGCTGTGCGCGGTGCGCGGCAAGTTCGTCGCGGCGGCGTGCACGCAGCGCGTCGTAGCTCCAGCGCGTGTGACCATAACCGAACAGGCAGAGCAAGCCGCCCGCGATCGCCAGATTCTTCATCGCTGCCATCGCCTGCACCGGGTCGGTGAACTCGCGGTGGAAGAAAAGGATCGTGGCGAGCACAAAGCCGGCGAGCAGGATCGAAACGAGGCGGACGGCGATGCCGAGCGCGATGCAGACGCCCGCGGCGAGTTCGAACAGCCCGACCGGGATGGCGAGCCCGCCGGGCAAGCCGGCGGCGGAAATCATCGCGCTGGTGTCGCTGACATGGATCAGCTTGTTGATTCCCGACACGACGAAAATCACCGCGATGAACAGGCGGCCGATGAAGACGGCGATCATGGACATGGGCATTCCTTTCCCTGGCGCGCCCCGTCCGCTTGTGCAGACAGGACGCGTGGGAAGGCGGTCGGGTTCCGGTCAGCGCGGCGTAAAGGTCAGCGACGCCACCTCGCAATCGCCGCAATCGAGGGCGCGGAGCGTCGCGGTGCCGGGGCCGGCGGGCAGGTCGATATCGGCAAGCCTGACCTCCTGCCATGCCGCGCCGGCGGGGATCGCGACGCCGCGCTCGTCGATGCCGATGCGGCCGCCCGTGGCCGAGCGGACGCGCGCGGTGACAGTCCAGCGGCCGGCCTTCGCGACGTCGGCGCTGTAGCGCATATACTCGCCGGTGACGAAGTCGCTGACATAGGGGGTGCCGTCTGCCTCGCGAGCGATGTCGACACCATCGTTGCGGTATGTCGTGCCGTTGTTCCACGGCGTGCGTTCGCCGCCGGTCGCGACATGATAGTTGGCGTCGACGCTATCGTGATAGGCGACGCCGGGCGCGCCGAGGTCGTAATCGGCCGCCGCGATGGTCAGCGGTTTTGCGTCCAGGGTGCGGGTGACAAAGGGCTTGTTGCTGGCGTCGTGCGGCTGGCGGAACATCGCGTCGATGACGTCGGGTTTCGGGATGTTCCGGTCGAAGCGGGTGTTTTCGGCGAGCTGCATCATCGCCGCGAACGCCTCGTCGGCGCCGGGCTTCGGTCCCTTTCCGGTCATCCACGCGACGATCCGCATCCAGCCATCGCCGGCGACGATTTCGAGCGGCTGGTTGAAGCCGATTTTCTTCAATGGCCAGAAATTCCAGCCGATCCCGTCGCCCTCGACGAGCGCGATCGCATCGCGATACCAGCCATTGCTGTTTTCGCCCGACTCGCCGAGCCAGATCGGACGGTTGGTGCGGGTGCGCAGCGCCTTGATCTCGGCGATGCTCGCGTCGTCGTTGCGGTTCCAGTATTTGTGGAAGCTCAGCACCATATTGGCGTCCCACACCGGCGGCAGGCCCTTGTAATTATTGCCCCAGCAATTGCCCTCGATGATCACGATATGCTTGCTGTCGACCTTGCGGATCGCGGCGGTGATCCGCTGTTGCAGGCTCCACACCGCCTTGTTCTCGGTCTCGTCGCAGCCATTGCCCTTGCCGGGGGTGGCGAAGCTCCAGTTCGGCTCGTTGATCAGATCATAGGCGCCGATCCACGGCTCGTCCTTGTAACGCGCGGCGAGCTTGCTCCACAGCGCGATAGTCTTGCGCTGATTCTCGTCGCTTTCCCACAGCGAGGGTTTCGCCGGATCGCGGTCGGAAATGGCGAGGTCGTTGCCCTGACCGCCCGGCGCGGCGTGGAGGTCGAGGATGAGGTAGATGCGGTTCGCCTTGCTCCATGCGAGCAGGCGGTCGATGCGCGCGAAACCTTCTTCATGCCATGTGTCCTGCCCGGCGACGGGTTCCTGGTCGACGGGCAGGGTGAGCTGGTCGAAATGGATCGGCAGGCGCACCGAGTTGAAGCCCCATTTCGCCATCGCGGCAATGTCGGCCTCGGTCGTGTGATTGTCGAGCCAGGCGCGATAGAATTGCGCGGTGCGCTCCTCGCCGACGAGTTCAACGAGCTTCGCGCGGATTTTATGCTGCTGCCCGACGTCGCCGAGTTTGAGCATATAGCCTTCCTGCAACATCCAGCCGCCGAGCCCCATGCCGCGCAGGATCACGGGTTTTCCCGATCCTTCGACGATCTGCGTACCGTCGACCTTCAGCCAGCCTTCGGCGTGGGCAGTGGTCGAGGAAAAGAGTGCGGCGAGCGCGAGCGCGGCTGTGCGGAGCTTCATGACCTCATCCCCATTTTGCTATATATGGGAACGTTATCAATTTTGGCGGTCAGGGCAAGTGTGTTGGGGCCCGTTGCGATATCAAAGCTTCGGCAGCGTTACGCCCTTTTGCCCCATATATTTGCCCGCACGGTCGGCGTAGCTCGTCTCGCACGGCTCGTTGCCCTGGAGGAAGAGGAACTGGCACGCGCCCTCGTTCGCGTAGATTTTGGCGGGCAGGGGGGTGGTGTTCGAAAATTCGAGCGTCACATGGCCCTCCCAGCCGGGTTCGAGCGGGGTGACGTTCACGATGATCCCGCAGCGCGCATAGGTCGACTTGCCGAGGCAGATCACGAGCACGTCGCGCGGGATGCGGAAATATTCGACCGTGCGCGCCAAGGCGAAACTGTTCGGCGGGATGATGCAGACGTCGGTTTCGCGGTCGACGAAATTCTTCGGATCGAAATCCTTGGGATCGACGATCGTCGAATCGACATTGGTGAAGATCTTGAACTCGGGCGCGACGCGCGCGTCATAGCCGTAGGAAGAGAGGCCGTAGCTGATGCAGCCATCGCGGCGCTGCGCCTCGACAAAGGGTTCGATCATGCCCTGCGTCTGGGCGGCTTCGCGAATCCAGCGGTCGGAAAGAATGGCCATGGTGTCTCTTGTCGGTCCTGTGGGGGTTGCGCAAGCGGTCAGTCGATGAGGCCGAGGTCCTTCGGCCCGAAAGCCGCGGGAAGCAGCTCGCTGAGCTTGTAGGATTTGACTGCGCTGCCGTCGCCCGACGCGCAGTGGACGAGGATGTCGGTCTTCGACCGCTCGGCGGCTTCGTTCAATATCTGGCGGCAGCGGCCGCACGGGTTGACCGGATCGGTGCCGATCAGCGCGTCGCCGTCGCGGCGGCCGCCGACGATCGCGACCTCGGCGAGCTCGCCGATCCAGCCCTCGTTGGCGATCTTGGCGACCGCCGCGGTCTCGGCGCAGAGGGTGAGGCCGTAGCTGGCATTTTCGACATTGGCGCCGGTGACCACATCGCCGTTTTTGAGGAGCAGCGCGGCGCCGACGTGAAAGCCCGAATAGGGGGCGTAGGCGCGGCGCGCGGCGTCGCGTGCAGCGTCGATAAGGGCGTCGCGGGTGTCGGTCATCGCATCTCTCCTTGCGGGCGCAGCACGTTCCAGCCGACGGTGCCGCTGGCGCCCGACAGGCGGACATAATCATTCGCCTGCCACATTGCCCAGGGGTGCGCGCCATAATCGGGTTCGAAAAAGTCGCGGCGCAGCCAGGTGGTGCGCGCGATGCCCTCGGTCACCCGGTAATCGCTTTCGAACGCCGGGCCGGGGGCGATCAGGCTGCGCTTGCCCATATGCGCCTCGATCTGCGCGAGGAAGGTCGCGAGTTCGGACAGGAGCAATGCGCGCGTCGGCCGGTCGGGGCAGCGGTCGTCATAGTCGAGCCACACGACTGCGGGCAGCGCATCGGCGCGGCGGGGCACATGGCGGATGAAGTTCGCCGCCTGGTCGGTCGCGAGCTGGCAGAGGCTGTAGCGGTGGATCGCGCCCGCCTGCACCCCGGCTTCGCGCGCGGCGGTCATGTTGCGGGTGAATTGCGGGTCGATGCCCGCCGAGCCGTCGGTCGCCATGATGTAGGCGAAGTCGGCGCCTGCGGCCTTGATCGACCCCCAATGGACATCGCCATTGCCGGCGTCGATCGTGACGCCCTGCGTCGGATAGAGCGCGCGATCGGGAATCCAGCGCGCTGCCCACCAGAGCGCAAGGCCCGCCGCGAGAAGGAGCAGGGCGATCGCGGCGCCGATCCGGCGCAGCGTGCGCGCGATCGCGGCGCGCCACGCGCTGGCGGTTTTCGCCGCCTTTCCGCCCCTGATTGCCCCCGTCGCCATCGTCAGCCCTTGATGTGCAGCACGCAAATAAGTGTGAACAGCCTTCGCGCGGTGTCGAAATCGACCGCGATCTTGCCGTCGAGCCGGTCCATCAGCATCTCGGCGGCCTCATTGTGCAGCCCGCGCCGCGCCATGTCGACCGTCTCGATCTGCTGCGCGGTCGAGGTTTTGATCGCCTGATAGTATGAGTCGCAAATCGCGAAATAGTCGCGGATCGGCCGGCGGAAACGGCCGAGCCCGAGGATGATCGCTTCGAGCGGCGAACCATCTTCGCGTGATATTTCAAAGATCAACCGGCCTTCCTCGACACGCAGCATCAAGCGGTAAGGCCCGGCATAGCCGTCGGGGTGGCCGCGTTGCGGGACGAACTTGTTGTCCTCGATCAGGTCGAAGATCGCGACGCGGCGCTCCTGCTCGACGTCGGGGTTGCGCCAGACGATCGACCCTTCGTCGAGTTCGACTGAAATGATCCGCTGTTTGGAAGGGTCTGCGTCGCTCATGCTGCCTGTGCTTCTACTTGGGCTGCGACGAAGGGCAAGCCGACTTATTCACAGCATTCCACAGTTATGGTACGCTCCCCGGCATCGCCTGTTGCGCCGCCCGGAGCGGTACCGCATGAGGGTCGCCATGCCTGAGCTAGCCCTGATTCCGACCCCGGCCAACACCGGGGATGAGCGCCAATTACCCCGCAATATCGAGGCCGAGGCCGCGTTTCTGGGTGCGATCCTGATCGACAACCGAGTCGTCGAAGATTTGCCGGTGGCGCTCAACCCGGAACATTTCTTCGAGCCGCTGCATGGCCGCATCTTCCAGCAGACGATGGCGCTGATCGAGCGCAACAGCATCGCGACCCCGGTAACGCTGAAACCCTATTTCGAGGCCGACGAGGCGATGAAGGCGGTCGGCGGGGTCGGTTACCTCGCGCAGCTCACCGGCAGCGGCGCCGGCCTGATCGGTGCGCGCGACTTTGCGCGGCAGATTTTCGACCTTGCGCTTCTCCGCGAGCTGGCGGGGGTCGGGCGGTCGCTCGTCGACAATGCGCTCGACACCAGCGAGCGCGTCGACCCGCAGGCGCAGATCGAGGAAGCCGAGACCGCGCTCTACCGCGTCGCGGGCGGCGAGGCCGAGATGGGGTCGGTCAAGAATTTCAGCCAGGCGAGCCTTGTGGCGTTGCAGGCGGCCGAGCGCGCGCTCAATTCGGGCGGTCATCTGTCGGGGATCACGACGGGCATTTCGAGCATGAACGCCAAGATCGGCGGCATGCACAATTCGGACTTGATGATCCTCGCGGGGCGTCCGGGCATGGGCAAGACGTCGCTTGCGACGAACATCGCCTATAACGCCGCCGAACGTTTCCGCCGCGACGAGGATGACGGCATTCCGCCCGAAAAGAATATGGGCGCGAAGGTCGCCTTCTTCAGCCTCGAAATGTCCGCCGACCAGCTCGCGACGCGCGTGCTCGCCGAACAGTCGGGGGTGTCGGGCGAGGCGCTGCGTATGGGCAAGATCAGCAAGGAGCAGTTCCAGCAACTGAGCCGCGCGGCGCAGGCGCTTCAGACCTTGCCTCTGTTCATCGACGATACGCCCGGCCTGACGATCGCGGGGTTGCGCACCCGCGCACGGCGCCTGCAGCGACGTCATGGCATCGGCTTCATCATCGTCGACTATCTGCAATTGTTGCAGGGCTCGTCGAAGAGCGGCGATAACCGCGTGCAGGAAATTTCCGAAATTTCGCGTGGTTTGAAGACGCTGGCGAAGGAACTTCATGTGCCGGTGATGGCGCTGTCGCAGCTCAGCCGTCAGGTCGAAAGCCGCGAGGACAAGCGCCCGCAGCTCTCCGACCTTCGTGAATCGGGCTCGATCGAACAGGACGCCGACATGGTGCTCTTCGTGTTCCGCGAGGATTATTATGTCGCGGCGCGCGAACCAAAGCGCCCCGTCGAGGGCGACGATGTGAAGATCCACGCGCAGCACGAGGAATGGGCGGCCGAAATGGAGCGCGTCTTCGGCCTTGCCGAAGTCATCGTCGCGAAATCGCGTCACGGTTCGACCGGCAAGGTGCGCCTGCACTTCGAGGCGAAGACGACGAAGTTCAGCGACCTCGCCGACGACAGCATGGCGTTCGAGGATTATGAGTAACCTCTAGCGGTCGCCCGCTGCCGGGGTCTGTCTCTAGAAAGCCGGGTCGTTCGCCGGATCGTCACCCAGCGGCGTCACTTCGCTGTGGATGCCGCATTCGGTCTTGTCCCAGCCGCGCCAGCGGCCCGAACGCGGGTCTTCGCCCGGCTTGACCTTCGACGTGCACGGCGAGCAGCCGATCGAGGGATAGCCTTCGGCCTCGAGCGGGTGGCGCGGCAGGTCGTGCGCCTCGAAATAGGCGTCGAGCTGTTCGCGCGTCCAGTTGGCGAGCGGGTTGAACTTGAGGCGGCCGGTGGTGCCGTCGAGTTCGAAACGCGCGAGGCCCTGCCGCGTCGACGACTGGAAACCCTTACGGCCAGTGATCGAGGTATCGAAATCGGCGAGCGCCTTTTCGAGTGGCTTCACCTTGCGGATTTCGCAGCAGCCGTCGGGGTCGTACGACCAACGGAGTTCGGTCGCATCCTTCGCCGCCAGATCCTCGGGATCGGGCGTCAGGTTGACGATGTTGAGCTTCAGCTTCGCCGCGAGAGTGTCGCGATAGGCAAGCGTTTCGGGGAAATGCTTGCCGGTGTCGAGGAATAGCACCGGCATGTCGGGCGCCGCCTGCGTCACGAGGTGGAGCAGCACCGCGCTTTCGGCGCCGAAGCTCGACACGATTCCGGTTTCGCCGAGCAATCCCGCGCCGATGACACTCGCGACGACCTCGGCCGCGTCCTGGCCGCGGAAGAGGTTGTTGAGGCGGATGACGTCGGCCTGCGTGAAGCGCGGCGCGACGTCGATCCGGTCGCGGGTGCGGTCCTCGCTGCCTTTGGGGGGAGAGGCCGCCACGTCAGCCATGCCTCAGCTTCCAGATCGGCACCGCGCCGTCGGCGGCGCCCTGATAATGTTCGGGCCAGCGCGACAGCGCCGCCTCGACATCGGCCGGGTTCAACGCCTTTTCGGCCGCGAAGCTGTCGAAGCCGCAGCGCTTCATATAGGCGATCTGGTCGACGAGGACATCGCCCTGCGCGCGTAGTTCGCCCGTATAACCCGCTTCGCGCAGGATGCGCGCCGACGAATAGCCGCGGCCGTCGCGAAACTTCGGGAAGGCAACCTCGATCAGCGCAAGCCGGTCGAGATGCGGGATCAGTGCGCGCGCGTCCTCATCGGGCTCGAGCCGCACTGCGGTTGCGTTCGATTGCTGGAGGAAGGCGTCGAGCGTGACGCAGGGCTCCTCGCCGTCGCTATGCAGATGTTCAACCATAGATCGCCTCCTTGAAGGGGGCCATGCCGACGCGGCGGAAGGTATCGACGAAGCGCTCGCCCTCGGTGCGTTCGCTGAGATATTTGTCGGTGACGCGCTCAATCGCGTCGACGACGCCATCCTCGTCGAAGCCGGGGCCGGTGATCGTGCCGAGCGACACGTCCTCCGCGCCCGATCCGCCGAGCAGGAGCTGGTAATTCTCGGTGCCTTTGCGGTCGACGCCGAGGATGCCGATGTGGCCGGCATGGTGATGCCCGCACGCGTTGATGCAGCCCGAAATCTTGAGCTTGAGTTCGCCCAGTTCCTTCTGGCGGCCGAGGTCCGAAAAGCGCGTCGCGATCTTCTGCGCGACCGGGATCGAGCGCGCATTGGCGAGACTGCAATAGTCGAGCCCTGGGCAGGCGATGATATCGCTGATCAGGTCGAGGTTCGGCGTCGCGAGACCCGCGGCGTCGAGCGCCTGCCAGATGGCGTAGAGGTCGGCCTTGCGGACGTGCGGCAGCACGATGTTTTGCGCGTGGGTGACGCGCAGTTCGTCGTGGCTGTACTTCTCGGCGAGGTCGGCCATCACGTCGATTTGCGCCGACGACGCGTCGCCGGGGATGCCGCCGACGGGTTTCAGGCTGATGTTGACGATCGCATGGCCCGGTACCTTGTGTGCGGCGACATTCTGGTCGACCCACACCGCGAAATCGGGATCGCTGCGGTCGATGGCATCGGCCGCAGAGGCGTCGAGCGGCGGCGAGGCGAATTGCTTGGCGATGCGGTCGAACTCGGCCTTCGGCGGGTCGATGCCGAGCGACTTCACATGCGCGAATTCTTCCTCGACCTGGCGGCGATATTCGTCGGCGCCGAGCTCGTGGATCAGTATCTTGATGCGCGCCTTGTAGATATTGTCGCGGCGGCCGTAGCGGTTGTAGACACGCAGGCACGCTTCGGCGTAGCTCAGCATATCCTCAAGCGGCACAAAATCCTTGATCAGCGGCGCGATCATCGGCGTGCGGCCCATGCCGCCGCCGACGTAGAAGGCGGCGCCGTGCTGCCCGTCCTTCTCGACGATCTGGATGCCGATGTCGTGAAGGCGCATCGCGGCGCGGTCTTCGTCGGCTGCGATCACCGCGATCTTGAACTTGCGCGGCAAATAGCTGAATTCGGGGTGGAAGCTCGACCATTGGCGGAGCAGCTCGGCCCAGGGACGCGGATCGGTGATCTCGTCGGCGGCGGCACCGGCCCACTGGTCCGAGCTGATGTTGCGGATGCAATTGCCGCTCGTCTGGATCGCGTGCATCTCGACCGAGGCAAGATCCTCAAGGATCGCGGGGGCGTCCTCCAGCTTGATCCAGTTATACTGGATATTCTGGCGCGTGGTGAAATGGCCGTAATCGCGGTCATATTTGCGCGCGATATGCGCGAGCATGTGCATCTGGCGGCTGTCGAGCGTGCCATAGGGCACCGCGACGCGCAGCATATAGGCGTGGAGCTGGAGGTAGAGTCCGTTCATCAGCCGCAGCGGCTTGAACTGGTCCTCGGTGATCTCGCCCGCGAGGCGGCGCTTCACCTGATCCGAAAATTCCGCGACGCGGGCGGCGACCATCGCATGGTCATATTCGTCATATTTATACATATCAGATCACCCAGTCGCCGGCCGCAGGATCGGCGGGTTTCAATGTCAGGTCGGGGCGCACGGTCGGGCCGAGCGCACGGATGCGGTCCTTGATATGCGCAGGGCGCGGGCCGTCCGCCGTCTGCTCGCCCGCGATGATATAGGGAGCGTTGACGCGGCGCGCGCCTTCCTCGGCGGCGAGGATCGCCTCACCGGCCTCGCCGACGTCGGCGGCGTCCTCGATGTGCAGCGACCAGTCGGCCCCGGTCCACCAGGTGACAAATCCTGTTTTCAGGTCATTGCCCGTGAGCAGCTTCATGTGAAATCCTTTATGTGAGCGGCGACGCCCGGCGTGCCGAGGCAGTCGAGCGCGTCGGCGCGCGCCGCGACCTTGCCGACGACGATCAGCGCGGGGCTTTGGACTTTCTCGCGTGCGACGAGGTCGCCGAGATCGGTGAGCAGGGTGCGGAGGACGCGCGCGTCGGCGGTCGTTCCGCGCTCGACGACGGCGACCGGGAGGTCCGGCGAGACGCCGTCTGCGATCAGCTTGTCGGCGATGGCGGTGGCGGTCGCGAGGCCCATGTAGATGACGAGGGTGCGGCCATGCCCCGCAAGCCCCGACCAGTCCTGATCGGTCAGGTCCTTGCACTGCCCGGCGACGAAGCTGACCGCGCTCGCATCCTCGCGGTGAGTGAGGGGCAGGCCCGCTTGCGCCGCACATCCTGCCGCCGCCGTGATGCCGGGGACGACTTCGCACGCGACGCCCGCTTCGCGCGCTGCGTCGAGTTCTTCGCCGCCGCGGCCGAAGATGAACGGATCGCCGCCTTTCAGGCGCACGACCTGCTTCCCCGAAAGCGCCTCGCGCACGAGCAGTTCGTTGATCAGTTCCTGCTTCATCGTGTGGCGGCTGCGCTGCTTCGCGACGCTGATCCGCTCGACATGCGGCGGGATCAGCGCAAGCACGCCGTCGCCGACGAGCCCGTCATGGACGACGAGATCGGCCGATTCCAGCAGCCGCGCGGCGCGCAGCGTCAGCAGGTCGGGATCGCCGGGGCCGGCGCCGACGAGCCAGAGCTTGCCCGCATGAGGGAGAGTCTTTTCCATGCACGGTAAATGATGGCGCAGGCCTTGATTGGCAAAGCAGCCTTTATTGACGCTGGTGAAGGTAAAATTGCCTCCACCACTGTCGTCACCCCGGACTTGATCCGGGGTCCATCACTTTCGCCGCCGGAATGGATGCCGGATCAAGTCCGGCATGACGAAAATGGGCTTAAAGATACTTCTTCGTCACGAGCTGCGAGCCCTCGGGATCGCGCAGGCCTACGCCGATCGACGCACGCATCGCGTCGCTTTCGGAGCTTGCGACCGGATAGGCGCAGTAATCGGCAGCGTAAAAGGCGCTCGGCCGGTGGTTGCCCGACAGGCCGATGCCGCCGAAGGGCGCGGCCGACGAGGCGCCGTTGGTCGGGCGGTTCCAGTTGATCACCCCGGCACGGGCATTGGCCCAGAATTGGTCGTAAAGCTGCGGCGTGCCGCCGATCAGCGACGCCGACAGGCCGAATGCGGTGTTGTTCGCCTCGGCGATCGCGGCCTCGAACGTGCTCACGCGGATGACCTGGAGCAGCGGGCCGAACAGCTCGATATCGGGGCGTTCGGGCATCGCGGTGACGTCGATGATGCCGGGCGTCAGGAAGGGGCGGCCCGCGACCGGGCGCGTCATGTGGCGGATCACCTGACCACCGTTCGACATCAGGATCAGGAAGCTTTCGGTCAGCCCGTCGGCCGCTTCATTGTCGATCACCGGCCCCATATAGGGCGCGGGGTCGGCGTGCGGGTGATCGACGATGAGCCGGTTCGCAAGGTCGCGGACCTCCTCGATCAGCTTGTCGGCGAGGGTGTCGCGGACGATCAGGCGGCGGGCGTTGCTGCACCGTTGCCCGGCGCTGAGGAAGGCCGACTGGACGACGAGCACCGCGGCGGTGCGGATGTCGGCGGTGTCCCACACGACGATCGGGTTGTTGCCGCCCATTTCGAGCGCGAGCATCTTGCCCGGCTGGCCCGCGAACTGGCGGTTGAGCGCGAGCCCGGTGCGCGCCGATCCGGTGAAGAGCAGCCCGTCGATGCCTTCGTGGCCCGCGAGCGCCTTGCCCGTTTCGGGGCCGCCGATGACGAGGCGGAGCACCTCTTCGGGTACGCCAGCGCTGTGAAACAATTCGACGAGCCTGGCACCCACCGCGGGGGTCTTTTCCGACGGTTTGAAGACGACCGAATTGCCGGCGATCAGCGCCGGGACGATATGGCCGTTCGGCAGGTGCGCAGGGAAATTATAGGGTCCCAGCACCGCGAGCGCGCCGTGCGGTTTGTGGCGCACCGCGTTGCGCAGCCCCATCGCGCCTTCGATCCGCCGGTTCGGGGTACGCTCGGCATAGGCGGTGACCGAAATATTGACCTTGTTCGCGACCGATTCGACCTCGGTGCGCGCTTCCCACAGCGGCTTCCCGGTCTCGCGCGCGATCAGATCGGCCAGCGCTTCGCCCTCGGCCTTCACCCGGTCGACGAAGCGGCGCAGCGTTTCGGTGCGGAAGGTGACGGCTTTCGATGCCCATTCGGGCCAGGCGCGGCGGGCGATCTCGACCTCGGCATCGACGTCGCTGACCGGCCCGCGCCACAGCTCTTCGCCGGTTGCGGGTTCGAAGGAAATCAGGGGTTCGCTCATGGTCGTCCGCGTCTTATCGGCGAAAGCGGGCAGGGGCAACCTGCGCCGCGCCGGGACCACGGATCGCTTGCGCCGCGCGGCGTCGTTGGCGATAGACAGCGGCGAGTCCCGCGTGCGGGACGTGATCGAGATATCAAGCAAGGGGACCCGCCATTCTGGCCAAGCAGGACAGCCGCCGCGACTGGTCGGACCAATATTGGTGGTCGTCCGACGGCGTCCGGCTGCACGCGCGCGTCTATGCGGGGCCCGACGGGAGTGAAGGTGCGCCGCCGATCCTGTGCATGCCCGGCCTCGCGCGCAATGCCCGCGATTTCGAGGCGCTGGCGCCGCATGTCGCGCAATATCGCAAGGTCATCGTGATCGAGTTTCGCGGGCGCGGCGACAGCGCCTATGCCAAGGATCCGATGACCTATGTCCCGCTGACCTATGTGCAGGACGTCGTTGCGATGCTCGACGAGTTGGGGATCGGCCGCTTTGCGGCGGTCGGCACCTCGCTCGGCGGGCTGGTCGCAATGCTGATGGCGGCGACGCTGCCGGGCCGGCTGGTCGGCGCTGTGCTCAACGACGTCGGACCCGAGCTTCAGACCGCAGGACTCGAGCGGATCCGCGATTATATCGGCGCAGGGGGCAGCCAGCCGACATGGATGCACGCCGCGCGCGCCTTTGCCGAACTCAACGGCGCGGTCTATCCGGGCTATGGCATCCACGACTGGCTGCGGCTGACCAAGCGCACGCATAGGCTGACCCCCGAGGGACGCATCGTCACCGATTATGACAAGCAGATCGCGGCGCCGCTGCGCGTGCCGAACGGTGGCGATGCCGGGGTCGACCTGTGGCCCGCATATCGTGCGCTCGGCGACGTGCCGCTGCTGATCCTGCGCGGCGCGCTTTCGGATATTCTCGCGCATACGGCGGGGGAGAAGATGGCGGCCGAACTGCCGCGCGCGCGGCTGGTCGAGGTGCCGGGGGTCGGCCATGCGCCGACGATGGACGAACCCGAAGCGCGCGCCGCGATCGACGCGTGGGTCGCGGAGCTTCCGCAAGCGTGAGCGCCGACGAGCCCGAGACGCCCTGGCCGATCCGCATCCTGCACCTCCATTCGAGTTTCTCGCTCGGCGGCAAGGAGGCGCGCGCGGTCCGGCTGATGAATCTGATGGGCGACCGGGCACATCACACGATCCTGTCGGCGATGCCTGAAGCGCTCGGCGCGCGCGATGCGATCGATCCCGGGATCGTCGTCGATTTCCCGAAGGATGCGCCGCCGCTCCACGGCAAGCCGTCGCTGGGTCGTTATCGCGATCTCGCCGACTATATGACGCGGTTCGAACTCGTGCTCAGCTATAATTGGGGCGCGATGGACGGGGTGATGGCGCGCCGGGTCCATGTTTCGCGCCTGTGGCACAGCATGCCCTCGCTGATCCATCACGAGGACGGCTTCAACGAGGACGAAAGTGTTCGGCGTAGCTGGAAGCGCAACCTCTTCCGGCGCGTCGGGCTGCGCACCGCGCAGTCGGTGATCGTGCCGTCGACGCTGCTCCAGCGGATCGCGACCGCGGAATGGGGGGCGGGCGATCGCACCCACCTGATCCGGAACGGAATTGACGTCGCGGCCTATGCGAATGGCCCCTCGGTACCGATCCCGGGCTTCGAACGCCGCGAAGGCGAGGTGGTGATCGGTACCGTCGCCGGGCTGCGCAAGGTCAAGGATCTGCCGCGGCTCGTTCGCGCCGTCGCAACCCTGCCGCCGAATGTCCGGCTGGTGATCGTCGGCGAGGGCCCCGAACGCGAAGCGATCCGCGCCGAAGCGGCTGCGTGCGGCCTCGCCGATCGCCTTGTGATGCCCGGTTTCATGGCCGAACCCGCGCGCTGGATCGGCCATTTCGATATGCTCGCGCTCTCGTCGCTGAGCGAACAGGCGCCGATCGCGGTGATCGAGGCGATGGCGGCGGGGCTTCCGGTGGTGAGCCCCGCGGTCGGCGATGTCGCGGCGATGCTGTCCGACGCGAACCGGCCATTCGTGGCGCCCGACGAAGCCGCCTTCCGCGCAGCGCTGGCGCAGATGGCCGAAAGCGCCGCCCTGCGGGCCGAGGTCGGAACCACCAACCGGCGTGTCGCCGTGGAACGGTTCGACGAATCAAATATGGTCGCCGCTTATGAAAAGCTCTATGCTCGCGCGCTTGAAGGTTATGGGCCGTTTAGCGGCGGATGGGTCGGCTTCGATTGACAAGCGAGGCTAATTTCCGCTTACGCAAGCGGTAATGGGGGCCGGTTCGCAGGCGCGAAGCGGCGGAGAGAGAGAAGGTCTAGAGTGTTCAAAGGTTTGAAGCCCATCCTTTATGGCGGGCGTGAAGTCTGGCCGCTGGTCGAGGGTGGCAAGGGCGTGTCGGCGACCAACCATATGTCGAGCGGCGCCTGGGCTGCTGCGGGCGGCATCGGCACCGTGTCGGCGGTGAACGCCGACAGTTACGACGCCGAAGGCAAGATCATCCCGCAAATCTATCGCGCGCTGACACGCAAGGAACGCCACGAAGAGCTGATCCAGTACGGCATCGAGGGCGCGGTCGCGCAGGTCAAGCGGGCGTATGACGTGTCGGGCGGCAAGGGCGCGATCAACATCAACGTGCTCTGGGAAATGGGCGGCGCGCAGCAGATCCTCGAAGGTGTGCTCGAACGCACCAAGGGGCTCGTCGCGGGCGTCACCTGCGGCGCGGGCATGCCGTATAAATTGAGCGAAATTGCCGCGCGCCACAACGTCCTCTACCTGCCGATCATCAGCTCGGCGCGCGCCTTTCGTGCGCTGTGGAAGCGCGCTTACAGCAAGGTCCCGCATCTGCTGGGCGCGGTGGTGTACGAAGATCCGTGGTTGGCCGGCGGCCATAATGGCCTGTCGAACGCCGAAGATCCGCTGGTGCCGCAGGATCCCTATCCGCGCGTCGCCGCGGTGCGCGAAACGATGCGCGCCGAGGGGATCGCCGACGAGGTGCCGATCGTGATGGCGGGCGGCGTCTGGTACCTGCGCGACTGGGAAAACTGGATCGACAATCCCGAACTCGGCCAGATCGTCTTCCAGTACGGCACGCGCCCGCTGCTGACCGAGGAAAGCCCGATCCCGCAGCAGTGGAAGGATCGCCTCCGCACGCTCGACGACGGCGACGTGCTGCTCCACCGCTTTTCGCCGACGGGTTTTTACTCGAGCGCGGTGCGCAACCCGTTCCTGCGCGATCTCGAAGCGCGTTCGGATCGCCAGATCCCCTATTCGAAGCAGGAAGCCGGCGATCATATCGTCCAGCTCGACGTCGGGGTGAAGGGCAAGAATTTCTGGGTCACCCCGCACGACCGCGCGCGCGCGCGCGACTGGTTCGCCGAAGGCTATACCGAGGCGCTGAAGACCCCCGACAACACGGTGGTGTTCGTGACCGAGACCGACAAGGGCGTGATCCGCAAGGATCAGGCCGACTGCATGGGCTGCCTGTCGCATTGCGGTTTTTCGTCGTGGAAAGACCATGACGATTATTCGACCGGCTACCTCGCCGATCCGCGGAGCTTCTGCATCCAGAAGACGCTGCAGGACATCGCGCATGGCGGTGATGTCGAACAGAATCTGATGTTCGCGGGGCATGCCGCGTTCAACTTCAAGACCGACCCCTTTTACTCGAACAATTTCACCCCGACGGTGAAGCAACTCGTCGACCGGATTTTGACGGGGGATTGATCGCGTTGGGGGTTGGGCTCAGGCCCAACCCTCCAGCACCTGATCGGGCGGGCGGTGGCCGTCGCACCAGGCGCGGATGTTCGCGATGACCTTTTCGCCCGACGCTTCGCGGCCCTCGATCGTTGCCGAGCCGAGGTGCGGCAGCAGCACCACATTGTCGAGCGCGAGCAGCGCGGGGTCGACCGCGGGTTCGTGCGTATAGACGTCGAGCCCGGCGCCCGCGATGCGGCCGGTCTGGAGCGCCGCGACCAGCGCCTTTTCGTCGACGATCTCGCCGCGCGCGGTGTTGATCAGATACGCCGTTGGCTTCATCGCGGCGATGCGCGCCGAATTGACCATCTCGTGCGTCTCGCTGGTGTGCGGGCAGTGGATCGTCACGACGTCGCTGATGCGCAGCAGCGTGTCGACGCTCGCGTGATAGCTTGCGCCCAATTCTTCCTCGATCGCCTCGGGCAGGCGGCGGCGGTTGTGATAGTGGATCGACAGCCCAAAGGCGCGCGCACGGCGCGCGACCGCAAGGCCGATGCGTCCCATGCCGACGATGCCGAGCAATTTGCCGCCGACGCGGTGCCCGAGCATCGCGCTCGGCGCCCAGCCGGCCCATTGGCCCGAGCGCATCAGTTTCTCGCCCTCGGCCAGCCGGCGCGGGACGCTGAGGATCAGCGCCATCGTCATGTCGGCGGTGTCCTCGGTAAAGACGCCCGGGGTGTTCGACACCATGATGCCCTTTGCGCGCGCTGCGGCGAGGTCGATATGGTCGACCCCGGCGCCGAAATTGGCGATCAGCTTGAGCCGGTCCCCCGCCGCCGCAAGCACATCGGCGTCGATCTGGTCGGTCACCGTCGGCACGAAGACATCGCAGTCGGCGACCGCGGCCTTCAATTGCTCGGTCGAAAAAGCCTCGTCGCGCGCCGACAGCGACACGTCGAACAATTCGGCCATCCGCCCCTCGACATGCGGCATCAATTGGCGGGTGACGATGACGCGCGGGCGTTTCGGACGGGATGAATCGGGCATGGCCGCCGATAGAGCGCGCCGCGGCACGGCGGTCAAGAGCGCGGGCGCGGAAAGAAGCGCGAAAAGCTGGGGATGAACGCAGCCTTTTGCGCGGTGAGCGGTTGAAATGCGGATATGAGTTTGACAAGGCAGAGTGATGACCAGCCGCCAGATATTAGCCGCCGCCGTGTTGATGGCCACCGTGGGACCGGCCGCAGCCCAATCCGATGTCGCATTGCCTTACTGGGCGTCGATCAACGTCGACGAGGCGCGGATGCGCAAGGGGCCGTCGCCCGATGTCCCGGTGATCTGGGAATATCGGCGCAAGGACCTGCCGGTAAAGGTCGTCGCGCGCTTCGAGACCTGGCGCAAGATAGAGGATCCCGACGGGACGCAGGGCTGGATGGCGGCGCGGCTTTTGAGCCGCACACGCACGGCCATCGTCACCGGCGAAATTCGCCCGATGCGCGAGGATGCCAGCGTATCGGCGGCCGTCGCCTATCGCGCCGAACCCGGCGTCGTCGGGCGGATCACCGACTGCAAGAACGGCTGGTGCCTGTTCGACGTCAAGGGCCGCAAGGGCTGGGTCCAGACCGACCATATCTGGGGAGACTGACGCCGCCCCAGCGTCGGAGTGGCTATTTCTTCTTTGGCGTGACCGTCACCACGGTGCCATCATCGGCGGTCGCCGTAAAGCTGCCGTCGGCGCCGCGCTTGCTCACCGCCCAACACATGCCCGGCGTGTCGCCCTCGGGGTCAAAGCAATCCTTGCCGTCATGGCTCGCGTAGAGGCCTTTGACCTCTTTGCCTTTGGGGTCGGTGTCCACATAGGTGCCGTCAGCGTTGATCGTCGTGGTCGCCATCGTTCCGTCGGCCATTTTGACGTCATAGGTGCCGGGCTGCGTTCCCGAGTCGGCGGCAGGCGCAGCCTCCGCGGCAGGTTCTGCGGCAGGTTCTGCGGCAACTTCCTTTTTCTCTTCAGCCTTTTGCGAGCAGGCCGCCAGCAGCGAAATCGCCGCAATCAACGCAAGCTTTTTCATGACTATCTCTCCCCATCACAGAGGAGCGAAGGCTAGGCTGATCGGGGAAGCGCGGCAAAAGAAAAGGGCGCATGAAAAAGCGCCGGACGTTTCCGCCCGGCGCGTCTTCGATCCTTGGCGTTTAGCGCCAGCGGAAGTGGTTGCGATAGACCTTCACCACCCGGCCGTTGCGCTCGTTGACGAGCAGCAGGTCGTTATAGTGGCGGACATAGGTCAGGTTGCGACCGGCCCGCGGAACGCCCCAGCGGCTGTCCCAGGCCGGGCGATAGCTGGGGGCATAATAGTTCGGGCGGAGCGTCGCGCCAACGCGGAACTGCTGATAGCGGAACGGCGCGCGATAGTTCGAATAGCGGCGATCCTGACGCCAATCGCGCTGGCTTTCGCGCAGGTCCTGACGTGCGTCGCGGACGTCGCGATGGGCATCGCGGACATCGCCGCGGTCGCCGTAACGCTGGGCGTTGCGCAGGTCCCGCTGTTCCTCGCGCAGTTCCTTGCGGTCGTTGCGGATCTCGCGGGTCTGTGCCTGCGCCATGGCGGGGACCATCATCGCGGCGATCAGGCCGGCGGTGAGAAATTTGCTCTTCATTATGCCATTCCTTTCAATCGGTCAGGGGGAGGGGATCTGCCCGATGACGAGGATGGAATAGGCGAACCCGTTTGAACGGATGCGGAATGCCCCGTTTATTTTCAGGACATTAGTGTCGCAATTTGTCGCCGCAGAACGACGAAACGGCGCCGTCTTGCGACGGCGCCGTGCAACTTTTCCGGTTTTGGGCCTTAAACCAGCTCGACGGCGACCGCGGTCGCTTCACCGCCGCCGATGCAGAGGCTGGCGATGCCGCGCGTCTTGCCGTGGCGCTGGAGCGCCGCGATCAGCGTCGTGATGATGCGCGTGCCGCTGGCGCCGATCGGGTGGCCGAGCGCGGTCGCGCCGCCGTGGACGTTGATCTTCTCATGCGGGATGCCGAGGTCGTGCATCGCGAACATCGCGACGCAGGCAAAGGCTTCGTTGACTTCGAACAGGTCGACGTCGGCGATGCTCCAGCCGGCCTTGGCGAGCACCTTGTTGATCGCGCCGACGGGGGCGACGGTGAAATCCTTGGGCTCCTGCGCGTGCGCGGCATGCGCGACGAGCTGCGCGACGGCCTTCGCGCCCTTGGCGTCGGCGACCGACTGGCGGCTCAGCACCACCGCGGCCGCGCCGTCCGAAATCGACGAGCTGGTCGCGGCCGTGATCGTGCCGTCCTTCGCAAAAGCGGGCTTCAGCGTCGGGATCTTGTCGGGCATCGCCTTGCTCGGGGCTTCGTCGGTGTCGACGACGACATCGCCCTTGCGGCCCGAAATCGTGACCGGCGCGATTTCATTGGCGAAGGCGCCGTCGGCGATCGCGCTCTTTGCGCGGCTCAGCGATTCGAGCGTATAGTCGTCCTGCGACTGGCGGCTGAGCTGGTACGCGTCGGCGGTGTCCTGCGCAAAGGTGCCCATTGCGCGGCCGGCCTCATAGGCGTCTTCGAGGCCGTCGAGGAACATATGGTCATAGGCGGTGTCGTGGCCGATGCGCGCACCCGAACGATGCTTCTTGAGCAGGTACGGCGCGTTGGTCATCGATTCCATGCCGCCCGCGACGATCAGGTCGACGCTGCCTGCAGCGAGCGCTTCGGCGCCCATGATCACGGTCTGCATGCCCGAACCGCACACCTTGTTGACGGTCGTGGCCTGCACCGACTTGGGCAGGCCCGCCTTGATCGCGGCCTGGCGCGCGGGTGCCTGGCCGAGGCCGGCGGGAAGCACGCAGCCCATGTAGATGCGCTCGATATCGTCGCCCGAAACGCCGGCCCGCTCGACCGCCGCCTTCACCGCAGTCGCACCGAGATCGGTCGCGCTCGCGTCCGACAGGCTGCCCTGCATGCTGCCCATCGGCGTGCGGGCGTAGGAGAGGAAAACGACGGGATCGGTGGCGGTCATATCGAGAGACTCCGTAGGGGAAACATACGTCGGCGGGTCGCTTAGCGCCTTTGCTGCACTTGCGAAAGGGGCAGGGACGAGATGGGTGGCCGGTTTCATCTTGCAACCCGCCGCGCGGCGTGAAAAAACGGCCGCCGCAAAATATGAGGGGAGACGGGTCATGGCGACGGCGATCAAGGATGTTGCGGGCGAAACCGCGCGGATGCACGAGATACTCGCGGCGCAGAAGGCGAGCTTTACCGCGGCGATGCCCGAAAGCCTTGCGGTGCGCACCGACCGCATCGACCGCGCGATCGCGCTGCTCGTCGACAATGCCGAGGATTTCGCCAAGGCGGTGAGTGAGGATTTCGGCCATCGCAGCCGCGAGCAGACGCTGATGACCGACATCATGCCGTCCGTCAGCGCGCTCAAACATGCGAAAAAGCATATGGCGGCTTGGTCGAAGGGCGAGAAGCGCAAGCCGACCTTCCCGCTCGGGCTGCTCGGTGCGAAGGCCGAGGTCGTCTATCAGCCGAAGGGCGTCGTCGGCGTCGTGAGCCCGTGGAATTTCCCCGTCGGCATGGTCTTCGTGCCGATGGCGGGCATCCTAGCGGCGGGCAACCGTGCGATGATCAAGCCTTCGGAATTCACCGAAAATGTCTCGGCGCTGATGGCGCGGCTCGTGCCCGATTATTTCGACGAGAGCGAGATGGCGGTGTTCACCGGCGATGCCGAGGTCGGGGTCGCCTTCTCGAAACTCGCCTTCGACCATATGATCTTCACGGGCGCCACCAGTGTCGGCAAGCATATCATGCGCGCCGCCGCCGATAACCTCGTCCCCGTCACGCTCGAGCTCGGCGGCAAGTCGCCGACCTTCATCGGGCGCAGCGCGAACAAGGACCTCGTCGGCCAGCGCGTCGCGCTCGGCAAGATGATGAACGCGGGCCAGATTTGCCTCGCGCCCGACTACCTCCTTGTCGCCGAGGATCAGGAAGGCGAGGTGATCGACAGCGTCACGAAGGGCGCGGCGGCGCTCTATCCCACGCTGCTCGCCAACGACGACTATACGTCGGTGGTGAACACGCGCAATTACGACCGGCTGCAGTCCTATCTCGCCGACGCGCGCGAGAAGGGCGCCGAGGTGATCGAGGTCAATCCGGGGGGCGAGGATTTCGCGAGTTCGAACGGCCACAAGATGCCGCTCCATATCGTGCGTAACCCGACCGACGACATGAAGGTGATGCAGGATGAAATCTTCGGCCCGATCCTGCCGGTGAAGACGTACAAGACTATCGACGACGCGATCGATTATGTGAACGGCAATGACCGCCCGCTCGGCCTCTATTATTTCGGGCAGGACAAGAGCGAGGAGGACCGCGTGCTGACGCGGACGATCTCGGGCGGCGTGACGGTTAATGACGTGCTGTTCCACAATGCCATGGAGGATCTGCCTTTCGGCGGGGTTGGCCCGTCGGGGATGGGCAATTATCATGGCGTTGACGGTTTCCGTACCTTCAGCCACGCGCGCGCCGTCTATCGCCAGCCGAAGCTCGACGTCGCGGGTCTCGCGGGCTTCAAGCCGCCCTATGGCAAGGCAACCGCGAAGACGCTGGCGAAAGAGCTCAAGAAATAGCTCGCGCAGGACGCGCCGCGATCGACTGGACCGGACATCTTGCGATCGACGATTTCGTCGCGTGCTGGACCGGGTCGGTGGGTGATTCGGTGCCGCACCGGCATTTCGCCGCGCAGGCGGTGTTTGCGCCGGCGCCCGCTGTGGTCCGCTATGGCGACGGGCGGGTCTCCGAAGGGCGCTGCCTGCTCATCGAGCCGAATGTCGCGCACCGGCTGGAAGCCTGTGAGCAGGCGGAGATATTTTTCGTCGAACCGACCGGACGCGCGCAGCCGTCGCCGCCCTTGCGTGACCGCATATGCGCCGCGCTTCCGCCGGGCCTGATCGGGCCGGGCTTCTGGAGCGACTGGATCGACAGGCCGGGACGGCCGCCGATCGATCCGCGGATTGCGCTGGCGGCTGCGTCGCTCGATGCACGCCTGGCCGGCGGCGCCGTCCGGCTTGCGGATATCGCTGGGCCGACCGGCCTGTCCGAAGGGCGGCTGCGGCATCTTTTTGCCGCCGAGATCGGCGCGCCCTTCCGGCGCTATGTGCTGTGGCGACGCCTTCGCGCGGCGATCATGGCGCTGCAGACCGGCGAGGGATTGACCGGCGCGGCACATGATGCGGGGTTCGCCGACGCCGCGCATCTGGCGCGCACGATCAAGCGAATGTTCGGGATCCGGGCCGGCGACGCCTTTTAGCGATATCCACAGCCGCTTCGTTCAATCGCCGCTCGCCTTGTGCCGCTAGATCGAATCCATGACGACAACTTCGAAGGATTTCGTGCCCGCGCTTGGCAGGGCTGGCAATATCGATCGCTATGATCGGGTCATCGCGCTGATGACGCGGGAGAGGCGGTGGCGCGGCGCGTTGATCGATCTGATAGACCCGCAGCCCGGCGAGCGGATCGTCGATATCGGCTGCGGAACGGGGACGCTGGCGATCGCGCTCTGGCAGAAGATGCCCGACGCGGTGGTGACCGGCGTCGACCCTGACCCCGCCGTGCTGGCGATCGCCCGGGCAAAGGCCGCGGCGGAGGCCGCGCCGATCAGTTGGGTCCATGCGATGGGCGATGCACTCGACGATATTCCACATCTCGCCGGGTGCGACCGCATCACGTCCAGTCTTGTGCTCCATCAGTGTCCGGTCGCAGTGAAAGCATCGATCCTTCGCCAGAAATGGCGACTGCTTCGGCCCGGCGGGCAAATGTTCATTGCCGATTATGGCGAGCAGCGCTCCGTCCTGATGCGCGTCCTGTTCCGTCAGGTGCAGATGATCGACGGCTTCGATCTGACCGAGCCCAATGCGAAGGGCTGTTTGCCGGGGCTGATCGAAGCAGCAGGCTTCGATACGGTCACCGAACGGGCGGTGATCGCGACGCCGACAGGCTCGATTTCGCTCTACAGCGCCGTAAAGCCCGGCTGACGAAGAAATAGCTTGGCAAGATGCGGCGCTTCGCCTTAGGGGAAGCGCCGCGCTTTTCGCGCCTGTGATTATGTGCCCCTGTGGTGAAATTGGTAGACGCGCTCGACTCAAAATCGAGTTCCGCAAGGAGTGCTGGTTCGAGTCCGGCCAGGGGCACCACCCACCCTGAGACAATCGTGAGCCCGCGCGGCTAGCGCGATATTTTCTGATATCGCGGGTCGAGGTTGATCGCGCGGCTTTCGTCGGCGTTCGCGCGTCGAAGGTCGCCATTCTCGCGCAGGATGAGGCTGCGGTTATAATAAGCGCGCGCCGATTTCGGGGCATGTTTCACCGCCTGGTCGAGGTCCGCGATTGCGCGTGCACGGTCGCCCTGCCGTTCGTAGGCGATCCCGCGGTTGAGATAGGCGGCCGACAAATCGGGCGCGACGGCGATCGCGCGATCGAATGCGGCGATCGCTTCGTCGAGATTGCCGGCCCACGCCTGCTTCAGGCCGTCGGCAAGATGGGCGTCGGCGCGGCTTCGGACATCCTTTGTGCCCTTGTTCGCCATCTTCCGGCACCGCGTCAGCGTCTGGCTGGGGTCATTGACGGTACAGGCGTTCCAGTCGCCGCGCGCCGGTTTGCCCCGCGGCGCCATCATGGCGCCGGTAACGACGATGGACCCAGCTTCGTCGCGCGGCGCCTCTTCGGCCGAGAAGGCGGTAACGGGGGAGGCCTGTTCGAGCGCTGGGCGCGCGACACGGGCGCCGGTCACCACCAGTTCGCCGTCGGACCGGGCCGCGCGCCCGGCGACCATCGGCGAAGGCGGAGGGGGCGGCGGCGCGGGCGGGGCGAGCCGGGCGGGTTTCGCGGGACCGGGTGCGGGGGCGGTTCCTGCCTCGGGCGCCGCGGCGGGCGTCGAAACCGCGCGGGCGACAGCGGGCGGCGGTGAAGGCGCCGTCGCGGTATCGGCTCGGGCGGTCGCTTCGGCGGTAGCGGGACGCACGACATCGCGCGCGGCAGGGGCGGCCTGTTCGGCGGGGGCGTCGGGCCGGAAATCGATCGTCCACGCGACGGGAAGGCCAATCGCGGCGACGAGCGCGGCGGTGACCAGCGCGGTCGCCTGCGGACGGCGTATGTTCGCCCACCAGCCGCTGGGCCGCGCGGCCGGCTGTGCCGTGCGACCGGGCGCGGCCTCGCCGATGCCGCCGAAACGCGCCATCGCTTCGCCGATCGCCGCCTCGCGGCGCTTCGGCGACGGCGGAGGCGGATGCGGCAGCGCAGCCATGATATCGTCGTCGGGCATCGGCATGTCTTATACGCACAAAATCGAGCCGGTCGAATGGCACGATGATGTCCTGCGATATTGAGCGGCGGGACGGCTGCGCGGTGTTGGCGCACCGCCGTCCCGCCGCGCGGGTTCAGCGGTTCAGCCGGGCCATCGCACCCGCGCTTTTCGCGGCGCGGACAAGTTGCACCAGTTCGTTGCGATAGCCGAAATCGTCGGAGCCGCGCGATGCGCCGACGATCGTCAGCACATCGTCATAGGTCATCGACCCGTTGTAGCGTCCGCCGCGAAGCAGCTCGGCAAAGGCCGCGACCCCGGTCGCGAAGCGCGCATCCTGCGGCGCGTCGGCAAAGCGCGCGAACTCGACGCGGCGGTCGATCAGCGTCGAGATCAGTTCGCTGCGATCCGATTTCGGCAATTTGTACCGGATCTTCACAAAGCCATATTCGCTCGACAGCGCCGCTCCGCCCGCGCGCGGCGTCGGGGTGCTGTAGCGGAGGTCGCCCATCGTGCGAGCGCCGCCGACCGGGACGATCTCGTACAATGCCGTGACGGTCTGTCCCGATCCGACATCGCCCGCATCGACCTTGTCATTGTCGAAGTCGTCGCGGTTGAGCATCCGCGTTTCATAGCCGATCAGCCGGTATTCGGCGACCGTCGCGGGGTTGAACTCGACCTGGATCTTCACGTCCTTCGCGATCGGGAACAGCGTCGAGGTCGCTTCGGTGACCAGCGTCTTGCGCGCCTCGCCCAGCGTGTCGATGTACGCTGCGGCGCCATTGCCATTCTGCGCCAGCGTCTGCATCAGCGCGTCATTGTAATTGCCCATGCCGAAGCCGAGGACCGAGAGGAAAATGCCCTTGCCGCGCTGGCGCTCGATATAGCCCTTGAGCTCGTCCTGGTTGGTGATGCCGACGTTGAAGTCGCCGTCGGTCGCCAGCACGACGCGGTTGACGCCGTTCGGGTCGAGATTCTGCTCGGCCAGCGCATAGGCCTGACGAATGCCCTCGGCGCCCGCGGTGCTGCCGCCCGCGCCGAGCTGGTCGATCACCGATAAAATCTTGCTCTTCTGGCTGGCCGGCGTCGGTTCGAGCGCGGTGCCGGCGCTGCCCGCGTAGGTCACGATCGCCACCCGGTCGTTGCCGTCGAGTTGGTCGAGCAGCAGCGCCAGCGACTGCTTGACCAGCGGCAGCTTGTTCGGCGCGTCCATCGAACCCGACGTGTCGATCAGGAAAACGAGGTTGGCGCGCGACCGCGCCGCACGCTCGACCGAATAGCCCTTGATCCCGACGCGGACGAGCTTGCGCCCCGCCGACCAGGGGCTGGGGAAGACCGCGACGTTCGATGTGAAAGGCTGTTGCGCGGTACGCGGCGCCGCATAGTCATAGGGGAAATAGTTGATCAGCTCTTCGGTCCGTACCGCGGCAGGTTGCGGCAGGACATTGCGGTTCAGCGAAGCGCGGACGAAGGAATAGGAGGCGGTGTCGACGTCGATCGAAAAGGTCGAAACCGGCTCGTCGCGCGCGATCCGGAACGGGTTTTCCTGCGTCGCGGTAAATTTGTCGCGGCCGACATCCTGATAATAGGGGCGCTGGAGGTCGGGGTGCGGCGCGCGAACGAGGGTTCCCGTGACGACCCTCGGCGAGGGCGGCGGCGGCGGTGCGGCGATCTCGTCCGAGCTGAACGCGGTGATCGCCAGCGGCGTGTCATACTGCGGCTGGGGAACGCGTGTTGCGGTGACAACGATCGACGAATCCGCCTCGGCGGCTTCGGCGCGTTGCCCGGTCGCACCGGTTTCGGACGATGGCGATGCAACATCGGGGCTGGCCGGCTGCGAACAGGCGGCGACGAGGGTGATCGACAGCCCTGTGGTGAGCGTCAGGCAGAAACGGGACATGGAGGCCTCCTTGGAAAACAGCGGTGCAAGATCGCCCGCATGTTACTGGGATGCGCGTCGCGGGATTTTCCTTGGCGGCCTTGCGAAAAAAAGTTCACGCAGGCCGATCGTCAATCGCCTGTCGCCGTTCTGGAGCCGAGCAAGCGGCGCACCTCGTACATCCGCCACGACACGGTCGCTTCGGCGATGCCCAATATTTCGGCGGCTTCGGCGTGGGTCAGCTGCTGGCCCGCGACGAGGATCGCGGTGTCGCGCAGGTCGGGCTTCAGCCGCGATATCGCGCTCCTGATCCAGACTTCGTCGTAAAGGTCGCGGCCGTCGGGTACCCGCATCAGTCCCGCCATCACCGCCAGCCGGTCGGTGAAGCCCGAAAAGGCGCGGCGACGGCGACGGGTAGCGCGGCAGGCGTTGAAGACGATGCTGCAAAGCCAGGTTGAGAATTTGGCGTCGCCGCGAAAGTCTGCGAGCCTTTCGGCAAGGATACAGCAGACATCCTGCGCGATGTCGTCGGCGTCGGTCCGCGATCCCGTCATCTGCCAGGCCAGACCGTGGATGCGATCATAGTGCCGCCTCAAAAGCCGTTCGAATGCGCCGCGATCGCCGGCGAGCGCTGCCCGAATATCGGCTTGGTCATCGTCGGCCATCGGTCAGGATCGGGCGCGCGTGGTATCGGGAAACTCTTGCGGCCGGGGCGTGCGCAGAATGTCCTTCCCCCGACAAGCCGATCCTCCATATCCCGCCATTGCGATGGTTTGTGCCTCATTTGATCGGGGAACACCATCGCATAGTGCCGCGGATCGCGGGCGGCAGTGCCCGCTTTCCGGCACCCTCTGCCATCGGTTCGATTTCATCCTTAATGCCGGCGCTACGACGTCGTTAAATTACGCAAAATACGAAACTTGTCCGCGCTTCGCCCGAAGCTGGCCGAGGGTTCGCGAAGCGACGGTTGAGGCCATGTTAACGATCGCGTGCGACATGATTGAATAATAAGCATAATTCTGCTATCCGGTTTGAATAGATTTTGAGTATTTTGCAGTATTTTTCGGGACATACTGCTCCGTACGACGCTGCTTCGATAAGGTAGACGACATGAACCAACATCGCCTCTCCGATCCGGCAGGGGAGCAGGGAGCCGCCGCCGATCGCCGCGGCGGTGATCGGTATCGGACCGTATGGCGGATCGCCAAGGTCGTGCGGAACGGCGATGCGGGCCTGTGGCGCGTACGCAATATGTCCGACCGCGGCATGATGCTTGCGGCCGATGTCCCGATCACCGTCGGCGAAAAGCTGGAGATCGCGCTGTCCGATACCGTGGTGATCCGCGGCGAGGTCGTGTGGTCCGAGGCGGGACGGTGCGGCGTGGCGTTCGAAGAGGAAGTCGATGTCGCCGATGTTCTGAAGCAGCTTGCGGCCGAGCAGCGCGCTACGGGTTATCGCCAGCCGCGGCTGCCCGTCCGGACGCAGGCGCAGGCGGTGACGGACGAAAGCACGAGCAATATCGAACTCGTCGACATGTCACAGAACGGCGCGGGCTTCATTCACGACGGCCATCTGGAAGTCGGGAAAGAATTCGACCTTGTCCTCGCGGGCGGGATCAAGCGCCGGGCGATCGTACGCTGGTCGCGTGCCGGGCGCGGCGGCCTGTGGCTGACCCAGCCGCTCGATCGTGCCGACCTCGAAAGCATCCACCGCTTCGAAAGCTGACCCTTATGATGCGCCGCGGACGATCTTTGCCCAGGGGTTGAGATCGGGTTCGGCGATTTTCGTCAGCCGGTTGTGGTCGCGGTGTTGGAACAATTCGTCGCGGCCCTTCACCATCAGCATGGTGTCGGAGACATAGCTCCACGATCCGTCGTCGTGGAAGTCGACCGTCAATTCGTAACTGTCGGTGCGGAAGGCGAGGTCGAGGAAGGTCGTCGAGCAGATGCCATATTCGGTTTGCCCGCGCTCCGCCTTCACGACGAGCTGTTTGTCGCCGGGTTTCGCGTGCCCTGCCGCAATCGCGATCTGTCCGCGCGGGATCGCCAGCGTTTGCAGGATCAGTCCGGTCGCGGCTTCATAGAGCCAGTAGCCGACCTGGTCGTGGAAGGTGATATCTTCCTCGCGCGTGTTGATGTGGACGTGATAGCGCAGCCCGTAGAATAGCTGCGGCCCGTTCGCTTGCGGGTCGATCGGCTGCATTTCGATCCGCTCGTAATATTTGCGCGTTTCGGGGCCGTCGGCCTTCGGGTTCACATCGACGCCGCGCGTCCCTTCCCAAACACCGGCGAGGCGCAGCAGCGGGCCGAGGTTGGCGAGCGTTTCGGGATCGACGTCTTCGGGTTCGGTGAAGATGTCGTCGGGTAGTTCCATGTTTCGCCCCCAGTTTCCTGTCAGATGTCCTCGACCAGCCGCCCGTATAGCTGCGGCCGGCGATCGCGAAAGAAGCCCATGCCGGCGCGGTGCTTGGCCGCGCGATCGAGGTCGATCGTCGCGACGAGCACCCCCGTTTCGCCTGCGCCGAACGCCTGCGTCATATCGCCCCATTCGTCCGTGATGAAGCTGTGGCCATAGAAATTGGCGTCGCCCTCGATCCCGATGCGGTTCGCGGCGATCACCGGCATGCAGTTCGACACGGCATGTCCCTGCATCGCGCGGCGCCACATGCGGCTCGTGTCGAGGTCGGCATCATAGGGCTCGCTGCCGATCGCGGTCGGGTAGAAAAGCAGTTCGGCGCCCATCAGCGCCATCGCGCGCGCGCATTCGGGATACCATTGATCCCAGCAGACGCCGACGCCGATCCGCGTCCCGAACATATCCCAGACCTTGAAGCCGGTGTTGCCGGGGCGGAAATAATATTTCTCTTCATAGCCGGGGCCGTCGGGAATGTGGCTCTTGCGATACGTCCCCATGATCGCCCCGTCGGGGCCGATCATCGCAAGCGTGTTATAATAATGCGGCCCGTCCTTCTCGAAATAGCTCGTCGGGATCGCGACTTTCAGCTTCGCGGCGAGCGCCTGCATCGCGATGACACTCGGATGCTCAACAGTCGGGCGCGCCGACGCGAACAATTCCTCATCCTCGACCTGACAGAAATAGGGGCCTTCGAAGAGTTCGGGAGGCAGGATGACCTGCGCGCCCTTCGAGGCGGCTTCCTCGACGAGCGCGGTGACGGCATCGATATTCGGCTGAACAGGGCCGGGCAGGGGAAGCTGCAACGCGGCGACGGTGATGGTGCGGGTCATGGCGCGCCTCATGCCACGCGCATTGCGCCGAGAAAAGGCGCTATCGGCATAGCGCCGAAGTCCAGCCGGCGCTTTCGGGGTGTAGCGGGCCTATTCGCTTCCGCTTTTGCTCGTCTTGTCTTTGGATGTCCGCCGAGGAATTTCCCACCTTACCGATTGTACCGATATGAGCGGCCTGACGATGCCGTCCGTATCTGCCTTGGGCCGAAATCCGACCATCCCCATCAGGAGGTTGCACGTCGCTTGATCGAGGTCGGGATGGCCTGCCGACTGAAGCAGTTTGCAGGATTTTGGCGTGCCCGCTGCGTCGATTGCCAGTTCGACCTTTGATACGCCCTCGATCCCGAGCGCCAACGCCGCCGGCGGATATTCATCGTCCTGCCGATATCGGGTTTGCGGGGTCGGGGCTGTCGACGAATCCAGGCGCCATTGCGCGGTATCCGAATAGGCAAATTCTTTCGGATCGCCTTCGGGCGTTCTCATCGGTCGCCATTTCCCTTTGGCCATCATCAGCTTGCAGGTTTCGGCATCGAGGGCGGGGTGTCCCGATGACGAGGTTATTTTGCAGCTTACGGGTCGCCCTTCCTTATCGACCCATATTTCGAATTTTGCATCGCCTTCGGCATTGGCCTGCAAGGCGGTAAGCGGATAGGCGAGACGGAAATAATGCTCGGGCTCTTGCGAGGATTCCATCCGGACAATGTAAGCGTTGCTGCCCGAAAACAGGAAAGACAGGGCGAAAAGACTCGCGATCATCGTGGCACTTGCTGGCTCGAGCAATGGAAGCTGCCGCCGCCGACGATGATCCCGCGCGCGGGCACGCTGACCGCCCGGCGATCGGGGAAGAGCGCGGCGAGCGTATCGACCGCCGCCTGATCGTTCGCGGCGCCATAGGTCGGGACGACGATCGTGCTGTTGCCGATATAGAAGTTCATATAGCTCGCGGCCGCGATCTCTCCGTCGATTTCCACCCGGCCGGGCGAGGGCAGGTCGACGATCTCGACCCCGCCGAACGCCGCGGTGCGCGCGCGGGCGTCGGCATAGATATGCGCATTGGGATCGTCCGGACCATCTGCGACGGGAAGCGCAAGGCGGCCTTCGCCGACGAAGCGCGCGAGATTGTCGACATGGCCGTCGGTATGGTCGCCGACGAGCCCGTTGCCGAGCCACAGCAGCCGGTCGATGCCGAGCGACTGGTGGAGCCGCACCGCGATATCCTCGCGCGTCAGCGTCGGATTGCGGTTCGTGTTGAGCAGGCACTCTTCGGTGGTGACGCAGAGGCCGGTGCCGTCGACGTCGATGCCGCCGCCTTCGAGTACCCAGTCCTGGTCGTCGACCGGCAGGCCGCTGCTCCGCGCGAGTGCGGCGCCGACTTCCTGATCGCCCGGCATGACGAATTTCTCGCCCCACCAGTTGAATTCGAAATTGCGCGCGCGGCGGGCGGCGCCCGTCCCGGCGATGATCGGTCCGGTATCGCGCAGCCAGATATCGCCGAACGGCTGGACGAGGATGCGCACGCCGGGGTCGACGAGCTTCGCGGCGACGTCGGCCTGCCGTTCATCGTTGACGACAAGCCGCACTTCTTCGCCGCGACCGCCGTCATGGACGGCGTTGGCGAAAGCGGCGACGTCGCGCCGTCCGGCATCGATCTGTCCCGACCATTCCTCGGCGAGGTGCGGGAAACCGATCCAGACGGCGTCGTGCGGCGCCCATTCTGCGGGCATTCTAAGCGTCATGGGCGCCGTTCCGGTTACTTTGCGGCGCGCGACTTGTCGCGGGCGGCGCGGAATTCGTCGCCCTCGTTCCAGTTCGGCCACGCGTCGGTCATCGCGAGCATGCGGCCCGCGGCGTAATAGAGGCGCAGGTCGGACATCATGCCGCCCCAGTTGGTGATCGCCTCATATTCGTCGCCGGGCGCGTGATAGCGGTTCTTTTCATAGTCTTCGGCCGCCTTCTTGCCCGCTTCGACGCCGCCCTCGACCAGGTCGTCGCCGCTGCCGAAGTTGAACATCGGGACGCCGAGCTTGGCGAAGCTGAAGTGATCCGAGCGATAGTAGAAACCCTTTTCGGGGGTCGGTTCGTCCTTGATCACGCGCTTTTCCATCTGGGCGAGCTTCGCGACATAGGCGTCGAGTTCGGACTTGCCGCGGCCGACGACGACGATGTCCTTCGCCGGACCGATCGCGTTCAGCGCGTCCATGTTCACGCCGCCGACCGTCTGCGCGAGCGGGAAGACCGGGTTTTCGGCGTAATATTTCGAACCGAGCAGGCCCGATTCCTCGGCGGTGACGGCGAGGAAGACGATGCTGCGGTCGGGGGCGCCCGCCTTGTGGAAGGCTTGCGCCAGCGTCACGAGACCGGCGATGCCGCTCGCATTGTCAACCGCGCCGTTGCAGATGTCGTCGCCAGCAACGGGCGTGCAGCGGCCGAGGTGATCCCAGTGGCCGGTGTAGAGCACATATTCGTCGGGACGCTTGGCGCCCGGCAGAACGCCGATGACGTTGCGCGACATCTTCTTCGAGATTTCATTGTCGAAGCCGAAATTCGCCTTCACGCCGGCCAGCGCGACGGGCTTGAAACCCTTCTTTTTCGCGGCATCGCGGAGCTTGTCGAAATCCTGACCCGCGCTGGCGAAAAGTTCCTTTGCCTTGGGAAGCTGGATCCAGCCGTTGGCGACGGTTTCCTTGGCACCGCCATCCTTGGTTTCGGCGAGGTAATTGGTGCCGGTGTTGCTCGATTCGACGACGTTCCAGCCATAGGCGGCGGGTTCGGTGTCGTGGACGATCAGCACGGCGGCAGCGCCCTGGCGCGCGGCTTCCTCATATTTATACGACCAGCGGCCATAATAGGTCATCGCACGGCCGTTGAATTCGCCCTTGGCTTCCTTCGTCTGCCAGTCGGGGTCGTTGACGAGGACGACGACGGTCTTCCCCTTCACATCGAGCCCGGCATAGTCGTTCCAGCCCTTTTCGGGGGCGTTGATGCCGTAACCGACGAAGACGACGTCGCTGTCCTTGACCTCGGTCTTCGGCTGGACGCGGTAGCTGAACGCGACATAGTCCTTCGCATATTGCGCGGTGACCGGCGTCTTGCCGCCGGTGAAGGTGAGCGGCGTCGCATTCTTCGCGGTGATTTCGACCAGCGGCACGTCCTGCGTCCACTTGCCGTTGTTGCCGGGCTTCAGCCCCGCTTCCTCGTACTTCTTGATGATATAGGCGACGGTCTTTTCCTCGCCCGGGGTGCCGGGCGCGCGACCCTCATAGGCGTCCGACGACAGTTCCTTCGTGACTTCCTGAAGCGTCGCGAGCGACAGTTCGGGGATCTGGACGTCGGGAATGGCGGTCGCGGACGTCGCGGCCTTGTCGGACGTGTTGCACGCGGCAACGGTCAAAAGGACCGCAAGGGCTGCGGTAGTGCGGGGGAAACGAAGCATGGGAATTCCTCGGATTATCGTATTCGACCGCGGGCTTGTGCCAGCCGCGGCGGGCCGATGCAAGAAGGGCGGCCCTTGCGGACCGCCCTTCTGAAATCGTTTCGGTGGAAACCGGATCAGCGCGAATAGAATTCGACGACCAGGTTCGGTTCCATCTTCACCGGATAGGGGACTTCGTCGAGCGTGGGCACGCGGACGTAGGTCGTCTTGGTGCCGTCGACCGCGAGATATTCGGGCAGGTCGCGCTCGGGCAGGCTCTGCGCTTCGGCGACCAGCGCCATTTCCTGCGCCTTCTTGCCGAGGGTGATTTCGTCGCCCGGCTTTACGAGGCGGCTGGCGACGTTGCACTTCACGCCGTTCACATAGACGTGACCGTGGCTGACGAGCTGGCGTGCCGAGAAGATCGTCGGGGTGAATTTCGAGCGGTAGACGACGGCGTCGAGGCGGCGCTCGAGCAGGCCGATCAGGTTCTGGCCGGTGTCACCCTTCATGCGCGACGCTTCGAAATAGTTCTTCTTGAACTGCTTTTCGGTGATGTCGCCGTAATAGCCCTTCAGCTTCTGCTTCGCGCGGAGCTGGATGCCGAAGTCCGACATCTTGCCCTTGCGGCGCTGGCCGTGCTGGCCGGGGCCATATTCGCGGCGGTTGACCGGGCTCTTCGGGCGACCCCAGATGTTTTCGCCCATCCGGCGGTCGAGTTTATACTTGGCGCTCTGGCGCTTCGACATATGTCGTCTCCAATATGCTGTGTGCCGAAGGATTTCGGCTTGTTCCCGGGTCGCACCATATGGAGATTTCCATATGCGACCGCCGCTTCACCGGGGTGCGGGGTCCATTGCGAAGGCGCGCGGTTAGACGGCGAGGGGCGGAAAGTCAAGCGCCCAAGCCCCGGCTCGACAGAATGGAAAAAGCCGCTAAAGGCTGCGCGCATGACCGCTGTCAAAATCCCCGAACAATGCCAGACGATGACCGAGGTGCGTGCCGGGGTCGACCAGGTCGACCGCGAACTGGTGGCGCTGCTCGTCCGCCGTTTCGGCTATATGGACGCCGCCGCGCGCATCAAGAGCGATCGCGGCACCGTCCGCGACGAAGTGCGCAAGGCCGAAGTGCTCGACAATGTCGCGCGCGAAGCCGAGGCCGCCGGACTCGTGTCCGAGCGACTTCGCGCCGTGTGGAACGAACTGGTCGAGCAATCGATCGCCTATGAAGCGGTCCAGTGGGACCGCCTGCGCGCCGACGGCTGATCGTTTATTTTAGTTGGTGGCGTCCGCCGCCGGCTTTTCGGTGGCGGCTTGCGTCGCTTCGTCTTTCGGCTTTGCGGGCTCGGCCACCGTCCGGCATACGCGCTTCGGCACCGTGCTGCCGGTGACTTCGACCTTTTCGCAGACCTTCTTGGGCTTGGCAGGCTTCGCCGGGGTGTCCGCAGCCATGTTCGCGGACGTTGCCGCGAGGGCCAGGGAAAGTATCGCAGAGATCATAACAATATTCGCTCCTTGGAGGGTGCGGCTTTCTAGGGATGTTTCCCCCGATAGCCAAGTGGGTGGCGAAACCGCACCGTCCTTGTCTTGGCCAGATCGTCGAGTGCCTGTTCGACCAACGTCTCAGGCACGCCGACGAACAATATTATTTCGCGCTATTCATCCTTTTGCCGATGCTATCCGCCTGCCGATTCCAGTCTTCCTGGGTGCGGCACTCGCGTTCGGGAAGGCGGCTGCCGGTGTCGGCGATGCGGCGGCAAATCAGCTTCGGCTTGGCTTTTTCGGGCTTGGCCGCGGTTTCGGTCGCAGGCTGGGTGTTGGCGGCGGCGTCGGTTCCGGACGCCGCGAGGGCGAGCGAAAGCAGTAGGCTCATCATGAAATCGGACTCCCGGGGAATGCAGCCAGCCCGGCCGTCATGACCGGGGCAAGCGATGATTTGACATGCAGCATGTCAAAAATCGATTGTCAATTCCTGTCTCGATCCATCGACTTACGGGCATCGGCGGCCAGCGGAGCGACGTCGTTATCGCGCCCGGGGAGTGCGACCCAGCGACGTGATGATGCCGTGCATCATCCGGATATCATTATACGACCAACCCGTCTTGGTGAGCGCGGTGCGCAGCGTCCGCAGCGTCATTTCTTTCCGTTCGGGCGGGAAGAAATAGCCGCTGGCGTCGAGGTCGCGGACCAGGTGTCCGATCAGTTCTTCCATCTCGGCGTGCGGTGCCGGGGGGGCGAGCGGCACTTCGGGCGGGCTCGCAAGGGCGACGCCCTTCGACCATTCATAGGCGAGCAGGATCACCGCCTGCGCGAGGTTGAGCGACGCGAAGGCGGGGTTGATCGGCACGGTGACGATCTTGTGCGCGAGTGTCACATCGTCGGTCTCGAGGCCCGAGCGTTCGGCACCGAAGACATAAGCCGAGCGGCCCGCGCTCGCATGGACTTCTTTCGCGGCCGCTTCGGGCGTCAGCACCGGCTTGGTCACGCCGCGCTTGCGCACGGTCGTTGCATAGATTGTGGTGCAGTCGGCGACGGCATCGGCGAGCGTGTCGAAAATGCGCGCTTCGGCCAGCACGATGTCGGCGCCGGAAGCCGCCGGACCTGCGTCGGGATTGGGCCAGCCGTCGCGCGGGGCGACGAGGCGCAGTTCGGTCAGCCCGAAATTGAGCATCGCGCGCGCCGCCTTGCCGATATTCTCACCAAGCTGCGGACGGACGAGGACGATGACGGGAGGCGGAGCGGCCGCGGTCATTTGATCGGCCGTGCCGCCTCGGTGATGGAGGAGGCGAACTCCTCGAAATCCTTGGCTTCGGTAAATTCGCGATAGACGCTGGCGAAACGGATATAGGCGACATTGTCGAAGCCCTTCAGCGCTTCCATCACCATCGCGCCGATCTGCTGCGCCTTGACCTCATTCTCGCCCGAGGTTTCGAGCTGGCGCTGGATACCCGACACCAGCCGCTCGATGCGCGCGCCGTCGATCGGCCGTTTGCGGCACGCGATCTGGATGCTGCGCATCAGCTTTTCGCGGTCGAAGGGTTCGCGGCCGCCGTCGGCCTTGAGAACGCCGACTTCGCGAAGCTGGATCCGCTCGAAGGTCGTGAAGCGCGCGCCGCAATCCTCGCACTGCCGCCTACGGCGAATTGCCGCGCCGTCCTCGGTCGGACGGCTGTCCTTCACCTGACTGTCTTCATGGCCGCAGTACGGACAACGCATGGGTCAGCGTTTCACCCGCGAATAGAGTGCGATCGCGGCGCCGGCGAGCAGGCCGACCGGCCACGAGACGACGGGCAGCACGGCGCCGACGACGGCACCGACCGCGCCACCGGTCAGCACCGGGCGCGTCGAGGGATGGGCCAGCCCTTGCTTGCCCATCGCCTTGACCTCCTCGATCGTCACTTCGACCAGCGTCGGTTCCTCGGGATGTTGGCGCGCCATCCTTATCAGCCTTGATAGATGGGGAAGCGTTCGCACAGCGCGCGCACGCGGCCGCGAACATCGGCTTCGACATCGGCATCGCCATGTTCGCCCTTGTCGCGCAGCGCTTCGAGTACGTCGGCGACCATATCGCCGATTTCCTCGAATTCGGCGATGCCGAAGCCGCGCGTGGTGCCGGCGGGCGAGCCGACACGGATGCCGCTGGTCTTCACCGGCGGCAGCGGGTCGAAGGGAACGCCGTTCTTGTTACAGGTGATCGCGCTGCGTTCCAGCGCCTCGTCGGCGTCGCGGCCGGTGATGCCGAGCGGGCGCAGGTCGATGAGCGCGAGGTGCGTGTCGGTGCCCCCCGCGACGACATCGGCACCGCGTGCCTTCAGCCGGTTCGCGAGCGCCTGGGCATTGGCGATCGTCGCCTTCGCATAATCCTTGAATTCAGGGCGCAGCGCTTCGCCGAAGGCCACGGCTTTCGCGGCGATGACGTGCATCAGCGGGCCGCCCTGAAGGCCCGGGAAGACCGCCGAATTGATGCGCTTGGCGATCGCTTCGTCATTGGTCAGGATCATGCCGCCGCGCGGGCCGCGCAGCGTCTTGTGCGTCGTCGTGGTGACGACATGTGCATGTTCCATCGGCGACGGGTGCGCGCCGCCAGCGACGAGGCCGGCAAAGTGAGCCATGTCGACCATCAGCAGCGCGCCGACATCGTCGGCGATCTTGCGGAAGCGCGCGAAGTCGAGGGTGCGCGGATAGGCCGAGCCGCCCGCGATGATCAATGTCGGGCGATGTTCCTTCGCCAGCGCCTCGACCTGGTCGAAATCGACGAGATGATCGTCGGGCCGCACGCCATATTGCACCGCATTATACCATTTGCCCGACATCGCCGGCGCCGCGCCGTGGGTCAGGTGGCCGCCGGCATCGAGGCTCATGCCCATGATCGTCGCGCCGGGCTTGGTCAGCGCGAGCATGACCGCGCCGTTCGCCTGTGCGCCCGAATGCGGCTGGACATTGGCATAGCCGCAGTCGAACAGCTGCTTCGCGCGGTCGATCGCGAGCGTCTCGACCTCGTCCGACGGGGCGCAGCCCTGATAATAGCGGCGGCCGGGATAGCCTTCGGCATATTTGTTGGTGAAGACCGAACCCTGCGCCTCGAGCACCGCCTTCGAGACGATGTTTTCCGACGCGATCAGCTCGATCTGGTAGCGTTCGCGTTCCAGCTCATGCTTCATCGCCGCAGCGACGGCGGGGTCGACCGTGTCGACGCCGTCGGTAAAATAGCCGGCCGATTTGATGGGCTTGTCGAGCGTGTCTGTGGTCATCGGCTGGTCTCCAGTTGGGGCGGGTTGGAAAGCTTGTCGACGCGGCGCGCGTGGCGGTCGCCGGCGAATTCGGTGGTCAGGAACGCATCGAGGCACGCCTTGGCCATGTCGATGCCGGTCAGGCGCGCGCCCATCGCGATGACGTTCGCGTCATTATGCTCGCGCGACAGCTTCGCCGACAGCGGTTCGGATACGAGCGCGCAGCGCGCGGCCGGGTTGCGATTCACCGAAATCGAGATGCCGATCCCCGATCCGCAGAGCGCGACACCGCGCGTCGCGCGGCCTTCGGCGATCGCTTCGGCAAGGCGGTAGCCATAATCGGGGTAATCGACGCTGTCGGGGCCGTTGGTGCCGAGATCCTCGACTTCATGGCCCGCTTCGCGCAGCCAGTCGGCGAGCGCGGCTTTCAGCTCGTAAGCGGCGTGATCGGAGGCGATGGCGATGCGCATGGTGCGGCTCCCGCGGCGTCTAAGGGAATCGATGTCGGCCCTTTAGGCGAAGCCGCACGGATTGGCCATAAGCGAGGTGGCAAATTTGTGACGGCGCCGATAAAGCCGCGCCATGTCCGACACGATCATGTCCATCCTGATGCTCACCGGCGTGCTTTTGACCGGCGGTGCCGTTATTATCTTTCGCAAGGGAGATCGCCGCCGCGCGTTGCTGATGCTCGTCGCCGCGCTCGTGATGTTCGCGAATGTCGCGATCTGGCTGGTGCCGGTGAAATAATCCTCCCCGCCGCTTGGCGACAGGGAGGATGGTTTCGTCAGCGGATCGGCGAATCGGGCGCGAGCCGCATATCCAGATAATTGTCGAGCGACTTCATCAACTGGTCGAGCTCATGTTCGAAGAAGTGGTTCGCGCGCGGGATTTCGTCGTGATGGATCGTGATGCCCTTTTGCGTGCGCAGCTTGTCGACCAGCTTCTGCACCGCGCTCGGCGGCACGATTTCGTCCTGCCCGCCCGCGACGATGATGCCCGACGAGGGGCAGGGAGCGAGGAAGCTGAAGTCGTACATGTTCGCCGGGGGCGCGACCGACAGGAAGCCGCGGATTTCGGGGCGGCGCATCAAGAGCTGCATGCCGATCCACGCGCCGAAGCTGAAGCCCGCGATCCAGGTCGTCTGCGCTTCGGGATGGATCGACTGAACCCAGTCGAGCGCCGAAGCGGCATCGCTGAGTTCGCCGATACCGTTATCGAACGTGCCCTGGCTGCGGCCGACGCCGCGGAAGTTGAAGCGCAGCACCGCGAAACCGCGCGCGACGAAGCTCTTGTACATCGCTTGCGTGATGCGGTCGTTCATCGTGCCGCCGCCCTGCGGGTGCGGGTGGAGGATCAGCGCGACGGGCGCGCGCGGGCGCGGCGGGGGCGAGAAACGGCCTTCGATGCGGCCCTCGGGGCCGGGGAAAATGACGTCGGGCATGGGCGCACCTTTATGTTTCTGGGGCTTGCCACCGATTCGCCGGAGCGGCGGGGTGGCGGAGCGAGGATGGCGCCTATATAGAAAATAGGTCTCAACATGCAACTTTTGCGAATCGTTCGCAATAAGGACTTCCGCACCGGATGATTTACCTCGACTATCAAGCCACTACGCCGCTCGCTCCCGAGGCGCGCGAGGCGATGCTGCGCTGGCTTGAAGGGCCGGGGGAGGGCGCCAATGATTTGGGGGGCTTTGCCAATCCTTCGAGCACGCACAAGGCCGGGCGCGCCGCCGCTGCCGCAGTCGAGGTCGCGCGCGATCAGGTTGCGGAGCTGCTACCCAAGGGCGGACGCGTCTTCTTCACCTCGGGCGCGACCGAGGCGCTCAACTGGGCGTTGCTGCGCGGCGCCGAGGCGATGCCCGGCGGGGTTGCGGGGCTCAGCATCGAACATGCGGCGTCGCTGCAATGCCTCGAGCGGCTGAACGCGACGATTTTGCCGGTCGATTGCCAAGGGGTTGCGCTGCCGCCCGACGACGCGCTGATACCCGAAGGCGGGATCGTCGCGACGATGCTGGTGAACAACGAGGTCGGGACGATCCAGCCCGTCGCCCATTTCGCCGCCGCGGCGCACGCGAAGAACAGCTTGCTGCTCTGCGACGCGGTGCAGGGCTATGGCCGCGTCGCGATTCCCGAGGGTGCCGACCTGATCGCATTGTCGGCGCACAAGATCCACGGGCCGAAGGGGATTGGCGCGCTGTGGGTCCGGGATGGGGTCGACCTGCCGCCGCTGATGTTCGGAGGCGCGCAGGAACAGGGGATGCGTTCGGGCACCGTCTCGCCCGCACTCTGCGCGGGCTTCGGCGCGGCCGCAGCGCTCGCGGCCGAATGCTTCGACGCCGACGCGGAGCATGTCGAGCGCCTCTGGTCGCTCGCGCTCGACCTGCTACCCGAATGGACGATCAACGGCGACGCGAACCGGCGCTATCATGGTAATCTCAATATCCGGCGCGAGGGGGTGAACGGGCTGCGCCTGATGTCCGACGCGCGCAATGTCGCCTTCTCGCTCGGCAGCGCGTGCGGCAGCGGGTCGGGCAAGGTCAGCCATGTGCTCCGCGCGATGGGGGTGAGTGAGGCCGACGCGCGCGCCTCGATCCGCCTCGGCTGGGGGCGCTATACGTCCGAACAGGAACTCCGCGACGGGCTGCAGGCGATCAGGGACGCCGCGCGATTGCAGGGAGTGAACTGATGCGCGTGACCTTCGTCCACGCCGACGGCAAGGAGCGCACCGAGGCCGAGGCCGAGCCGGGCTCGATCCTGCTCGACGTGGCGCAGGCGCACATGATGCCGCTCGAAGGCACATGCGAGGGCCAGATGGCGTGCTCGACCTGCCATGTCATCGTCGCGAAAGAGGATTTCGATCGCCTGCCGCCGGCAAGCGAGATGGAAGAGGATATGCTCGACCTTGCGGCGGGCGTGCGGCGGACGAGCCGGCTGTCGTGCCAGATCATACTGACCGCGGACCTTGACGGGCTGACCGTGCATATCCCGGCTGAAAGCCGCAACATGCAGGGGCCGCGCTGATGCGGATGCTGCTTGCGGCCGCGCTGCTCGCAACTTCCGCCTGCGCGACGTCGCCGCGCGAGGCAACGGGCGATTCGGTGATCCTCGCGAAGGCGGTGACGGCGATCGAGCGGCGTAGCGGCGGCCGGCTCGGCGTTGCAGTCACCGATGCGCGCGGCGCTTTGCTGTTCGGCCACCGCGCCGACGAACGCTTCGCGATGTGCTCGACCTTCAAGCTGCTGCTCGCGGGACAGGTGCTTGCGCGCGCTGCCGACGGCGTGTCGCTGCGCACGCCGTTGCCGTTCACGCACGCCGACCTCGTGACCTATTCGCCCGGCACCGAAAAGCTGCTCGGCGCGAACGGGCACGGCGAACAGCGGCTCAGCTTCGCGGCACGCGACGCGGTGGTGCTGAGCGACAACACGGCCGCCAACCTGATCCTCGCGCATATCGGCGGTCCATCGGCGTTCACCGCCGAAGCCCACCGGCGCGGCGACCGGGTCACCCGGCTCGACCGCAACGAGCCGACACTCAACGAAAATGCCCCCCGCGACGTGCGCGACACGACGAGCCCGGCGGCGATCGCGAAGAGCGCGGCGGGCTATGTCTATGGCGACTGGCTGGCCGCCGCGCATCGCGAAACGCTGCGCGGCTGGATGATCGAGAGCGAGACCGGGCTGAAGCGCATCCGCGGTGGTCTGCCGCAGGGCTGGGTCGCCGGCGACAAGACGGGGACATGCGGCACCGCCTATAACGACGTCGCGTTCGTCGAAGAGCCCGGCGGTGCAAAATATATGATCGCGGTCTATCTCGACCGCCCCGCGGTCAAGGGCGATGAGGCCAGCGCGGTGATCGCCGACGTCGCGCGGGCGGTGGTGCAGGACCTGCCCTAGGCGCCCTTGCATTTCGGCTTCGTCCCCGCCATATGCGCGGCGGGAGTCGGGCGGACGCAGTCTTCGCCAACCCGGTCAGGTCCGGAAGGAAGCAGCCGCAACGAATTCGCTGCGGGTCGTTCCGGCTCCCACCCATTTCCCCCTTCGACAACGGCGCGAGTGGCCTCTAAGACGGGCGCATGAGCGATTCCGCCGACGACGAAACCCCGATGCTGGAAATGGACCTGCCCGAGACCGCGCCGCAGCCGTCATCCGGCCCGTACCGCGTCCTTGCCCGCAAATATCGCCCGCAAACCTTTGCCGAACTGATCGGGCAGGATGCGATGGTGCGTACGCTCGGCAACGCGATCGCGCGCGACCGGCTGGCGCATGCCTTTTTGATGACCGGGGTGCGCGGGGTCGGCAAGACGTCGACCGCGCGCCTGATCGCGAAAGCGCTCAACTGCATCGCCCCCGACGGGCAGGGCGGGCCGACGATCGATCCGTGCGGGGTGTGCGAACCGTGCCGCGCGATCACCGAGGGGCGCCACATCGACGTGATCGAAATGGACGCCGCGTCGAACACCGGCGTCGACGATGTGCGCGAGATTATCGAGGCGGTGCGTTACGCTGCCGTGTCGGCGCGCTACAAGATATACATCATCGACGAAGTGCACATGTTGTCGCGTAACGCGTTCAACGCGCTGCTGAAAACGCTCGAAGAGCCGCCGCCGCACGTCAAATTCCTGTTCGCGACGACCGAGGTCAACAAGGTGCCCGTGACGGTGCTGTCGCGCTGCCAGCGCTTCGACCTGCGCCGTATCACCCCCGACATGCTGTTCGCGCATTTCAGCGCGATCCTGCAGAAGGAAGGCGTCGAGGCCGAAGCGCCCGCGATCTGGCTGATCGCCAATGCCGCCGAAGGATCGGTGCGCGACGGCCTGTCGATCCTCGATCAGGCGATCGCGCATGCCGACCTTGACGGCGGCGGCCGGATCGGCGCCGACCAGGTCCGCGTGATGCTTGGCCTTTCGGACCGCACCTCGATCGCGCAATTGATGGCGACGGTCCTCGAAGGCGATGCGGGCGCGGCGATCGACCTCGCCCGCGCGCAATATGCACTCGGGATCGAGCCTGTCGCGATGGTGCGCGGGCTGATGGACCTGACGCACGCGATCACCCTCGCCAAAGTGTCGCGCCACGACGACCCCGCGCTCGCCGACGCCGACCGCGAGCGCATCGGCGACTGGGCGCAGAAGCTCGGTTTCGCGCCGCTCAACCGGCTGTGGCAGTTGCTGCTCAAGGGGCATGACGAGGTGCTCCGCGCGAACAATCCGCTCGAACATCTCGAAATGCTGCTGCTGCGCGTTATCTATGCCGCGTCGATGCCCGACCCCGGCGAGCTTGCGAAGCTGCTCGAAAAAGGCGGGGTGCCGACGATGCCGCTCGCCGCGCCGGTGGCGCCCGCCGGGCAGGAAAGCATGGCGGCGGCGCCGGCCGCCGCAGTCGAAGCGCCGGCTGCGACCGGCGCCGAAACGCCCGCGTCGGCGCTGACGGTCGCGCAGATCCACCAGCTCCTCGAAAGCACGGGAAATCATCGGCTTGCGGTCGATGTCTACGATCATATGCGAATCATCGAACTGGAGCCCGGCAATCTCGTTTTCGCGCCGGTCGCCGCGCTTGGCGCGTCCTTCGCGCGCGATCTGGGCGATGCGCTGCTCGCGCAAACCGGCAGCCGCTGGCAAGTGCGGGCGGGCGAGGGCGAAGGGCGGCCGAGCCTCGGCCAGATCCGCGCCGCGACGCTCGCCGACAATGACGCGCGAATCCGCGAACTGCCCGTCGTGAAGGCCGCTCTGGCGGCTTTTCCTGACGCGAGGCTTGTCGAGGGCGACGACAATCGCCATAGGTCCAACCCATGAAATCGATCGAAGAAATGATGAAGGCGGCGCAGGAAGCCGCTGCCACCGTGCAGGCCCAGATGCAGGAGGCGCAGGCGAAGCTCGACAGCGTCGAGGTCGAGGGCGTGTCGGGCGGGGGGCTGGTGAAGATCACCGCGACCGCGAAGGGCCGGATCAAGGCGATCCAGATCGACGACAGCCTCATGGTTCCCTCGGACAAGCAGATGCTCGAAGATTTGCTCGCCGCCGCGTTCAACGACGCGCGCGAAAAGGCCGATGCGGCGAGCAACGAGGAAATGGGCAAGATGACGAGCGGCCTGCCGCTTCCCCCGGGCTTCAAGCTGCCGTTCTGAGTCGGCCCCAACCCCGGCTCCGGCCCCGCTGTTCAGCACAGCGACATTGAATGCGTGCGAAGTTACGCCATATTAGCGAAGAACCACCTATAAGAAGGGCGGTGCGCCCGGTCGCGGCGCCCGTCCAGGAGCCGTAATGACGCAATCTTATCCCCTTCTTCCGCTGCGTGACATCGTCGTTTTCCCGCACATGATCGTGCCGCTGTTCGTCGGCCGCGACCGTTCGGTCGCCGCGCTCGAAACCGCGATGGAAAGCGACAAGGAAATCTTCCTCGTCGCGCAGCTCGATCCGGGCGAGGACGATCCGCAGCGCGACGATCTGTACGACGTCGGCGTGATCGCCACCGTGCTCCAGCTCCTGAAGCTGCCCGACGGCACCGTCCGCGTGCTCGTCGAGGGCAAGGAGCGCGCAAAGCTGCTCGCGCTCACCAATGAAGACAAGACGGTGATGGCGAGCGTGAAGCCGATCGGCGACACGGTCGACGACAGCGTCGATACCGCCGCGCTGATGCGCTCGGTCGTCGATCAGTTCGAAAATTACGCCAAGCTCAACAAGAAGATGCCCGCCGAAACCGCGGTGCAGCTGTCACAGATCGAGGATGCCTCGCGCCTCGCCGACTCGGTCGCGGGCAATCTCAACATCAAGGTCTCCGACAAGCAGGCGCTGCTCGTCGAGGATGCGCCGTCGAAGCGACTCGAAATGGTCTTCGCTTTCATGGAAGGCGAACTCGGCGTGCTGCAGGTCGAAAAGAAGATCCGCGGCCGCGTGAAGCGCCAGATGGAAAAGAGCCAGCGCGAATATTATCTCAACGAACAGTTGAAGGCGATCCAGCGCGAACTCGGCAACGATAACGGCGAGGGCGGCGACGACCTCGCCGAGCTGCAGCTCAAGATCGACAGCCTCAAAATGTCGAAGGAAGCCAAGGCGAAGGCGAACGCCGAGCTCAAGAAACTGCGCGCGATGGCGCCGATGTCGGCCGAGGCGACCGTCGTGCGCAACTATCTCGACACGCTGATCGGCCTGCCGTGGGGCAAGAAGTCGAAGCTCAAGAAGGACATCGCCAAAGCGCAAGCCGTCCTCGACGACGACCATTATGCGCTCGAAAAGGTCAAGGACCGGATCGTCGAATATCTCGCGGTGCAGGCGCGCACGAACAAGCTGAAGGGGCCGATCCTCTGCCTCGTCGGCCCTCCGGGCGTCGGCAAGACCTCGCTCGGCCGTAGCATCGCCAAGGCGACGGGGCGTGAATTCGTGCGCCAGTCCTTGGGCGGCGTACGCGACGAGGCCGAAATCCGCGGCCACCGCCGGACGTACATCGGCTCGCTGCCGGGCAAGATCGTGACCAACCTCAAAAAGGCCGGCACGATGAACCCGCTGTTCCTGCTCGACGAGATCGACAAGCTGGGCCAGGATTTCCGCGGCGATCCGGCGTCGGCGCTGCTCGAGGTGCTCGACCCCGAACAGAATGGCAAGTTCCAGGACCATTATCTGGAAGTCGATGTCGACCTCAGCGACGTCATGTTCGTCACCACCGCGAACTCGCTCAACCTGCCGCAGCCGTTGCTCGACCGCATGGAAATCATCCGGCTCGAAGGCTATACCGAGGACGAGAAAGTCGAGATCGCCAAGCTGCACCTGATTGCGAAGCAGGTCGAAGCGCATGGGCTGAAGGCCGGCGAGTTCGAGCTGACCGAGGAAGGCCTGCGCGACCTCATCCGTTATTACACCCGCGAAGCCGGCGTCCGCACGCTCGAACGCGAGATTGCGCGCCTCGCACGCAAGGCGCTGCGCCGCATCCTCGAGGGCAAGGCGGAAAGCGTCACCGTGACGCCGGAGAATCTTGCCGAATTCGCGGGCGTGCGCAAGTTCCGCCACGGCATGGGCGATCTGGAAGACCAGGTCGGCGCCGTTACCGGGCTCGCGTGGACCGAGGTCGGCGGCGAATTGCTGACGATCGAGGCGGTCACCGCGTCGGGCAAGGGGCAGGTCCGCACCACCGGCAAGCTCGGCGAAGTGATGACCGAATCGGTGCAGGCGGCGCTATCGTTCGTGAAGGCGCGCGCGCCTGCCTATGGCATCAAGCCCAGCCTGTTCGCGCGCAAGGACATCCACATTCACCTGCCCGAAGGCGCGGTGCCGAAGGATGGTCCGTCGGCGGGCGTCGGCATGGTCACCGCGATGATTTCGACGCTGACCGGGATAGCGGTGCGCCGCGATGTCGCGATGACCGGCGAAGTCACGCTACGCGGCCGCGTTCTCGCGATCGGGGGCCTCAAGGAAAAGCTGCTTGCGGCGCTGCGCGGCGGCATCAAGACCGTGCTCATCCCGGAAGAAAATGAGAAGGACCTCGTTGAAATCCCGGCGAATATCACGAGCGGATTGAAGATCATCCCGGTCAGCCACGTTGACCAGGTGCTCGCCGAGGCGCTGGTCTCGCCGGTCGTCCCGATCGAATGGACCGAAGCCGACGAGCTGGCTGCATCGCCCCCGATCGCGGCCGGAAACGACCCCGAAACGACGATTCGTCACTGAGTCCGACCCGCTTCACGGCAATTCGCCCCAAATTCGTCGCAAAATCGACGTTTTGGGGCGTTTTTCTCCCTTTTTTGCTTTGACAAGCCGGGGCGAAACATCGTTAGTGGCGCGCCATGGCTTCGGGCCATGAGAATCATTAAACCAACCACATTGCAGGGGTTCCTTAGGCATGAACAAACAAGACCTGATCGCCGCCGTCGCTGACTCGAGCGGCCTGACCAAGGGTGATGCGAGCAAGGCGGTTGAAGCCGTGTTCGACGCGATCACTGGTTCGCTGAAGAAGGGCGGCGAAGTCCGTCTCGTCGGTTTCGGCACCTTCGCGGTCAGCAAGCGCAAGGCATCGACCGGCCGCAACCCGCGCACCGGCGAAACGATGACCATCGCGGCGTCGAACCAGCCGAAGTTCAAGGCCGGCAAGGCCCTCAAGGACGCCGTCAACTAAGTTCGACGGCACCTTTTGGTGAAAAACATCTCGGGCCGCGGTGAAAGCCGCGGCCCGATTTGTTTAAGCCGGTCATTTCGATGAAATGTCCGTTGCAATCACCGTCGCAACGGCTATGGACGTCCGGCTTTCGGACGCCGGGCTTCGGCCCGTACCGGAACGGGCGCGTAGCTCAGCGGTAGAGCACACCCTTCACACGGGTGGGGTCACAGGTTCAATCCCTGTCGCGCCCACCATCCGCCGGCCGGTCGACGGTCAATAGGCGGGTGGATTGACCGGATTCAGGATGCGCCACGGCTCCTGCCGGTACCATTTCGTGATGATATGTTTGACTCCGCGCTTCACCGGCATGCCGGCGTGCAGCGTGTTGAGGTTCGGTCGCCCGTTGGCGTCCATATTGTTCCACAGGATCAGCGTCCCCGCCTGTTGGCGCAGCGCGATGCCGAGCCGCGGGAAATCCGTCTCGCCGCCCTCTCCGGGTTCGGTGAGCGACACCATCGCGGTCCAGGTCCGCTGCCCGCCGCGTACCGCCTCATGCTGCCAATAGCCTTCGCCCGTCGGGAAGAAGTCGTAGTGATGGCGATATTGCTGGCCGACCTGGTATCGCTGGCCCTGCATCGCTTCCGAATAATCATTGTCGATCCCGATCAGCTCGGAAATATAGGCCTCGACATCGACCGTCAGCGGATCGTCGCGGTCGAAATGATGCGTAAAGCTGGTGCGCATGCCCGGCCGGTCGGCGCCGCGATATAAGGTCGAAGGAACGGCGCGGCTGTTGATGACCTGTGCGATCGCCTTGCAGTCGCGGCGGGTCAGGAAGCCTGGGACGATGAACATGTCGGCGCCCGGCACGTCGACGCGATCGACGCCGGGCATGGCGGAAAGCCGCTGACGCACCATCATCCCGACATAGGCGAGGGTTTTCGGGTCGCAATATCGGTCGAGCGGCCCGCCGGCCGCGTCTTTGAGTTCTTCGTCGCTCATCGTCCGCCGCGATAGCATATCGCGATTAAAATTGGATATCTTGCGCCCGCCAGGCGCTATGTGCAAACGCGGGGGGCTGGATAAACGAAGGTTGACCCGGCTATTCATCGGTTATTCAATGCGCGGGGCCTATCGTTCGACCATGATCCGCACGACCATCTTTGCTTTGACCGCCGCGCTGCTCGTCGCCGCGCCCGCGGCCGCCCGCGGCGACCGCGACCAGGACAATCTCCGCGAAGCCGCGGCGCAGGGGCAGGTGATCCCGCTCAACCGGCTGGTCGCCGACATTCGTTCGCGCCCGCCATACAACGAGATGACTTATCTCGGCGGGCCACAGTTCGACGCGGGCCGTATGATCTATGCGCTGAAATTCATGGACGGCAACCAGGTGGTCGTCGTCTATGTCGATGCCCGCACCGGCCGGATTGTCGGACGTAAACCCTGACATTCCCGTGAACCGGGCTTTCGTCGCAACGAGATTTTGCGATGATCGTCCGGACTCGATACACAGTCGAAACATGCGGCCGGCCACGCCCGGCGCGCAACGGAAAGGCGCCTGAATGCGGATTTTGATTGTCGAAGACGAACCCACGCTGGGACCGCAGCTCAAGGCGACGCTGGAGGGGGCGGGCTATGCCGTCGACCTCGCGACCGACGGCGAGGACGGTCATTTCCTCGGCTCGACCGAAAATTACGACGCCGCGATCCTCGACCTCGGCCTGCCCGAAATCGACGGGCTGACGGTGCTCGACCGCTGGCGCCGCGAAAAGCGCAATTTCCCGGTGCTCGTCCTGACCGCGCGCGACAGCTGGTCCGACAAGGTCGCGGGGCTCGATGCCGGTGCCGACGATTATCTTGCCAAGCCGTTCCAGACCGAAGAACTGATCGCACGCCTCCGCGCGCTGATCCGCCGCGCGGCGGGCAATGCGTCGAGCGAGCTGACGGCGGGGCCGGTGCGGCTCGACACGCGGTCGGGCCGCGTCACGCTCGCCGGCGAGCCGGTCAAGCTGACCGCGCAGGAATATAAATTGCTGTCGTACCTGCTCCATCACAAGGGCAAGGTCGTGTCGCGTACCGAGCTGATCGAGCATATCTACGATCAGGATTTCGATCGCGATTCGAACACGATCGAGGTGTTCGTGACGCGCATCCGCAAGAAGCTCGGCGCAGACATCATCACCACCATCCGCGGTCTCGGCTACCAGCTCGACGATCCGCAGGGCTAGGGGCCAGCTCGGCATGGCCGAAGCGGATATCCCTCCCGTTGACGGAACCGGCGCGGACGACACGATCAAGCCCGCGGCGCTGACGAGCCGCATCACGGGTTCGCTCGCGCGGCGCATGATCGCGATCGCGGCGCTGTGGATTTCGGTGCTGCTGATCGGCGGCGGCTTCGCGCTCGACCGTGTGCTGACCGGGGCGATCACGCGCAATTTCGATTCGAGTCTCGAATATGTGCTGATCGCGATGATCCGCTCGTCCGAAATCGGTCCCGACGGCGAGGTGCGGCTGGTCGAACCGCTCGGCGACCAGCGCTTCCTCGAGCCGTATAGCGGGCTTTACTGGCAGATCAGCGGCGGCAATCAGGAGCCCTATCGCTCGCGCTCGCTGTGGGAACGCTCGTTGAAGGCGCCGGTGCCGCATATCGACAATCAGATCCACACCTATGACAGCAACCAGTTCCCCGACGAGGAGCTGCGCATCCTCGAACGCAACGTCATCCTGCCGGGCAGCAAGACCAATTGGCGGTACCAGATCGCGCAATCGCGCGAAGCGCTCGACGCGCAGGTCGGCGCGGTGCGGCAGACGCTGATTCCCAGCCTCGCGCTGCTCGGCCTCGGCCTCATCATTCTCGCCGCGCTCCAGACCTTCTATGGCCTGTGGCCGCTGCGCCACATCCGGCGGGCGATCGCGGCGATGCGCGGCGGGCAGCACCGCCGCGTCACCGCGCCGCTGCCGCTCGAGGTGCAGCCGATGGTCGACGAGCTCAACGCACTGCTCGCGCATAACGAGAAACAGGCCGAGGAGGCGCGGCTGCACGCGGGCAATCTCGCGCACGCGCTCAAGACGCCGCTCACCGTGCTCGTCAACAGCGCGACCAGCTCCGATTCGGAACTCGCCGATACGGTGCGGCGCGAGGCGGCGACGATGCAGCGGCAGGTCGATCACCATCTCGCGCGCGCCCGCGCGGTCGGGCGGCGCGGTGCGGCGCAGGCGCGCGCCGTGGTGTGGGACAGCGTGAACAGCGTCTCGCGCGCAGTCGCGGCGCTCTATCCCGATGCGCGGCTCGACGCAGCGGGCGACAAGGAACTGGTGGTGCGCGTCGAGCGGCAGGATCTCGACGAACTGGTCGGCAACCTGCTCGAAAATGCCGCCAAATATGGCGGCGGCAGCGTCTTCGTCACGATCCAGCGCGACGGTGCGATGGCCGAAATCCTGATCGAGGACGATGGCGCGGGCATTTCGCCCGCCGACCGCGACCGCGTCATCGATCGCGGCGTGCGCCTCGACAGCGGCAAGCCGGGCACCGGCCTCGGCCTCGCGATCGTGCGCGACGTCGCCGAAATCTATGGTGGCAGTATCGCGCTCGAGGAGAGCGAGGATCTGGGCGGATTGCTCGTACGCCTCAGACTGCCGGCGGGGTAGGGGCCGAACGACTGCTTTGCGGTGGGAGGCCGACGTTCAGCAGGGAGTGTCTGCGAACGGATATGCAGCGATTTGATATTCGTCTTCGAACACAATGTAACCTGGTCGCGTTGTCCGAAGCATCTCGACTGGGATATCGTAAGCATCGAGAATTCTTTGATACTCACGGATGCGATCGATGTGCTCGATGGCCGAATCGCGAAACCAACTCAGGGCTTGCGCTTTTGCATGAGGCCGCCTCGACACGGCAAAACGCGTGGGCACTGGCAAATGCAGCCTAAACCAACGGTACGTCTGCTCAAGGTGCTCTTGATCAAACGGGTTCATGCGTCCGCTTTGAACAAGAGCTTCACCAGCTTGAAAAAGACCTTGCCGTCGCCCGGAATCGGCATCGAGATCGGCAATCACGAATCTGATGAACATCTGGCGAGGTTAGCAAATCCAGCCGACCGCAGAAACGTCCGCAAACGGTCGAACATTGCCCATCGCTCTTACGCTGCCGTCACTTCCAGCCCGCGCTGCACAGCGGGCCGCGCCAGCCCGGCATCGAGCCAGCGCTGGACATGGGCAAAGCGATCGAAACCGACGATCTCGCGGGCGTCGTAAAAACCGATCAGGTTCCGCACCCAGCCGAGCAGCGAAATGTCGGCGATGCTGTATTCTTCGCCCATGACCCATTCGCGGTCCGCGAGCCGCGCATCGAGCACGCCGAGCAGGCGCGCGGATTCGGCGGCGTAGCGGTCGCGCGGGCGTTTGTCCTCATAGTCGCGGCCGGCGAATTTGTGGAAGAAGCCGAGTTGGCCGAACATCGGGCCGACGCCGCCCATCTGCCACATCAACCACTGGATCGTCTCGTAACGCGCGTTCGGATCGGAGGGCAGGAATTGGCCGCTCTTGTCGGCGAGATAGATCAGGATCGCACCCGATTCGAAAAGCGCGAGCGGCTTGCCGCTCGGGCCTTCGGGGTCATAGATCGCCGGGATCTTCCCGTTGGGGTTGAGCGCGAGGAAGGCGGGGTCATGGCTTTCGTTCGCCATGATGTCGATCCGGTGCGCTTCATAGGGAAGGCCGGTTTCCTCGAGCATGATCCCGACCTTCACGCCATTGGGCGTCGGGGCGGAGAAAAGCTGGAGCCGGTCGGGATGCTGCGCGGGCCAGCGTGCGAAAATGGGGTGGGCCGCGGTCATGCGCCCTGCTCGCGCTTCGCTTGCTGGTGATGGCGGATCACCTCGTCGATGATAAAGCGCAGGAATTTCTCGGTGAAATCGGGGTCGAGGTCGGCGTCGCGGGCGAGTTCGCGCAGCCGTTCGATCTGCCGTTCCTCGCGGCCGGGATCGGCGGGGGGCAGGCCTTCGCGCGCCTTGAGCTCGCCGACCGCCTTGGTCACCTTGAACCGCTCGGCGAGCATATAGACGAGCGCCGCGTCGATATTGTCGATGCTCTGGCGAAAGCGGCTCAGTTGGTCGTCCATGGGTGCGCGGCTCCTCTTGTGCCCGGCACGCTTGGCACCGGGCGGGGCCTCAAAGCAAGCCGAAAGTCGTTGCAAAATCGTGGGCACGGCGCCAAGGCTCGCCGCGTTATGACTGCGGAAATTCATCAGCTCCACGGCGACCGGCCGCCCTCGCTCGACCCGATGATGGCGCTCGTTGCCGCCGACATGAACGAGGTGAATTCGGTCATTCTCGACCGGATGCAGTCCGAAGTGCCGCTGATCCCCGAACTCGCCGGTCACCTGATCGCGGGCGGGGGTAAACGTATGCGCCCGATGCTGACGCTCGCGTGCGGCAAGCTGCTCGACTATCCGGGCCGCCGTCATTGCAAGCTCGCCGCGGCGGTGGAATTTATCCACACCGCGACCTTGCTTCACGACGATGTCGTCGACAAATCGGACCTGCGCCGCGGCCGCAAGACCGCGAACATGATCTGGGGCAACAGCGCCTCGGTGCTCGTCGGCGATTTCCTGTTCAGCCGCGCGTTCGAGGTGATGGTCGAGGACGGCTCGCTCAAGGTGCTCAAAATCCTGTCGCGCGCTTCGGCGGTGATCGCCGAGGGCGAGGTCAACCAGCTTTCCGCGCAGCGCCGGATCGAGACTAGCGAGGACCAGTATCTCGCGATCATCAACGCCAAGACCGCCGAGCTGTTCGCCGCGGCGTGCAAGATCGCTGCGGTCGTCGCCGAGCGCGACGACGCGACCGAAGCCGCGCTCGACGCCTATGGCCGCAACCTCGGCATCGCGTTCCAGCTCGTCGACGATGCGATCGACTATGTTTCGGACGCCGAAACGATGGGCAAAGGCGTCGGTGACGACTTTCGCGATGGCAAGGTCACGCTGCCCGTGATCCTCGCCTATGCGCGCGGCAGCGCCGAAGAACGCGACTTCTGGAAGCAGGCGATCGTCGGGCACCGCACGTCGGACGAGGATCTCGCCTATGCGACCTCGCTGCTCCATAAGCATGACACGATCGCCGACACGCTGGCGCGTGCGCGCCACTATGGCCAGCGCGCGGTCGACGCGATCGGCGGCTTCCGCGCGAGCCAGGCAAAATCGGCGCTGACCGAAGCGGTCGCCTTCGCGGTCGCGCGCGCCTATTGAGGGGAACAGGCCATGGCGATGATGGGGCCGGCCGCCGAGAACCCCGACGCCTATATCGCCGCGCTTTCGGGCTGGCAGCGCGAACGCTGTGCGATGATGCGCGCCGCGATCATGGCTGCGGCGTCGTTTGACGAAACCATCAAATGGACCAACCTCGTCTTCATCGCGAACGGTCCGTGCATCCTGATCCGCGCCGAGGAGCATCGCGTGCTGCTCGGCTTCTGGCGCGGCAAAAGGCTGCGCGAGGTCGATCCGCGCATCAAGGCGAGCGGCAAATATGAACTGGGAAATCTGGTGATGACCGAGGCGACCGAGGTGACGGCCGAAGAGGTGTCGCGCCTTGCCGCCGAAGCCTTTCGCCTCAACCTCGAACTGGGCAATCCCGCGGCGCGGACATGATGCAGCCGCTGCCGATCGATGCCGTGCTGCCCGATATCATGGCGGCGCTGCTGCTGAAGCCCAACGCCGTGGTCGTCGCGCCGCCGGGGGCGGGCAAGACGACGCGTGTCGCGCCCGAAATATTGAAGCAGCCGTGGTGCAAGGGCGCGGTGTGGCTGCTGTCGCCTCGCCGCCTCGCGGCGCGCGGCGCAGCCGAGCGGATCGCCGAGGAGATGGGCGAAGCGGTTGGCGGGCGCGTAGGCTATGCGACGCGCCTCGACAGCAAGCAATCGGCGGCGACGCGGCTGCTGGTGATGACACCCGGCCTGTTTCGCAACCGCATCCTCGCCGACCCCGAATTGTCCGGCGTGTCAGCGGTACTGTTCGACGAAGTGCACGAGCGCAGTCTCGATGGCGATTTCGCGCTCGCGCTGGCGATCGACGCGCAGCAGGGCCTCCGCGACGACCTTCGCCTCGTTGCGATGTCGGCGACGCTCGACGGGGCACGCTTCGGGGCGTTGCTCGGCAACGCGCCGGTGGTGAAGAGCGAGGGCAAGATCTGGCCGCTCGACCTCCGCCATATCGGCCGCCGCGCCGAGGATCGGCTCGAGGCGTCGGTGCTCGGCGCGGTGCGGCAGGCGCTGGCCGACGAACCCGAAGGCGACATGCTCGCCTTTCTGCCCGGCGCCGCCGACATCGAACGCGCCGCAGCCGGCGTCGAAGATGCGCGCCTGCCGCTGGCGGTCCACCGGCTGCATGGTCAGATCGATCCGGCCCTCCAGCGCAGGGCGCTCGTCCGCGATCCCGACGGGCGGCGCAAGCTGATCCTCGCGACGAGCATCGCCGAAACCAGCCTGACGATCGACGGCGTGCGCATCGTCATCGACGCCGGGCTGTCGCGCCGCCCGCGCTTCGACAAGGCGGCGGGGATCGCGCGGCTGGTCACCGAGCGTGCGAGCCAGGCGTCGGCGACGCAGCGCGCGGGGCGCGCGGCGCGGCAGGGACCAGGGGTCGCTTACCGATTGTGGGAAGCTGCGGCGACTGCGGGCATGCCGCCGTTCGATCCGCCCGAGATTCACGAGAACGACCTGATGCCCGTCGTGCTCGATTGCGCGAGCTGGGGTATCATCGACCCGCGCCAATTGGGCTGGCTCGACCCGCCGTCACCCGCGGCAATTGCCGAGGCGAAGACGCGGTTGCAGGCGATCGGAGCGCTTGCCGACGACGGCCGCATCACTGCGCACGGCAAAGCGCTCGCGGCGATCCCGCTGCCGGTGCCGCTCGCGCATATGCTGCTCGACGCGGCGCGCGCGGGGGAGGCCGAGATGGCGGGGCGGCTCGCGGTATTGCTCACCGAACCCGGTCTCGGCGGGCGCGGCGTCGATGTCGAGGCGCGGCTGGGGCGCTGGCGCGGGCAGAAGGGCGACCGCTCCGAAGGCGCGGGACGCCTTGCGCGGCGGCTGGCGACCGTCGGCGAAAAACTGGCGGCGGGCGCGGGCGACCTTGCACCGCGTTCGATCGGCGGCTGGATCGCGACCGCCTGGCCCGATCGCGTTGCCCGCCAGCGCGCCGGGCAGCGCGGCGAATATCTGAGCGTCGGCGGCCGCGCCTATCGCATCGACCCGGTCGATCCGCTCGCGAACAGCGAATGGCTCGCGATCGCCGATGCACAGGGCCACGCCGCGGGGGTGCGCATCCTCGCCGCAGCGCCGATCGCGCAGGCCGAGGTCGAGGCGCTGTTCGAAGGGCGCATCGTCCAGCATTCGGCGAGCCGTTATGACAGCGCGAACGACCGCGTCGACCATCGCCGCGAACGGCGGCTTGGCGCGATCGCGCTGGCGAGCGGGCAGGCGGGGCGCGGCGACAACGTCGGGGACGACGTTGCGGTTCGAATGGCGGCGGTGCGCGACAAGGGGCTCGGGCTCATCGGCTGGGGACCGGCGTCGCAGGCGCTGCGCCAGCGCGCCTCCTTCGCTGGCATCGATACGCTGTCGACCGGCGCGCTCGCCGACAGCCTCGAGATATGGCTCGAACCTTTGCTACCTGCGTGCCGCGGGCTTCGCCACATCGGCGACCGCAGGCTGGCCGATGCGCTGATGGGGCTGCTCGACTGGCCGGCGCGGCAGCTGCTCGAAAAGCATGCGCCCGCGGATTATACGACGCTCGTCGGCAGCCGCCATGCGATCGACTATGGCGCCGATGGCGGGCCGACGGTCAGCGTGCGCGTGCAGGAATTGTTCGGGCTCGCGCGTCATCCGACGATCGGCGATCCGCCTGTCCCGTTGGTGCTCGCGTTGACCTCGCCCGCGCACCGCCCCATTCAGACGACGCGCGACCTCGTGTCCTTCTGGGGCGGGAGCTGGCACGACGTCGCTCGCGAGATGCGCGGGCGCTACCCTAAGCACAACTGGCCCGACGATCCGGCGAACGCCCGCCCAAGCTTGATGACCAAAGCGGCACAAGCGCGGCGCGATGCGCAATAGACCTCTTTCCGCACGCCTCGCTTGGCGCTAAGGCGGCGGCACAGGCCCCGGTTACACAGGACGACCCCGATGAAAGCGCGTATTTTCCAGAAGCCCAAGAATGCCATGCAGTCGGGGCGCGCCGGGACGCAGCGCTGGGTGCTGGAGTTCGCGCCCGCCGAGGCGCGCAAGGCCGATCCGCTGATGGGCTGGGCGGGCAGCGGCGACACGCAGCGCCAGCTTCGCCTTGGCTTTGCGAGCCGCGAAGAAGCGGTCGCCTATGCGGAGCGCGAAGGGATCGAGGTTGAGATTACGCCGACGCCGGTGCGCACGCTGAAGATCCAGGCCTACGCCGACAACTTCCGCTGACAAAAAGACGGCCCCGAAGGGCCGTCGAATCCGGATTATTCCGCGTCGGGCTGCAGCAGCTTGTGCAGGTGGACGACGACATATTTCATTTCGGCGTCGTCGACGGTGCGCTGCGCCGCGCTGCGCCAGGCCTTTTCGGCCGCCTTATAGTCGGGGAACAGGCCGACGACGTCGAGATTGTGCAGGTCGACGAAGTCGAGACCCTGCGGATCGGCGACGCGTCCGCCGAACACGAGATGCAATTTGCTCATGGCTGCTTTCCTTGCGGGCTAGCACTGGGGAGGGGAGAAGCCGCGCCCCCTACCAGCGCTTGGCCCTTACGGCAAGTGCGGCTCAATCCTCGTCCTTGCGTCCCTTCGGCAGCAGCGATCCGAACAGCGCGCCGATCGCGACCGCGCCTGCGACGAGCGCCAGCGGCTGCTTTTCTGCAACATCCTTGAGCTTGCTGTTCGCGCGCTTGGCCTGCGCCTTGCCCTTTTCGAACGCTTCGCCGGAAGCTTCACGCGCGACGCCTGCCTGTTCGCTCGCCTTCGCGGCGAGGTCTTCGGTCGCGGCGCGCGCGCGGCCATAGCCGTCCTGGATGCGCGCCTTCGCCGCCTCGGCGGTCAGTCGCGCATTTTCGGCGGTTTTCTCCGCAAGTTCACTCGCTTTGGCGCGCGTCTCGCGCGCGGTTTCACCGAACGGCTTCATCATCTTCCTCCAATATTTCGATTTCGTCGTCTTCGTCCGTCGGTTCTTCGGCGGAGCGGAAATGATCGGCGACGTCCGCCGCCAGGTCCTGGATCTTCTGCACCAGACGCGGCGCATGTTCCTTGATCGGTTCGCGCAAGAGCCAGGCGATTCCCGCTGCCGCCGCGATCGCGATCGGCAGGCGGTTGTTGCGAAACTGCTCCTGAACCACATGCGCGGCGTCGTCGACCTTCTCCCCGATCCGGTATTTGCCGCGGTCGACGAGCGCGCCGGGCCTGAGCGCAGCTTTCGCGACGTCGAGCCGGCGGTGGAGTTCGGCGCGCTGGAGCATCGAGCGGCGCGCCGCAGCGATCAGGCGATTACGCGTCCGCGGCATCGGGATCGATTCCTTCGTTCGTCAGGTCGCGCCGCAGCGCTGTGCGGATGTCGCCATAGCTGCGCTGCGCACGCCATCCGGCAAAGCCCGCAACGGCGAGCAGCACGGCCACGACGATCAGCGTCGCGATGAAAGGCCCGACATGCGGCGCCAGCGCGAGGATCGCTCCGAAGGCGAGCGCGAGCATTGCGATACCGACGGCACACGCCGCGATCGTCCCCCATGCCGCCGCCCAGCTCGCGCCGTGCAGCGCCAGTTCGCCGCGCGCTTCGAGCAGTGCCAGTTCCGCCCGCGCGGTCGCCGAAAGATTGTCGACGACATCGCCGACAATCTTGTCGAGCGGAACCGGCGGCGCGGTCTCGGCGCGCCCGCCCGGCGCGTAGCCGTGGCTTACGCCGTCAAAGCTGCGCCCGTCGGGCGCGGGGGTGTTCGGATCGGGCGATGACAAGGTCCGGTCAATCGTTCGAGCTGCCCTTGAGCATACGGGCGAGCACGAAACCGATCACCGTGGCGGCGCCGACGGCGATCGCCGGGTTCTTCTTGACCATGTCGCGGGTCGAGGCGGCGAGCTCGTCGAGATCCTTCTTGTCGAGCGTCGTCGCAAGGCCGGCAACGGTCGTCGCGGCCGAACGGGCATAGTCGCCATATTGCTTGCCGAACTTGCTGTCGACGGTACCGGCGCTGTCCTCGAGCAGCTTGGCCAGGCTGCCGACGGCTTCGGCGGCCTTGTCCTTGCCCTTGGTCGCGGCGTCGCGCGCCTTGGCCGACGCCTGATTCTTCAGCGTCGTCGCTTCGTCCTTCAACGAGGCGGCCTTTTTCGAGGCTTCGGATTTGATCGTGTCGCGCGTCGCGGCGAGCTGGTCGCGGATCGGGTGATCCTTGGCGGCCTTCGCAGCCGCGGGCTTGCGCGCGGGCGCCGCCTTGGTGGCGGCGGCCTTTGCGGGCGCCTTGGGACGGGGAGCGGCAACTTTCTTCGTCGCGGGAGTAGCGGCTTTGGCCATCGGCGTTGTCCTCTTCTTCTTTTGTCGGGCGCCGCATCAGCGAACGTCCCCTTTGGTCCTGCAAGAATATATAGCAAGGCGAGCCGAATGGTTCCATCCCTCCGCAAAATTCCTATGCAGCGGTTGCACTAACGTCACCCTCTCGATAACAGGCGGGCGCCTTTCCCTACCGCCCTGCCGACAGGGCTTCAGCAGGACAAAATCCATGACCGCCATCATCGACATTCACGGCCGCGAAATCCTCGACAGCCGCGGCAATCCGACCGTCGAAGTCGATGTCCTGCTCGAAGACGGCAGCTTCGGCCGCGCCGCGGTTCCTTCGGGTGCTTCGACCGGCGCGCACGAAGCGGTCGAACTGCGCGACGGCGACAAGAGCCGTTACCTCGGCAAGGGCGTGACGAAAGCGGTGGCGGCGGTGAACGGCGATATCGCCGACGCGCTGATCGGCCTTGATGCCGAGGACCAGCGCGAACTCGACCAGGCGATGATCGACCTCGACGGCACGCCGAACAAGAGCCGCCTCGGCGCCAACGCGATCCTCGGCGTCAGCCTTGCCGCCGCAAAAGCAGCAGCCGACGCGCGCGGCCTGCCGCTCTATCGTTATGTCGGCGGCGTCTCGGCGCGCACCTTGCCCGTTCCGATGATGAACATCATCAACGGCGGCGAGCACGCCGACAACCCGATCGACGTGCAGGAATTCATGATCATGCCCGTCGGCGCCGGCAGCATCGCCGAAGCGGTGCGCTGGGGCAGCGAAATCTTCCACACGCTGAAGAAGGGCCTGTCGGCGAAGGGTCTCGCGACCGCAGTCGGCGACGAAGGCGGCTTTGCTCCGAACCTCGCTTCGACGCGCGCTGCATTGGACTTCATCGCCGCGTCGGTCGATCAGGCGGGCTTCAAGCTCGGCACCGACGTCGTCCTCGCGCTCGATTGCGCCGCGACCGAATTCTTCAAGAACGGCAAGTACGAAATCAGCGGCGAGGGCCTGTCGCTCAGCCCCGAGCAGATGGCCGAATATCTCGCCGCGCTCGTGAACGACTATCCGATCAAATCGATCGAGGACGGGATGAGCGAAGATGATTTTGTGGGCTGGAAGGCGCTCACCGACCTCGTCGGCGACAAGTGCCAGCTCGTCGGCGACGACCTGTTCGTGACCAACCCGCTGCGCCTTGAACAGGGGATCAAGGACGGCCTCGCCAACTCGCTGCTCGTCAAGGTCAACCAGATCGGTACGCTCAGTGAAACGCTCGACGCGGTCGATATGGCGCACCGCGCGCGTTACACCGCCGTCATGTCGCACCGTTCGGGCGAGACCGAGGATTCGACGATCGCCGACCTTGCGGTCGCAACCAACTGCGGCCAGATCAAGACCGGTAGCCTCGCGCGCTCGGACCGGCTCGCGAAATACAATCAGCTCATCCGCATCGAGGAAGAACTGGGCGACATGGCGCGTTATCCGGGCGCGTCGATTTTCGGGTGATCGCAAAGCTGCGGAAAACAGTGCGCTGACGCCTTGACGCCGTGAATCAACTCTGATTCAAGGGCCGGGATGACGCAGCGCCACAAATTTCGCAAATCGATGAGCCGGGCGACCGGTCCGGCGCTCGCGGTGATCGCGGTGCTGGCGATGCTCGGCTATGCGATCTTCGGGCCGACCGGGCTTTACGCGTGGGGCGAATATGGCCAGTCGGTCGAGAAGAAGCGCGTCGTGCTGAGCGAGCTGGCGAAGAAGGAGCATGAGCTCCAGAATCGCGTCAACCTGCTCGACCGCCAGCGCGTCGATCCCGACCTTGCCGAGGAATATGTCCGCGAGAAGCTCGGCGCTTATCACCCCGACGAGGTGATCATCCCGATGGAGCCCGAAGCGAAGCGCTGAGCGCCGTTCGGTGCGGCGTTGCTGCGCCTTTTGCTGCATACGTAGCTTGGTCGGCGCGATGCCGATGGTGGGCGTTGCCAAGTGCGGCGCGGCTCTCCTATAGGGGGCCTTGCCGTAACGGCTAAATGCAAAGGAAACCTCCCTTGGCCAAAGCTCCCGCGCGCGCATCCGCCGCGCCGAAAAAGACTGCTTCCACCCCGGCCGCCGCGACCAACCGCGAGCAACCGCGCGATCCCGTTCCCTATGACGCGACGCCCGAAGAGCTGGAAAAATTCTATCGCGAGATGCTGCTCATCCGCCGCTTCGAGGAAAAGGCCGGGCAGCTTTATGGCCTCGGCCTGATCGGCGGTTTCTGCCACCTCTACATCGGTCAGGAAGCCGTTGCGGTGGGTCTCCAGTCGGCGCTCGACGGCGACAAGGACAGCGTCATCACCGGTTATCGCGACCATGGCCACATGCTCGCTTACGGCATCGACCCGAAGGTCATCATGGCCGAACTCACCGGCCGCGCTGCGGGCATCTCGCGCGGCAAGGGCGGGTCGATGCATATGTTCAGCGTCGAGCATAAATTCTATGGCGGCCACGGCATCGTCGGCGCGCAGGTGTCGCTCGGTACCGGGTTGGCCTTCGCGCACAAATATCGCGGCGACGGCGGCGTGGCGATGGCCTATTTCGGCGATGGCGCCTCGAACCAGGGGCAGGTCTACGAAAGCTTCAACATGGCCGAGCTGTGGAAGCTGCCGATCATCTTCGTGATCGAGAACAACCAGTACGCGATGGGGACCTCGGTCAACCGCTCGTCGGCTGAGGATCAGCTCTATCGTCGCGGCGAAAGCTTCCGCATCCCGGGGATGCAGGTCGACGGTATGGATGTGCTCGCGGTGCGCGGCGCCGCCGAAGCAGCGCTCGAATGGGTGCGCGCGGGCAAGGGCCCCGTGTTGATGGAACTCAAGACCTATCGCTACCGTGGCCACTCGATGTCCGACCCCGCCAAATATCGCAGCCGCGAGGAAGTGCAGGCTGTGCGCGACAAGTCGGACGCGATCGAGCACCTCAAGAAGCTGATGGAAGACGCCGGGATCGGCGAGGACAAGATCAAGGATATCGACAAGGAAATCCGTCAGATCGTTGCGGAATCGGCCGACTTTGCGGAAAGCGCGCCTGAACCCGAACTTCATGAACTGTATACCGACGTGCTGGTGGAGCAATATTGAGATGGCCATCGAATTGAAGATGCCGGCGCTGTCGCCGACGATGGAAGAGGGCACGCTCGCCAAGTGGCTCGTCAAGGAAGGCGACACGGTGAAGTCGGGCGACATCCTTGCCGAGATCGAAACCGACAAGGCGACGATGGAATTCGAAGCCATTGATGAGGGCACGATCGGCCAGATCCTCGTTGCCGAGGGCACCGACAATGTGAAGGTCGGCACTGTGATCGCGACGATCACGGGCGAGGGCGAAGAAGCGGCCGCTCCGGCGCCTGCGCCTGCGCCCGCCGCGGCGCCCGAACCCAAGGCGGAAGCACCGGCACCGGCGCCTGCTGCTGCCCCGGCTGCCGCCCCTGCAGCTGCCGAGCGCGCATCGGACCCCGCGATCCCCGAAGGCACCGCGATGGTCCGCCTGACGGTGCGCGAGGCGCTGCGCGACGCGATGGCCGAGGAAATGCGCGCCGACGACCGCGTTTTCGTGATGGGCGAGGAAGTCGCCGAATATCAGGGCGCGTACAAGGTGACGCAGGGCCTGCTCGAGGAATTCGGCGCGCAGCGCGTCGTCGACACGCCGATCACCGAATATGGTTTCGCCGGTCTCGGCGCGGGCGCGGCGATGGGCGGGCTGAAGCCGATCATCGAGTTCATGACCTTCAACTTCGCGATGCAGGCGATCGACCACATCATCAACTCGGCGGCGAAGACCAACTATATGTCGGGCGGTCAGATGCGCTGTCCGATCGTGTTCCGCGGCCCGAACGGCGCCGCGGCGCGCGTCGGCGCGCAGCACAGCCAGAATTACGCGCCCTGGTATGCGAACGTCCCCGGCCTGATCGTGATCGCGCCCTATGACGCCGCCGATGCCAAGGGGCTGATGAAGGCCGCGATCCGCACCGAAGATCCTGTCGTATTCCTCGAAAACGAGCTGCTTTACGGCCGCAGTTTCGACGTACCCGACCTTGCCGACCATGTCCTGCCGATCGGCAAGGCGCGCGTCATGCGTCAGGGTAGCGACGTCACGATCGTCAGCTATTCGATTGGCGTCGGGCTCGCGCTCGAAGCCGCCGACCAGCTTGCCGGTGAAGGCATCGATGCCGAGGTCATCGACCTGCGCACCTTGCGTCCGCTCGACACCGCGACGGTGCTCGCCAGCCTCAAGAAGACGAACCATCTCGTCGTCGTCGAGGAAGGCTGGCCGGTCTGCTCGATCGCCAGCGAACTTGCGATGGTCGCGATGGAGCATGGCTTCGACGATCTCGATGCGCCCGTCATGCGCGTGTGCAACGAGGATGTGCCGCTGCCCTATGCGCATAATCTCGAAAAGGCCGCGCTCGTCGATACGCCGCGCGTCGTGAAGGCGGTGAAGGCGGTCCTCAATCGCGCCTGACGATCCGGAGACGGCTTTCTATCCCGACATGCGCGATCCGCGCGTCATGGTCGCCGTGCCGCAATCGCGGCGCGCGGCCATGGCGGCGCTGTGGGGTCTCGCCGCGCGGCTGACCAAGCTGCTGATCGACGCGCGCGAGCCGCTGATCGGGCAGATCAAGCTCGCCTGGTGGCGCGACATGGCGGGGATGATCGCGAGCGATCCCGGCGCGCTGCCCAAGGGCGAGCCGCTGCTCGCCGAGCTCCAGGCGACATGGGCCGGGCAGGGCGGTCTCGACGCGCTCGTCTATGCCGCCGAAGCGATGCTGCTTGCGGACAGCGATGACGAGCGTCGTACGGCTTCCGAAAGCTTCGGCGATCAGCTCTTTGCGCTGTCGGGCGGCGATGCGGCGGGCGGGAAGCGCTGGGGGCTTGTCTGGGGTGCCGGCGTCGTCGAGGCCGAACCCGAAGCGCGCCGCCTGCTGGGCGACGCGAAAAATTCCGCTGTGCCGCCCCGCGGTGATTTCGGCGGAACCCGGGCGCTTTTGATGCTCGACCGCTGGGCGGGAGCGATCGCGGCGAGCGACGGCGAGCGGCATCTGCGCAGCGAAGGCCTGTTGTTGCTGCGCATCGGCCTTTTCGGCCGCTGACGACTAAATATGCGCCGGGGGTGGAAATGGCGCGCCCGAGCATCTATCTTGCGCAGAACAAACGGGGTCGCAGGGGACAATGCGATGTTCAACGGGCTGGTCGCCTATCTCGATTCGATCAAGGCGCGCGATCCGGCGCCGCGGTCGCGCTGGGAAATTCTGCTCTATCCGGGTCTGCTCGCGGTCGGCATGCACCGCATCGCACACTGGCTGTTCGAGGCGCGGCTGTTCTTCCTTGCGCGCTTCGTCAATCACCTGTCGCGTTTCCTGACCGCGATCGACATTCACCCCGGCGCGACGATCGGCCGGCACCTGTTCATCGACCATGGCTTCGGCGTCGTGATCGGAGAGACCGCCGAGATCGGTGACAATGTTTCCATCTATCAGGGCGTTACGCTTGGCGGCACCGACCCCGCGAACGGCATCGGCGGCAAGCGCCACCCGACACTGGCCGACGATGTCATCGTCGGTTCGGGCGCCCAGATCCTCGGTCCCGTTACCGTCAATGCGCGCGCGCGCGTCGGCGCCAATGCGGTGGTGACGAAGGATGTCCCCGAAGGCGCGGTGATGGTCGGCATCCCGGCGCGCTCGACCTTGCTCGACGCGACCGAATATGCGCGCGAGTTTGTGCCCTATGGCACGCCGTGCAGCGAGACTTTCGACCCGGCGACGCAAAAGGTCGAACTGCTGCAATGCCAGCTCGAACAGATGCAGAAGCAGCTGAAGGCGCTGCTCGACGAACGCGAACTCGCCGCCGTCGACGATGAAGCGCCGCGGCGCAAGGGGAGCCGGACCGGCGCCTGATGGGCACCGTGACGCCCTTGCCGTTCGGAGGCCGGACGGTACCGCAGCAAACCGGTTTCGAGCGCCCCGAACTGATGCGCATCCTCGACCTTTACGGCCGGATGGTCGCGGCGGGGCATTGGCGCGACTATGCGATGGATTTTCACCGCGACGCCGCGATCTTCTCGGCCTTTCGCCGCGCCGCCGAGCGTCCCGAATATCGCATAGAAAAACGCCCCGCCTTGCGGAGCCGGCAGGGCATGTGGGCCCTTGTCTCCGAAGCCGGGGCGATCCTGAAACGCGGGGACGAGCTTTCGAATGTGCTCGCCCCCGTCGAACGCAAGCTTATGAAGCTGGTTGGGGACTGATCGCCCGCACCGTCGCCGGCAGCTGGTCGGCGACATTCGGCGGCAGGAAACCGACGACCACCGCCCGGGCATTTTGCCAAAAGGCCGAGAGCAGCAGCAGCGCCGAACCGATCACGAACGCCGTCAGCGCGACATTGAGCTCGACCGCGCCGAAGGTGTTGAAGAGCTGCGTCATCGCGAACAGCACATAGGCGAGCGCCGAGACGAGCAGCGCGCGGCGGTCGATCGCGAGTGCGATCAGCCCGAAGACGACATAGATGCCGACGACCATCAGGGCGGCACCGCTGCCGATATCGTCGCCGCGCGTAACGCCGAGCAGGTGGAAGACGGGGTGCGCGATCATCGGCGCCGCGAGCAGGTGAAGCCAGAAGGCGACGTCGCTGCGGCGCGTCTGGCGCACGCGGTCGCTGCGGTCCCACCACATCGCGAGGGTGAAGACGCCGAGTCCGGCGATCAGCACGAGGATCATCGGCAGCGTCCCGTCGGGGCTGGGCATTCCGGTGATCGCGAGGACGAGCGCCACCGCGGTCGCGGCGAGCGCGGCGGTTCCGGCGGCGACGGTGATCGGCACCATGAAGCGCTTCCAGTGCGCCCAGGTCGCCGCGGCGGTGACCAGCGCCATCGATCCGATCAGGATCGCGCCGGCCGTTTCGCCCGGATCGCTGCCGAAGATCGACTCGCCATGCTTGACGAGGAAGCCGACCATCGTCGCGAACACGCCGCCCGAAAAGGCGAGGACGAGGACGATGCTGGGCAGCGCCATGCGGCGCCTCCGCGTGAAATACTCGGCGAGGAACCACGCCGACGCGGCGACGAAAGCGCCGCCGAGCGCGGGATGGATCGAGGCGCCGATCCAGCCGACCGCGACGAGCAGGATCACCGCCGCGATGCTGACGAAAATATCGTTGAAACCGGTGATGAGGCGGAAGGATTCCTCATCCGCTCCGGGGGCGGCGCGCACCGATGCGATATGCGAGCGGAAAGCCAGTGCGGCCTCCGGCGTCAGTACCTTTGCATCGACCGCTGCTTGCAGGTCGCTTTCACTATACATCGGGGTCGTCCTTCTGTCCGATCCCCTTGCCCCGCACCGCTTCTAGCAGGGCTGTATTGGTGATGCAATACAATAAGTCAGGAGAAGATTTGCGCCGAGATTAGCCGCTCGCGCTGCGCGGTCGTGATGCGATCGACGAGCCGATACGCCGCGGGATAGAGTGCAAGGCTGATCAGTGCCGCAAAGATGCCGATCTGGAGGCCGGTCTGGAGCTCTTCGGGCGAGGCGGGGTTGAAGGTGAGGCGGACCGAGATGTTCGACGCGATGTTCGAGAGAAGCCAGGTACCCCACCATATCGCGAGCAGCCCTTCGGGTTGTTCGAGCTGGTCGCCCTGTCCGCCATGGCTGGCATTCCAGATTTGCCGCATCGCGGCAAAAGGTTTGAAAAGGTTGGCAATGGGGATGAAGAACCAGCCGACCGCCCAGCCGGGCGTATAGTCGAAGCCGACGGTCCCCGCGGCGACGATATTTGCGGCCGCGCGATAGATCCACATGCTGAAGAAGATGATCGTGACGAGCGTGAGCAAGACGTCGGTGAGCCCGACGGCGGCATAGAGCGCCGCCGCGCCGGTCAGTTCTGCGCTCTCGTCGAGCGAAACGGCACCTTGCAGTTCGGCGACTTGTCCGGCCAGCGTCGCCATGATCACCACGAATCCGGCGATCAGCAATATCTTCACGAGCTTCGCCCGCTGTCCCAACAGATCGATGCCCTCGGCCAGGCCCATTTCCGCCATGATATGCTCCCCCTTTTCGGGGACGCCGCCCCGGCGTCCCCGTCAGGGTGATGCTATCAGGGTCAGCCCAGTGCCATCAACGCTTTCATGACGTTCATCGACTGCTCGCTGCCCGACTGCGGGACGGTTTCGCCGTTGCGGTCGATGATCTTTTCCCACGCCGCGGCGACGCCTTCGGGCGTGCGCTCGCCTTCGGGCAGCGCGACGCCGGGGGTCATCGTCACATAGGCGGCGTGGAACGCGCCCGCGCCCGCGCCGACGATCATGTTCGTCGGGGCGTCTTCGCTGACGAGGTAAAGCGCCGCCGGAACGACATTCTCGGGCGTGAACTTTTCGAACAGTTCGGCGGGGAAGATATCCTCGGTCATGCGCGTGCCGGCGACCGGCGCGATCGTGTTGCAGCGGATATTATATTTCGCGCCTTCGAGGTGCAGCGTCTTGGTCAGACCCGCGAGGCCCAGCTTCGCCGCGCCATAATTGGCCTGCCCGAAATTGCCGTAGAGGCCGGTCGACGACGCGGTCATCAGGATGCGGCCATAGGCCTGTTCGCGCATCAGGTCCCAGCACGCCTTGGTGACGTTGGCGCTGCCGCTGACATGCACCTTCAGCACCAGATCGAAATCGGCAGGCTCCATCTTGGCGAAGCTCTTGTCGCGCAGGATGCCGGCGTTGTTGATCAGGACGTGGACGCCGCCCCATTCTTCCTTGGCCTTGGCAACCATTTCCACCATCTGGTCATATTCGGTGACGCTGCCGCCGTTCGACATGGCGGTGCCGCCCGCCGCGCGGATTTCCTCGACGACCTGCAATGCGGCGTCCGAATGGCCGGTGCCGTCGCGCGATCCGCCGAGATCGTTAACGACGACCTTGGCGCCGCGTCGCGCGAGTTCGAGCGCATAGGCGCGGCCGAGGCCGCCGCCGGCGCCGGTGACAATAGCAACGCGGCCGTCAAATTTGATCGTCATGATGGTCTCCCGGAAAGGGCCGCCCTCGCAAGAAAGGTTGCCCGAAAAAACTGGAACGTCCTTAGCCGTTCGCGCCTTGCTGGCAAGGGGGTGAAAAAATGACGGTTGAAACAAAAATGTAACGCAAATGACGTGCATCTGTCACGCAAGCGTCATAGCAGCGCCCCGAGCTTGTCACCTTTCGCAACGGAGCAAATCCCTCATGCGCCATGCCCTGACCGCCGCCCTGCTGGCGACGTCGATGTTCAGCCTGCCGACCGCCGCACGCGCACAGGCGATGACGGCCGAAGAGGCTGCGCAACTCCGCGCCGAACTTGCGGCGCTGAAGGCGAAGGTGCAGACGCTCGAAACGCGGCTCGACGCCGCCACGGCGCAGCCGGTGCCTGCATCAGCGCCGATGCCGACGCCGGCACCGCCGTCGGTCACTGCCAAGCCAGCGACCGAAATCAGCTGGAAGGGCGCGCCCGAGGTCAAGACCGCCGACGGCTGGAGCTTCAAGCCGCGCGGGCGCATCCAGCTCGACGTGGCGGGCATCGACGCCCCCGCGGGCGCCACCGGTATCCGCGGCGGCACCGCGACCGAGTTCCGCCGCGTCTATCTCGGCGTCGACGGCAAGATCCCGGGAGGCTTTTCCTATCGCGTCGAGGCCGATATCGCGAACAGCGAGGTCGAACTGACCGATATCTACATGACCTATGGCACCGGGCCGTTTTCGGTCACCGCGGGTCAGATCAAGCCCTTTTGGTCGCTCGACGACATGACGAGCGACTTGTTCACCAGCTTTACCGAGCGCGCGGCCTTTACACAGGCGTTCGGCTTCGAACGGCGCGTCGGCCTGTCAGCGCAATATAAGGGCAAGGCGCTGCTGGTGCAGGGCGGGGTGTTCGGTGACAACGCCCGCGACCTGACCGACAGCAACCACAGCCTCAGCGTCGACGGCCGCGTCGTGTTCATGCCCAAGTTCGGCGACACGCAGCTTCACCTCGGCGCGTCGGCGCACTACCGCGACCCGAACGACCCAGCGGCGACGAACCGTTACCGCGCGCGGCCCTTCGTCCACACGACCGACGTCCGGCTCGTCGATACCGGGTTGCTCGACATCTCGAGCGAGCGCGGTCTTGGCCTCGAAGGCGCGGTGCTCGCCGGGCCGTTCCACGCCGCGGGCGAAGCCTATTGGCAGACGGTCAAGCGCAGTGCGTCGGCCGACCCGACCTTCTTCGGCGGTTATGCCGAGGTCGGCATGGTGCTGACCCCCGGCGACATGCGCGGCTACAAGGATGGTGCGTTCGACCGGCTGAAGCCGTCGGAGCCGATCGACGCCGGCGGGATCGGCGCGATCGAGGTCAATGCGCGCTACGACTATCTCGACCTCAACGATGCGGGCATCGTCGGCGGGCAACAGAAGACCGCACTGATCGGCCTCGTTTGGGCGCCGATCGACTATATCCGGATCACCGCCAATTACGGCAAGGTCTGGGTCGACGATGCGCGCGTCGCGGCGGCGAACGGCGATCGCAACTATTCGGCCGATACCTTCGGGTTGCGCACGCAGGTCGATTTCTGACCCGACGTCCACTGCGTCGAGCTATCAGTGCGCGGTGCTATTCGAAAAGCCGTTCATCACCACCACGCCTGCGATGATGAGCGCCATGCCGACCATGGCGGGCGTGTCGAGCTTCTGCCCCTGGAACACCCACGCGATGGCGGCGATCAGGACGATCCCGACGCCCGACCAGATCGCGTAGGCGATTCCCGTGGGCAGGGTTTTGAGCGTCAGCGACAGGAAATAGAAGGCGATGATATATCCGCCGGCGGTGACTAGCGACGGGACGAGCTTCGTGAAGCCTTCCGACTGTTTCATGAAGCTGGTCGCGATAACCTCTGCAACGATGGCGATGGTAAGATAGATATATTGCACGGGCGTACTCCGTCGTCGGGAGCGACGGGGCGGCGGCTGTCGTTCCAGCGCCTCCCGCCGCAAGGGCTGGTCGGCGCCGTGGCGGAGAAGAACCCGCGGGGGCGGGCGCAGGAGATACCAGCCTGCTACTCTATTCTCGGCAGGCCGGACCTATCCGGCCTGCCGGTGAAATTCAACTTCGACGGGATTTTCGTCAGACGCTCTTGCCCGCATCGAGCGCATATCCCGCCGAGCGCACGGTGCGGATGATGTCGCTCGTGCCCGGCAGGTTGATCGCCTTGCGCAGGCGGCGGATATGGACATCGACGGTCCGCAGTTCGATGTCGCTGTCCTGGCCCCACACGCTGTCGAGCAATTGCCCGCGCGAGAAAACGCGGCCCGGATGCTCCATGAAATGGCGCAGCAGACGGAATTCGGTCGGACCCATCGCGACGGTCTGGCTGCCCCGCACGACCTTGTGCGCGACCGAATCGAGTTCGATGTCGGCATAGGTCAGCATCTCGCCCGCGAGCGCGGGGCGCAGGCGGCGGAGGACGGCCTGGACGCGCGCGACGAGTTCGCGCGGGCTGAACGGCTTGGTGACATAATCGTCGGCGCCGGTTTCGAGTCCGCGGATACGGTCCTCCTCCTCGCCGCGCGCGGTGAGCATGATGATCGGGACGTTCGCCGACTTGGGGTTGCGGCGGAGGCGCCGGCAGACCTCGATGCCGGGCAGGCTCTCGATCATCCAGTCGAGCAGGACGATATCGGGGACGCGTTCCTCGACGAGGACGAGCGCCTGCTCGCCGTCGGGGGTCTGGCGGACCGAAAAGCCTTCGCGTGCGAAATGCCAGACGATGAGCTCGGCGATCGCCTCGTCATCCTCGATCAGCAGCAAATCGGGCTGCGGCATCAGCCTTGCTCCTGCTCCGCGGCGCCATCTTCGGGCTGTTCGCCGCGCTCGCGTTCCTCCATCCGTTCGCCGGTCACGACATAATAGACCATCTCGGCGATGTTCGTCGCATGGTCGCCCATCCGTTCGAGATTCTTCGCGACGAACAGCAGGTGCGCGCTTTCCGAGATATATTTCGGATTTTCCATCATGAAGGTGACGAGCGTGCGGAAGATGCTGTTGTAGAAATCGTCGACATTCTTGTCGCGGACGGTCACCCTTACCGCGAGTTCGGCGTCGCGCGCGGCGAAGCTGTCGAGTGCGTCGTGGATCAATTCCACAACGATATTCGACATCGACATGAGGAGGGGGATCGCCTCGATCGAGCGCGTCTGGTCCATCAGCGCAACGCGTTTCGCGATATTCTTCGCATAGTCGCCGATCCGCTCGACGACCGAGACGATCTTCAATGCCGCGATCATCTCGCGCAGATCGTCGGCCATCGGGGCGCGGAGCGCGATCGTCTGGACCGCGAGCTGTTCGACTTCGGCTTCGAGCGCGTCGATCTTCTTGTCGTCGCGCACGACCTGCGCCGCGAGGTCGAGGTCGCCCTTGCTGAGCGCGGTCATCGCCTGGAGCAGCGCCTGTTCGGCGCGGCCGCCCATCTCGCTGATCAGCCCGCGGAGGCGGTTCAGATCCTCGTCGAAGGCCTTGACCGTATGATCGTTCGTTAGTGCCATCGTTGTCGTCCTGTTGCGCTACGGATCAACCGTAGCGGCCGGTGATATAGTCCTTGGTGCGTTCCTGCTTCGGGTTGGTGAAGATGTCGGTCGTCTTGCCGTACTCTACCAGCGTTCCGAGGTGGAAAAAGGCGGTGCGCTGCGACACGCGGGCCGCCTGCTGCATATTGTGCGTGACGATCACGATCGCATATTTGCCGCGCAGCTCGTGGATCAGCTCCTCGATTTTCGCGGTCGCGATCGGGTCGAGCGCCGAGCAGGGCTCGTCCATCAGGATGACTTCGGGGTCGACCGCGATCGCGCGCGCGATGCACAGGCGCTGCTGCTGGCCGCCCGACAGCGCGGTGCCGCTTTCGCCCAGCCGGTCCTTGACCTCGTCCCACAGGCCGGCGCGCACCAGCGCGCGCTCGACGATGACGTCGAGGTCGGCCTTCGACGGCGCGAGGCCGTGGATGCGCGGGCCGTAACCGACATTGTCATAGATCGACTTGGGGAAGGGGTTCGGTTTCTGGAACACCATGCCAACGCGCGCGCGCAGCTGCACTACGTCCATCGACGGCGCGTAGATATCCTCACCGTCGAGTTCGATCTTGCCGGTCACACGCGCACTCGCGACCGTATCGTTCATCCGGTTCAGCGAGCGCAGGAAGGTCGACTTGCCGCAGCCCGACGGGCCGATGAAGGCGGTGACGAGGTCGGTGCCGACGTCGATCGACACGTCGTTGATCGCCTGTTTCTCGCCATAGAAGACGTTGACGCCGTGCGCCTTCATCTTGGGATCGGCGATGGTAAGATCGTCTTGGGTCATTGGGGTCACCAGCGTTTTTCGAATTTGTTGCGAAGATAGATCGCAAAGGCGTTCATCGACAGCAGCACGATAAGCAGCACGATGATCGCGGCGGAGGTTTTCTCGACAAAGCCCCGGTCGACTTCGTCCGACCAGAGGAAGATCTGCATCGGCAGCACGGTCGAGGGCGAGCAGATGCCGCCCGGAACGTCGCCGATAAAGGCGCGCATGCCGACGAGGAGAAGCGGCGCGGTCTCGCCCAGCGCGCGCGCCATGCCGATGATCGTGCCGGTGAGGATGCCGGGGAGGGCGAGCGGCAGGACGTGGTGGAACACCACCTGCACGGGGCTCGCGCCGACACCCAGCGCGGCGTCGCGGATCGACGGCGGCACCGATTTGATCGCGTTGCGGCTGGCGATCACGATCACCGGCATCGTCATCAGCGCGAGGGTCAAGCCGCCGACGAGCGGGCTCGCCTGGCAGAGGCCGAACCAGTTGATGAACACCGCGAGCGCGAGCAGGCCGAAGATGATCGAGGGCACCGCGGCGAGGTTGTTGATCGACACTTCAATGAGGTCGGTCCAGCGGTTCTTCGGCGCATATTCTTCGAGATAGAGAGCGGCCAGCACCCCGGTCGGGAAGGCGATCAGGAAGGCGATGAAGATCGTCAGCACCGATCCCTTGAGCGCCCCCCAGATGCCCGCGACCGCGGGGTCGGTGGCGTCGGCGTTCTTGAAGAAGGGCCAGTGGATGCCGGTCGACAGCTTGCCGTCCTTCTCCAGCGCATCGACCTTGGCGCCGAGCGCGCCCTTCGCGCCTTCCTTGGCGGCGATGTCGACTTCGGACGCGGCGGGCAGTTCGAATACCGTCTTGCCGTTGAGCAATTCGGGGTCGTCCTTGATCGCGCTGCGCACCTCTTTCCAGGCATTCTCGGAAATCAGCTTCGATCCGTCGGCGCCCAGCGCCTCGTCGGCGGCAAAGGCGACGATGTCGGATAGACCCGCGTTCGCGATCACCTGATCGGCGTCGGCGTCGCCGAGGCGCGCCTTGTCGATCGTCAGCGGCATCGCCTTGAAATCGACGGGCACTTCGACATGCGTGTACATGAAGCCGCGCGCGCCGTTGCCGACCATCACGAAGAGCAGGAAAGCGAGGAAGGCGCCCGAGAGCAGCACCGCGCCCAGCCCCATCAGCTTGAAACGGCGTTCGGCGGCGTAGCGCTTCGCGATGCGCGTCTGCATCACGGAGCCTTTCCAGTCGGTGGGGGCGGTCTGCCTATTCATAAGCTTCACGATACTTTTTGACGATGCGCAGCGCGACGATGTTGAGCAGCAGCGTAACGATGAAGAGGACGAGGCCGAGCGCGAAGGCGGCGAGCGTTTTCGCGCTGTCGAACTCCTGGTCGCCGGTGAGCAGTTTCACGATCTGCGCGGTCACCGTGGTGACGCTGGCAAAGGGGTTGGCGGTCATGTTGGCGGAGAGGCCCGCCGCCATCACCACGATCATCGTTTCGCCGATTGCGCGGCTGACCGCGAGCAATATGCCGCCCATCACGCCCGGAAGCGCGGCGGGGATCAGCACCTGACGGATCGTCTCGTTCGGCGTCGCACCGAGCGCCAGCGATCCGTCGCGCATCGCCTGCGGCACCGCGTTGATGCTGTCGTCGGCCATCGAGGAGACGAAGGGGATGATCATCACGCCCATCACGATACCCGCGGCGAGCGCGCTTTCGGTCGAGGCGTTCGGGATGCCGAGCATCACCGCGAATTCGCGCAGCGCCGGAGCAACCGTCAGCGCGGCGAAATAGCCGTAGACGACGGTCGGCACGCCCGCGAGGATCTCGAGCAAAGGCTTCACCCATTTGCGCACCGCCGGCGCGGCATATTGGGTGAGATAGACCGCGGTCATCATCCCGATCGGGATCGCGACGATCATCGCGATGATCGCACCGATCAAGATCGTGCCCCAGAAGAGCGGGATGCCGCCAAAGGTGTCGGGCTGCGGCGCGCCGCTCGTCGGCGCCCATTCGGTGCCGAAGAGCAGTTCGGCGGGCGAGACGAGGCGGAAGAAGCGGATCGATTCAAACAGCAGCGAGAGCACGATGCCGAAGGTCGTGAGGATCGCGACGAGCGACGCGAGCAGCAGGAACAGCATCACGATCTTTTCGACGCGCGTGCGCGCGCGGAAATCGGGGCGGATGCGCGTGAAGGCGTATAGCCCGCCCGCCAGCGCCAGCGCGAGCATCGCGGCGATGCCGATCCACGCATATTTGTGGCTCGCGTCGGCATAGGGCTTCACGAGCGGCGCAGCGGCGGGCAGCCGCACCGCGGCCTGCTTGCCCTGCGCGACGGCGCGCGCGTCGGACAGGATCGCGCCGCGCTCGAACCCGAATTCGGGCAGGCTCTGCGCCGCCTCGGTCGCGACCACCTGGTTGGTGATCAGCGCGGGCGAGACCGCCGACCAGACCGCGAGGAACAGCGCCGCGGGGGCGAAGAGCCACAGCGCGACGTACCAGCCATGATATTGCGGGCGCGAATGGAGCTTTTCGCCGGCGCGGCCGGCGAGCAGGTTCGACCGCGCACGGCCGGCAAGCCAGCCGATCAGGGCCAAGCCTGCGATCAAAAGCAAAAGGGCGGCGGCGTTGAAGGTCACGTCGCTATGTCCGTCCTCAGAAAGTCGAAAAAGCGGCGGCCGGGAAGGGCGAACCCGCCCCGGCCGCTAGCGGGAGGAAACTTACTTGAGCTCGGCGCCGTTCAGCGCGGTCATCGCCTTGCCGTTCGACGCCGCGAGGTCGGCGATCGCCTTCGGCGACACGATCAGCCCCTTGGCGTTGAGGTAACCGCCGTCGCCCGCGCCCTTCAGGAACTCGGCGACATATTCGGCGAGGCCGGGGACGACGCCGACATGCGCCTTCTTGATATAGATGAACAGCGGGCGCGAGCCGGGGTAGCTGCCGTCGGCGATCGCGGCATAGGTCGGGGCGACGCCCTGCACCGGGACCGCCTTGATCTTGTCCTTGTTGGCATCGAGGTAGCTGAAACCGAAGATGCCGAGGCTCGTCGGGTTCTTGTCGAGCTTCGAGATGATGAGGTTATCATTCTCGCCCTGCTCGACATAATAGGGCGCGCCGCGCAGCGTGGTGCAGGTCGCTTCGTGCTTTTCCTTGTCGCTGTCCTTCAGCGCCTTCATCTCCGCATTGGCGTCGCAGCCCTTGCCGAGGATCAGCTCCTTGAACGCATCGTAAGTGCCGCTCGTCGACGGCGGGCCAAAGACCGAGATCGCGACCGCCGGAAGCGCGGGGTTCACGTCCTTCCACGTCTTCGCGGTGTTCGGCTTGCCATAGGGGTTGGCAGCGAGCGCCTTGTAGACATCTTCTTCCGACAGCTTGAAGCCGGGGCCACGCTGCGCTTCGCCCAATGCGATGCCGTCGATGCCGATCTGGACTTCGACGATGTCCTTCACGCCATTCTTCGCGCAGGTGTCGAATTCCTTCTTCTTGATGCGGCGCGAAGCGTTCGCGATGTCGGGGGTGTCGCCGCCGACGCCCGAGCAGAAGCGTTCGAAACCGCCGCCGGTGCCGGTGCTGTCGATCTTCGGCGTCTTGTTGCCCGTCGCTTCGGCGAACTTCTCGCCGACCGCGGTGGCAAAGGGATAGACGGTCGAGGAGCCGACCGCGCTGATATAATCGCGCGCGCCGCCGCCCGAAGACGCCTGATCCTGGCACGCGGAAAGCGCCAGCGCGCACGTCGCCACACCAGCGATAAGGGCAAATTTCTGCAACATGGAATGATCCTGTCGGGGGTCGTTACCGAACCAAGCCGCCACCCCCGCGGCGACTCGCTGAGGGCCATTTGGGGGTTTTGTGTGACGTGTTTGTGACAGGGAGTGTCATGGAAGTGTCATGCTGCACGTCGTTGCGGGAAATTCAATTGATACCAAGAATCGAGCTGCTGCAGCCTGACGTTGGAAGTTTTGATACTTAAGGCTAGAGTGACCGACTAAACAGTCTTTGGGAGGGGGCATGCAGAAGGTTCTAGCATCGCATATATTTTGGACGGTGGCTCAGATTGAACGCATTGAGGTTCTCATAACAGAATGGAAAAAAGATAAAAAATGGGATGGGGCAGATAAGCTTCCTGCGAAAGATAGGCGCCATATCGCATCTCAATATTCCAATCTGGCAAAGAACGCCGCGGCGATGGGCGCAAAGGTCACTTCTAAATCTGCGGAGTTGGCTGTCAGGGATATGAGGTCGAGAAAGGACCCAGTAGATTATAACAGACTTGCTGAGCTGACGGGCCAAATAAGAAGTGTAATGATTCTAGAGATAAATGATGTTGAGTTCTATTGTCTGAATCCTGGATCTGCGAAGTTTTATGGTTCGGACGAACCCCTTTTTGGACGTGAAGTTGAAGCTCGTATTCCAAAGGCCGCAAATGACATCTCGGAGGCAGGAAAATGTTTCGCAACAGGTCGTTATACAGCTTCGGTATTCCATCTCATGCGTGCCATGGAAGTGGCGGTTCGTGAGCTTGGAGAAGATCTGGGCGTCAAAAACGTGGAGCGGGATTGGGGTATCTTGTTGAGCGAAATAAACAAGAAAATTGAATCAATGCCCAAGGGGGCCGAAAAAAACAACTGGTCGCAGGTCCATGCAAATCTATATCATGTAAAACAAGCCTGGCGCAACGAGACAATGCATCCGAAGGCGACCTACACGGAAGAGGAGGCCAGAGAGGTTTTTGACGCAATGAAAGCGTTCTCGAGACATCTGGCTTCAATGCGCCCCGCTGGTGTCGAAGAGGTAGTTAGAGATACCGAATGATCCTCATCACCGGCCACGTCATCCTCAGCCCCGAGCATCGCGAGCGCATGATCGCGCTCGGTGCCGAACATAGCGCGCGGTCGCGGGCCGAGCCGGGGTGTCTGGCGCATAATTGCCATATCGATGTTGAAAACCCCGACCGGCTGATGTTCGTCGAGGAGTGGGAGAGCGTCGATGCGGTCCGCGCCCATTTTGCGCTGCCCGCCTCGCGCGCCTTCGTCGCCGATATGCGCGCGCTGTCGCCCGCGCCGCCGGTGATCCGCATCCATGCGGCGGAGGACGTCACCGCGAAGCTGATGGGGTAGGGGCTTCCAATCCGTTCCGATCGATGCGTGCGGTCGATTTTTCGCTCGTCATGCCGGACTTGATCCGGCATCCATTCGCGCCGGTGTAGAGGGACCCCGGATCAAGTCCGGGGTGACGAAGTGTGGATGTGCGGGGGGGGCATATGAGCGGGTTCGAATTCATCTTTTCGCTGTTCGGGCTGATCCTCGGCCTCGCGCTCGCCGAGGGGCTCGGCGGGCTCGCGAAGGCGATGAAGGCGAGCCACAAGGTGCGGATCGGCTGGCCGACCGCGCTGCTCGGCCTGTTCGTGTCGGGCGATGTCGTGACCTTCTGGATGTACGGCTGGTGGATGCGCGACCTGTTGCCGCTGAGCTGGCCGGTGCTGTTCGGCGGCTTCCTCGTCACCGCCATCTATTTCATCGCGGCGAGCCTCGTCTTTCCCGACGATCCCGAGGCGTGGGACGACCTCAATGCGCATTTCGACCAGCAGTATCGCAAGGTGCTCGGCGGCATCCTGCTGTGCAATATCGCGCTGCTCGCGACCGTCGCCGCGCTCGCGAAATTCCCCGCGCTCGACGCGCGCAACATCGTGATCACATGGAGCTTCTTCCCCGTCGCGCTGCTCGCGATCGCGGCGAAGGACCGGCGCATCGCCTGCGCGTGCCTCGTCTGGCTGATCGCGCTCTACCCGCTCTCGGCGGTGTGGCACTGACCTATCGCACGGCGGTGGTCTTGGCGACGACGCGCCACCCGGCATCGGTGCGATAGAGCAGCAACTGGTCGATATAGCGGTCGCCGCCGAAGCGGAGTTCATAGGTGATCGCGCTCATCCTCGGCGTCGCATCGACGCGCTCGACCACCCGGCCCGCTGCTGTCGGGTCGGGCGCCGCGACCCAGCCGGGCAGGACTTCGGCGAAGGGGCGGCACGCGGCGGTGGCGGGCGGCGCTTCGGACAAGGTGCAGAATTGTCCTTCGGGAAGGAAGAGGCGCTCGAGTTCGGCAAGGTCGCCGCTGCGCAGCCCGCGCACATAGGCCTGGAGCGCCTGCTCGGGCGACGGGTCGATCGGCGGCAGCGGCCGCGCGGGTACGGGGTCGGCCGGCGCGATGGGCGGCGCAGGCGTGGCGGCCAACGGCGCGAACGCGATGAACTGCATGAACGCGGCAAGGTTGAATGGCATCGCTGGAACTCCCGCCCACCTGTCGGGCGCGCAGCCTAGCCTTTTGTGCGGCGCTTCTCCAGCGGCGGAAAAAGGGAAGGCCCCGAACCGAAGCCCGGGGCCTCCTGTCGGTCTCGCCTTTGCTGTCCGGTCAGCCGCCGGTGGGCGTGGCTGTTGCGGCGGGCTCGGCTGCGGGTGCGGCCGTGGCGGCGGCAGGCGTCAGCACCGCGGCGGGCGCTGCGGGTGCGAGCTGTGCGGTCGGGATGACCACCGCCCCCGCCGGAATGACATAGGCGAGCGGCTCGTTCGTCCGCGCCATCAGATGCTGGCCGACCGGGATGATCGCCGACTTGCCGGTGACGAAGGCGCCGAAGACGCCGACCGCGATCGCCGCCCCGACCGCGGCGCCGGTGTTTCCTTCGCCTTCCTGCCGGTGCATCCCCGCCAGCGGCAGGCGGTGGCCGTTGGGCAAGGTCAGTTCGTTGAAGGTGACCTCCATCTTCGCCGACTTGCCGAACGCGCCCTTGCCGGTGCGCCACGTCACCGTGCCCATGCCGCGCGTGCCCTTCGGGATCACGACGACGCCATTGTGCATCACGTCGAAGACGGTGTGCATCGGCACCGTATGGCCCTCGCGCAATTTCTTGCTGTTCGCCTCGGCATCGGGCGTCAGGATCACTTCGGTATAGGAGGGCAGCATCAGGCCGGGTGCGGGCGCCGCGACGGCAACCGCGGGTGCGACAACCGCCGGCACCGCGGCGGGCGCGGCAGCGGTTTCGGCCGCCGCAGCGGGCTCGGCGGCGGGTGTCGCGGCTTCCTGCGCCTGCACCGAAATCGAAAGCATGGTAAAAGAGGCCGCAAAAGCGGCCGCGCCCCTCAGGTAATTCATCCATTTTCCCCCAAGCCGCAGAGTGCGGCCGGAAGTTACTTGCAAGGCTGTCAGTGCCTTGTCAATCGGGTCCGCAAGAGGCGGCGCGGCAATTACTTCAACAATGGCGCCAGATACTGGCCGGTGAAGCTGCGCTTCTCCTTCACCACTTGCTCGGGCGTCCCCGCGGCGACGATTTCACCGCCCTTGACCCCGCCTTCGGGGCCGAGGTCGAGGATGTAATCGGCGGTCTTGATGACGTCGAGGTTATGCTCGATCACCACGACGCTATTGCCCTGGTCGACGAGCGCCTGCAGCACTTCGAGCAGCTTTCGCACATCCTCGAAATGGAGGCCGGTGGTCGGCTCGTCGAGGATGTAAAGCGTCTGCCCGGTCGAGCGGCGCGACAATTCCTTGGCGAGCTTGACGCGCTGCGCCTCGCCCCCCGACAGCGTCGTCGCCTGCTGCCCCACCTTGATATAGCCGAGGCCCACGCGCACCAGCATCGCCATCTTGTCGCGGATCGCGGGCACCGCCTTGAAGAATTCCGCGGCATCCTCGACCGTCATGTCGAGCACGTCGGCGATGCTGTGGCCCTTGAACTTCACCTCGAGCGTTTCGCGGTTGTAGCGTTTGCCGTGGCACGTCTCGCACGTCACATAGACGTCGGGCAGGAAGTGCATCTCGATCTTGATCAGCCCGTCGCCGGTGCAGGTCTCGCAGCGCCCGCCCTTGACGTTGAAGCTGAAACGCCCGGGCTTGTACCCGCGCGCCTGGCTTTCGGGGAGGCCCGCGAACCAGTCGCGGATGATCGTGAACGCGCCCGTGTACGTCGCGGGGTTCGAGCGCGGGGTGCGGCCGATCGGCGACTGGTCGATGTCGATGACCTTGTCGCAATGCTCCAGCCCTTTGAGGCTGTCGTGCGGCCCCGCGACCATGCGCGCGCCGTTGAGCACGCGCGCCGCGCTGGCATAGAGCGTGTCGATGATGAGGCTCGACTTGCCCGATCCCGACAGGCCGGTGACGCAGGTGAAGGTACCGAGCGGGATTTTCGCGGTGACATTCTGCAGGTTGTTCGCGCGCGCGCCCTTGAGCACGAGATCGAAGCCGTTGCCCTTGCGGCGATGCTTCGGGACCTCGATCTTCTTCGCGCCGGTGAGGTAGGCGGCGGTCAGGCTCTTCGTGTTCGCAAGCACCTGATCGAGTGTGCCCTCGGCGACGATCTCGCCGCCGTGCAGCCCCGCGCCGGGGCCCATGTCGACGACATAGTCGGCGTGGCGGATCGCATCCTCGTCATGCTCGACGACGATCACCGTGTTGCCGAGGTCGCGGAGGCGCTTCAATGTCGCGAGCAGCCGGTCGTTGTCGCGCTGGTGGAGGCCGATGCTCGGTTCGTCGAGCACGTAGAGCACGCCCGACAGGCCGCTGCCGATCTGCGAGGCGAGGCGGATGCGCTGGCTTTCGCCGCCCGACAAGGTGCCGCTGGTGCGGTTGAGGTTGAGATAATCGAGCCCGACATTGTTGAGGAAGCCAAGACGCTCGTTGATCTCTTTCAGGATCGCCTTGGCGATCTGCTTCTGCGTGTCGTTGAGCTTTTCATCGAGCGTGCTGAACCAATTGAGGGCGTCCGCCACCGAGCGCTGCGCCGACATGCTGATGTCCTCGCCCGCGATCTTCACCGCAAGCGGTTCGGGGCGGAGGCGCGCGCCATGGCACGTCTCGCACGGATGCGGCGCCTGATATTTGCTCAGCTCCTCGCGCATCCACGCGCTTTCGGTCTGGAGCAGGCGGCGGTTGAGGTTGCCGATGACGCCCTCGAACGCCTTGTGCGTCGTGTAAGTGCGCTTGCCGTCCTTGAAGGTCAGTTCGACGGGCTTGCCGCCGCTGCCGTAGAGGATGATCAGCTGCACCTCGCCGGGCAGGTCCTGCCAGGGCGTCGTCAGGTCGAAACCATAGGCTTTGCCGAGGCTTTCGAGCACTTGCATATAATAAGGCGAGGGCGGGTTCGATTTCGCCCACGGCACGATCGCGCCCTTTTTCAGGCTGAGCGCATGGTTGGGGACGACGAGGTCGGGGTCGAACTCCTGCCGTTCGCCGAGCCCGTCGCACGCGGGGCAGGCGCCCTGCGGCGCGTTGAAGCTGAACAGCCGCGGTTCGATCTCGGCGATGGTAAAGCCCGACACGGGACAGGCGAATTTTTCCGAGAAGATCAGCCGGTTCGCGGGAATGCCCGCGCCCTTCATCGCGCCGCCCGTGTCCTCTCCCTCGCGCCCCGGTACGGGACTGTCGGCGAGGTCGACATAAGCGAGTCCCTCGGCGAGCTTGAGCGCGGTCTCGAAGCTGTCCGCAAGTCGCGTTTCGAGCCCTTCGCGTACGGCAACGCGGTCGACGACGACCTCGATGTCATGCTTGTATTTCTTGTCGAGCGCCGGCGCGTCGCCGATCTCGTAGAATTCGCCGTCGATGCGGACGCGCGTGAAGCCGTCCTTCTGCCACTGCGCGAGTTCCTTCTTATACTCGCCCTTGCGCCCGCGCACGACGGGAGCGAGGAGGTAAGCGCGCGTCCCCTCGGGCAATTCCATCACGCGGTCGACCATCTGGCTGACCGTCTGCGCCGAAATCGGCTCGCCCGTCGCCGGCGAATAGGGGATGCCGACGCGCGCCCACAAGAGGCGCATATAGTCGTAGATCTCGGTCACCGTCGCGACGGTCGAGCGCGGGTTCCGGCTCGTCGTCTTCTGCTCGATGCTGATCGCCGGCGACAACCCATCGATATGTTCGACGTCGGGCTTCTGCATCATCTCGAGGAACTGGCGCGCGTACGCCGACAGGCTCTCGACATAGCGCCGCTGCCCCTCGGCATAAATGGTGTCGAAGGCGAGCGACGATTTGCCGCTGCCCGACAGGCCGGTGATGACGATCAGCGCGTCGCGCGGCAGGTCGACGTCGACGCCCTTGAGATTATGCTCGCGCGCGCCGCGCACTTTAATGTGGGTGAGACTCATGGGAGAGGTTTGTTCCAGATTTGTTCTAGGGGCGCAAGGGGGCGCATCGCACGCCCGTTAAATGGGATGCGACGCGAAAGGTTGCAATAGCCGCGCCTTTGCGGGAACTCAGTCCTTCTTGCCGACGAACCCGCCGCTGATATCGAAATCGCCGCGTATCTGGCCCTGCGGGCCGTCTTTCGACAGGGTGAAGACCCCTCCCAGTTCGGCGGCATCGGGACCGTAGAAGTTGCCGTTGATCATGTAGCTGTAGTCCGTGTGCAGGCGCCCGCCTGAGAAAGCGTTCCCCGATACAAAGGATTTCATCAGATATTCGCCGAGCTGACGGTTCGTGGCGATGCCGTTGGGATCGGTCGCGAGCAGGTTGACGAGCGTTTCCATGTTGAACGTGCCGAAATCGACGCTGGAGCGTATGGTGCCGCTGATGTTCGCGAGTGGGCCGATCCCGCTGACATAGCCCTTGCCGAACGCAAGCCCGCTATAGCTCGCCGAGCCCGACCGCGGCATTTGCGCGGAGGATGTGGCGCTGCCGAACGGAATAAAATAGCGGTTGGTGAGTGTGCCGCCGCGTCCGTCGGAGCGCTTCAACGTGACGCTCGCAAAACTGCTGTACGAAAGCTGGAGCTGACGGCCGCTGCCCGAAAAACGCATGATCCGCGCCTCGCGCTGTCCGTCTGCGCTGCGATAGGCCGCGAAATCGGCATTGCTGTCCGTTGGGACAAGTTCGGTCCCCGCAAAGGCCGTGTCGATCGATCCGCGAAGGCCCGGATCGATCGACTTGAAAATATAGTCGCCCGACGCCGGATCATATGTGATGTCAATTCCGCGAACGGCTTCGCCGTAGACATAGGGCGGGCTGCCGTCGATCTCCTCGACGAAGCTCGCCTTGCCCAGCAGCGCGGTTTTTTCCGTAAGGTTGGCGAGCGGCGTGGTGCCTGCGATGACACTGTCGTCGCGCTTGCCGTAGAGCGTTCCGCTCATGACATTGCCGTTGGAGGCGGACGCGCCGAACCGGGCGCCGACTTCCTCGCCCGCCGGTCCGAAAAAGCCGCCGTTCCACGCGCCGTTGTAATTCGCCGGGCCGGTGACGCTGAAATCGCCGGCGAAGCTACTCGACGATGCTGCAAGCTGCCCGCTGGCATTGAACGTGCCGTAAACTTCGAAGAAGTTGTCGACGTTTCGTACGTCGCCTTTCGCCGACAACTGACCGGTCGCGAAATCGATCGCGAGCCGTCCCTGGCCGGTGAGAGGTCTGGGCGACTCGGTGGAATTGAGCAGCGTCCCGGCGAGGTTGAGCTGGTAGCCCGCCATTCCCCCGGGAAGAGCGGATCGCGACGTCGGGAAACCGAAAACAAAATCGTCGTAGACGTAGCGGTCGCCGTTGACGGTGACGAAGCGGCCCGCCGCCATATATTTGAGCGGCGCCGTATTGTTGTACTGGAGCCACCCGCTCGATGTCTTCAATAGCGGACCGAGTCCGGCATAGCCGCCGGAGCCGCCTCCGACCACGCCAGACTGATCGGCCGACGTCCGCCGACGAAAAACATTTTCGGGAAGAAAGAAGTTGAGGATGTTCTCGTTCGGGTTGGGATGCGGATTGTAGCCGATCACCAACGCGGATTCGCCTGCAGACACATTGGCCGGCGCACTATTGTCCCCGGTACGATCGAACGCGATGCGGTTCGTTCCGATCGAGAAAAATTCCGGTTTCGAAAGCGTGTCGAAGCTTGCGTTGCCGCCAACGGCGGCCTTCCGGCCCATGATGGTTCCGACAAAAACACTGCCGTCGCCCGGCGAACGTCCGTGGAAGGCTGCTCCCGCTTCCTCGGCGTTGGGGCCGAAAAAATGCCCGGCGAATTGTCCGGCATATTGGTTGGATGACATGAAGCTCGCGAAGTTTCCGGAAAAACCGTTCCCGGTCGACGCCACCGTTCCCGTGCCTTGCCAACTGCCGCCCGAATTGGCCAGCCGGACATCGGCCGCGAGGCGTCCCGACGCGAAGTCGACTTGCATCGCCCCATCGCCCGATACGCTGGTGACCCCGCCCGACAGCGAAAGAGCGCCGAGGAGTCCCAGCTGATAATGGGCCTGGCCCGCTCGCGGCACGGCATTCGCGGCGGTCAGCGCGCCATAGGTCAATGCGTCGATATTGCCCGAAATGCTGGTCGAACCGTTGATCGTGCGCTGCCAGAAAGCGCTGCCGACATACTGATAGGTCAGCTGGCCCGACGTGCCGGCATTGGTCAGCGTCAGGCTGTCTGTGGTCGATCCGCTCGTCTTGAGATAGACAGTTATGGTCGCATTGCTCTGTCCCGGATCGATATTGGCCGGGAGGAATGTCTGTGATCGTCCATTGACGGTAAGCGTATAGCCTTGGGTGGTCGCGTCATAGACGATGCTTGCCGTCACAGGGCCGGCCGAAGCCGTTGGCGGATCGCCCGACAGCGGGAAGCTTGCCGAAGCGGTTGCCGCGCGGTTCGCAAATGTTTCGCTGACCAGTGGAGCGATGAGGTCGGGATTGCTCCCGGTAGGCGCCGGCGTCGGCGTGGGGGTAGGTGTTGGTGTCGGTGTGGGCGTAGGGGTCGGAGTTGGTGTGGGCGTAGGCGTAGGAGTCGGCGTCGGCGTCGGGGTGGGGGTAGGAGTGGGCGTTGGGGTCGGAGGCGTGGGCGTGCTGTTGACGCCGCCGCCTCCACCGCCGCCGCATGCGGACAGCGCAAAAGCCAGAACAAGCGACGACGCAGCTGCCGCGAAGCGGTTTTTCATTTGATCAGGCCCCCCTGTTCCATTTTTCCCGGCAATATATGCTTTAGAAAGCGGACGTTATGCCGAATTCAGCACTGATACGGGAATAATCCCAAATCTCAACGGTCGATCTGTTCTTTTCCCAACCGACTTTCACTGTTGGCGCGAAGCTGCCGATCTTGAGAAAGCGGAAATGGCCGCCGACCGAAGCTTGCAGCCGGTCGTCGACGCGCCGGCGCGGATAGAGAAAGAGCCGCCGATCGGCTTCGAGCCGGCTATAGCCCGCGCTGACGGTCAGCGTCGTTTGCCCCAACTCGCGGAAGAGATAAGCGGTGAGGCCGCCCGAGGTCGTCGAATACCCGGGATCGCGAGCCGCCTCGCGATTGCCGCTGAGCTGGAGGCCGCCGCCGAACTTCGGCGAAAAGGCGCGATCATAGGAAGCGGCGAGCTGGAGGTTCGTTGCATCCTGCAGCGCGTTGCGGCGATTGTCGACGTCGGAAACCCGGCCGTCGACGCGCAAGAGCGCCTTGTCGCCCATCGGATGCTGCCAGGTCGCCCCGACGCCTGCGGAGAAGCTGTAGGGATCGAGCCCGTACCAGCGCCACGTCGCTTCGCCCGATATGTTGATCCGGTCCCTTCCCGACGCATATTCGGGACCCGCCTGGATCGAGAGCGCGATGTCGTCGAACTGCTCGGCGCGATAGAGATTGGCATAGGTCGATGCACGGACAAGCAATTGCGCGCGCTTGTCGATGCCGGTGCGGAAATAGGCCTGTCCACGCAGCGCGAGACCCAGCCCGGACCGCGCCTTCGCATCCTCGTCGAGCGTGAAGTCCCCGATGATCGTACCAAGCGTGTCCGACCGCGTCGCCCGGTTGATATTGCTATCCGGAGCGAAGGCGATCGCGACCGACCCGCCAAAGGGTTTCTGCGCGCGGAGCGCGGCGGCATAAAAGCGGATCTGCTGTTCGACCTCGGGGGGCAGGCCGGCTGCCTGCGCGGAGCGCAATTCGCGTTCGGCCGCGCGCAGGTCGCCGAGCATCGCCTGCATACGGGCGAGTTCGACGCGGACACGCGCGGCGCCGGGCTTTTCGTCGAGGATCTCGCGAAACAGCACCGCCGCGTCACGGTGCCTTCCAAGGTCGTCGGCGAGCATCATCGCGAGCCGGAAGCGCGCTTCGGTGCGAAGCTCGATGTCGGGATTGCCCGCAAGCGCGCGATAGGCGGTTTCCGCGGCCGCGAAATCGCGTGCCGCACGCGCCTGGTCCGCGAAGGCGAAGAGCTGCTCGGCCGAAACGCGAACCGGTTGCGGTGCCGCGTCTGTCGCATTTTCCTGAGCATGGCCGGGAAGGCTGCCAAAGGTTGCGGTCGCCAATACCGCCGACATCCAAATCTTTATTGTTTTGCCCCCCAGCGAACACGGCTGCTGCCGTACTCGCGCCATCGGCATATAAGTATTCGGCGTCAATATCTTCCCCGATCCGCACCGGACAAATCTACCAAAGCGGGATTCCCGTCGACCAATGTCCGCGCCTTCGCTTGACCGTCTCGTGCCCCGGGCAGACAATTCGAATATGGCCGCGATCCCGTCGGGGACGGTGCGCGGAATGTGAGGAGACTGGGGAATGAAGACTTTTTTTGCAGGGGCCGCAGGCCTTGCGATCGCCGCGGCGCTTGCCGTACCCGTGCTCGCCAGCGAAACGACGCTATCCGCGCCCTTGGCCGCGGCCGCCGACGAGGCGGGAGGCGGCGCCGAGGCCGGGTCGCTGAAGGCGCTGACCTTCGGTAAATGGGGTGTCGACCTCGATGCGCGCGATCCGTCGGTGAAACCGGGCGACGATTTCGACAAATATGCCAATGGCGGCTGGTTCGCGCGCACCGAGATTCCGGCCGACCAGGCGTCGGCGGGGGTCGATTACGACGTCTATAACCTGACCCAGCGCCAGCTGCGCGCCGTCGTGTCGGGCGCTCCCGCTACGAGCCAGGTCGGCGGACTCTACCAGAGCTTCATGGATGAGGCGCGCGTCGAAACGCTCGCCGCCAAGCCGTTGCTTGCCGACCTCGGCGCGGTCGCCGCGATCAAGGACAAGAGCGAAATGGCGCGCTTCATGGGCGGCACGCAGGGGGCCTTCGGTTCGACGATCGTCAGCGGCGGCCCCTATGCCGACACCGCCGATCCGACGGTCAACGTCCTTTGGCTGGGACAGGCGGGGATCGGCCTGCCCGAGCGCGACTATTACCTCAACGACAGCTTCAAGCCGCAGCGCGACGCATACCGCGCCTATATCGCGCGGACGATGAAGATGGCGGGCAACGCCGACCCCGAAAAGGCAGCCGATGCGATCATGGCGTTCGAGACCGAAATCGCCAAGGTCAGCTGGGCGATCGCCGACCGCCGCGACATCGGCAAGATCAACAATCCGATGTCGTCGGACGAGCTCGCCGCCTATGCGCCGGGGCTCGACTGGAAGGCGTGGTTCGCGGGAGCCGGTATCGCGCCGCAGAAGCGCATCATCGTCAACGAAAAGACTGCGGTGCGCGACATTGCCGCGCTTTATGCCAAGACGCCGCTCGACACGATCAAGCTGTGGCAGCAATTCCATGTCGCCGATAATGCCGCGCCCTATCTGTCGAAGGCGTTCGTCGACAGCCGCTTCGAATATACGAAAGCGCTGAGCGGGGTGGGCGAACTGCGCCCGCGCTGGAAACGCGGCCTGACGCTCGTCGACGGCAGCCTCGGCGAACTCGTGGGCGAAACCTATTCGAAGCAATATTTCCCCGCGAGCGCGAAGGCGAAGATGGAGGTGCTCGTTGCCAACCTGAAACTGGCGATGGGCGACCGCATTCGGGGCAATAGCTGGATGGCGCCGGCGACGAAGGATGCGGCGCTGGCCAAGCTCGCGAAGATGGACGTGATGGTCGGCTATCCCGACAAGTGGCGCGATTATTCGGGGCTGAAGATCGACCCGGCCGACCTCTACGGCAATGTGAAGCGCAGCGCGGCGTTCGAATATGCCTATGCGCTGTCGGACCTGAACAAGCCCGTCGATCGCAAGAAATGGTCGATGAACCCGCAGGAAGTGAACGCCTATAACGGCGGCCTCGAGAACAAGATCGTGTTCCCCGCGGGTATCCTGCAGGCGCCCTATTTCAGCAAGAGCGTCGACGATGCGGTCAACTATGGCGCGATCGGTGCGGTCATCGGCCACGAGATCACGCATGGCTTCGACGATCAGGGCCGCAAGATCGACGCCGAAGGTGCGGTGCGCGACTGGTGGACGCCCGAGGATGCCGCGCGCTTCGACGCGCAGGCCAAGGCGTTCGGCGCGCAATATGCGACTTATGAGGCGGCGCCGGGGTCGTTCATCAATCCCGACCTGACGATGGGCGAGAATATCGCCGACCTAGCCGGGCTCGAGGTCGCCTATGACGCCTATCGCCGGTCGCTGGGCGGCAAACCCGCGCCGGTGATCGACGGACTGACCGGCGACCAGCGTTTCTTCCTTGCCTTTGCGCAGGCCTGGCGGACCAAGCAGCGCGAGGACGCGATCAAGCAGCAGGTTGCGAGCGACCCGCACAGCCCGGCGCGCTGGCGCATTATCGGACCTGTGCGCAACGTCGATGCGTGGTACAAGGCGTTCAGCGTCGCCGCGGGCGCCAAATATTATCTGAAGCCCGAGGAGCGCACCAGGATCTGGTAGTCCTGAGACCCCTTTCTCAGGATTGGGCGGGGGCGGCTTCGTGCCGTCCCCGTACCGCCATCGCGGCGAGCGACAGCCCCGCGCCGACGATGACGAACAGCGCGGGGAAGCCGCCGAGCACCGACATCATGCGGATGCCGTCGATGCCGCCGCCCGCGACGAGTACCAGCGCGACGAGCCCCACCGTGACTCCCCAGACTGCCTGAACCCAGAGCGGCGCTTCGGGCGCGTCGGGCGAGATGCCGCGCGTCGATAGCGCGCTCATCGCCGAGACGTTGGCGTCGGCGCCCGCGACATAGGAGAGGAAGATGGCGAACAGCACGATCGCCGCGACCCCCGGTCCGCCGCCCAAAGCGCTGAACAGGCGGAACAGCACCGGATCGGGGCCTTGCGCGGTCAGGATGGCATAGAGGCCGGCACCGCTTTGCTGGTCGAGCGCGATTGTTGCGCCCGCAATTGCGGTCATCCACACGGCGCCGAACAGCGACGGCAGGATGAGGTTGTAGAGGATGAAGGCGCGGACGCTGTAGCCGACCGCGAGGCGGCCGAGGAACAAGGCGGTCACGGGCGCCCAGGCGAACCAGTTGGCCCAGTTGAAGATCGTCCATTGCCGGTGCCAGCCGGTATCGACGTCGAGCCCCAGGTTGCGCGGCACAAAGGTCTGGAAATAGTCGGCGGTGCCGCGCAGCGAGAGGCCGAACATCTCTACCGTCGGCCCCGCGATCAGCACAAAGGCGATGATTGCGAAGAATAGCCAGGTGTTGAGAACCGAAAGCCCTGCGATACCCTTCTGGAGGCCCGTCGCCGCCGAAATCAGGAAGCTCGCGACGATGGTTGCTGCGATCGCCCAGCGTAGCGCCGTCCCGCCCTGAAAGCCGCCGATCCCTTCGATCCCGCCGGCGAGCGCGAGCAGACCGGCGCCGAGCGAAGCCGCCATCCCCGCTACGAGCGCATATAGGCAAATGATGTCGATGCCCGTCCCGACCGGGCCGTGCGCGCGCTGACCAAGGAGGGGGACGAACAGCGACGACAGGCTGAAGGGTTCGCGGCGGTTGTAATAGACGAGCGCAAGGGCGAGCCCGGCAACGGTGTAGATGGCATAGGGCGTCAGGGTCCAGTGCAGGAACATCGTCGACATGGCGAAGGTTGCCGCGGCGTCGCTGCCCGGTTCGAGTCCGAGCATCGCGGGCGGATCGTTGAGGTGAAACAGCGGCTCGGCGGCGCCCCAGAAGAGGATGCCGGTGGCGATCGTTGTGCAAAGCGTCACCGCGAACCAGCGCCAGCGCGTCAGTATCGGCTGCGCCTCTGTCCCGCCGATGATCCGCCCACCGAGCGGGGAGAGTGCGATCCCCGCGAGCAAGGCAAGAAAGCCGATTCCAGCCCAGGCAAAGAGTGGCGAGAAATGGAGCAGGATCCAGTCGTTGATCGCCGTTTCGACCGCGACGACCGCGTTCCCCTGCCACAGGCTGAGGGCAACGGCGGCGAGAAGCACGGCGAGCGGCGTGAAAAAGACCGGACGATTGAGAGGGTGCGTCGGCAAGGCTGGCAAATGATCGGCCAATCGGACATGGTGTGGACGACCAGCATGGCGGTTGCCCCGGACGAGGTCAATTCGCGGCCGGGAACGGGCCGGTTGCGCAAAGCGTTGGACCGGCAGAAGGATGGATTGAAGGAGATGCTTCGATGACCAGGACAATTTTGGCCGCCGCCGCTTTCGCGCTGGTCGCGTCGGGGCAGGCGATGGCCTTTCAGACGCCGGCCGCAACGGCGACCGCGCAAAAGCCCACCAAGGACGGTACGACCGCCGAAGAGCGCTCGAATACGGCGCGGCTCAACGCCGAACAGGCCGCGCGCGCCAAAGCCGACAACACGACCTATGCGCAGGAAGTATCGGCCGCGCAGCAGCAGGTCGCACACGACCAGCAGGTGTTTACCGAGGAAACCGCCGCCTATGAGGCGGAAAAGGCCCGTGTTGCCGCGATGTCCGCCGAAGAACGGATGAAATGGGAAGCCGATGTCGCCGCGTGCAAGGCGGGCGACACGACGCGTTGCGCTGCTCCGGCAACGCCGCCGCATTAAGGCGTCAATTCGCCGGTACGGCTGCCATTTCGTCGGTCGGTGCGTTTTCGCCCGCCCATGTAATGATCCGAGGGCCGTCGCTTGCCGCTGCCACCTGCGGCTCGGGGTCGGGAAAGCGTCCGCCGTAGCGATAATCGTCACGCATGTCATATGATGGCGACGCGTCGCCCTCGACCGTACCGAGTTCGCGGAATTCGTCGCTCATCCGGTCGTTGCGGCTTGCGCGCAGTCGCATCGCGACGCCATAGCTGTCCGCGCAATCGGGGCAGGGAGCAGCGTCTCCGCCTCGCGCGGTCAGTGCGCCGGGATTGGCGCTGAGGTGCGAATAGGATGCGGGCTCGCCCGGTCCGCGGCCCATTCGCGATCCCGCCGCCATGTCGCCAAGTGCAATCCCGCCGGCAGCGCCTGCGAGCGCCAGCAGCGACCAGCGCACCAGCCGCGCGCCTCTATGCCGACTCACGGCGAAAGATAATTTCTTCGCCACCAGTCAATCTGCTCACGTCTGTGCGCGCAGTGCAAGCCCCACGCCATGTTATTACCCACCGGCTGGCCGTTGGTCGACGGATGAACGCCTTTCGTCCGCAAATCGAGCCGCCGTTCGCGCCGATCGATCCAAAGGCGATTCTCATGACGTCTAGGGAGTATTACCCCCTTGCGGGATATCGGACGACGGTCTCCCCGGTCCGCCAACCGGTATCCCGCATCCTTTTGAAGAGAGGACTCCCCCATGGCGAAATTTTCTTTGTTGCTGGCCGCGCCGGTTGCGCTTGTCGGCTTTGCCGTCCCGGCTGCCGCCGAAGACAACGGCGACCGGCGGAGCGTTGTCGTGCGTTATGACGATTTGAACCTGTCGAGTGCCCAGGGCCGCGAACGGCTGAACACGCGGGTCAAATTCGCAGTGCAGACGGTGTGCGGCAGCCGGCCGCTTTACCGGCAGGGCCTGCGCGAGCGGGCGGTGGCGCTGCAATGCGAAGACAGCGCAATGGCCGATGCCGATGTGAAGCTGGCCGGGCTGTTCAATGGCGACGGAACGCGCCTCGCCGACCGCGGCCGGATCGTCATCAACGCTGCACCCTGACGGCTCGGCGATCCGCGACGAAAAAGAAAGGCCATGCCCCGGTAAGGGGCATGGCCGATTTTCGATTCAACCCTGCATGATCGATTTTACGTCATGCAGATAGGTGCGGCCGATGCGGTGCACGCCGCCTTCGCCCAGATCGACGCTCCATGCGCCGTCGCCATGATGCTTCAGCCCGACGATGCCTTCGCGGCGGATCATCTTCGACCGGTGGATGCGCATGAACTGGTCGGGATTCATCCGCGCTTCCAGCGATTTGATCGTCTGGTGGATCAGCCAGCTGCGCGCGCCGACGTGCAGGCGCATATAGTCGCGTTCAGCTTCGATCAGGTCGACCTGGCCCGCGTCGATGCGCAGCATCTCGCCGCGGTTCTGGACCCAGAATTCGTTGATCCACTTGCTTTTCTGCGCGGGCGCACGCTCGGTCGCGCGCCATTCGCGTACGCGCGACAGCGCGCGCGCAAGGCGGTCGGGCGAGACGGGTTTGAGCAGATAGTCGACCGCCGCGACATCGAACGCGGCGACGGCATAGCGGTCGAAGGCGGTGACGAAGACGACCGCAGGCGGATTGTCGAGGCCCTCGATCGCCGCGGCGACCTCGAGGCCATTGAGATCGGGCATCGCGATGTCGCAGAGCACGAGGTCGGGCGCGAGCGCATCGACCATACGCAGCGCCGAGGCGCCATCACTGGCGGTGCCGACGAGCGAAACGCCGTCCTGTTGCCCGGTCAGGATCTGCAAGCGTTCGATCGCGAGCGGTTCGTCGTCGACGATCAGGGTGCGAAGTGTCTGGATCATCAGCAGGCCTCCCGTGCCAGCGGCAACCACAGCGACACGACAAAGCCGCCGTCGTCCGACTTGCCCCATTCGCATCCGGCGGAGGGACCGTAACGCGTCAGCAGGCGTTCGCGGACATTACCGAGTCCCAGCCCGGTTCCCGAAGCCGGAACGGGCGCCTTGGGGTCGATATCATTTTCGATGCGGAGCACCAGCAGGCCATATTCGGCGCTGGCGGACAGGCGGATCGCGATCTTCCCCTTGCTCGGCGCGACGCCATATTTGATCGCATTTTCGATGATCGGCTGCAGGATCAGCACCGGCACGCACGCGTTTTTCAGCTCGTCGGGCATCGTCACCGCGACCTGCAACCGGTCGGGAAAGCGCGTCTGTTCGATGTCGAGATAGAGCCGCTGGAGCGCGATTTCCTCGTCGAGGCTGACGAGCTGTTCGGGATCGACCGCGAGGCTGGAACGGAGGAAAGACGAGAGGTTCATGATCATCGTCTCGGCCTCGCTCTTCGACCCCTTGAGGACAAGCGTCGACAGCGAATTGAGCGTGTTGAACAGGAAGTGCGGATTGACCTGGTAATGCAGCGCGCGAAGCTGCGCATTCTTGGCTTCCATCCGGAAATGATTGGCGCGGCGTTCGACCGCGCGCATTTCGTTAGCATAGCCGAAGGCGACATAGAGTGCGGCCCACACGGCGAAGAAGAAATACCAGCGGATCGAGCTGTCGAGGATCAGCACCGTTTCCCACGCGCCGGGGTATTTGGCCTGCATCTCCTCGATGATCTTGGCGCCGTCGGACACGGGGAACCAGTAATAGAAGACGAGCAGGTTGACCGTCGCATAGACGACCACCAGCGGCACCGCTGCGCCCAGCGCCGCCGCGAGCCGTGCGCCGAAGCTTTGCGGCTGGGCGCGGCGGAGGAGCTGGTAGAGCACGAAGGTGCACAAGATACCCGCGATCACAACGACCGCGCGGCGGCCGGCAGAGGGCCATTGTTCGGGCGCGCCCGTGAGCATCGCGAGCCCCGTCGTGATCAGGAAATAGATCAGCCACATAGCGATGATCGACCCGATCGCGACGCGCGGATTGACGCGGGCGTCGGAGGCGCGCCAGTCGGGCGCCGCCGCGAGCATTTTTGCGCGCTGGTCGCGCAGCGCGTCTTTGCGGTTTGTCACATTCATTGACGTTGCCTTAGCGCCAAAAGCCGGCCGATGGCTAGCGTGCGCCGGGCCGCCAGTCGAAGCTCTGCGCGCCTTGGTCGAAAGCCGTATGCCGGTCAGGCCACCGGTTGCGGCAGCGCCCGGCGCCAGTTGCCGCGCCGATAGATCGCCCACGCCATCGCCAGCGAGGCGAGCGAGGACAGCGGGAAGCTCCACCAGAGGATGTCGCTGCCGACCGCCGGATAGCCGAAATAATAGATTCCAAGGCGGATCGGGAACATCGACAGGAACAGGATGACGAGCGGCGGGACGACCGAACCGTTGGCGCGCAAGGTGCTGATGAGCACGATCGTCGTGCCGAAGGGCAGGAAAGTCCAGGTCGCGATCAGCTGGATATTGCGCGACACCTCGATCGCGGGGCTTTCGCTGCCGAGGAAGAGCGCGAGTGCGGCGCGGTCGAAAACGAGGAGGAGGACGATCAGCACCCCCGTCATGACGAGGTTGATCGCGATGCCGCTGTTCGTCACTGACGCGACGCGATCCCAGCGTCCGGCGCCGATATTCTGCGCCGCCATCGAGCTGACCGCGGCGCCGACCGCGAGCGCGGGCATCTGGATATAGTTCCACAGCTGGAGCGTCGCGCCATAGGCGGCGGCGGTGACGAGGCCTTCGCGGTTGACGAGGCCGACCATGACAAGCCCGGCGCCCGAGATGACGAGCATCTGCGCGCCCATCGGCAGGCCGCGACCGATAATGAAGCGCAGCTCCGACCATTTGGGAAGCAGGTATGACAATTCATGCCCGCGGAGGCGCAGGACATGGTTCTTCGCATAGAACCAGCCGATCATGCCCGCGAGGCTGATCGTCCCCGCGAGCGCGGTCGCGAGCGCGCTGCCCGCGATACCGAGGCGCGGGAAGGGGCCGAGGCCGAGGATCAGGACGGGGTTGAACGCGATATCGAGTATGACCGCGAGGATCATGAAGCGCAGCGGGGTCATCGCGTCGCCTGCACCGCGCGAAGCCATCATCAGCGTGACCGACAGCATCGAAGCGGGCACCGCGAGAAAGGTGACGCGGAGATAATCGTGCGCGAGCGCAAAGGCCTCGGGCGGGGTTTCGAGCCAGCGCAAGATCTGGTCCGACGCGAACCAGCCGACGATCGCGATCACGACCGAGAAGATCAGCGCGAGGCCGATTACGCCTCCGGTCGCGCGGCGCGCGGCGTCGATGTCGCCGCGGCCTATCGACTGGCCGATAAGAACCGTCGCAGCCATGCCGAAGCCAAAGAAGGCGCCGAACATCAGGAACATGATGATGTTGGCATTGGCGGTCGCGGCGAGTGCGCTGTTGCCGAGGAATTGCCCGACCCAGATCGAGTTCACCGAACCCGACAAAGTCTGGAGGACGTTCGATGCGAGCGTCGGCAGCGCGAAGAGTATCAGCGTCTTGGTGATCGGCCCTTGCGTCAGGTCCATCCGCCCGCCGCCGCGCGCGGTCTGGCGCGGCGGGACGGGGCTGGCGGCCGGATCGGCCGCCGCCGCGACGGGCGTCGGGGTGACGGGACCATCCTCGCTCAACGCGAAGGACCGCCTTCGAGGTCGCCGGTGCACTGGAGTTCGGGTTCCGCTTTCGCCATGCGCTCGAATTCGCGCGTCTGTTTGGAGATGCCCGGGAAGAGGCGGTCAGGCGCTATATGATAGGATTGGATCAGCGTCAGTGCCCATCCATAGTGGCGCGCGCCGGCGGCGCAGCTATCGCTGCCGCCGTCGCCTTCGCCCCAGACGGTGCGCCAGCCCGCCGTGCCGTCGCGCGTCAGGATGATCTTGAAGCCACCGATCGCGCCATTGTCGCCTTCGGCATAGGCGATCGCGCGGGTCCCGTCGCGCCACACCCGGAGGTGGCGAAAGGTGAAGCGGAAATCGGGGTGCGTGCGCAACGTGTCGAGGATCGCGTTGCGCTCGGCGCTGCCGACGGCGGGGGTGTGCGGAGCGGCCTCGCTCGCAGCCAGCGGCGCCGCGAACAGCAGCGCCGTGGCCAAAAGCGGAGCCCGCGCGCCGCGCATCACCCCAGCCGCGCCAGTGCGGCGGTCAGACGATCGGCCTCAGCCTCCTTGGCGGCATGGTCGGCGCGCGCCTTCTCGACCGCTTCGGGCTTGGCGCGCTCGACGAAGGACGGATTGTTCAGGCGTCCGGCGAGGCCATCGCGTTCCTTGACCGCGGCGGCGAGCGCCTTGGTCAGGCGGTCGCGTTCGGCGGCGATGTCGATCACGCCTTCGAGCGGCACGGTGACCGTCTCGCCCTCGACGACGAGCTGCGCCGATGCGCCCGCGGGTGCGGGGTCGAAGCTGATGGCTTCGAGGCGCGCAAGGCGGTCGAGCTGCATCGCGAGCTTGTCGGTGCGGCCCTTGAGCGACGCCGGGAAATGCGCGGTCAGGCGCGCGCCCGGCGGCAGGCCGAGCTCGGCCTTGGCGGTGCGCAGTTCGCTGACCAGCTTGATCAGCCAGTCGATATCGGCGCTCGCCTCGGCATCGCGCGTGGCGTCTGGCGCCGGCCATTTCGCGGTGATCAGCGGATAATCGGCGCGGTCGCCGAGCCCGGTCCACAGCTCTTCGGTGATAAAGGGCATGAAGGGGTGGAGCATGACGAGGATCTGGTCGAGCACCCAGCCGGCGACGGCCTTGGTCTCGTCGTCGATCGCGCCCTTGATCAGTTCGAGATACCAGTCGCAGAAGCGGTCCCACGCGAAACTGTAGATCGCGTTCGCGGCCTCGTCGAAGCGATAGGCGGCGAAGGCGGTTTCCATCGCGGCGACGGTCGCGGCGACCTCGCCGATGATCCAGCGGTTGACCGGCAGCGTCGTGGCGGGCGCTTCGAAGCTGGTCGAGGCCGAAATGCCGTTGGCTTCGCAGAAGCGCGCGGCGTTCCAGAGCTTGGTCGCGAAATTGCGATAGCCCGCGAGGCGCGCGTCATCCATCTTGATGTCGCGGCCCTGGCTTTCCATCGCCGACATGAAGAAGCGCAGCGCGTCGGCGCCGTACTGGTCGATCAGACCGAGCGGATCGACGACATTGCCCTTCGACTTCGACATCTTCGCGCCATCGGGCGCGCGGACGAGGCCGTGGAGATAGAGCGTCTTCCACGGGACATCGCCCATGAACTCCATCCCCTGCATCGCCATGCGCGCATCCCAGAAGAAGAGGATGTCGAAGCCCGAGATGAGGACGTCGTTGGGGTAGTGGCGCTTCACGAGGTCGGTGTTTTCGGGCCAGCCGAGCGTCGCGAAGGGCCAGAGCGCCGAAGAGAACCAGGTGTCGAGGACGTCGGGATCGCGGCGGAGCGCGATTTCCAGATTGTCCGGATTCTCCCGAACCGCCTTGATAAAGTCCCGTGTTTCATTCTCGTCGCCGCTGAGTTCGACGATCTTGGAGCCGTTCGCATATTTGGGCTTGGCGGCATAATATTCGCGCGCCTGCGCGGCGGCTTCTTCGAAGCTGTTGGCGACGAACACCGGCTCGCGGCCGAGCTGGCCCTTGGCGGTAAGCAGATAGCTGAGTTCGCCGTCCTCCATAATTTCAGGGCCGTACCAGGCCGGGATGCGGTGTCCCCACCACAGCTGTCGCGACACGCACCAGGGCTGGATATTTTCCATCCAGTTGAAGAAGGTCTTTTCCCACGTCTTCGGGACGATATCGATGCGCCCGTCGCGTACCGCCTGAATCGGCGGCTGCGCCAGCGTTTCGGCATCGACATACCATTGGTCGGTCAGCCAGGGTTCGATCACCACGCCGCCGCGGTCGCCGAAGGGCGTCTGGATCGTGCGCGGCTCGGCGTCATGCTCATTGCCGTCCTTGTCGATGTGCGGAATGAGGAAGCCTTGTTCCTTCATCATCGAAACGACGAGTTCGCGCGCGCCGTCTTCGCCATTGCGGCGGAAGCGGTGCAGGCCGAGGAAATCGTCGGGGATCAGCCGGTCCGACACCTGCTGCACATTGGCGTCTTCGTCGAACATATTAAACATACGGCCGGGCTGGATGCCCGCGCGCTTGCCGACCTCGAAGTCGTTGAAATCATGCCCCGGGGTGATCTTCACCGCGCCCGACCCGAGTTCGGGATCGGCATGTTCGTCGGCAACGACCTTGAAACGGCGGCCGGTGATCGGCTGGAGAATGTCCTTGCTGATCACGCTCTTGTAACGCGCATCGTCGGGGTGCACCGCGACCGCCATATCGGCGAGCATCGTTTCAGGGCGCGTCGTCGCGACCTCGATATAATCGCGGCCGTCGTCGAGCGTCACGCCATCGGCGAGCGGATATTTGAAGTGCCAGAAGCCGCCCTGCAACTCGTGCGTCTCGACCTCGAGATCCGAGATCGCGGTCTTGAGTTTCGGGTCCCAGTTCACCAGCCGCTTGTCGCGGTATATCAGACCCTTTTTGTGCAGGTCGACGAACACCTTGACCACGGCTTGCGTGAAATGCGGGTCCATCGTGAACTGCTCGCGGCTCCAGTCCATCGAACAGCCGAGACGGCGAAGCTGGCCGGTGATCTGGCCGCCGCTTTCGGCCTTCCACTGCCAGACCTTGTCGATGAAGTCTTCGCGGCTGTAGTTGGTGCGCTTGTCCTGCCGCTCTTCCATCTGGCGCTCGACGACCATCTGCGTCGCGATCCCGGCATGGTCCATGCCGACGACCCACAGGGCGTCCTTGCCGCGCAGGCGTTCGTAACGGACGAGCACGTCCTGCAGCGTGTTATCGAGCGCGTGGCCGATGTGGAGCGCGCCGGTGACGTTCGGCGGCGGGTTGACGATCGTGAAGGGTGTCGCATCGGGACGCGCGGGGCGAAACAGCCCGCGGCTTTCCCATTCATGGGCCCATTTCGCCTCGATAGCGGCGGGATCGAACGTTTTTTCCATCGGCATAGCCGGGCGCCTTTGCCAGCCGGGGCGCGAGGCGGCAAGGGGGTGATCGCTTAAACGGTCCTCTCTTTCCCGCCATGCCGGGCTTGACCCGGCATCCCGCTGTGCTGCCGCGAAGGAAGAAGCGGGACCCCGGATCAAGTCCGGGGTGACGAAGAAAGAGGAATTGGGCCTATTTCTTCAAATGGCTGCCCAGCCAGTTGAACACCGTCTGGTGCCACTGGACGCTGTTCGCGCCCTTCAAAACCCAGTGATTTTCATCAGGGAACACGAGCAGTTCCGACGGAATATTGCGGCGCTGGAGCGCGGTGAAGGCGGCGAGGCCCTGACTGTAGGGAATGCGGAAATCCTTTTCGCTGGTGATGACCAGCATCGGGGTCTTCCACTTGGTCACATGGTTCACCGGGTTCCACTTTTCGGGGTCGGTACGTTCCCACCAGGGACCGCCATGATCCCATTCGTCGAACCACAATTCCTCGGTCTCGAACGCCATCGCGCGCAGGTCGAAGACGCCGTCATGCTGGACGAGGCATTTGAAGCCGTCGGTCCACTGGCCCGCGATCCAGTTCATCATATAGCCGCCGTAGGAGGCACCGAGCGCGCAGGCGTTATTGAGGTCGAGCTGCGCGTCCTGCTTGCCCGCCGCGGCGAGGCCGAGCTTGAGGTCTTCGAGCGGCTTGCCACCCCAATCCTTGTTGATGCTGTCGGTGAAGGCCTGACCGTAGCCGGTCGAGCCGTGGAAATCGACGGTGACGACGCCGTAACCCTGCTGCGCAAAGACGCGCGGGTTCCAGCGCGTCGACCAGCTGTTGCCGAAGCTGCCCTGCGGGCCGCCATGGACGATGAACGCCACCGGCAGCTTCTGTACCGGGCTGACGGGCTTGAGGATCATGCCCCACACCTTGTCGCCGTTCGCACCCGCAAACTGGATGCGCTCGAGCTCGACAGGATCGAACTCGGCGAGGCGCGCGGCGTTGACCGCGGTGATCTGCTTCACCTTGCCCTTCGCATCGCGGACGAACAGGTCGGTCGGCGCAAGTGCGCTGTTGCGCGAATAAAGAAGCGCGCCGCCGGGCAGCGGGGTGACGTCGCCGATATTGCCCTCGAAGGCTTCGGTCGTCGCTTTCAGCTTCTCGACCTTGCCCGTCGTCGCATCGACGCGGAACACCGGATGCTCGAGCGTGTCCTGCGCGGTGACGTAGAGCGATTTGCCGTCCGCTGCCCATGCGATCGAGCCGACCGAACGGTCCCACGCGTCGGTGAGCTTCTTCGTCTCGCCGCTTTCGAGGTTGCGGAGCATCAGCACCTGCCGGTCGGCTTCGTAGCCGGGGCGTGCCATGGCGGCATAGGCAAGCCATTTGCCGTCGGGCGAGGGGGTGGGCAGGGTGTCGGTGGCCTGATTGTCCTGCGTCAGGTTTGTCGGCATCATCCGGCTGTCGACCAGCCAGCTATAGATATCGAGATTGGTCGACATCGGTTCGTTGCGGTCGGCCTTGCGCAGCGTGAAAAAGACGGTGCGGCTGTCGGCGCCCCATGCGAGTTCCTCGCCGCCACCAAAGGGCTTCGACGGGCTGTCGCCGGTGAGGCCCGCGTCGACCGGGCGTGCGGCACTCGCCTTGCCATCGGCGAGGTTGAACACGAAGGGGCGGCTGTAAGTGCCGGGGGTTTCCCACTCGTCCCAATGGCGGACGAAGCCCGCGCCGTCCTTGTAAAGGCGGCCAGTGCCGGGCCCGGGGAGTGCGCCCTTGTCCTTCGCGTCGCAGCCGAAATCAGTGCATTCGCGTGCGATGTCGCCCCACGCGAGCAGCTTCGCCGCGTCGGGCGAAATCTTGAAGCCCGAGACATCGGCCTTGGTGTCGGTCACCTGCGTCGCGGCACCGCCCGCCTTGGGGTCGATGCGCCAGACCTGGCTTTTGCCCGAGGCGTTCGAGAGGAAATAGAGGATGCCGTCCTTGTCGAAGGCGGGGGCGGTTTCATTCTTTCCCGCGGTATCGGCGATGGCGACGGGCTTGGCGTCCTTTGCATTGCGGTCGACGAGCCAGAGGCCGGTCGAACGCTTGTACGTCTCGGCTTCGGTCTCGGTCATCTGGAACACGACCCAGCGTCCGTCGGGCGACGCGGTCGGCGCGGCCACGCGCTTCAGTGTCGCAAGATCGACCTCGGTCATCGGCCGGGCGAAAGCGGGGGTGGAGAGGGCGGCGGCGAGCGCGATCGCGCTGCAGAGGATGTGGTTTCGCATGAAAGCGGTTTAGCGATGCGGCGCGCGGGTTCAAGGACGAACCTTTTCCTGTTCCTGATCCTTCCTCCATCGGGTGGCGCGGCGATATTCTGGCTTGCGCAGGCGCAAATAAACCTCTCTGGCCCGGCGGCTCCGAAAATCGCATCGCGCCGATCGTGCAGCGAGAAGGTAATCGATGTTCCGCGCCCTGTTGAACCGCACCCGCCTGTTCGTCCCGCTGCTTGCGGGGGCGAGCCTGCGCGACCGCATGATTGCGAGTGTCGGGGCGGTGCTCGGGATCGGTTTTGTCGGCCTGTCGTGCGTGGCGCTGTTCCCCTCGTCGATCCCGTGGATCGTCGCGCCGATGGGCGCGTCGGCGGTGCTGCTGTTCGCGGTTCCGGCGAGTCCGCTCGCGCAGCCCTGGTCGATCGCCGGGGGCAATTTCGTCTCGGCGGTCGTCGGCGCGGTCGTCGCGCAGATCATTCCCGATCCGGCGATTGCCGCGGCGGTCGCGGTCTCGCTGGCGATCCTGACGATGTCGCTGCTGCGCTGCCTGCATCCGCCCGGCGGCGCCGCGGCGCTCAGCGCGGTGCTCGGCGGCTATGCACTGCTGTCCGAACATGTCGTCGAATTCCTGTTCGTCGTGCTCGTCAATTCGCTGCTGCTGGTGTCGATCGGCTGGCTGTTTCATCGCTTTTCGGGGCATAGCTATCCGCACCGCGCGCAGCCGGTCGACGGCAAGGCGTTGCCGCCCGCCCCGGCATCGGGGTTGTCGATGGAGGATATCGACAAGGCGCTCGACGATCTCGGCGAAACCTTCGACATCAGCCGCGAGGATCTGGCGCTGCTGCTCGAACGCGCCGAAGTGCACGCCGCGGCGCGGAGCGCCCGGCGGTAGGCGGCTATCGCACCAGCACGCCGCCCTTCATCACATGGTCGATCGTCTCGAGCGCGCCGATGTCGGCGAGCGGGTCGGTCTTGACCGCGACGAAATCGGCGTAGCGGCCGGGCACGATCGCGCCGACGTCGGTGCGGCCCATTTCCTCGGCGGCGCGCCCGGTGGCCGACTGGATCGCCTGCATCGGCGTCATCCCATATTTGACCATGTTGCGGAACTGCCGCGCGTTGAGGCCGTGCGGGTAGACCCCGGCGTCGGTCGCATAGCCGATGTTGACGCCCAGCTCGACGGCGCGGCGGAAGGCGGCGCGCTGCGCATCGGTCGTCTCACGGTTCTTGCGCAAATATTCCTCGGGCCAGCCCTCCTTCGTGCCGACCTCGTCGATATAGGTGCCGTTGTAGATATCCATCGCGAGCCAGGTGCCATGCTTTTTCGCGAGTTGCAGCGTCGCTTCGTCGGCAAGGCTCGCATGTTCGATGCTGTCGACCCCCGCGTTGATGGCGTTCTGGATCCCGATAGCGCCGTGCGCGTGTGCGGTAACCCTCTTGCCGCGGGCATGCGCGACCTTCACGATCGCGCGCAGCTGTTCGGGCGTGAGTTCGGGCGCGCCGGGTTCGGTGCCGATCGCGAGCACCGCGCCGGTCGCGATCGTCTTGATGAAGTCGGCGCCATGGTCGAGCAGGTAGGTCGTCCTTGCCGCCGCCTCTTCGGGCGTCGCCGCAACCCCGAGCCGCATGTCGGGCGGCAGCTGTTCGTTCGGGACGACGCCGTTGAGTTCGCCGCCGCCTTTCGGGATGGTGAGATAGGCACCTGCGACCCACATGCGCGGGCCGGGCACGTCGCCGCGCTCGATGGCATTGCGCAGCGTGACATCGGTCAGGCCGCGATAGGTGCCGACGTCGCGCACGCTGGTGAACCCGGCTTCGAGCGTCACGCGTGCGTTGCGCGCGCCGACGAGCGCGGTTTCGGCGGGGGAGGCCTTGATCGGCGCCGCGAGGTCGGCGCTCTGGCCGAGGTCGGCGAGGTGCGTGTGGAGATCGATCAGGCCGGGAAGCACAGTCAAGCCCGACCAGTCGACGACCGTCGCGCCATCGGGCGCCTTTCCGCAGGGGCCGACCGCCTTGATGCGCTCGGCCTCGATGGTGATGCACTGGCCGGTGCGGGCCTCGTTCGACACGCCGTCGATCAGCCGCCCGGTCTGGACATAGAGGGTTTCAGCGGATGCCGGCGCCGCGGCGAGCGCGGCTGCGAGCGCCGCGGTCAGCCCGCGCTGCCGAACGCGTCGCACTGGCGCGGATCCCCCGATTGCAGTCCGCGGCGCAGCCAGCTCATCCGCTGTTCGCTCGTCCCGTGGGTAAAGCTCTCGGGCACCGGCCGCTGCCCGGCCGAGCGCATCAGCGTATCGTCGCCGATCGCGTTGGCGGCGCGCATCGCTTCTTCCATGTCACCCGGTTCCATCACCGGCTGGCCGTCGCTGGTCTTCGCACGCGCCGCCCAGACGCCCGCATAGCAGTCCGCCTGAAGCTCCATGCGGACTTGCAGCGCATTGCCTTCGGCTTGCGAGGCGCGTTGTTGCGCCTGGCGGACCTGATTGGAAATGCCGCTGATCGTCTGGATGTGATGGCCGACTTCGTGCGCGATGACATAGGCCTGCGCCGCATCGCCCGCGGCGCCGAAACGCTGTTCGAGTTCGCGGAAAAAGCTGGTGTCGAGATAGACGCCCTGATCGGCGGGGCAATAGAAGGGCCCCATCGCGGCCTGCGCGGCGCCGCATTTTGATTCGTTTCGCTCGGTGAAGAAGTTGAGCCGGGGCTTCTGATAGCCGTTGATCAGCCCGCCCCACACCGTGTGTGTCGACCCGAACACATTGCAGGCAAAGCGTTCGGCTTCGGTGTCGCACGCGACGTTCGCGCCGCTGCGGCTGTCGGTCATCGGGTCGCTCGTTCCGCCGCCCATGCTCAGCATATTCGCGCCGGGGCCGAGAAGGAAAAATGCCGCCACGCCGATCAGCAGGATCGTGCCGCAACCCATCTTGCGACCGAGCAGCATCGGCAGGAACCCGATCAGCAGTCCGCCGAGGCCGCCGCCGCCTCCACCCCCGAAACCGCCGCCGCCGCGGCCAAGGTCGCGGATATCGTCGCCGGGATCATAATCGTCGAGGCGCATCGGGCTTCTCCACCGGTGAATGGTCGTTTCGCCGCGAGTGTTACAGCAGCGCCAAGCAATTGGAAGGGGCTTCGAATATAATCGAGCCATTGCAATGGCTCGTGCTGCGGTGCACAAATCCGCAGCGCCTCCAACGAAGGATTGCCGAGTCCATGCCCCGCCGCGCCGCCCGTGCCGCCCTTCCTTTGCCGGACCTTGTCGTGCTCGTTCTGCAGGGCGGCGGCGCGCTGGGGGCGTTTCAGGCGGGGGTGTATGAGGCGCTGATCGAGCTTGGCATCGAACTCGACTGGGTAGCGGGGATTTCGATCGGCGCGGTCAACGCCGCGATCATCGCCGGGAACGAGCGCGATCAGGCGGTAAGCAAGATGCGCGAATTCTGGGAGGGCGTGTCTTCGGCACTGCCGTCACTGCCGACCGCCGACAACGACTGGGCGCGCGAGTGGACGCATATGGCGGCGGCAGGGCAGGTGATGGCCTTTGGCGTGCCGGGCTTTTTTACCCCGCGCTTTCCGCCGCCGGCCTTCGCCGAACGGCAGACGCCCGAGGCGGTGAGCTTTTATGACACCGCGCCGCTGGTCCAGACGCTCGACCGGCTGGTCGACTGGGACCGGGTGAACAATGGCAAGGTGCGGCTGTCGGTTGGCGCGGTCGCGGTCGAGACGGGAAATTTTCGCTATTTCGATACGAAACTCGAAACGATCGACGCACGGCATATCCTCGCGTCGGGCGCGCTGCCGCCCGGCCTGCCGCCGGTCGAGATCGACGGCACATGGTATTGGGACGGCGGGCTCGTCTCGAACACCCCGCTCGAACATGTCGTCGAGGCGGCGAATGAGGATATGCTGGTGTTCCAGGTCGACCTGTTCCCCGCGCGGGGCGAGCGGCCGCACGACCTCGAGGAAGCCTGGTCGCGCGAGAAGGATATCCGCTTTTCGAGCCGCACGCGGCGCATTTCGGATGGGCTGGTGCGGCGGCGCAAGGAGCATCGGCTGATCGACCGGATGCTGCAGAAACTGCCTCCCGAATTCGCCGACCTGTCGGAGGTGAAGGCGGTGCGCAAGATGGTCGACTGCAAGGCGCTCAACGTCGTCCAGTTGATCCATGAACCGCCCAAATGGCAGACCGGCGCGCGCGATTTCGAATTTTCGCGCTCGACGATGGAGGTCAATTGGGCGCTCGGCCGCGATGCGGTCGAGGCCGCGATGAAGGACGGCCATCTGCTCGCCGACAGCATCGTCGAAGGGCGGTCGGACAGTTTCGCGGTGCAATCGAATGCATTGCGACCAAAGGCCGAACCTGACGTTTCCTGAATCTCCCCCACCGAAAGGATTATCTCATGCGCCTCACAGGAAAGACCGCCCTCGTTACTGGATCGACGTCGGGTATCGGGCTCGGCATTGCGAAAATACTCGCTGCCGAAGGCGCGAACATCATCATCAACGGCTTTGGCGAAGCCGACGCGATCGAGGCCGAGCGCAAGGGGCTGGAGGCAACCAGCGGCGGCAAGGCCGCCTATGATGGCGCCGACCTGACGAAACCCGAGCAGATCGAGGCTATGTTCCAGCGCGCCGACAAGGATTTCGGCGGCGTCGACATCCTCGTCAACAATGCCGGGATGCAGTTCGTGTCGCCGGTCGAGGATTTCCCGCCCGAGAAATGGGACATGATCATCGCGCTCAACCTGACCGCGGCCTTCCACACGATCCGCCACGCGGTTCCGGGGATGCGCAAGAAGAAATGGGGGCGGATTATCGCCACGGCGTCGGCGCATTCGCTCGTCGCCTCGCCGTTCAAGTCGGCCTATGTCACCGCCAAGCACGGGCTTGCCGGCCTGACCAAGACCGTGGCGCTCGAGGTCGCCGACGCCGGGATCACGGTCAATTGCATCAGCCCCGGCTATGTCTGGACGCCGCTCGTCGAGAACCAGATTCCCGACACGATGAAAGCGCGGAACATGACACGCGAGCAGGTGATCAACGACGTCCTGCTCGCCGGCCAGCCGACGAAGCAATTCGTGACGGTCGAGCAGGTCGCGGCGATCGCCTCCTTCCTGACACGCGACGAGGCGGCGAACATCACCGGCGCCAACCTCAGCGTCGACGGCGGCTGGACCGCAGCATAGGATGCTGCGGCCTTGAGCAATCTCCTTTGCTCTCCTAAGGTTAATGCAACCGGACCGGGGAGTGACGGAGAATGAGGGGTCGTACGAGTTTGATTTTTGCCCTGGCGCTGGGCCTGACGGCCGGCGCCTGCCGAACGGTGCCGCCCGTGCCGCCGTCGGCGGCCGATGCGCCGGCGGAGACCGGCACGTGGCGGGGCACCGCGACAGCGCAGGATCAGGCGCGGATTCGCGGCTGGTACAGCAGCTGGCAGACCGCGCTGGCCGATGCGCGGGCCAAAGGCTTTGGCGCCGATATCGATCGCGAAGGCGTGCTGCTGCAACCGACCGCGGCCTTGCCCAACCCGCACCTGCCCGCGGGCGATTACCGGTGCCGGACGATCAAGATCGGCGCGCAGGGGCGAGGCGGGCTGTCCTACGTCGCTTATGGCTGGTTCCGCTGCCGCGTCTCGGCCGAACAGGGCTTGTCGAGCCTGACCAAGATCACGGGGTCGCAGCGGCCCGTCGGGCTGATCTTTCCCGACAATCTGAAGCGGCAGGTCTTCCTCGGCACGCTCGAACTCGGCGACGAGAAGATGGCGGTCAATTACGGCAGCGACCGGATGCGCGACATGGCCGGGCTGGTCGAGCGGATCGGCGACAATCGCTGGCGGTTGGTGCTGCCCGCGCCGGCTTATGAATCCTTGCTCGACGTGATCGAACTCGTTCCGGCAGGCTAACAGAACAACAGGGGAATTATATGCGAATCTTGTTGACGAGCGCCGTGGCGCTGGCTCTCGCGGCGCCCGCCGCGGCACAGTCGCTGGGCGGCGAGGTGCAGAAGCAGATGCCCTCGCTGATGGCGATCTACAAGGATTTCCATGCCAATCCCGAACTCAGCTTCATGGAAGTGCGCTCGGCCGGCATCCTCGCGGCGGAGGCGCGCAAGCTGGGGTTCGAGGTGACCGAGAAGGTTGGCGGAACGGGTGTCGTCGCGGTGATGAAGAACGGGCCGGGTCCCGTCGTGCTGGTCCGTGCCGACATGGACGGCTTGCCGGTGACCGAACAGACGGGGCTGCCCGGCGCGTCGAAAGTGCGCGTCACCACGAAGGAAGGCGTCGAAACGGGCGTGATGCACGCGTGCGGCCACGACACGCACATGACCGCATGGATCGGCGTTGCGCGGTTGATGGTCGCGAACAAGGCCAAATGGTCGGGGACGCTGGTGATGATCGGCCAGCCCGCCGAAGAACGCGGCGCGGGCGCGCGGATGATGCTCGCCGACGGGCTCTATACGCGCTTTCCCAAGCCGGAATATGTGTTGGCCTTCCACGATGCGGCGCAGTTTCCCGCGGGCAAGATCGGCTACACGCCGGGCTATGCGCTTGCCAATGTGGACAGTGTCGACATTAGCGTGAAGGGGGTCGGGGGCCATGGTGCCTATCCTCAGACGACCAAGGACCCGATCGTGCTCGCAAGCCGCATCGTCGGTGCGCTGCAGACGCTCGTCTCGCGCGAGATCAGTCCGCTCGACAGCGCGGTCGTGACCGTCGGCAGCTTTCACGCGGGCGCGAAGCACAATATCATTTCGGACGAAGCCAAGCTGCAGCTTACCGTTCGCAGCTATAGCGACGAGGTCCGCGATCACCTGCTCGACGGCATCGCGCGCATCGCGAAGGGCGAGGCGATTGCCGCGGGGATGCCCGACGACAAGATGCCTGTCGTGACGGTGCAGAAGGACGAATATACCCCCGCGACTTTCAATACCCCGGAATTCACGGAGGAAATGGCGGCGTTCCTGAAAACGAGCTTTGGCAACGATCGTGTCGTCCAGATGCCGCCGGTGATGGGCGGCGAGGATTTCAGCCGCTTTGGCCGTGAGGACAAGAGCATCAAGAGCCTGATCGTCTGGGTCGGCGGCGTGCCGCAGGCCGAATATGACGCGGTGAAGAAGGAAGGGCGCACCTTGCCCAGCCTCCATTCGCCCTTCTGGGCGCCCGACGCGCCCGCGGTCATCTCGACCGCGACCGAGGCGCTGACGGCGATGACGATGCGGCTGATGGCAAGAAAATAGGCGCGCGCGAATCCCCGACGGGTGTCCAACGCGGCAGGCTGGCATGCTGTCGTTTCCCAAATAAATTGGGATGGACCTGTTCGCGAGGCTGTGGTGAGCAAAACGCATGTCTGCCAATGAACCTGTTCCCGGCTTGGCCGCATGCCTTACGGATCGGGAAATGGAAGTCCTTCGCCTGTTGGTCGCCGGGCATACCGTCAAGACCATCGCCGCGCGTCTGGGCCGCTCGGAAACCTCGATCAACGAGCGCCTGCGCGCTGCCCGCCGCAAGACGGGGGTCGGCAGCAGCCGCGAACTGGCGCGCCTATTGGACGTCCAAAAAACTTGTGACGAAAATATCGATCTTTCGGAACAGCGCGCCAGCGTGAACGATTGGGCGCACACCGCAACCGTCGGGGTTCGCGGGTCGAAAGGAATGATCGTCATGCTCATCGCAATACCCATGGCCGCCGCTGGACTGATGTTCGCCGCCGCTCCGTCTACCGATCGGGCTGGAACACCGGACGCCGTTTATAGCGCCGCATCCAAGCCATTGCCGCTGGTCGGAAGCTGGTCGCTGGACGCGTCGCAGATGCCGGAAAAGGAACGGCCTCAACGGGTCATGATGACCTTTCGTCCATCGCAGGACGGAAAATGGACAACGCGCGTGGAAGTCATAGGGCCGGACGGCTCCAGCAAGTATTCGGAATCGACTGCCGCTCTCGATGGCGTCCCCGTGCCGATCACCGGCAATATGGATTTCATCGACAGTGTTGCCTTGCGTCAGCCGGCGCCGGACACCTTGGTCATGACGCTTGGAAAGGCAGGCGCCCGGGTGTCGACGCGGGTCTATACCGTCGCCAAGGATCTGAAATCCATGACTGAAACGATCGTCTGGTCCGCCGACAGTCGTCAGAAACTGGAAACGACGCATTTCAATCGAACTGATTGATCGCGGGTAAGTTTCCACCGCCGGCATCGCGCGGCACCAACAAAGCAATCAGCCCTGACGCGCCGCGCGTCCTACAAAGGTTGCGGATTGCGCGCGCGCCGATAACAGCCTCCCACTTCGGCCCCCGGCTTGCCCCGGGGGTCGCCTTGTCCATATCGCCGTCGTCACTCTCCTTTGAAGGCGGCGAAGCTGCCGCCTCGACCCGCGCCCTCGGTAAAGCGTTTAGCCCCCGCCGCCGCGCCTTCGCGCAAGGGAGCAACCCCGGCGTGCGCTTCGTGTGACAGCGCGCCTTCGATATCGAAATCCCATTGTCTATAGGCGCTGAGCCGGTCGCTATTCATGCAGATTTGAGGGAAGGCGGCGATCTGCTTCGCCAATTCCACGGCGGCGGCCAGCGCTTCTCCATCGGCGACGACCCGGTCGGCGAGGCCGATGCGCTGGGCCTCGTCGGCGGCAACGGGGCGGCCGGTCAGGATCATGTCGAGTGCGCGGCCTTGCCCGACGATGCGCGGCAGGCGCACGGTGCCGCCGTCGATCAGCGGCACACCCCAGCGGCGGCAATAGACCCCGAACACCGCGCTGGCCGCAGCAACGCGCAGGTCGCACCAGAGTGCGAGTTCGAGCCCGCCGGCGACGGCATGGCCCTCGACCGCAGCGATCACGGGTTTTTCGAGCAACATTCGTGTCGGCCCCATCGGTCCCGGCCCGTCGGGGTCGTAACGCGAACCGCCCACGGCATTGAGGTCGAAACCCGCACAGAAATGGCCCTCGCTACCCGTCAGGATCGCGACGCGCGCGTCGGTATCGGCGGCAAAAGCGGCGAAGGCGTCGCGCAGGGCGAGGGCGGTTTCGGGATCGACCGCGTTGCGGCGCGCGGGGCGATCGATGGTGACGATGGTGACCGGGCCATCTTTCGCGACAATGACGCTCATCCGGCTTCCTCCTCTTTTCGTGCAGCGTGGCGCGACACGGGGGGACTTGCAAGCGGCGGGCGCGCTTCCTACATAGGAGTCATGCGGGCCGGGCCCCTCTGGCGTCGGCGGGATATTTCCCGCCACGTGATGTCGGACCGCATCGGGTGACTCCGATGCTCTGGCCCATCTCCCCTCTACCCCCGGGACCGGCATCGGCGTCACCTGCTTGATTTATCAATCAGGAGGCCTTTTATGACGCTCAATCCTAACCTTTACCGCCTGACCGTGCTGCATCGCCAGCTCGATGAAGCCGAACGCCGCGAAGTGCGACGGCGCGGCGCCGATCCGTTTCGCCTGCTGCGCCTGAAAACGCTGAAGCTGGCGGTCAAAAAGCGGCTCGCGGCGCTGACGGCGCGGCCAGCGCTGCGCCCGGCATTCGGGCACTAAATCCCATATAATCGACGACCGGGAGCGCTGCCTTTGTGAAGGCGGCGCGCTCGGCATATCCAGGGAATATCGACATGGAATTTCTGTTCGCCGACTGGCTGGGAACCCCAGCCTGGTTCTGGCTTGCCTTCCTTACGCTCGTCATCGCGCTCACCGCGTTCGACCTTGGCGTGCTCAACAAGGAAAACAAGGAGATGGGGATCGGGGAGAGCCTGAAGCTCTCTTTGCTCTACATCGGTATCGCGACCGCTTTCGGCGCGTGGGTCTGGGCCGCGAAGGGCGGCGAGGCGGGTCTCCAATATTACACCGGCTTCTTCATCGAGAAGGCGCTGTCGATCGACAATATCTTCGTCATCTCGCTGATCTTCACGACCTTCGCGATCCCGCCGCGCTACCAGTATCGCGCACTTTTGTGGGGCATCGTCGCGGTCATCGTGCTGCGCGGCATCATGATCGCGGGCGGCGCGGCGCTGGTCACCGAATATGGCTGGCTGCTCTATATCTTCGCGGCTTTCCTGATCTTTACAGGCGTGAAGATGCTGTTCACCAGCGAACAGCCGATGGACGTTGCGGGCAATCCGGTCGTCAAATGGCTGTCGCGCCGGATGCCGATCACGAACGAGCTGCACGGCGAAAAGTTCTTCGTCCGCGTGCCCGATACAAAGACCGGCAAGATCGTGCTCGCGGCAACGCCGCTGTTCCTCGCGCTCGTCGTGATCAACCTTGCCGACCTTGTGTTCGCGGTCGACAGCGTGCCGGCGATTTTCGCGATCACCACCGATACCTTCATCGTCTATACGTCGAACATCATGGCGATCCTTGGCCTGCGCGCGCTCTATTTCGCGCTGTCGGCGATGGTGCACCGTTTCCATTACCTGAAATATGCGCTTGCGCTGGTGCTGGTGTTCATCGGGTCGAAGATCTTCGTGGCCGATTTCGTGCTCGGCGGCGCGAAATTCCCGCCGCTCGTCAGCCTTGGCGTCACGGTGGCGCTGATCGCGGGCGGCGTCATCTGGTCGCTCGTCAAGACGCGCGAAGAGGAGGTCGCGAAGCCCTGACGAAAATGTCCGCCGGAGGCCTTGAGGGCTTCCGACGGACAGGCTTTCCTCCCCAGGAAAGCTCGGGAGGCGCGGGGCGGGTCGCTGACCCCGCGCCAAGAGGGGTGACGCGGGGGCTGCAACATTTCCCCCGCGTCGAACTCGTGTCAGGGGGCGAACTGGTTCCCCCTGCGGCCGTCAGGCCGCAAACTGGTTCATCGTATTGTCCTTGCCCGCGGCCTTGAGGGCCGCTTCGCCGGCGAAATATTCCTTGTGATCGTCGCCGATGTCGCTTCCGCTCATATTCTGGTGCTTCACGCAGGCGATGCCCTGACGGATTTCCTTGCGCTGGACGCCCTTGACGTAACCGAGCATTGCTTCGTCGCCGAAATATTCCTTCGCGAGATTGTCGGTCGACAGCGACGCGGTGTGATAGGTCGGCAGCGTGATCAGGTGGTGGAAGATGCCCGCCCGCTTCGCCGCGTCGCGCTGGAAGGTGCGGATGCGATTGTCGGCCTCGGCGCCGAGTTCGGTGTCGTCATAATCGACGCTCATCAGCTTGGCGCGGTCATAGGCGCTGACGTCCTTGCCGTCCTTTTCCCAGGCGTCGAACACCTGCTGGCGGAAGTTCAGCGTCCAGTTGAAGCTCGGCGAATTGTTATAGGCGAGCTTCGCATTGGGGACGACTTCGCGGATGCGGTCGACCATGCCGGCGATCTGTTCGATGTGCGGCTTTTCGGTCTCGATCCACAAGAGGTCGGCGCCGTTCTGCAGTGAAGCGATGCAATCCATGACGCAGCGATCCTCGCCGGTTCCGGCGCGGAACTGATAGAGGTTCGAAGGCAGGCGCTTCGGGCGCATCAGCTTGCCGTCGCGGTTGATCAGGACGTCGCCGGGGTTGCCCGCGCCTTCGACCTCTTCGCAATCGAGATAGCTGTTATACTGGTCGCCAAGGTCGCCGGGTTCCTTCGAGAAGGCGATCTGCTTGGTCAGGCCCGCGCCGAGGCTGTCGGTGCGCGTCACGATGATGCCGTCCTCGACGCCGAGTTCCATGAAGGCGTAGCGGCAGGCGCGGATCTTCGCGATGAAGTCCTCGTGCGGCACGGTGACCTTGCCGTCCTGATGGCCGCACTGCTTTTCGTCCGAGACCTGGTTTTCGATCTGCAGCGCGCAGGCGCCGGCCTCGATCATCTTCTTGGCGAGCAAGTACGTCGCCTCGGCATTGCCAAAGCCCGCGTCGATGTCGGCGATGATCGGCACGACGTGCGTTTCATGATTGTCGATCGCGGCCTGGACCTGCTTCGCCTTGAGTTCGTCGCCCTCGGCGCGCGCGGCGTCGAGGTCGCGGAACAGCATGCCAAGCTCGCGGGCGTCAGCCTGACGCAGGAAGGTATAGATTTCCTCGATCAGCGCCGGAACGCTGGTCTTTTCGTGCATCGACTGGTCGGGCAGCGGACCGAATTCGCTGCGCAGCGCCGCGACCATCCAGCCCGAGAGATAGATGTAGCGGCCCTTGACGGTGCCGAAATGCTTCTTGATCGAGATCATCTTCTGCTGCGCGATGAAGCCGTGCCAGCAGCCGAGCGACTGGGTGTAGTTCGCGGGATCGGCGTCATAGGCGGCCATGTCGGCGCGCATGATACGCGCGGTGTAGCGCGCGACGTCGAGGCCGGTCTTGAACTTGTTCTGGGCGCGCATGCGGGCGATGCTTTCACCGCTGATGCCGTCCCACGTGCCGTCGTAATCGCGGATGAGGCGGCCTGCCTGTGCCATGTCTTCCTGATAGCCCATCGTCTTGTCCTTGGCTCGGCCCCGGCTGGGGCGTGGAGAGGTGATGGGGTCAAATTGACGCCGGACGCGCCGAAAGTGAAAAGCTTTGTCAATAATATTTGTGAAATATGGCTGATAGGTGTAAATCAGCGTGTAAATCAGTAAAGAAAGTTACAAACTATGGCGGAGCGGCGGGTGTTTGCGGGGCCGGCGGTGCGCAAGGTGCGGCGCGAGGCGGCGATGACGCAGGCGGCGATGGCCGAGGCGCTCGACATTTCGCCAAGCTACCTCAACCTGATCGAGCATGGCCAGCGTCCCTTGTCGGCCACGGTGATTGTCCGGCTCGCCGAACGTTTCGGGTTCGACGCGGCGAAGCTCGGCGCCGACGAAGTCCCCGGCGGGCTGGCGGGGCTGCGGCGGCGGCTCGCCGATCCGCGCTTCGCCGACCTCGGAATCGGCGCGCAGGAGGTCGAAGAATGGTTGCAGAGCGCACCGGCGACGGCGGCGGCGTTCGCGCGGCTGTTCGATGCCGCGCCCGAAGCGCGCGCCGAAGGCGAGGGCGACGCGCCCGAAGTGGCCGCCGTGCGCCGCGCGATCGAGAAATGGCGCAACCATTTCCCCGACCTCGACGCGCGCGCCGAGGAACTCGCCGACGAGTTGCGGCTCGCGGGCGGCGACCTGTACGGAACGATTTCGGAACGGCTGCGCACGCGGCACCAGCTCGGTATCCGTATCTTGCCGAGCGACGTCATGCCCGACCGGCTGCGCTGGCTGGACTGGCATGCGCGGCAATTGATGCTCAACGAGCTGCTGCGGCCCGCGTCGCGGACCTTCCAGGCGGCTGCAACGCTGGCACAGGTGGAGGCGAAGGGCGAAATCGACGCGCTCGTTGCCGGGGCGGAGTTTGCCGAGCCCGCCGCCGCGCGCCTGTTCGAGCGGCACCTGGTCCATTATTTCGCCGCGGCACTGATGATGCCGTACAGCCGTTTCCTGCGCGCCTGCGATGCGACGGGGTATGACCTGTTGCTGCTTCAGCGCCGGTTCGGGGCGGGGTATGAGCAGGTTGCACACCGGCTAACGACGCTCCAGCGCGTCGGCGCGCGCGGGTTACCCTTTTTCATGCTGCGCATCGACCGCGCGGGGCAGGGCAGCAAGCGCTACGCCGGGGCAAGCCAGTCGCCGCTCGTCGACGGCGATGCGCGCTGTCCGCTGTGGGGCGTGCACGAAGCCTTCGCGCGGCCCGGCGAAGTCGTAGCCGACCTCGTCGAGCTGGAAGACGGATCGCGCTGGTTCACCCAGTCGCGCTCGGTCGCGGCCCCCGGCGCGACGGGCAGCGGCACGCCCGCGCGCTTCGCCGTGTGCGTCGGGGTCGATGCCAAGGTCGCGGCGCCGCTGATCGCGGCGCGCGGGATCGACCTGATGCGCAGCCCGGCGACCCCGATCGGACTCGGCTGCCGGCGCTGCACGCGCACCGGCTGCGTCCAGCGGTCGATGCCGCCGCTCGGCCGCCCGCTGCGGTTTCGCGAAGGCGAACGCGGGGTGAGCGCATTCGATTTTGCGGGCGATTAATCTTCGAAGCCCGGCGCATTGCTTAAGCTGGCGCCCGTCGTGCCGTATTGGGAAGGGTGCGGTGATCGACCGTGACGGGACCGGGAATGCTTGTTCGAATAGAAGCCGAAGACGTCGAGATCGGGATGTTCATCCACGCCTTCGAAGGGTCGTGGTTCGATCATCCGTTCTGGCGGAGCTATTTCCGCGTCGAGACGCACGAACAATTGCGCCGGATCCGCAATTCGGGAATCGACGGGCTGGTGATCGATGCCGCGCGCGGGTTGGCGCCGCGCGCCGATCGGCAGGCTGACGGCGATCCGGCGAAGACGCGGCGCGCGCCGTCACGCGCATCGGAAAAGGCGTGGGGCGACGCAATGTCGTTTCGCTCGACCCCGACCTTTGCACCGCCCCAGCCGCCGCCGCGCGACAAGCCGCGCCGCCGCCGCGGCCATGCTACCGAATGCCGCCGCGCCAAGAAGATGATCGAACGGACGCGCGAGGCCGTTGTCGACATGTTCGAAGCGGCGCGCCTGGGCCGCGCGGTCGAGGTGCGGCGCATGGTCACGCTGGCGCGTTCGATCGGGGCCTCGATCGAGCGCGATTCAAAGGCGCTGATCAACCTCGTCCGGCTCAAGGACAAGGACGAATATACCTATCTCCACTCGGTCGCGGTCTGTGCGCTGATGATCAACTTTGCACGCCACCTCGAACTCGATCCGCAGGAGGTCGAGGATATGGGCGTCGCCGGCCTGCTGCACGACGTCGGCAAGGTCGCGATTTCGGACGAGATATTGAACAAGCCCGGCGCGCTGTCGAAAGGCGAAATGCGGTCGGTGCGATCGCATCCGGTAGCTGGCCATCGCCTGCTCGCGAGTTCGCCCGGCGCGCCCGACATCGCGCTCGAACTGTGCCTGCGTCACCATGAAAAGATCGACGGCACCGGCTATCCCGATGGCCTCGCGGGCGAGGCGCTGTCGCTCGCCGCGCGCATGGGCGCGATCTGCGACGTCTATGACGCCGTGACGTCGAACCGGCCGTACAAGGACGCGTGGACGCCGTGTGAAGCGCTGACCCGGATGAGCCAGTGGGCGGGGCATTTCGACCCAGTGCTGCTCGACCGCTTTGCCGACAGCCTCGGCATTTTTCCCGCCGGGACGCTGGTCCGGCTGTCGACGGGGGAATTGGGCGTCGTCATCGGCAGCGCCGACGACGCGCCGGAGAATGTCGTCGTGCGGGCCTTTTTCGATTGCGAGGCGCTGGCCGAAATCACGCCGGTCGACCGCACCATCGCACCGGCAATGGAACATCCGCGGATCGTGGCGCGCGACAGCCCGACCTTCTGGCGCTTTGCCGACTGGGATGCGCTGCGCGTCCGTATCATGAGCGGCGGCGCCGCACCCGCAGCGGGGCAGGGCGACACGCAACCGATCGGCCCGCGCGGCGCCGATCGATAGGCACCGCAGCGGACCGCGCGGGGCGCGCCGCCCGTCCTTTCGCCATCAGGCCTTTTGTGCAGCCGCCCAGCGGTCGATCACCGATTCGAGCACCGAAATCGGCATCGCGCCCGCCGAGAGCGCGGTATCGTGGAAGCCGCGGATATCGAATTTGTCGCCAAGCGCGGCCTTCGCCTTTTCGCGGATCGCGACCCAGCGTGTCTGCCCGACCATATAGCTCGTCGCCTGGCCCGGCCACACGCAATAGCGCTCGATTTCGGTGACGTTCGATCCTTCGGGGGTGCCGAGCGCGTCGTTATAATAGGCGATCGCCTTCTCGCGGCTCCAGCGATAATGGTGGAGGCCGGTGTCGACGACGAGGCGCGCGGCGCGGAACATATAGGATTGCAGATAGCCGAGCTGGCCCCACGGATCGTTCGCATAGACGCCCATCTCGTCGGCGAGCTGTTCGGCATAGAGCCCCCAGCCTTCGGTATAGACCGAATAGGCGGGCAGGCGGCGGAGGCGCGGAATGCCCTCGGCCTCCTGCGCGAGCGCGATCTGGTGGTGATGGCCGGGCGTCGCTTCGTGATAGGTCAGCGTCGGCAGCGTCCATGACGGGTTTTCGGCGGTATCGCGCAGGTTGATATAATAAGCGCCGGGGCGCGAGCCATCGAGCGCGGGGATCTGGTAATAGCCGCCGGGCGCGCCGGCCTCGATCTCCGGCGGCACGCGGCGGATGTCGCATTTTGCCTTGGGCAAACGCCCAAAGGCTTCGGGCAGGCGGCGCTGCATTTCCTGTATCTGTTCGTTCAATTTGGCGATCAGGTCGGCCTTGCCCTTGTCGGTGTTGGGATAAAGGAAGCGCGGGTCCTTGCCGAGTTCGCGCATCCGCTGCGCGACGGTACCCTTGGTCATGCCCTGTTTCCTGAAAATCGCATCGGCGCGCGCGGTCAGCGCGGCCATGCGATCGAGCCCGAGCTGGTGCACCTCCTCGGCCGACATTCCCGTCGTCGTCGCGAAGCGCAGCGCATAGGCGTAATATTCGTCGCCCTTCGGCAGGCGCCACAAGCCGGCGTCGTGCGTCGCGCGCGGGCGCACGGCGGTGAGTTCGGCCGCCTGACGCTGCATCGCGGGATATATCCTGCCCTCGACAAGTCCGGCGCAACGCTTCGCCCAATCGCCCGGGATGTCGGCGGTCTTGGTCTTGAGATTGGTGGTCAGGATATTCGCGTCGGGCAGGGGCGCCATGATGCTTTTGAAGAGGGTGAGCGTGCGGTCGACGACGAAATCGGGCGGGATGACCCCTGCGGCATGGTCGGCCTTGATGCGGTCGGTTTCATTGTCGAGCTGGACCGCGAAATCGGCGCAGCGCGCAAGATACGCCTCGGCATCGGCGGCGTTCGCGATGCTGTGCTGATTGACGAGGAAATCGGGGATCGAGCGATAGGACCCGCTGAGTTGCGTGACCGGATGCGGTTCAGGCCAGCTGTGAAGTCCATAGGAGAAGGTATCGTAAGCCTTGACATAATCTTCCCACGGCCCGCGGAAAGTCTCGTAATTGACGAGATCCATGCCCGACAGCTTTTTCGTATCGATCGTCTTCAGTTCGCGAAGACCGGTGCGATAGAGGTCGTGCCCGCGCTTGATGCCGGCGGGCGAGCGGTCGGCGAGCTTTGCCTTGGCGGCGGCGCGGTCGCCCTTGTCGGCGCCGAGCGAGGTCGCGAATTCGGGGTCCTGATCGAGCAGCATGTCATAGATGCGCTCGTAGATCGCGGTCAGCCGCGCGCCTTCGCTGTCGGGAGCGGCCGCGAGCGCGGCGCGCGCAGGCGAGCGGACGGCGCCAAGCATCGACGAGGCCGCGGCGGCGGCAAGCAGGGTGCGACGGTCGAACATATTGCGATCTCCGGAAAAATTGTCGGCTGCGGGCAGTCGCCCACACATAGGTGTCTTGTTATAGCAACTCACCGCCCGCGCAAGGGGGTTCAGCCGGGATGCGCTATTCGCGCGCCTTGGCGGCCAGTCGGACGTCCTGCGACCGGTCGAGCGGCATCACCAATATGTCGTCGCCGTCGACGATCACCGCGATATTTTCCATGCCGATGACCGACACGCGTTTGTCGCCCGCGCGGACCAGATTGCCGCGGCTGTCGTGCAGGAAGGCGTCGCCGGCGATAACGTTGCCGTCGGCGTCCTTTTCGCCCAGCGCGTGGAGGGTGTGCCAGCTGCCGAGGTCGGACCAGCCCATCGATGCGGGCACGACCGCGACGCGATCGTCCTTTTCCATCACGGCATAGTCGATCGAATCGGAGGGCGCGCGTTCGAATTCGATCGCGTCGGCGTAGAGGGCATCGCCATCGCGCATTCCCGCGGCGACGGCGCGGTCGGCTGCCTCGAAAATCGCGCGGCAGTGCGTCAGCATCGCATCGCGCATCCGCGCCGCGCGGAACAGGAATATCCCTGCATTCCAGCTATACCCGCCCGCTGCAAGCATCGCTTCGGCGTCGGCGAGCGGCGGCTTTTCGATGAAACGGTCGACCGCAAAGCCGTATTCGCCCAACGGCCCGCCGCCGGCGATGTAGCCGAACCCCGTTTCGGGGCGGTCGGGCGTGATGCCGAAGGTGACGAGCCAATCCTGCTGCGCGAGGCGCGCGCCCTTGGCGATCGCGGCGTGGAAGGCCGGGACGTCGGCGATCACATGGTCGCTGGGCATCACGAGCAGCAGCGTGTCGGCGTCGGCGGACGCGACCGCGAGCGCGATCGCCGCGGCGGTGTTGCGCGGCATCGGCTCGACGAGCAGCGACGCTTCGCTTGTGTCCATCTGGTCGCGTACCGCCGCGACATGGCCGTCGCCGCACAGCACGATCGGCGGCAGGAAATCGGCGCCCGCGGGGGTCCGCTCGACGGTTTGCCGGAACAGGCTTTTCGTACCCGTCAACGGCAGGAACTGCTTGGCGCGGGTGCCGCGCGATTCGGGCCACAGGCGGGTGCCGGCGCCGCCGCAGAGGATTACGGGCTGGATCATCAACGTCATGAAATCGGGTCTATCGTCTCGGATGCCGCGGGTCATCCCCCCTTGGTGCGATGGCAAGTGTAAAATTAACCGACAGTTGACGCCTCGGCTGTAGTATCGGGTGCGCGAAAGGTTCCCATGTTTCGGCTTTTTAAACATTATGTTCCGCACGCCGTGGTCTGGCTGGCGCTGATCGAGTTTCTGGCGCTGCTCGCGTCGGCGGAGGGCGCGTGGCACCTCTATGCGCACCAGGCGGGTTTCGACGCGGGCCCGCTGGGCGAACGCTGGCTGCCTCTCGCGACCTTTGCGCTCGCCAATTCGCTCGCGATGATGGCGACGGGCATGTACGGGAACGAGGGACTGCGTTCGATGCGCTTCGCGACCGCGCGGCTGCTCGCCGCGATCTCGCTCGGCGTGATTTTCCTGTCGGTGCTCGGCTTCCTGCTGCCGACCGCGACGCTGTGGCGCGCCAACAGCCTTTATGCGATGATCTTCGCGATCGGCACGCTGTTCGTCATCCGGCTCGCGCTGACCCAGTCGGCGGGGACCGAGGCGTTCCGCCGCCGCATCCTCGTGCTCGGCGCCGGGCCGCGCGCCGCGCGCCTCGCGGCGCTGGCCGACGCGCCGGGAAGCGGGCTCGAAATGGTCGGCTTTGTCGCCATGAGTGCGAACGAGAAGACGGTGCCTGGGGCGATCCCGCGCGAGGCGATCGACAATCTGTCCGACCATGTCGTGATGCTGCGCGCGGGCGAAGTGGTGCTGGCGCTCGAGGAACGGCGCAACGCGCTGCCGCTGAACGACCTGCTCCGCGTCAAGACGACGGGGGTGCATGTCAACGATATCGCGAGCTTCATCGAGCGCGAGACAGGGCGCGTCGACCTTGCGACGACGAACCCCAGCGGATTGATCTTTTCCGACGGATTCTCGGCGGGGCAGCGGATTTCGAAAGTCGGCAAGCGGTTGTTCGACATCCTCGCCAGCCTGATCGTGCTGATCGTCGGCCTGCCGCTGGTGGTCATCGCAGGGATTGCGGTCGTCCTCGACAGCCGCGGGCCGGTCTTTTACCGCCAGCCGCGCGTCGGGCTGTTCGGCGAGCCCTACGACATCTTCAAGATCCGCTCGATGCGCACCGATGCCGAGGCCGCGGGCAAGGCGGTGTGGGCGAGCGAGAACGACCCGCGCGTCACCCGCGTCGGCCGTATCATCCGCAAGCTGCGCATCGACGAACTGCCGCAGACCTGGTGCGTGCTGAAGGGCGACATGAGCTTTGTCGGCCCGCGGCCCGAACGGCCGAGCTTCGTCGAGGAACTCGAACAGAAGCTGCCCTATTATGCCGAGCGGCACATGGTGAAACCCGGCCTGACCGGGTGGGCGCAGATCAATTATCCCTATGGCGCGTCGGTCGAGGATGCGCGCGTGAAGCTCGAATATGACCTCTATTATGCGAAGAATTATTCGCCCTTCCTCGACCTGTTGATCCTGCTCCAGACGGTGCGCGTCGTGTTGTGGCCGGACGGGGCCCGCTGACCATGGTCGCCGGGCTGTCGCAGATATTGTCGGGGCTCGCGCTGGCGGGTTTTGCCGGCGTGGCGCTGTGGCTGCTGATGCGTCCGCGCGCGCGCATGACGGCGTTGATGCCCGCACCGCGCCTCCTGATTGCGGCGGCCGCGGCGACCGCGCTATGGTGCGCAGCGGGAGCGGTCTTCGCGCCAGGATCGTCGCAATCGCTGGTCGCACAGGCGCTGCGCGACCTCGCGATGCTCGGCTGGCTGGGTGCGGCCTTCGGGCCGTCGCGCGGGCCGATGTCGCGGCCGCTACGCCTGATCCTGAAGATGCTGGCGACGATCTGCGTGCTGACGCTGTTGCTCGGGACCGCGGCGCACCTGCGCGCGGGCGCCGCAGCGGAGCCGTGGATGGCGCCGACGCTGACCTTTGCCGCCATGATCGTCGCGGTCGGGGGGCTGCTGATCATCGACGGCGGGGTTCGCCATGCCGGCGCCGGTCAGCGGATGCCGGTGATGGCGGTCGCGGGCGGCTTCGCGATGCTGTGGGCGTATGAACTCAACGCGCAGCTGATCGGCGCGCTGACCGGCGAGACGGCCTCGACGCTGATCGCGCTGCTGCCAGCGGTCGCGCTGCTTACCCTGCCGACCTATGTCCTCGCGGCGCTCGATATCGGGCGCGAGCGGATGCGCCTGTCGCGGACCGCGGCGATGCGCACGCTGATCCTGCTCGGCGCCGCCGCCTATCTGGTGCTGATCGGGCTGACCGGTGCCGTCGCGCGGATGTTCGGCGGCGACTATGCCGAACTGGCGCAAGCGATCTCGCTCGCGGTCGCGCTTGGCGCGGGCGGGCTGCTCCTCGCCTCGGCGCGGTCGCGCGCGTGGCTGTCGGTGATGATTTCCAAACATTTCTTCGAGCACCGCTATGACTATCGCGCCGAATGGATGCGCTTCACCGCCACGCTGGGGCAGGGCGGGGGTGAGGATGACCGCAACCTCTATCGCCGCGTCGCCAAGGCGCTCGCCGAACTGACCGGCAGCCCCGGCGCGCTGTTGATGCTTCCCGGCGCGTCGGGAGGCTTTCGTATCGCCGAGCAATGGCACTGGCCCGCGGGGATCGAGGACAGCGCGACGCTGTCGCTGCGTTCGGCCTTCATGCTTCAGGAGACGCGCCATATCGTCGATCTCGACGCCGAGCGCCGCGGGCAGGGGAACGAAGACCTTGCGATCCCCGACTGGCTGATCGCCGATACGCGCGCGTGGGTCGTCGTACCGGTGCTGCATTTCCAGCGGATGATCGCGATCGTCGTGCTGCACCGGCCCGCGGTATCGCGCGCGCTCGACTGGGAAGACCTCGACGTGCTGCGCATCGCGGGGCAGCAGGCGGCAAGCTACCTCGCTGAATCGCAGAGCCAGCAGGCGCTTTCGGAGGCGCGGCGGTTCGACGAGTTCAACCGCCGCTTCGCCTTCATCATGCACGACATCAAGAATCTGGCGAGCCAGCTCAGCCTGCTCGCGCGCAACGCCGAACGCCACGCCGACAAGCCCGACTTTCGCGCCGACATGGTCGAAACGCTGAAAATTTCGGCGGGGCGGCTCAGCGACCTGCTCGTCCGCCTGTCGCCGCGCGAGCGTGGGCCGGCGGCCGAGGCCGGGCGGACGCTGATCGAACCGGTTCTGAATGAAATTGCTGTCGAGGCACGGCCGCGCCGCTCGCTTTTCGTCGGCTGCCAGGCGGGCCTGTCGGCATGGGCCGACGCCGCGTCGATCCGGCAGGTCGTCCAGCACCTTGTCGCCAACGCGATCGATGCGTCGGCACCCGAGACGCCGGTGCAGGTCGTTGCGGTCGCCGAACAGGGGCGCGTGCGTATCGACGTGATCGACCAGGGCAGCGGCATGACGCGCGACTTCATCCGCGACGAGCTGTTCAAGCCGTTCGTGTCGACGAAGGAATCGGGATTTGGTCTCGGCGCCTTTGAAGCCTTGCAGGTCGCGCAGGCGATGGGCGGCACGATCGAGGTGGCGAGCGAACCGGGGAAGGGCAGCGATTTCACGCTGTGGCTGCCGCTCGCCGATGCGCATGGCGACGCCGGGATCGACGCACGGGTAATGAAAGTGGCTTCGAAATGAGCGAGAGTGGGGGGACTGTCCGCAAGCTGCTGGTGGTCGAAGACGACCCGGGCCTGCAGACGCAGCTCAAATGGGCGTATGAGGATTATGCGGTGCTGATCGCGGGCGACCACGACAGCGCGATCGAGCTGCTGCGCGCCGAGGAGCCCGAGGTGGTGACGCTCGACCTTGGCCTGCCGCCCGACCCCGACGGCACGCGCGAGGGGTTTCGGACGCTCAAGACGATCCTCGAGATCAAACCCGACACGAAGGTCATCGTCGTGTCGGGCCACGGCGAGCGCGCGAGCGCACTGGCGGCAATCGCAAACGGGGCGTGGGATTTCTATCAGAAGCCGATCGATATCGACGAGCTGGGGCTGATCGTGCGCCGCGCCTTCCATGTCCGCGAGCTGGAGGTCGAGAATGCGCGGCTGGCGAGCCAGGGCAGCGGCGACAACCGCGTGCTCGGCGGCATGATCACCGGCGCGCCCGAGATGCAGAAGGTCTCACGCACGATCGAACGCGTCGCGAACCTCGATGTCAGTGTGATGCTGCTGGGCGCGAGCGGCACCGGCAAGGAATTGCTCGCGCGCGGATTGCACGAGGCGAGTGGGCGGCGCGACGGCGCGTTCGTCGCGATCAACTGTGCGGCGATCCCCGAAAATCTGCTCGAAAGCGAATTGTTCGGGCATGAGAAGGGGGCGTTCACCGGTGCGGTGAAGACGACCGAGGGCAAGATCGAGCTTGCGCACGGCGGCACGCTTTTCCTCGACGAGGTCGGCGACATCCCGCTGCCGCTCCAGGTCAAGCTGCTGCGCTTCCTGCAGGAACGCACGATCGAGCGCATCGGCGGGCGCAAGGCGATTGCGGTCGATACGCGGATCGTCTGCGCGACGCACCGCGACCTCGACGCGATGATCGCCGATCAGAGTTTTCGCGACGATCTTTATTACCGCCTCGCCGAGATGGTCGTGAAAATCCCGTCGCTCGCCGAGCGGCCGGGCGATGCAGTGCTGCTCGCGCGCCATTTCCTCCACCAATATGCGCCCGAGATGAACCCCGGCGTGCGCGGCTTTGCACCCGATGCGTTGCAGGCGATCGACGAGGGGCGCTGGCCGGGCAATGTCCGCGAGCTTGAAAACCGCATCAAGCGCGCCGTTATCATGGCCGACGGCAAGCTGGTGATGCGCGAGGATCTCGATATGGCGGGCGACGGTGTCGATAGCGAGGAGGCGTGGCTCAACCTGCGCAGCGCGCGCGAAGCCGCCGACCGCGTCGCGATCCGCCGCGCGATGACGCAGAGCGAGGGCAATATCTCCGCCGCCGCGAAGCTGCTCGGGATCAGCCGTCCGACGCTGTACGACCTGCTCAAGCAATATCGGATGCACGCCTGAATGGATTGGCGCCGCTTCTGGGCCGGCGCGCCGCTCGTTGCGGCGCTGCTGCTGGGGGCGTGCAGCGAAGGGGCCTCTACGGCGCCGCGTCACGCGCTCGAACAGCGTCGCTCGGCGTTGCAGGACGCGATCGCCGACGACCCGCAATCGATCGTGCGGCGCGTCGAACTCGCGCGCGTCGCGATCGCGCTGGGTGACGGCGTCGGCGCCGAAGCGGCGGTGAAAGCGGCGCTGGGTGCCGGCGCGAAGGAAGCGGCGCTACGCCCGTTGCTCGCGCGCGCCTATGCGATGCAGGGCGACAGCTCCCGCGCACTCCAGACCATCGACGGCGGACCGATCATTCCCGAGATGATCGGCGAAGCGGCGTGGGTCGCGGGCGACGTCCACCTCGGCAATGGCGATCTGGCCGCGGCGCGCGATGCCTATGACCGTGCGGTGCAGGAACTGCCGCGAAACGCCGCGCTGTGGGTCAGTGTCGCGCGCTTTCGCGACGCCAACGCCGACACGCGCGGCGCGCGCGACGCGGCGGACTATGCGATCGAACTCGACAAGGCGAACAGCCCGGCGCTGGCGTTCAAGGCCAATCTGGTGCGGACGGAGGAGGGCCTTCCGGCCTCGCTCGGCTGGTACGACAAGGCGCTTGCTGCCGACCCCGACAATGCCGACGCGCTGATCGAGCAGGCGGCGACGCTGGGGGATCTCGGCCGCTATCGCGACATGCTGAGCGCGCTGCGCCACGCCGCGACGATCGTCCCGCGCGATCCGCGGATCCACTATCTGCAAGCGGTGCTGGCTGCGCGCGCGGGCAATTACCGGCTCGCGCGCAGCCTGTTGCAGCGCACGCGCGGCGAACTCGACGAACAGCCGTCATTCATGCTGCTGAGCGCGGTCGTCGAGTTCGAGCTGGGCGGCGAGGCGGTCGCGGCGACCTGGGCCGACCGGCTGATCGCCGAACAGCCGGACAATTTCACCGCTCGCCGGATCCTTGCCGCCGCCGACTGGGCCGGCGGCGATGCCGACGGCGCGTCGGAAGCGCTGGCACCCATCGTGTCGCGCCCCGACGCCGACAGCTGGTCGTTGCTGCTCGCGGCGCGCGTCGCCGCCGAACTGGGGCGCCGGGTCGAATCGGCGGACTATCTGGGGCGCGCGGCGACACTCGCGCGGGGCGAAGCCGTCCCCTTTGCCGCCGACAATGATTACGGGCTGTTGACGATGGCAGCCGACGCCGAACCACTGAACCCGGCCGCGGTGATCCCCGCGATTTCGGCTGACCTGTCGAGCGGAAACAGCGCCCGCGCCATCGCGCGCGCATCGCGGATTCGCGATGCGAACCGCGGCGTCGCTGACGCACATATCCTGCTGGGCGATGCAGCGCTCGCGGGCGGGCAGTTCGACCTCGCCATCCGGTCTTATCGTGCCGCCCGCGCGCTCGATGCGGGCGAGCGGACGACGCTTCGGCTCGCCAATGCGCTATACCGCGCCGGCGATATTGCCGGCTCGGGCGCGGCGATCCTCGCGCTGCGCGACAGCCAGCCATCGAGCGTCGCCGCCGACCGGCTGGCGGGGCATCTTGCGATGGATATCGAGCATTGGGACGATGCGATCGCGCATTTCGAGCGCGTCCGCAGCCGGATCGGCGATCGCGATGTCGTCGTCCTGCGCGAACTCGCGCGGGCGTGGGCGGCGAAGGGTGACGATGCGCGCGCGCTGCGGTTGATCGATCGCGCCTATCGGCTGCAACCACTCAATGCCGCAATCATGGAATTTTACGCCGGCCTGCTCGCGCACCGCGGCAACCGGCAGGCCGCGGCAGACTTGCGCGACAAGGCCGCGCAGATCGGGCGTTAAGCTTCGGTCAGATCGAGCAGCGCGCGCGCGTCGAGGCCGATGCGGCCCATCTGCTGTGCGACCGGGGGCCAGACATTCGCAAGGAAATCGGCGCGCATCAGGTCGCGCAGCCGTTCGGTCGCGCCCTCGGCGACGAACATGCCGACGCCGCGCTTGACCGTGACCAGTCCTTCGTCCTGGAAAGTCTGGTACGCTTTCGCCACCGTCAGCGGGTTGGCGCCTTCCTCCGCGGCGAGCGAGCGCACTGAAGGCAGCATGTCGCCGTCGCTGAACTGGCCATCGAGGATCGCGTTCGCGATGACATCGCGCAGGCGCTGGTACACGGGTTTGGACTGATCGAGCATGCCGCTTTAATGCCATAAGACAGCAGCACAGTCAAATTAGGATTGTTACAAAGCGTTGCTGCTATGCGTAACTAAATTTCCCAAGCGCGAACAGCATCATCATATTCGGGGCGTGGGCGCTCGTCGAGGTCCCGCGACGCGGTGCCGAGGAAGAAATAGCCGACAATTTTGTCGCCGTCGCCCGCGCCGAACGCTGCGGCGACATCGGGGCTGAACGCCGCCCAACCGGTGAGCCAGCTCGCGACGAACCCGTGCGCATGCGCGGCGTGAAGCAGGTTCATACCGACCGCACCCGCAGACATCTGCTGTTCCCAGACAGGAATCTTGACGCCGGGTACCGGGGTCGAGACGAGCACGAGCAGGGTGGGGGCCTGATGCGCGAACTGGTCGAGCGCCGACAGGTCCATGCCGGCGGCGCCGGGATTTTCCGCGACCCATGCTTTTTTCAGCAGCGCGGCGAAGGCGTCGCGCTGCCCGTCGGCGATCGTCACGATCCGCCAAGGGGCGAGCTTGCCATGGTCGGGGGTGCGCAGCGCGAGCGCGATGATGTCACGAAGCTGTGCGGCATCGGGGCCGGGCGCGATCATGTCGCGCGCCTTGCCCGAGCGGCGGGTGGCGAGATGGGCGAGGAGCGAGGAGGTGTCGTTGAACATGGTGCGCCATGTGGCGTTTCGCGTCACTTTGTGCAAGTGTTGCGAACGGTTCGCAACAGTTTTTGGCCCGTCCGAAGCGGTTTCACGCGCAATTAGATTCTTCCCATACGCAATTTTGACGCTAGTGTTACGGCCATCTGCCTCGCTTACGGGGCCTATAACCATATCCAGGGAAGGGTCGCCATGACCAAAGCCTATGCCCAGCACGGGGATGCCGCCGGGACGTTTCTCGGCCACCCGAAGGGCCTTTTTGTCCTGTTTTTCGCCGAAATGTGGGAGCGATTCTCCTATTATGGGATGCGCGCACTCCTGATTTTCTACCTGACCAAGCACTGGCTGTTTTCGGACGGGGAATCGGGCGTCATTTACGGTGCCTATACCGCGCTCGTCTACATCACCCCGGTGCTCGGCGGCTATCTCGCCGACCGCTGGCTGGGGCAGCGAAAAGCGGTCACTTACGGCGCCATCTTGCTGACATTCGGCCATTTCATCATGGGGTTCGAAGGCGACGGCGGACAGGATCCGGCCAGCCTCAACATCTTCTGGCTTGCGCTTGCCTTCATCATCGTCGGCTCGGGCTTCCTGAAGGCGAACATCTCGGTGATCGTCGGCCAGCTCTACCCGCGCACCGACGTGCGCCGCGACGGTGCCTACACGATCTTCTATATGGGGATTAACCTCGGCGCGTTCCTCGGTTCGCTGCTCTGCGGCTATCTCGGCGAAGTCTATGGCTGGTCCTATGGCTTCGGCGCCGCGGGCTTCGGCATGCTGCTCGGCCTGATCGTCTTCATCTGGGGCAAGCCCCTGTTGCTCGGCCGCGGCGAGCCGGAGGATCCGGCGAAACTGGCGGCGCCCGTGATGGGCATCAAGTTCGAATGGCTGCTCTACATCGTCGGCCTCCTCGCCGTCGGCGTGTGCTGGTGGATGGTGCAGAACCAGGCGCTGGTCGGGACCTTGCTCGGCGTCGCGGGCGCCTTGCTCGTCGCCTATGTGATCTTCACCGCCGTCGTGAAACTGCCCTCGCAGGACCGCGACCGCATCTTCGCCGCGATGTTCCTGATCCTCGGTTCGATCCTCTTCTGGGCCCTGTTCGAACAGGCAGGCTCGTCGCTCAACCTCTTTGCCGACCGCTATGTCGATCGCGCGGGCGTGCCGGCGTCGGTTTTCCAGTCGCTCAACGCAGGTTACATCGTCCTCTTCGCACCGCTCTTCGCGGCGCTTTGGACCTGGCTCGGCCGCCGCGGGTGGGAACCTTCGGCGCCCGCCAAGTTCGGCCTTGCGATGCTCCAGCTCGGGCTCGGTTTCTTCGTGCTCAAATGGGGCGCCGAAGCCGCGGGCATGGAAAATGCGACGCCCGTGCTGTTCATCTTCCTGATCTACCTGCTCCACACGACCGGCGAGCTTTGCCTGTCGCCGGTGGGCCTCAGCGCCATGAACCGCCTTGCGCCCGCGCATATGGCGTCGCTGATCATGGGCACCTGGTTCTTCGCATCGGCGACGGGCAATTTCGCCGCGGGCCTGATCGCGGCGGCGACGGGCTCGGAGAAGGCGAGCGGCGAGGGCGCCGGCAAGGCGCTCGTGCTCGACGTCTACCAGACGATCGGCCTCTGGGCGGTCGGCTTCGGCATCCTCGTGATCGTCGTCTCGCCGCTGATCAAGAAGCTGATGCACCTCGACTCGCTGCGCGATGCAGAGGATCTGGCTGGTCAGAAGGAACTCGCCGAGCCGCAGGCGGCTGGCGTTCATCCCGAACCCAAAGGGGCGTAATCGATGATCCGGGGTGTGAAGGGCAGCCTGCTGGCTGCGGTATCGCTGGCGCTCGTCGGTTGTGCGGCGAGCAAGGGAGAGACGGCCTCGGCGGGCGACAAGCCCGCCGCGAGCGCCGAGAAGCCGGTGAAGTTCAACAAGGATCCCTATCCGTCGACCTACAAGCCCTATGCGGGGCAGGTCACGGCGGTCCGCAATGTCACCATCTTCGACGGTGAGGGTGGGCGGATCGACAACGGGACCGTGCTGCTCGCGAACGGCAAGGTCGAGGCCGTCGGTGGTCCCGATACGCCGATCCCGGCGGACATCGCGGTCTATGACGGCACCGGCAAGTTCCTGACCCCCGGCATCATCGACATCCACAGCCATCTTGGCGACTATCCGTCGCCCAGCGTTGACGCGCATTCGGACGGTAATGAGGCGACCTCGCCGACCACCCCCGAAGTCTGGTCGGAGCATAGCGTCTGGCCGCAGGACCCGGGGTTCAGCCGCGCGCTGGCGAATGGCGGCGTGACCGCACTCCAGATCCTGCCGGGGAGCGCGAACCTGATGGGCGGGCGCTCGATCACGCTCAAGAATGTGCCCTCGCGCACCGTGCAGGGGATGAAATTCCCCGGTGCGCCCTATGGCCTGAAAATGGCGTGCGGCGAAAATCCGAAGCGCGTTTACGGCGGCAAGGGCCGCGCGCCCTCGACGCGCATGGGCAATTTCGCGGTCAACCGCGCGACCTGGCAGAAGGCCGCAGCGTACAAGAAGAAGATGGACGACGGGAAAGCCGTCGACCGCGACCTCGCGATGGAAACGCTCGCGGGTGTGCTGTCGGGTGAAATCCTCGTCCACAACCATTGCTATCGCGCCGACGAAATGGCGCTCGTCATCGATATGTCGAAGGAGTTCGGCTATAAGGTGTCGACCTTCCACCACGCGGTCGAAGCGTACAAGATCGCCGACATCCTTCAGAAGGAAGGCATCTGCTCGGCGATGTGGGCCGACTGGTGGGGCTTCAAGATGGAAGCCTATGACAGCGTCAACGAGAATATCCCGCTCGTCTACAAGGCGGGTGCGTGCACCATCGTCCACTCGGACGACGCGAACCAGATCCAGCGGCTCAACCAGGAAGCCGCGAAGGCGCGCGCCGCGGGGCGCCGCATCGGCATCGACGTCAGCGACGAGATGGCATGGACATGGCTGTCGTATAACCCGGCGAAGGCGCTGGGTATCGCCGACAAGACCGGCAGCCTGAAGCCGGGCAAGATGGCCGACGTCGTGCTGTGGAACGGCAATCCGTTCAGCGCCTATACGCGCCCGGAAAAGGTCTGGATCGATGGCGCGCTGATGTTCGACGCGAACGATCCGAAACGGCGTCCGGTGAGCGATTTCGAACTCGGCCAGCCGGGCGAAGGAGACGTGAAATGATCCGCGCACTCCTTCTTTCCGCTGCAGCCATCATTGCAGCTCCCGCCGCTGCGCAGGATATCGCGATCGTCAATGCCAAGCTCGTCATCGGCGATGGCAGCGCGCCGATCGACGGCGGCACCGTCTTCGTGCGCGGCGGCAAAGTCGTCGCGGCAGGCGCGGGTGTTGCGGTGCCCGCAGGCGTCGAGCGCGTCGATGCGCAAGGGCGTTATGTGACCCCGGGCATCGTCGCGGCGTTCAGCCGCGTCGGGCTGACCGAAGTCGACGCCGTCACCGGCACCAACGACCGGTCGGCGCCGCGCACGCGCTTTTCGGCGGGTCTCGATATCGCGCCCGCGCTCAATCCGATGGGATCGCCCGTCGCGGTGAACCGCGCATCGGGCGTGACGCGCGCGATCGTCGCGCCGAGCGGCAGCAGCAATTTGTTCGCGGGCCAAGGCGCGGTCGTCGACCTTGCCGACGACATGGACATGGTGACGCGCCCGCGCGCGCTCCAATATGTCGCGTTCGGCGAGGATGGATCGGCCAAGGCGGGGGGGAGCCGCGCGGCGACCTTCCTGTTGTTCCGTGAACAATTGCTCGCGGCGCGCAGCTATGCCCGCAACCCCGCGACGCTCGCCGAATGGGGCAATGACGCGATGATCCAGCGCGCCGACGCCGATGCGCTGGTGCGCGTGATCGACGGCACGACGCCGCTGTTCGTGCGCGTCGACCGCGCCGCCGACATCGTCAATGTGCTGAAGCTGCGGCAGGACTTCCCCGCGCTCAAGCTCGTGCTCGTCGGGGTGACCGAAGGCTGGCTCGTCGCGCGCGAGATCGCGGCGGCAAAGGTGCCGGTGCTCGTCTCGCCGCTCACCGACCTGCCGTCGAACTTCGAACAGCTTGGCGCGACGCAGTCGAACGCGGGACGGCTCAAGACTGCTGGCGTCGATGTGTCTGTCGGCGTGTTCGACGACGATGACGCGCACAAGATGGGTTACGCGACGCAATATGCCGGCAACCTTGTCGGCTTGGCACGCGTGCCCGGCGCGAGCGGGATGACGTGGGATCAGGCCTTCGCATCGATCAGCAGCGTTCCCGCGCGCGCGGTCGGCATGGAAGGCAGCATCGGTTCGCTGCGTCCGGGCCGCGTCGGTGACGTCGTGATCTGGGACAATGACCCGCTCGAACTCGGCAGCCGCCCGACCGCGATCTGGATCGACGGCAAGGCGCAGTCGCTGACGACGCGGCAGGACCGCCTGCGCGATCGGTATCGGGCGCCGCAGGAAGGCGCGTTGCCCAAGGCTTACGACCGCTAAGGATCGGGCGGGCGCTTCGGCGCCTGCCCGCTTCACTGCTCATGTTGACACTGTTACCTTTGTAGCGGATGGTGCCGGCACGATGCCGCGAGTCGTCCGCCATCGGGGCGGTCGGCGGCGGGAAATTCGCTCGATGAGGGGATTGGCCGTGCAACCGATATCGCTTTTGATCACCACCTGCGTCCTGTTTGTCGGCTCGCATCTCATTCTGTCGCATCCGCTTCGGGACGGGCTTGCGGGGCGGATGGGGGAGCGCGGGTTCCAGATCGTCTACTCGGTCGTCGCGATCGCTACGTTCATCATGGTTGTGCAGGCGTGGCGCGGGATGCCGCCCGAACCGCCCATATGGTCGGTCGGCGACGGGCTGTGGGGCCTCGCATCGCTGCTCGTGCTGTTCGCGAGCATCCTCTTCATGGGATCGCTGATCGGCAATCCCGCACTGCCCGCGCCGCATGCCGCACGGGATGCGGCCGCCGCGCCGCGCGGGGTCTTTGCGATCACGCGGCACCCGATGATGTGGGGCTTCACCCTGTGGGCGGCCGCGCATGTCATCGTGATGCCAACGCCGGGACAGATCATCCTGTCCGCCACGATCATCTTCCTCGCGCTCGTCGGATCGGCGGGACAGGATGTGAAGAAGGCGCGGCTGATGGGCGAGGCATGGCGTGGCTGGGCGGCGCGGACCAGCTTCGTGCCGTTCGCGCGGCAGGTTGGCAACGGCGCGCCGTGGGCCGATACCATCCCGCGGCCGCATGCCTTGTTCGGCGGGATTATGCTATGGCTTGCCGCGACCTGGGCGCACGGCGCGCTCGGATATATGGTCGCAGGCATCTGGCGCTGGGTGGGATAGGATTGGAATGAACGCGAGCACGCACCTCAATGACCTGTCGCTGCGGCTTCTCGGCCGCGCCTTCGACGACCTCGATCCCGAAGAATCGCGTGTGGTCGAGGCGATCGCCCAGCGCGCGCCGAGCAGCCGCGATGCCGCCGATATCGAGGACGCGCAGGCGAGCACGGGTGACCGGCTTGCCGACAGGGTTGCGGCGGTCGGCGGTTCGTGGGGCTTCATCATCGTCTTTGCGCTGGTGCTGCTCGGCTGGATGCTGCTCAATTCGGAGATACTTCAGCGTTTCGGGCTGGCGTTCGATCCCTATCCCTTCATCTTCCTCAACCTGATGCTCTCCACGCTCGCCGCGGTGCAGGCGCCGATCATCATGATGAGCCAGAACCGGCAGGCGGCGAAGGACCGGCTGACCGCGAGTGTCGACTACGAGATCAACCTGCGCGCCGAACTGGAGATCATGCGGCTGCATGAGAAGCTGGACCAGATGCGCATTCATGAGTTGGCGGAGAAGGTCGACGCGTTGTGCGAGCGGATGGATACGAAGGGTTAGTTCGTCGGACGACGGAGGGTGGCTTTGGGGTGAGGAGCGGATGTTCTCCACTTTCGTCATCCCCGCGAAAGCGGGGACCCAGAGCGCGCGTGGGCTTACTCCACACTGGGTTCCCGCTTTCGCGGGGACACCTTTGTTATAACTCGCTCAAAATCTCGGTGTAGGTCAATAATCGGAGAAGATCTTGAACTCACATTTTCGGGGTTGTCGAGATTTCCGCAACTTGCCGATGGTAAAGCAGGGCTGGATCAGGGCAGTGAAGCTTTGATCGGTTTGCGTGCGGCGAGGTGACCCCGTCTTGCACCCCGCGACGATGCGAGGTCGAACGGCGTCATCGCGCATGAGCGCAGGCGAAGCGACAAACGGGAAAACCCCGCACGTCGATTTTCGAGGCCGCGGGTGACGGCCGCCACGCTTCCTCCGTCGTCGCACCCTGCGCCAGCACAACCTCCGCTTCACGCAACTTGCCGATAATCTCTTCCGGGCGATGCTTCTTGCATGGCATTCATGTTGCGGCCGAGCGCGCGTTCGGTGTCGTCGATACGATCGTCATTCGCGAGATCGAACATAGGGATGTCTGTCGATGGTTGGTGGAATATAATAAACAAAAAGAACATACGTCTTGTAAAATTTCTTCGAGGAGTGCACTGGGGAGCATCAGGCGCCGTTATGGGAGGATTGAGTCGATGAAGCAGCCATCAAACCGCATGACCCTGCTTGTCACCACTGCGCTGCTGGGTGTCGCTCCGGCGTCTGCCCAGGACTTGGCCGGTGCCAGCGATGCAGGCAACGAAATCGTGGTTACCGCGAACAAGCGCGAAGAGCGTTTGCAGGATGTGCCGCTTAGCGTGTCGGTCATCAGCGGCGACCAGATCGTCAAACAGAATATCAATGACGTGACCGATCTGACGCGCAGTGCGCCAGCGCTGAATTCGGCCGGCCCCTTTGGCTCGCTCAACATTCGCGGGATCGGATCGACCTCTTTCGCGCGCTCGGCCGAAGGCTCGGTCGGACTCGTCATCGATGGCGTGGCGCTCGCCAACGCCAATCCGCCGCAACTATTCGATATCGCCCGCGTCGAGGTGCTGGAAGGGCCGCAGGGAACGCTCTTCGGTCGCAATTCTTCCGCAGGCGTCGTCAATATCACAACCAATGCGCCCGACCCCAGCCGCTGGGAGGTGATCGCCCATGCCGATGTCGCGACCCGCGACAATTATATCGCGCGTGCGGTCCTTAACATCCCGATCGCGAGCAACGCCGCGCTGCGCGTTTCCGGTTCGCTCAACCGTTCGCCGCGGACCGAGTACAACCGCTTCGACGATAGCTGGAACCGCGTGATCGGCAAGAGCGTGCGCGGTCGTTTCCTGTGGGAGCCGACCGATGAGCTGACCTTCAACCTGATCGGCGACTATAGCCGTTACCGGCGCGGCGACGGCGCGCAATGGACGGTTTATCATTCGACCCCCGGCAGCCTGTTGACGCAGCGGCTCGAGGCGTGCGGTGTGACGATCGGCGAGGAAAACCAGCAGGGCTGCATCGATGGCGGGAACCGCACGACCGCCAAAAGCTATGGCTTTTCGGGGCAGGTCGATGCCCGGATCGGCGATCTGACCCTGACCTCGATCAGCGCCTATCGCGCGTATAAATCGGACAATCCCGGCAGCGACGCCGACAGCGTGCCGGTGGACCGGCTCAACGTCAACAGTTCGCCGCGTGACATCCGCAATTTTAGCCAGGAAGTGCGTCTGGCCTCGCCAACCGGCGGCATGATCGATTATCTGCTGGGCTTCTATTATTTCGACAGCGAGCTGTCCTCGACAAACTCGCAATATGGCCCGGTCCGGGCCGATATGGGCCTTCCGTTCATCCTGGGGCAGATACAGGAAACGCAGGCGAGCACGACCAGCGTGGCCGGTTTCGCGAACATCACCGCGCACCTGTCGCCGGCGTTCCGTCTGCTCGCCGGCGCCCGGATCGGAAAGGAATCGATCAGCGCGCGCACGATCGGCAGGCTCGCGCCCGGTTCTGTCGCGCCGATCATCGGTATCGCGCCGATCTATGGGCAGGTGAGCGACAGCTATTTTTCGTACAAGGTCGGCGCGCAATATGACCTGACCCCCGATGTCATGGCCTATGCGACCTATACCCGGGGTTATAAGGGGCCTTCGGTCAACGACCAGACGGGGTCGGGCCGGGTGCCGCTCACCGTGGCGCCCGAGGTTCCCCATGCAAGCGAAATCGGCCTCAAGGCCGATCTGTTCGATCGTCGCCTGACCGCGAGCATCGCCGGCTTCCATAACCGTGTCAGCAACTTCCAGGCCCAATTCTTCGACCCCGACATCGGCGGCTTCGTGTTCGGCAACGCACCGAAGCTGACAAGCAAAGGCGTGTCGGTCAATTTCCTCGGCCGGCCGGCCCGCGGGCTCACCCTCAATCTGGGGCTGCTGTACAATGATGCCCGTTACGGCGATGGTTATCTGGTCGCCTGCGCGCAGGCTCAGACCGCGGCACAGGGCTGCGAGACCGTCGGCGGCAGCCAGGTCGACGACGCGGGCGGTAATCGCCTGGTCGGCGCGCCGAAGTGGAAGGCCACCGGCTTCGCCGAATATACCACCAGCATCGGCGGATCGGCCGAGGCGTTCGGCCAGATCGATGTGGTCTATACCTCGCGCATCAACTTCGACGCGGCTTACAGCCCGCTTGCTACCAGCGATCCGGCGGCGATCTTCGGCGGACGGATCGGCGTTCGCTTCGGTGACGGGCGATATGGCGCGTCGATCTTTGCGCGCAATATCTTCGACGTCTATCGGCCCGTCTTCCGGTTCGGGACGCCGACGGCGGAACAGCAACTCGACCCATTGTCCTTCTCGCAGGTCTCTGGTCCCGAATCCCGCCGCGTGATCGGCCTGTCGGTCGACGCGCGCTTCTGAGGCTGCTTGCGTCCGGCGCGGCATGCTCTTTGCGTGCCGCGCCGGATCGCCGATGTCGCGGTCGTTGCCTACCGGACGCAGGGTCGTTTCAGACTTTCGCCCAGCAGGCCAGGAATCGACCGGACTGCTGCGCTTCGCGAACCGCCTGCGCCGGCATTGCCAGAGCTTCGCCGGGACCGATGGAGATGCATCCCGAGACGAACGCCCCCTCGATCGGTACGATCGCCACGTCGTCCTCCGCGCCATCCAGGGGTTGCAGATTCCCCATGGTCAGATGGGCGACACAAAAGTGCGGACCATCGAGAAGCAGGGCGCTGCGGCCGGGATCGACCGTCCGGATCGTCTCGACAGGGTAGGGCGCGGCACGCGCGACGGCGGCTCCGTCGTCGAGATGAAGCGCGCGCGGGCGACCATAATCGTACAGCCGATAGGTCACGTCGGAGTTCTGCTGCACTTCGATCAGCGATATTCCCGCGCCGATCGCATGCACGGTGCCCGGCGGAACGTGGACGAACATCCCCGCCGACACCGGATGCCACTGCACCAACGCCTCCAGCGCGCCCGAACGGGCGGCCTCGCGCAGTTCAAGAGCGGTCAGCGGATGGCGCGTGCCCAGCCCCAGCGTCGCGCCGGGAAGCGCGTCGAGGATGTACCAGCATTCCTCCTTGCCGCGCGCCAGTCCGCGCGCGCAGGCCTGATCGTCGTCGGGATGAACCTGGATCGACAGCCTTGCACTGGTGAAGAGATATTTGATGAGCAGCGGCCAGCCGGGCGCGTCCGGTCGGTCGAGCCAGATTTCCCCGACGCGATCTGCGTCCGCCACGCCAAAGGGCGGCGGCAGGCTACAAACGCCCCATGGCTTTTCCACTCGCGTCGACCGGAAACGGGCGATCATGGGTGACGGATCGCCGCCGTAGCGACCCCCAGCCGCGAATCGGCGAGCCCCGTATAGAGCCACCAGCGGCTGGCGAAGGCCACCAAACCCTGGGCAAAGATGACGTTGCCGACCTGTCCGGTCGCCTCGGCGGGGTCGATCGACAGGAACGGGCGTTCCAGCCGTCCCGTGACTGCGGTCGGGTCGCAGGTATCGAGCAGCAGCTGGCCAGGCTGATAGGCGAAAGGCGGTGCGTCCGCGACGCCGGCTTCATGGTGGTTAACGCCGTTGTAGATCAGGACGATTCCCCGGTTGGTCAGAACCGCGGGCGGACCGGGTTCGACCAGAAGCGAATCGAAGCGATGACGGCGCGGCGCGGCGATCGGGTGCAGGCCCCGCAGACCGGCGACCCGGTCGGATTGCCAATGGCCCATCGGTCCTTCGTGCGCCGGGTCCCAGGTCAAATAGCGATCCGGGGCGGATTCAGCTTCGACCGGCGTCCAGCGGATCAGGTCATCGGATGTCGCCGCGAAAATTGCACCCTCGCCCCAATACATCCAGAAACGGCCATCGATCCGCGCGGCGACGAGGCGCCCGTCGCGCAGTTCGGTAATGACAGCCCCGGCCTTGGTCGCCCGGCGAACATAGGGCGATCCGGCAAAGGCCGGGCCATATTTGGTCCATTGCCGAAGATCGGGCGACGTCGCCACGAACAGACAGCCGGCCTTGCCGTCAAAAGCCGTGTAGGTGCAGACATAGCCGCCATCCGGCGATTCAACGACGCGCGGATCCTCAAGGCCGCCGGGCCATTCCCACGCCTGCCAGCGATCGTTACCGGGCGCGAGGACGGGCTCTGGTTCGAGATGGAAGTCGGTGCCGTTTTCGCTGATGGCGAGGCCTATTCGCGATGTGCCCGCGTAGCGGCCGACCCGGTCTTCTCCCCGGACCAGCAGGCAGATCTTGCCGTCGTGAACGACCGCGCCGGGATTGAAGACGTCCTTTTCGGCCCAGGCGATCCGTTCGCCGCTGATCGCGCAGCGAACGGTCGCTTGGGCAGGCTCGTCGAATATGCGGCGAGGGTTGGTGAAGGGACCGATCGCCCAGCCGGGCAATATGCCGCTATCATCTGTCATTGCTCTTGTCCTTATTGGGTTGAAACGCGTCGCGCGCCATCAGCAGGGCGCCCTCAATCCCGGCGTCGGCAAAGGCGGGAGGCGAGAGAAAGTCAGGCGCATGGGCTGCGGGGCCGACACCATAGTCGCCGAGTTCGGCGGTGAAGGCCGTGCGAACCTCGGCGAGCAGGCCCGGAGCGGTTCCGACCCCGCCCCCGATCACGATCCGGTGCGGCGACCAGGCCAGCACCATGGCCGCGCAGAGCTGGGCGATGTAGCTGGCGGTGAGGGAGCGGAGGTCCGGGCGCGTTTCGAGCGTCTCGCCAGCGGTCAGGCGGCACTTCAGTGCGGGGCCGGCCGCCAGTCCTTCGGCACAATCGGCGTGAAAGGGGCAGGCGCTTTGCATGGTATCACCCGGCGCGCGGACCAACCGCAGATGGCCCAGTTCGGGATGCAGGGCACCCGAGAGCGTGCCGTCGCGGTTCGCGAGCCCCGCACCGATTCCAGTTCCGATCGTCAGATAGGCCAGACTGGTGATCCCGGTTTCGGCGCCGCGAACCAGCTCCGCGCGGGCGGCAGCGTTCACGTCGGTGTCGACCCGGACAGGAACCGAGAGCCGCGCGGCCAGGGTGGATCGCAGATTGGATCCAGCCCAGCCCGGCTTGGGCGTTGCCAACTGCAATCCATAGTCGAGGGCCATCGGGTCGATGATCAGCGGCCCGAAGGCCGCCACCCCCGCCGCTGCCAGCTGGGCGCCCGCGGGCAGGTTGGCGGCAATCCAGTCGAGAATGGATTCCAGGGCGTCGTCGGCGGTGGTGGTGGGCCAGCGGCCCGTCGCGACAATCCCCTCCTTACCCTCCAGTTTCGCAAGGATCTTGGTGCCGCCGGTTTCGATGCCGAGGAACAGGTTTTCGGTCATGCCGGGGCTACCGGCGCCGGACGCCCGACGCGCGAGCCGATGGTCACGATGCGGCCTTCGCGGGCCGATCGGTCGAGTCCCAGCAAAACCTCCAGGACGTGGCGCGCCAGTCGGCCGCTCGCGCGTGGCTCGCGGCCTGTCAGGATGGCATCGGACAGGTCGATCAGCCCGAGGCCGCGCTGGTCGCCGAAGCGCAGAGCGGTTTGCGCATCGACCGGTCCCCCAGTCACCGGATCGACGCCGCCCGACAGCGCTGCGACCGCGGCGGCGAGCGCGGACATGTCCATGCGACGCGCGGGCCCGATCTCGCCGGTGCTGATCCAGCCGCCGCCGCGTGCCGTTGTCTTCATTGCCCCATCGAAGCCATTGGGATCGGGCGCGACAAGGCTGCCCTCGTGGCCATAGAGCTCGATCGGCGCGCGGCCATGGTTCGGCACGTCCCACGACAGCGACAGCGAAACATTCGCCCCTTGTTCGAACAACAGGGCTCCGTTGACGGTCGTCGGCACCTCGACGTCGATCGTCTCCCCTGCCTGTCCCGGTGCCGTCGCGGTGCGGCGCGATCTCGGTCTGGTGGCGATGGCCGTCACCTCCTTTACCGGCCCGAGGATATTGACGAGCTGGGTCACGTAATAAGGCCCGATATCGAGCAGTGGCCCTCCGCCGCGTGCATAGAAGGGCGAAGGGTTCGGATGCCAGCCCTCCATGCCCGGCGTCCCGAACGCGGCGGCGCCGCCAGTCACGCGGCCGATGACTCCTTCGTCGATCAGACGGCGCACGGCCTGATGGCCCGCCCCCAGAAAAGTGTCGGGCGCCGCGCCGATATAAAGTCCTTTCGCCTCCGCCAGCGCCAATAGCTCGTCGGCTTCCGCCAGGCTCGTCGCCATCGGCTTTTCCGTGTAGAGATGTTTGCCGGCATCGAGCGCGGCGCGGCCGATCGAATGATGTACCGCAGGCGGCGCCAGGTTGACGATGATCGCGATATCCGGGTTCGCGATCAGCGCGTCGATGCTCATGGCCGTGCCGCCATATCGCATCGCCTGCGCTTCGGCCGAATCGCCCGTCCGGCTTGCCAGCGCGCGCAGGGCGAGCGATGGCGCACGGCAGATTGTGCCAAGATAGGCATGGCTCACCATGCCGCAGCCGATCACCCCGATTCCGACCGGACCACTCATGCCACCGACGCCCCGTCGCGGCGGTCGGGATGCGCGCGGCGTTCATTCAGCACGCCCAAAATCGCCGCGTGGCGTTTGCTGTCGAGCGTGTAGCGTGCGATGACGAACACCGCCGCGGCATACAGCAGCCCGGCGCCTGGCCCATAGAAGAGCGCGAGGAGGCGCGCGCTATGATCGGGGACGGCCGCGAAATTCGCCGGGTCGGTCGCGGCGGGAAGTGCCGCAAGCTGCAATATGAGCCCGGCCAGCAGCGCCCCCAGGCCCGTTGCCGCCTTGCTGGCGAAGGACCAGCCAGCGAAATAGAGCCCTTCGCGCCTGGCATCGAAAAGATATTCATGCTCGTCTGCCGCGTCGGCCATCATCGCGCTGAAGGCGATCGCGGCGGCCGCCATCAGAACGCCGCCCGAAAAGACTATGGCCGAAAGCAGGACGGCCAGTGGCGCGCCTTCCAGCGGCAGGAGGCCGAGCAGGCGGAAGGCAGCGGGACCGGCATGAGAAAGGCCCATGCCAGCGATCCCGATGAGCAACACGCTGCGCTTTTCCATCCGCTTCAGCATCGGTCCCGCGAGGGGTGCGCCCATCACCATTCCGACAAAGACCGCAAGCGTGACGCTCTGTATCTGGTCCGGCGTCAGGTGCCAGAAATAGCTGTTCGCATGAAGTCCCAGCGCCATATGCGTGCCGAGCGCCGTGAAGAACAGGACCGCGCCGACGAACAGGATACGAAAGGATCGGTTGCGCAGCACTTCGCCCAGTTCCGAGAACAGCCGGGCATGAAGACCTGCCCCCGCCGCAGCCGGCGCATGTTGCCGGGGCAGGGTGACACGAACGACGCGCATCGCGACGAGAGAGCAGAGGACGACCAGAAGGGCCAGCGAGAGTGCAAAGGGGGTGTAGGCCGATCGATCCGACAGGCCGTTGGTGCCGGCGAAAAAGACGCCGAAGCCCAGCAGAACTGCAGCTACCGCGCCGATCATCCCGATGCCCCAGCGCCACGTCATGATTGACGAGCGTTCGTCATGATCCTCCGAAATCTCGGCCCCGACCGCTTGATAGGGCAAGATGAACAGGGACAGCGACACCCGCAGGCCGATCGACAGGAGCGTCAGCCACAGGAACAGCGCCGTCGTTTCCAATCCCTGCGGCAGCGAAAAGATCAGGACGAAGAGAGTGGTCACCAGCGGCAAGGCCAATGCCATGAACGGCAGACGCCGTCCCATGCGCGAGCGCCATCCGTCCGATACGCTGCCGATGATCGGATCGAGGATGGCGTCCACGATGAGTCCGGCAGCGAGCGCGAAGCCGGCGAGCGCGCCCGGCAGGCCGCATACGCTGGTGACGTAAAAGAGCAGGAAGATTCCCAGCGACTGCTGGACGACCGTGTCCAGAACCTGGCCGCTGGCGTAGCCCAGCTTGTGGCGGAAGGGGAGTGGCGCCGCGCGCGCCTCCATCGCCCCGATTCCGTGTGTCATCCTCCATCCTTCCGTTGCCATTTCCGGCGATGCCTGCATCTTCACTAGCATGGGCGACAAGGCATAACAACAAACCGTATAGACGTTTTGTAATTTTCAGCTATGAGAATTCGGTAGACAGGCTGGCAACGGTCGAGCGCGGCTGGTGGAGTGTCAAGAGAATGATCTTCGCGGTTCGCACGCCAGTGTCCCTGATGTTTGGAGCGACCGATAAAGTCGCGTAGGCAGGCGAACATGACAGAAGCAGCCCCAACCCGTCGTCCGCGGCGCTCGCAAGCCGAACGCACTGCCGATACCCGTGGCCGGATCATTCAGGCCGCCATCTCCTGTCTCGACAAGGCCGGATACAGCGCGACCACAATTACCACCGTTGCCGACGAGGCCGGCGTCAGCCGCGGAGCCGTCACGCACCAGTTCCCGGTCAAGACCGATCTGATGCTGGCGGTCGTTCAATGGGTGTTCGACAATGATGCGGACCTTTACGAACGCTCTATCGTGGACAGCGATCCCCGTCGCTGGTTGGCCGAGATGCCCGAATTGATGTGGAGCGTAATCAGCCGTCCATCGGGGACCGCCGTCACGGAGATCATGCTGGCGTCCCGGTCAATTCCCGAACTGGCCGAGCAACTTCGCGTGCTGCAGAAGCAGATCGCCCGGCAAGCCCATCAATGGAGTGCGGAACGCGTCAAGGCGGCCGGTCTTGTTTCGCATCCTGACGGCGCGGCGCTGCACGAACTTTATGTGGCCGCCGTGCGCGGTCTCGCGGTGCAGGCGACCTGCATGGACGACCGCGACGGTGTCCATCGTTCACTGAGGCTGCTGTCCCAGATGATGCGCCAATTCTATCCGGAACTCGCTCAGTCTATGGAAGAAAAATAGCCTTGCCTACTATCCGAAACACTCCCGTGCCCGATGGTTTCCTCTGGGGAACTGCCATCTCCGCCCATCAAAGCGAGGGCAATAATGTCGCATCCGACATCTGGCTTTGCGAGCAGGTGACTCCATCCTTGTTCGCCGAGCCGTCGCGCGATGCGTGCGACAGTTTGAACCGCTATGCGGAAGATATCGGAATCGCGTCCGATCTGGGCTTCAACTGCCATCGCTTCGGCATTGAATGGGCACGTATCGAACCGGAACAGGGGCAATTTTCGACGGCGGCGCTCGATCATTATCGGCGTGTGCTCGAGACCTGCCATGCCCATGGTCTCGATCCGATGGTGACGTTCAATCATTTTTCCGTGCCGAGATGGTTCGCGGCGCGCGGCGGATTCGAGGTTGACGACAGTTCGGACTATTTCGCGCGGTTCGCCGATCGGGTGACCCGCCACTGCGGCGATCTGATCGCCTATGCCTCGACGTTCAACGAAGCGAATATCCAACGGCTTGTCGCGCAGATCCTGCGCCGGCCGGGGGGCGCAAGCAACGTCGAGGCGATGCTGGCCGCCTGCGCGAAAGCCACGGGCTCGGACCACTTCTCCTCGCTGCTCTTCGCTCCCGTCGGTGCCACCGAGGAGGCCTTGCTCGATGCGCATGCCAAGGCGTGCGCGGCCATGAAGGCAGGGCCGGGGAATTTCCCGGTCGGGCTGACCCTGACGATGCAGGACGTGCAGGGGGAGTCCGCGTTCGTCGAATCGATGGTCGATGCCTTGTACGGCCCTTGGCTCGACGTCGCGCGGTCCAGTGATTTCATCGGCGTTCAGACATATACGCGCATTCTCGCCGGTGCGGATGGACAACTCCCGCCGCCGCCTGGCGCCGAACTGACCGGCGCGGGCTATGAATATTTCCCGCAGGCGTTGGGCGGGACGATCCGCTTTGCGCACGAACATATCGGAAGACCGATCTATGTTACCGAAAGCGGCATCTGCACGAACGACGATGAACGACGGGTCGCTTATTTCGATGCGGCGCTCGACGAGGTGCGCGCCTGTCTGGCGGACGATATCGATGTCCGTAGCTATATCTGCTGGTCGCTGCTCGACAATTTCGAATGGACGCGCGGTTACGGCGAGCGATTCGGGCTCGTCCATGTTGACTATTCGACTTTCGCCCGCACGCCAAAGCCGAGCGCCCATCACCTTGGTCGCATCGCGCGCTCGGGAATGATCTGATTGCGGAGCGGGCGAATGCCGGTGCCCGGCCAGGGAGATCTGAAATGAGACATCGTCCATGCCGCTGGATCGCGGCGCTGCTGCTTGGAGCGGCCGCACCGCCAGCGATCGCACACGAGCCGGCATCGGTTCCCGCAACGGCGCCCGCAAACCGCGCTCCCGATGCGGTTGCGCCGATACGGAAGGACGCACCGCGCAACATCCTGTTCATCGGCAACAGCTTTACCCAGGGCGCGCGCTCGGCCGCGCGAAATTGGGGAGCGGACACCGTTACCGATCTCAATGGCGCGGGCTATGGCGGAGTCCCCGCGCTGTTCAAGGCCTTTGCCGACCAAGCCGGTCTTGATTACGCGGTCAGCCTGGAAACGCAGGGCGGCAAGAGCCTGAAATTTCATTACGACGAGCGCCGGAACCTGTTCGATCGATCCTGGGACGTGGTGGTTCTGCAGGAATACAGCACTCTCGATCCAGAGCGTCCCGGCGATTCCACGGCCTATCTTCGCGATGTCGCGCGCCTCTCCTCCTGGCTTCGAAAACGCAACGCAAATGTCCAGATCGAACTCATGGCGACCTGGACGCGCGCGGATCAAACCTATGACCCCAAAGGGCATTGGTATGGACGGCCCGTATCCGCCATGGCGACCGATCTCCGGGAGGCTGCTGACCGGGCTGCGGCTCAGACCCCCGGTATTTCGGGCGTTCTGCCAGTAGGAGAAGCCTGGAACCGCGCCATGGCCGCAGACGTGGCCGATCCCAATCCCTATGACGGCGTTGCGGCCGAGCGGGTCGATCTCTGGGCCTATGATCATTACCATGCCAGCATTGCGGGGTCCTATCTGGAGGCTCTGGTGGTATTCGGTCGGATCACCGGGATCGACCCGACAACGCTGGGGCCGGCGGAGCGGGCGGCGGATGAACTCGGATTGAGCCCGCTGACCGCCGTCGCACTCCAGAAGGTCGCCCGCGATGAACTCGCAGGCTGCGCCGAAGCGGTTTGTCCCGTGACGGGCGAAACGGCCGCGGGGTCCGGAGGACATCGTCTTGATGCAGATACGCCCATTGAGGAAATCGCCGACGACCCTTCGGCGCGCGCCGCGCTGGCGCGGATTATTCCCCGTCTCTTCAATCACCCGTCATATGAGCAGTTCAAATCGCTCAGTCTGCGTCAGTTGCAGCCGCTATCGGGCGGAATGATCGGTCCCGACGACCTCGAGCGAGCGGAAATGGCATTGCGGGCGGCGAAGGGGGGCTGATTTGGCCGCCGCCGAAGCCGGCCCTGGCGCCCTGCTCTCCTTCGGCGTGCTTGGCGACCGGCTTCGCCGAAGCTCCAGCCAATATTCCGATGTGATTTTCCCCCGATTGCCCGGACACGCCGGGTTGGCCTGTGGATCGGCGTGCAACAAGGGCTCTGGCGTGGTGGGCTGGATGCGATCGGCAAGGTTGTTCGTCGAGAACTTGATCGATGTCCGCCGCCATTCCGGCCTGGCCTTCCGAAACTTCACCTATGGCAACGACGGCAACTGGTATTCACCAGTCGAACGGTCGCGACAAGGCGGAATCGAGTTGGAATGGAGACTGTAAACCAATACGCGACTGCGCCCTCTCCGTGGACGCGGGGGTTCGACCCCGAGCATATCCGAACGACAGAAACGCTTCGGTGTCGATCGCCCGCACCCTCTGGTTCGATTGGATCGTTCGGCAATTCATCGCCGATCATCCGGATGAATTTATGATCTTGATCGGCTCGGGTCTCAATACGCGCGCCAACCAGGGCGCACCACCTGCGAGCGTGGACTGGATCGACACCGACTTGATTTCATGGCGCTTAGCGAAGTCGACTGGCCGCGCGCTATCAAGCAAGCGCCGAAACGGTCGGTCGGCTTCGCGGGCTTGCCGCGCCTGCTACGCTCAAGGTTGGTGATACCTGATCCTGATCGTGCATCGCACCGGCTGCTTTGTCTTGGCGGCGCGCTGCAGGCAAGCGTCGATCTCCTCACGATTGTCACGGCGCATCTCGGCAGCCTCGGCAATGGACTGCCACGCCGCCGGACTATCGGCGCGCATGATCCGGGTTCCCGCTTCCCACAAGGTCGGTTCGCGAACGGTGCGCGCGGCGATGCGTTCCGGCAAGTGCCAGCTTGTCGGGAGGATGCGTGCGACAAAGCCGGGAAGCACAGACCACAGGAGGCATCCGGCAAGCAAGCCGCCACCGCCCCACCACCATCGGCGGCGATTCTGCTCACCAATGGCGATGGCCGTTCCTGTGATCGCCCGCAAGTCGCGGACGGCCTCGCCATGCTCCCGCTTCGCTTGGGCAAGTGTTGCCTGATCTTCGCGCCGCGCCTCCGTGGCCGCTGCGGCGATCCGCGCCTCGAAGTCCTCCGGGGTCATCTGCATGGCTGGCTTGCGCTCGATGGAGACAAGCCGGTTCGCCATCTCACCCAGCGTCTTGCTGTAATCGGGAATGTCGATTTCGGCCTTCTCGGTTGCCAGATGCTCAACCGCGCGGCGCATCATCGCCATTTCGCCTTCGAGGCGAGTGAACGCCCGCGTCGCCGGATCGGGGTCTGGCTCATCATAGGGCAATCGGGGTAGCTGTCTGTCGTCGGTCATATCGTCCTCCTATCGGCTCATGCCAAGGTTGCGTCCGTGATCGAACGGCACCGAGTCCGCGAGATCGCGCGCCACGCTGCGGCCCATCGCCGCATCGATGCCCAATTCCCGAGTGCGTCCGCGCAGCAGCGATTCGACCTGCGCGTCGCGTTCAAGGCTTTTCGCCATGCCCGCCATTTCCTGCCCGACGCGCTTCGCGCCCCGGAAATCGCCGTCGCGGCGCAAGTCGTCGTGCGCCTGCCGGAGCTGCTTCCAGCCCTCGACAAAGCGGTCGGCGCGCTGGAACGGATCGGCACGCAGTTCCGCTTCCTTGTTCATCGCCTGCACCGCGGCCTGGCTACGCCCCGCCGCGGCCTCGCGAATAAGCTCCGGCTGGCGCTGGAGGGCGTTCTGCAAGTCGGTGGATGCGTGAGGCCGGATCGCGTCCAATGCCTCTCCTGCCCTGTTCAGGGCGTCGTGCTGGTGAGGCAGCACCGGCAAGCCCTGATCGCGCATCCGCGCGATGTCATCGACAGCACGGGCATAGCGTTCGACGGCGCGGCGCTGGCCGGTGGCATGGGAGGGCTGGGTCTGCGCCTGTTCGCGCGTCCGTTCTGGCGGACGGAAGCCCGCGAACATACCCTGCTCACGCGGCTGACCGGGCAGCGAGAGGCGCAAGCCGTCGAAGATCCCGCGCGCCTTCTCTGCACCCGCGCGGGCGATGTCCGCGATGCGTTCGCCAATGCCGCGCCGCTCGGCGAACTCCTTGGCCGGATCGACGCGGGCATAATCGCTCGCCATGTCTTTCGCGCGCTCGCGGGACAGGGTGCGGGCAAGCTGGGCATCGTCCTTGAAGTCGTCGCGGCCATAGTGAAGGGCCAAGCCGTCGCGGTGGCGGGTCATGCCGACATAGCTGCTATGACGGTCCATGCCGGGTGTCGCCAGCACATGGCCACGGTCCACCGTCATGCCCTGCGCCTTGTGGATCGTGGCGGCATAGCCGTGATCGAAGTCGCGATAATCCTTCGTGTCGAAAGCGACGCTGCGGCCGTCATCGGTGCGGACGGTCATGCCCTGCTGATTGACCTGTTCGACGGTGCCCAGCGTGCCGTTCTTCACTTCAAGGCCGCGCTCATTACGCAGGAACATGATGCGGTCGCCCGATGCAAAATCCCGTTCGCCGCGCTCGACCTTCATGCGAACATCGTCGCCCAGTTCGCCCGCCGCGCGCATCCGGTCGCGGGCGGTGTCGTTGAGTTCGCGCACCTCGTCATTGGTATGGGTGAGAATGATCCGGCTGGCGTCTGGGTTCGCTTGCCGGTCGCGATCCCACCGCTCGACAAGCTCGGTGCGTGCCTGTTCGCGCGTCTCGGCGGTGTGAACCATGCCGCGCTCGGCGTAGGCGTTGATCGCCTCGCCGGTTCGGCCGGTAGCAAGATGCCGGGTAGCGTCCTGCTGCCAGCCTTCATGCTGGCGGCGGACCTCCGTGATCTCGACGCCGCCATGCCGTTCGTGGATCGCCCGGAACGCCGCGCCCGCCTCAATCGCTTGCAACTGCTGCGGGTCGCCGACGAGCACGACCTTGGCGCCGGCGTCGGCGGCATGGGACAGAACGCGTTCCATCTGGCGCGTGCCGACCATGCCAGCTTCGTCGATGACGAGAACATCGCGGGCGGTAAGCATATCGCGCCCCTGCGACCAGCCATGCTCCATGCTGGCGATGGTCCGCGACGCTATGCCGGAGCCATTCTCCAGCCCTTCGGCAGCGATGCCCGACAGCGCGACGCCGCGCACATTGAACCCGGCCTCTTCCCATGCCTCCCGCGCCACGCCCAGCATTGCGCTCTTGCCGGTCCCGGCATAACCGACGACGACGCTCAAATCCCTGCCCTCGGTCACATGGTCGAACGCCGCGCGCTGCTCGCCCGATAGGTCCAATCCGTGCGCCGCCGCCGCGCGAAGCGCGCCCTCCCGGCCGCTCTCGCTGACGCGATGACGTTCGCGCTCCGCCATCAATTCCGAAGCGCGCTGCAACCGCTGTTCGGTGTCGATCATATCGCGGCTGGTGAAGCGATCTTCGCCGCGCCCGTCCTTGCCGAGTTCGATCAAGTCGGGCGAACCGCGAACAGCGCTCATCGCCCGGTCGTATTGATCCTTCCCGTCGGTGTGGCGGTGGAGGAACATCGCGAGATCGCGATTGGTGAACGTCGCCTGATGATGGGTGATCGCATCGAGCACGACGCGCGGTTCCGCGATGATGCGTTCGCCGTTCCGCTGCGCGACGGCGCGGTGATCCTCGATCCGCTCGGACTCAAGCCCCCGCTCGCCCATGCGCGATGCTGCGGGGCCGATCTTGTCTTGCGGCTCAAGGCCGATGCCCTGCGCTTCCAAGGATCGGTGATCTATGCGGACATCTATGTCGAGTTCGGCAAGGCGGGCATTGACGTGATCGGCCCAACGCTCGCGCCATTGCTCCACAAGTTCGGTGCGGTTCCAGTCGCGGACCTTTTGCGCGAACCCGCCCTCGCTGACTTCGCGCATGGTGAGCATGACATGGGCGTGCGGCTTCGCCATGCCGTCCGCGCCGATGTCCCAATGCACATTCAAATCCGCAATCATGCCGCGTTCGACAAACTCGGACTGGACGAAATCGCGGGCAAGCTCGATGCCATCGACCTTGCTCATCTCGCGCGGAATGGAAAATTCGACCTCGCGAGCAAGCTGCGCGTCCTTGCGCTTCTCGCAGCCCTCGACCTCGTTCCACAGCGTTGCGCGATCGCCGAACCGTTCGGGCGCACCTTCGGGCAGCATGATCTCGCTATGCTCGACGCCGGACTTGGCGCGGAAATCATGGTCGCGATCCAGCCGCTCGTCGTGCAGCCGCTCGCCTGCGCGATAGGCGGCAGCGGCGACGGCGCTGCGTCCGGCAGCGCGCCCGATGACTTTCGCGGAGAAGTGAAAAATTGCCATGACGGCAATCCATCTACGCCACCAAGCGCACGTCGGCACGACGTATAAGCGCGCCCTTCTCGAATAAATTCTTCGCAGGGACCAGGTAGTGTCAGGCTGTCCCGGTGACACTACTGCGCCAGCGCCGCGCTTCTTCTATCATGATCGTATCGTCACTCAATGGAGACTTGCGATGCGTAAACCCCGCGATTTTGATTCGGAGCTAAAGGCGCTCGCCGACAAGGCGAAGCTGCTCAAGGAACGCCGCGTTCGCCAACTCGGCGAACTCGTTATCGCGACCGGCGCCGATGCGCTCGACGCCGATCTGTTGGCTGGTGCGCTGCTCGCTGCCGCAGCGACCAACGATGCCAGCGTGAAGGAGGGTTGGCACAAGGCGGGAGCGGCCTTCTTTCGCGGCAACGAGCGCAAGCCTGCGCCGCGAACTGAACAGCAGCCGGGGGGCACTCTACCGCTCGACGGCGGCGCCGCATCGCGTTGAAGCACGAAAGGCACGAGGCGACATGCGCGAATGGCAAATCAAGCGGCGCGAACGAACGCACATGCTCATCGAATTGGGCGGGCTCGTCGTCAAAGCCGAACTGGTCGAACTCACCGACGATGATCGCGCCACACTCTATGGCGCGTTCCTCTGGATGGCCGACAAGCTGCGAAGCGATCAGGGTGATCACGCCGCCGCGCTGTGGAAACGACGAGGGAAGCGCGCGTTCGAGGCCGAGGCGTTGCCCGAATCTGACCCGCCAGCCATAGGCGCGCCATGACGCGGGAACTGACAGACATTATTCTACGGGTGATCGAGCGTGCCCCGGAATGGATTCGGCGCGATCTCGATAGCAAGGATGCGGTCGCGCGCATCCGCGCCGAGGAATCGCTCGCCGCGATGATCGCCGATGCCCTCGATCGACATGAAAGCGCAACCGTCTGATCGGTGATGACACCGACTCGTTGGGTTGCGCGCTCAGCTGTATCGTGCGGCAACCTTGCGACATCGCGCCAATGCGCGACCGATGCGCTTTTCGACCGCCTTGTTGCTGATGCCAAGCTCATCGGCGATATTCTGATATGTCATGCCGCGCAGCCGGTGCATCAGGAACACGCGCCGGGTCTTTCGCGACAGGGGACGAAGCGCCCGCCGATAGGCGCGGCGCAATTCCATCGCTTCGAACTGCCGTTCCTGGTCAGGCGGTATGGGAGCGTCGCACGCCTCGTCCAGCGGATAGAGAATCCCGCTCCGCTTCTGCTGACGTATCCGGTTGAGCCACAGGTTGCGTGCGATCCTCGCCAGATAAGCTTCGGGATATTCAATCCGCTCGAACGCCCCGCTGCGAAAGAAGCGCATGAAAGCCTCCTGCGTCAGGTCTGGCGCATCATCGCGTCCGACCCTCCGCTGGAAAAAGCGAAGCAGCCGCGCATACTCGGCCCGGTAGAAGACCTCGAATGTGACATGAGGCGATCGGGCGGAGGCCGTCGCAGAACCTCCCTCCTGTTCGCGGGTGGCGGCATCAGGTTCGCGCCTGACGTGCGTTCCTGTTATCATTGTGCCGCGACCGCAGCGCGGCACCGCGCGAGGGCTTGCACCATGTGATATTCGACGGTTGTGACCCCGATACCGAGTTCCGCCGCGATGTCGCTGTAGCGCATCCGCTTCACCCGGCACATCAAGAAGACCCGCCGGGTCTTGGACGGCATGGCGCGTACGGTTCGCCGGTAGAGGCGGAACAGATCGACCGCTTCGATTCGCCATGCCTGATCGGGCCGAGACGATGCGTCGCGCTCATCGTCGAATGGGAAGAATATCAGTATTCCTCGCCGTTTCCGGCGCGCGCGATCGATCAGCAGATTGCGGGTGATCCGCGACAGATAGGCGGCCGGATTTTCGACGCGACCCAGCGCCTCGCTGCGCAAAAATCGCGCGAACACCTCCTGCACCAGATCGGGCGCCTCGTCAGGGCCGACCCGCCGCCGGAGCTTGTTCAGCAAGCGCCGATACTCGCTATGATAGAAGGCCTCGAACGTTGCGGGCTGTTCGTAAGGCGCGCTCATGGCCGCGCTCCTTTGCGTTCCCGCTCGTTCAGCGGTGCATCGCGGGACGCGCGATAGAGGGTGATGCCCGCCTCGATGCGGTCAAGGATGAAGGTGTCGCGCTCCGCCCTGGCGACGCGGATGTCGGCTTTGGAATAGAATTCGAGGCTGACCGCGCAGCGATTGCCAAGCTCGCTGTCGAGGACATCGCGGGCGCGGGTCCAGCATTCGGCTTCCTTGAACAGCGGATGATTGACGACGATCCAGTACTCATAATCGGAAAAATTGATCGTATCGCGGTCTTCATACCAATTCTTCCGCGCGTAGGGGCCGATCAGGAAGATGTGCCTGATCTCGCCCGGCTCGGGTGCCTGCACCTGTGATGGATCGAAGCAGGCGCGCAGTATGCGCGTGATGCGCTCGACCTCCTGCTGCTTGCGGCGGATCAGATGACCAACGCGCGCCATCACGACTTCGCGCGCGTAGACGTCGTTCGTTTTCGGGGGTGTCATTTGCAGCTCACACACCAGCGGTCCGCGCGTCGGCGCGCGGATGTGCAAGCGGTGTTCGCTGTCTGGGCCGCCTTAGCGGCCTACAGCAACTGCCCGACCGTGATGGCCGAACCTACATGATGCCTGGCAGGATTATCCCGGGGATGGCCGCCAGTCTTTCCATCCCGTGGGCGGGATCATGCCAGAATCCGGGAGTCCCGGCAAGCTGCCGGCGCGCACGCCTATTTGCGGGTCGCGGTTTCCAGTTCGGCGATGCGCTCCGAGCAAACCTCGTGGACGACGCGGCCGAGTTCCTCGACGCGCGCGCCGAGCCAGGCCAACTCTTCTTCGCTGATCTTGTAATGCTTGCTGTAGCGAGCCTTGGTGTAAGCTTCCTTCAGCTTCTGGAACATCGCGCGCTCGTTGCGATTGGTCTCGGGCCAGATGCCGTGAAGACGCCGGTCGAGTCCCTCGGCCAGCGAACGAAGGAAGGCGATGTTGTGGTTATAGGGCGTGTAGAAGGTCAACGTGAGCAGGAGACCGGCGTATAGGCGCTCCGTGGCCTGATGGAGTAAGAAGGCGGCCTCTTTGGGCCGCTTCTGCTTCGCCAGATCGCGCGACGTATTCAACCAAACGACCGCACCCGGATAATAGTCCTCGAAGTATTCTTTCGCGGTCGCAAGCGCCTGCGCAGCGGTCTTCGGTTTGGGGGTCGCCAGTTCCCGCCCATCGGCTTCGTAGATCGCAATCCCGTCCTTCGCGACTTCCATGAAGAAGACGCGACCATGCGCGAGGCCATCGTTCACCTCGTGCAGCGAGTGCACAATGAAGTTGACCGGCGTCCGTAGCGTCTTCTCGATTGTATAGGCCCGGATCAACCGTTCCTCGGCCTTCGCCCAATAGGCAGCGCGGTCGGTTAGCTCCTTCTGGCTGACGATAACGAGAATATCATAGTCGGACTTATACTGGTTCGCCGACAGCGGCGCATCGACCCAATCGCCGCGCGCGTGCGATCCGAACAGAACGATCTTGAGGATGCGCGCGCCCTTGCGGCGTCCGGTCGCATTCTCGGTCGCCTGGCCGAACTCGTCGAAGAGGATTTCGACGACGCGTTCAAGTTCGCGCTGCTTCGCGGCAGGAAGAAAATCGACGTCGGTGCGCATTGCTGGAATCTTCAGCCAATCTCTGGTCCTTGGCAAGAGCTATCGGCACCGCGGCGGTGATACGTGCCCTGATCGGCACAGCAATGCCTCCTCTGTTGCGCGGGCCGGACAGGCTGACGCAGACTGGTTCGCGGCGGGCAGACCACCGAATGCTGGAGGCTGCGACATGATTCGAACCGGTGCCGCAAAGCGATCGTCCATTCGTACCACCTGTATGAACCAATGCTATTGTGCGCGAAGCTTTCCTATTCCTGCCTCTCGGCGCCGCGCGCTGCCGTTTATGCGCTATTGTGGGCTATCGCTTGTCTTTGCATCCTATCCTTCGATTGCGCCGAGCGGCATCGAAGAAGCACTTGAACGGCGAGCTTCGACCGTCGAAGTCTGTTCGCAAGGGGCGTCGTCAACCACCAGATGTTGGAGGTAGTCCCCGTGTCCGCTCCCGAACGAATTGTCCGCCTCAAGACTGTCCTCGACCGCACCGGGCTGTCGCGTTCGACCATCTACCGCAAGATCGCGGAAGGCACTTTCCCGCGACAAGAGAAGATCAGCGTCCACGGCGCCGGTTGGCATGAGTCCGCCATCGATCGCTGGATTGCCAACCCCGCCGCCTACCGTGCGGACAATGACGACGACGCGGGGACGAGCCATGCATGAGGATGATGCGGAGTCCGAACGGGGCATCGTCCCGGCCAATGACAATGCGCCCGTGCTGCGTGCGGCGGATACCGATGCCGCGTTGACGCGCATCGCCGAGGCGATTGGTCGCCATATCGCGCGCGAGCATATTCGTGCGCTTCGCGCCGCGAATGACAATGAAGCGGGCAAAGCGCGGCCAAAACGATAGCCACGCTTGACGTCATGACTATTATGACTAACATAACCATATCAAGTAGAGATATAGTTATGAACGCTGAAGTTCCGTCCGACACCTGGACCGTCGCGCAGGCCAAGGCCAAGCTGAGCGAGGTTATCGACAAGGCGCGCCGCAAGGGGCCGCAGGCAATCACCCGCAATGGCAAGAGCGCGGTTGTGGTGATCGACGCCGAGCTTTGGGAGAAGACGCAGCGGCGCGAGATGATGGGCAGCTTTGCCGATTTCCTGTTGGCCTCGCCGCTACGCGGCTCCGGTCTTGAGATCGAACGGCTCAAGGGCGGCGTGCGCGAGACCTTGCTGTGAGCTTCCTGCTCGATACCAACGTCATATCCGAAGGTGCGAAGCCGCGCCCCGATGTCGGCGTGATGGACTGGCTCGCATCGATCGACGAAGAGCAGCTTCATCTGAGCATCGTGTCGGTCGCCGAGCTGCGCCACGGGATCGAGCGCCTCGATGCGGGGCGGCGCAAGACCGCGCTCGACCTGTGGCTGACCCAACAATTGCCCGCGCGGTTTGATAGCCGGCTCATGCCCGTCGATGCCGAGATAGCCGATGCGTGGGGCCGGATCGTTGCGGCGGCCCAAGCCGCAGGCCGTCCGATCGGCGCGATGGATGCTTTCGTCGCCGCGACGGCGAAGCAGCATCAGTTGACGCTTGTTACGCGCAACATCGCCGATTTCGAGGCGACCGGCATTCGCCTTTTCAATCCGTGGTCGCAAGGAGACCGATGATGATCCGCACCGCACTCTATGCCCGCTATTCGTCTGACCAGCAGAATGCTGCGTCGATCGCCGACCAGCTCAGCCTCGGCCGCGAGCGCGCGGCGCGCGAAGGCTGGCACGTCGAAGGCGTCTATGAGGATGCCGCCATCTCGGGAGCGAGCGTGATCCTGCGCCCGGGCATCCAGAAGCTGCTTGCCGATGCGCGGTCCGGCCAGTTCGATATCGTGCTCGCCGAAGCGCTTGACCGCATATCGCGTGATCAGGCCGATGTCGCGACCCTCTACAAGTATCTCCAGTTCGCCCGGGTTCCGCTCGTCACGCTCGCCGAAGGCGAGATCAACGAGCTTCATGTCGGGCTCAAGGGAACGATGAATGCGCTGTTCCTCAAAGACCTCGCCAAGAAGACGCATCGGGGCCTGCGCGGGCGGGTCGAGAAGGGCTTCTCCGCCGGGGCAGTGGGCTATGGCTACCGGATGGTCCGTCGCCTGAATAGCGAGGGTGAGCTGGTGCGAGGCGAGCGGGAGATCGATCCAGCGCAGGCGCTGATCGTCGAGCGCATCTTCCGCGAATTTTCCGCTGGCAAAAGTCCGATCGCCATTGCCAGCGATCTCAATGCCGAAGGGATCGCCGGACCTTCCGGGAAGCCGTGGCGCGATACCAGCATCCGCGGGAACGCGCGGCGGGGGATCGGTATCGTCAACAATGAACTCTACGTTGGCGTCCGGGTCTGGAACCACAAACATAAAGTCAAAGACCCGAGTACCGGCAAGGACGTCACGCGGCACAACCCCGAATCCGAGTGGGTACGCAAGGCGGTGCCCGAACTGCGCATCATAAGCGACGATCTATGGAAAGCGGCCAAGCGCCAGCAGGAAGTGATTGCTGAACGCTACAAGGGCATGAAGGAAGCGGCCCAGGCTCGAAGCGTCAACGGGCTCCGTCGTCCGGCCTATCTGCTATCGGGCCTCCTCGAATGCGGCGAGTGCGGCAGCACCTTCGCGATCGTCGTCGGTGATCGCTACGGCTGCGTCGGTCATCATCGCAGCCGCACCTGCTCCAACAGTCGGACGATCCGGCGCGAGGAACTGGAACGCCGGGCGCTTGCCGGTATCACTGAGCGGCTCGTGTCGGCCGACAAGATCGACGCCGCGGTTACGGCCTATGCGGCGCATATCAACCGCGAGAATCGGGAGCAACGCATCCAGGCCGATGTTGATGCCCGCGCGCTGGCAAAGATCGACAAGGCTGTTGCCGGCATCATGGCGGCGATCGAGGATGGGCTTTATCAGCCCAGCATGAAAGCGCGCATGGCCGAACTCGAACACGAGAAAGCCGAAATCGCAGCGCGGCTCGCCGAAGCACCCGCCCGCGTTCCCGACGTCCATCCCGGCATCGCCGAAATCTACAAGCGCAAGGTCGCGCGGCTCACGGAAACGCTCAACGACCCACAAGCTCAGCTCGATGCGTCAGCCGACATCCGCGCGCTCGTCGGCAAGATCGTGCTGCACTCCGGCGAGAAGCGCGGTGAGGTTCATGCCACGCTGCACGGCTCGCTGATGGGCATTTTGGACTTCGTGAACGACAACCCCGAGCCCGATGCAGACCGAGTTATAATAAAGGTGTGCCCGGGTTCGCGGGAATGACAAACTAAGATGGGACGCAATGTCTGCAACCGGTCGAAACCGGTCGGCAACTACAGTCGCACCATCCGCATTCCCATCTCGCCATAGCGCGGACCGCTCGTTCCGCCCTTCGGCGCCGCAGCCTCGATCGCGGCGAGGTCGTCGGCGGTCAGCGTGACGTCGGCGGCGGCGACGCTGTCCTCCATCGTTGCGCGGCGTTTGGTGCCGGGGATCGGGACGATATCGTCACCTTGCGCGAGCAGCCACGCAAGCGCGACCTGCGCCTTCGACACGCCATGCTTGTCCGCGACTGCGCCGATCGCGTCGACGATCGCGAGGTTGGCGGGCAGATTCTCGTCCGAATAGCGCGGGTCGTTGCGGCGCCAGTCATTTTCGGGAAGCTCGTCGCGGCTGCGCACCGCGCCCGCGAGGAAGCCGCGGCCGAGGGGCGAATAGGGGACGAAGCCGATGCCGTTCTCGCGGCAGGCGCCAAGGATCTCGTCCTCGATATCGCGCTCCCAGATCGAATATTCGCTCTGCAGTGCGGTGATCGGCGCGGCCTTCGCGGCACGGCGGATCGTGTCGGGGCCGGCCTCGGACAGCGCAATGTGGCGGACCTTGCCCTCCTTCACCAGCTCCATCATCCCGCCGACGGTCTCCTCGATCGGGACCGAGGGGTCGACGCGGTGCTGGTAGAAAAGGTCGATCGTGTCGATGCCGAGCCGCTGGAGCGAGCCTTCGCACGCGGCGCGCGCGTTGGCGGGCGACCCGTCGACGCCGACGATCTGGCTGCCCTCGAACTTGAAACCGAACTTCGTCGCGATGACGAGCCCGTCGCGCTTGCCCTTGATCGCCTCGCCCAGCAATTCCTCATTGCTGAACGGGCCGTAGATTTGCGCGGTGTCGAAAAAGGTGACGCCAAGGTCGATCGCGCGGTGGATCGTGCGCGTCGATTCGTCGAGGTCGGCGGCCTCGCCATAGAGGATGTTGCCGCCCTTGATCATCGGCATGCAGCCGATACCGATCGCCGACACTTCGAGGCCGTGGCCGAGCTTGCGATATTTCATGGGGTTTCTCCTGCGAGGGGGACATCGTCTTCGACACCGTCGGCGGCATATTTCGTCGCTGCGACGTCGCCGACGACGTTGCCGAGTGTACGAAAAATGTCGGGAAATGTCTCGACCGCAACGAGCAGCCCCAATGGCGCGACGGGAACGCCCATCGCGATCGCGATCGGTGCGATCGAGGTCACGAAGCTGATCGAGCCGGGCAGGCTGACCGAAGAGAGCGCCGCGGCGAGCGCGACCCCGAGGCCCACCGCCATTTCCCACGGCGTCAGTTCGACGCCGAACAGCCACGCGACATAGACGACGACCGCGAGGTTCATCGCCGGACTGGTGAAGCGGAACAGCGCGACCGCGAGCGGCAGGACGATGTCGGCCTTTTTCGGATCGACGCCCAGTTCCTCCGACGATTTCAGCATCGCGGGCAGGCTGGCGAGCGAGCTTTGCGTGCTGATTGCGACCGCGAAGGTGGGCACCATCGCGCGGACGAAGCGCGGCAGCGGCACGCCGACGACGAAGACTGCGAGGAGGAAGCCGAGGATGATCGTGCAGGCGCCGATCACCGAGAGCATCAGCACATAATGGACGAGGCCGCCGAAGGCCGCGACCCCGGCCTTGATCGCAAGCGCATAGCCGAGTGCGAACACGCCGAGGGGCGCGAGTGCGAGCACCCAGCCGATGACGACGAGCATCGCATCGCCCAGCGCCTTGAAAAAGCCCGACAGGGTGGCGCGCTCGGCGTTCCCGATGCGGCTGATCGCGAAGGCGAAAATGGTGGTGAAGACGATCAGCGGCAGGATCGATGTGTCCGCCGCCGCGGCGATCGGATTGGTCGGGATGAGGCCGAGCACGAAATCGGTGAAGGTCGGCGACGGCACGGCTTCGGTCGAGCCCCCCAGGCCGTGACGCAGCCCCGCGGCCGCCGCGGCGGACATGGGAAAAGCCTGGAGCAAAAGCGGCAGCACGATCAGGGTCATCAGCCCGGCGAGGATATTGGCGCCGATGAAGATCAGAACTGCGCGGCTCGCCAGCTTGCCCGCCCGTGCGGCGTCGGCCGTCGCGGTGATGCCCGTTACGAGCAGCGCGACGATCAGCGGGATGATCGTCATCTTGAGCGCATTGAGCCAGAGCAGGCCGATCCATTCGACATAGGGCAGCGATGCCGTGCCCCACTCGACCGAGACCATCTCGACGCCGACCCCGAGCAACATGCCGGCGACCAGCGCCGAGAGAATGAACCAAGCGGATTTCAAAGTGGATTCTCCCGGCGTTTTTTCTGGCCTGCTTGCCAAGCAAAAGAGGGTGACTTAGAGCACCTCCCGGAAGAAACGGGAACCGGTTTTTGGGCCGGGAAATGCTCCGCGGAGGCCATCCCGTGGACGCCGGGGCAGGCATATGTCTGGCCGTCGGCTTAGGTAGCAGAGGTGTCATGCGCAAGTTTTTCGGAACCGACGGGATTCGCGGCCTGACCAACGAGGTCCCGATGACGGCGGAAGTCGCGATGCGCGTCGGTATGGCGGCGGGCGCGCACTTCCTGCGCGGCGACCACAAGCACCGCGTCGTCATCGGCAAGGATACGCGATTGTCGGGCTATATGCTCGAAAACGCACTCGTCGCCGGGTTCACGAGCGTCGGCATGGACGTGGTGCAGGTCGGCCCGATGCCGACCCCGGCGATCGCGATGCTGACGCGCTCGATGCGCGCCGACCTTGGCGTCATGCTCTCGGCGAGCCACAACCCGTTCCACGACAATGGTATCAAGCTGTTCGGCCCCGACGGATATAAATTGTCCGACGAGGACGAGGCGCAGATCGAACATCTGCTGACCGTCGAGCCGAAGCTTGCCGCCGCGGCGCACATCGGCCGCGCGAAGCGGATCGACGACGCGCGCGGCCGCTACATTCACGCGGTGAAGCAGAGCTTGCCCGAATCGGTGCGGCTCGACGGGCTGCGCATCGTGCTCGATTGCGCGAATGGCGCGGCATACAACAGCGCGCCGACGGTGTTCTGGGAGCTTGGCGCCGATGTCGTCGCGATCGGGGTCACGCCGAACGGGATCAACATCAACGACAAATGCGGATCGACCGCGCCCGCGCTGCTTCAGGAAACCGTGGTTGCGAGCGGCGCCGACATCGGCATCGCGCTCGACGGCGACGCCGACCGGCTGATCGTTGTCGACGAAAAGGGAACGATCGTCGATGGCGACCAGATCATGGGGCTGATCGGCGCAAGCTGGGCGCGGCAGGGACGGCTGAAGGGCGGCGGGGTTGTCGCGACCGTCATGTCGAACCTCGGCCTCGAACGCTTCCTCGAAGGCGAGGGGCTGCGCCTCGAACGCACCAAGGTCGGCGACCGCTACGTCCTCGAACGGATGAAGGAAGGCGGCTTCAACGTCGGCGGCGAGCAGTCGGGGCATATGATCCTGTCCGACCATGCGACGACCGGCGACGGCACGCTCGCGGCGTTGCAGGTGCTCGCCGAACTCGTCGCGGGCGGCAAGCCCGCGAGCGAATTGCTGCACCAGTTCGACCCGGTGCCGCAGCTTTTGAAGAATGTCCGCTTCGCGGGCGGCAAGCCGCTCGAGGACAAGCAGGTCATCGCGGCGATTGCCGAGGGCGAAGCCACGCTCAACGGACGCGGTCGTCTCGTCATCCGCCCGTCGGGCACCGAGCCGCTGATCCGCGTGATGGCAGAAGGCGACGACGCCGGACAGGTCGAGCAGGTCGTCGACATGATCTGCGATGCGGTACGTGCCGCGACCGCATAACCATTTGAATTTTTAGAACCGAAAGAGACTTACCATGCTTGAAATGCGACCCGATTGTGAAAAATGCGGACGCGATCTGCCCGCCAATCTGCACGGCGCCTTCATCTGCTCGTTCGAATGCACTTTCTGCGCAAACTGCGCCGACAAGCTCGACGAGATTTGCCCCAATTGTGGCGGCGACCTGCTCGACCGGCCGCTGCGCGAGGGCGCGGCGCTGGCGAAGTTCCCGGCATCGACGGAGCGAAAGCATAAGGCGTGACCGCACGCGTCCTGATCATCGCCGGTTCGGATAGCGGCGGCGGTGCGGGCATCCAGGCCGACATCAAGGCGGTCACGATGCTCGGCGGCCATGCGATGACCGCGATCACCGCGATCACCGCGCAGAACACGCTGGGGGTGCAGGGCGTCCATCCGGTGCCGACCGCGATGGTGCTGGCGCAGATCGACAGCGTTGCGTCGGATATCGGCGTGGATGCGGTCAAGATCGGGATGATCGGCAGCGCCGAGACCGCCGCGGCGGTGGCGGAGCGCCTGTCGCAGCCCGATCTCGCGCAGGCGGCGCTCGTGTTCGACCCGGTGATGATCGCGACGAGCGGATCGGTGCTTGCCGACGCGGCGACGATCGACGCGTTCCGCGCGCTGCTCGACCGTGCGATGGTCGCGACACCGAACCTCCCCGAACTGGAAGCGCTCGGCGGCGAAGAAGCGGTGCTCGCGCACGGCTGTTCTTTGCTCGTCAAGGGCGGCCATGCCGAGGGCGAGACGGTGACTGACCGCCTGCTCGAAACGGGCGAGGGCGAGGTCGCGCGCTGGGAAGCGCCGCGCATCGACACCCCGCACAGCCATGGCACCGGCTGCACGCTCGCCAGCGCGATCGCTTGCGGCTTGGCGCAGGGCATGCCGCTCGAACCTGCGATCGCGCGCGCGCGCGATTTCGTGCGGCTGTCGCTGCTCGACGCACCGGGGCTGGGGCAGGGGCATGGCCCGATGGGGCAGCAGTTCGTGCGCAACGACGGACTGTTCACCGGTCCGGCGCTCAACCAGATCACGCTGCCCGCAAACGACTATGCCGTGTCGGTCGCCTTCTACAAACAAATGGGCCTGAAGCAGATCGTCGATAGTCCCGACAATGGTTATGCGCGCTTCGAGGCGGCGAATGGCGTGACGCTGTCGATTCACACCGGTGATGGTGCTGCGGGCGGGGCGACCGCCTATCTGGAATCGGGCGCACTCGATGCGTGGGTCGCCTATCTCGCACGGCGCGGGGTGCGGTTCGACCAGATGCCGAAGGATGAGGAATGGGGCTGGCGCGAGGCGCGGCTGGCCGATCCGGCGGGCAATCGGCTGTGCCTGTATCAGGCGGCCGAATATCGGCGGTATCCGCCGTGGCGCATATGATCGTCGGAGTCGACGAAGCCGGGCGCGGACCGCTCGCTGGACCGGTCGTCGCGGCGGCGGTGCTGCTCTGCGAGGGCGGGATCGCCGGCCTCGACGACAGCAAGAAGCTCACGGCGAAGCGCCGCAGCGAACTGGAGATCCAGATCAAGGCGCGTTGCCGCTGGGGCGTCGGCGAGGCGAGCGTCGCGGAAATCGACCGCATCAATATCTTGCAGGCGACCTTCCTTGCGATGACGCGCGCGGTCGAAGCGCTCGGTTTCGAACCCGCCGAGGTTCTGGTCGACGGCAACCGCTTGCCGCGCTGGCGCTACAGCGCGCGCGCTATCGTTGGCGGTGACGCGCTGCACCCCTGTATTTCGGCGGCGAGCATCCTCGCCAAGGAACATCGCGACCGCTTCATGGTCGCGGCGGCGCGCGATTTTCCGGGTTTTGGTTGGGAAACCAACATGGGCTATGGTACGGCGCAGCATCTCGCGGCGCTGCGCCAGCATGGCCCCACGCCGCACCATCGGACCAGCTTTGCCCCGGTCGCACAAATGCAACTGGTCTGACCGCCCGAAGCCTAGAAGCCTAAGAGGGGAACAGGCGATGAGCAGAGGATTTTCGGCCGACGACGTCGGCACCCAAACGGGGCGGCGCTTCCTTGTCACCGGTGCCAATGCCGGAATCGGGTTCGAAGTTTCCAAGGTTCTTGCCGCGCGGGGCGCGCATGTGATCCTTGCCTGCCGCGACGAGGACAAGGCCGAGGCGGCGATGAACCGCATCCGGGTCGATGCGCCGAAAGCCGAATTGTCATTCCAGCGGCTCGACCTCGCCGACCTCGATCAGGTGCGCGATGCCGCGAAGGCGGTGCTGGCGGGCCCGCGGATCGATGTGCTGGTGAACAATGCGGGGGTGATGATTCCGCCGCGAACGCTGACGAAGCAGGGCTATGAGCTGCAGTTCGGGGTCAACCACCTCGGCACCTTCGCGCTCACCGGGCTGATCCATGGCCATGTCGACGACCGCATCGTGATCACCGGCAGCATCGCGCGCAAGAGCGGGGCGATGGATTACAGCGACCTGTCGGCGTCGCGCAGCTATCATAATTGGGCGCGCTACCAGATGAGCAAGCTCGCCAACCTGCTCCACATGTTCGAGCTCGACCGGCGGTTGAGCGCCGCGGGGCGCGCGACGCAGGCGATCGGGTGCCACCCCGGGGTCGCGCTCACCGAACTGACGCGGCACTTGCCGATGCCGCTGCGCGCGATGACCCCGCTCGCCGCGCCCTTCTTCAACAGTGCCGCGCAGGGCGCCTGGCCGACGTTGCAGGCGGCGACCGGCGCGCGCGTGCAGGGCGGCGACTATCTCGGGCCGCAGGGGCTTGGCGAGGTATCGGGACGTTCGGGGCCGGCGCGTGCAACGCGCGATGCACGTGACCCGAAGCTGGCGCGCGAGCTGTGGCAGCGCTCGATCGACCTGACCGGGGTCGATCCGGGTTTGTAGATACTCCCTGCGAAATTTTTTTCGCGGGTGAGTCCTCATCGCCACACCACCAGTGGTTGAGTCTCCGAGTCGCGGTCGACTCCATATGGTGTGGCAGACTCCTTTCGTTCTCATATCGTTAACCAGTTAGTGACGCGGAATCCCTAGAGTCCTGCGCTTGACGGCGGACTCCGCCTGACTCATCAGGGCCTCCTTACGAGCAAGGAACGGGGTGAAGCATGGGTGTGATGGAACGGGTCAAGGCGCCGGCGACGAAGCAGCGGACGCCGAAAGTCGACCCCGCGGACCTGCCGCTCGACAGCATCCTGCAGGGCGATTGCGTCGAGATGATGCGCAGCCTGCCCGCCGCGTCGGTCGACATGATCTTCGCCGATCCGCCGTACAACCTCCAACTCGGCGGCGACCTGCTGCGTCCCGACGGCAGTCAGGTCGACGCGGTCGACGATGATTGGGACAAGTTCGACAGCCTTGCGACCTATGATCGCTTTACCCAGGCGTGGCTCAAGGAAGCGAAGCGCATCCTCAAGCCGAATGGCAGCATCTGGGTGATCGGCAGCTATCACAACATCTTCCGCGTCGGCACCGCGCTGCAGGACAATGGATACTGGATCCTCAACGACATCGTGTGGCGCAAGGCGAACCCGATGCCCAATTTCAAGGGCACGCGCTTCACCAACGCGCATGAGACGCTGATCTGGGCGTCGATGGGCGAAAAGTCGCGCTACACCTTCAACTATCGTGCGATGAAGACGCTCAATGACGAGCTTCAGATGCGTTCGGACTGGCTGATCCCGATCTGCGGCGGTCAGGAGCGGCTGAAGAAGGGCGGCACCAAAGTGCACCCGACGCAAAAGCCCGAGGCTTTGCTCTATCGCATCCTGCTCGCGTGCTCGAACCCCGGCGACGTGATCCTCGATCCCTTCTTCGGCACCGGCACGACGGGCGCGGTCGCAAAGCGCCTCGGCCGTCACTTCATCGGCATCGAGCGCGAGGATGATTATATCGAGGCCGCGCTGGAACGGATCGAGCTGGCGCTGCCGCTCGACGAAAGCGCGGTGAAAACGATGATGGCGCCGAAGGCCGCGACGCGTGTCGCCTTCGGTACGCTCGTCGAATGCGGCATGATCGCGCCGGGGACGGTGCTGACCGACACGAAACGCCGCTGGAAAGCAAAGGTGCGCGTCGACGGCAGCCTCGAATGCGAAGGCCAGCCTGCAGGGTCGATCCACAAGGTTGGCGCGAGCCTGCAAGGCGCGCCGAGCTGCAACGGCTGGACCTTCTGGCACATCGACACGGGCAAGGAACTGCGCGTGATCGACGCGGTGCGGCAGGATTGGCTGCTGGCGAACGAGGCCTGATGTTCCAGCCGCTGACCAGGCCCGACCTCGGCGCCGCGTCGGCGGCCGCGCAAATCTATTGCCGTCCGACCTGCTTCGTCGACCGACCGCACGAACTCGATGACGATTGCCTGCGGATCGCCGATACGATGGTCTGGTTCGCGGCGTGGCACATCAGCCTGCGCGACGGCCCGACGGTCAGATCGGCGATCGTCCCGGTTTCCGAATGGGATGGCTGGGTTGCGGCGATGCCCGACGCTCTTGCCGCGGCCGCGGCCGCGCAGCGCGCCGGTGTCGCGCGGCCGCGCGGCGTGCTCCAGCTCGGCGAGCGGACGATCCGGCTGAACGAGCCGCAGCTCATGGGCATATTGAACGTCACGCCCGACAGTTTTTCGGACGGCGGCAAGCATGTCGATACGGCCGCTGCGACCGAAGCCGGCTTCGCGATGGGTGCCGCCGGCGCCGCGATCATCGACGTTGGCGGCGAATCGACGCGCCCCGGCGCGCCGCTGATATGGGAAGGCGACGAGATCAAGCGCATCGAGGGCGTCGTCGCGGCGCTGGCGCGCGGCGGCGTCGCGGTGTCGATCGACACGCGCAAAGCCGCGGTGATGGAGGCCGCGCTCGCCGCGGGGGCACATATCGTCAACGATATTTCGGCGCTGCGCTACGACGAGCGCGCCATGGAGGTCGTCGCGAAAGCGGGCTGTCCCGTCGTGCTGATGCACGCGCCGTCGGCGAAGAGCGATCCGCACGAGGGCGGCGACTATGCGCATGTCCTGTTCGACGTTTACGACATGCTCGCCGAGCGCGTCGCTGCGTGCCGCGCGGCGGGGATCGATGCGTCGCGCATTATCGTCGATCCCGGCCTCGGCTTCGGCAAGAGCATCGGCGACAATCTCGCGCTCATCAACGGCCTCGCGCTGTTTCACACATTGGGCTGCCCCATCCTGTTCGGCGCGAGCCGCAAGCGGATGATCGGCGCGCTCGACAACGAGGCGCCCGCCGACCAGCGGCTCGGCGGCACGGTGGCGCTCCACTACCAGGCGGCGGCGCAGGGTGCGCAGTTGCTGCGCGTCCACGATATCGCCGAGAACCGGCAGGCGCTGCGCATCTGGCGCGGCTTGAGGGATGCGGCGCTGACCGCCTGATCAGGCGGCGGTATCGATCCCGAGGTCGCTGAGCTTGCGATAAAGCGTCGAGCGGCCGATGCCGAGGCGGCGGGCGACTTCGCTCATCCGGCCGCGATAATGGCCGATTGCGAGGCGGATCACGTCGGCCTCGATCTCTTCGAGTGGGCGCAAATTGCCGTCGGGCAGGTACAGCGTGACGCCGATCGCCTCGCCATTGATCGCGACTTCGCCGGCGCTGCCCGTTCCGCCGCCGAGGGTCGCCTCGATCGCACGGAAATCGGCGCTGGTGAGCACGTCGGTCTTGCTCTCGACCGCAGCGCGGAACAGCACGTCCTGCAACTGGCGGACATTGCCCGGCCAGGCATAGGCGGCGAGCAGGCGCAGCGCGTCGTCGGTGATGCCGATCGTCGCCATGCCCGGCAGTCCGCCGATACGCGCGAGCAGGTGGCGCGCGAGCGGACCGACGTCGCCGCGGCGTTCGGACAGCGAGGGCAGGGTGAATTGCGCGCTCGACAGCGCGTAGAACAGGTCTTCGCGGAAATGCCCCGCCTCGATCAGCTTGTCGAGCGGGCTTGCGCTCGTCGCGATGATGCGGACATCGACGCTCTGGCGGATCGAGCCGCCGATCATCTGGACTTCGCCGCTGTTGAGGAATTCGACGAGCTTCGCCTGCGTTTCGAGCGGGATACATTCGACATGGTCGATGATGATGCTGCCACCGTCGGCCTGGACGAGCCGGCCGACCTGCCGGTCGAAGGCGCCCGCAAAAGCGCCGCGTTCGTGGCCGAACAGCCCCGATCCGATTAGCCCCGGCGACACCGCCGAGCAATCGACCATGACAAGCTGGCCGCGCGCACGCGGGCTGGCGCTGTGGATCGCGCGCGCAAAGACTTCCTTGCCGGTGCCCGGCTTGCCGTTGATCATCACCGGCACGCGCGCGCGCGCCGCCTTGGCGGCGATGGCGAGCGCGCTGCGGAAATTGGGGCTCGATCCGATGATTTCCTCGAAGGCGAGCGGGGCGCGAAGTTTTTCGGTGAGCGGGCGGAGTTCGCCCTGCGGGCCGCTGGTCGACACGACGCGGTCGAGCGCTTCGAGCAGGCGGTCGGGCGCGATCGGTTTCTGGACGAAGTCGCTCGCGCCGGCGCGCATCGCGCTGACCGCAACTTCGACGCCGTTGCGCATCGTGATCACGACAAGCGGCAGCGCGGGGCGCCAGCGGCGCAGCTCGGCGACGAATTCGGCCATGTCCATGCCCGGCGCGCCCTGGTCGACGAGCACGGCGTCGAGCGCCATACCTTCCTGCGTGCCGAGCTTGGCGAGCGCGGTGTCGGTGTCGGCGGCGATGACGCTGCGCCAGCCGCCGCGCGATACCAGTGCCGCCAGAAAGCGCTGCTGGGCAGGCTCGCTGTCGACGATCATCACCATTCGCGTGTCGCGCGTGTTCGTCATCGTTTCGAATCTGCCCCCTGAACCGGCGTTGCTACGGGTTTGTTCTGCTGAAGCGGGCATATCTATCCGATAGGGGTAAAAGGGCGATTAAGGCCGTTCGTCTTTTGGCACAGCGAGCCGGCGAGGCCAAACCCGCACTTGAGCATCGCCGGACGCGTGGCTAAGACCGGCGCGAAGGCCGATTCTGGGGCGGGGCGCTGCGCGTCCCTCTCGCGGGAAACGGCGGAAAAAGGGGAAAAGCGATGGCGCAACAGGAAATGAAGGCAGCGAACGAAACCTATGCGGGTTTCCTCAGCCTGCTGAAAATCGGGTCGATCCTCACCGCGATCGTCACCGTCGGCGTCGTCCTGCTCATCGCGTCCTGACCCGACCGGCATGCGCATCGCCGTCCTGAAGGAGCTCGCCGCCGGCGAGACCCGCGTCGCCGCGACCCCAGAAACCGTGAAGAAATTCATTGGCTTGGGTGCTGAAGTTGCCGTTGAATCGGGGGCAGGGGCTGAAGCCTCGATCGCCGATGCCGACTATAGCGCCGCGGGCGCCAAGGTCGGCAGCCGCGCCGATACGCTGAAGGGCGCGAATATCATTCTCGGCATCCAGGGTCCCGACCCCAAGAGCCTCTCGGGCTTTGCCGACGGCGCCTGGCTTGCCGCGGGGCTCAACCCGTTCGGCGAGCGCGCTCGGGTCGATGAATATGCCAAGCTCGGTCTCGAAGCACTGGCGATGGAATTCATGCCGCGCATCACCCGCGCGCAGTCGATGGATATCCTGTCGAGCCAGGCGAACCTCGCGGGCTACAAGGCCGTCCTGATGGCGGCGAACGCCTATGGCCGCGCCTTTCCGATGATGATGACCGCTGCGGGCACCGTCAGCGCCGCAAAGGCGTTCATCATGGGCGTCGGCGTCGCCGGGCTCCAGGCGATCGCGACCGCGCGCCGCCTCGGCGCACAGGTCAGCGCGACCGACGTGCGCGCCGCGACCAAGGAACAGATCCTCAGCCTCGGCGCCAAGCCGATCTTCGTCGAGAGCGTCGCGGGGATCGAGGGCGAGGGTGCAGGGGGCTACGCCACCGAAATGTCCGACGAATATAAGGCGGCGCAGGCCGAACTCGTGTCGTCGCACATCGCAAAGCAGGACATCGTCATCACCACCGCGCTGATCCCGGGGCGTCCCGCGCCGCGGCTGATCAGCGACGCTCAGCTTGCAACGATGCGCAGCGGCAGCGTGATCGTCGACATGGCCGCCGAAAGCGGCGGCAATGTCGAAGGATCGGTGTCGGGCGAGGCGAAGAAGATCCACGGCGTCACCGTGATCGGCGCGAAGAATATCGCCGCGCTGATGCCCGCCGATACGAGCGCGCTGTTCAGCCGCAACCTGTTCAACTTCCTCTCGGCCTTCTGGGACAAGGAAGCCGGCAAGCCCGTGCTCGATGAGGAAATCGGCAATGCGGTGCGCCTGACGCAGGGCGGCAAGGTCGTGAACGAGCGGCTGCTGGGTTGAGCTTGCTGCTGGCCCTTGCGCTGGCCGAAGCGACGGCGCCGGCCGCACCGCCGCCGGGCCTGCAATTTTCCTTCTGGCGCCTGGCGGCTTTCAAATCGCGGGCAAAGGATCTCGGCTGCAATGCGGGCGGGCTCGACGGCGAACTCGAATCGGTCCGCAAGCAGCTTGCCAAGCGCTACGGCAAGGAGGCTTTTGCCTGGCCCAAAACGCCGCCGCCCGCCGGCAGGAACGAAGGCGACTGCTACATCTCCGTGATGGTGTATCGAACGAATCTCGGCGATTTCAAGCGCGATGCCGCCGCCGCGCTGGCGGCTGCGCCCTAGCCGGTTGGACCGGCGCGGGATGGCGCTTTTTCCTGAAAATTGGCCGATTTCGGCCTTTTCATGAAACTTCCTTTGGTTACTATGCGTTCAGGGTTTGTAACCCTGACTCTCAACCAACTGGAGAATGATTGATGTCGTCTGCGAAGCTTTTCGCCACTCCCCTCCTTGTGCTTGCCACGCTCTCGCCCGTTTATGCGCAGGAAACCGCCGCGCCGGCCGAGGCCGAAGTCGCCGTTGATGCCGCCGCTGATGCTGCCGTCGATGTCGCAGTTCCGGCCGATGCCGCCGCTGACGTTGCGGGCGACGCCGCAGCGCCCGCCGAGCGGACGGGCATCGCGCTCGAAATCGGTGCCAAGCCCGATCACAAGACGCTGGCGAATGCGCTGACCGCTGCGGGTGTTTCGGAAAAGCTTGCGGGCCAGCCCTTCACCATCTTCGCGCCGACCGACCAGGCTTTCGCTGCCGTGCCGCAGTCGATGACCGACTGGCTGATGAATCCGGGCAACACCGAATCGCTCGCCAAGGTGCTGACCTATCACGTCGTTCCCGGCCGCGTGACCGCCGAGGATCTCTTCGCGAAGATCAAGGCCGGCGGCGGCAAGGCGACGCTGAACACGATCGAAGGCGAAGCGCTGACCTTCACCGAGGTGCAGGGCAATATCAAGGTCGACGGCACGCAGGGCAGCAGCGGTTTCATCACCCAGGCCGACGTCGAACAGTCGAACGGTAATATTCACGTCATCAACGGCGTGTTGATGCCGACCCTCGGCTGACGATTCGCGCCGCTGCGATCGCCATTTGAAGGATAAGGATATGAAAACCCATCTGATCTTGACGGCCGCAGCGGTCGCGCTCGCGCTGTCGGGTTGCGGCAGCAAAACCGAAACCCCCGCCGACACGACCAGCGTCGCTGGTGACGAAACGGCGGCGCCTGCCGCCGCCACGCCGTCGGCCATGCTCGCGAGCAGCACGATCGCGGCGAACCTCGCAGCCGCGCCCGATCACAAATCGCTGGCCGCCGCGGTGACGCAGGCCGGGCTGGGCCAGACACTTTCGGAAACGGGGCCGTTTACGCTGTTCGCGCCCACCGATGCGGCGTTTGCCCAGGTTCCGCCCGTCACGCGCGACGGCTGGATGCGTCCGGCGCAGAAGGACGTGCTGGCGGGCGTGCTCAAATATCATGTCGTTCCGGGCAAGCTGACCGCGGCCGATCTGGCCGCGTCGATCGCCGAAGGCGGCGGCAAGGCCGTGCTGAAGACGGCGGATGGGCAGGATCTGACCGCAACGAAGAGCGGCGATGCGATCCTGCTGACCAGCGCGAGCGGTAACAAGGCAACGGTAACGCAGGCCGATGCCGCCCAGTCGAACGGCGTCGTCCATGTCGTCGACGCGGTGCTCCTTCCGAAAATGTAAAAAACATTGCCGCCCGACCGGGCGAGGCGATATTTGATTTCGCGGAACGCCCGCATTTCCCGCGCCGGGAAATGCGGGCGATGCTTTTTGGCTGCTTTGGAGTCGACAGGCTGGATCGCGCGCGGCAAGAGGTGCGCGAAACGGAATCAGCAGGGGAGCGAGCCCGTGGATTTTATCGCGATTTTTTCGATTTTCATACTGGCCTGCTTTGTCGGCTATTTCGTCGTCTGGTCAGTGACCCCGGCGCTGCACACGCCGCTGATGAGCGTCACCAACGCGATTTCGTCGGTGATCATCGTCGGCGCGCTGATCGCCGCCGCCGCCGCTGGTTCGGCCTCGTCCAAATGGCTCGGCCTTGCCGCGGTGGTGATGGCGAGCATCAACATTTTCGGTGGCTTTGCCGTGACGTCGCGCATGCTCGCGATGTACAAGAAGAAGGGGCGCTGAGATGGACGTTCAGGCCATTCTTTCCGCCGCGACCGGCGGCCATGGCGCGGTAAATCCGTACGCGGCGATCGCCTATCTGGTGTCGGGCATCCTCTTCATTCTCGCATTGCGCGGCCTGTCGTCGCCGGCGACGGCGCAGAGCGGCAACCGCTTCGGCATGATCGGCATGGCGATTGCGGTCGTCACCACGATGCTCACGCATTCGCCGGTGGGTGCCGACGGCCTGCTCGATACCATTTCGCTCGTCGAAATCCTTGTTGCGATCGGTATCGGCGCGGTGATCGGTATCGTCATGGCGCGCAAGATTGCGATGACTGCGATGCCGCAGCTCGTCGCGGCGTTCCACAGCCTCGTCGGCCTCGCCGCGGTGGCGGTGGCGGCTGCGGCCTATCTCAACCCGGGCGCGTTCGGCATCGCCGATGCCACGGGACAGATCCACACCGTCAGCCGGATCGAAATGGGCCTGGGCATCGCGATCGGTGCGATCACCTTCAGTGGCTCGGTTATCGCGTTCCTGAAACTCAACGGCAATATGTCGGGTTCGCCGATCATGCTGCCCGGACGGCATGTCATCAACCTCGGCACGCTTGCAGCGATCATCGCGCTGACCGCCTGGTTCACGCAGGACCAGTCGGCGTGGGTGTTCTGGACGATCACGGGCCTGAGCTTCGCGATCGGTTTCCTGCTGATCATTCCGATCGGCGGCGCCGACATGCCGGTCGTCGTGTCGATGCTCAACAGCTATTCGGGCTGGGCTGCGGCGGCGATGGGCTTCACGCTCGGCAACACCGCGATGATCATCACCGGCGCGCTCGTCGGTTCGTCGGGTGCGATCCTGTCGTACATCATGTGCCGCGCGATGAACCGCAGCTTCATCAGCGTGATCGCGGGCGGCTTCGGCGCCGACGCGGCGGCGGGCGATGGCGGGTCGAAGGAACAGCGTCCGTGGAAGCCGGGCAGCGCGGACGACGCCGCCTTCCTGATGAGCCAGGCCGAAAATGTCATCATCGTCCCCGGCTACGGCATGGCGGTCGCGCAGGCGCAGCACGCGCTGCGTGAAATGGCCGACCTGCTCAAGAAAGATGGCGTGAACGTCAAATATGCGATCCACCCGGTCGCGGGCCGCATGCCCGGCCATATGAACGTGCTGCTCGCCGAAGCGAATGTGCCCTATGACGAGGTGTTCGAGCTCGAAGACATCAACGGCGAATTCGCGCAGTGCGACGTCGCCTTCGTCATCGGCGCGAACGACGTGACCAACCCGTCGGCAAAGACCGACAAGAGCTCGCCGATTTACGGCATGCCTGTGCTCGACGTTGAAAAGGCGAAGACCGTGCTGTTCGTGAAGCGTTCGATGGGCGGGGTCGGCTATGCCGGCGTCGATAACGACGTCTTCTATATGGACCAGACGATGATGCTGCTCGGCGATGCCAAGAGGATGGCCGACGACATCGTCAAGGCGCTCAACGGCGGCGGGCACTGACGCCTTGCCGCAAACTTGCGTTCCCGGCCTTGCCGGGGCGCAACAACTTATCTAGCCATGAACGGGACCGGGCCGGCAAAGGCCCGGTCCTTTTGTATTCCGGAGGACCATCTTGCGCAAAATCGGCCTGATCGGGGGAATGAGCTGGGCGTCGACCGAGCTCTATTACCGCCATCTCAACAAAGGGGTCCAGAAGCGCCTCGGCACCGCCTGTTCGGCGCCGATCCTGATGGAGAGCCTGAATTATTGCGAGCTATCGCGGATCACGACGCCCGAGCAATGGGCGCATGCGAAGGAGGTGCTGATCGCCTCGGCGCAGCGGCTGGAGGCGGCGGGGGCGACCGCGTTGATGATCGCGGCCAATTCGATGCACAAGGTGGCGGAAGATGTCGCCGCGTCGATCTCGATCCCGATCCTCCATATCGTCGACGAAACCGGCGAGAAGATGAAGGCCGACGGGATCAAGGCGGCGGCGGTGATCGGCACGCGCAATGTGATGACCGAACCCTGGTTCCGCCAGCGGCTGGTGCGTCACGGGCTGACGCTTGCGCCCTATGACGCGAGCCGCGCGGACGAAATCGACCGGATCATTTACGAAGAACTGATGCTCGGCAAGGCGAACGAAAGCTCGCGGCGCACGATGAAGACCTTCATCACTGACATCGCGAAGCAGGATATTCAGGCGATCGTGCTGGCGTGCACCGAACTGGTGATGCTCGTCGACACCGACGCCAATCTGCTGCCGATCTATGACACGACGCGCATCCATGTCGCGGCGGGGGTCGACTGGATTTTGGGCGAAGATTGATCGTCATCCTCCCTGTCGCGTAGCGATGGGGAGGGGGACCGCTTGCGAAGCGAGCGGTGGAGGGGCCGGCGACGTCGCGTCAGTAGCCCCTCCGTCAGCGCTTCGCGCTGCCACCTCCCCATGCCTGTGGCACAGGGAGGACCAAAATCAGCTCATCTTGGTCCACGTCACGGTGCGGCAGAACAGGCTGACACAGCCTTTCATCGTCATCTTGCCGCCGTTGGCGCGCAGATGCGCCTTGTAATAGCGGCCGTCCTCGGGGCTGTAGCCTTCGCCTTTCCAGCCGTCGCCGTGGGGGACGAGGTCCCAGTAAATCTGCAGCCCGGTCACTTGACGGCCGCGTTTTGCCTTGTCGGGATTGCGCTCGTCGCGCTGGCCGCCCGCGGGCTGCTTGATCAGCAGGCGATCGACGCGCCCGCACATCTTGTTGCCGCACGCGGCCATGACGACGACCGCCTTGCCATCGTCGGTTTTCCAACGCCCGGCGATCGGCGCGGGCGCCGCGGCCATCGATGGCACGGCAATCAGGGCGACAAGCGCCAATGCGTATCTGTGAATCAAAGCGACCTCTCCCCGGTAACTACACCTATGTCAGCAACATCGCTTGGCATCCGTCAAGTCTTGCACCATGCTCCCCGGAAATAAGGGGAGAGACATATGCGATTCCATGGCCTGCGCCACGCGGCGACGCTTTGCATCGTGGCAACATGTGCCGCCCATCCGGCGGCGGCGAAAGTGATCAGCGTCAGTGCGACAACGCCCGACGCGAACGAAAAGCTGCAAGAGGCGCTGATCCTCGCCGCGCCCGGCGATACGGTGCAGCTTGGCGCGGGTGTGTGGAAGCTGACCGACGGCCTGTCGCTCGATGTCGCGAATGTGACGGTGCGTGGCGCCGGGGCGGGCGAGGGCGGGTCGATCCTCGACTTTACCGGACAGCAGGGCGCGGGCGAGGGGCTGCTCGTCACCTCCGACGATGTGTTCCTGACCGAATTCGCGGTGCTCAACACCAAGGGCGACGGGATCAAGTCGAAAGGCGCCGACCGCATCGTCTATCACAAGCTGCGCGTCGAATGGACCGCGGGGCCGAAAGAAACCAACGGCGCTTACGGCATTTATCCGGTCGAAAGCAGCGACGTGCTGATCGACAGCGTGTTCGTGCGCGGCGCGTCCGACGCGGGCATCTATGTCGGCCAGTCGAAGAATATCGTCGTCCGCGATTCGATCGCGACCGAAAATGTTGCGGGGATCGAGATCGAGAACAGCTACGACGCCGACGTTCACGACAATATCGCGACGAAGAATACCGGCGGTATCCTGGTGTTCGACCTCCCCAGCCTGCCGATGCAGGGCGGCCACAATGTCCGCGTGTTCGAGAATATCGTCAATGACAACAGCACGCCGAACTTTGCGCCCAAGGGCAATATCGTCGCGAGCGTGCCGACCGGTACGGGGGTGCTGATCATGGCGAACCGCAATGTCGAGATTTTCGACAATGTGTTCGCGGACAATGGCACCGCGAACGTGATGATCGTCGGCTATCGCTACGAGCATAAGGACCCGAAATACCAGCCGCTGCCGAAGCAAATCGTTGTGCGCGGCAACCAGCATGGCAAGGCGGGTTATGCGCCGAAGTTTCCGGGCGGCGACATGATCGCCGCCGCCATGGGCGGCAGTATTCCGCCGGTGCTGTGGGACGGCGCGGGCGATGCGATCGTGCTCGACAAGGTCGGCGTGCTGTCGTTGAACCTGCCCGACGTGAAGACGCCGCAGAGCGAGGCGAAGCCGTCGCCCGCTGACCTGTCGAAAGGCACGCCGCCCGCGGCGCTGCCGGCGATCAAGCTGCCCGATGCGATGGAGGCGAAGGTCCGGTGAGGCGCATATTCGCCGCGATTGGTGCGGCGCTGCTGTGCGCGAGCGGCGGGGCGGCCGTGGTGGCGCCGACGGTCGATCAGGCGCTCGTCGAGAGCGATGCGATGCCGCCGAAGCTGTCGGCGTTCGGCCTGTTTCGAGGCAATGATCCGGCGCAGCCTGCGACCGGCATCGGTTACACGCTGCGCGCGCCGCTGTTCAGCGATTATACCGACAAGCACCGCTTCATCTCGATCCCCGCAGGAAAGAAGGCGAAGGTCGGAAGCGACGGGGTCATCGACTTTCCTGTCGGCACGGTGCTCGTCAAAAGCTTCGGCTGGGGCGACGTCAACGGCGGCCGTCCGGTCGAGACGCGCCTGCTGATCCGGCGTGCGTCGGGCTGGACCGCGCTGCCCTACATCTGGGATGCCGACGGCAAGGATGCGACGCTGGCGCTTGGCGGCCGCCGCGTGCCCGTGACCTTCAAAAGCCCCGACGGCGAAACGCACGACATCCGCTACGCGGTGCCGAACAAGAATCAGTGCAAGGAATGCCACAGCCTTGCCGGCGAGATCGTACCGATCGGACCCAAGGCGCGCAATTTCATCCTCGACCCGGCGGCGCCCGACAAGCTGCGCGGCCTCTATTTCGAAAATCCGGCGGCGCTGAAACCGACGATGCCGCAATGGGACGACCCCAAGAGCGGTAGCGTCGCCGACCGCGCGCGCGCCTATCTCGACGTCAATTGCGCGCATTGCCACAATCCGGCGGGCAGCGCGTCGAACAGCGGGCTGTTCCTGCGCTGGACCGACGATCCCGCGGGGGTCAATTACGGCATCGGCAAGCGTCCGACCGCGGCCGGACGCGGCAGCGGGGGCATGGATTTCGCGATTGCCCCGGGCGATCCCGCGCACAGCTTCCTGATCTATCGCCTCGAAAGCACCGATCCCGGCATCGCGATGCCCGAGGTGGGGCGATCGACCGTGCACAAGGAAGGCGCAGCGCTGCTGCGGCAATGGATTGCGGAGATGCCGAAAGCATCGCATTAGGCGGTCATGACCCAGCTCGTCCTCCACGATTATTTCCGCTCCTCCGCCAGCTTTCGCGTCCGCATCGCGCTCAATCTCAAGGGGCTCGACTATGAGCGCGTCGAGATCAGCCTGATCGCGGGCGAGCAGCGCAGCGACGCCTATCTCGAGCAGAATGCGCAGGGCTTCGTGCCGATGCTCGTCGTCGACGGCGAGCCGATCATCCAGAGCATGGCGATCATCGACTGGCTCGACCGCGCTTTCCCCGAACCGCGCTTGATCCCCGAAGAAGCGATGCCGCGCGCGGTCGCGCTGGCGCGGGCGCAGGTGATCGCCAGCGACATCCACCCGCTCAATAACCTCCGCGTGCTCAAATATCTGAAGCGCGACCTCGGGCTCAACGAGCAGACCAAGGAGCGCTGGATCGCGACGTGGATCACGCAGGGGTTCGAGGCGCTCGAAGCGATGGCAGGCGACGGACGCTATCTCGGCGGCGATACGCCGGGGATCGCCGACTGCTGCCTCGTGCCGCAAATCTACAACGCGCGCCGCTTCGAGGTGCCGCTTGAGGCTTTCTCGCGGCTGATCGAGATCGAGGCGGCGTGCATGGAGCTTGAGGCTTTCCAACGTGCGCATCCCGACGCGGTCAAACCCGCGTGATCCGCTTTTTGACGGGGGTTGCGTCGCTGGCATTGCCGGCGGCGGCGATGGCACAGGGCGGCTCCATCGACGAAGAGGCTGCAACCGCAGCTGCCATCGACCAGGCGATTGCAGACGAAGCCGGTGGCTGCTGCAGCTTCTGGGTTCCGCGCATTCCGACCGAAATCATCGTCGTGCGGGGGAGCGGTGCGCTTCAACCAGTCGACAGCGATACGGTTCAGGGCTCCAGCCTGATCGCCTATCCCGAACAGGGCCTCGGCGCGCGCATCGAGAACCGCCTGCGCGACGAGGCGGGCATCGTCCAGTTTCGTCGATCGGACGGCCGCTCGGCGCATCCGACCAGCCAGGGCATCACCTTGCGCGGTCTTGGCGGCAACGCATCTGCGCGCGCGCTCGTGACGCTCGACGGTGTTCCGCAGGCCGACCCCTTCGGCGGATGGGTCGCGTGGAGCGCCTATGACGCGATCCATCTTGGCGGCATCCTCGTCGCGCGCGGTGGCGGGAGCGGGGTCGATGGTCCCGGTGCGCTGGCGGGAACGGTCGGCCTCTATTCGACGATGACCGATGGTGTCGAAGCCAGCATGGCATATGGCAGCCGCGATGGCTGGGACGCATCGGCATCGATCGGCGGCGAAATCGGCAGGGGCAAGATTGCGGTCGATGGCCGCTATAGCCGCGGCGACGGCTTCATTCCCGTCGCGAAGGGGCAGCGCGGTGCGGTCGACCGGGCGGCGCCCTATGAACAGGGCGGACTTGGCTTGCGTTTGCGTTTCGACACTGGCGACGACAGCCGGATCGAGGCCAGCCTGCGTGGTTTTTCGGACCGGCGCGACCGCGGGACCGATTTCACGCAAAGCAAATTCGATGGCGTCGACGCCAGCTTGCGCGTGGTCCACGATCCGGCGGCCGAAACGCAATGGCTTGCGCTCGGTTATGTCCAGCTGCGCGACTTCGAAAGTGGCTTCGCGAGCGTCGCGGCCGGGCGGAATAGCGTCGCGCCCGCGCTGTTTCAGCGGGTTCCGGCGACGGGTCTTGGCGCGCGGTTCGAATTGCGTCCCGCAATAGGGGGAGCGAATCCGCTTCGCGTCGGGGCCGATTGGCGCCGCACATCCGGCCGCACCGAGGAGGATTTCTTCTTCACCGGCGTGGTTCCCGGCCGCCACCGTATCGCGGGCGGCAGTAGCGACACGGTGGGGGCTTTCGCCGAATGGACGTCGGGTGACCCGAATGACGGCTTCCTCTGGACGCTCAGCGGCCGCGTCGATCGCTGGTGGCTTGGCGAGGGATACCGGCTCGAACGCAATATCGCCGGCCCCGTCATCACCAACCTGCGCTTTGCGGCGCGGCAGGGGTGGGAAGGTAGCGGCCGTGCAGGCGTGCGCTGGACCTCCGACGCGTTTTCGCTCCGCGCCGCCGCCTATCGCGGCTGGCGCCTGCCGACGCTCAACGAACTCTACCGCCCGTTCCGCGTCGGGGCTGAAGTGACGACCGCGAACGAGATGCTGAAACCCGAACGGCTGTGGGGCGGTGAGGTCGGCGCCGACTGGAAGAGCGGCGATACCAAATTGTCGGCGACACTGTTCGCGAACCATCTGACGAACGCCATCGCCAATGTTACGCTCGCGCCGAACCTCAACCAGCGGCAGAATCTCGACGCGATCGACAGCAAGGGGGTCGAGGTCAGCGCCGAGCAGCGGTTCGGCCCGGCGACGCTGCGCGCGACCTATGCCTTTACCGATGCGAAGGTCGACGCCTCAGGCGTTGCTGCAACGCTCGACGGCCGCCGTCCGGCGCAGATCGCGAAGCATGGAGGGAGCGTGTCGTTGCGCAGCAATGCGAGCGGGCCGTTCGGCGGCTTCGCGACGCTGCGCTATGTCGGCAAGCAGAATGAGGACGACGTCGGGCTGCTTGTGCTCGACGATGCGCTGACGCTCGACGCCGGGCTGTCGTGGCAACTTGCCGAGGCGATCAGCATCGAGGCGCGCGGCGAAAATCTGTTCGACGAACTGGTTCCCGCCGCGATCTCGTCGTCGGGCATCGTCGAGCGCGCGACACCGCGCACGCTGTGGGTCGGCGCGCGCCTTTCTTTCTGATTTTCAACCGTTCCGCCCTTCACAGCCCCGAAACAGGCGATAGGATGGACGGCGCCGGGATTTTCGAGCGTGTGGGGGTTACCAATTCATGGCCGCGAAGAAGCTGAATCTCGACAATTTCCTGCCGTACCGCCTGTCCATCGCATCAAATGCCCTGTCGAGCCGGATCGCCGCCGAATATGAGAATCGCTTCGGGCTGAAAATTCCCGAATGGCGGCTGATGGCGGTGCTCGGCGAGGGCCAGCCGAAGACGCAGCGCGAGCTGGTCGAGGCGACGCGCATGGACAAGGTGACGGTGAACCGCGCCGCCAAGGCGCTCGCCGACCGCCAGCTGATCGCGCGCCAGGCGCATGAAGCCGACGGGCGCTCGCATCACCTCGACCTCACCGAAACCGGACGCTCGCTCTATGATGCGATCGTTCCCGCCGCGCTGGCGAGCGAGGCGCAGCTCGAATCGAATATCAGCGCGGGCGAACGCGCCACCTTGATGGCGATCCTTGCAAAGCTGACCGCCGCCGCCGAAGATTATGGTTGATCGTGCGTATCGTGCTGCGCCGGCCGATGCGCTGCGCATCGAACCGCTGGGCGAGCTGATCGCGATCTTCGACCGGCGGTCGATGCAGACGCATCTCGTCGTGTCGCCGATGCCCGAGATACTGGACGCGATGGGTTCCGATTCCTGCGACGCCGCCGATCTCGCTGCGCGGCTGGCCGCCGGCTTTGACCTCGACGCGGCGACGGACGCGCGGCCGATCCTCGCCGAACGCCTCGCCGAACTCGCGGCGATGGGGCTGGTGGAGCGCGCGTGAGGCACCACACACGCATCGCGGTCGGCCCGGTGCAATTCCGTATCGGCAGCGACTGGCAGGAGCCGGTGGCGGCGCTCGAACGCCTCTACGTCGGCTATCCAAAGGGCGATGCGCGCCCCGCCGATGCGACGGTGCGGTTGTTCGCGGCGCGGCCGTGGCTGCGCTGGCTGCGCCCGTCGGTGCATATCGGCGGCGATTTCATCGTCCCCGACGCGCTGCCCTTGCCGCTGTCGATGGGGCTGCTTGCCGCCGAGATGGGAATGAATCTGCAGGTCGCGCTGGGCTGGCGGCGGCACATGCTGCTGCACGCGAGCGCGGTCGCGAAGGATGGCCGCGCGCTGATCATGTCGGGCGAATCGGGGTCGGGCAAGTCGACGCTCGCGGCGTTGCTGGGCGAGGGCGACTGGCGATTGATGGGCGACGAATTCACGCTGATCGATCCCGCCGCCGGCGATGCCCTTGCGTTCCCGCGCGCGGTCAGCCTGAAGAATGAGGCGATCGCCGAGGTCGCCGCGCGCGTCGATGCGGCGCGGCTCGGCCCGCTGCTCGCGGGAACGCCGAAGGGCGATATCCGCCACCTGATCCCGCGCGCCGACGCGATCGCCGCGATGCACGAACCCGCGCGCCCCGCGCTGCTGCTCTTCCCGCGCTTCGGCGGCGAAATGGCGGTCGAGCCGATGGGCGAGGGCGAAGCCTTCGTGCGGCTGACCGAGGCGTCGACCAACTATGTCGCGCTGGGTGAGGCAGGCTTTGCCGCGCTGACGCGGCTCGTTCGCGAAACCCCGGCGTTCGGCATTTCCTATCCCGACAGCGCCGCCGGGATCACACTCGTCGAACAGCTATGGGCCGAGGCCGCCAAATGAGCGCGGTGCGAATCTTCGTCGACTTGCTCGCCGGCCGCCGCGACCCGGCAGCGCTGGCCCCGCGCGACTGGGAGGGCGTGATCGGCGTCGCGCGCAGCGAGGCAATGCTCGCGACGCTGGCGCACCTTCTCGCCGAGGCCGGCCTGCCGCCGACGGTCGCCGCGCTCTTTGCCGACCAGCGCGCCGCCGCCAAAGTTGCGCAGCGCCAAGCCTTGTGGGAGGCGGAGATGGCTCGGCGCGCGCTCGCCCCCGCCGATATCGAATTCGTGCTGCTGAAGGGTACGGCCTATGCCGCCGCCGGCATGGCGTGCTCCGAAGGGCGGCAGATCGGCGATCTCGATATCCTCGTCCTCGCCACCGACATTCGCCGTGCCGAGAATGAACTGCTCAATGCCGGATGGGAGTGGGTCAAGTCGGACCCCTATGACGACCTCTATTACCGCGAGCATATGCACGAGCTGCCGCCGCTGATTCACAAGGCGCGCGACCGGATGATCGACGTCCACCACACGATCTTGCCGCGCACGCACCGGATCACCCCCGACGCGCTCGCGCTGGTCAGCGATGCGGTGACCAGCGGTGGCGGCTATGCCGTGCTGAACCCCGCCGACATGGCGTGTCACTGCGCGGCGCATATGCTGGCCGACGGCGATTTGCAGGGCGGGCTGCGCAATCTGTGGGATTTCCACACGATGACGCGCGATTTCGCGGACGCCGATCCGGGTTTCTGGGGGCAGCTCGACGGGCGCGCGGCGCTCCACGGCTTGCAGGACGCGGTGCATCGTGCGGCGCGGCTGTCGCGCGATCTTTATAGTGCGGCGTTGCCGAGCGGGTGGGATCGGATGGATCCAACCGATATATGGTTCCGCCGCCGCCTCTTCGCGCGCGACGATTGGGGCCGCGTGACCGACCCGCTGCTCGAGCAGGCTTTCTACATCCGTTCGCACTGGCTGCGGATGCCGCCCGCGATGCTCGCGAAGCATCTCTGGACGAAGTGGCGCAAGCGCTAGAGCTTTGCGAGGAGGGGGACCAGCTCGTCGAAATGATCGATCACATGGTCGGCGCCAAGCTCCGGCGCGGGACGGTCGAGGAAGCCGAAGCTGACGGCGACGCTGGGCACGCCCGCATTCTTTGCCGCCATGACGTCATAGATACTGTCGCCGACGAACGCCGCGCGCCCGCCGCCGCATCGCTCGACCATCGCATGGATAGGCGCGGGCGACGGCTTGCGAACATTCAGCGTGTCGCCCCCGATGATCGTCGTCATGCGGTCGGCCAGATCGAACTCGGCGAGCAGCTGGCGCGCCAGATGCTCGGCCTTGTTGGTGACGACAGCAGTACGCACGCCCAGCGCATCGAGCTGGTCGAGCGCGGCGATCACGCCGGGGAAGGGCCGACTGTGGACCGCGATATGTGCCGCGTAAAAGTCGAGCAGTTCGGGATAGAGCCGCTCGACTGCTCCATCGGGGACGCCGCCCGAAGCGCGGAGACCCTCTTCGAGCATATGCTTCGCGCCGCGTCCGATCATCGGTCGCACGGCGGCTTCGGGCAGCGGTGCGCGGTCCATCAGCGCCAGCGCATGATTGACTGCGGCGGCCAGGTCGCCGAGCGTATCGAGGAGCGTACCGTCGAGGTCGAAGCCGACGATCGCGAAAGGAAATCCGTTCATTCGCCGCGCATGGCGCGATGCTCTGGAAACCGCAATGATTTGCTGGCATGGCAACGCGCATGAGCAATAAGATCGCCGCTATCGTCCTTGCTGCCGGCAAGGGAACCCGCATGAAGTCCGACCTGCACAAGGTGTTGCACCCGATCGCCGCGCGGCCGATGCTGCTGCACCTGATGGCAAGCGTCGACGAACTGAGCCCGGCGAAGAAGGTGGTCGTTGTCGGCGACAAGGCCGACCAGCTCGAGGCCGCGCTTGGCGGCACGGCCGAGCTTGCCGTGCAGGATCCGCAGCTCGGCACCGGCCACGCGGTGCAGCAGGCCGAGGGAGCGCTCGCGGGTTTCGACGGCGACGTGCTGATCCTCTATGGCGACGTGCCCTTCGTTCCCGCTGCGACGATGCGAGCGATGCTCGACCGCCTCGGCGCGGCTGACGCCCCCGCGGTTGTCGTGCTTGCCTTCGAGCCCGCCGACCCGCTGCAATATGGCCGGGTCATCACCGAGGGCGACCGCGTCGTGAAGATGGTCGAACACAAGGATGCGACCGACGCCGAACGCGCGGTAAGGCTGTGTAATTCGGGGCTTATGGCAGCAAAGGCGCACGATCTGTTCGCGCTCCTCGCGCGCGTCACCGACGACAATGCGGCGAAAGAATTCTATCTCGTCGACATCGTCAATATCGCGAACGCTGACGGACGTTCGTGCGCGGTCGTGAAAACCGACCCCGACGATGTGGCCGGGATCAACAGTCGCGCCGAACTCGCAGCAGCCGAAGCGCAGTGGCAGGCGTTCAAGCGCGAAGAGGCGATGGCGGGCGGGGCCTCGCTGCGCGCGCCCGAAACCGTCTGGTTCTCGTGGGATACCGAGCTTGGCCGCGACGTGACGATCGAACCCAATGTCTTTTTCGGCCCCGGGGTGAAAGTCGCCGACGGCGTCAATATCCGCGCCAATTGCCATATCGAGGGCGCGACGATCGGCACGGGATGCGAGGTTGGCCCCTTCGCGCGTCTCCGCCCGGGCACGATCCTCGGCGAAAAGGCCAAGATCGGCAATTTTGTCGAAACCAAAAAGGCGGTGCTCGGCAAGGGTGTGAAGGCGAGCCACCTGACCTATCTCGGCGACGTCACCGTGGGCGCCGACACGAACTTCGGCGCAGGCACGATCACCTGCAATTATGACGGCTATTTCAAATATGAAACCGAGATCGGCGAGCGCGCCTTCATCGGATCGAACAGCGCGCTCGTCGCACCGATCAGGATCGGAGCCGACGCGATCGTCGCCGCGGGCAGCACGGTGACGCGCGACGTCGCCGACGGCGAGCTCCGCCTCGTGCGCGGCGAGCAGCTGGTCAAGCCCGGCTGGGCCGACCGCTTCCACGATGCGATGCGCAAGAAAAAAGCCGCAGAGAAGAAGTAGCCGCCATGCCCGCACCAACGTTGACCACCGCGCGGCTCGTGCTGCGCCAGCTGCGCGAGGATGACGCCGCCGCGCTGTTCCCTGTGTTGTCCGATCCCGAGGTGATGACCTGGTGGTCGAGCGGCCCGCACACGTCGCCCGCCGAGACTGAAGATTATGTCAAAGGCAACGCGAGCGAAGGGGAGGGTTATCTGTGCTGGGCGATCACCGCGGGCGACGATACCGCGCTCGGCTGGGTGATCCTGATCGACGGCAAGCCCGACGTGAAAGAGATCGGCTATATCCTGCACCGCGACCATTGGGGCCGTGGCATCGTGCGCGAAGCGGCCGCGCGGGTGATCGAACACGGCTTCGCCGACCTGAAGCTGCGCCGGATCTTCGCCGACACCGATCCCGAAAATACCGGCTCGATCGGACTGCTCGAACGTCTGGGCTTCCAGCGCGAAGGCCATTTGCGCGGCGAATGGGAAACGCACATCGGCGTCCGCGATTCGCTGATCTACGGCCTGCTCCGTGACGAATGGATGGAGAAGAGAAAATGACCGACCGCTATACCGACAAGCCATTCCTGCGCTTCGTCGATGCGTGGGTATTGAAGGCGATCGGACACCTCGACGAGGCAACCGAAACTTATTGCAAGGCGATGGCGCCGCAGCTCCAGCAAAGCTTTGGCGTTACCGGCACGTGGGAGCGGATCGTCGAGCAGCAGATGAAATTCGGACCCGACCTGCCTGCGCAGATCCGCAAGATATGGACCGATGGCAAGGCAAGGTTCGCCGAGGGCAATGGTGCGGCGCCCGATCCGGTGCAGTTCGCGATGATCTTCGTCGACCGCAATTTCGGCCGCAGTTAAAATGGGGAGGGGCGCGCGCACCCTCCATGTCATCGCGGCGCTGGCCGCGTGGGGTGCGCTCGGGCTGCAACTCGCCCTGTCACTTGCCGCCGCGCCCGAAGCCGGCCAGTCGGTGGCAGAGGCGATCTGGCGCTTCCTCGGCTTTTTTACCGTCCTCACCAATTTGTTTGTCGCGATCGTCGCAACGGCTGCGGTGCTGGCACCGCGTCAGGCGCTCGCCTCGGCGCGGGTGCGTTTCGCGGCGCTGGTCGCGATCCTTCTGGTCGGCGTCGTCTATTCGCTCGCGCTGCGTCACATCTGGAACCCGCAGGGATGGCAAGCGGTCGCCGATCACGCGCTTCACGATGCCACCCCGATCCTCTACCTGCTCGCCTGGCTCGCCGGCCGGCACGGGGCGCTTGGCTGGCGCGACGCGCCGCGGGCGCTGATCTTTCCCGCCGCTTACCTCGCCTATGCGCTCGCGCGCGGCGCGGTCGAGGGCTGGTACGCCTATTATTTCCTCAACCCCGCGCAGCAGGGCTGGGTGCAGTTCCTTATCAGCGTCGCAGCGATATTGGGCGGCGTCGTGACTACCGCCTGGCTTGTGATCGCCGCCGACAAGTTTCTCGCCCGCATGCGCTGACGGTCGCTTGCATTGATATCATGATATGATATCAGAGCTGCATGCGCTTCCTCGCCGACATTCCCGACGACGATATCCAGTGGCTCGACGCACTCGCGGCCGGGCAGGGCGTGTCGCGTGCCGAGCTTGTGCGGCGCGCGGTCGCGGCCTATCGCGCCGATGTGTCGGGTGACGCGATCGACAATGCGTTCGGCATCTGGAAGGGGCGCGACGATATCGGCGACGGGCTGAAATATCAGCGGCGCCTCAGGGGCAAGCGCGAATGATCGACGCGCAGTTCGACAGCGATATATTGATCGATGCGCTCAATGGCGTCGAGGCCGCGCGCGCCGAAATCCGCCGCGCGGGGCGCAAGAGCATCAGCCGGATAAGCTGGACCGAGGTCATGTCCGCCGCCGACCCCGCGTCGGTGAAAGCGGTCGAGGCGTTCCTCGGCTGTTTCCAGGTCGAGGAAGTCGGCGACGCGGTCGCGCGCCGCGCTGCTGCGCTGCGCGCCGAGCGCAAGGGCTTGACCTTGGCCGACGCTTTCGTACTGGCGACCGCGCAGATCAGCGGCCGCATCCTCGTGACTCGCAATATCAAGGTGTTCCCGGCCGCAATGCCGGGTATTCGCGTTCCCTACACGCTCTAACGAAAGCCAGACCCCATGTGCGGAATTATCGGAATCATCGGCAAGGATCAGGTGGCGGACCGGCTGGTCGATGGCCTCAAGCGCATGGAATATCGCGGCTATGATTCGGCGGGCGTGTGCACGGTCGAGGGCGGACAGTTGATCCGCCGCCGTGCCGAGGGCAAGCTCGGCAATCTCGTCAAGGAACTCGCGGGCAACCCCGCGCCCGGCACTGTCGGCATCGCGCACACGCGCTGGGCAACCCACGGCGCGCCGACGACGAGCAATGCGCACCCGCATGCGACGGGCGAGGTCGCGCTCGTCCACAACGGGATCATCGAGAATTTCAAGCCGCTACGCGAGGCGCTGCAGGCGCGCGGCCGCAGCTTCGAGAGCGAGACCGACACCGAAGTCGTCGCGCATCTTGTTTCCGAACAGGTCGAGGCCGGGCTGTCGCCGCAGGATGCGGTGAAGGCGGTGCTGCCCCAGCTCCGCGGTGCCTTCGCGCTCGCCATCGCCTTCCGCCAGCATCCCGATCTCCTGATCGGCGCGCGCCTCGGCTCGCCGCTCGTCGTCGGCTATGGCGACGGGGAAACCTATCTTGGCAGCGATGCCTTGGCGCTTGCGCCGCTGACGCAAAAGATCGCCTATCTCGACGAAGGCGACTGGGTCGTCATCACCAAGGATGGCGCGCAGATCTTCGACGCCGGCAACAACCCGGTGACGCGCGAAATCACGACCTCGGGCGTCACCGCGGCGGCGGTCGAGAAGGGCAATTACCGCCACTTCATGCAGAAGGAAATTTTCGAGCAGCCGACCGTGGTCGCGCAGACGCTCTCCTCCTACATCCGCCCGCTCGAACAGACGGTGGCGCTGCCGCAGATGGACTTCGACCTGTCGAAGATCGACCGGATCACGATCGTCGCGTGCGGCACCAGCTTCTACGCCGGCATGGTTGCCAAATATTGGTTCGAGACCTTCGCGCGCGTTCCCGTCGACATCGACGTCGCGTCGGAATTCCGCTACCGCGACCCCGTACTCCAGCCCGGCGGGCTCGCGCTCTTCATTTCCCAGTCGGGCGAGACCGCCGACACACTCGCGGCGCTGCGCCACTGCAAGGCGAACGGCCAGACGATCGCGGTCGTCGTCAACGTGCCGACGAGCAGCATGGCGCGCGAGGCCGACCTGCTGCTGCCGACGCACGCGGGTCCCGAAATCGGCGTCGCCTCGACCAAGGCTTTCACCTGCCAGCTCGCGGTGCTCGCCGCGCTCGCCGCGCATCTTGCGCTCAAGAAGGGCAAGCTCAGCGCCGATGAGGAGCGCGAGATCGTCAAGCATCTGATCGAGGCGCCCGCCGCGCTCAACGCCGCGCTCGCGCATGACGAGGAAATCTCGAAGATGGCGCATCTCGTCGCCCCGGCGCGCGACGTGCTCTACCTCGGCCGCGGTCCCGACTATCCGCTCGCGTTGGAAGGTGCGCTCAAGCTCAAGGAAATCTCCTACATCCACGCCGAAGGCTATGCCTCGGGCGAGATGAAGCACGGCCCGATCGCGCTGATCGACGAGGCCGTCCCGGTGATCGTCCTCGCGCCGAGCGGGCCGCTGTTCGAAAAGACCGTCAGCAACATGCAGGAAGTCATGGCGCGCGGCGGTAAGGTCGTGCTGATTTCGGACGCCGAAGGCCTTGCCGAAGCCGGCGACGGCTGCATGGCGACGATCGAGATGCCCAAGGTCCACCCGCTGATCGCGCCGCTCGTTTACGCGGTGCCGGTGCAGCTCTTGGCGTACCATGTCGCCGTGGCGAAGGGCACCGACGTCGACCAGCCGCGCAATCTCGCGAAGTCGGTGACGGTGGAATGAACGAGTCCGGAATCGAGCATGGATGCATTTGAAACCCTCGTCAGCGAATTGCTTTGGCAGGAGGGATATTGGGTTCGTACCTCGGTAAAAGTGAATCTGACCAAGGAAGAAAAGGTTGCGATCGGCCGCCCCACCGCACCCCGTTGGGAGCTTGATATCGTTGCGTATTCCGCGCGCGACAATCTTCTCAGGATTATTGAATGCAAAAGCTATCTCGACAGCCGAGGTGTCGGCGCGAAGAGTATAATCGATCCCGCTTCGAAATTTGCCGGAAGTTACAAGCTGTTCACCGATGACGCGCTCCGGAGCGTGATATTCAGCCGGCTGGCAAAGCAGATGGAAGAAACGGGGGCTTGCCGTCCGAATCCTGTCGTGACGCTGGGGCTTGCTTGCGGAAAGCTGTCGTCTGCAAGGGACCATGCCATATTGAAGGATCACTTTAACGTGCGCGGGTGGGAGCTGCTTGATAAGAGCTGGTTGAGAACCCAAATGGAGGAGCTCGCCCAGGCGGGCTACGAGAACCAGATCTCGTCGGTCGTTGCCAAATTGCTGCTTCGGGAATAGCCCAAACATGTCCCCCGCCGCCATCATCTTCGACTTCGACGGCGTGATCGCCGACAGCGAGGTGTGCGCGAACCGGACGCTAGCCGAGAGTCTGACCGCGATCGGGCTGCCGACGACTTACGAGGACTGCCTGCGCGATTATTGCGGGCATAATTGGCAGGAGACCGAGCGGCGTATCGTTGCGCGCTTCGGGCGCCCGCTGCCCTCCGATTTTCGCGAGCAGCACCGCGCGCGGGCGCGCGAGCGCTTCGCCGAGGGCTTCGCGCCGGTACCGGGCGCGCCGGCCTTCCTCGACAACCTCGATGTGCGGCCGCGGGCGATCGCTTCTTCGAGCAGTCCCGACTATATCGCGATGTCGCTCGGCCGCTTCGGCCTGGCGCATCATTTCGGCGCGCATGTCTACAGCGCCGACGGCTGGGACCGCGGCAAGCCCTTTCCCGACATCTATCTCGCCGCCGCGAAGGGGCTGGGCGTCGATCCGGCGGAGTGCCTCGCGATCGAGGATTCGCCCATCGGGGCGCGTGCCGCGCTCGCCGCGGGGATGACCGTCGTCGGCTTTTGCGGCGCGGGGCATATCGTCGACCGCGCAGGCCATGGCGAGATGTTGCGCCGCGCGGGGGTGCACCATGTCGCGATGGCGTTCGACGAGGTCGCGGCTTTCGCCTGACCCGGCGAAGCGGTGGCTGGCCCCGCGCGAAAAACCGCTGTCCTATCATGTCATGCTGGATTAGCTTCGCGCTCCGTTCGATCCCGATCGCGGGACGAAACATGAAATTGCGAGTGAAGTTGCGCAGTTTTCCGCGACTTTCCGGAGCCGCCCCCAAGGAGAGAAACGATGTGCACCGACAACACCGAAGCCGACCTCGACCGCGCCGGAATGCCCGTCGCGCGGCGCAGTTTTGCGGCGCTTGCCGGGACCGGTGCGCTGATGGCTGCGCTTCCGGCGCGTGCCTTGGCGGGCAAGCCGGTGAAGGGCCGCGACGTCACGATCAAGACCGCCGACGGCATTTGCGACGCCTATTTCGTCGCGCCGGCGACGGGCAAGCATCCCGCCGTGCTCGTATGGCCCGACATTCGCGGACTCCGGCCCGCCTTCCGCCAGATGGCTGACCGGCTGGCGGGCGAGGGGTATGCGGTGCTGACGGTGAACCCCTTCTACCGCTGGCAGAAGTCGCCCGTCGTCGACGCCGCGAACGACTGGAGCAACGAGGCGGTCCGCCAGAAACTGTTCGGCTACCTGAAGCAGCTTACGCGTCCGATCGTCGAGACCGACGCCAAGGCGCATCTCGCCTTCCTCGACGCGCAGAAGGAGGTCGATCGCAAGCGCCGGATCGGCACGACGGGATATTGCATGGGCGGTGCGATGACGATCTACACCGCGGCGCTGAAACCCGACCGTGTCGGCGCGGCGGCGAGCTTCCATGGCGGCGGGGTCGGCACCGACAAGCCCGACAGCCCGCATCTGCTGATCCCGGGAACCAACGCGGGTTATCTCTTTGCGATCGCGGACAACGACGACAAGGAAACGCCGAACGAGAAGGTCTTGCTGAAGGCCGTGCTCGAACCGCGCAAACAATGGCACGAGGTCGAGGTGTATGAAGGCGCGATGCACGGCTGGTGCCCGCCCGACGGCCGCGCCTATAACGAGGCCGCGGCGGAAAAGGCGTGGGCGCGAATGCTCGCGCTGTTCAAGGCTGAGCTGGCCTGACGCGGGGAGGTTAGGCGTTGGACGGCAATCTGATCGTTCTCGGTGTCGTCGGGGCGCTCTTCCTGGGCATCGTCAGCCTTCGTCTCTATCGCGGCCGAAGGAGGAGCTCAGGCCGCGGCGGCGGGGCCGATTACGACGCGTCGGACGGCGGCGATATGGGGGGAGGCGATTACGGGGGTGGCGGCGACGGCGGGGGCGGCGACTAGCTTCGCTGCCTCAGTGCGCGTGCGCGCCGCCGCTTGCGGCATAGCTGGCATAGACGCGCTGGCCGGCGGGACCGAAGGTCATGACCTTATACGCCTCGCGGTGGTCGCCATGCTCCATCCCGGGCGATCCCATCGGCATACCGCCGACCGCGAGTCCCTTCACGCCCTTCGGTTTTTCGCGGAGCAGCCGGGCAATCTCCTTGGCGGGCACATGCCCTTCGATCACATAGCCGCCGACGAGCACGGTGTGGCAGCTGCGCAGCGCCTCTGGCACACCCTGCTTGTCCTTGACCGCGTTCATGTCGGGCGAATTGACCACGACCGCCTTCTGCCCGAACGAGGCCTTCACCTGCTCGAGCCATTTGAGGCAGCAGCCGCACCCGGCGTCGCGGAACATCACCGGGTTCGCGGCGTGCGCGGTGCCGACGAGGGCGGTGAAAGCGGCGAGGGCGAAAAACGCGCGGCGGGCAGGGAACATCGCAAATCCTTTTTGAACAGGTTGCCGAGAGCCTATAGACCGGCCCCATGAAAGTCCATTTCATCCGGTCGGGCGAGCGACGCTATGGCATGCGGATCGAGCGTGCCGATGCACCGGTGCTGGTGATGGACCCGGCGCCGGGTTTCGATCCCGACTTGCCGCACGACATGGTGCATTTCGTCGTCGAGGCGGTGCTGGGGATCGGGACCGGCGTGTTCGGGCAGATCGCGGCGGGCGGCGACGCGGGATCGTTCCATGTCGAGGCGGGCGGTGCCCTGTCCGCGAAGGAGCGCCAGCGCGCGGCGCGCAAGCAGATCGCGAAGGGCATGAAGCTGATCAAGAATCAGGGCCGCGAAGGCGAATTGTCCGAACTCGCCGCCTTCCTGTTCGATATCGCGTGGTGGAGCGGCCAGCGCCCCGACAGCGCGGCGCAGCGCGCGGCGATCGGCGAGGCCGAACGGACCCGCGCCTCGCTCAGTGCCGACGAACGCGCGCGGATCGATGCCGCGCGGCCGCGGGTGTTCGAGGATTTCGAGCGGCTGTCGAAAGCGTGGCGTGCGCTGCCCGTCGGCGACGCGTTGACCTTCGAGTGGCCGTCCACTCAGCCCATGGGGTAGAGGATATCCTTGCTGACCTTGTGCAGCGCCTTCATCAGATCGTCGGGCAGCACCAGCTCCATCGCGTCGAGGATCGGGTCGACCTGATCATAAGCGCTCACGCCGACGATCGTCGAGGCGACGAAGTCATGCTGCTTCGACCAGGCCGTCGCCATCGTCACCGGGTGTAGCCCGGCTTCTTCCGCAATCTTCAGATAGCGCTCGGTCGCGGCAAGGCTCTTGTCGTTGACGAAGCGCCGCCCCATCGCAGCCTGTCGGCCCTCCATCTTCAGATAACGTGAGAAACGAGCGCCCTCGGGCGTCGCGCCGCCCTGATATTTGCCCGAGAGCACCCCGCCGGCGAGCGGCGAATAGGGGATCAGGCTCACGCCCTCTTGCCGGCACACCTGCGCGAGTTCGTCCTCGAAGCGGCGGTTGTTGAGGCTGAAATTATTCTGGATCGTATGATAGCGCGCGCCGCCAAGCCGTTCCGACGCCGCGATCGACTTCATCAGCCCCCAGCTCGTTTCGTTCGAGCAGCCAAGGATGCGGACCTTGCCGGCGCGGACAAGCTCGTCGAGCGCGTCCATCATCTCGTCATAGGGCGCGTCATGATCGGGCCAGTGCGTCTGGTAGAGGTCGATATAGTCGGTCTGGAGCCGCGTCAGGCTGTCGTCGACGGCCTGCATGATATTCTTGCGGTCGAGCGCGGTCATGCCATTCCGGCACGGCGACTTGAACCAGACGTGGCTCGGCCCCGACACCTTGGTCGCAAGGATGATCGCGGCGCGCGGCTTGGTCTTCATCCAGCGCCCGACGATCTCTTCGGTGCGCCCGACCCATTTGACATCGGGCGGCACCGGATAGCCTTCCGCGGTGTCGTAGAAATTGATCCCCGTATCGAAGCAGCGGTCGAGGACGCGGAACGCCGTTGCCTCGTCGGTCTGGCTGCCGAAGGTCATCGTCCCCATGCAGATGTCGGACACATGGATGGCGCTTCGTCCGAGGCGGCGGCTTTGCATGGCTCTGTTCTCCGGTCAGAATAGGGAGCGCTGTGCATAGGTTGCGAACCGCAACCTTGCAATCGGATCAGATGAGAAGCGCGAGCGAGCCGACGAGCAGTGCCGCCATCGTCCAGTTGAACGCCTTGAGCCGTGCCGGGCTCGATAGCCAGCCGCGCAGAACCTGCCCCATCACCGCCCAAAGGCTCGTCGAGGGCAGGTTGATGATCCCGAACACCACGGCGACGAGTAACACCGCGCCCAGATTGCGGTCAGGCGCGTAAAGCGCGATCGCGGTCAGCGCCATCGACCAGGCCTTGGGATTGACCCACTGGAACAGTACTGCCTGAAAGAAGGTCATCGGCCTGCCGCGCGCGCTGGCCTCGGTGTCGGGCGCGGCGGCATTGGCGATTTTCCACGCGAGCCAGAGCAGGTAGACGACGCTCACCACCTTGAGCACGGTATTCAGGATCGGGAAAAGGTCGAACAGGCCCATCAAACCGACGCCGACGAGGACGATCATCAGCGTGAAGCCGATACCCACGCCCAAGGCGTGCGGCACTGTCCGGCGCAGCCCGAAATTGGCCCCCGATGCCATCAGCATCATATTGTTAGGCCCCGGCGTGATCGACGAAACGAGCGCAAAGGCGGAGAGCGCGAGAAGCGTGGTCTGGTTCATGCGCGCAACATAATTCGTTTCTTCCTCGATGGATTGCAAAGATGGCCTGAGATCGGATAGTTTATGCAATCTATGATCAAAATTGACGCCATTGGCCGCAAAATATTGCATGAACTTTCGACGGACGGGCGAATCTCGAACCTTGAACTGGCTGAGCGCGTCGGGTTGTCGCCCTCCGCCTGCTTGCGCCGCGTGCAGGAGCTCGAGCGCGGCGGGGTGATCAAGGGTTATCGTGCGGTGATCGACCCGGCGAAGCTCGGGTTGACCTTCCTCGCCTATGTGACCGTTGGCCTGTCGTCGCACACGAAAAAGTCGCAGGTCGATTTCGAAGCGGCGATGGCGGGTGCGCCCGAAGTACGCGAATGTCACAATATCACCGGCACGATCGAATATCTGCTGCGCGTCGAGACCGAGGATCTGGCGGCGTACAAGCATTTCCATACCGAGGTGCTGGGCGTGCTGCCGCAGGTCCATTCGATCACGACCTATGTGCTGATGGATTCGCCGAAGGACGAGCGGGCGTAGTTTTTCTTCAACCTCCTTGCGAAGGGTAAGGTTGAACCCGAAGCGCCTCGACCGCATATCGGTTTCATGACGAAACTCTCTTTCCTCGACCTCGTGCCCGTCACCGATACCGGCACGATCGCGCAGTCGCTCGCCAACGCAGCCGATCTGGCCCGTCACGCCGAAGCGCTCGGCTATGCCCGTTATTGGGTCGCCGAGCACCACGGCATGGCGGGGATCGCCAGCGCCGCGACGTCGGTGGTCCTCGCGCATATCGGGCACGCGACGCAGAATATTCGCATCGGATCGGCGGGTATCATGCTGCCCAACCATGCCCCAATGGTGATCGCCGAGCAGTTCGGAACGCTCGAAGCTTTGTTCCCCGGCCGTGTCGATCTCGGTCTGGGCCGCGCCCCCGGATCGGACCAGCGCGTCGCGCGCGCCTTGCGCCGGACGCTTGCGAGCGACGAGCGCCAGTTCCCGCAGGATGTGCTCGAATTGCAGGCCTTCCTCGCCGGCGATGAACAACTCGGCATCACCGCGGTCCCGGGTGCGGGCACGCATATCCCGCTGTGGATTCTCGGCTCGAGCACCTTTGGCGCGCAACTCGCGGCGATGCTCGGGCTACCCTACGCGTTCGCGAGCCATTTCGCGCCCGATGCGCTCGACGAGGCGCTCGACATCTATCGCCGTCAATTCAAGCCGTCGGCGCAGCTCGCCGAGCCCTATGCCGCCGCAGCGTTCAATGCTTTTGCCGCCGACAGCCGCGAGGAGGCCGAGCTTCTCGCCTCATCGCAGCAACAGGCGTTTGTGGCGCTGCGCACGGGCAATCCCGGCAAGATGCAGCCGCCGCTGGCGGGCTACAAGGACAGCCTGCCGCCGAACGCGCGCGCGATCCTCGACCATGTGCTGCAATGCTCGGCGGTCGGCACCGCCGACGATATCGCTGCGGGGCTGAAGGCCTTCGTCGCGCGCACCGGCGTCGACGAGGTAATTATCGCGTCGTCGATGTATGACCATGATGCGCGCAAACATTCGCTCGCGCTGACGATGGAGGCGGCGAAAACGCTCTAGCCGCGCTGCGGCGCTGTGTTGACGCGCCTCGGACTGCGGCAGTATAGGAGCGGCCCGACCAAGGGCGGCCCGCAAGGAGGGTCGCCTTTTTACTTTTGACTGAAAGGTGCTTGCCATGACGATCACGCCGCTGATGCCCGTATACCCCCGGTGCGGTGTGCGTCCGGTTCGCGGCGAGGGCGCCTATCTGATCGGCGAGCGAGGCGAGCGCTATCTGGACTTCGCGAGCGGCATTGCGGTGAACCTGCTCGGCCACGGCCATCCGCACCTGACGAAGGCGATCCAGGAGCAGGCCGCGACGCTGATGCACGTGTCGAACCTCTACGGGAGCCCGCAGGGCGAGGCCTATGCCGCGCGTCTCGTCGACAACACCTTCGCCGACACGGTATTCCTGACCAATTCGGGCGCCGAGGCGGTCGAATGCGCGATCAAGACCGCGCGCGCCTATCATTCGAGCGCGGGCAATCCCGAAAAGCACACGCTGATCACCTTCAACAATGCCTTCCACGGCCGCACGCTCGGAACGATCTCGGCGACCAACCAGGAAAAGCTGCGCAAGGGCTTCGACCCGCTGCTGCCGGGCTTCGCCTATGCGCCGTTCGACGACATCAATGCCGCGCTCGATCTGGTCGACGACAATACGGCGGGTTTCCTTGTCGAGCCGATCCAGGGCGAGGGCGGCATCCGCCCGGCATCGCAGCCCTTCCTTCAGGCGCTGCGCGACATTTGCGACAAGCGCGACCTGATGCTCGTGTTCGACGAAGTTCAGTGCGGCGTCGCACGCACCGGCCACCTCTATGCCTATGAACATTATGGCGTCACCCCCGACATCATGGCGAGCGCCAAGGGTATCGGCGGCGGCTTCCCGATGGGCGCCTGCCTCGCGACCGAAAAGGCAGCGCGCGGCATGGTCATCGGCACGCATGGCTCGACCTATGGCGGCAACCCGCTCGCCTGCGCCGCCGGGCAGGCAGTGCTCGACGTCGTGCTCGAAGAGGGCTTCCTCGACCAGGTGAAGGCGACCGGTGAGCGGCTGCGCGGCGCGCTTGAGCAGCTTATTCCGAACCACGACCAGCTGTTCGACAGCGTGCGCGGCGTCGGCCTGATGCTCGGGCTCAAGCTCAATTCGGACAGCCGTGCGTTCGTCGCGCACCTGCGCGACAATCACGGGCTGCTGACCGTCGCGGCGGGCGAGAATGTCGTCCGCGTGCTGCCGCCGCTGAACATCGACGACAGCCACATTGCCGAATTCATCGAAAAACTGTCAGCGGGCGCGGCGAGCTATACGCCGCCTGAAGTGTGATGCGGCACTTCCTCAACCTGTCCGATGCGGGCGGGGATGCGGTCGCCGCGATGCTCGCCGACGCGATCGATCGCAAGGCGGCACGCGCGGGCTGGCCGAAGGGCAGGGTCGACGCCGACGCCCCGCTGGCGGGCCATGTGCTTGCGATGGTGTTCGAGAAGAATTCGACGCGTACCCGCGCGTCGTTCGACATTGCGATCCGCCAGCTCGGCGGTACGCCGATGATCATGGACGCGGGCGTGACGCAGCTCGGGCGCGGCGAGACGATCGCCGATACGTCGCGCGTGCTGTCGCGCTATGCCGACGCGATCATGATCCGCACCGACGACCATGCAAAGGTCGAGGAACTCGCCGAATTCGCGAGTGTTCCCGTGATCAACGGCCTGACGGACTTGTCGCATCCGTGCCAGATCGTCGCCGACCTGCTGACGATCGTCGAAAGCGGTAAGGCGTTGCCGGGACTCGAGCTTGCATGGCTCGGCGACGGCAACAATGTCCTCTCCTCGCTGATCGAGGCGGCAGGGCTGTTTGGTTTCCACGTCCGTGCGGGGGTTCCGCAGGGCTATGACCCCGACCCGGCCTTCGTCGAGGCCGCGCGCGCGCAGGGTTCGCGTATCGACGTCGTGCGCGATGCGCGCGAGGCCGTCGCGGGCGCCGACCTTGTCGTCACCGACACTTGGGTGTCGATGGGGCAGGATCATGCCCACAACAAGATTGCGGCGATGGCGCCCTATCAGGTCGACGAGCGGCTGATGACGGGTGCGAAGTCCGACGCGATCTTCCTCCACTGCTTGCCGGCGCATCGCGGCGACGAAGTGGTCGACGCGGTGATCGACGGGCCACAGTCGCGCGTCTGGGATGAAGCCGAAAATCGCGTTCATGCGCAGAAGTCGATTCTGCTATGGGCGCTCGGGAAGTTGTGAGTTCGGACAAGTGAGCGAAACCATCGAAACCTGGTTCGATCAGCCTTTGCTGTTCACGATCGCCGAGCGTCATGTGCGCGGGCGCCTCGTACGGCTTGGGCCGACGCTCAAGACGATCATCGCGGCGCATAATTACCCGCCGGTTGCCGAAAAGCTGCTCGCCGAAGCGCTCGTGCTCACCGTGCTGCTTGGGTCGACGCTGAAGGACGAGAACGGGCAGATGACGTTGCAGGCGCAGACGGGCGGCGGCCCGGTCGAACTGCTCGTTTGCGATTATCGCGGAGGCGAGCTGCGCGGTTACCTGAAGTTCGACGCCGAGCGGCTGGCCGAGGTCGGGTCCGACCCGACCTTGTTTGCGCTGTTCGGCGAAGGCTTCCTCGCGATCACCTTCGACCAGGCGACGACGGGCGAACGCTATCAGGGCATCGTCCCGCTCGAAGGCGCTTCGATCGGCGAGGCGGCCGAGCATTATTTCGAACAGTCCGAACAGATTTCGAGCCTGATCAAGCTCGCCGCGCGCCATGACGCCGAGGCGGGATGCCTCGCGGGCGGCCTGCTGCTCCAGCATCTTCCCGAGGGCGAGGTCGGTCGCGACCGGCTCCACGTCCGCCATGACAATCCCGAATGGGACCATGCGCGCACGATCGCCGCGACGCTCAAGGACGAGGAACTCACCGATCCCGCGACGTCGCTCGAAACGCTCGCGTGGCGACTGTTCCACGAGGACGAAGTGCGCGTCGAGGCGGGCGTGGCGGTGTCGCGTGGCTGCCGGTGCAGCACGGGCTATTTCGCCGGTGTCCTCGCGCAATTCCCCGCGGCCGAACGCGCGGAGATGGCCGACGATGCGGGCAATATCGTCGTCGACTGCGCCTTCTGTTCGCGGATTTTCCCGATCCCGCTCGACGAAATTTCGGCAGGCTCCTGACCGTCATCCGCCGACGAAGCGGTGTGAATTGACGCCAAGCGGTTGAAATCGGGCGGACCCATTGCTAGCTAAAGGAGAACGGGGTCGCAGTTCAGCCCGGTCACGGGCGGCCAGTGGAAAAGGGTAAAATGGCGATCTTCTCTCCCTTCTTGCGATGGTCTCTTGCGGCCTGTGCGCTCGCGGGCGCGAGCGCGGTTCCGGCGCAAGCACCTTCGCTGGCGATGCTCGACCGGCTCGAAAAGGGCAGCTGGCAACTGCGCGAACGCGGCAAGGACGGCGTGCTGCAGACGATCTGCATCGGCGATGCGCGCAAGTTGATCCAGGTCTATCATCCGCGTGCGAGCTGTTCGCGCTATGTTATCGAAGACACGCCGAACGCGGTAACCGTCCATTACACCTGCCCCGGCGCGGGCCACGGGCGCACGAGCATTCGCAGCGAGACCAATCGCCTCGTCCAGATCGACACGCAGGGCATTGCCGAGGGCAAGCCCTTCTCGCAGGCGATCGAAGCGCGGCGTACCGGCGGCTGCTGAAGAAAACGATATATTTACCATCGGACGCTAGAGGGGATGCGCGGCATACCGATGTGTGCCCATTCTCCCTAACGGCTGTCATGCCGAACTGGGCCGTGCGGCGATCGCCTCGCGGCCCGTTTCTTTGATGCGGTGCGGCCCTTGCGCCCCCGGCAACGCGGGCCTATCTGGCGCCGATGCAGCAAGTTTCCGGAAAAACGGTGATCGTCCTCCTGTCGGGCGGGCTCGACTCAATGGTCTGTGCGGGCCTCGCGCGCGAGGCGGGCGCGCGCATCGTCGCGCTGACGGTCGATTATAACCAGCGCCATCGCGTCGAGCTGGAATCGGCGGCGCGGATCGCCGACTATGTCGGTGCGGCCGAGCATATCGTCCTGCCGCTCGACCTGCGCCGCTTCGGCGGCTCGGCGCTGACCGCCGATATCGATGTGCCGAAGGACGGCGTACCCGAGGTTGAAGGCGGCGGCGACGTTCCGATCACCTATGTGCCCGCGCGCAACCTGATCTTCCTTTCGTTGACCTTGGGCCTCGCCGAGGCGCGGCAGGCACAGGACATTGTCATCGGGGTCAACGCGCTCGACTATTCGGGCTATCCCGACTGCCGTCCCGAATTCATCCAGGGCTTCGAAAAACTTGCGGCGCTGGCGACGCGCGACGGCGACAAGGGCGTCGATTTCCACATCCACGCCCCGCTGCAGCATATGACCAAGGCCGATATTGCTGCCGAGGCAGCGCGGCTGGGGATGGACGCGGGGATGAGCTGGTCGTGCTACGATCCGACCCCCGAGGGTCTGCATTGCGGTTCGTGCGACAGCTGCCGCTTGCGGTCGAAGGGCTTCGCCGACGCGGGGCTCGCCGACCCGACGCGCTACGCCTGAGCCGATGGCCTACGCCGTCAAAGAGATTTTCCTCACCCTGCAGGGCGAGGGCGCGCAGGCGGGGCGGCGTGCCGTCTTTTGCCGCTTCGCCGGCTGCAACCTGTGGACGGGGCGCGAAAAGGATCGCGCCAAGGCGATCTGCCAGTTCTGCGACACCGATTTTGTCGGCACCGACGGCACGCTCGGCGGCAAATATCGCCACGCCGATGCGCTGGCCGATGTGATCGCCGAAAGCTGGGGGCAGGGCAGCGACGACCGCTATGTCGTCCTAACGGGCGGTGAACCGATGTTGCAGGTCGACGGCGCGCTGATCGACGCGCTCCACGCGCGCGGCTTCACAATCGCCATCGAAAGCAACGGCACCCTTCCGGTCCCGCGCAGCATCGACTGGATCTGCGTCAGCCCGAAAGCGGGCAGCGACCTGGTGCAGTTGAGCGGCGACGAGCTGAAACTGGTATGGCCGCAGCCGGGCAGCGATGTCGCGCGGCTCGCGTCGCTCGATTTCAAGCATCTGCTCGTCCAGCCGCTTGACGATCCGCATGCCACCGCCAATGTGCAGGCGTGCATCGATCTGGTGATGGACGATCCGCGCTGGCGCCTGTCGCTCCAGACGCACAAGAATCTGGGACTGCGCTAGGAGCTATTCGCTCTTTTTTGCAGCGGAATCGGCGCTGATGGCCTTTTTCGCGACCGGCATGTCGACCGCCTCAGGATTATTGTCCCCTTCGCTTGGCGGCGTTGCCGCGTCCGCAGCATCCGCTTCGTCGGATTTGGCCGCGTCTTTCTTGGCGCCGTCGTCGGGAATGCTGTTGTCCACCGCGGTGCCGTCGCTGACAGCGTCGTCGAGGATGATCATCGAATCGCTCACCGATCCCGGCTGGACCTCGACAGCGTCGAGTTTGGTCGTCGATTTGCCTGTGGTGTCGCTGCCGCCGCAGGCGGCGAGGGCGAGAAGGGAGAGCGAGGCAAGAAGGGTGCGGGTCATGCGGGCTTCCTAGTCTTTCGGCGAAAGCTTGTCGAGAAAGGCGGGAAGCGCCCGCGCCAGCGCGGCGTCGACTTCGGCGAACGATGCCGAGCGCCCCAATGCGGCGAGGCTGGTAACCGGGAATTCGGCGATTCCGCATGGCACGATGCCGCCAAAATGCGCGAGATCGGGCGCGACGTTCAGCGAAAAGCCGTGCATCGTCACCCAGCGCTTCACGCGCACGCCGATCGCGCCGATCTTTGCCTCGCGGCCGTCGGGCGCGTCGGTCCAGATGCCGATGCGGCCCTCGGCGCGCCGCGCCTCGACCCCGAGCAGCGCGAGCGCGTCGATCACCCAGCCTTCGAGCGCCGAGACATAGGCGCGCACGTCGCGGCCGCGCCGCGTCAGGTCGAGCTGGACATAGCCGACGCGCTGGCCGGGGCCGTGATAGGTGTAGCGGCCGCCGCGGCCCGCGTCGTAGACCGGAAAGCGCGGATCGAGCAGTTCGGCGGGGTCGGCGCTCGTCCCCGCGGTATAGAGCGGCGGATGCTCGAGCAGCCAGATGCGCTCGCCTGCGTCTCCGGCGTAAATTGCGGCCGCGCGCGCCTCCATGTCGGCGAGCGCCGTATCATAGGCGGTCAGGCCGGGACTGATGGTCCATTCGGGCGGAGAAAGCGGGTTCATCGCGCCGGCTATCTGGCGCGCTGCGGCGCCTTGCGCAAGGCCCTCCGCGCCGCGTGTCGACAGGGCTGGACAGGAGCGCCGAACATCGTCACCTTCGCGCCGACCGGGAAATCGAAAAAATGACGGGGTATCAATGGTAAAATTCGACATGGGTGCGGCGTGGGACGACACCCTGCAGCTCCTGAAATCGCACACCGCGTTGATCGGTGCGATCGCGGCGGTGTTCCTCTTCCTTCCCGCGCTTGCGGTGGCATGGTTCGGCCCGGTGCCGATCGAACCGCCGGCGGGAGCGGATGTGAGCCAGGTGATGGCAAGTTTCCGCGAAAGCTTTCGCCAGATGATCCCCGGACAAGTCGTCATCGCGCTCTGCACGCTCATCGGCACGGCGGGCATCCTGCGGCTCTGGCTCTCGCGTAGCGGAATCAGCGTCGGCGAGGCGCTGACCTTCGCGCTCATGGTGTTTCCCACGATGCTCGCGATCCAGATCCTGTGCGGCATCGCGATCGGCTTTGGCTTCATCCTGTTGATCGTCCCCGGCCTCTATCTGATCGGGCGGCTCTCGCTCGTCGCACCAGCGGTGGCGGATCGGGGCATCTACAATCCGTTCGAGGCGATCCGGACGAGCTGGGCGCTCACGCAGGGCAACGGCTGGGCGATCTTCTTTTTCCTGTTCCTTGTGGCGCTGGTGATTGTCATCGCCGCGCTGATCATCGGCGGCATCCTGTCGGTGATCGCCGGCAGCGAGCCCGGGTTCGGACGTATGCTCGGCGGCTTCGTCGAGGCTGCGTTCGGCGCGATCGGCAGCCTCGTCTCGGTCGCCGTATCGGCTGCTGCCTATCGCCAGCTCGCGCTTCGGACTTCGTCCGACGTGTTCAAATGATAAAGATCATCAACGAAAAGAAACGTGTCGCAACCAGGGTGAAGCCATTGGCTTAGCCCGTCTCGAATGAAACTTGGGAGAGAGTGGTAATAAGCAGGGGAAGTGACATGACAAAGATGAGTATCGGTGCAGCTTTCTCGGAAACCTTTGCGTTTCTGAAGGCGAATTGGCAGCAAATGCTGTTGTGGGTGGGCGGCGCGTTGGTCGTTGTTGGCTTGCTCGGTTACCTGTTCCTCGGATCGACTTTTTCGGCGATGGCGCTGGCGCCTAACGATCCGTCGCTGGTGATGGGCGCGTTCGGCAAGATTTTCCTGTTTGCGCTGATTGCGGCGGTCATCCTTTATGGTGTGTCGATGCTGATCTGGCGCGGCGGGCTGCATCCCGGCGAAGCACCCAATTTTGCATGGGCGTTCCAGGCAGGTCCCGCCTTCGCATTCGGCATGTTTGTGGTGATGGTGGCGGCCTATATCCTCGTCTTCATCGTCATGTTCATCCTGACGCTGATCTTCGGCGCTGCGTTGGGCGGGATGGGCGCTTTGTCTCCTTCCGCACTGGAATCGGGGGCCGCAGGCGCCGTGGGCGGCGGAGCGATCTTCCTGATGATCATCCTCTATATCGCGGTGATCGTGTTCATGCTGTGGGTGCAGGCCCGCTTCTCGGTAGCCGGTCCGGTGATGGCCGATCGCCTGACGCGCAATCCGGTGACAGGTCTCGGCGAATCGTGGCGGCTGACCGGGGCGTCGCAGTGGGCAATCGTCGGCTTCTACCTGCTCTTCACGATCGGCATCTTCATCTATGCGCTGATCGCGGGCATGATTTTCGGGGGCATCCTCGGCGCCATCGCAGGGGGCTCGGTCGTCGGCGCGATCCTGACGATGATCGTCATGGCCGCGGCGGTTTACCTGCCGATGATCATGATATCCTTCTCGATGCCGATCGGCATCTATCGTGCGCTTGCGCCGCGCGCATCGGGTGACGTTTTCGCCTGATCGCCGGTTAGCGAAGCAAGGGGCGCCTCCGGTAAACGGGGGCGCCCTTTCTGTTTCAGCTCCACTTTGCGAGCGGGGGCAGGCTCATCAGGATCGCGTCGATATTGCCGCCGGTCTTAAGCCCAAACAGCGTGCCGCGATCGTAGACCAGGTTGAATTCGGCATAGCGCCCGCGCCAGATCAGCTGTGCGTCGCGCTCGCCTTCGGTGAAGGGCAGGCCCATCCGCCGCCGCACGATCTGCGGGAAGATATCGAGGAAAGCCTCGCCCACCGCCTGCGTGAGCTGGAAATTGCGATCGAACTCGGCATCGTCGCCGCATTCGAGATGATCGTAAAAGATGCCGCCGACGCCGCGATGGACGCCGCGATGCGGGATATAGAAATAATCCTCGGCCCATTTGGCATAGCGTTCGTAAACGTCAGGGCCAAAGGGGGCGCACGCCGCGCGCAGCCGCGCGTGAAAGGCGTCGGTGTCCTCCTGGTAGGGAATCGGCGGGTTGAGGTCGGCGCCGCCGCCGAACCAACGCTTCGTCGTGGCGAGGAAGCGCGTGTTCATATGCACCGCGGGAACATGCGGGTTCGCCATATGCGCGACGAGGCTGATCCCGGTGGCAAAGAAGCTGGGGTCCTCGCCTGCGCCGTGAATCGATGCGGCGAAATCGGGGGCGAACTGCCCCCCGACGGTCGAGACATTGACCCCGACCTTTTCGAATACCTGGCCCGTCATCACCCCGCGCACCCCGCCGCCGCCTTCGCCCGGCGACAGCCCGTCGGCCTCGCGGTCCCACGGCGTATAGGCGAAGCGCGCGTTGCTGCCCGCCTCGGCTTCGATCTTCTCGAATTCTGCGCAGATGCGGTCGCGGAGCGATTCGAACCAGTCGCGGGCCGCCTGTTGCTGGGGATCGAGCGAGATCATGCCGGAAAGCCTTTCGTTTGCCTGAGCGCCTCGGCGAGCGCGATGCCAGCCGCGACCGCGACATTCAAGGAGCGAAAGCCCGCCTGCATCGGAATCGCGACCCGCGCCGCTGCGGCGTCATGGACATGCGGCGGTACGCCCGAGGATTCGGCCCCGAGCAGCAGCACGTCGTTCGTGTCGAACGCAAAGCCGGGCAGGGGTGTCGCGCCCGCCGTCGTCAGCAGCACGATGCGCTGCTGGGCATCGACGCTCCACCGGTGGAAGCTGCCCCAGTCCGAATGGCGACGCACATTTGCCCTTACGGCATAGTCCATTCCCGCACGTTTCAGCGCGCTGTCGGAGAAGGGGAAGCCGCACGGCTCGATGATATGCGCGGGTACGCCGAAACAGGCGGCGGTGCGCAATGTCGTTCCGACATTGCCCGCGATATCCGGCTGAAACAGGGCGATTTCCATAAATGGCCCATAGCTGCCGCCGCCGGAGGAATCGAGAGGTCTCGGCCCGGCGCCTTCGTACAGTAACAGAAGCAGAAATTGCCTGTTGGCAAGCCCGGACAGTGCGGCTATCAGGCCCGCAATTCCCGGAGGGGCCGCCGGGTTGTGCGCTTTCGTGCGCGTGCAACAGGGGCGGCCATATCTTCGAGAACTTTTGTTAGTTCACCCATGCAAGGGCAGTCGAATGGCCAGTGAATCTGAACTCAACGCCGGTATCGAAGATGGCGTACGCCGCCGGGATTTCATCAATATTGCGGCAGTGAGTTTCGCTGGTGTCGGTTCGGTGGCGGTGGTCCTGCCGCTGCTCAACCAGATGAACCCGTCGGCCGACGTGCTCGCGCTGTCGACCACCGAAATCGACATTTCGGCGATCCAGCCCGGCCAGGCCATCAAGACCAGCTGGCGCAAGCAGCCTGTGTTCGTGCGCAACCTTGTCGCCAAGGAAATCGCCGAAGCCAAGGCTGTGCCGATGGGCGACCTGCGCGATCCCGAAACGATCGACCAGCGTACCAAGCCCGGCAAGGAAAACTGGCTGATCACGCTCGGCGTCTGCACCCACCTCGGCTGCGTGCCGCTCGGTGCTGCGGAAGGCGAGAACAAGGGCGATTTCGGCGGCTATTTCTGCCCGTGCCACGGTTCGCACTACGACACCGCGGCGCGCATCCGTAAGGGCCCGGCACCCAAGAATCTGGTTGTGCCGCCCTATGAATTCAACAGCGACACCGTCGTGACGATCGGCTGAGGAGCGAGATAAGATGAGCTTTCCCTGGGCCAAACCCTATGAGCCGACGCATCCGCTGATGAAGTGGATGGACGAGAAGCTGCCGATTCCGCGCCTCGTCTATAATGCTACGGGCCCCGGTTATCCGGTCCCGCGCAACCTCAACTATTTCTGGAACTTCGGCGTCCTCGCCGGCGCCGCGCTGATGATCCAGATCATCACCGGCATCGTTCTGGCGATGCACTATGCCGCGAACGCGAGCGTCGCGTTCAATTCGGTCGAGCATATCATGCGCGACGTCAACGCCGGCTGGTTCATCCGCTACGCGCATATGAACGGCGCGAGCATGTTCTTCATCGTCGTCTATCTGCACATTTTCCGCGGCCTTTATTACGGTTCGTACAAGGCGCCGCGCGAAATGGTCTGGCTGCTCGGCGTTGTGATCTTCCTCCTCATGATGGCGACCGCCTTCATGGGCTATGTGCTTCCGTGGGGCCAGATGAGCTTCTGGGGTGCGCAGGTGATCACCGGCTTCTTCTCGGCGATACCGATCGTCGGTGAACCGGTGCGCGAATGGCTGCTCGGCGGCTTCGTCCCCGACAATGCCACGCTCAACCGCTTCTTCTCGCTGCACTATCTGCTGCCGTTCGTGATCCTGGGTGTCATCATCCTGCACATCTGGGCGCTGCACATCCCGGGTTCGTCGAACCCGACGGGCATCGAGGTGAAGGACGAACAGGACACCGTTCCGTTCCACCCCTATTACACCGCGAAGGACGGCTTCGGCGTCGGCGTCTTCCTGCTGGTCTTCGTCGCACTGACCTTCTTCAGCCCGAACACGCTTGGCCATGCCGACAACTATATCCCGGCGAACTCGCTTTCGACCCCGGCGCATATCGTTCCCGAATGGTACTTCCTGCCCTTCTACGCGATCCTGAAGGCCTTCACCTTCAACTTCCTGTGGATCGACGCGAAGCTGTGGGGCGTCATCGCGATGTTCGCATCGATCGCGCTGCTGTTCTTCCTGCCCTGGCTCGACAGCTCGCCTATCAAGTCGTCGAACTATCGTCCGCTGTACCGGATCTTCTTCTGGATCCTCGTCGCCGACGTCCTGCTTCTCGGCTGGTGCGGCATGCAGCCGGCGGAACAGCCGTGGGTGATCCTCAGCCAGCTGGGTGCCATCTATTATTTCGCCCACTTCCTGGTGATCCTGCCGATCGTGTCGCGGATCGAACGCCCGCTTCCGATGCCGAATTCGATCACCGAAGCGGTCCTTGCCAAACATGCCACCGACGTGAAGTCGGTTTCGGCAACGGCCTGAGCGCCGGACTTTAATAGGAGCTGATACAGCCATGGTTCGTCCGCTCGGTTTTCTCGTCGGTCTCGGTTTCATAACCGCGCTGGTGCTCGCGATTTTCACGACGCCGCTCAAGAATGAACCCAATGTCGCGCACGAGTTTCACAAGCATCCCAAGCATCTGAAGCTGGCCAGCGACGGTGTCGTGCTGCCGCATTGGGACAAGGCCCAGTTGCAGCGCGGGATGCAGGTGTACAAGGAAGTCTGCTCGGCGTGCCACAGCCTGCACCTCGTCGCCTTCCGCGACATTGCAGACCTCGGCTACAGCGAAGGCCAGATCAAGACCTTCGCCAAAGGCTTCCAGGTTCCGTCGATCAACCCCGACACGGGTGAGCCGGCGACGCGCGACGGCCTGCCGTCGGATTATTTCCCGTCGCCCTATGCGAACGAAACGGCTGCTCGCGCTGCGAACAACAACGCGCTGCCGCCCGATCTTTCGCTGATCACCAAGGCACGCGAAGGCGGCAAGGATTATATCTATTCGCTGCTGACCGGGTTCCAGAGCCCGCCCGCGAACCTGCCGGCCGAACTCAAGCCGGGCACGGGGCTGCACTACAACCCCTATTTCGCGAACCTCAACCTAGCGATGGCCCCGCCGCTGGCACCCAATCAGGTGACCTATGCCGACGGCACCAAGGCGACCGTCGACCAGATGTCGAAGGACGTCACGGCGTTCCTCGTCTGGACCGCCGAGCCGAAGCTGATCAAGCGCATCCAGGTGGGGTATGCAGTCTTCTTCTTCCTGCTGATCTTCACCGTGCTGACCTATCTGTCGTACCGGAACATCTGGGCCGACAAGAAGCATTGATGAGCCGGGGAGGGCGAGCTTCATGATCGCCCTCCCGCCTCAGCCGGACCTCGACCTTGCGTCGCTCGTCCGCACCATCCCGGACTTTCCGAAGCCGGGCATCCAGTTTCGCGATATCACCACGCTGATCGGCGATGCTGCCGGTTTCGCCGAAAGCGTGCGGCGCCTGAGTGCGCTCGCCGCCGTCCATCGACCCGACTTTATCGTGGCGGTCGAGGCGCGCGGCTTTCTGTTCGGGGCGGCGATGGCCACCGCGATGGGGCTGGGCGTCGTTCCCGTGCGCAAGGCGGGCAAGCTCCCCGGCGTCACGATCGGCGTCGATTATGAACTCGAATATGGCGTCGACCGGCTCGAACTCCACGAAGGTGCAGTCCTGCCCGGTCACCGCGTCGTGCTGGTCGACGATCTGCTCGCGACCGGCGGGACGATCCTTGCGACCGCGGCGTTGATGCAAAGCGTCGGAGCAGAGGTTGCGGCCGCGCTGTTCGTGATCGACCTGCCCGATCTTGGCGGATCGCAGCGGCTCGAGGCTGCGGGTCTCACTTGCGAAACGCTGATCGCTTTCGACGGCGACTAGGCCATGTCCCTCGAAGCGAGGGCGATGGCTTCGATTTCGACGCGAAACCCGAAATGGAGCGGGCCGGTGGGCACGACGCTTCTCGACGGACGCGTGGTCCCGAAAAACCGGCCATAGGCGGCGTCCAGCTCGTCCCAGTCGGATATGTCACTGAGATAGACCGTCGTCTTGATCACCTGCGACAGATCGGCACCCGCTTCCTGGAGGACCGATTTCAGGTTTTGGAGCGCCTGCTCCACCTGCGCCGTGAAGGGCGCATCGGCCAGCGACGTGTCGCGGCCCGGCCGCAACGGCAGTTGACCCGACACGAAAATCAGGCCGCCGCCGATCGTGAAGGGCGAATAATGCGGACCGTCAGCGGGCTGCGATGTCACGTCGTCGATCTCCCAATGGACTTCGCTCGCGCAATATCACCAGCGCAAAGAAAAAGCCCGCGCCGAAGCGCGGGCTATCGCCCCCGTGGCAAACGGACTGCGTCTTAGAAGGGGACCCAGTTCTGCTTCTTGCGGAACTTCATATAGCCGACGTTCGCGCCAAGCCGTGCGCCGACGCCGACGCGGATCGGGATGAGCACCACGTCGCCGCGGCGCAGATAGCTCGCGTTGAAGCCGCCGATCAGATAGGCGGCGCCTTCGCCGGCGGGGTAGCGCTTGTAGAGATCCTCGCTGTCGAAGAGATTGTAGACGAGGACAAAGGTGTTGCCGGCGTTGGCGCCCGCGTCGAAGCCGACCGAGGGACCGGTCCAGTAAGCGGGCAGTTCGCCTTCGATCTTGTGATGGAGCGTACCCGAGCCATAGCGCACGCCGACCACCAGCGCGCCGCCAGCCTCGCGCCCAACGATATAGGCGTTGGGTTCGCCCTGCTTTTTCAGGATATCCTCGATCATCCCGGCGAGGCCTTGCGCGCCCTTGCCGAACACGCCTTCGGCGGCGCCGATCAGGTCGTCCTTCTTGTAGGTCGATCCGGGCGCTGCGGCCACGGTGGTCGCCGAGACATCGCCGGTGGCCGTAGTGCCGTCAGCGGGAACCGCACTCGTCTGCTGGTCGCCGGTGGCGAGATCGCTGTCGTACGAGGGTTCGCTTGTGGTCGTGCTCACCGGGGGCGGGGCGGGGTTGTCGATATCCGAATCGATGGCCGTATTGGGATCGACCTCGCGCATCTGCGCCGCCGCCGGCAGGGGTGAAAGCGCGAGGCCGAGCGACGCGATAGCCGCAAATGCCAGGCTGGTGAATGTCTTCCGCATATTGGACCCCCAAAAATCGAATGGCGCCGCGTAGGCGAAACCGGCGTTAATCATGACTCGCTTTCGGCGGCGGGCAATGAACGGGCGATGACTTGAGTCGAATTTAAGCCAGACCGAATCATCCGGGCGACGAAATGCCTGTCGAGACGTCAAAATAGGTCAATCTTTGCCGTTGCGGGGCGCGAAGTGCATGGCTATAGCGACCCGCCTAGGCCAAACTGCCGTTAGCGCGGCAGACCATGCGGAGACGTGGGTGAGTGGCTGAAACCAACGGTTTGCTAAACCGTCGTACTGGTAAATCCGGTACCGAGGGTTCGAATCCCTCCGTCTCCGCCACCTTTTCCTCATCATCGAAAACCGATCGAAGCAGTGCTTCGTCTGCGGGCGGCAGCCTGCGCTTTATCCAGCCGAAAAGTGGGAATAATTATTGTAATTGCGAATCGTTCTCGATAATGCCCGCGCATCATTCCCAAACAGAATCTTTTGATGCACGCACCCACATCCTCGCGACCGGCGGCCAAGAAGAGCCGGAAAGCCTTTTGGCTGAAACAGCTGCACATGTGGCACTGGATGAGCTCGGCCGTCAGCCTGATCGGGCTGCTGCTGTTCGCGATCACGGGCTTCACGCTTAATCACGCCGCCGATATCGAAGGATCGCCGGTCGTCACGCAGGGGTCGGCGCAGATGCCGCCCGCACTGCTCACGCGATTGAAAGCGGCGATTCCCGACGCCGAAAAGGCGCCGCTTCCTGCTGACGTTGCCGCGTGGGTCGAGGACAGCTTCCCGGTCAAGGCAAGGGCCGAGGCCGAATGGTCCGCGGACGAAGTCTATCTGCCCGCGCCGCGACCCGGCGGCGACGCGTGGGTCGCGATCGACCTCGCGACCGGCGCAGCGTCGAGCGAGGTGACCAGCCGCGGCTGGATATCCTACCTCAACGACCTCCACAAAGGGCGCAATTCGGGCGGCGAGTGGAGCCTGTTCATCGACATCTTCTCCTTCGCTTGCCTCGTCTTCGCGATCACCGGCCTGTTCCTGCTCCAGCTCCATTCGGCGAAGCGCAAGAGCACCTGGCCGCTCGTCGGGCTGGGTCTCGCGATCCCTGCCGCCATCGCCGTCATCTTCATTCACTAGGGAGACCAGTCATGCAGCTTTCCACCTCCGCGCGCATCCTTGGCGGCACGATCGGCCTCGGCGCGGTATTCGCTGCGCCGGCGTTCGCGGCCGATCCGGGCACGATGGATGTGACGATCAATATCCCGCGGCTGAAGGTCGCCGAATATCACAAGCCCTATGTCGCGATCTGGGTCGAGAAGGCCGGGGCGAAGGCAAAGACCGTCGCGGTCTGGTACGATTATGACATGAAAGCCAACGAAGGCACCAAGTGGCTTCGCGACGTCCGCCAGTGGTGGCGTGCCGCGGGCCGCTCGATGACCTTCCCCGCCAATGGCATCACCGGCGCGACGCGCGCGCCGGGGGCGCACAAGGTCTCCTTCTCGCGCGCGCAGCTCGGCGCGACGGCGCCCGGCGCGTACACGCTGGTGATCGAGGCGGCGCGCGAGGTAGGCGGCCGCGAACTTCTGCGCATCCCGTTCACCTGGCCCGCGAAGGCCGGGGCGGGCGGGCGCGCCGCTGGAACGACTGAACTGGGGGCCGTTTCGGTCGCCTTCCGCTGAACTGGGAAAAGGACAGGATTATGAAAAAGCGAATTTGGGGTTTCGCCGCGACCGCCGCGCTTGCGGCACTGGTCGCCGTTCCGGCCTCCGCGCACCGCCAGTGGATGATGCCGTCGTCGACCGTCCTGTCGGGCGACGACGTCTGGGTCACCGTCGACGCTGCGGTGTCGAACGACCTTTTCTATTTCGAGCACCAGCCGCTGCGCCTCGACGCGATGAAGGCGTGGGCGCCCGATGGCACCGAAGCCGCGATCGAGAACAAGGCGACGGGGCGTTATCGCAGCACCTTCGACGTGCATCTGACGCAGAAAGGGACCTGGCGGATCGCGTCGGTGTCCGACGGCGTGATGGGCAGCTATGACCTGAACGGCAAGACCGAGCGTTTGCCGCGCGGAACGACCACCGCCAATCTTGCCGAACGCATCCCCGCCGGCGCGACGAATGTGAAGACCGCCGAATCGAACAATCGCAACGAGATTTTCGTGACTGTCGGCGAACCGACGACGACGTTGTTCAAGCCGACGGGCAAGGGCATCGAACTGGTGCCGGTAACGCATCCGAACGACCTGATCGCCGGCGAGGCCGCGACCTTCCAGTTCCTGCTCGACGGCAAGCCGGCTGCGGACCTTCCGGTGACGCTGATCCCCGGCGGTATCCGCTATCGCGACCAGCTCGGCCAGGTCGATCTCAAGACCGGTGCCGACGGCAAGGTCGAGATCAACTGGGGCGAGCCCGGCCTCTATTGGCTGAACGTCACGACGCCGCAGGCCGAGCGCGCAGAGGGCGCACCCGAACCCGCGACGCCGCAGCGCCGTGCAAGCTATGTCACCACGCTGGAAGTGCTGGCGCCCTGACCGACCGTATCCTGATCCCCCGCGCGCTGACGCCCGCAGCCTTTGCGGCACGCGACGCGGGGGCAACGGTTCGACTCTTCTCCGGCACCAGCATGGGGACCGATTGGTCGCTGCATGCGGTTTCACCACATCCCGGCGCGGCCGAAGGCGTGCAGGCGGCGCTCGACCTTGTCGTGGCGCAAATGAGCCAGTGGGAAGCCCAGTCCGACCTGTCGCGCTTCAACCGCAGCGCGGCGGAGGCGTGGCACGAGATCCCCGTTGAATTCGCGCATGTCGTCGAGGCGGCGCTCCAGATCGCTCGCGCCAGCGACGGGGCGTTCGATCTCGGCCTCGGCCATCTGACCGAGGCATGGGGATTTGGCAGCGCAGGGCCGATCGAGGCTGTTCCCGAACACGCTGGGGCACTCGATCGCACGATCGATTTCGACCCCGCGACGCGGCGAATCCGCCGCAGCGAAGGGGCCGCGCTCGATCTGTCGGGGATCGCCAAGGGCTATGGTGTCGACCTTGCCGCCGAACGGCTGCTCGCGAACGGCATCCGCCATTTCCTGCTCGAAGTCGGCGGCGAATTGCGCGGCGAGGGGATTCGCCCCGACGGGCAGCCCTGGTGGGTCGATGTCGAAATGCCGCCAACCTCCTCGATCCCGCCATGGCGCATCGCGCTCCACGATCTGTCGGTCGCAACATCGGGCAATTATCGCCGCGGTTTCAGTGCCGGCGGAACGCATTATTCGCACAGCTTCGACCCGGCGACCGGGCGTCCGATCGTCAACGGCGTTGCGTCGGTGACGGTGCTGCACCGCGACTGCATGATGGCGGACGGCTGGGCGACCGCGCTAACCGTGCTGGGACCCGATGCGGCGATCGCGGTCGCCGATGCGCAGGGCCTTGCTGCGTGTGTCGTCGCGGGCGACCGCGAACATGTCTCGCGCGCGTGGCGCGCCATGCTGGACTAGCTGTCGGCCCAGCGGCGCAGCAAATTATGATAGACGCCTGTCAGGCGAACCACGGTGGCATCGCCCTGGCCGAGTGCCGCGGCGGCGCCCTGTACACCCATGTCGAGGTCGAACAGCAGGTTCCGTTGCCCCTGATCGCGGATCATCGACTGGATCCACATGAAGCTCGCGACACGCGCACCCGACGTCACCGGCTCGACGCGGTGCACCGTCGTCGACGGATAAAGGACCATGTGTCCCGCCGGCAGCTTGAGGCCGGGGGCTTCGGTGAAACCTTCGACGACCAGCCCGCCGCCTTCGTAGCTGTCCGGATCGGCGAGGAAGAGCGTCGCAGACAGGTCGCTCCGCATCCGGAAATCACTGCCGCGACGCAGGCGGATCGCGTTGTCGATATGATCGCCGAAATTCTCGCCGCCCGAATAGCGGTTGAAATAGGGCGGGTAGATTTTGAGCGGCAGCGCGGCGGCGATGAACAGCGGGCTGCGACCGAGTGCGTCGAGCACGAAGCGCCCCGCTTCGCCGGCCGCCTCGCCGAATTCGGGGAGTTGCTGGTTGCGTTTGGCGAGTGCGGCTTGCGGGCCCGATGTCTCGTTGCCGTCGATCCAGTCGGCGGCGTCGAGGATGGCGCGGAGCCGGGCGACGCCGTCAGCGTCGAGCACGTCGGGAATGATACGGATCATGGTCCCGCTTCTAGGCCCAAAAGGGCGGGCACAGCAATCGCTGCGCCCGCCCGCCGGGATCAGAAATTGTAGAAGAGGCTGAACACGGCCGAGCGCGCATCGCCGGGGGTTGCCCAGCCGCCCGTGACGGCGCCCGTCGTCGCATTCACATTGTTGCGGACGCCCGTGTAATAATCTTCGTTCGTGACGTTCTGGACGTTGACCTGTGCGACGAGGCCGTTCTTGAAGTCGTACGACACAAAGGCACGGTGGATCAGATAATCGTCGACCGAGAGCGGCGTACGCTGTGCCAGATTGCGCTGGTGCGTCGTGAACTTGCCCTGATAGGTCAGGCCATATCCGACCTGCAGCCCGAACGGGAAGACATAGGTCGTGAACAGGCTGCCCGAATGTTTGGGCGTCTGGAACAGGCGGTCGCCGCGCTGCGGATCGGGAATGGCCACGCTGTTGCCGCAACCGGTGCTGCCCGGGTTGGCAAGGCAGAAGTCCGAAACGCTCTGCTTCACCTTGCCGTCGAGGTAGGTGTAGTTGGCGAACACCGCCCATTCGGGCGTGACGTTGCCGCTTGCGCCGATCGCGACCCCGTCGACACGCGAGCGGCCGTCGAGGATCTGGAGCGACGCGGGCTGCGCCGGGTCGTTCGAGGGCACGCGATAGTTGGTGCGCTCGTTCCGGAACACCGCCGCAGTCAAGAGCAGCTTCTTGTCCAGCAGCTCGGCCTTCGCGCCGAATTCGATGTTGCGCGCCTTTTCCGGAGCGGTCGCGCAGGGATCGGCTGCCGTCGGGCTCGCCGGCAGGCCGCAGCCCGCACGGACGCTCGCCGAGGTCGGCGTCTTCGCGTTGCCATAGGCAGCGTAGAGGCTGACGTTCTCGACCGGGTGGAACACCGCGCCGACGCGGTACGAGAAGAGATTCTCGTCGCTGACCTGATCGGCGCCGCGGGTATAGACCGCGCCCGTCGCGGGGGTGGTCACGGTGTCCGCACGGAAGACGGTGCGCGCATTTTCATAGCGGACGCCCCCATTGACCTCGAACATCGGCGAGATTTCGAGCGTGTCGAACGCATAAATCGCCCAGTTTCGCGTGTCGCCATAGCTGTTGCCGGTGCGGATGTAATTGACCGGGCCGGTCCAGACGGTGTTCGGGTTCGACAGGCTGATCGGCGGCAGCACGGGATTGGGCGTCGCGCCGCCCGGATTGCGCAGCAGCTGCGCATTCTCGATCGAATAATCTTCCTGGCTGTACGATGCGCCGATGACCAGCGTATTCAACAGGCCGCCCTTAGCGCCGCTGAGGATCGTCAGGTCGGTCTGGTTGTGCAACAGGTCGTTGACCTGATCGCGAACAAGACCGCGCGGGCCGGAAGGATAATAGGTGCCCGGCGTATTCTGGCCCGCGGGGCAGGGAATGCCGACGGTCGACGTCGCGTTCGCGCCGATCGGCTGCAGCCCGTTGGCAAGGCAGAAGACACCCTGCGGGGCGCTCGTCTGGCTATACTGATGGACACGCTGCCAGCGGGTGAGGTTGCGGATCGAGACGCTGTCGCTGAAGGCATGGCGGAAGGTCGCCGTCAGGCGATCGACCTTGGTCTTCTGTTCGTCGAGGTTGACGATACCGAAATAGTCGCTGTCGTCGACACCGGGAAGCGGGCCGTTGTTGGCGCCGCCCAGGAAATAGGGCACGCCATAAATCGGCGTATTGTCATCGTCCTGATGGATATAGGCGAGCGTCAGGCTGGTGTCGCTGTCGACCCCGATCGTGATCGACGGCGCGACGCCCCAGCGCTTGAACGATTCGACGTCGCGGCCCGGGACGTCATTTTCATGATACATCGCGTTCAGGCGGACGGCGATGAGGTCGCTGACGCGCCAGTTGCTGTCGACCGCCGCGCGGTAATAATTGTCGGTGCCGACCGCGGCCTGGACCGTCGTCGCGTTCCGCGCGAAGGGGATCTTGCTGACGAGGTTGATCGTCCCACCGACGCTGCCCGATCCGTTGAAGACCGAATTCGCGCCGTTGTAGACCTCGATCTGCTGCAGGTTGAAGGGGTCGGTGCGGCTGTATTGCGCGCTATCGCGGACGCCGTCGACCGTCAGGTCGTTGTTCGCCGAATAGCCGCGAAGATTGATCGAGTCGCCATAACCGCCGCCGCCTTCGCCGGCGCCGAAGGTGATCCCGGGGATGGTCGCAAGCGCATCGCGCAGCGTCAGCAGGTTCTGCTGGCGAAGCTGTTCCTGCGAGACGACGGTGATCGTCTGCGGCGTGTCGACGATGGGCGCGGTCGATTTCGGCGACTCCACCTCGGTGGCAAGCGTACCGCTGACGACGATGTCGGTGCGGCTGCCGGGCGCGTCCTGAGCGGCGTCGGCTTCGGCGGCGAAGGCCGGCGCGCTGATCAGGCTGCCCACGCAGGAGAGTGCGAGGAACGAGGCAGATGTCGATGGCTTCACGGTAAACCCCCTTATTTTGTGATCGGTTCGGGGGCGCCGCTATTGAGAGTCGCTTGCAAAGTCAACTCTAATGCGAATCGTTCGCGATATTGTCGCAATTGATACCATCGGAGAGCGGCCTAATGTCGCCGCTCGAGCCACCATGTTTGTCGCCAGCCATATTGACTGGTGACAGGATCGCCTGCGGCGTTAGTCGCGGGCTTGAAGCGGAAGCGCTCCTCGATCAGGTCGCATGTCGTCCGGTCGAGCGAGGCATCGCCGCTCGATCGGGTGATGCGGCATCCACTGACGCGGCCGCTTGTCTCAATGGTGAAGCGGACCTCGACTTCGCCGCCGGCCTTTGCGCGGCTCGCTTCGCGGGGATAGTCGCGGTCGCGGATCGCACCGCTGCGCCACACCGCTTTCGAACCGCCGCCGGTCCCGCTCCCCATGCCGCCGGCGCCCGTACCGTCACCGCGCCCGCCCGCGCCCGATCCGGCGCCCGGGTTCGGGGCGGCGCCGGCCGACGCGTCGGTCCCGGTATCAGGGCGCGGAGCTGCGGCTACTGGCGGGGTAATCGCGGGCAGTTTCGGCGGAGGCGCGGCGATGGCCGCGGCCTTGGCATGTGTGTTCGCCGCCGAGGCTTTGCCGCTTGCCTTTTCGCTGGGGGCGTTCGCCGGCACGACCTCCGCGCGCGGGGGCTTCGGTGCCGGGATGGCGATCGCACTGATTGCGTCGCTCGCCTTGCGGACGACGTCGAGGTCGAGGCCGCTGGCGAGGGCCAGCCCGACCGAGACAGCCGCTACAAGCGCGCCGCCACCCGACACGGCCTTTTGTCGCCCCGAAATCTGCCCCGTATAGGCCATCGCGCTGCCTCTTATCGCGCGCCGTCGCGCGCAACCGGCCGCCCGTTTAGAGGAATTCGTCTAGCGTGGACATGAACCGGTCGAACTGGTCGTGGTGCAGCCAGTGGCCCGCATTCTCGAACTCGATCACCTTTGCGTTGTTGAAATGCCGGAGGCGGCCGTCCTGTTCAGGGTTCGAAGCCCAGCTGTTGGCGCCATAGAGGAGCAGGGTGGGGCAGGCGATCGCGCTCCACAGCGCGGCTATATCGTCCTGCGGCATGTCGAACGCCGGCCAGATGTTGAGGTAATTGTCGAACTTCCAGCTCCACGACCCGTCCTCGTTGCGGCTGATCCCGTGGATCGTCAGGTGGCGCGCCTGCGCTTCGGTCAGATAGCTGTTCTCGCCCATCATGCGTGCGAGCGCGTCGTCGAGCGTCGCATAGCGGCGCGGGGTGCGTCCCGCTGCCTGCCTTTTGTCGTCGATCCATTTGCGGAAGCGTTCGGCGTATCCCGTCTTCGCGCGTTCGGCGAGCATCTTGGGCGACGGGCCGAGGCCTTCGATCGCGACCAGCTTGCTGACATTTTCGGGATAGAGGCCGGTGTAGCGCAGTGCGATATTGCCGCCCATCGAATGCGCGACGATCGACAGCGGGCCGAGGTCGAGCTGGTGGATCAGTTGCGCAAGGTCATAGACAAAAGTGTCCATGGCGTAATTGCCGTCGGGCGACCAAGCGCTGTCGCCATGACCACGCAGGTCGGGAGCGATGATGTGATAACGGTCCTGCAGCTTCTCCGCGACCCAGTCCCAGTTGCGGCAATGGTCGCGCCCGCCGTGGACGAGCAGCAACGGCGGTGCGCCGCGGTTTCCCCAATCGACATAATGAAGCTTCAGTCGCTGCGAGATGAAGCTGTTCGAAGTGGGGCCGGCACTTGCCATCGGTTCGTCCTTGCTGTCTGTTCCAGTTTCAAAAGGCGACTGGTTTCGATCCGTCAACCCCGCATCGGTGCCATCGGCCTTCAGGGATAAATCAAGGGAGAGATATATGAGCACATTCCGCGACAACCTGCTGGCCGGGAAGACGGCGTTTGTTGCCGGCGGTACCAGCGGCATCAACCTTGGTATTGCCAAGCGCTTTGCCGAGCTCGGCGCAAAAGTCGCTGTCGCGGGTCGCGATCCGGACAAGGCCGCGCGTGCGGCGGCGGACATCGGCAAGGGCGCACTGGGCCTGTCGGGCGACGTGCGCGACTATGCGGCGATCCGCGGGGTGATGGAGCGCGTCGCCGGCGAACTGGGCCCGATGGACATCGTCATTTCGGGCGCGGCGGGTAATTTCCTTGTGCCTGCGCTCGGCATGTCGGCGAATGCGTTTCGCACCGTCGTCGACATCGACCTCAACGGTACGTTCAATGTCTTCCGTGGCTGCCACGACCTGCTGAATCGCCCCGGCGCGTCGTTGATCGCGATCACTGCGGGGCAGGCGGTCAACGCGTCGGCGCTGCAGGCGCACGCCTGCGCCGCGAAGGCGGGGATCAACCAGCTGATTCGCGTCCTCGCCCTCGAATGGGGTCCCGAGGTTCGGGTGAACGGCATTTCGCCGGGGCCGATCGCCGGAACCGAAGGCATGGCGCGCCTCGCCCCTGATGCGGCGACGCGCCAGTCGCATTTCGACCGCATCGCGATGAAGCGCTGGGGCGAGGTCGAGGAGGTCGCCGAATCGGCGGTGTTCCTCTGCTCGCCCGCCGCGGGATATATTACCGGGACGATCCTCGACTGCGACGGCGGCAGTCAGGTCGGGGATGCGTCGCGCGGCGACCTGGCCCGCGGAATGGCGTGATGAGAGGCTGAAAGCAAAAACGCCGCCAACCCGTTGGGGTGGCGGCGTTTTTAATGGTGGGCGTGGCAAGGATTGAACTTGCGACCCCTGCGATGTCAACACAGTGCTCTACCACTGAGCTACACGCCCATCCCTTGGGGTGACGCGCCCCCTAAAGGCCTCTGCGCGGCTTGGCAAGCCCTCGCGCGCGCTGTCGTGATTATTGTTGGCTCGATCGGTCGGCGCGGCCGAACATATTGTCGACCTCGCGCACCAGATCCTTGAGGTGAAACGGCTTCGACAGCAGCTTCGCCTGCGGCACATTTTCCTCGGCGCGCAGCGACACCGCGGCAAAGCCGGTGATGAACATGACCTGCGTCTGGGGCGCGGCCTTGGCCGTGTGCTGGGCAAGCTCGATTCCGTCCATTTCGGGCATGACGATGTCCGACAGCAGCAGGTCGAACGTCCCCGAATCGATATAGGGCACCGCCGCGGTACCGCGATCAACCGCGGTGACATGATAGCCGGCGCTAGTCAGCGCGCGCGCAAGATATTCGCGCATCACGTCGTCGTCTTCGGCCAGCAAAATACGAATCATGCTGAATATTATTCCCTGGTCCCTCGACGCCGCCGGTTCCCTTTGACCGCGTCCTCTAAGCTGTATGCGGCATAGCGTCAGAGATTTAACAAATTGACGCGCGGCGCTGGATTCATCGCGGTTTTTTTGCCACGCAGCATCCATGCCGTTCCGCAGCATCCCGCCTGCCGCCATCGCTGTCAACCGGCCCGCTGCGAGCAGCCCCGTCGTCGTGTCGGTGCCGCACGCAGGGCGCATTTATCCGCCCGAAATCCTGGCCGCGGCGCGCGTCGAGCGGTCGCATCTCGAGCGGCTCGAGGATGGCTGGTGCGACCTGATCGCTGCCGGTGCGGTCGAAGCGGGGGGAACGGTCGTGCAGGCCCTGTGGGCGCGTGCCGTCGCCGATTGCAACCGCGGCGAAGGCCAGATGGCCCCGGGGGAGGTCGCGATGTCGCTTCGAGACCGGTTCTCTGCACCCGGCCGCAAGGAACGGGCGGGGTTGGGAGTGATACCCACGCGACTCGCCGACTGCGGCCCCTTGTGGAAGCGGCCGATCGATCCCGCGGCGCTGCACTGGCGCCTCGAATCGCTTCACCGGCCCTATCATGCGACGCTGGCTGAAGAGTTGGCGGCGGCGCGCGATCGGTTCGGCCATGCGATATTGATCGACCTGCATTCGATGCCTGCGATTCCGGCCGGACAGCCGGGGCATGGCGCGCGGATCGTCGTGGGCGATCATTTCGGTGCGACGGCGGGGGCGTGGCTCGTCGACCTGGTGATGGCATCGGCCGAGCGCCTGGACGCGTCGGTGTCGCGTAACCAGCCTTATGCCGGCGGCCATATTGTCCGGACGCACGGCCGCCCGGGCGATGCGATTCACGCCGTGCAGATCGAGATCGATCGCAGCCTTTACCTCACGCCGGAGCGCCTGCCCGATGCGGCGCGTATCGCAAGGCTCGCAAGCTGGTTCGCCAAAATGGTGGCCGAGGCGGGGCGAACGCGGCCTTCCGACGAAATATTCCCGCAGGCGGCCGAATAAAAAAACCACCCCGTACCGAAGTACGAGGTGGCCAGGGTCCAGGGAGGACGCGCCCGCGCCAATGAAGGCTGGGCACTCACCGCGATGGAAAGGGGGAAAACCATGGCGGTGTAAGAGGAATTTAGGGTGTTGCGCGCCGACTTACAAGAAGAGACGGTGCAAAATTTGCAATATGCAAGAAATTGGTCGGGGAGAGAGGATTCCCGCCGAGTTTGGAGATAAGTGTCTGTAAAAGCTAAAATCTTTCTGCGCCCTCGCCGAGGCATGCCACGGGGGTATCGCACAGGCGAGTCGCACGAGATGATTTTTTCAAATGGGAGCCATTCCTTACACCTATCGTCGGCGCGGCGGGATTTATGCGCTCCGACGCAAAATATGCTTTTTCAAAGCTAAACCTCAACCCATAACCTTGTCGCTTGGGACCAAAGAATTGTCCCAGGCCCGCTTTCGGGCCGCCGCGGCATGCGCAGCCCTCGATAGGGTTGTGACCATGATCAATCATGAGATCATTTTAAACGGCGGAGCGCGCTCCGCATCCATGCTCGCCGAAATCGCTCGCAAGGCAACCGATGTGCAGCTCGGATTGGCAATCCGGGAGCAGTTGCACGGCCCAAATCCGGAAGCCGAAGAAGCGGCGCGCGTGTTCGGCGACTATTATCTTCTTGCTGCGCGGCACAACGGCGCTGCGGTTCTTGACGATCCAACGCGCGAAAGCTTGCGCGCGCAGGGACGGTCAGAGCGGCATATGCACAAGCTCGAATTGCTGGTGCGGCATAATGCCGGGACCAATCCACTGTCAGACGCGCATTTGTCGTTGCAGTGCGCGCAATTGGGGCTGTCCTTCGACAAGCGCTATGCCGACGATGATCGTCGCACCATGCTCACCGCCTGGGCGGACGCCCAGTTTCGGGCCGCGACATTCAATACGCCCCTTGTGCAGAGCCAGCCTGAGCCAATCGCGTTCCTGCTGAACGCTCCGCGCCAAGAAATTGAACGGGCGCGTTCTGAGACGCCGAAATCCGACCCGCAGGAGGCCGCCGTATCGCAACCGCCAGTCCAATCGGTCCGCGAAACTGATCATGGCGCTCCAGCGCCCAAAAAGTCGGCGCCATTGTTGAGCGAGGTGATCGACGAAGTCGTGGCAGGAATTGTCAGCCAAGGCTTTTGGAAAGAAGGCCCGGGCAGCACGGCCGAAGATGGCAAGCGCCTGGTCAAACAATTTGTCTGGATGGTCGGCGACTTGCCCGCCGAGGACTATGGCCAACAGCATCTTTCGCATTTTTGCCGTGAAATGATGAGCATGCCGAAGACGGTGCGCGTGCAGACATTTTGGCACGAGCCATATGAGGAGGCGAAGAAGAAATTTCCCCCGCTCACGACACAGAACAGCCGTAAGGCGGTCACGTTCAACAAGGATCTGGCCTATCTTGCCCGGTTTGGTCATCGGATGGTGACCGAAGGGTATTGGCGGGAAGGTCAAATCAGTCCGCTCAAATTTTCCCGGAAGGTGACGGTCGGCCAGAAGTCAAAAGCCAAGTCGCCTTGGCAACTGGCGCATCTCGAGGAAATGCTGGCATCTCCGATATATGTCGGAAATGGCGGCCCGAAGCGGCGCCTGAAAAGCGGTCAGTTTATCCATCAGGACGCGGCCTATTGGGTCCTTCTGCTCGCGATCTACACAGCGGCAACTCAAGGGGAAATCTGCGGCTTGTTGGTCGAGGAGGTCGTGTGCGAGGAGGATGTGCTCCCGCATCTGATTTTCCAGAACAATCGCCTTCGCACGCTCAAGCGGGAAGCTCGCGAGCGCGAGGTTGAGGATCAGCGTGCAATAGGCACCCCCTTCGTGGGGTGATCGGCGTGCAAAAAGGACCCCTTCATCCCGGGGATTTAGTCGGCCGACTGGTTTTGATCAGTTGGCGAGAACGGGATGTTGATC